>RCUK01000011.1_pt1 | contig 410227 bp, 362 predicted proteins | sample 2166381 | NCBI WGS metagenome assembly RCUK01 (sample SAMN09932809, study PRJNA488358) | compost metagenome | isolation source: compost soil in an enriched community | place: Germany: Experimental Botanical Garden | reverse complement strand
GTATACCTTAATGCCTCCTAAAAAGGCTTACTGGTCTAACGATAACGGTAGAGTAAACTGGACAGGAGATGCTGCCGACCGTACTACTGCTGTTTTTACTTCCTACATTCCATCAACTACTGGAACTGGGTATTATAACCAAAAATGGAATGCGGAAAGAAAGGTAACTGATAGGTTCGAAGGTTACGATTTTCCAATCATTCGCTATGCAGAGGTATTATTGAACTATGCAGAAGCTGTTTTTGAAAGAGATGGAAATATTACAGATGCTGATTTGAACATTTCTTTAAACTTAGTGAGGAATCGTGTAAATACGTCTATGCCGAAACTGAGCAACGCTTTTGTAAGTGCAAATAATTTAGATATGCGTACCGAAATTAGAAGAGAACGTACAGTAGAACTTTTTAACGAAGGTTTTAGAATAGACGATTTAAAGCGTTGGAAAACTGCTGAAATTGAAATGCCTCAAGACTTCTTAGGTATACAGTACACAGGTACAGAATATGCAACCTCTTCATTAGGCGGATGGAGCACTGCTGTTAAACCTAAAAATGCCAATGGTATCATCGTTTTCGAATCTGGTAGAACTTGGACGGATAGAAATTACCTGTATCCAATTCCTGCAGATCAATTAAAATTAAATCCAAAACTCGGTCAAAACCCAAATTGGTAATGCAAACTATAAATGTTAAAAATATGAAAGTTATAAAATCATTATTCGATTCGAGGTTAAGGTTAATCTTGTTTTCGAGTGTGCTTGTGCTCATTGGAATTAGTGGCTGTAAACAATCTGGATGGGAAGATGAAGTGGCTCAGAAAAAAACCTTAGTTAATACACTTGCCATCACAGAAGGTCCTGTAGTTCCACTACTAAAAGGAAGAGACACAACACTTACGGCTCGTTTTAATCCAGAGCAGGTAACCAATTCGAGGTTGGTTTGGAAAAGTGCTGATGAGACAATAGCAAAGGTAAATCAAAACGGTGTGGTTACCACGATAGGTTTAGGTACTACAAAAATTTCTGTTGAATCTGCAGATGGTGGAGGTCGCAAGGCCGAGATAGATTTAACGGTTATCGACAGGGTAATATATGCTACAGGAATCACGCTAAACAGAACAACATTAACAACTTACCCTAAAGTGGCTACTCAAATTACGGCTACTGCTGCACCAGTAAATGTTACTTATCCGCGTATGTTGTGGGCAAGTAGCAACCCTGCTGTAGCTACTGTAGATGCCAATGGTTTAGTTACTGGTTTAGCTCCAGGTTCGGCAACTATTACGGTGCGCCCTGCCGATGGAAGTGCAGCCAGAGCTACGCTATCAGTTACGGTAATAGAAATTGTGCCTATCCAAACCATCACTATAAATACTGTACTAACAGATGGTATGGCTGTAGACGAAAGGCTTTTGATAGACTACAGCGTTACGCCAGCATTGGCTTCTAAGCAATTGGTAACATTTTCTAGTAGCGACGAAACTGTAGCTACAGTAACTACTACGGGTGTAATTACAGCATTAAAAGTAGGCCAAGCGGTAATTACCATAACCAGTGCCGATGGAGGTAACATAAAAGCTACCTTAAATATTGATGTGAAAGAGGGTAAGATTAACGACTCGTTTATGGATGGTTTTGCATCAAGATGGACTACCTCTACAACTGGTGCGAGTGTTGCTGTACAGAACAATTCGTTAATGGTAACGATGAATACTGGAACAAATAGAAGGGGAGATTTCCGACGTGCCAATACTACGCTAGATGTCAGTAAATATCCAATTATTGCCTTTAAATTTATTAGGCCATTGGCTACTGGCGGAAATGTATTCTTTGATACTTCGCTAGGTAGATGGAAACAGACCACAGGTAACGGAAATAATTCGCTAGCTTCTGTTACAGGAAGAGATGGATTAGCAGTGTATTATGCTGATTTAGGTGCTTTTAACACATTCGGCACCGCAGGGAATACAATGCCTACTACAGTCCCTTATACCTTTACACAAATTACCGTAGGTGTGGCCGATATGCCGACAGCTTCAAATCCACTTAGTCCATACCCAGTTTATTGGATAAAAACTTTTAAAACGGTAGCAGAGTTACAGGCGTATATTAATTAAATAATCGATTAGCGGCTGTATCTGCAGCCGCTATTACAGATACTAATAAAACAATCATGATGATTAAAAATATGATGAAGATAGCGGCACCAATGGTAATGCTACTTACTGTATCCATGTCTTGTAAAAGAGACGTGTACAAATTGATCAATCCGCAAACTGCAATTACTACAGAACCTGTGATTACTGGCAATCTGGCAATTGTTCATCCTGGAATGTTACATACAGCAGCAGATTTCACATTTGTAAAAGGTAAGGTAGATGCTTCGGCTTCACCTTGGAAAGAAGGTTACGATAAACTAAATACCAGCACGCTTTTGCGTTTAGATTATGTGGCTAATCCATCGGTTAAGTTAATTAGAGGAGGTAGCTCTACCGAAGAGCCACTTCCTGACAACTATGCTGTTGCCATGAGAGATTCGCATGCTGCTTACCAAATGGGATTGAAATGGAAACTTACTGGAGATGATAGGTACGCCGCTAAAGCAGTAGAAATATTAAATGCTTGGGCAAGCGTATGTAAATCTATCAACGGAAGTAGCGATAAGTTTTTGGCAGCTGGTATTTACGGAATGTCGTTTGCAAACGCTGCCGAATTGGTAAGGGATTACGCAGGTTGGACAGCTACAGATTTTACCGCTTACAAAAAATGGATGGTAGATGTGTTTTATGCAAATTCGCTCGACTTTTTAGAAAGACATAATGGTACATGCAAGTCGCATTATTGGACAAACTGGGACGCTGCAAATATGTGTACAATTTTAGGCGTGGGTATATTAACTGATGACAAAGCTAAAGTAGAATACGCCATCAGTTATTTCAAAAAGGGAATAGGTAATGGAAATATTGACAATGCAGTAACTACAATACACAATGTAAACGGCGAAATATTAGGGCAAGGGCAAGAAAGCGGCAGAGATCAAGGGCATGCTACTTTGGTGATTTCTTTGCTAGGCACATTTTGTAAAATGGCTTATAATGTTGGCGAAGATTTATTCGCTTATAAAAACAACAAGTTTTTAGCCTTGTGTGAGTACACTGCTAAATACAATTATTCCGAAGCATCAGGTGTGTTTCCTTACACAGTTCCATTTAGCGACTATATCAGATGTTACAATGCAAACTGTACTGCCGAAACTTTAACCTCAGTTTCTGCTGTGGGTAGGGGAGATGTAAGACCGGCTTGGGAATTAGTTTACAACCACTATAAATCTAAAGGTGTAGAAAGTAAATATTCTAAGATGTTAGCGGAGAAAGTTAGGCCAGAGGGTGGCGGTAGTCATTATGGTCCAAATAGTGGTGGCTATGACCAACTAGGTTTTGGAACATTGATGTTTTCGAAATAACGATTTAAAATGCATGCACACTTCGATAGGCCTAATTAAGAATGGTCTATCAAGTGTTACATCGAGTAAAACCATTTATAAACCATTAACCAATACACTATGAACGTTTTTACAAAAAAAACTGTGATAGCTGTTGCTATGTTTATTTTGTCGATAAACATTGTTAAAGCACAATTAGGACCGGTTATCAACGAAGATTTTGTCGCTACAAAAACAGCTGCGGGATGGGCTGTACTTCAGCCAACAGCTACGGGAAATACTAGAGATGTAGATGCCACAATGACTCAAAATGCAACGACTGGAGTTGTTACAATAACACCAGCTACTCTTACTAATACCGGTACACAAGTAAAGAGATACAGAGGGGATGTTAAGTATTCGGGCGGAACGGTAACGATTAATCAGAACACTCACCCTATTTTGGCTATTAAATTTACAAAACCAACCACTGGAAATGTGATTTTTGAAATCGGTAGTGCTTATGCTAAGTCTGGAACCACTAATACGAATAATCAGTACGTTTCATCTGGTAACGATGTCTACTATTACGATCTTACGCCTAGTTCTGGTGCAAAATTGGGAGGTGTAGAAATTACGAGCTCGACAACAATTTCTAGTGCTAATTTTCAGTTTAAGATAGCCGATTTAACCACTTATCAATCTTATGATATCCATTGGATAAAGAGCTTTGCGAGTGTCGCTGCACTAAATGCTTATGTACAGTCAACTTTGCCTGTTTCATTAACAAGCTACAATTTAAATTTATTAAAAACAGGCAAGGTCGCTCTAGATTGGAAAGTTAGCTCAGAAACCAACAACAATTTTTTCCGTATCGAGAGAAAATCAGAGGATGTTGATTTCAAAGAAATTGCAAAAGTAAATTCGAAAGGTAGTGGCGCTAACAGCTATCAGTTTGTAGATGGTACGGCGAGCATAGGTAATAATTATTATCGCTTGTCGCAAATAGATCTAGATGGAACAACTGAAATATTAGACACGAAAATAATTAGTGTAAGTCTTATTAAAGATGGTCTCTTAACGGTTTATCCAAATCCAATAGTGGGTGAAGGATTCACATTTAAGTTCATTTCAAAAAATCCAAGCTTTAGTGCAGCATTATCAGATGCAACTGGCAGATCTATTTTTGCACAAAATTTCGCAACATCTGCTAATGGCGATTATAAGATCAACTTAAAACAGAGCTTAGCACCTGGAATGTACATTTTTTCGGTTGACAATCGAGCGCAAAAATTATTGGTGAGATAATTATAAAAAGAATTTACTAAACCGATTTAGTTTGTATATATTTGAATGTACGTTACGATTAGGAATGTATAATTTGTAAAAAGGAATTAGGGACAGTGGAAGATTTTGTTTGAAGCCGTCCCTTTTTAATTAAAAGAATGAACCGAATATTCAAAAATGTAGGATTGGCTTTGCTAATAGGTGCTTGTAGCTTATCTGCTTGTTCAGTGAAAGAGAAGTTTAGCGTAGATCAAAATATTGACTATTGTTCAGCACAAGCGTTTAAAACAATTAAAAATTTACCCTTAGATACGCCTAATATCCCTAGGAATGTTAAAGATGATGCTGGTAATTGGCGCTATGTAAATTATAAAGATTGGACAAGTGGTTTTTGGCCTGGAACCCTGTGGTATCTGTATGAAGCCAACAAAAATGATAGCGTTAAGATGCAAGCCCAGCGTTTCACGGCGCAGCTTTATAATTTATCGTTAGAACCAGCATTTGATCATGATCTGGGTTTTCAAGTATTTAACTCGTATGGGAATGAGTACAGGCTTACCGGTAATGAGGAAGCTAAAAAAATTGTATTAAGAACAGCAGATACTTTGGCAACCTTGTTTAATCCTAAGGTAGGCACTATTCTTTCTTGGCCGCGTTCGGTTCCTCGAATGGAATGGCCACAGCACAACACCATTATCGATAACATGATCAATTTGGAATTGCTGTTTTGGGCTTCAAAAAATGGGGGTACTAAAAACCTTTATGATATTGCTGTTAAACATGCAGAAACCACTATGCAAAACCACTTTCGTAAGGATTATACTTCTTACCATGCAGTGGTTTATGATAAAAATACAGGTAAACGAATTAATCAATTAACCCATCAGGGTTACGCAGATGGCAGCATGTGGGCAAGGGGACAATCTTGGGCTATTTATGGATATACCATGGTTTATCGTGAAACTAAAGACAAAAAGTTCTTGGATTTTGCCGAAAACGTAACCGATGTATACCTTAAAAACTTGCCAGAAGACTTAATTCCATATTGGGATTTTAATGCGCCAGATATACCAAATGCACCTAAAGATGCATCAGCGGCTGGTGTGGTAGCCTCAGCGTTGTTAGAGCTTTCAACCTTGGTTACAGATCAAACTAAGGCTAAACATTATCGCCAAATGGCAGAAAAAATGTTGGTATCGCTATCATCAGATAAATATCAAAGCAGAGCTAAAAACTCGGCATTTATTACCCATGTAACTGGGCATAAACCTAACGGTACAGAGATAGATACTTCGATTAACTATGGAGATTATTACTATATCGAAGCTTTAGTAAGATTAAAAAAGCTAGAAACTGGTAAAAGCATCCACGATAATCTTTAAAATAATATTAGCATAACAGAAAGAAAAGATGAACATTAGAAATACCGTAATTGGTGCTGATATAGGCGGTTCGCACATTACCGCTGCATTGATAGATATGGACAATAAATGTTTGGTGCCAGATAGTAAGGTAAGACATTACGTTGATAGTAAAGGAAGTGTTGAAGCTATATTGCAAGCATGGAAACGTGCTATTGAAGAGGTGTTAACGGTAGATGGAGCCAGTGACGTAAAGCGAGTAACATTTGCTATGCCAGGACCTTTCGATTATGAAAATGGTATTTCATTAATTAAAGGTTTAGATAAATATGAAAGTATTTATGGGCTCGATATCAAACAGTTTTTTATGGAAGTATTGCAAACTTCGTCGGAAAATGTAATTTTTAGGAATGATGCCGAAGCTTTTTTGCATGGCGAAATGTTTTGCGGTGCGGGAGTAGATTTTGAGAAAGCAATCGGGTTAACTTTAGGGACAGGTTTTGGATCAGCAATTAGCCATAAAGGAATAACAACTGATATAGAATTTGGTGCCAAGTCTTTTAAGGAAAGTATCGCCGATGATTATTTTTCGACCAGGTGGTTTGTAAAAAGATACAACGAGTTAACAGGTATACAAGTTAAAGATGTGAAGGATATGATGGACAGCATTGCCAAAAACAAAGTTGGAACTGAAATATTCGCTGAATACGCCAATAACCTTTCTTTGTTTTTAGAAAGGGCTATCAAGGAGTACCCGGTAGCACACATCATTTTGGGAGGAAATATCTCATTAATACATAACTACTTTTTAAATAAAGTGAAAGAAAATTTATTAAAAGTAAACTTGGATATAACTTTCGTAATAGCCGAATTGAAAGAGGATGCTGCAATTATGGGTGCGGCGGCGTCTTTCGAAACCTTGTCCGTTTTAGGACAATAAAAATATATAAACCAAAATATAAACTTATGTCACAACAGGCAAAATTTACAGAAAGTAAATTTCTGGTAACCTTCATTTTCGTTACATCCTTATTTATGCTTTGGGGTGTTGCCCATTCTATGAGCGATGTACTCAATAAGCACTTTCAAAATGTGCTAAACGTTACCAAATCACAATCCGGCTTAATCCAATTATCTGTTTTTGGTGCCTATTTTATCATGAGTATACCAGCAGGAATGTTTATGAAACGTTTTGGATATAAAAGCGGCGTGCTATTAGGCTTATTCTTATTCTCGGCCGGAACATTTTTGTTTGTGCCAGCAGCTAATGCAGAATCTTTTGGTTTTTTCAGGATTGCACTTTTCATTTTGGGCTGTGGTATGGCAACCTTAGAAACCGTAGCACATCCATTTGTTGCCTCTTTGGGTAATCAGCAAACCAGCGACCAACGTATGAATTTTGCGCAGTCATTCAATGCCGTTGGAACCATTATCGGACCATTATTAGGCTCTTATTTTCTATTGCGATCATCTTCAATAGAAGTAGCCAACAGTTTAGATTCGGTTAAAGATTTGTACATGTACATTGGCGCTTTCATCTTATTGGTGGCAGTATCTTTTGCATTTGTTAAAATTCCTGCATTGATCGACCCGCATTCCAATCAAGCAGATGCAGCTGGGGTAGAACCTAAACCGGAGAAAAAGCTTTTCCAAAACAAGCATTTTGTTTGGGCAGTTGCAGCACAGTTTTTTAACGTGGCGGCACAAGCTGGAACTTGGGCATATTTCATTAACTACGGTGTAGAAATTATGGGCTTCACCGATTCTAAAGCAGCCAACTACATGGTGCTATTTATGGTGTTCATGATGATAGGCCGTTTTGTTGGTACATTCTTGATGAAGTATTTTGCTCCAAACAGACTGTTAGCTGTTTTCGCCGTTGGAAGCATCGTTTCTTGTATTCTTGTGGCGCAAGGATGGGGATGGGCTTCTTATGCCGCATTGCTCATGATCAACTTTTTCTTCAGTATCATGTTTCCTACCATCTTTAGTTTAGGTTTGAAAAATCTAGGAAGCAATACCCAACAGGGAGCTTCATTTATTTCTATGGGCGTTGTTGGTGGCGCATTGTTCCCCCTAATTATGGGCTCTATAGCCAACCATAATGTTGCACAAGCGTATTATTTACCTATCATCTGCTATGTAGTTATCTTTCTTTTTGGAGCTAAGTTCTATAAGGTCAAAGAAAAAGGATAGGTATATAAGAGTAGTTATTGTTGAGACGAATTTGGTTAAATATCAGTTGGTTTAAGGATTTTGTGTCAGTCTGAGCCTGTCGAAGACCTTTCTAAATAATGAAAAATAAAAAGCATTTATCCTTCGACAGGCTCTAGATGACAATGATTTTTATTTTTCTCTTAAGCTAAATGATATTGGGATTTAGGTTCAATTATAATTATGCAAAATGCTCATCAATTACACCGCTAAAAATTGAATGATGAAAAAAGGATTTAAACTATTATTCTTCGTAATGCTTTTCGCACTAAGCGTGAAGTCTCAACAAATCATTAAAGAGACTGCCGTAAAACTATCTTCTCCAAATGGAAGGTATCAGGTAGATGTTTATCAAAAATTGTTTGCAGGAAACGTAAAACAGTTATTTTACTCGGTTAATTACAACGGTAAAGAGGTAATTAAAGAGTCTAAACTGGGTGTATTGATAGAAAATAACCTTTTCGAATCTGCATTGGCAATACCTAACGATACCGCGAAGGTTTGGGGAGAAAATCTAAATTTAGTGAAGACTACAACACAAGTCGTTAATGAAACTTGGAAGCCTGTTTACGGCGAGAGAAGCGTAGTAAAAGACAATTACAATAAAGCAACTTTACATTTTTTAAAAGGAGACAAACCATCTGTTGGTGCTGATAATTACGACAAGCGCCGTTATTATATGATGGATCTGGTTTTTCGTGTGTATGATGAAGGGGTGGCATTTAGATATCATTTTCCAGAAGCCGCTAACGGACTTTTCTTGCACGTAGTAGGTGAACAAACACAATTTGCCATGCCTGCAGCAACCAAAGCTTACTTTGAACCATGGGCACAGGGACATTATTCATTATTACCCTTACGCAATTGGAATGGTGAAAGTGAACGCCCCTTAACCATGAAACTTAACAATGGTTTAACAGTAGCCTTAGCCGAAGCCGAAATGGTTGATTATGCCAGAATGAAGTTTAAGTTGGAAGATGGACAACAAGATGTGTTGCGTGCATCGCTTTACAGTTCTGTAGATTTGATTACGCCTTACAATACACCGTGGAGAGTAATTATGGCCGCAGAACGAGCCATTGATTTGATTGGTAACAATGATATCATCCTCAATTTAAATCCAGCCAATAAAATTAAAGATGTTTCTTGGATAAAACCTGGTAAGGCAATTCGTTCTGGTTTAACGCAAGAAGACGCAATAGCCTGTATTGATTTTGCCGCTCAACGAGGATTACAATATGTGCATTTAGATGCCGGTTGGTACGGACCAGAAATGAGCGTAAAATCTGATGCAACAAAAGTAAGAACAGATAAAAACATAGATTATCCAGCATTAACAAGCTATGCCGCAACTAAAGGCATCGGTATTTTCGTTTATGTAAATCAAAGAGCGCTTTACAATCAGTTAGATGAAATTTTGCCTTTGTACAAGAAATGGGGTATCAAAGGGATCAAGTTCGGATTTGTACAAATCGGGAATCAACACTGGTCAACATGGTTACATGAGGCGGTAAAAAAATGTGCAGAATATGAAATTTTGGTTGATATTCATGACGAATATAGACCAACTGGCTTTAGCAGAACCTACCCAAATTTACTTACCCAAGAGGGGATAAGAGGCAACGAGGAAATGCCAGATGCTACGCACAATACCATCTTGCCGTTCACTAGATTTTTAGCTGGCGCTGGAGATTATACCATCAGTTATTACAACAGTAGAATCAAAAATACCAAAGCACATCAGTTAGCGATGGCGGCTGTGTATTACAGTCCGTTGCAGTTTTTGTATTGGTACGATAATCCAAAAATGTATAAAGGAGAGCCTGAAATTGAGTTTTTCGATAAAGTAAAAACCGTTTGGGATGATACAAAAGCTATTGATGGCGATGTGGGCGAATTTGTGACCATTGCCAGAAGAACTGGCGAAGATTGGTTTTTGGGAACCATCAATAATGTTTCGGCCAGAAAGCTAGGTACACCATTAAATTTTTTAAAAGCTAAGCAGCAATATGTAGCGAATATCTATGTCGACGATGATACCGTAAACACCAAAACCAAGGTAGCAGTTCACCGTGTAATTGTAGATAATAATACCGTTTTGCAGTTTCAATTGAAAGCATCTGGAGGAGCTGCGGCACACTTAGTTCCGGCTACCAAAGAAGACCTTAAGCAATTCAAAAAATATTCCGCTAAACAAATACTCTAAGTTAAAACGATGAAAGGGACAATCTTTTTATTGGCTTTATTGAGCTGGTGTTGCGCTGTTGCGGCTCAATCTGTTTATCCTGGGCAACATAGTCAAAAACTTAAAAAGCCTTTGCAGGCAAAAGTTAAGGCTTATAGTTTCGATTTAAAAGATGTACGCCTATTGCCGTCAGATTTTAAAGATAACATGGACAGAGACGCCAAATGGCTGATGTCTTTAGATGTCAATAGGTTGTTGCACAGTTTTCGTAGTACTGTGGGTGTGTTTTCAAGTAAGGAAGGTGGTTACATGACCATGAAAAAATTGGGCGGTTGGGAGTCTTTAGATTGCGATTTAAGAGGACACACGGTTGGTCATATCATGTCGGCATTGTCTTATCTATATGCTTCTACTGGAGAAAATAGATACAAAATTAAGGCAGATAGCATCGTTAATGGGCTTGCAGAAGTACAAGAGGCTTTAACCAAAGTAGATCAAAAAGGGTTTATTGCAGCTTTTCCTGCCTACTTTATCGATAGAAATATTGCTGGACAAGGCATTTGGGCACCTTGGTATACGTTGCATAAAATCTACGCTGGTTTAATAGATCAATATCTTTATTGCGATAACGAAAAAGCGCTAAAGGTGATGGAAAACGCGGCCGCTTGGGCATACCAAAAATTAATGCCATTAAGTGATGAGCAACGCACAAAAATGCTGAGAAATGAGTTTGGTGGTACCAACGAAGCTTTTTATAATTTATATGCCATTACTGGTCATCCAGAACATCAGAAACTAGCAGAGTTTTTCTATCACAATGCGGTTTTAGATCCTTTGGCAGAGCAAAAAAGTGATCTTTATTTTAAACATGCCAATACTTTCATTCCTAAACTTATAGGCGAAGCCCGTAATTATGAGCTAAACAATCATAACCGTTCAAAAGAAATGGCTCAGTTTTTTTGGAATGAGGTAGTTGCTCATCAAACCTATTGTACAGGTGGAAATAGCCACAAAGAGAAATTCATTCACAATGATAAAATTGCTGAAAACTTAACAGGATATACCCAAGAAACTTGCAATACCAATAACATGCTGAAACTGACCCGACACCTTTTTAGTTGGGATGCAGACCCTAAATATGCTGATTTTTACGAAAGAGGTTTATACAACCATATATTAGGGCAACAAGACCCTAAAACGGGCATGGTTGCTTATTTCTTGCCCTTGTTGCCAGGTGCACATAAAGTTTACAGCACGCCCGAAAATTCATTTTGGTGTTGCGTAGGCACAGGTTTCGAAAATCATGCGAAGTATGGTGAGGCAATTTACTATCACAATCAGTCCAGTTTGTATGTGAATTTGTTTATTCCATCAACATTAAATTGGAAAGAGAAAGGCGTACAATTAAAACAAGAAACTACTTTTCCGGAAAGCGATGTGGTTAAATTCACTATCAATGCAGAAAAAGCCCAGAAATTGGCGATTAATTTAAGATATCCTTATTGGGCATCAAATGTCCAGGTAAAAGTAAATGGCAAATCCGTTGCTGTAAAACAAACGCCATCGAGTTATATCATATTAGATAAAACTTGGAAAAATGGCGATCAAATAGAAGTGAAATATCCAATGAGTTTACACTTATCGGCAGCAAATGATAATCAGGATAAAGCGGCTGTAATGTACGGGCCACTTGTGTTGGCGGGTATGATGGGAACTGATGGAATGGCAAAACCAGCACCGTTTTCAGATCCTTCGCAGTATAACGATTACTATACTTACGATTATAAAGTTCCTGCAAATTTGAAAACCAATTTGAAATTGAACAGGACCAATCTAAATAGTTCTATCAAAGCGACAAAGCAACCTTTGGTATTTACGACAACAGATGGAGCATTGAATTTAGCACCAATTGCAAGAATACATCAGCAGCGCTACGTAGTTTATTGGGATTTAATTAAATAATTGATCATAGATGTACACCATATTGAAAACAGGTCTTTTAATCATCATTTCGTCCATTTTTTTTGGATTTGGCCCAGCTAAAGATAAGTTGGTAGTTTATAAAGCTCCAGCAGGTGCTTTACTAAATAATGATTTTACTATTCAGGTGCGTAGTGCTAATGGTAGTTGGAAAGATGTACCCAATCATCAGGTAAAAGTAGATGAGGTTCGCCAAGCCAAGCATCATGTAGAAGTAGCTTCAATGGCGTCTTTTGATTTCGAAGGTGAAGTTGAAGTAGCTATAGTATACAACAAGGGCAATATCAACAAGGCTCGTATTAGGCCCTTGTCTTATGGCATAACGCCAACCATTACAGGTAATAAACTCACGTTTAAGATCAATAAACCTCAAAATCTTTCTGTTGAGGTTAACGATGATATTTTCCATAACCTGCATCTTTTTGCTAACCCATTAGTAGAAAAAGTGCCAGATAAACGCAAACCCAATGTGATTTATTTCGATGCTGGTATCCACGAATTTAAGGACAAGAAATTTAATGTTCCATCAAACTCAATAGTTTACATAGATGGTGGCGCTATATTGAGAGGACAACTTTTAATCCACGATGTGAGCAACGTAAAAGTAATTGGTAGAGGAATGATTGAACATACCGTGAAAATGGGCGTAAGCATTGCGAATGCGAAAAACGTATTGGTGGAAGGCATTTTTACCACACAATGTGCAACTGGAGGATCAGATCAGGTGGTTATTCGCAATGTAAAAAGTATCACTTACTACGGATGGGGCGATGGTTTAAATGTTTTTGCAAGTAATAATGTACTTTTCGATGGCGTATTCTGTAGAAATTCTGACGATTGCACTACCGTTTATGCGACTAGAAAAGGTTTTGAAGGCGGTTGTAAAAACATCACCATGCAAAATTCAACCTTATGGGCCGATGTCGCTCATCCTATCTTTATTGGTATACATGGCAATGCCAAAAAATATGACATCATTGAAGATCTTCTTTACAAAAATATAGATATTTTAGATCATAAAGAGGCGCAGCTAGATTATCAGGGATGTATGAGTATCAATGCGGGAGATAATAACCTGATCCGAAATGTGCGTTTTGAAGATATTCGTGTGGAAGACTTTAGGCAAGGCCAGTTATTCAATCTTCGCATTTTCTACAATAAAAAATATTGCGACGCACCTGGTGTAGGTATTGAAAATATTCTGTTTAAGGACATCACTTACAATGGCAATAATGCAGAACTATCTATTTTGGCAGGCTATGACGAAAATCGTAAAATACGTAACATTCAATTCGAAAATTTGCGCATAAACGGTAAATTGATTACGGATACCATGCAAGGTAAACCTGCTTGGTACAAAACTGGCGATATGGCTAGAATTTCTATTGGCGAACATGTAGAAAATGTAACCTTTAAAGCTACTGGCGATAAATAAGGAAGCGCAAATTAGACAACACTCAACTTCAATAAAATTTATAGAATGGATAGAAATAACATGAGGAAAATTGGACTAGTTTTAGTCGCTTTGTTAATCAGTGGTTCTCTATACAGCCAAAATATTCCCTTGCCGGTTAATCTTCCACAGGGGCACCCACGCTTGTTGACCACGCAAGCAGAAAAACCTGCATTGCAAAAGAAAATACAGGAAGAAGCTTGGGCAAAAGAAGTGTTAGAAGGCATTTTAAAACGCATTGATCCTTATGTGGAGAAAACGCAGCAACAACCAGATTGGCTATTGTCTAGGTTAATGATGTATTGGAAAAGCAAAGCAACCAATGTGTACATTAACGGCGGTGTTTATGCCAAGGCCGATGGTACTGCACCTGTGCCAACTGTGCGGTTTGGGAGCACTAGAGGTGTTTCTTCAGTGTTTAAACGCCCAAAGTTGGAAGATGTAATTCCTTATATGGATGATACTAAAGGTGTATATTTCGTCAACTCTTCAAAACAGGGAGAACCTTTGGAATGGGTAGATCAGGCTAATGCTTCAGGAGCAAATATTGAGAGTATCAACAACGAAATATTGCGCTTAGGCCGTGATGGTGCTTTTGTGTACTGGCTTACTGGCGACGAAAAATATGCCAAGTTCGCTTACGATGTTTTTAACACCTACATGATGGGGATTTATTACCGTAACGAACCTAAAGATTTAGGAAATGGACACGCCCAAACTTTGGTGGCGATGACCACTTTCGAAGTGATACAAGAAGCTATTTTGCATGATTTGGCAGCTTATTACGATTTTCTTCATCCTTATATCCAACAAAAACATGGTAGTCAAATACCCGTTTTCGATACCGCTTTTAAAAAGTGGATTGATCTAACGATAAAAAACGGTGTCCCTCATAACAACTGGAATCTACATCAGGCAGGTATTATTTTGCCAGTGGCGATGGTATTAGAGGATAACAAAAAATACGAAGACGGAAAAGGCAGAGAATATTACATCAATCATATCCTAAATGTAACCACGCCACGCCAATGGTCTATCCCAAAATTAATGCAGTATGGTTACGATTTTAACAATGGCGTTTGGAACGAAAGTCCGGGTTATGCACAGAGTGTAACTAAAATTTTTATGGAATTTATCCATCAATACGATAATACTTTTAACCAAAATTTGCTGCCTTACACGCCGGTGATGTACAAAGCAGTATCGGTACTACCACAATACCTTTTCCCTAACGGATTAACGTCTGCTTTTGGCGATTCGTACTACGGTAAAATTAGTGAAGAGCCTATTAGAGATATGGTGGTAATGGCTCAAAAGCACAACAATAAGGCTGATGAAGAGAAATATACCGCCATGTATAAGCTCTTTGTTGGCGACGGAATTAATGTTGAAGAAACTAAAAAAATAGCGCCGCAAGTGGCTTCTTTTTTTACAGCTAAGCCGTTGGTGCTAAATCCATCAACTCAAAAAGCAAAACTGAGCGATTACATTACGCCAACTTTCTATGCACCTAATGTAAGTTGGTTAGTACAACGTAATAAAAATGATAGTAAAGCCAACGGGCTGATGATTTCGCAATATGCATCTTATGGAAACCACGCACATTCCAATGGTGTTGCGATGGAGTTGTACGGTAAGGGATATATTTTAGGAGCTGAATCAGGTATTGGTTCGTCTTATTTCGAAAAACCATATTTGGAATATTATTCGCAGTTTCCCGCACACAATACGGTCATGGTTGATGGGGTTTCCAAATATCCAGAAATGTTGAGTAACCATCCATTTGATTTATTGAGCAGTTATCCAGCTTCTGGTAAAAAGTCGGGCTACTTTCCAGATATCACGTATTCTAGTGTGTATTTTTTGGAACCAGAAAGCAGAAGTGATCAAAACCGATTTCTAAGTATAGTTAGCACTGGAGAAACTACAGGTTATTACGTAGATATTTTTAGATCAAAAAAACAGCGCAAAGGAGATAAATTTCACGACTATTTTTACCATAATTTAGGTCAGGAATTATCAATACAAGATACGAAAAGCAAAAACTTAGCTTTACAGTCAAGCGATGAAATGGCTTTTGCTGGTGGACATTTGTTTGCACTAGATTATATGTGGGATAAACGCTCCGTAAAAACAAACAACGATTATAGGGCAACTTGGAAAATGGCCATGCCAGATAGCAACCACATTTATATGAATTTGTGGATGAAGGGTTATGAAGGGCGTGAAGTATTCAGTATCAAAGCGCCAGCTGTAAAATCTTTTAGGGCTAATCATGATGTTCCTTATGCTTTAGATAAATCGCCGTATTTAACTATCTCTGCTCGTCAGCATGGCGAGGCGTGGAACCATCCATTTGTATCAGTATTTGAACCCACTACCGAAAAAGATGGTAAATCAATTACTTCTATTTCTTCGTTCGAAGTGAAAAATGCTTCTCCCGATTTTGTTGGACTTGTAGTGAAGAGCAAAACAGGAAGAACCGATCATATTTTTTCATCGGTGAAAGATGAATTGGTAGCTTATAAAAACATGGCCGTTAACGGAACTTACGGCGTAATCACCGAAGAGGGTAAAGATTTTACACTGTTTCTTGGCAATGGTAAAAAAATAACTGGAAAAGGTTTTACCATCGAAAGTAAGGAAAAAGCTAATGTAGTTTTAAGCTATAAAAATGGAACTTATTCTTTCACGAGCGATCGTGAAGTTACCATTACAACAGCTAAAAATGTTAAAAGGCAATTAGCTGCAACAGATTACAAGGAGATTAAATTATAAGAAGCTGTTTAGCAATGAAAGCAATAATCGAACTGAGAGTTACAATTAGCTCCTTTGGTTGGTGTTATCACCGACCAATATTATGCTTTTCGTTTTTAGGGATAACGCCAACAACAGGAGAATGCTAGTGATGATGGTAGTTAAGTAAGAATCAAAGTGATAGTGCTGATATATGGTGGGTGTGCTCACCTGTCAGTTAAATTTAACCTGTTTTAAATGATGAAAAAATATTCTTTTGTAATCGGCTTCGTCTTACTGTGCTTTTCTAGCGTTGTTTCGGCTCAAGCAGTTTGGCAATGGAGCGTTCCTATCAAAAATGAGCAGGGAACAGCAAGAAACGAGTACGAAAGTGCTTATTTGTGGATTCCAGAAAACTGTAAGAAGTTAAAAGCTGTCATTTTCGCTCAACATAATATGATTGAGGAGGGCATTTTGGAAGACCCAAAGTTCCGTCGGCAGATGGCAAAACTGGATATAGGTCAAGTTTGTCTTACTGGAAATATTTCCCAAAGCTTTAGCGATCCGCAAAAAGATAATGCTTCGGTAAATACGATTTTGAGCGATTTAGCCATTCAATCTGGGTATCAGGAATTAAAAAATATTCCAATCATCCCAATGGGACATTCTGCCATGGCTACCTTTCCTTGGAATTTTGCTTTGGCCAATCCCAATCGTACGTTAGCGGTAATTTCTCTCAAAGGAGATGCACCAGCAACCAACTTAACGGGTTATGGCAGAGCTAATGTAGATTGGAACAATAAAAACGTAGATCATATTCCAGGACTGGTAACCATGAGCGAACAAGAATGGTGGCAAGATAGATTTACACCAGGCTTTAAATATGTAAGTCAGCATCCTAACTCGCCAATAACTTGGTTCGCCGATGCGGGCAGGGGGCATTTCGATTTCTCTGATCAACTGATTGGCTTACTAAATCTATATCTTAAAAAAGTAGTTAACGAAAGAATTGACAAAAGTACAGGTGAGTTAAAACCCGTGGATGTAAAAAATGGCTGGCTAATGGAAGGTTGGAAAAAAGATAATTCCGTGCCTATTCATTTAGCGGCAAAGTACAGTAATTTCACTGGCGATCGCCATACTGCTTCTTGGTGTTTCGATAAAGAAATGGTTAACTATATCAATAACGTTTATCAAAACCATCGAGGCAAAAGAAAACAGTTTTTAGGTTTAAAGCAACAAGGTAAAATCCTCGACACTGCAAAGCATCATGCCAATTATCTTTTAAAATGGCAACCGCAAACGGATGGGGTTACGTTTAACCTTAAAGGCTTTTTCGCGGATAGCACAAAAATAAAGGCAGTTGAAAAACATGCTAATACTTCAATCCATATTAACAGAATTTGTGGTCCAGTAGAGAAAATTAATGACACTACGTTTCGAATATCACATACTAGAATAGGATTGAACAATCCAAAACGCTCAAACGACATATGGTTGATGGCGACAAATGATGGAGATAATATTTATAAAAGCGTAGTTCAACAAGCATTACTTACCATTCCAAATAATACGGAAGGAATTAATCAAAAAATCACCTTTGATAGCGTGGCAATACACGGTAAAAATGTGAAATCACTACCGTTAGGGGCAATTTCTACGTCAGGCTTAAAAGTCTCATTTTATGTAAAAGAAGGTCCTGCTTACATTAAAAATGGGCAGTTGGTTTTAACTAAAATACCACCAAAAACTAAATTTCCTGTAAAAGTAACAGTGGTAGCTTGGCAAATGGGACTCAATAATACCGACAAAAAAATAAAAGCTGCAATTCCAGTAACCAGAGTTTTATATGTAAACGACAAGTAACGAACATAAATGGATTGGAATAAAGATTGGAATATTTGTATCAGGTGCTTCGGAAGTAAGGATTGGAGGTTACGCTGATTTTGATTGGTTTAGGATTAGTAAGTGATAAAAAATGATATTGTTAAATCACACAGTAGATAATGAATAAAAATATAATGAAGAAAATTTTAATAAACGCAAAAGCTATTGCCGTAGCCGCCGTATTATTTGGCGCATCAACAGCTACTAATGCACAGCAAGTGCTATTGGACAATCACTATAACAGAGAAACTAAAAAAACTAAAGATGGTAAAGAAATAAACTACCATTATTTGTGGGATGATAAGGAAGATACAGGTTTTTCGATTTTTGGTGATGCTTTTAAACGTAATGGAGCTAAGACTTTAAGTGTGTTAGCAGAAGCGCCGACGAAAGCTAATTTAAAAAATGCAGACATCTATATTATTGTTGATCCTGACAATACAGTAGATAGCCCTAAACCAAATTACATGGATGAAAAAGAGGCGAAGGAGATAGCAAAATGGGTAAGAGGTGGCGGTGTACTGTTATTAATGGGTAATGATGAAGCAAATGCAGATTTGAAGCATTTTAATATTTTAGCTAAAAAATTTGGGCTAACTTTTAATTCTGATCTTATTCTGCATGTGAAAGATGATGATCATTTTGATGATGGCGGACTGTACACTGAAGGAAGTTCCCTCTTCAACAAGGCGAAGTATATCTACATCAAAAATGCAGCTTCTATAGCTACTGAGCGTACAGCTATGTCCCTGTTAAAAGACAAAGCTGGCAAAACAGCTATAGCAAGTGCCAAGTATGGTAAAGGAATGGTGTTAGCCGTTGGCGATCCATGGTTGTATAACGAGTATACCAATGGTCGCTTACCAAAAAGATTCGAAAACGATAAGGCCGCAGATGATGTAGCAAGATGGCTTATAGAAAACAGTAGAATTAAGAAACGGAATTAACAAGGACGTTTTTTATTTGACATCATGTCGAGACAAAGTACTAACAGATTCTTATGCGGATGTATTTATCCGTTTTTTTAAAAAAAAATAATTATTCATGAGTTATTTATATCCGTTTAAGTTTAAAACAATCTTTAAGGAAAAAATATGGGGAGGTCAAAAAATCAATACTTTTTTAAGGAAAGATTTCTTACCCTTAACAAACTGTGGTGAAACATGGGAAATATCGGGTGTAGAGAACAATGTGTCGGTAGTAGCCAATGGGAAATTATCTGGCACTGATTTGAATACGCTGATAGAGCAACATCCCTTAGAACTACTGGGTGAGTCAGTTTTTAGACGATTTGGAGCAGTTTTTCCACTTTTGGTAAAGTTTATTGACGCCAATGAAGATCTATCCATTCAAGTTCACCCAGGAGATGCACTTGCAAGAAAAAGGCATGATTCTTTTGGGAAAACTGAAATGTGGTATGTTCTTCAAGCTGATTCAGATGCATCCCTGATTTCAGGTTTTAATCAGGATGTTGATAGAAGTAAATATCTCGAAAAGTTCAATGAAGGAAAACTTACTGATATTTTGAACCGAGAAAATGTAGTTCAGGGGGATTTATTTTTTTTGCCAGCAGGAAGGGTACATACTATTGGTAAAGGGCTATTGATCGCCGAGATTCAACAGTCATCGGATATTACTTACAGGATTTATGATTTCGATAGGGTAGATGATGAAGGGAAAACTAGGCAATTGCATACGGAAGAGGCGCTAGATGCTATTGACTACCAATATTACCCCCAATACAAGTCTAGCTATGCCAAGGTGCCAAACGAAATAAATGAGATGGTAGATTGTGAATACTTTACCACCAATTTCATTGCACTTGAAGGAGCGTTGAATAGATCGTATAGCCACTTGGATTCTTTCAAAATTCTGGTAGTTGTTGAAGGTAGCTTTAAGTTAACCTTTCATGAAGGGGAATTAGATTGTAAGCTCGGCGATTGTATACTTATTCCAGCCTCTGTTGACGAAGTTAGTTTGCAGGCTTCCGGAAGTGCTAAAATATTGGAATCCTATATTCGTTGAAGTATAAATAGTTAGTTAGGGGCTTATAGCCAATTCATTAGTATTTCATATCTGGGTTGATGCTTTCGAACTCTTAACTTTACTCACATATCGCCTCCTCTGTAAACCCTAAAAAAGTTAATTTTAAGCTAAGCTTAGCTAGCAAATAATGCAAGTATAATCAATACAATGAGATAAGCATTTTCTCTTATTACCTGTAAAGCCTTTCCAATCTGGTTTTCTACAGTTTTTACAGAAATCTCTAATTCATCTGCAATTTGCTGATAACGCATTCCTTTTTCTTTGTTCATTAAAAAGATTTCCTTACATCGGGCAGGAAGTTGCGCTATTGCGTCGTTAACGGTTTGTAGCCGTTTACGAAATACTTCTTCATGGTCATCGTCTAATAGTTCAGCAAGGCTTGCTAATCTAATATTCTCCAGTTCATCGTCCAATCGCTTGGTTTTCCTGTAATTATCAATAAAGTTGTTGTAGGTAACTTTGTATAGATATGCATTTAAAGAACCATCTGTACGCAAAGTTTCACGCTTGTTCCAAAGTCTTAAGAAAGTGTCCTGTACAATATCTTCAACCAGATTTCTATCTGTTGTGAAATTGAGGATGTAAACGCATAGTTTCTGATAATAATTAATGTAGATAGACTTCAAAGCACTTTCATCTCCAGCATGTATTGCCTTTATGAGGTTTCTTTCATCCGCTTTTGAATAATCTGTCATTTATTAGAGAAGCTAGGTAGGTTGGAGCGCTGAAAAAGTAAAGGTATAATATTATGAAAATAAAAAAAAATGGATTTTGCGTAGGGGTTTTTTCTTTTTCTGCGTATTACAGTAGAAAAATCAACTAACAGGGCATGAAAGAATCGATACAAGAGCTAATTACTAAGTTCTTAGAAAATGAGTTAAGCCAAGATGAAGCTAATATGCTTAAAAGTTGGATGGAACTGCCAGAAAATAAACTGTTCTTGCAAAAAGAAATTCAGCTTTACCATTTGGTGAACGCTTATTGTGAAACTTTTGATGCAGAGAAAGCCTACCAAAAACATCTTTCTGTTTTAACAAAAGAAGAAGAAGTAATTCCAGTTCGCAGATTATGGCCTAGATATGCAGCAGCGGCAGCTATTCTTGTTATGCTAACAGTTGGTTTCTATTTCGGGAAAAATTGGCTGCAAGATAGTGCTAAAGAAAACCTAGCCACAACCGAAAGTGTGATTGAACCAGGTACAGACAAGGCGATATTGACATTGGCCGATGGTAAAAAGGTGGTGTTAGATGCTTCTCAAGGTTTAATTAATTTAGATGCCCATCATCAAATTTCCAGTGATAGTAGTGGATTAATTAGCTACGAAAACGTGGAATTTAACGCCTCTCAAGCATCTTATAACACCATCGAAATTCCAAAAGGTGGTACCTATCGTTTGATCCTATCCGATGGGACAAAAGTGTGGCTTAATGCTGCATCTAAATTAAAATATCCAGTAGTATATCAAGGTACTGAAAGAGTTGTGGAGCTGGAGGGCGAGGCTTATTTTGAAGTGAAGAAAGATATCTCTAGAAAATTCAAAGTAAAAAGTAGAGGACAAGAATTGGAGGTGCTGGGTACTAAATTTAATGTAAGTACTTATAGCGATGAAGCGTTGGTAAAGACCACCTTGATAGAAGGCTCGGTGAAAGTTTCCAGCTTAAAAAAATCGGTGATACTTAGCCCTAACCAAGCGAGTGTTAACTACAACAACAGTTTAAATGTACTGGTGTTAGCCGATGCCGAAGAGGCAATAGCTTGGAAAAACGGTTATTTTCAATTTGATGATGAACCACTGGAAAGCGTGATGAGAAAAATCGCTAGGTGGTACGATATAGAAGTTGAATTTGTAGGGAAATCGGAGGGGAAAAAATTCAACGGAATTATCACAAGAAATAAAACCCTAAAAAATGCGCTCAAAATTATGGAAGCAACAGAAAATGTAAGTTTTAAGATAGAAGGGAGGAAGCTTATCGTAAAAACCTGATCAAACTAATTGTGACGGGGAGCAAGAAATCAGAGGCGTCGTAACCGCCCCTGATTGGTATAGGTTCCCTATTCAAATTATTGCGCTAACAATTTTCAAACAAACTAAACCTATTTAACAAATGTATGAAATTTTACATGTTATAAAACATGGGCTATCCCCCCGTGTCTATAAGTTAATACTAACTATGAAGCTAACCACTTTATTGATTTTTGCAGTGCTGTTCCAAGTAAGTGCAGCGTCAAATGCTCAAATCACTATCGTTAATAAAAACATTACGCTAGAACGTGTTTTCAAAGAGATCCAAAAACAATCTGGCTACGACTTTTTTTATAATAATGAATTAATCAGAAATCTGTCGCCTGTATCTTTAAATTTAAAGAATGCGAGTGTTACCACCGTCTTAGAGGCCAGTTTAAATGGATTGCCATTTCAATACAAAATAGTTGAGAACTCTGTAGTAATTACTGCCAAAGCTAATGCTGCAATATTACAAAATCCTGTACAGCAGAACGTAGAAATTACCGTTCGAGATGAAAACAGACAACCCATTCCAGGGGTTACCATTGTCTCTAAGAACAAGAAGGCAGTTCTTGGCATGACCAACAAAGACGGGAAGTTTATGGCTGATGTGGAAGAAGGCGATCTCTTGATTTTTCGCTTTATAGGTTACGCCATTAAAAATACCACGGTTGGTAAATCTCGAACAATAGATGTGCGGTTAGAACCAACTGATAGCAGCCTCGGTGAAGTGCAAATTTCCACCGGTTATCAATATATCAAACCAGAGCAAAGCACGGGTAGTGTTACCGTGATGAAGAATAAAGAATATGACAGCCGTATTAACACTACAGATTTTTTAACTGCGCTTCAAAATAGAATACCAGGTTTGTTAATTAATAACGATGTAGAGTTTGAAGGAAATAGTTTATTCCAGATACGTGGTATTTCTACCATTAATGGCAATAAACAACCTCTCATCGTAATAGATGGGTTTCCAACAGAGTTATCGTTATCAAGCATTAACCCTAACGAAATAGAGTCCGTTACGGTGTTAAGAGATGCAGCGGCAGCTACAATTTATGGTGTACGAGCCTCTAACGGCGTAATTGTAATAGAGCGTAAAAAAGCAAAAGTTGGTAAACCTAATGTAGCCTATCGTGCTACTTTAAGCGTAACACCTAAAGAAAATTACGAGCGCTACCGTTGGGATCCAGATGGCTCTAATACCTTAATTGAGCACTCAAAAGAAATGTATAAGGGTATAGGAGCGAGTGCCTACTCTTTTATGATTTTGCCTACTTTAGGTAGCCTTTTTACCTACCCAATGCCTTATGCTATTATGGCCCGTAACTTTGCGGGTGTAATTACCAACGAGGAGGCAAACAATCAATTCGAGGCGTTGAGACAATATAATAATGCTGGCGACTATGCCGATTTATTTTTGCGAACTGCAAGTACGCAAACGCATAATATAGACGTTTCTGGCGGTAGCGAAAATGCCACATATTTTATCACTGCACGATATAACAATAGTGCTCTTAATAAAATAAAGAATGGTGGTAATCTTTTTGAACTTTCTGCTAGAACAAACCTAAAGCTGTCTAAGCGCCTATCTGTAGAGTTAAATACTAACTTTCAAGAGGCAAAAAATTTCGGAGCACCTGTACCCGATATCAATACACTTTATCCGTACGAGCGCTTTTCGGACGCAAATGGTAATCCTTTATCAACATACAACGGTTCTAAGATAAGTGTTTATTATAACGACGTAATTAAAGGACTAGGCTTATTAGATAACCTTTATTATCCTCTGCAAGAAATAAATTTGGTAAGCGATAGAAGGCACACCATCAGCAACCGTGTTATTGCCAATTTTAAATATGATATGGGCAAAGGTTTTAGACTCAGCTTTGGTGGAGTTTATGAAACTGCAACTACAGATGCACGCCATTTAGCTAATGAGAACTCTGCAGAAGTTAGACAAATTATCAATCGCTATACCGATATAACTACAGCAAATGGCATGGTTTTACACGTGCCTAAAGGCGATTACTTACGACAAACAAACAGTAAATCTGAAGGGTACACCATAAGAACACAACTAGACTATAATAAGCAAATCAATACAGATCACGCCATTAACCTTATATCTGGTTTAGAGGTGCGCAGACAGGCAGAAAGTGGTAATGCTACGGCCAACTTGGGTTATAGCGACCAAACGCTCATGCAGCGTCCTGTAAACTACACTTTAATACAGAGTGGATCTTATGTATCTATTTATGGCAGAAATAACCCTTCTTTAGTTTATGATGATCTTTTCAAACAGGCTTATGTAGAAAATCGATTTTTGTCGGGCTATTTTAACGCGGTATACAACTATAAAGGTAGGTACTCAGTAACAGGAAGTGCCCGTATAGATCAGTCTAATCTTTTCGGCTCTGATCCAAAAAATCGTTACAAACCATCTTGGTCTTTTGGTGCCGGATGGAATATCGATCAAGAAAAATTTGTGCAGCCACAAACTTGGATCAATTCCTTAAAAATGAGAGCGGCCTTGGGTTTCAATGGAAATATAGCGAAGAATGTACTTCCGCAAGTGATTGCTAGTGCGAAAACAAACAACTTTGATTACACACTAAACTCACTCGGATTGCTTTCTCCTGCAAACAGTAGGTTACGTTGGGAGCAAACTTTTAACTTTAACTTAGGTTTAGATTATCGCATTTTTAAAAATGTATCTGGAAATATAGACTACTATCTAAAAAAGAGTCTTGACATTCTGGCATCAAACGAGGTTGATCCAACTAGAGGCGTAACATCAGCAACTATAAACGAAAGTACCATCAGAAATGGTGGTTTAGAGGTTAGTTTAAATGCCGATTGGATTAAGCGAAGAACTTTCAATTGGAATACAGGTTTCATCTTCTCCAAAAACACGAGCAAAATACTAAAAGTTTATAATGTAAATGTACCTGTAAATCCTAAATCATGGAATTATGCGGTAGGTAACAGAACTAGTTATTTAGAAGGGTATGCCGTGGGGAGTATTTTTAACTATAGATATGCTGGCATAGATAACACTGGTAAAGTATTAATCTACGATAAAGATGGCAATACCAAAAACTTCGACGTAGATGATCAAGGTTTAGCTGATGTAGATTATGTAGGCTCATCTATACCTGCTTACAATATTGGATTAAGCAATAGGGTTGATATTGGAGATTTTTATGCTTTCGCTATGATCAATTATTTTGGCGGATTCAGTACAAAGATTCCAGTATTAAACCCGGCAGCAAACAGACCACTTAAAGGCGCTAGTAACTTTTGGAGAAAACCAGGTGATGAAAATATATCAGATGTATTGCCTGCTCTCAATGCTACTCACGCTAACTATTTTGCTAATACCGATAGATTTATTGTAGATGGAACCTACTTTACCTTAGGAGATCTTACGGTGGCCTATAGTTTCAGAAGAGCCAACTTTGTGAAAAAAGCTAAGCTTTCAAATTTCGAACTAAGAGCTCAAGCATCTAATCTTTACACATTTGCACTTAACAAACACAATTATAGCGTAGCTACTAAAAGCTTTGAAAAAAGTTACTTAACACCTACATATACTGCAGCGCTTATTGTTAATTTTTAGTTTCCTAAGTTTTTAAAAGAATGAAGAAATATATATACACCTTCCTGATATCAACATTGTTCTTGATATCATGTGATAAATATCTTGATGTGCAACCTAAAGGCGTGCGTTTGTTAGAAACTGTACGCGACTATGACGAATGGCTGAACAACATGGATTTAGAAACTTCTACACCGCAATTGCTAAACTGGTTAGACGATAGAAAAGATTTACAAACGCTAACAGCTGCTGTAGCTGCTACAGGTGCAAATGAACGAATTTATACTTGGCAGGCTCAGGCTATAGAAACCGTCCCTGGTGTAGCGCCAATTTGGTCAACGCTATATAAAACAATTTACCTGTTTAATACGGTTATCGCTAATGTAGAAAATGCTAAAGATGGTACAGAACAACAGCGGCAACGTTTAAAAGCAGAAGCCTTGTTGGGTAGAGCATTCGAATACTTGTATTTAGTTAATTTATACGGAAAATTGTACAACCCAACTACGGCTAGTAAAGATTTAGCTGTACCATTTGTAACCTCTGTTGATGTAACCGACGAGATACCAGGAAGAAGTACGGTACAAGAAATTTACGATCACATTATCAATGATATCAATACAGCTTTAGCAAATTTGCCTGTAGATAATAACTCGAATCGTTTTAGAGGTTCGGTAGCTGGGGCACATGGCGTATTGGCAAAAACCTATTTATACATGGGTAATTACCACAAAGCAGCAGAGCATGCGCAGTTGGCCTTAGATAAAGGACCAAATGTAATTATAGATTATACCACGCTTACCAATGCTAAAGACGTTCCTCATTTGATTAAAAGAGCTGACGCAATCTATGCTAGAACGGCAGGTGCAAGTTATAATAGTTTTGAGGCACCAACGCTAGAGTTCTTAAAAACATTCAATACAAAAGACCTTCGTCTTAAATTTTACTATTCGCCAATTACCGATTTAACATTTACTGTTAGAGGAAGAACAAACTTTCGCCATGCAGGTGCTGTAGCTGGTTCTGGTTCTCCAAATTGGGGTATTTCGGTAGCAGAAATGCATTTGATTATTGCGGAGGCTGCGGTGCGAAATAATGAGCTTACTAAAGCTTGCGATGAGTTAGATATTGTACGTAAAAAACGCTTCTTGGTAGCGGATTATGTAAAGTTTACTTCAACGGATAAAGAAACTGTATTTAAAAAGGTATTTGAAGAAAGAGGGTTTGAACTTGCATTTTCTGGAATGAGATGGTTTGACATGAGAAGATTAGATGTAGAAGGTCGTATGCCTACTGTAAGTAGATATTCGGGAACAAATGAACTGCTATCTACATTAGCGCCTGGTAGTCCGAGATATACCCTGCAAATTCCAAAACAAGTATTGTTTTTTAATCCAACTTGGGAACAAAATCCTTAGTAAAATTTGAAACTGATGGTTGCCGAAAAGTAGCCATCAGTTTATCAACCTCAGTTTTAATTAGTGAAATAATTGAAATAAAAACACACACAATGAAAAAGCTGATTTTATATATAGCATTGTTAATGCCTGTTTTAACTATGGCACAAAGTGGAAAGTACTTGCTTAAAGCTAAACTAGCCGGTAAAGCCGAACTGCTTAAAGCAACCTTAATTCAAACTAGTCCTTCTTATATTAAAAGTGAGGTAGAGATTAAAAATGGTAGCTTCGAGTTTACAGGCGAAGTACAAGATCCAATTAAGGCTTCTATCAGTATAGACAGAAATGCAGAAGGTAAAAATAGAACTGAAATTTATTGGGTATATCTAGAACCTGGAACAGTATTGTTAGAAAGCAAAACAGACTCGTTAGCTCATGCAAAAATAATAGGTTCTAAACTTAATGAAGATTTTAAAAAGCTTCAAACGGCGTTGCAACCATTAGAAGAAAGAAAGAAGAAATTGAATGCCAAATTTCGCTCAATGTCCGAAGCAGATCGTAAAAATGAAGCTTTAATTACTGAGAAAGATAAAAAGGAAGAGCTTATCCAGAAGCAACTATCAGAGGTTTATTTTAAATTTTTTAAAGAAAATCCAGATAGCTATTTAAGTTTAGAAGCATTAAATAATTATGTAGGAATGATACCTGATTATAAGACTGCAGCACCGTTATTTGATCAGCTTTCTGCAAGAATTAAGGCAACTCAAGCTGGCAAAAGAATGTCTGAACAGTTAGCTAACTTAAAAAAAACAGATATAGGAACCATAGCCCCAGACTTTACACAACTGGATGTAGAAGGAAAACCTGTAAAGCTTTCGGACTACAAAGGTAAATACGTGTTAGTAGATTTTTGGGCATCTTGGTGCGGTCCGTGTAGGGCAGAAAATCCGAACGTTTTGAAGGCTTATAATAACTACCATTCTAAAGGCTTGGAGATTTTGGGAGTCTCTTTAGATATTGAGCATTTCAAGAAAAATTGGATAATTGCAATTGAACAAGATCAACTACCTTGGAAACAAGTATCAGATCTTAAGTTATCTAACGAAGCCGCTAGAATTTATGGCATCAATGCTATCCCACAAAATGTATTGGTAGATCCTCAAGGAAAAATCGTTGCCAAAAATTTAAAAGGCGATGACTTGCAAGTCAAATTGGCCGAAATTTTCAATAACAAGTCATAAAGAATTTAGGTTAGTACACTCCTCATTTTAGTTCCGTGGCTGCTTTGGTAGCTACGGAAGAGGGGTTCGTTAATGGTGGTTGTAGTCCTAACAATCATCATCCTTATCAAAGTTTTTTTTTGATATCATTAAAATAGAATACAAAGAATGAAAAAATTGATTTTATACATCATATTATTGATGCCTTCTTTAGCGATGGCACAAAGTGGAACTTATTTGCTTAAAGTGAAGTTGGCAGGAAAAGAGGAATTGGTTAAGGCACAACTGTCGTGTCGCATTTTTCCCTCACAAGTGGTAAATATTCAAAACGGTGCTTTTGAATTTACAGGTATTTTAGAAGACCCGGTATTAGCTTATCTAACTATTGATAGGAAAGTGGAGGGCAAAAGGAAATCTGAAGCGTATTGGTTATACTTAGAGCCAGGAACCATCCTGTTTGAAAGTGCTACAGATTCGCTAGCTCATGCTAAAGTAACAGGCTCTAAGCTTAATCAAGAATTTATAAAATTAAAAGCCGCTTTGAAACCGATAGAGGAACGGAAAAAAAGGTTTGAAGCCAAGTTAAGTTCGCTTACAGAAGGTAAGCCAAGTGATGAGCTTTTAGAAGCTAATGTAGCTAAAGCTAGAGAATCGCTTGAGGCAGAAATGGGCAAAGTATATCTCCAATGCCATAAAGAAAATCTAGATAATTTTTTAGGTTTTGAGGCCTTAGATAAATACCTAGGTAAGGTGGTAGATTATAGAGTTGCTGCACCATTATTCGATCAGCTTTCTGCCGAAGTTAAAGCCACTAAAGAGGGCAAGAAAATGGCTGAACATTTGGCTGTACTGAAAAAGACTGATATCGGAAAACTAGCAGTAAACTTTACACAGTTGGATGTTAATGGAAAACCAGTTAAACTTTCAGATTATAAAGGCAAATATGTATTGGTAGATTTTTGGGCGTCTTGGTGTAAGCCCTGCAGGGAAGAAAATCCGAATGTGCTGAAAGCTTACAACAAATATCATCCAAAAGGTTTGGAGATTTTGGGTGTTTCCATAGATACCGAAAATTTGAAGGAGAAGTGGTTAAATGCAATCGCAGTGGATCAACTACCATGGACACAAGTGTCGGATCTCAAATCTCCAAATGAGGCGGGTAAAATTTATGGCATTAACGCAATCCCGCAAAATGTATTGGTAGGTCCAGATGGAAAGGTAGTAGCCAAAAATTTAATGGGCAACACTTTACACGTTAAATTGGCTGAAATTTTCGAGAAGAAACCATAAATCAATATTTATATTAAAATAATAGTTGTTTGTCGGTAATTCCAACTCATAATAAGTTTAAGTAAATCGCTTTAAAATATCTAAAAATGAAAAGTAAAATCTGTGGTTTGTTAGGCGTAATTACCATTTGTATTTTGATATTAGGTTGGCAAATAAACGTACCAAGAAGCAATTCAAAGCAAATTTATCCAGATACTGTAAACTTTCATTATATAGCTATGGCAGGCATGGGAGAAAAAATTAAATATTTTGATTGGAAAACACCTAGAAAAATTGATATAAGTTTAGGAATTTGTTTTTTAAATGATTCTCTGATGTTTAAATTTAATAAAAACAAAGACGGAAAAATCCGGAGAGATTCGATAAGAAAAGTAACAAAGCAATTAGCTGGTATTACAGATCTAAAACCTTCAGTTGGAACATATAAATTGATGGGCGTTTTTCAATATGATAAAAATCCTAAAGATATTTATACCGTTTTTTATTATGATTCCATTCAAAAATCAATGATTGAAGAATCACATGATTTTGTATTAAACCGAATATCTTCTGTGATACTTTTCTTACAAGAACAGTACAATCCTTTTGCAAATTCACCAGAAGAGTTTAAGATTTTACAGACAAGAGATAATACATTTCATGAAGAAATAAACGATGACATTATCATAAAAAGACAATAAAAATCAAAGCTAAAAATAGTTATGAAAGAGTTTAGGTTAGTAATGCTCCTCATTTTTAGTTCCGTAGTTGCTTTTGCAACTACGGCAGAGGGGATACATTTTGAAAGTGGAACTTGGAAAGAAATCATTGTTAAAGCAAAAAAAGAAAACAAGCTAATCTTTATTGACTGCTATACGTCTTGGTGTGGTCCGTGTAAACGGTTGTCAGCAGAAATTTTTCCTTTAAAAGAAGTGGGCGAGGTTTTTAACAAAAACTTCATCAACTACAAAGTTGACATGGAAAAAGGAGAGGGCGTAACTTTGCAAAAGAAATTTCACGTAGGTGCTTTCCCTACTTTGTTGTGGGTAAATGCAGCTGGTGAAGTGGTGCATAGGGCCCTAGGTTTTATGCAGGAAGATACGTTGCTAAAAGAAGCCCAAAAAGCGCTTAATGGCGGTAGTAATCTCAGCGAATTAGAAGATAGATACATTAAAAAACCAACTAGCTTAGATGCTACCCGGGCGTACCTTAAATCTTTGGCGGCAACTGCCGATGTTAGGGCAACACCGCTAGCGGAAAAGTATTTCGCCATGCTGCCGGAAGAAAAATATCAAGACCAAGATGTTTTTGATTTAATGGTTGGTTACTTGCAAAATCCTTTTTCGCCAATTGGGAAATATTTTTTTGAAAACAGAACGATTTTCAATCAGAAATTTAAAAAGACAAAAGTAGATGTGATGGCAGAAAATATCTACTCCAGATTTGCCAACTCTTTAATATCTCAAGTGAAAAATGGGGTGGAGTTTGATGAAGAGAGTTTTCAAAAGCTGATAAAGTTAATGGATGAGCAGCAATTTGAGAAAAGGACCTTCTTCGTTGAAAGCATTAGAATTAAAATGTATCAAAATCAAAAAAATTGGAAAGGTTATGCCACAAAAGTTAATGAAGCAATCGAAATAATAAGGAACGACAATTTAAGGAGTGGTGTATTTGAAAGATGGTATAAAGTAATTTTAGAGAGCGATTGCAAAGATCCCGAAGTTTTAAAAAGTGCACTTACTTGGGCAAACCTAAGTTTTGAAAGTGACTATACGTTTAATTTGGTTCGCCTGACCAAAAAATTGCAAGATAAATTGAGTTTGTTAGCACGTTTAAAAGGTGAAGATTTAATGATAGAGAAAACTAAAACTGAATTGGCATTACTAAATCAATTGATTGTTAAGCAAAGCGAATTTGAAGCTAAAAAAGCGGAAACCATGAAAATGATCGAAGCGATGACAAAAAAATCGCACAATCAAATACCAAATCATAAAAACTAGCAATTGTAGGCATTTTAAATTCTCCAACTGGTTAAGAGGTATTATGTTGCTTTTATGTAACATTTGTAATTGTTTTTGTCGATAATTTCATTTCTTTGTAGTAGACAATTGTCCAACTTAACCTAAATGACCTATTTTACCGACGAAGATTTATTAGCATTATTGAAAAATAATGATGAGAGGGCTTTTGGCTTGCTCTATGATCGGTACTGGGAACGGATGATTGCAAAGGCTTATGCTGCGCTGGGTTCAACTGTTGATGCAGAGGAGATTGTTCAGGATACTTTTGTTAATCTCTGGAAGAAACGCCATTCTATAGAATTAAAATTTAGTTTTAAAACTTATATCTCAGCAGTTGTAAAATATGAAATCTACGCCAAGATAGCTGGACTAAAGAAGCGAAAAGATCAAGCAAATGTAGAATCGGATACAATTGAATTAGTAGATGACTCTACACAACAGTGGCTCGAATTCGACGAACTTAGAACTTACATCGAAACTGCGATGAATAGTTTGCCAGAAAAATGCAGATTGGTTTTTAGCTTAAGTAGGTTTGATGAACTTAGCAACGAAGAAATAGCAAAAACGTTAGACATTTCTAAGAAAACAGTTGAGGCTCACATTACTAAAGCCTTAAAAACTTTAAGGGATAATATGGGCAATATCAATAGTTACAATGCTTTTCTAATTCTTTTCCTTCTAAAAAAATAAAATATTTTATTTCCACTAAGGGTAGTTCACCAAATATGTACGCTATATAGTTAAAGCGCTACATAGAAATGAATAATCACATACCAAACAATATACAAGAACTAATCGCTAAAGCATTAAAAGGACAAATTTCTAAAGGAGAAAAAGACCTTTTAGACCTTTGGTACGATAAAGCTTTGCCAGAAGAAGTTGAATGGAAGGGACCCGAGAAAAATGCTGATCAGCTTAAAAGCAAATTATTTGGCCAAATTAAAGAAGCTTTAGAAGTTGATCAGCCAACTATAAAATTACCTTTCTACAAATCTGTTTTATTTAAAGTAGCCGCTAGTTTGGCGTTGGTAGCTGGCGCTGGATATTATTTAGCAAATATAAATGATACTGTAAAGGAGCAACTGGTTTTGGCACAAGATAATGGTGTTAGAAAAATCATTTTGCCAGATAGTAGTATTGTCTGGCTAAAAGGAAAATCTAGTTTGTCATATCCTGCTAGTTTCTCTGATAGTGTTAGAACGGTGAATTTGGACGGAGAAGCACTTTTTGAAGTTGCTAAAGATAAAGATCACCCATTTGTTGTTAAAACTGGAAATTACACAACAAGAGTGTTAGGTACTAGTTTTAACCTAAATACCAGAGACAAGAACTATAAATTAATAGTGCTTACCGGAAAAGTTCAGGTGAATGAGATAGATCCTAAAAATAATACACATAAAGTATTGGCGGTTGTATTGCCCAACCAACAATTTGATAGGGTAGAACAGCGCACTGGAGAAATCACGGCTCCCGCGGCTAAAGAAAAGGCAACTGTAACACGGGGTACAGAGTATCCTATGTATTTTGAACACACCCCTTTTGCTTCAATTATGGATCGAATAGAGCGCAAGTTCAATATCAGCTTTGCTAAGGCAGATTATAGTGGCTACGCATCTTGTAATATTACAGCCGATTTAACAGATCAATCATTAAAAAACTCACTAGACATTTTAGCTGCTGCAATGGGAGCTCAATATAAAATAGAAAATCAAACAATTATGATAGAAGGAGGCGGATGCAGATAGTGTAAAATAAAAACAGGAGTGCTACCAACACCCCTGTATAAACGGTCATAGAATCAATAGTTTCAATTAACCCATAAACCATACAAATGTATAAGAAAATCTTTACATGGCATTGCTATGCTGTGAAAGATATGCTGTCTACCATAAAAGCATGTCTTACAAGCAGCAACACTAAACAACTACTAACTAAACTTATGCGTATTTCCTTTGCATACATGCTAATCTTGTCCCTTAGTTTAGGGACGTGTTTTGCTATAAAAGTAAATGCGCAAGAAGCCCTAAAAGCCAAAGTAGCAGGCGTTTTTAAAGACGCTTCTTTAGAACAAGTTTTACAACAACTTGGTAAAAACGCAAAAGTGAAATTTGTGTACAGTGATGCTGTAATTAGTGCCAAAACTAGCATTAACACCAGTTTTAACAACATTACCTTAGCAGATGCATTAAACAATATTCTAGAAGGTAGAAACATTCGTTACGAAGTTTTTAATGAGCAATTCATTGTTTTAAAACTCAAAGAAGAGGTTAAACTAGCAGAGAAAACTACCGAAAGTCGTTGGACAAAACCTCGTGTGGCATATCACTTAGTTTCTGGAGTAGTTAGGGACGAGCTCGGAAAACCAATTCCAGGGGTCTCGATTAAGGTAAAAGATAGCTCGGCGGTAAGCACCACTAATACCAACGGTTATTTTGCAATGAGCGTAGCCAATAAAAATTCGACATTGATTTTTAGCTACATCGGCTATAAGACTAAAGAATTGCCTGCCGACAAAGATATGCAAGTATCTTTAGATCCAGATCCGTCTAAATTGGATGAAGTTGTGGTAATGGGTTACGGTACTACTACCAGAAGAACAAGTACAGGTTCGCAATCTGGTCTTAGTGCTAAAGAAATAGAAAAGCAACCGGTAACTAACTTACTGCAAGCTATGCAAGGCAGAATGCCCGGCGTTGCTATCACTCAAACCAATGGTATGCCTGGTGCAGCTATTAACGTGCAAATTAGAGGTGCAAACTCAATCGGTAAAACTAACCGACCATTATATATCGTAGATGATGTTCCGTATTTATCGGAGTCGATTAATTTAGCCGCGTCTGCAGCTGGTAGCTCTGGCTTACCATCGGCAGAAGGACAAACAAGTCCGCTAAATACCATTAACCCCGCAGATATTGAAAGCATAGAAGTTTTAAAAGATGCAGATGCAACTTCGATTTATGGCTCTAGAGCTGCAAATGGCGTAGTGTTAATTACTACTAAAAAAGGAAAATCTGGCAAAACTAAAATAGGTATTAATGCATCTACTGGGGCGTCTGTGGTTGCACATTTTGTTGATATGCTACAAACAGATCAGTATTTAGCATTACGTAGAAAAGGCTATGCCAACGGAACTACAAATCCGGTGACGCCAACAGTAACAACTGCACCAGATTTGGAAGCTTGGAGCCAAACAGACAATACAGATTGGCAACGAGAGATTTTAGGCGGTACTGCAAGAACGCACGACATCAACGCAAATGTATCTGGTGGTGATGTTCGTACTAATTTCTACGTAAGCGGAACCTATCATAAAGAGGGCAACGTATATCCTGGTAATCAAGGCTATCAGCGTGGTGGTTTAAACTTAAATCTTAACCACAGTTCGTTAGATCAAAGGTTTACCATGGGTATATCGGCAATTTATTCTACCGATAGAAATGATGTTTCTACTACAGATTTAGCAACTTACGCTTATAACTTGCCACCAAATTATCCACTTTACAATCCCAATGGTACTTTATATTGGTACGCAGGCTTAAACAATCCATTAGGATTTTTAAATCAAACTAATGATAACAGAACTAGTAATTTATTATCTAACCTGAATTTGAAATACAACATTTTAAAAGGTTTAGATTTTAAAACTACTTTAGGTTACAGTAAAACTGATTCTAAGCAAACTGTAATTAGACCGTTAACTTCGATGAATACCGCTTATGCTGTACCTACATCTGGCTCGGCAAGTTATGCTTATACCTACACCAACACTTTTATTGTTGAACCTCAGCTTACTTATACTCGTAAAGCTTGGATAGGTAATTTAAATCTATTAGCTGGTGGAACTTATCAATACAGAAAATCTGAGCAACCGTACTATTCAAATGCTACCGGTTTTTCTTCTGATGATTTCTTGAGAAACCTTTCGGCTGCAACAACTGTATCTACTAGTGCTTCGTCTAAAGAGTTTAAATATGCTTCTTTATTTGCTAGAGCTAACTACAATATCGAGAACAAGTATATCGTAAATCTTAATTTTAGAAGAGATGGTTCTTCTAGATTTGGACCAAACAAAAAATTTGGAAATTTCGGTTCGGTAGGTGCTGCCTGGATATTTTCTGAAGAGAAGTTACTTAAAAACAAAACCTCGTGGTTAAGTTTTGGTAAACTACGTGGAAGTTACGGTACAGTAGGTAATGATGAGATTGGCGACTACGCCTATTTAGCCACTTATTCAACCTCTACGGCAGTTTATAACGGTATGTCGAGTTTAAATCCAACTAGAATTGCCAACCCAGACTACCGTTGGGAAGAAACCAAAAAACTAGAAGCAGGTTTAGAATTAGGCTTCTTTAAAGACAGATTATCATTGGTAGCGTCTTACTACCGTAACAGAACTGGCAATCAGTTGATTAATTATGCATTAAGTCCGCAAACCGGATTTACTGGTTACCAAAGTAACCTTCCTGCAACGGTGCAAAACTCTGGTGTTGAGTTAAGTTTAATCACTCAGAACATTAAAAAAGCAGATTTTTCTTGGAACACAACATTTAATATCAGTAAAAATGAAAACAAATTACTATCGTTCCCTAACATAGAAAAAACTTCTTATTATACTACTTATTTGGTGGGTAAACCCATTAGTTTTATCACAGCTTATAAATTTACAGGCATAGATCCTGCTACTAATTTGCCTGCATTTGCTGATTTAAATGGTACAGGCGGTACAGCTACTCCAACAACTGGCTTGTCTGAAATTGGTAGAGGAGACCGTTATGTGGTAGCAAGTGCTTACCCTAAGTTTTTTGGAGGAATTAGCAATACTTTTAGTTACAAAGGGCTAACTTTTGATTTTACTTTCCAATTTGTTAAACAAACCGGAAGAAGTTTGGCAAATGCATCATTTTATCCGCCAGGATATATGTACAATGCGGCAGCTAGTGTAGTGAATAGCTATTTAGCTTTAGGTTCTCAAGATTATTTAGTTACCGCAGGCACAGCGGGTATTAATGGTAGGCCAGCTTATTTCGGTTACAGTAACTGGACTGGCTCTGATGCAAACATTGTTGATGCCTCGTTTATTAGGCTGAAAAATGTGAATTTATCTTACAATCTGCCATCCGCATGGTTGCAGAAAGTAAATGTGCAAAACGTAAGAATTTTTACGCAAGCGCAAAATCTATTCACCATTACTGGTTACGAAGGCTTCGATCCTGAGTCGCAAGGTGTAGCTACACCGCCATTACGTACGGTGGTAGCAGGTTTACAATTTACTTTTTAACATTTTGAGACATGAGAAAATCAATCCATAAAATATTATTAAGCGGTGCGCTATTTATTACTTTAGTTTTATCCGCTTGCGAAAAAATGGTGGAAATTGATCCACCCTTAAATGAAGTAACTATCTCTGTAGTATTTGCTTCCGATAAATTAGCAGGAAATGCTTTAGCTGGCATGTATACTGGTTTATCAACCATTACTACACAAACCACTGGGCTAGCCGTAAACACCTCTTTACAAGCTGATGATCTGATGTATATTGGAGCAAATGGTACTTATAAAGAAACTTTCGAAAATGCTTATAATACTGCCAGTAGTATACAAACTGCTGTTTTTTCGGAGCTTTACCACATTATTTACAGAGCTAATGCCATTATAGAAGGATTAGCTGAAAGTTCTGGGGCTTCGGCGCAAGTAAAAAAACAATACACTGCCGAAGCGAAAGTGGTAAGGGCTTATTGTTACTTCAACTTAGTGAACAATTTTGGCGGCGTACCTTTGGTTACAACTACAGATGTTACTGTTTCTGCTTTGTTGCCAAAGGTTGATGAAGCAAAAATATATGAGCAAATTGTAAAGGATTTAACCGAAGCAAAAGCCGATTTGCTAGCAGACTACAGCGCCTCTGGAGGTACAAGATTGGGCGTAAATAAATTTGTTGCTGCTGCTTTGTTAGCAAGAGTAAGTTTATTTACAAGAGATTATCCGGCTGCCGAAAGCAATGCGTCGGAAGTGATAGCGGCAACAAATCTTTACAGTATGATACCAACGGCTAGCATGGCTACGGGTGTTTGGACAAAAAACAATCTGGAAAGTATTTGGCAAATGTCATCGCCGTTAGCAGTTAACAATCAGTACACGGTAGAGGCTGGTACCTTTTTGCCAGCGCCTACAGCAACGGCACAGTTTGAAATTAGAACAGCATTTCTAGATTTATTTACCTCTACAGATAAACGTCGCCAACGTTGGATGACTACTTATAACGTTGCAGGCAGACCCGTAGTAGTGCCTTACAAATACAAATATACGACCAATCAATTGGCGATAAATGCTGGTGTGGTAGAATCGCCAACGGTTTTACGTTTAGCCGAGCAATACTTAATTAGAGCAGAAGCCAGAGCAAGAATTGGTACCAACTTAACTGGCGCACAAAGCGATTTAAATGTAATTAGAGATAGAGCAGAAACTACTGCCAGTACCTCATTAAATGGACCTACTTTAGTTACTGAAATCATTGAAGAGCTTAGAAAAGAGTTTTTCTGCGAACAGGCACACCGTTGGTATACTTTAAAAAGAATTGGGCAAGCAGATGTAATACTTGGGGCGTTAAAGTCGAGCTACGTGCCAGAGGCAAAACTGCTTCCATTTCCAAATAATGCGATAAGTGCTAATCCGAACTTAAAACAAAATCCTGGTTATCAGTAACTAAAAACCTCAAGACATCCTTATCAAAAATTACTTATACCTAGTATGAGATAGGGATGTCTTTATCTAAAAATAAAACACATCAAATGAACTTAGAATTCAAAATTCAAAAATCTACAAAGCTACTTTTAGTAGTAGGTTGTATGTTGCTGGTCAATTTAAGTGCCTGTAGCATTTTTAAAAAGAGTAAGAAAAAAACTGTGCCGGCAGCTACAACGGCTGCTGCTAAACCAAAAGCAGACAGTACTAAAACAGCAATTAAGCCTTATGCAGAAATAATTACCAAAAAAGCAGTTACGCAAAAGGGCTTATTTACGGTACACAAAATTGCCGACAAGTATTTCTTTGAAATAGAAAATACGTTATTAAAAAAAGATATTCTTGCAGTAACCCGTTTAAGTAAATCTACACCTGGAGCTGGAAATTATGGTGGCGAACAGTTGGGAGCGAGGATCATTTATTGGGAGAAAGGTCCTGCTAACAAGTTGTTTTTGAAAGTATCTTCATCAATGAGTTTAGTAGATAGTACCGATATGATTGCTAAAGCAGTAGCGAGTTCTAATATCGATCCTATTTTTGCAGCTTTCCCTATCAAAGCGTTTGGAAAAGATTCTGCAAGTATCGTGATTGATGTTACTGACTTTTTGATCAGTGAAAATCCATTAACAGCTTTTGAAGCTTCTGCAAAAAGATCGTACAATTTGGCTGCTCAAATGGCAGATCGTTCTTACATCGAAAGTGTAAAAAGTTTCCCAATCAATACAGAAATTAGAAGTATTCGTACTTATACAGCAACGCCACCAACTGGTCCAGGTGGAGGCGGTGGTTTGCTTGCAGCAAGAGAAGCTGGAGTAGTTACATTAGGTATCAATTGTTCTTTTGTAGGGCTTCCAGAAAAACCAATGCGCAAGCGTATTTACGATCCTCGTGTTGGTTTTTTCGCAAGTGCGATGTATAAATACAGCGATGAACAACAAAAAGTAAAAACCGATGCTTATGTACACAGATGGAGATTAGAACCGAAAGAAGAAGACATAGAAAAATTTAAAAGAGGTGAACTGGTAGAGCCGAAGAAACAAATTGTATACTATATAGATCCGGCAACGCCGAAAAAGTGGAGACCTTTTCTAATTGCTGGTGTTAACGATTGGCAAAAAGCTTTTGAGCATGCTGGTTTTAAAAATGCAATTGTTGGTAAAGAATGGCCAGAGGCTGATACAACGATGAGTTTAGATGACGCTCGTTTTTCGGTAATTCGTTATTTCGCATCGCCGCAACAAAATGCTTACGGCCCAAACATTGCCGATCCTAGAAGTGGAGAAATTATAGAAAGCCATATTGGTTGGTATCACAATGTGATGAGCTTATTACGCCGTTGGTACATGATACAAGCTGGTGCGGTGGATAAGAGAGCACGTAGCTACAAGTTTGATGATGAGTTAATGGGACAGCTAATCCGTTTCGTATCTTCTCACGAAATTGGCCACACGCTAGGTTTACGCCACAATATGGGCGCTAGTAGTGCTACGCCAGTAGAGAAATTGAGAGATAAAAAATGGGTAGAAGCTAATGGTCACACTTCTTCCATCATGGATTATGCTCGTTTTAACTACGTTGCGCAACCAGAAGATAACATCGGCGATGCCGGAATTTTTCCACGCATTAACGATTACGACAAATGGGCTATCCAATGGGGATATAAGCCAGTATTAGATCAGCCAGATGCTGCAGCAGAAAAGAAAATTTTAGATAAATGGGTAATCGATAGCTTAAAAAACAGACGCTTATGGTTTGGTGGCGAGGGCAAAGACCACGACCCACGTTCGCAATCTGAAGATTTAGGCGACGATGCCATTAAAGCAAGTTTGTACGGTATTAAAAACTTAAAAAGAATTGTACCGCAATTAAACAACTGGACCAAGGAAGAAGGCGAAGGTTATGGCAACTTGAGAGAGATTTACAAAGAAGCAGTAGATCAGTACAGCCGTTATGCATACCATGTGTTAAAATATTTAGGTGGTGTAATGGTTACCGAAAGAAGCTCAGATCAGCCAGGCGCAGTTTACCAAGCAGTAAGTTTGGCCAAACAGAAAGAAGCCATCAAGTTTTATAATGAGCAGGTATTTACTACCCCAACTTGGTTAATCAATAAAAATATTTTAAATAAAATTGATCCAGGGTTTAGTTTCAATGCCGTACAAATGGTGCAGCAAGGTATTATTGCTTCTGTAACTTCTCAAAGCAGATTGTACAGAATGATGGTGAACCAACGCGATAACGGCAAGGGTTCTTACTCGCCTCGTGAGTGGTTAAACGACTTAAAATCGGGCATTTTTACTGAGCTAAAAACTGGAAAACCTACAGATGAATATCGTAGAGCATTACAGAAAATGTACGTAGGTAGTATCATTACTATGTACAACAAGCGTTTTGCTTTGCAGGGTTCTACCGATAATATTTTGGCTTCGGTTACGCCAACAGATGTTTTATTGTATTCGAACGTAAAGGCATTAGCTTTTGCTCATTTGAAAGATTTACGTGCCGATATTACTAAAGGTGCAGCATCAGCAAAAGATGAAGACAGTAAAATTCATTTTCAATACTTAAAGCAGATGTTGGATAAGATTGTAAATGAAAGCCCAATTCCGGGTTTAAATTATTAAAAACAACAGTATGGAAAAGTTTAAAGCTACACCAATGAAAATTGTATATGCATTTTTTGCAACGTTGTTGATGCTTAGTACACTGGCATTTAGATATGGAGGTGGTGTTATTACAGGGAAATTAGAAGGCCAAGACGGTACAGCTATCAAAATCTTATATCGTTATAACGGAAAGGATTTTATAGATTCTACCAGTTTAAAAGGCAATCAGTTTTCCTTAAAAATAGCATTGCCCGAAAATGTACTTTGCACACTCAGCAATTCGGCAAATCAGCAGATTAAAATTTTCATTGCAGAAAACACAACGATAAATGTTACTGGGAGTGTAGCACAATTTCATGCTTTGAAAATAGATGACGCAAGTGAGAATAGTCTTTTCGAAAGTTTTAAATCAAAATCTCACCAGTTATCTGGAGAATACAGAAAAGCTTTAGATGCAAGCGGTGCTGATAGAAAAGACAAAAATAATCCTCATTACGTGAAATACCAGAGTAGGCTAGACAGCTTAACGCTTAATTTTGTGAAGAACAACAGCGAATCTACAGCGGCGTCTTTAGCGATGATAGATACTTATTTAGGAGATGCGGAGAAAAAAAGAGCTGCCACTGCCTACAAGTTATTATCGGCAAAAGCAAAAAATGGTGTTTACGCAAAGCGGATTAAGCAATTTATCGACACGGAAATTGCCATTAAAAAAGGAAACTTAGCGCCTAATTTCGTTTTAAATGATTTCGCGAAAAAACCTGTAAGCTTAAAAGATTACAGAGGTCGTTTTGTTTTTCTCGATTTTTGGGCAAGCTGGTGTCCGCCATGTAGAGCAGAAAATCCATTTTTAAAGCAGTTGCAAAGTAAATATGGGAAAGATATTGAATTTGTAAGCGTATCAATGGATGCTTCGGAGACTGCTTGGAAGCTGGCTGTAAGAGTGGACAGACTCACTTGGACACAGCTTAACGATCCTAGATCTACCAATGGTGAAGTTGCCGACAGCTACGGTATCAAGGCACTTCCCTTCAGTTGTATTGTTGATCCCGATGGAAAAATTGTAGCCACAAAACTGAGAGGACATGAATTAGAACAGTTTCTCTCGGCAATGTTCGATAAACCTAAAGGGAAATAAAGATTTAGTTAATAATTAATGAAAACGCAGATGGTGGATGCCACTGCGTTTTTTCGCTTTAAAGCAAAATTAAACAATCATGAAAAAGATATTTATAATTTTAACCATGCTTTTTTCGATAAACCTATCGAAATCCGAAGCTTCTTTACTGAGTAACGATACTTTGCTTGTGCTAAAAAATGCGAATGTTTTAGATGTGCAAAAAGGTAAGTTCGTTGAACATAAAAACGTGGTAATTAAAGATGGAAAAATCATTAAGATAGCTTCCAATTTTAAAACCAAAGAACCGGTCAAAATCATCGATTTAAAGGGTAAGTTTTTAACACCTGGGTTAATAGATGTACATGTTCATGTAACCAGCAACTATAAAAACAGTATCGAAAAAACTTACAGCCATCTGAGCTATTTCTTAAAGCATGGTATTACTTCTGTAAGGGATGCTGGAGGAGATGGAGACGCATTGTTAATAGCAAGCAAGGCAATAAGTGCTGGTGAACGCAATGGGCCAGATGTTTATTATTCTGCTTTTATGGCTGGAGATTGGTACTACAATAGAGATCAAAATATAAGAAAGGAACCTTATACTGCTTGGCAACAAAGATTGGTTCCTGGTGATGACTTAGATAAAGCTATGATTTGGGCAAAAAGCGTAGGCGTTACTGGGGTTAAATTATACCATTCTTTCGATGCACAATTTTTACCTCAGGTAGCAAGTGCTGCCAAACGTAACGGATTAAAAGTTTGGGGCCATACAATGCAATATCCTGCTTCGCCAATAGAAGTTGTTAAATCTGGAGTTAAAGTTCTTTCACACGTATCTATGTTAGAAACCATGAGAAAACCAGATACGATATTTAACAGGCGTAAAACTCCTAACGCTTATCGCGATAGTGTGGTTGCAGCTATAGATATCACCGAATTCTGTAATGAAATGAAAAAGCATAATGCCATTTTAGATGCAACGCTTTGTGTTTCTATGGAAAAAGATCCTTGGGTGTTAAAATTGCTTAAAAGAGTGCATCAACAAGGGGTTAAAATAGCTACGGGTACCGACCAGATTGTAGATTTAAAACGTCCTTATCCACGTTTGATAGACGAACTAAATTATTTTGTCACAGATTGTGGTTTTACCAACGCTGAAGCTATTCGCTCGGCTACTTTAATTGCTGCCGAGGTAATTGGGCAAGAAAACAATGTTGGTTCCATAGAAGTAGGAAAAAAGGCTAATCTCATTGTGCTGAAAGAAAACCCATTGCAAGACATTTTGGCGTTTAAGCAAATTGAAGTGGTGATTAAGTCTGGTAAGATATTGGCACGATAGCAGAATTCTTTTCCAAAAAAGAAAGTAGTGCTGCCGAACAATTGGTTAAGAAAAATGGACTGAATATATCGCTTTAGCTGATCGGTATATTTGATCTTGCTATTAACGAAAAGACCTCCAAGCAAATGTTTGGAGGTCTTTTTTATGTGATAATCGGATTAGCTTTAGATAAGCTTTTCTGCAAGATTTGCTTGTTTTTCACAAACTACAGGCGTATAATGCTTCGCATAAAATTGTTTCTTGAAATCTTTATACTGTTTTACCGCTCCAAAAGTGTGCATCATTTTAATATAGTACCAAGCTAAATCAATTTGATGAGGTTTAAAACCACTTCTAGCACTTTTAGGATATAAATGATGGTTGTTATGCCATTCGCCAGCTACAAACCCGGGCCAAAGTTGGTTAATTGAGTTATCCTTCAAGTTGTAGTCGGTACCTTCCTTTTTCTTGTCTTCCCCCTTGCCGTGGCCTTCGTAGTTAAAAGTACGTACGCCAATGCCCCAAAAACCTGCTGCACCGAATAAGGTACAAGCTAAAGCATGTCCACCAATTAAATAAAATGCGGCATACCAAAATGCCCAGTTCAATATCCAAGATAAAATAGCTCCTTTTGGATTAACATAAGAACCCCATCTCAAATATTGTGCATAGGTATTTGATTTCACGCCGGTATGCTCCATTAGTTGCTGTACGCGTTTAAACTCAGCTTCGCTTAGGTTTTTTGCAATGGGCTGATGATTTACATCCGCCAGAAAACAGTATAAAAATCCTGCTTGGGCATTATAAGGATCTCCAGGTTTATCTGATAGAGAATGATGAACATGGTGGGAAATCACGTAGATTTCTTCAGGAATTACATTAATAGTTAAGTTCTGCGTAAAAAATCTCCAAAATTTATTGCGGAAAGTATAGGCGCCATGAGTACAATATCTATGGTGCCAAATGGTACCGTGTGTACCCATAATGATCATACTATAGACAAAGGCTGCTAAAACTGTCCACCACTCTAAATAATAAATCAAGAAAATAAAGAAAAATGGGATTAAGCATAGAATTTTAACCCAACTTAATACGGGAAGCCAATTTTTTTTATCCCGAAAAATATTCAATCGGCTAAAGAATTCTCCTAAAATTTGAGATGCTGTAGGCTTAATTAGATTGTCGTTTTGGTCCTTCCATCCATAGGCAGGCGGTTGCAAAACCTTCTCAAAGAAATGCATTGTTTAGTTTGTGGTTTTAGTTTGTAGTCGGTTTTAAATTCTGTTGGAATTAGCTCGTAAGGTATGCATTTTTTCGGAATAATAAATTTATTCTCAATGGCTTAAAAAACTATTCGATTTGCTCATTAAACGCAAAAAGGATGTACAAATTGCACATCCTTTTAATTAAAGAAAAAAACTATAGCCGAAAGATTAACTTTCAACTTTTCACTTTCAACTTTTTAGTATCTATAAGTATCAGCTTTAAATGGTCCTTCTACCGGTACACCAATATATTCTGCTTGGTGAGGATCAAGTACATCTAATTCTACACCAATTTTTTCTAAGTGTAAACGAGCAACTTTTTCGTCTAGGTGTTTAGGTAACACATAAACTTTGTTTTCGTATTGATCAGGGTTTGTCCACAACTCTAATTGTGCCAAAGTTTGATTGGTAAACGAGTTACTCATTACAAAACTTGGGTGACCAGTTGCGCAACCTAAGTTAACTAAACGACCTTCAGCTAAAACAATCACGTCTTTACCGTCGATAGTGTATTTATCAACTTGTGGTTTAATTTCAATTTTAGTGTTGCCATAAGCACCATTTAACCAAGCCATGTCAATTTCGTTATCGAAGTGACCGATGTTACAAACAATAGCTTTGTCTTTTAATGCTCTGAAATGTTTTTCGCGAACAATATCACGGTTACCAGTAGTAGTTACTACGATATCAGCTTCTTTAATTGCAGTGTCTAAACGTTTAACTTCGTAACCTTCCATTGCTGCTTGTAAAGCACAAATTGGATCGATTTCAGTTACAATAACACGTACACCTTGTGAGCTTAAAGATTCTGCAGAACCTTTACCAACATCTCCATAACCACAAACTACGGCTACTTTACCAGCCATCATCACATCCGTAGCACGACGAATTGCGTCTACTAAAGATTCACGACAACCATATTTATTATCGAATTTAGATTTAGTTACCGAATCGTTAACGTTAATTGCAGGCACATGCAATGTTCCGTTTTTCATTCTTTCGTATAAACGGTGTACACCCGTAGTAGTTTCTTCTGATAATCCTTTAATTGCAGCAATTAACTCAGGATATTTATCGAAAACCATGTTGGTTAAATCTCCACCGTCATCTAAGATCATGTTCAAAGGCTGACGATCTGGACCGAAATGTAAAGTTTGCTCAATACACCAATCAAACTCTTCTTCGTTTAAACCTTTCCAAGCATAAACTTGAATACCAGCAGCAGCAATTGCCGCGGCAGCGTGATCTTGTGTCGAGAAAATATTGCATGAAGACCAAGTAACTTCTGCACCTAGCTCTACTAAAGTCTCGATTAAAACTGCAGTTTGGATAGTCATGTGTAAACATCCTGCAATTCTAGCTCCTTTTAGGGGTTGTGTTGGACCGAATTCTTTTCTTAATGACATTAAGCCTGGCATTTCTGCTTCTGCTAATTCGATCTCTTTGCGGCCCCATTCCGCCAGTGAAATGTCCTTAACTTTGTAAGGTACGTAAGTTGTCTCTACTGATGACATATTTTTCTTGTTTTAAATTGAGCTGCAAAGTTACGGGATAGCTTTGTGAATATCAATTTATAATTTGCTTGTTTCCCTTTCCTTACTTAATTTTGACTCCTAACCAAAACAACTATTAATCAACCTATTAAAATATAATTTGACCAAACATTTTTACGCTCATGCTCTAGCTAAAGTTTGTTACTACAAATTTGGCTCGGGAGCTCATACTGTGCTTTGTTTCCACGGCTTGGGAATGCATGGTAAACAATTTCATTGCTTGGCTGATGAATTGGGAAGTGAATTTACTTTCTATGGCTTCGATTTGTTTTTCCATAAGGACACTGAATTGGCCGACAATAGTCTTGAAAACATAAAATACGGATTACAACCCGAACTTTTGGCTACTTTCATCAAGGATTTTTGTGATGAACACGCCATTGAAAAGTTTTCGATAATGTCCTATTCTATGGGGACATTTTATGGAGCAGTCCTTTTGGATCAGTTGCCGCAATACATCGAACGTGCTTTTTTTATCGCTCCCAGCTTTCTGAAAGTTAAGCCAATTCTTAGTTTTTTATCAAGTAATAAGTTAGGAAATTTACTTTTTGAGAAGTTGGCACTGAGCGAAAATGGCTTGCATAATTTAGTACAGTTTATTAAGACTATTAAAGTATTAGATGGTAAAAGCGCTGCCATACTTTGGAAAGAAGTAGCAACGCCACAACTCAGGTTCAATATGTATGCTAACCTTACCTATTTACGTCATCTGAAAATAAATGTTAATTCGCTTTCTAAAAAAAGTAATTCGCTTAATGTACCACTGTATTTTATTTTTGGAAAGGACGACAAAACAATTAGTTCAAGTTTATCCGCCAAAGTGATTAAGAACTTTACCTCAGCCAAGGTGTCTATTTTAGATCAGGGTCATGATTTAATTCATAAAGGTTTAACTAGAGAAATGCTATTTTGCGAAATATGATCATAAAAGCCAACCCTTTTCCTTTTAGTCTTATGGTTTTTATTGGTAAGATTTTAATCTGGTTGCTGAAAAGGAGGTTTAAAAAGATTGTGGTTCATCCAATGGATGGGGCTTCTTTAGATAGCTCGTATATTTTCATGAGCAATCACTTTAGCTTTTTGGATGGTTTTATCGCAGGGTATCTGTTGAAACGAGAATTATATGATAAAGAAGCATTAAAAGGTGTTTACATTATGGTATTAGAGAAGCAGATACAGCAAAATAAATGGATCACTAAGTTTGGAGGATTTTCTGTTGCGCCAGGAACGGATAGTGTAAAAGAAAGTTTGGCTTATGCGGCGGAAATTTTAAGCCAACCAGGCAATGTTTTGCTTTTGTATCCTCAAGGAAAAATAGAGAGTAACCATGTAGATTATATCAATATCAGAAACGGTATTAACGAAATTGTGCCCCAAATAAAAGGAAGTTGCCAATTATTATGGAGCACAAATCTGATTGATTATTATGAAGGAATAAAACCCTCGCTATATTGTCATTTGTTAAATTGTGGTACTAATGCCGATTTTGATTTCGAAAGAATTAAGAAACAAATTAACGAACATCATACACAGGCGTTGAGGAAACAAATTCGGTTTCCAAAGTAGTAATACTTACTTTTCAATATCCTTTAAGCTGCTCATTTTCTTATACTCCAAGAAACCTTTAATGTCTGTGAAGTGTTCGCGAACGCGTTTGTTGCCAAATTCAAATACCTTATTAGCTAGTCCATCTAGGAAATCCCTATCGTGAGAAACCAAAATTAAAGTACCATCAAAATCCTGCAATGCTTCTTTGATGATATCCTTGGTTTTCATGTCCAAGTGGTTGGTAGGCTCATCGAGAATTAACACGTTTACTGGTTCTAACAAAAGTTTAATCATTGCCAAGCGGGTTTTTTCGCCACCGGATAGTACTTTTACTTTTTTGGTGGTATCGTCACCACTGAACATAAATGCGCCTAGTAAATCTTTGATTTTTACCCTTACATCGCCCACGGCAATTTGATCTATGGTGTCAAAAACAGTCAGGCTTTCATCTAATAAAGAAGCTTGGTTTTGAGCAAAGTAACCGATTTTGGCATTGTGTCCAACTTTTAATGAACCATCAAAATCAATTTCACCCATAATAGCTTTAATCATGGTTGATTTACCTTCACCATTTTTACCTACAAAAGCTACTTTTTCACCTCTTTCTATTACCATCGATGCTTTTTCAAAAACAACGTGGTTACCATAAGCTTTGGTCAATTCCTCAACAATTACAGGATATTGACCAGAACGAGGAGAAGGAGGGAACTTCAAACGTAAAGCGGAAGTATCTACTTCATCAATTTCAATCACTTCCAATTTCTCTAGCATTTTTACTCGAGATTGTACCTGTAAAGTTTTAGAATAGGTACCTCTAAATCTGTCGATAAACTCTTGGTTGTCGGCTATAAAACGTTGTTGCTCTTCGTAAGCTTTTAACTGGTGCTGGCGGCGCTCTTGACGCAATTGCAAATAGTGAGTGTACTTCGCTTTGTAATCGTAGATACGGCCCATGGTTACCTCGATGGTACGATTGGTAATATTATCCACAAAGGCACGATCGTGAGAAATAACGATTACTGCTTTAGCCGAAGTGATTAAGAAATCTTCCAGCCATTGGATACTTTCAATATCCATGTGATTGGTAGGCTCATCCAGTAAAATTAAATCAGGTTTTTTAAGTAGGATTTTAGCCAGCTCTATACGCATTCTCCATCCGCCAGAAAACTCTGATGTTGGACGGGTGAAATCGCTACGTAAAAAGCCTAAACCTTTCAATACCTTTTCTACTTCTGCATCGTAATTAGTTTCTTCGATTGAGTAGAATTTCTCGCTTAACTCTGATACACGTTCAATTACTTTCATGTAATCGTCGGTTTCGTAATCGGTGCGGGTTTCTAGTTGCTTGTTAAGGTCTTCTAGCTCGTCACGCATTTGGTAAACTTCTTCAAACGCTTTAGAAGTTTCTTCGAAAACCGTTAAGTTGTCTTGCGTTAATAAATGCTGGGGTAAGTAGGCGATTACTGCATCTTTAGGTCCAGAAATGTTACCGCTGGTAGGTTGTCCTGCGCCAGCTATAATTTTCAACAAAGTTGATTTTCCTGCACCGTTTTTGCCCATCAGGGCTATTTTGTCGTTTTCATTGATAGAGAAAGAAACATCACTGAAAAGGGTTGTCCCTCCGAAAGAGACAGAAACATTATTTACGTTGATCACGAGTTGTACTTATTAAATATGGGCGCAAAGATAATCGTATCTGTGAGGTAATAAGAAATAAATATTGCTTACACACTTTCCAATAAAAAATCTCCACTAATGCCCAACTTAGAGTGAAGTGCTTTCAAGAAGGGGACATCCGGTTGACGTTTGCCATTCAATATTTGAGACAGTTTTGCAGCGCCTAAACCTAAAATCTCAGCTAATTTAGCCTGATTGATATTCATTTCGTCTATTTTACTTTTTACAACAGCTTTTAGGGTTAATGGTAAGGGCATAATGCGAACAACATTATCTTCATAATCTTCCGCCAGCAAACTAAGTTTGTTTAGGTCTGCACTTTCTGTTTCATTAAGTGCACTAAAACCCCCTGCTTTTGTAGCCTTAGATAAATAGGTTTCGATAAGTTTCATGACCTCATTATACTGTGCTTCTGTTCTAATTTTATTAATCATTTTCAAATATTTTTACAATCTACCTTATCGTATTCCTTATGTGTACCTATAAAACGTATGTATATTGTTCTTGTATCAAAGAAAATCATTGTTACTAAACGGTACGTGTTTCCTTTAATGTTAAATACATACCTATCGTTACCGACATAGTCAACATGATTGAAATCATTTTTAATCTCAGCCAAGCTACTCCAATTTGCATATTTTGCTTTTAGATACCATTGATTTAATGGTTCCGCTGCAGTAGCATGTTTATTGGAAAACTCCAGTAAGGTACGTTTAACAATGATAATCATAGGTTGAACAAAGGTAGTTTTAATATTTGAAATTTATTTCATATAATGAAATTTTATGGTTTGGAAATAATAGTTATATGGTCTACAACTCCCTTATCCAGATATTTCTGAAGCTAACAGGCTCGCTAGGATCGCCGTGATCTTGTAATTTAATAGGGCAGGCTCCATGTGCTTTTTGGTAAGATGCTTTGCCAATATATTGGGTTGGCCCATCTAGGGCGATGTTATTTTGCACCAATACACCATTAAAGAAAACAGTAACTCTAGCCGGAGATTTCAATGATCCATCGGTATTGAAAACAGGAGCAGTCCAAACCACATCATAGGTTTGCCATTCGCCTGGTTTTTTATTCGCAGTTGCTAAAGGAATAAATTGCTTGTAGATACTACCCGCTTGACCATTTACATAAGTTTCGTTATTATAGTTGTCCAAAATCTGAAGCTCATAACCATCATCGCCACCACCTGTTGATGCTAGAAATAAGCCTGAATTTCCTCTTCCTTGGCCTTTGCCAGTAATGTTAGCGGGAATTTTCCACTCTAAATGTAGTTGATAGTTTAAAAAAGACTTTTTTGTTTCAATATTTCCAGTGCCCTTTTTTACCGTGAACGCACCATCGGAAATAGTCCAAGCTGCAGGTTTAGTTTTGTCTTTTACCGAAACCCATTGATCTAAATTTTTACCATCAAAAAGGATCAAAGCATCAGATGGCACATCCGAAAAATTTTTACCTGGAGTAACTTTTGGCGGAACTGGTTTGTAAAACTCTGTATCTTCTGGTTTTTGCGCCCGTGCTTGCAGTGCTAATAATGGTAAAGCAATTAATATCAATCGTTTCATGTCTTATTTAATTTAGTTGATTGCAATTTAATAAAACGAAGCATATAAATTAACGGGTAATTTATATTTTAGCTCTCGAATGAAAGGTGCATTGGCAATATTTACGTTGGTTTTAATTAGTGAGGGTCGTAGCTTTATCCATTGGTTGGAAGATCACCTGCTAGCTTGTCCCTTTAAAAAAATGACAGGATTGGATTGTCCAGGTTGTGGTCTTCAAAGGTCAGTTTTGGCCTTGCTAAAGGGCGATGTGGTAGCTTCATTCAAATTTTATCCACCAACTTTAGCCATAATAGGATTATTGGTTTTTATGCTTTTGCATTTGAAATTCGATTTTAAAAATGGAGCTTTGGTAATTAAGGCAATGTATATTTTCACTACTGCAGTGATAATAATTAATTATATTTATAAAGTTTATCATCAACAATTATTTTAAAACTATGTCAGAAGAATTAGAAGGACAAGCTTCTCCGAACCCGCAACCTGGTCAACCATCACAACAGCCTTTTAACCAAGGAAATCCTTTTCAGCCACAAGGCGGAGGTTTTGGCTTTGGAGGAATGCAGCAAGCTTTGCCAAATGCGACAGCAGTATTGGTATTGGGTATTTTATCTATTGTTACTTGTTGCTGCTATGGTGTAGTAGGCTTAATACTAGGTATCATAGCCTTAGTTTTGAGCAAAAAAGACAAAGCTTTGTATAACCTAAATCCTTCTGCTTATACAGATGGCTCTTTTAAAAATTTAAATGCCGGTAGAATTTGTGCTATTATAGGTTTAGTACTTAATATACTTTACCTACTGTTTTACATTGCTTTAATTGTGATCTTTGGTTTTGGAATATTAACTGACCAAGAAGCATTGAAAGAAGCTATATTACAAATGCAAAATCAATAAATAACATTCAATGATAACAAAGCCCCGAAATTTTTTTTTCGGGGCTTTGTTGTTTATACTGTTGCTAAAACTTTGTCTTCAGCTTTGATGATTTGCTTCATCTCTAACTTGCCGTTGTACTGGGCACCTAGTTCAATTTCTAAAGTTTCGGTTTTGATATCGCCATCAACTATTCCAGTTTTCTTGATTTCGAGCTGTAAAGCCTGTACATTGCCCGTTACCGAACCGTAAATAATCGCCGACTGGGTTTTTACATCGCCGATGATGATCCCTTTATCTCCTAAAATCAAACCACCTTCTGTGGTTACGTTTCCAGTTACTTTGCCATCTATCCTAATTACAGAATTCCCTTTTACATCGCCATTAACTTCGTACCCATAGCCAATTAAAGTGCTAATTTCTTGCTGATTTAAACTAAGTGATTTCGCTTCTTTCTTCTTTTTAAACATATTACTCGAGCGTTAAATATGATTTAGGATTTACAATTTTTCCATTTTTGTGTACTTCATAATGTAAATGTGGACCGGTAGACCTCCCCGTAGAACCTATCTTTCCAATAGCATCGCCGGCGGCAACTCTTTGACCCTGTTTCACGGAAATTTTAGAGAGGTGACCGTAGTAGGTTTCGAAACCATAGCCGTGGTCAATAATTACTACATTTCCGTATCCACCTTTACGACTAGCAAATTTAACTTTGCCATTAGCTGTAGTTTTTACCACTTCGCCATGATTACCTTTAATGTCTAAACCTTTATGACGTTCTATACTCTCTCCAGTAAATGGGTTTTCTCGATGCCCAAAATTAGAACTGATGCGGCCTTTGTGAGGGTATCCCATTGGGGTAAAGCTTACTAAACGAATCATTCTTTTTAAATATTCTTCATAAAAGCTGCCCAATTCAACTGTCGAGCCTAGTTCATCATCTACTTCTCCGCCTTGGCTTTTGGGCATGGGTTTTAAACCTCTTGCCTTTAAATATTTGTTGATGGTTTTCAGTTTATCGTCTATGGATAGATAGTGTTTTTTGATAGCTGAAGTATCTAATTGTACCACTTCCGACTTTTGTTTCTCTAAAAGCATTGCCAAATTCTCGTTGGCAAGCTGCATTTCTGCCTTGGCTTTTACTAAGTGCATGATTACACCTAACAACAAACACATCAAAACCAATACACTGGCAGCAAACTTTTTCCAATGCCTTAAATAATAGGTTTTGATTTGAAGAGGCCTGCTAAAATCTTGGTTTTGGTTAAGAAATATGACGGTTGTTTTATCCTTCCGTTGAGACATGTTTACTCCTGTTTTGTTTATTTTGGTAAGCAAATATATGATTTTCAGTAAAATATGTAGAATGATTCTAATATCATCTTATTGTTAAAACTAGGTTTAATAACGTCAAAAAGTAGAAAACCTATACAAATTCATTATTTTTGCATCCACATTTAAAAAATAGATATGTATCCAGAATATTTAGTAGAGCCAATGCGTGCCGAATTAACCAATGTTGGTTTTGATGAGTTGAAAACCGTTGAAGAGGTTGATGCAGCCATTAAAGGTGAGGGAACCGTGTTTGTAGTGGTGAATTCTGTTTGTGGTTGTGCTGCAGCAAATGCTCGTCCGGCTGCGAAGTTGGCCGCTGCTAACGCTAAACACCCAGATAAATTGGTAACCGTTTTTGCTGGTATGGAAAAAGATGCGGTAGACAGAGCTAGGTCTTACATGATGCCTTTCCCTCCATCTTCACCATCAATGGCATTGTTTAAAGATGGTAAATTAGTTCACATCATTGAGCGCCACCAGATTGAAGGCCGCCCTGCACAAATGATTGCAGAAAACTTAATTGGAGCATTTGAGCAATACTGCTAATAGGATTAAGCATAAAAGAACAAGTAAAAAGGACAGAGGCTTAAGGCTTCTGTCCTTTTTTTGTTTTGAGGAATTGCTTTAGCTATATCGTTAAGGATTAAAAAACATAAGTCTAGCCTTAAGTTCGCTTTTCTAAAGAGTAAAACACCCCGCCCGTTGGGCACCCCTCTGGAAGAGGGGAATGGCGACATATTTTCCCTCCGATTTATCGGAGGGTGGTTGAAAACTGGGGTGTATTTAAAATACTTAGAAACTGTTTAAATGTCGATGAAGATAAACACTCAGGCGGGTGGGGACACCCGCCTGTAGCTCATAGCTAAAGTTTGGTGTCCTCACCAAACTCAACCCATAAAATATTCTTGCCATTTTAAGAGATTATTCAACTAATTGATGTAATTATTCAGGCCTATCAAACCTCTCTTAACAACTTTCCGACCTTTTCTATTTCCTCCAAAGTATTAAAATAATGAGGTGAAAAGCGAATTGCCCAATCCACATTTTTCTTGGTAAAATCTATTAAAGCACTACCTTTAAAACTCACAGAATGATAAACTTGATTTTTGGAAAGTAGGTTTTGTAATTCTGTTAGCTCTAATTTGTGGTGATTAAAAGTCACAATGCTGCCTAATCTGTTTCCTTGGTCTAATACCTTAATGCTGGAATTTTCTGCTAGTAGCTTTCTAAGCTCGCTACTCAATTGTTCGTTATAGTTTTGGATGTTCGCCAAGCCAATTTCGTTCGCATAGCGGATAGCTTCGGTAAACCCAATCATGGAAGCGTAAGACTGTTCGAAAAATTCAAATGCTTTTGCGGTATGTATGGGTTGGTAATCCTCAGAGGAAGTCCAATTAGCTCCTTTCATATCTATAAACAAAGGCGTAAGGTTTTGTGCCAAAGCGCTATCAGAAATATATAAAAAGCCTGTGCCTCGAGGCCCCCTCAAAAATTTTCTGCCGGTTGCTGTTAAAAAATCACAGCCAATTTTTTGTACATCAACTACCAATTGCCCAACCGATTGGCAAGCGTCTACCAAATACAAAATATGATGTGCCTTGCATAGTCGGCCAACCGCTTCCACATCTTGTATTAATCCCGAATTGGTAGGAATGTGCGTTACCGCCACCAATTTAGGTTGATGCTTTTTGATCAAACTTTCTAAATCTTCTAAGTCAATTTCGTGATTGGTAAGGTTTTTAGTTCGATAAACTTCTACATTTAATCTCTTTTTGAGGGAAATAAACGCAATTTGGTTCGAAATATAATCGTCGTCGGTGGTAATAATACAATCACCACTTTTAAATGGAATGCTCGATAAAACCTTTGCGTAGGCATCGGTATTGCTATTGGCAAAAGCAATGTTTTCCGCTCTGCAGTTGAGCATTCTTGCCACTTCTACATAAAACTGATTTACCTGTTCGGCTTGCTGATTGGCAATGAAATAACCTCCAAATTGTTCTTCTTCTTTTAAATAATTGATGGTTTTTTCTACTACTGTTTTTGGCATCAATGATGCACCAGCACTATTTAAGAAAATTTTATCGGCACAGCCCAGTGTGTCTTTTCTAATCTGATTGATATCCATATTTAAAAAGCTATGTTGCAAAATAGTTAAAAGAGAATGATAGCTCGTTAGTTTGGGTTTAGAAAATTAGTTTTCTACTTTCAATTGACGGATAGTGAACAATTTTCAAGTGCGTATTCCTTCCGATGATCGGAGCAAGGTATGAATACCTATAACCATTAATAAATGCGTCATTCCCGTGAAAGCGGGAATCTTAAGGCGCTGAATAGGACATACCATAGCATTACGATGCCCGCCTACGCGGGCATGACGAGAGGTCTAAAGGTTTGCGCAAAAAAAATGCATCCATATTAAAGGTAAATATGGGAGCCATTAAGTGATCAGGACAGCTAGTCTATCTTAATCACATCCTCGTTCCGGCTTTATAATATAATTCGGCCAGTTTCTTTTCATAACCGATAATCATTTCCTCACGTTTAATTTTCATATCAATGAGCTTAGATTCGCGGGTGTTGATTAGGAACAAGGTGCTTTCTCCCAAACTAAACTTCGAGTTTTCTCCTTTTAAAAGCATTTCCTGATTAGCTATACTTTTTACCTGCACAGCCAATTGCTGACTATAAGCATCCAAGTGATTGTAGCTGGCAATGACCGAATTCTGGATTTGTCGGTTAGTTTGCTGGATATCGTACTGCAATTCCAGTTGTTTGATTTTTACCTCTTTCAATTTTCCTCGCTCTGCTCTCAGAAATAATGGAAAAACGAACTCTAGACCCAACTTGTAATTACCCATATTAAAATCGTAATGATTGGGAATGTTACTGTTGAAATCTCTTCTCATCGATAGGAGCGAGGCGCCAACATTCAATTTGGGTTTTAATAATTCGGCTCGGTACGAACGTTCTATGGCTAGCTGTTCATCCTTCGTTTGCAGCTTAATTAAGTCAGGATGAAGATTGTTTGCATGGCTTAGTAAAGTATCTAGCAATTGCTGTTTCGGTCGTTCCTTCAGCTCTGCTTCTTGTGCGGGACGAGCGGTTTCGGGCAGTTCTAAAGGTTGCGCTTGACCATTCCACAAATGATTGGAAAGTGTAAGACGAGCGTTCATCAAATCTACTTTCATCTTTTCGAACTGAATTAGACGGTCCTGAACCGTAATCGCTGCTTCTACAGAATCAATGCTAGCTTTATCGCCTAAAACAGTTTGCTGCGCAATGGCCTTGAAACGAGTTTGAGCAAGTTGAACCCCTTCGTTAATCAACAAAAATTGCTTGTAAGCGAAATGCCAATCCCAGTAATCTTTCACAATAGCAAACCAAGTGGTATTGATGTGTTTTACACGCTCAGCTTCAGCATATTTAACCATCACTTTGGCCTGTCTTAAGGTGTTACGTCTCGAATCAATCAGTAAGCCTTGTCCCAACGGAATACTGATACCGATACCAGTTAAACCTGCCGTAGAAGTATGTGTTTCTGGGTTGGTGTAATCGCCCACATTTCTATCATAGCCCAGTTTTAAATCCGCACCAGCTAACCACAATGGCACTTTTAATTCGCTTGCCCAACGGTTATAATATTCCGAGTTGCCGAACACTTTTCTATCAAATCCAGCTTTTAAAGCAGGGTCGAAATAACCTAAAGATTGCATCACATTTGCCCTAGCAGCTTCGCTCAATAAAGCAGCCTGCTTCATAATAGGGTGATTTTGGAAAACGATTTCCTGCAAATCTTCAATTGAAAAAACATTGGCGGTATCTTTTTGTGCGTAGCTGATTTTGGCAACGAACAAACAGAAAACGAGTAAGCATAGTTGTTTCATGATTCCTATTTTTCTTTACCTGCCTCTTCTTTTGGTGCTCTCTCTAAACTAGGTGGAAACCCATTTAATTGTCGCCATATTTCGTACCATACTGGCACCGAATTAAGGATTACCCTACCGTAAACTCCCGAACCTTGACGGAGCTGGATTGGCCAAGGTTCATCGTCTGATGGTGTTGGTTGCATTTGTTTGATCAACACCCTATAAGTGCCGTTAGCGCTTGCCATTCTGTCTATCGAAAAGACTCTGCCGGCAAAAGTACCTACGGCAACCGAAGGCCATCCTGAGAATTGAACTGAAGGCCATCCTTCGAACTGTAGTCGCACTTCGCTACGATCGTGTATCAAAGGAACATCCATTGCGTTTACGTAAATTTCTGCCGCAACCAGTGGGTTTTTAGGTTGTAAAGTAGCTACAGATTCGCCTTCTTTGATGTTTTCGCCGATACCTGCTTTCATCGTTTTGATGACATAACCATCTTGTGGAGCCCTAACTACATACAAGCCCTGCCTAAAATCGATGTTGGCAATTTCGTTGCGGAGTTTGGCGATATCACCCTGTGCCGAAGCTTGCCCCGATAAAGCAGAACCCATATCTGATTGTGCTTTAGCTAACGATTCCTGATATTTCGCCCGAATGTTATCTAGTTCAATTTGTGCATTGAGCAAGGTTTGCTTGGCGATGGTCAGCTTGTTTTCTTGCGCAATGAGCTTAGCATTGTCATTTTGAAAGTTCATTCTACGGGTTTCGATATCCGTTAGGGAGAACAAGCCATCTTTGTAACCTTGTTCGTAGCGTTCTAATCTGTCCTGACTTACTTTGTAAAACTGCTTCACCGCAACTAAATCGGCACTATCGCTTTTAACATAATTTCGGCTTTGCTTTACTTTGTTTTCAGCAGCAATCAGTTGGAAATTCAATCCACGGTTAAGAGCCTGTATTTGTGTGCTGGTGGCACGCATTTTTTGTTTAGCGGCTTCCTCGCTTCCTTTTTTTGCACTTAACTGCTCTTGTAAGCGCAGCGAAAGCTCTGGGTCAAAATACGATTGGGTAATCTCTGAAATTACCAAAATGGTATCTCCCTTTTTCACTGCTTGTCCTTCACTCACGTGCCAACGCTCTATGCGTCCGCCAATTTGGTTTTGTACCGTTTGCGGGCGGTCTTGAGGGCTTAAGGCTGTAACCGTACCTTTTCCAGGAATGGTTTGTCGCCAAGGAAGAAATAAGATCCCGAAGAACAGAAGGAACATGATAAGTATAATGCGCTTTAATAGCAGCATTTTGCTGATTGGAATTAGTGAGGCATTAGAATGTTCTGCCAAGTTTTCCCAATGTTGCTGGTGGTTTACTTCGCGACGATTAGCCATGTTTAACCTCCTCTCCATCAAAAAGTTCTAAATCGGTTACCACAGCTAGCTTTTCTGCACTGGTAATCATGTCAAAGATGGTATTCATACTGGTCATGATTTTTTCAACGGCGTAGCTAATTTGCACCACAATTACCTCTGCAGCTACAAATTGTCCGAAAGTCATTTGGCGTTCAATTACGAAATATGAACCCATCAACAATAGTGCGCCCATCAATACCGCTCTAATAAGAATGGAGCTGGCAAACAGTTTACGTAGCACTTTGAAATGGCTGGTTCGAGATTTTAGGTAGTTGGAGGTAATTTCATCAGTCGTTTTCATGGCCTCTTGCATCTTGGCTTTGTCGCCCCTAAAATCGTCTAAGTTGGCGGCAATCTCCTCCAAATAAGCCACTACTTCGAATTTATAGGTAGATTCCTTGATACTGGTTTTTACTGCTTCTTTAAAATAAAGTCCGATGATAAAAGGTAGTACCAAGACGATAAAGATGCCGAACGCCAAATAAACGGGATGGTAGAATGATAATAAAATAGCACTAAAGACAATAAGTATGGCAGCAGCGATGATTTCTACTACGAGTTTGGTCAATCCTTTTTGTATCGTTAGAATGCCAAAAAATCGATTAATGAGTTCAGGTGGATATTCGCCTTCCAATTCAGTCTTTTTTATTCTGGGCAGCCTGTAGGCAAATTCTAACGAAGTGCGTGCAAATATTTTCTGCTCTACCAATTCTACCAAGGTCAACTGGCCAATTAATAAAAGGCCACCTAAAATAATTCCCGCCAGTACAACACCAATTAAGATGTAGGTAGAGCTATACATGGAACCATTGCTGAGTAAATTAAAAATGGCTGTAGTACCCAAGGGCAGTGTCAAGCCAATTAAACCAATTAAGATGGCGTAAAAAAGGATATAATTGATAGATGAACGTTCAAAATGCAAAATTGCGACTAAGCGTTTCCAAGGTCTTAGTGGCGCATCATGTTTATGATTCATGAAATAGTAAGTAAATGTAACTAATAAGTGAATTCTAAGCTTGTACGATACAAGTTGAAGGCATTAAGCTAGTTCGGGAGGTTCACTTAAAATGGCGATGAGCGGTTCGGTGATGATGGCCAATAAGTACACACGGTTGTGCGCTTCGTTAATGATGGGTTCTTTCGAATAAGGTTGATGCGGATTGAAAGACGAAATGTCCCAAGTCTTTTTTATCGTTCTTCCTGATTTATCTTCTTTTGAGCCTTTCTCATCTTCCGAGGGCTGTTGCTCTTCCAGCTCGCAAACAATGTTAGACCATTTACAGCCAAAAAAGCTATTTGCTTTCAGGAAAAAACCTAAAAACAAAAACGAGCTAAGGAAGTAAATTGTAAATCTGTGTCTAAAAAAGGCAATCATTCACCTGCAAATATATGATCGATAGGTTAACTGAAAGCGTATTTGGTAGTGTTAGGGCTTGAAAGTGTGGTATTTTACAAAAACGTGAATCGTAGATTAAAACCCCATTAGAAAAATTGTTTTATGACTGATTCTGGTCTAAAAAGGAGAGGAACTGATTTGCTATATGATCAATCCTTTCCATAAAAAAAGCCCTCCGATAAAATCGGAGGGCTTGTATTGATGCATTATTTTTGAAATTACGCAACTTTCTTTTTTCTAGTTTCACTGTAGCCAGCAAAGCCTAAGCAAAGTACCAAAAGAATGGTTCCTGCTAATGAAATTTTCTCGCCAGTATAGTAAGATTTAGGCTCAAATTTGAATTCCACTTTGTGGTTACCAGCTTCCAGTTGAGCAGCACGTAAAACGTAATCAGCTCTGAAATAAGGTTTTTGTACGCCATCTACATACATGTTCCAACCTTTGTCGTAGTAAATCTCAGAAAATACGGCAATTACATCACGAGGTGCACTATAGCTATATTCTAAGTGGTCTGGATGATATTTTTCTAGTTTAATAAATGCCGATGGGTCTGCACCTAAGCGAGTTGTATCTAATAGTTTTTTGTATTGCTCGTCTACAATGGCTTCTTGTTTAGGGTCGAAACTGTTGATGGCTTTCATTTCCTCATCGGAATTTTTTACGAACTGAACGCTTTTCACAATCCAAGCATTACCTAAAGCGGTAGCATTTCTGCTCATTTTATAAGAGCCATTTTGTTGGTCTTGCGTAATGAAATATCTCGTATTCAACATATCCAATACGTCTTGGTTCACGCTTTTCGAGAACTGGTTTTGGATGAGCTCATCATATCTTTTCAACTTAGCTGCATGGTAACCACCCACAGTTTTATGGAAGTTAGAAGTGCTGGCATCGTTAAAAGTATTAATGCTTTGATCGTAAACACGGAAGTTAGGGTCTTTGTCGCTTGCAATGAAAGTATCTACATCTCTAGGCTGGAAATAATTAGCCAAAGTAGTTTTACTTTCGAAATTCTTGTTGTTTAAATATTTGCGGTCTACTTGCCACATATCAATTAATACAGCAAGTGCTAACAAACCGAAAGCTAGTTGGGCATTTAATTTTTTGGTAAGGAAAGCCCAAACAATGGCATAACCGATAGCAACGAAAAGAAATGCTCTAAAGGCATCGGCACGGGCAATAGCTGCACGGTCTTGTACCAAAGCATTGGTTAGTTTTTGCGCAGCAGCAGCGTTGTTTTGCAAAGCCTGAGTTAAAGCTTGTACAATTTCTGCGTGGTTGTTGGTTTTGAAACTAAAAAGCAAGGTAGGAGCTAGGGCTACAATTAGTGCAAAACCACCTGTAATGCCTGCCGACCAAGTCAGTTTCTTAACTAATTGTTTCTGTTCGATATTACCTTCTTGTGCTTCTTTTAACGCTAAGAATGCCAAAACTGGAACCATTAAACCAACTACCGCCAAAATAGATTCTACTGCCCTAAATTTATTGTAAAGAGGGAAGTAGTCATAAAATAAATCAGATATTAATGGAAAGTTCTTGCCAAATGAAAGCAACATGAAGAGTACGGTTGTTGCTAAAATCCACCATTTGATTCTATTGCGAACTATAAATAAGCCGAAGATATACAAGAAACATACAATTGCGCCAAAGTAATAGCCACCAGATGTACCAGGTTTTTCGCCCCAGTATTCTTGCATGTTGAAACCTTGTGCTAACTGTTGGATAACTTGATTGGTTTGACCTGGGTCTCCACCAGAAAAATCTGCTGAAACAGCTTTATATAAATTGCTTTCTGGTTTTACTAGTTCATCAATTCCGGTAGCACCACCATATAAATTAGGGATTAAGAAGGTGAAACTTTCGCCCACTCCTTGACTCCACGCATAAGCATAATCCTTAGTCATGCCTGCTTTTTCCTTGGTGCCCGCTTCTGTTGAAGTTAAATTAGATTTACCGCGATTGGTTTCTGCAGCGTATTCAGAAGTTGTCCATAATAAGCTGGCGTTAATCATTACGGCAATAACTACCGCACCAGTTAAAAATCCAATTGCTTTTCCAAATGCAGGAAGTGTTTTGTTTTTATAGGCTTGATATAATTCCATTCCCACTAAAATTAGTAGTGAAAGGAATAGGTAATAAGTCATTTGAACGTGGTTAGCTCTAATCTCTAAAGCTAAAAATAGTGCGGTTAAACTTGCACCAAGCAAATATCTGCCTCGTAAAGTCATTAAAATACCGGCAATAATTGGAGCGAAAAAGCCGATGGCCAAAGCTTTGTTGCTATGCCCTGTGGCAATTAATACAAAATTATAAGTGGTAAACGCAAATGCGATGGCACCTGCCGCTGCCAGCCAAGGATTTACCTTTAAAGTAATAAACAAAAAATAGGCGCCAACTAACAACAACAATACCGTGCCCACGGGATTTGGAAGTGCTTTTGTAATTAGGGCGATACCATAAGTGGCACCATTGTAAGCATATTGTACCCAAATTTGATAAGCAGGCATACCGCCAAACATTTGGTTTGTCCAAAGCGGTCCTTTGCCATCCTTGTCTTTGTATTCCATGATTTCTTTTTGCATGGCTTTAGACTGGATTACATCGCTTTGCGCTGGTGCTTTACCTTGCAAAACTGGACTGAAATACACGAAACAGATAACAACGAAAGCTGCTAGAATGGCAAGATGGATGCCGTTTTTATTGAACCAATTATTCATATTCATTTTTAACTCAGCCCAAAAATAGAAATTTGAAGCAGATTAAGAAGAAAAAGTTTGTGAAGCCGCATGCATCATCCGTTTCATCTTCCTTCATCCTCGCGTATGCGGGGATCTTAAAAAGCGATAGAAGTTTTCATAGCATTACGATTCCTTATCGAGTACGGAATGACGACTATAGGCTAGTCAGTGTAACTAAGCAACCTTCCAACTTTACAAGATTCAAGCGATTAAAAATCCTTATTCAGCAACTTCTCCAATTCTCCAAAAGAAACGTTCATACGCACACGACCTTGTTTGGCGTAGGCAATTTCTCCGGTTTCTTCAGAAATGATTACCGCAACCGCATCTGTAGATTCGGAAACACCGATACCTGCTCTGTGCCTTAATCCAAATTGTGCAGGTAATTTGTCGTTGTCGGTTAAAGGAAGGATGCAGCTGGCACTTTTAATTTTATTCTCCGAAATTACCACAGCACCATCATGCAATGGGCTATGTTTTTGGAAGATGCTTTCCAGCAGTCGCTTAGATATTTTACTGTCAATCATTTCGCAACTGTTCGTGAAATATTCATCATCGTAATACTTTACAAACACCATTAATGCACCAGTACGAGATTTTTTCATGCTTTTACAAGCGTCGATAATTGGCTTGATACGTAGTAAATTATCTTGCTCTGCACTTTTATTGCCGAATAAATATCCCCACCAAGCTTTGTTCTTCTGTAAGAAAGTGTTCTTTCCGATATGTAGTAAGAAGCGTCTAATTTCTGGCTGGAAAATAATTACCAGCGCTAAAATTCCTACACTCATGAATTTGTTGATGATCGCTTCCAGTAATTCCATGTGAAGACCTTTCACAACGTAATACACCAGTACAATGATAATCATCCCCAATACCAAGTTTACGGCAAGCGTGTTTCGAATTAGGCTGTAGATATAGTAAATTAAGATGGCTACGAGGGCAACATCAATGGCATCAATCCATGTAATATTTAGAAAATCGAAATCAAGGCTCTTCATTGGTGTACAAGATAGACAATATAGTTTAATTGTTTAAATTGGTGATTTGGTTAATTGTTAACTAAATAATTGTTTAGTTGTTCTTAAGTATCGAGTTTTTCAACGCATTCAATTTATTAGCGATTTCATCTAACTTCAATCTAAAATATTCGTATTCTTCCGCAGTAATAAATTCTAAATCAAATGCGCCAATAATGTGGTTAACAGTTTCAATTGCACTTGAATAAGATATAGTTATGAAATGAGCTTTGTCTTTAGTTGTGACTCTAGCAGAGCCCTCCGCTAAACAATCTGCAATACTGCTTGCGGAACGTTTGATTTGACTAGTTAAGCCAAATAATTCTTCTTTCGGAAATTTTTTTGTGAGCAGATAAATTTCCTTTCTAAATGATCTCGCTTTTTGCCAAGTTTCTAGTTTTTCAAAAGAGTAGGTATGCATTTTAAATATTGGTTAATTGTTTGTATCTGCAATTTAACAAATAGGCGATTAACCAGTTCATCAGTTAACCTATTTAAACAATTAACCAGTTAACCAACCACACGATTAACCAATTCCACACATTCTACCGCTTCCTTTACATCATGCACCCGTAAAATGTTAGCCCCTTTAAGCAGTGCAGTAGTATTCAGTACGCTAGTGCCGTTCAATGCGTCTTCAGTTTTGATGTTCAGCGCTTTAGTGATCATCGATTTTCTAGAGAAACCCACTAATAAAGGCAGCTCGAAGAAATTAAGCAATTGCATATTCCTCAACAGTTCGTAGTTGTGGTCTAGGGTTTTGGCAAAGCCGAAGCCTGGGTCTAAGATGATATCTTTAACGCCCAAATTGTTTAATGTTTTAATTTTTTCACTGAAATAACTGAAAACTTCGGTGGTTACATTTTCGTAGCTTGGGTTTTCTTGCATATTTTGTGGAGTACCTTTCATGTGCATCATGATATAAGGCACTTGTAGTTTTGCTAAGGTTTCGAACATTTTTTCGTCCAAATTTCCAGCGGCAATATCGTTGATGATATGCGCACCAGCATGGATACTTTCTTCGGCCACTTTTGCCCTAAAAGTATCTACCGAAATTAATATTTCTGGGAAAGATTGGTTAATGGCTTGAACTATAGAAACCAAACGTTCAATTTCTTCTGTTTCACTAACATCTACTGCGCCAGGACGAGAAGAATAAGCGCCTACATCGATAAACTTTGCACCAGCTTCAATGAACTTTTCAGCGTTTCTCAAAGCTTCATCAACAGAGCTTACACGGCTTTTGTTGTAGAACGAATCTGGAGTAATATTTAAGATCGCCATTACCGAAGGTTTACTGATGTCAATAAGTTTGCCTTTGCAGTTTAGCGTATGTTTTCGGTTTAAAAATGTATCTTTAGCCATCAGTTAACAAAAAACAAAAATAGCCGTTTTATTGGCTAAATATTAAATATTTTAATTGTTTTGGCAGCAAATACTTCTTTAGAATACGATCAGGTGATAGCGGTTTGCAAATCACTTTTTATTAAGAAAACAAAAGATTACGGTACCGCTTGGCGCATTTTACGCCCAGCTTCTATTACCGATCAAATCTTTATCAAGGCACAGCGCATTAGAACTTTAGAAGAAAAAAAGGTTTCCAAAGTAGGGGAAGGTGTTACTTCTGAATACATCGGAATTATCAACTATTGTGTAATGGCGATTTTGCAATTGGAGTTAGGGGAGGATGAGCCAAAGGAGCTAGCTGTTGATGTTACAGAAGCTTATTACGATGAACGTGTGCAAGAAACCAAAGACTTGATGATGGATAAAAACCATGATTACGGTGAGGCTTGGCGTGATATGCGCATCAGTTCGTTAACGGATTTAATCTTGATGAAAATTTTGAGAGTGAAACAGATTGAAGATAATGACGGGCAAACTGTAGCTTCTGAAGGTATCAAAGCTAATTATCAAGATATGTTGAACTATGCGGTTTTCGCATTGATTAAATTGGGAGTGGCTTAAAATAATTTTAAACCTAAAAGTGAAAAATTGAAGGTCGAAAATTCAAATTCTTTAACAAAAAATCATTTTTCAGCTGCAAAGTTGGAGTTAAATAATATTGGATTTTCGATACTCAACGATATTTATACTCCAAAGGAAGTAGAGCGAATGCTGACTGTGATAGCGGCAGTAAATAGTGAAAACGCTACGTTCAGAAAATCGGAGGATTTATTTGCCATCAGGCAATTTTTAAAGGAAGTTCCAGAAATTGAAAGTTTGATTTTTAACGATAATTTGAAAGAATTACTTGCGGATGTTTTCAATAACAATGCTTTTGTAGTTAAGAGCATTTACTTTGATAAGCCTGAAAAATCGAATTGGTATGTCGCTTATCATCAAGATTTGACTATTTCTGTTGATAAAAAAGTAGAGTTGGAAGGTTTCGGACCTTGGACAGTGAAGCAAGAACAATTTGCGGTTCAACCTCCATTAGCTATTCTGAAGAGGAATTTTACCATCAGAATTCACTTGGATGATACCAATATAGATAATGGTGCACTAAAAGTGATTCCAAAATCTCATCTGAAAGGAATTTATAGACCTGAAACGATAGATTGGAATGTAGAAAAAGAGGCTGTTTGTGAAGTGCAAAAAGGTGGTGTGATGTTGATGAAACCTTTGATCCTACACAGTTCAAACAGAACAACTAATGGACAAAAGAGAAGAGTAATACATATAGAATTTTCAGATGTTGAATTGCCTGAAGCTATTCAATGGTCGGAAAGATTAAACTAGAGATTTGATGATGAAAAAAGCACTTTTTCAGTTTTCCAAATGGTTTGTAGGTATCCTGTTCATTTTTTCAGGATTAATTAAGGCTAATGACCCGCTAGGTTTTGGTTATAAACTACAAGAGTATTTCGAAGTTTTCCATATCAGTTTTTTAAACGGTTGGGCAACTGGCATAGCAGTGCTACTTTGCGTACTCGAAATTGTATTCGGCGCACTTTTACTGTTAGGGATTTTCAGAAATTTCGTAGTAAAGGGCTTGTTGGCTACCATCATTTTCTTCACTTTTTTAACTTTCGTTTCTGCGGCATTTAAGGTGGTTACCTCTTGCGGTTGTTTTGGAGATGCTATTCCGCTAACACCTTGGCAATCGTTTAGTAAGGATGTAGTGTTGCTACTGCTGATTGTTTACATCTATATCAACAGACAACTGATTAAACCAATTACGGAAAAACCAGCGGTGCAAAATAGTTTGTTTGCAGTGGTATTTGCGGCTTCTTTACTATTTGGCATGTTTACCTATAACTTTCTGCCCATCATAGATTTTTTGCCTTATAAGGTTGGTTCCAATATTCCGGAGAACATGAAAATTCCGGAAGGAGCACCAGTTGACGAATACCTCATCATGTACGACCTAAAGAACAAAAAAACTGGTGAAACTCAAACAATGAGTGATAAAGATTACATGAGCAAAGAGGTTTGGAAAGATGAAAATTGGGAAGTGATAGGCTCGCCGTCTCGTGAACTCGTAAAAAAGGGCTACGATGTGAAAATCAAAGATTTGATGATTACCGATGCTTCGGGAACAGATTATACCAAAGAGATTGTAGAAAATCCTTACTATAGTTTGGTAGTGGTGGCTTACAACCTCAACGAAACTAATGAAAATGCTATCGCAGAAGCTAATGCTTTAGCGCTCAATGCTGCTGAACAGTTTAATATTCGTACCGTATTGTTGACTTCCAACTCTGCCCAAGACGCGGAAAAGTTTAGCAAGAAAATGAAGTTATTCATGGAAGTTTTTTATGCTGATGCTGTGCCTTTAAAAAGTATGGTTAGGGCTAATCCAGGAGTTTTGTTACTTAAAAACGGTACTATCGTAAATAAGTGGCATTATCATTCGCTGCCTTCGTTTGAGGAGTTCACAGAAAAATATTTCGCTAAGTAAATGGGAATCTACGCACTTAGAAAATTATTGTACGGACTAGCTGTGATGGCTGGTGTAGTTGCCGTGGTTTTTGTGCTGTTTAACATCTTACCTGGAGACCCCGCAAGAATGACCATGGGACAACGCTCTGACGTACAATCTTTAGAAGCGGTCCGCAAAGAATTCGGGTTGGATAAATCTAAGCCTGTGCAGTTTTTTCTGTATGTAAACGATTTGTCGCCCATTAGTGTTCACGAAAATACGCCAGAAAATCAAGAGAAATACAGCTACGTTAAGTTATTTAAAATAGGAGCTGATGCTTGGGTGCTGAAGAAGCCTTACCTACGCCGTTCTTACCAGACTAAACGTGATGTGACTACGATTTTATCGGAAACCGTGCCTAATACCTTTGTTTTGGCACTAACTGCAATGGTTTTTGCAACCATCATAGGTGTGTTTTTGGGCGTGCTTTCTGCCGTTTACAGAGGCACTTGGATTGACAAAGCGGCTAATATGTTTGCTATTTTAGGAATATCGGCACCAGCTTTTTTCGCAGGAATTATCATTGCTTGGTTCTTCGGATTTGTATTGTCAGATTACACAGGGCTAAATATGAGCGGCAGTTTATTTAGCTACGACCCATTTGAAGGCGAAGTAATGACTTTGAGAAATCTATGGTTGCCGATGATTACTTTAGGGCTTCGTCCGCTAGCTATTATTGTACAATTAACCCGCAGTGCAATGTTAGATGTACTATCTCAAGATTACATCCGTACAGCAAGGGCTAAAGGCTTATCTCGTAAAACGATTATCTATAAGCACGCTTTAAAGAATGCTTTAAATCCAGTAATTACTGCTATTTCTGGATGGTTTGCCTCCCTATTGGCAGGTTCATTCTTTGTAGAATATATTTTTGGTTATAACGGATTAGGACGTACTACGGTTTACGCTTTAGAAATGTCTGATTTTCCAGTAGTAATGGGCTCAATATTGTTTATCGCCTTCGTTTTTGTGGTGGTAAACATCTTAGTAGATTTGCTTTATGCTTGGATTGACCCAAGAGTGAAGTTAGCTTAAGAGTATGGTTAATCGATTATTTGTTTAAACTGGTTAACTGATGATTTGCAGGGTGCTTAATTGTATTAATTGCTAATTTGTTAAATTGCATAGGTAAACAGTTATCCAAATAAACAGTTTAAACAAATAACCTATATGCATATCTACTCTTTTGAAAAACTAGAAACTTGGCAAAAGGCCAGAGTATTTAGAAAAGAAATTTATCTCCTCACAAAGAAGTTTCCTAAAGAAGAATTATTTGGACTAACTAGTCAGTTGAAACGTTCGGCAAGTAGTATTGGAAATTGTTTAGCGGAAGGCTCAGCTAGAATTACTACCAAAGACAAAGCGCATTTTATTACGATGTCGTATGCGAGTTCAATTGAAACGGTAAATCATATTATAGGTGCATTTGATTTAGAATTCATTACCGAGGAAGAATACGAATATTTTAGATTAAAGCTGGACGAAATAGCAAACAAGCTAAATGCTTTGAAAAAAGCTGTTTTGAAAAGTTAAACCTTTTGCGTATAATCATTAAATTGCGCATCGTAACGACGATTAACCAGTTAACCAATTCAAACAATTAATCTAACCATGATAGTTTTCCTAGTAGGATTTATGGGCTGCGGCAAAAGTACCAAAGCAAAACAATTAGCCAACTTATTGGAATGTCCAGTAATTGATATTGATGCGGTTATTGTAGAGCAGCAAGGAATGAGTATCGCTGATTATTTTGCGGCCAATGGCGAAGGAGCTTTCCGTCAGTTGGAGAATGAAGTGCTTAAATCTTTCGATTATCCTGAAACTTGTGTGGTAGCTACAGGTGGCGGTTTGCCCTGCTTTTTAGATAATATGGAATGGATGAATGAAAACGGCGTCACTGTTTATTTGGAAATGACACCGCCGCAATTGGTATCGCGTTTGCATAACCGAGAAAAACGTCCTTTGATAAAAGGTATGGACGATGAACAACTGCTAGCGTTCATTATTGGTAAATTGGAAGAAAGAAACGTCTTCTATCATCAAGCTAAATTAAGCATCAATTCTTTTGATTTAGATGCGAAATTATTGCTTGAGGAGATAGATGCATCGAAAGCGTAGTTACTTTTCAAAAATGCGTCATTCCCGTGAAAATGGGAATCGTAAAGCATAATATGTCCAACTTTTTAAGGATTACGATTGCAAGTCGAGCTGGCAATGACGAACGTATTAAAGGAATACTGGTGTTGAACTAACCCATATTCTCTAACTTCTCATCCATTTTCCTGATTTTGCTTTTACCATGAGGAATAGGTTCGCTACGCTCATTAACATTTACGAAAACCATCTTATCAATAGTTAAAATTGCCTTTTTCGTAATCTTATTCCTTACCTCACACTTCAGCGTAATAGATGTTCTTCCAAACTCAGCTGCAGTCATTCCCATTTCTACAATATCTCCAAGTTTTCCAGAGGAAACGAAGTTGATTTCGGAAATCAGTTTGGTCACTACTCTTGGCGCTTCTAGTTGGCACATGGCGTAAATTGCCGCTTCTTCGTCAATCCATTTTAATAAACTGCCTCCAAATAGGCTACCATTTGGGTTTAAATCTTCGGGTTTAATCCATTTACGGGTGTGGAAATTCATCTTTATACTTTTTGGCTAATTTAATACTATTATTATTTATTCAATGGTACATCTTTCTTGGAAATGCCATTAAATCCCACAACAGAATCGGGTAGATGAGAAAGCTCGATAGTCTTGCCATCTGTATTCGGTACGTAAGTTTTATACCTGAATTGTTTTGCTTCACTAACAGGAACCTCTATAATCGTATAAGCTCTGTTTGCAGGGTGATTGTCGCCTAACAAAGGTCTTGGTCCTTCGCCGGCACAACCTGCGTTTAATATTCTTAGTTTTTTTCTTGTTGCAGGATAGTAGGCATGCTGATGTCCACTGATGTATAGATCAATTCCATTCTTTTCAAAGAAATTAGCGGTATTTTCATTGTCAGCTAATACTTCGCCAACTTTATTTTTACTTGCAACGATGGCATATAAGGGTAAGTGTCCTAACAGTATGCGCAGTTTAGCTTTTTTAGCTGCGTTGGATTGTAATTGTTCTTCCATCCAATCGAACACCTCTTGATTCACTTTAGATCCTGCGGCATCCCAGCTGATGAAGAAAATTCCATTTTGTTTAAAGCTGTAGTAAAATGGAAAATGAGAATTTTCTACGTATTGTAAACCTAACTCTTTTTTCTTCTCTAACCAGAATTCTCGTGCCAGCTTGCGGTCTTGCTGATAAGAAGGGGAAGCATCATGATTGCCAACCGTAAAGCCAAAAGGTACTCGCATCTGTTGGATAGGTTTTAATATGTCGTTGTCAAAGCTTTTCCACATGGCTTGTGTTTGCTCTGCTGTAATAGAAGTCTTTTGTCCTGCTATCATGTCGCCGCCACATAAAATAATATCTGGTTTAATGCTGTCGAGCTCTTTTAAAGTCGCATGAACATCAGGATGGTAAGTGTTAGAGCCGTAACTCGAATTTAAATCACTTATTACCGCAATTTTGATAGTTTTCTGCTTTGGTTTTTCTTGCCAAGCTAAACAGATCAGAATAGAAGATAGTAGAACTAAAATTGCTGGTTTCATTTGGCTAAGATAGGAAATTGGGAATTTATAGCTGTTGCTTTAATCGATTAGGCTTTTCTACAAAAAAAAAAAGTCCCAACTTAACGTCGGGACTTTGGTATGCTTAAATCTTTTTGGGGATTATTTTTTACTTAAGTGATATTCTACTAAATCATCTATTGGAGAACGGATGATTTTTCCAACACCCATTTCGTACTTATCAGCCACTACGCTCAGTCTATCTCTGAAACTGTAACCAACCGAACCTACTACGTTTAACAAATGTTTGTTATAGTTAGGATAGTGTACTACCAATTTCTCGAAGAAAGCAGTAAAAGCAGTATCAACTACATCTTCTGTGTATTCCTGGTAAGTCGTTTTAAAGTCGTACAAGAACTTACTGAAACTTGCGCAGAAACGGTTTGGCAAAGGTTTGTTGTAGATATTGTCGAAAATATCTTCATTGCTTAATCCATAGATATTAAAAAAGCTTTCGCTCAATCCTTTTGGCATAAAACCTTTCATGTAATCTGCCAATAAACGCTTTCCAATAAAGCTGCCACTACCTTCGTCGCCTAGGAAATAACCTAACGAATCAATGTTTAACGTAATTCCTTTACCATCGTATAAGCAAGTGTTGGTTCCCGTGCCTAAAATAGCAGCAAAGCCAGGCTCATCGCCCAAAAGTGCACGGCAAGAAGCTAATAAATCATGATCTACATTGATTTTAGCATTTACAAAAACCTTTTGCATCGCATCTGATACAATTTTTTTGTTGCCATCTGTAGAACAACCGGCTCCGTAGTAGTAAACTTCTTCTAGTTTAGAAGCATCTAAGCTATCAGGCAAAGTGGTTCTCAATGAATTTTCAATGTAATCTTGCTTTGCAAAATAAGGGTTGTATCCCTCGGTGTTAAAATGGATTTTCCTTCCGGCTTCGTTGATTAAGCACCAGTTGGTTTTAGTAGATCCACCATCTGCAATAAGTATCATTTTTTTGGTTTGTTAAGTTGTATAATTTGTATAAAAGTTTAGCAATATATCAGCCTTTATTGGAAATAAAAAATTAATATTAAGTTTTTTATTAGTTAACGTTGAGGCTATTCAAACGTTTGATTGCGAATAACTGAGACGCCTTTTTAATAAAGTGTATTTTTTACACTATTGAAGGCTGTTTTTATGTTTTTGTTAGGTCGATAAATTGAAATAAAACGGTGGAAAAATAATTGAGAATAAAAATGTAATTTTTTCATTAAAAAAATTTTTACCATCTTCAATATAGCATATTTGCTTTGCTGTTTATTGGTTCAATAGTCATTTGTTTACTCGTTTTCTAAAAAAACAAATCGAAGACCTGATGATGAACTGTTAACCTTTATATATATCGACTTTTAACTTTATTACATGCAAGAAAAAATTGACTTTAGAAGTGACACCGTAACTAAGCCTACAGCAGGAATGCTAGAAGCGATGATGAATGCGAAGGTTGGTGATGATGTATATGGGGAAGATGAAACCGTAAATGCGCTCGAAACGAAGTTGGCAAATATGTTCCATATGGAGGCGGGCTTGTTCTGTCCTTCGGGTACAATGACCAACCAAATTGCCATTAAGTGCTTTACGCAACCTATGGATGAAGTCATTTGTGACCAAACTGCACATGTGTACCGTTACGAGGGTGGTGGTATTGCCTATAATTCTATGGCCTCAGTAAGATTGTTGTACGGCGATAGAGGAATTTTAACTCCCGAGTTAATAGAGCCAGAAATCAATGAGGACAACATCCATTATCCGAAAACTAGTTTGGTGGTATTGGAGAATACAGTAAATAAAGGTGGTGGTAAGTGCTATAGTTTAGATCAGATAGAAGCCGTACACAATCTATGTGCTATCAAAGGATTGAAACTTCATTTGGATGGTGCTAGACTTTTCAATGCTATAGTGGCTAATGGCGACAAACCAGCGTCTTACGGTCATTTCTTCGATGGAATTTCTATTTGTCTATCGAAAGGATTAGGAGCTCCAGTAGGCTCGGTATTATTGGGTTCTTCAGCAATGATTAACCAAGCTCGCAGATTGAGAAAAGTTTTAGGTGGCGGAATGCGACAGGCAGGTTTCTTAGCCGCTGCAGGTATTTACGCACTAGATCATCATGTAGATAGATTAGCAGAAGACCATCAGCATGCCAAGGCTTTGTCACTCGCACTGGCTCAAGTAAATTACGTAGAAAGTGTAATGCCTGTCGAAACTAATATCGTATTGTTTGATGTTGTTAACAGATATAAGGCAGAAGAAGTAGTAAGAGCCTTGGATAAAAAAGGAATTTTATGCAACACGACCTCTGCTAAAACTATTCGTTTGGTTACGCATTTAGATGTAACCTCGGCAATGATAGATCAGACGATTGAGGTGATAGGGAGGTTGGAGATTTAAATTGCTGTAGCTTTAACATAGAAACATAGAAAGCGTAAAATAAATTTATGTTTCTATGTGGTTGAAAATTATTAATGCTCAAATTTCTTTTTGATTTTCTTTACAATAGAATCATCCTCAATTCCTTCTATAGAACTCAATTCGAGTTCCAATGCCTTAGTGCTTAACTGTATCTCTAATAAAGAAATCAACAGCGAAACCATAAAGAAAAACAAACTTAAACCGAAGAAGATTTCTGCGGTAACTTCTGTTCCTAAATAGATAAAAAGCATGCAGAACAAGCAACAAGCAAAGCTCAGCACGCCAAAAGCCTGCATGTTTTTAATCAACCTTAGTCGATAGCGCAAATTCTGGATTTGCTTATGTAATCCTGTGTTTTTATCGGTTTGTTCGTATTTAGATTTTAAACTCCTAACCAAACTAGCTAAAGCTAAAAAGCGATTAGTATAAGCCAACATAATTAAGCTGATGGCGGGAAAGAAAAGGGCAGGTACGTTTAAGCTAAGTTGCATTTTGTAGGGTCAGGTGTTAGGTATTAGTCCGAAAGTCCGGATAAAATTTAGCTATTAAGGTAGTAAAAATCGCCAACAATAAAGCAATTTATCCATTTGGCAATTTCCTCTAACCCCTAAATAAATTTGCGGTTGTTGGATAAAATCTACATCTTGTAAACGGTAACCAAGTATCAGATATGAATAAAATATTGATTGCAAACCGTGGTGAAATTGCTTTACGTATCATGCGTTCGGCAAAGGAAATGGGTATTAAAACGGTAGCTGTGTTTTCCGAAGCAGACAGAAATGCGCTACATGTTCGTTATGCCGACGAAGCGGTTTGTATCGGTCCTGCGCCATCTAACCAATCTTATTTAGTGGGCAGCAAAATTATCGAAGCTTGTAAGTTGACAGGTGCAGAAGCCATTCATCCAGGCTATGGTTTCTTGTCAGAAAATCCCGCTTTTGCGAAAGAAGTAGAAGATGCCGGATTGATTTTAATTGGCCCAACGCCTCAAGCGATGGAAATAATGGGCAATAAACTTTCGGCAAAGGCAGCAGCGTTAAAATATAATATTCCCATGGTTCCCGGAACGGAAGAAGCCATTACCAATGTAGAAGAAGCTAAAAGTAGAGCGGTAGAAGTTGGCTTTCCCATTTTAATCAAAGCTGCGGCAGGTGGCGGAGGCAAAGGAATGCGTATTGTAGAAAAAGTGGAAGATTTCGAAGAACAGATGCAGTTGGCGGTTAGCGAAGCCACTTCAGCATTTGGAGATGGTGCTGTCTTTATTGAACGTTATGTCACCTCTCCCCGTCATATTGAAATACAGGTTTTAGGCGATACACACGGAAACATCGTACACCTTTTCGAGCGAGAATGTTCCATTCAGCGCCGACATCAAAAAGTGGTGGAAGAAGCGCCATCTTCTGTGTTAACTCCAGAAATACGAGAGAAAATGGGTAGATGTGCCGTTGATGTTGCTCATTCGGTAAATTATATAGGAGCAGGTACGGTAGAGTTTATTCTAGATGAAAATCTTGATTTCTTTTTCCTCGAAATGAATACCCGTTTACAGGTAGAACATCCCGTAACGGAAATGATTACTGGTTTAGATTTAGTAAAAGAACAAATCAAGATTGCCCGTGGCGAAGCATTAAGTTATGAACAGGAAGATTTGAAAATTAGCGGTCATGCCATGGAATTACGTGTGTATGCCGAAGACCCTTTGAATAATTTCCTGCCAGATATCGGCACTTTGCAAACCTATCAAACGCCAAAAGGTTACGGTGTACGTGTTGATGATGGTTTTGAGCAGGGCATGGAAATCCCAATTTATTACGACCCGATGATTGCCAAGCTCATCACCTACGGTAAAGACCGTACTGAGGCAATTGAAAGGATGGTTAGAGCTATAGAAGAATATGACATTACGGGCATACAAACTACCTTGAACTTTGGTAAATTTGTAATGCAGCATCCAGCCTTTGTTTCTGGGCATTTCGATACACATTTTGTGGGTAAATATTTTACTCCAGATAGCCTGAAAAATGAAGACGAACAAGAAGCCATGATTGCAGCAATTGCAGCAGTTTTGTTATTGCAAAATCAAAAAGATACATCGCAACAACCAACTTCGGGAGCAATGCAAAAAAGCAACTGGGTGCAAAATAGAAGAAACGTTTAGGTTTTAAGTTGTACGTAGTAAGTTTACGTTTAGGAGAGCTCTCCAATCAACTAAAAAACCAAGAACTAAACAACAACAAATGTTTACAGGAATAATTGAAACTTTAGGCACTGTCCAAAATATACAAAAAGAAGGTGATAATATCCATTTCACTATTGCATCAAATGTCAGTAACGAGCTAAAGATAGATCAAAGCGTGGCGCACAATGGCGTATGCTTAACCGTGGTTAAACTCGATGAAAACACACACACGGTAACCGCTATCGACGAAACTTTGCAAAAAACTAATTTAGGAAATTTAGCAATAGGAGCGAAGGTGAATTTAGAACGTTGCATGCAAATGAATGCCCGTTTAGATGGACATATTGTACAAGGTCATGTTGACCAAACGGCTACCTGCGTTTTGGTAAACGAGCTAGACGGCAGTTGGGAATACAGATTTAAATATGATGCTTCCAAAGGTAATGTAACCGTAGAAAAAGGTTCTGCTTGTGTTAACGGGATCAGTTTAACGGTGGTAAATTCTGCCGACGATGAGTTTTCGGTTTTCATCATTCCCTACACTCATGAGCATACCAATTTGCAGGATGTAAAAGTTGGAGATACCGTTAATCTGGAATTCGATATCATTGGTAAATACGTAGCTAGGCTAATGGGAAGGAATTAATTTTGGAAAAGAACGGAACTGTTTTTTTGGCAACTGCAGCCCCGCTTTCCGCTAACAGTTTTTTGTGAACTCAAATGCTAAACCTCGTAGGTTTTTAAAACCTACGATGTTTCAACGCAACTGAAGCAAAAAAGCTTTCCGCTCCAATCGGGTTTAATTAACCGAGTACAGCGCTACTATTAACCATTTCCCAGTCATTGCTTTCTAAAGAATTAATCATTAAACATTAACAATTCTCCATTAAAACAGATGTTCAGCAAAGAAGAAGCCGCAAGGTTACGACAACAATTTTGGATTAGCTTTGGCCAGTATATGAAGCCAATTCTTGGTGCCGAAGGTTTGCCTGTAAATTGGGTAAACTACAAAACTGGCGTTAAAAATATTTTCTTCCGCATGGACGCAGAAAAAAAGCAGGCTAATATTGCTATCGAAATTGCACATCCAGATGAAGGTATTCGTGAGTTGTTTTTCGAGCAATTCCAAGAATTTAAGCTAATGCTGGAGAACACACTTAACGAGGAATGGGATTGGCTTTCCTCGGTTACCAATAGCTACGATAAACAGGTAGCCAGAATAGAAATGGTGTTGCCCAATGTCAGTGTCTACAATCAGCAGCAATGGCCAGATGTCATCGCATTTCTAAAACCACGAATCATCGCTTTAGATGAATTTTGGACTGATGTAAAACCAGTTTTTGAAGATTTGAAGTAGCTTTTAGGTGGTTGCTAGTCGGGATTTGCAATCCCGATTTCATTAACTATGGATTTGTAATCCATCCTTGGATAATTAAACAACACTATTCAATATCATCACACTAGTTAAAAGCTAATTATAGTTACTTCTTCAATTCGGCCAATTTAACCTTTACATAATCTATCTGCGGTTGGTCATCGGCTTCTAAATCCTTACTTTTTAAGAACAAACTGTAATAATTTATTGCAGCTTTAGGTTGCTTCAACTTCAAATCATACAATAACCCTAAGCGATAATAGATGTTCTTGTTAGTATTGTAGCTCAATCCTTTTTTATAGGCACTAGCAGCTAAATTCAATTGTTGTTTTTCATCATAAATGCCACCTAATAAATTATAATAGGCAGATATATTTGGGGAAATGCTTTCGTCAATAGTAAGCTTGGCGTACTTTACGGCCTTTTCATAATTCTTCATTTCTCTAAAACATAGCGAGATATAATAAAAAACACTTTCGCTTTGCATCGACATCCGTTCTAGCATTTGAAAGAGGCCAAGCGCTTTCTTATAGTTTTTTAGGAAGAAATATGCTTTCCCAACATCCAAAACAACGTTTCCATCTGCACCACTTTTCAAAAGTTTTTCTCCTGTAATAATTACCTCATCATATTTTTTCAGTTGGTTAGCCATTGGGAGCAACGCCTGCTGTAAAATCATATTACTGGTATCAGCCGTAATGGCAATTTTGAGTACGTCATAGGCTGGTTGGTACTGCTTTTGGTCACGGTAAACACGAGCTAGGTCAAAGGCTACATCAGCCTCTGTAGAATTAAGTTTGTTTGCTTTTTGAAGATGTTTTAATTTCAATTCAACGCTATCAGTATAGTCTGCCAAACGCTTGTAAGCATTAAAATTTGTACTATCTAAAATGATGATTTGTTGGAGGTAATCACCTGCAACCCTTTTATTTCCTCTTCTAGAGTTAATATTCGCCAAGCTAAAAAGTATTGGAATTTGTTTTGGTTGTAATTCATTAATTTTTTGGTAGCCCTTTTCTGCATCTACTAATTTGCCTGCCATCATATTACAGTAAGCAATTTGTGTTAAGGCCTTGATATCGCTCGTTTCGGCTGGATAAATTGTACTCAAATAGTTTGCTGCTTCAGCATAACGTTGGGTTTGGTAGAACTCCAAAAGCTTTTCTTTGTCTAAATTATCTTGAGCAAAACAAAGTTTGTTGGTGATTAAAAAAAGCAAAAAGATCAATAGAGTTTTCATATAACTAAATTATTAGTTATATGTTTTGAATACAAATATTTTATCAATAAAATCAAACAAACTTCGATAACGTTGGTTGTAAGAGTAAGTTTATCAATTAATAAAAACATATTTTATGGAAACTTTAAAGAAATTCGAACTAATGGAGAAGATAGTGAGAGAGCTCGAAGATTTGCAGCATTCACAACAAGCTATCATACAAAAAATAGGAAAAATTGAAGTAGATAATATCGAACTTGGTGATAAAAAACTAGAGCAAGATTTACCTGATATGCACCAAAGGGTAGCAGATAATTTAGATTCTATTGTTGTAATTTTGGATTATTTCGCTAACAAAACCGAAAAATTCGGTAATAAAAATAATGTAGATGATTTAAAGGAACAACAAGCCATTAACGACGTTATCGGCAAATAATCATCTTTAAAAGAAATAAAAAGCTATTTTGCTATGCAGAGGAGCGGGAATTCGAGACGGTTTAAACTGTGGAATTATTCTTTGTTTTGCTCAGTATAACAAGATAGCTTTTTTTGTTTAAGCATGAGTGGGAACAGTAACGCAGAAAGTAGTACCTATCCCTAACTCACTGCTTACACTAATATCACCGCCATTCCGGCTCATAAAATCTTTACAAATCATTAATCCCAAGCCAGTTCCTTTTTCATTTTTGGTACCTCTAGACGATATGTTTTCTTCTTTGAATAACTTTTCGATGGTTGCTTTTGAAATGCCGATACCACTATCTTTAATGCAAACCTTAATCATCCCGTCTTTTTGGTAAGCTGCGGTAATCAGAATTTCACAGCCTTCGTTACAAAACTTAATGGCATTGTTTAGCAAGTTCCTAATTACAATTTGGAACATCAACAAATCAGCATAAGCAACTTCGTTCGGAAAAACATCATGTAATATATTCACTTTTTTAAGCGAAGCAGAGGGCAGGTGATAATTGATTTCGTTCATAATAATGCTTCGCACATTGAAAAATTCCTTCTTAACACCAAAACCTTGCAGCTGACTTCTAGACCAGTGTAATATGTTTTCCAGCAAATCTGTGGTGTACACAATATCCTTGCTGAGTACCGGAGAGAGCGCTTTAAATTCTTCGTCGCTTATTTGGTTGTACGAAACCATTTTTAATACTTCTGATAGGTTAACCAACGGTCCTCTTAAATCGTGGGCAATAATCGAAAAAATGCGGTCTTTCAGCTGATTTACTTTTTCAAGTTCTAAAGCTTGCTCTTTCGCAATAAGGGCATCCTTTTTGGCTGATGTTAGATCTTGCAGTTTAATTATGGTAAAGGCATCATTTATCCTATTTTCGTGAAGGACTAAAATCTCTGCCTCGAAATAAACAGTCTCCTCTTTAACAGTGGTCTGCAGTTCCATTTTACAGTTCGTTCCAGCTTCTATTTTTTTAATTAATTCTGGATGCTTAGAAAAAATGGTTTCAATACTTAGGCCTACAACTTTTTCTTTTTCTGGAATATTTATGAACTGAAGTAAAGCCGAATTATAATCGATAATACGATGCCTATCATCCAATACTAAAAAACCATCACTCATTAGCTCCATTGCTTTTTCGCGGGCAATGGGTATGATATCGAATAGCCTAAATCGGTAAATACCTAAGAAAACAAGAAAGGTGGTGAAGATAAAAGCAAAAGGGGTGACATCTATAAATCCTAAAGGTCTAATGCCTAATAAATAGCTCATATTGGCTATCCACGGAATAATTGCCCCTATGATAATGCTATAGTTCTGTTTTTTGTAGATACGGTCTGAGGTTCTGAATTTATTAAGAATCAAGTAACAGCCACAGGCCAAAAGCAAATAAAAATATCCTGTAAAGATGTGGTACCACGTGCCAGGATAGATTTTTGCCATAGGAAAAGCACCTTCATAAAACATCTGAACATCTTTATAATGTAAATGATGTAAAGGATTTGTCCATACCATAACCAACGTGGTAATTGGCGCAATGAGAATTAGCGTAAGGTTAAGCGGTTTTTTGTACCAACAATCTTTATTGCAAAAACTAAGACAAAATAAAAACCAGTTTAGGGGTAAGGTGGCAATGCCGATGTATTCGATATTGATGAAAATCAGGGCTTGGTCAAGCGTTTTACTGGAAAGTTCTAAGCCATAGGCGATAGACCAAATGGCGTTCGAGCCCATCATTAAACCGAACCAACGTACCACGGCCGTGCCTCTTCTGTAAATGTAGATTGCCATTACAGCTGTTAGCATTCCGAAGAATAGGAGCACTAAAGCATAGCCATTGAAGGTGAAATCCATTTTACAATTGGGGTTAGAGCATTTTAAAGTAAAAGTACACAAATTTTAATTTACATAAGAAAAATGGAAATGCTACAGATGAAGGTAGATCATCCAAAAATACGATACAATTTATGTTGATAATTTGGTGACCAAATCCGCTTAATTTTTCGTTAATTTTGGTATCCCAATTTTCTCCGCTATGTACTTAATTTTCGATACAGAAACCACAGGTTTACCACGTAATTTCAATGCCCCAATTACCGATACCGATAACTGGCCGCGTTGTATCCAAATTGCTTGGCAGCTGCATGATGAGTTGGGTAATTTGATAGAACATCAGGATTATTTGGTTAAGCCTGATGGTTTCAACATACCTTACGACGCGGAGCGTATTCATGGTATTTCTACGGAATTGGCCGAAGAGCAAGGGATTGCTTTGGCAGATGTGTTGGTAAAGTTTAACGAAGCACTTGGGAAAGCTAAGTTTGTGGTTGGACAGAACATCAAGTTCGATATTAACATTATGGGCTGTGAGCTTCATCGTTTCGGTGTAGAAAGTTCATTAGCTGATATGCCGGTGTTAGATACCTGTACGGAAATTACAGCAGATTTATTGAAAATTCCAGGCGGCAGGGGTGGTAAGTTTAAACTGCCTACGCTAACCGAACTACATCAATATTTATTTGGTGTGCCGTTTGGAGAAGCACACAATGCCACCGCCGATGTGGAAGCGACCACACGTTGTTTTTTAGAGCTGATCAAGAAACAGGTTTTCACCAAAGAAGAACTTCAGGTTGATACCGATTATTTCCTGCGTTTTAAAGAAGCTAATCCCTTCTCAATCGAATCTGTTGGAATACAGCACATCAACTTAAAAGCTGCGTCAGATGAAATTAGAAAGAGAAAAGATGTAGATACTGGTGGTGTTTCTAAACAAACATTAGCGCAAAATAAGGCAGCACTAGCCGATGCTACTTTTGTGCATTTGCACAATCATACGCAGTTTTCGGTATTGCAAAGTACCATTAGCGTACCAGCTTTGGTGAAGGCAGCTGCAGAAAAAGGGATGCCCGCAGTAGCTATTACTGATCATGCCAACATGATGGGGGCTTTCCACTTTGTGAACAATGTACTTAACCATAACAAAGCTGCGGAAGCTAAAAATGCAGAAGCGATAGAGAAAGGTGAAACGCCTACAGCAACGGTAATTAAACCTATTATTGGTGTGGAGTTTTTTGTTTGCGATGATCATACCGATAAAACCAGAAAAGATAGTGGCTACCAAGTAGTGTTCCTAGCGAAGAACAAGCAAGGCTACCATAATTTGGCCAAAATGTCGTCCATTGCTTACACCAAAGGTTTCTACTATGTGCCAAGGATAGATAGGAATGTAGTGGAGCAATACAAAGAAAACCTGATTGTATTAACAGGAAACATGTATGGCGAAATACCAAGTAAAATCTTAAATATTGGCGAGAAACAGGCCGAAGAAGCTTTGCTTTGGTGGAAAGAACAATTTGGCGAAGATTTTTATATTGAGCTGATGCGTCACGGTCAGGAAAATGAAGACCGTGTGAATGAGGTGCTGGTTAAAATGGCAGCTCAGCATCAGGTAAAAATGTTAGCTACCAATAATACCTATTACGTAAACAAAAAGGATGCCCATGCCCACGATATTTTGTTGTGCGTAAAAGATGCCGAAAAACTAGCTACACCAATTGGTCGTGGTAGAGGTTTTAGGTATGGGATGCCTAACCACGAATATTATTTCAAGTCGGCAGACGAGATGAAAGCCTTGTTTACTGATGTGCCGGATGCGATTATCAATATCCAAGAGGTGATTGATAAAATAGAAAGCTATAAACTGGCTAGGGAAGTGCTTTTGCCTAAATTCGATATTTCGGAAGAATTTTTAGTTGCCGAAGATAATGAAGATGGTGGTAAACGTGGCGAGAATAAATACTTGCGTCATTTAACTTATGTAGGGGCAGAAAAACGCTACGGCGAATTGACGCCAGACATTATCGAACGGCTAGATTTCGAATTACAAACCATCGAAAAAACGGGTTATCCTGGTTACTTTTTGATTGTGCAGGATTTTATTGCTGAAGCCCGTCGTAGGGATGTGTCTGTAGGTCCAGGTCGTGGTTCGGCTGCCGGTTCTGCGGTGGCTTATTGCTTGGGCATTACCAATATCGATCCTATTAAGTATGATCTACTTTTTGAGCGTTTCCTTAACCCAGACCGTGTTTCCATGCCCGATATCGATATCGATTTTGATGACGAGGGTCGTGGTCGTGTAATGGATTACGTAATCAACAAATACGGTTCTAGTCAGGTGGCGCAAATCATTACCTATGGTACCATGGCAGCTAAATCATCTATTAGAGATACGGCCAGGGTATTAGATTTGCCACTTTTCGAAGCTGATAAGGTGGCCAAATTGGTGCCTAACATGAAGCTGGCGAAAATCTTTAATCTAGAAGACAAAGCTTTAAAAGAGGCTTTACGTCCTGATGAATTTGAGAACGTAAACTTGCTGAAAGGTTTAGCGGGAGGAAAAGATTTAGCTGCTGAAACCTTGCAACAGGCAATTGTGCTGGAAGGTTCGGTACGTAACACGGGTATCCACGCTTGTGGTGTAATTATTACGCCATCAGATATCACTAATTTCGTACCTGTAGCTACGGCTAAAGACAGTGATTTGTATGTTACCCAGTTTGATAACTCGGTGGTAGAAAGTGCTGGTCTGCTTAAAATGGACTTCTTGGGGTTAAAAACACTAACCCTAATTAAGGATACAGTTAAACTGGTTAAAAAACGTTACGGTATCGAGCTTAATCCAGATAATTTTCCTATTGATGATGTAGCTACTTACGAACTTTTCCAACGTGGTGAAACCATCGGTATTTTCCAGTACGAGAGTCCGGGTATGCAGAAATACATGAAGGAATTGAAGCCTACCGTATTTGGGGATTTAATTGCAATGAACGCACTTTACCGTCCAGGACCTATGGAATACATCCCTAGTTTCGTTCGTCGTAAACACGGAACAGAACCTATTACCTACGATTTAGATGCTTGTGAGGAATATTTACAGGAAACCTACGGTATTACGGTTTACCAAGAGCAGGTAATGCTTTTGTCGCAGAAATTGGCTGGTTTTACCAAAGGTGAGGCCGACGTTCTGCGTAAGGCGATGGGTAAAAAGCAAAAAGATGTACTAGATAAAATGAAGCCTAAGTTTGTTAAGCAGGCTTCAGAAAAAGGACATGCAGCTGCAACTTTAGAGAAAATTTGGAAGGATTGGGAGGCATTTGCATCTTACGCTTTTAACAAGTCTCACTCTACTTGTTACGCTTGGATTGCCTATCAAACGGCTTATTTGAAAGCTCATTACCCAGCTGAATATATGGCTGCGGTACTTTCTAACAACATGAGCGATATTAAACAGGTGGCTTTCTTTATGGAGGAATGTCGACAAATGGGCGTAACCGTGTTAGGTCCAGATGTGAACGAGTCCGAAATGAAGTTCTCGGTAAACCCAAAAGGCGAGGTTCGTTTTGGTCTATCTGCAGTAAAAGGGGTAGGCGAGAAAGCGGTAGAAAGTATCATCGAAGAAAGAATAGAGAATGGTAATTATCCTTCTGTATTTGAGTTTGCAAAACGTTCTAACACTCGTATCGTTAACAAAAAAGCTTATGAAAGTTTTGTGTACGGCGGTGCCTTCGATGCTTTCGGGTATCACAGGGCGCAGTATTTCTTCATTGGTGCTAATGATAAATTAAATGGTATAGAGAAGTTAATCAAGTATGCTAACGATTTTCAGAATAATCAAAACTCTTCTCAGTCTTCACTTTTTGGAGGTTCGAAAGCTGATTTAATCTTGGAACCAACTTTTGCCGTCGCTCCAGAATGGGGGTTGATAGATAGGTTGAAATACGAGAAAGATGCCATCGGGATTTTCCTTTCTGGACATCCGTTAGATGATTATCGTTTCGAATTGGATAGGTACTGTCCTTACAAAGTGAAACACATCACCACCATCAATAAAATAAGAACTGGCGATACCAATGAAGAAGTTTTGGCAGATTTTGAAGTGCTGAAAAACCGAGAGCTCATTATTGGTGGCTTGGTGGGTACGGCTTCGCAGCGTATAACAAAAACAGGAAAGCCTTTCGGTATTTTTACTTTTGAAGATTACGATGATAGTTGCGAAATTGCTTTGTTTGGAGATGACTTCTTAAAGTTTAAGCAGTTTTTAACCGAAGGCTATTTCTTGCAGATACGTGGTAAATTGGGCTTGCGCTTTGGTAAAGAAGGAGATTGGGAATTTAAAATTACAAGCATTGATCTGCTTTCTGGTCTGCGTGACAAATTAACTAAGTCGCTGACCTTGTTATTTCCAATAGAGGCAGTAACCAACGATTTTATGCAGCAAATCCAAGAAATTTTGGACGAGAATAAAGAAAATGCAGAAGCGCAAAACTGTAAGCTTAATTTTGAGGTTTATGATATGGAAAAGGGACTGAAATTAGAGTTGCCTTCTAAAAATCAACGTATTAATCCTAATAACCAGTTTTTGAATAAGATAAAGGAAATAAATTTTGTAGATTACAGGTTGAATTAGGGATCAGGTATCAGGAATTATTTAAAATACCCAATACCCAATAACCAATAATCAATGCCCAATGAACCAGTAAGCTAGTGAGCCAATGAACAAAAGAATGTCAAATTGACACAAGACTTTTGATGGCACTACAATTGATAATATATTTGTATACATAAATAAAATTTAGATATGGCTTTAGAAATAACAGATGCTAACTTCGAGGAATTAGTATTAAAATCAGATAAACCTGTTTTGGTAGATTTTTGGGCAGAGTGGTGCGGTCCTTGCCGTATGGTTGGTCCAGTGGTAGAAGAAATTGCTAAAGAATATGAAGGTAAAGCTTTAGTTGGCAAGGTAAACGTTGACAACAACCCTCAAATTTCTATGCAGTTCGGTATCCGCAATATTCCAGCTTTGTTGTACTTCAAAAATGGTGAAGTAGTAGATAAACAAATTGGTGCAGTGCCTAAATCAGTATTAGCTGGTAAATTAGACGGTCAATTATAAGAGTAGGTTTTTACTTATCTCAAATGAAATATATCCGATGTACGTAATTGTATATCGGATTTTTTATTGAAAAGCAATTTCTGTAGTTCTTGGCAAATATAGCCCTGCTATCCGCTTAAAATCTTTTGCATTATCGTTATTGCAAGAAACCAAGCAATCTCAAGCAAAAGTATTTTCGCTACTATCAGGTTTATTTAACAAAAGACTGTTCAAATGTCTACACCGAAAATATTTGTATTACGCTGAGAGGAATCTATCAATAGCTAGATTTCTCAGTCGTTCCTTCTTTCGAAATGACGTGTTTTGAATGTTAGAGGATTGACACCGTTTCTAATCGCATAAACTGACCCTCTTTCCGTCATTTCGAATGTTAATGAGAAATCTAACGTTATCAGTTCTTCCGAAGGTTTTCAATCATTCCATTCAAATTGAAGACTATAATCATCCAACATTTCCTCATTGCTATAAGCTAATCGAAATCTTTTCGTTACTTTTAAAATATGCAAGCATCGCAAAAGCCCGACGAAATTAGATTTGAAAGTAGCTTAGAACTGTTGGCCAAACAAGTGGTAGAAGGTTTCATTACTGGTTTGCATAAAAGCCCGTTTCATGGGTTTTCTGTAGAGTTTGCCGAGCACAGGCTTTACAATAATGGTGATAGCGTTAAAAGCATAGATTGGAAGTTGTTCGCCAAGACGGATAAACTTTTCAGCAAGCGTTACGAAGAAGAAACAAATTTGAGATGTCAGTTTGTGATTGATGTTTCCTCTTCGATGTATTTTCCGAACGATAAGTACAACAAACTTACATTCTCTGTACAAAGTACTGCAGCATTAATTTATCTGCTCAAGCGTCAGCGAGATGCGTTTGGTTTAAGTTTGTTTACCGACCAGCTCAAACTAAATACACCTGCAAAATCTACAAGTGTGCATCAGAAATTTTTGTTCGCCAAGTTGGAAGAAATGCTGGTTGCTTCTCAATTAAATGTTCAAACAGACTTGTCTTCTGCTTTGCATCAAATTGCAGATTTAATTCATAAACGCTCTTTGGTGGTTGTATTTAGCGATATGCTACAAACTGCAAATAGTACTGATAGGTTAGATCAAATCTTCTCCGCTTTGCAGCATCTCAAGTTTAATAAACACGAGGTCATTGTTTTCAACGTCACAGACAAAGCAAAAGAACTGGATTTCAATTTTGAAAACAGGCCTTACGAATTTGTGGATATGGAAACGGGAACGGTGTTGAAAGCCCACACATCAAAGGTGAAAGATGCTTATCTGCAGCAGATGAATGAATATAGAAAAAACCTTGCATTAAAATGTGGCCAATATAAAATCGATATGGTTGATGCTGATATCAATGCCGGCTTTAAACCTATTCTAGAAGCTTATTTAATTAAACGGCAGAAAATGAGTTAAAGCCTCTCTTTGTCATTCATTTTTCGTCATTCCCGCGTAGGCGGGAACCACGAAGTGCTCAGCGAAGCTAATCTTAAAGAAATGTATCTAGATTAAATCCTTTTATTGCATTACGATCCCGAAATAAATTCGGGATGACGAACGTATTAAAGCAACTTCAAGTAATTAGAGACACTAAAATAATACGTCTCCAATTTCTGGTTTTTTATCGAATACAGACTTCGCAAAAGGACACAAAGGCATAATCTTTAGGTTATTTGCTCTTGCATATTCCACGGCTTTCATCACCAATTGTAAACCAACACCTTTGCCCTTAAAATCTGGGTTAACCTCGGTATGGTCTATGATGAATTTAGTGCTGCCAGCCCAAGTGTAGGTCATTAAACCTGCTTCTTTACCATCTTCCATGGCTTTGAAAAAGCCTCTTCTTTCGTCGTTTTCTTGAATAATTTCCATATGGGGTCTTTTATCTTAATTAAACTTCACTTCTTAATGTTTTCAAAATAATTAAACATTACGGAATTAAGAAGTATTAAGTGAATTGTGTTTAGATAGAGTGATTAATCAGCGTTTTTAATTATTTTATCAATATTCTTTGTGATGATAGCACAAGCCTTTTTAATTTCTTCTTCTGTAATGGTCAACGGTGGAGCAATACGCATGGCATCGCTGCAATGCAAAAACCAATCGCTGATGATGCCATCTTCAATACAGGCGTCGATAATGGCTTTATTAGTTTCAAAGCTGTCGAAACCTACAGCAAGCATTAATCCTTTTCCTCTAATTTCGGTTATTGCTGGATGTTGTAATAGCTGTTTGAAAAGTTCTCCTTTTGCTTCTACGTTAGCTACAATATGCTCATCTAATAAAGTATTTAACGTTGCCAACCCAGCAGCACAACAAACTGGATGCCCTCCAAAAGTAGTCATGTGCCCTAAAATTGGGTTATAAGAAAGTACAGACATGATTTCTAAAGAACTGATAAAAGCACCAATTGGCATTCCACCACCAATTCCTTTTGCCAATAATAGAATGTCAGGAACTACATCGTAATGTTCAAAAGCAAACATTTTTCCTGTCCTACCAAAACCAGATTGGATCTCGTCGAACACCAACAAAGTACCAGTTTCTGTACATTTTGCTCTCAAAGCTTCCATGTAATTTTGGTCAGCTACTCTGATGCCAGCTTCGCCTTGTACAGGTTCGATAAAAACTGCCGAAGTTTCAGTAGTGATTTTGTCTAAATCGGCAATTTTGTTATGATTGATGAAATCTACATTTGGTAAAAATGGACCATAGCCAGCAGAATAGAAATCACTTTCCATTAGGCTTTCTGCGCCTTGTGTACTGCCGTGATAAGCATTTCTGCAAGCGATAAAGCCTTTTCTGCCCGTGTACCGTTTGGCTAGCTTCATAGCTCCCTCTACAGCTTCTGCTCCAGAGTTTACAAAATAAGTGCTGTTAAGGTTGCTTGGTAAAACCGAAGCTAAAGCTGTGGCAAAATTCACCTGCGGACTTTGAACAAACTCGCCATAAACCATTAAATGCATATATGTTTGGGCCTGCTTTTGTACAGCAGCAACTACATTTGGATGGCAGTGACCTACATTGCTTACACCAATTCCGGCAATTAAATCTATGTATTCTTTGCCTTCAACATCATAAATGTGAACTCCTTTAGCTTTCACAAATTCGAGTAGTAGGGGAGTGGTAGAGGTTTGAGCGTTATGTTTTAAAAAGAGTTGTCGTTGGGTAAGCATAGCGCAAAAATAGCTCATTTGAGCTTTAGTTTTTTGAAAATGATGTCAAATAAAAAAGTCCCGATTTAATTTCGGGACTTTTCTCAAATTATCATTGTGTCTAATTTGCTGGAGGTGTGGCCGGCATTGCGGCTCTATATTGCTGCAAAATTTCTTTTTTGAAAGCTTCTTGTGCTCTGTAGAATTTTCCTACTGTTTTTATGGGCAAGTTAGATTTGAATTTGTTGTAGTATTTACGTTCGATGTTCAAATCACGTTGTCTAAAATTGAAATCGTTTAAAATTAAGGTCTGGATTTCATCATCATCCAAATCTTCAATTTCTTTTAACTTTCTAAAGCTGATCATTTTTTGAAAGCGTTCTTTTCTTAGGGTAGATTGCTCTCTCACATAATCGTTATAAATCGGCCAGAAAATCTTTGCGTCTTCGGCAGACAAATCTAATTTTGTTGTTAACCAAGCAACTTTTTTGGCTTCCATTTTTTCGCCACCACCACCACGTGGGCCCTGCGCTATCGCTAAGCAAGGAACAAAAATCAATAGTGCAAAAACAAGGTTTTTCATTTGTGTTATTTTTAATTGTGATGAACTAGCATCATCTTATAAGTTATTAGATAAATCGCTTGTAGAAAAATTATCTAAGATGTAGTTTTCCATTTCTGTGTCGGTAAAACTGGCAGTTTTAACATTTTGAGCTTCTTGCATGTATTCCATAATCACACTTTCATCAATATCATAAAGCATTTGCTCTTTCGCCAATTCTGTTTTACGCAATTGTTTGCTTTGATAGTGTTCATTGGCAAACCAACCGGTAGTAGATGCGATGACTAGGCAAGCAGCTACTGCATATTTAAATAATGGCTGGTGCCAAAGTCTAACTTTCTTTTTCTTTTCGGTAGTTTGGGCCGCAATGTTTTGTTGTAGCTTTTCAAAATAACCATTTGGCACAGCAAAACCTTCTTGATTACCATCTTTAAATTGTTCTAAAGCAATTCTCGAAGTAATTTGGTTTTCTAGTGTTTCAAAGTAATTTGACGGAACATTGAATCCAGCATTTTCCGTTTTTTCTAGCGTACTAATAAATACAGACTGATTAATCCTCTCGTTTAGTTCCTCGAAATAATTAGAAGGAACTGTAAAAGGGTTGGATTTTTTCAGCTTTGCTAGTTGTGGCGCTTCGTTTTCCCATTCCATATTTTCGGCCATTTTACTCATTTGTATTTATTGATGCTTTTTTACGCAAAAGGTTTAATATCAATCTTCATTTATTAAAATTGCCTCTATTTTTTTTACTGCAATGTGGAACGATGCTTTCAATGCGCCCACTGAGGTGCCTAAAACTTCAGAGATTTCTTCGTACTTCATATCGTCAAAATATTTCATGTTGAAGATAATACGCTGCTTCTCTGGTAGTGTTAAAACAGCTTCTTGTAGCTTACGCTGAATTTTGTCACCATCAAAGTAAGAGGATGAAGAAAGAGTTTCCGCTAATTCAGAATTCACTTCATCTAGAGAAATGTTATTTCGGTTTTTCTTTTTATTGAGAAAAGTAATGGATTCATTGGTGGCAATTCTATAAATCCAAGTGTAGAGTTGCGAATCACTACGGAAGTTTTGAAGGTTCTTCCATACCTTAACAAAGGTTTCTTGTACTAAATCATCAGCATCATCGTGATCAATTACTAACCTACGGATGTGCCAATAAATTTTCTGTTGATACTTTTGTAAAAGCAAGTTGAAGGCTTCATTCTGTGTTTTTTCAACACTAAATTTGGAAAGTATTTCGCTGTCTTCAACTTGCTTCATTTATTAATGCTATATTGTTTGTAAACCACAAAGACTCAAAGAACACAAAGTTTGTAATTTAATTCTTGGTGTGCTTGGTGCCTTTGTGGTAAATATCCTCAACCTTTTCTAGCTATCACTTTCTGTGCAGCAGCTACAATATCAGATGGGTCTAATTTGTATTTCGTCATTAATTGATCTGGAGTTGCACTTTCGCCAAAACTATCATCAACAGCAACGAACTCTTGTGGAGCTAAATAAGTAGTTGTTAAGAAACGAGAAACACTCTCTCCTAAGCCACCAAACTTGTTATGCTCTTCGCAAGTAACAATACATCCAGTTTTTTGTACCGACTTTAAGATAGCTTCTTCGTCCAAAGGTTTAATGGTGTGGATATTTATAATTTCTGCATCGATACCTAATTTCTCTAACTCTTCACCAGCTTGGATAGCTCTCCAAACCATGTGACCAGTTGCAACGATAGTTACATCTTTACCTTCGTTCACCATCCACGCTTTACCAATCTCAAATTTTTGGTCTTCTGGTGTAAATACAGGAATTACGGGACGACCAAAACGTAAGTAAACTGGCCCTTCGTAATCCATGATAGCTAGAGTTGCTGCTTTGGTTTGGTTATAATCGCAAGGGTTAATCACTACCATTCCTGGTAACATTTTCATTAAGCCAATATCTTCTAAAATTTGGTGAGTTGCACCATCTTCGCCTAAAGTTAAACCGGCGTGTGAAGCACAAATTTTAACGTTTTTGCCAGAATAAGCAATAGACTGACGAATTTGATCATAAACTCTTCCAGTTGAGAAATTTGCGAAAGTTCCTGTGAAAGGGATTTTACCGCCAATGGTTAAGCCAGCAGCAATTCCCATCATGTTAGCTTCGGCAATTCCTACTTGCACAAAACGTTCGGGGAAGTCTTTAATGAAAGCATCCATTTTTAAAGAGCCAACTAAATCCGCACAAAGTGCGACTACGTTTTCGTTTCTTTTACCTGCTTCATGCAAGCCTGCGCCAAAACCAGAGCGAGTATCTTTTTTATCTGTGTAAGTGTATTTTTTCATTTTTATGAGATATTAGATGTGAGATATTAGATGTGAGATAGGACTGTTGCCCCACTCTATGTATCTTGCTTCTCCATCTATCTTTATTAAGATCGATATGGATTGGATTTAGTTTCCCAAATCTCATATCTAAATTCTATAATCTAATTAGTAATCCCCAGCAGTTTCTTTAATTTGACCTAAGGCGCTTTCTAATTGAGCATCATTAGGAGCAGAACCATGCCATTTGTGAGTACCCACCATAAAATCTACACCGTAGCCCATTTGTGTACTCATTAAGTTTAAGATCGGTTTGCCTTTGCCAGTTAAAGATTTTGCATAATGTAAAGCTTTTACAATTCCTTCCATGTCATTTCCATCAGAAGTAATTACATGCCATCCAAAAGCTTCAAATTTTGCTTGTAAATTTTCTAAAGAAAGTACTTTTTCTGTAGGGCCATCAATTTGCTGTCCATTGTAATCAATACTAGCGATGATGTTGTCTACTTTGTTATGTGGAGCAAACATAAAGGCTTCCCAGTTTTGACCTTCCTGTAATTCGCCATCGCCTAGTAAAGCATATACCAAAGAATGGTCTCCATTTATTTTTTTAGCTAAGGCAGCGCCAATTGCCACCGAAAGACCTTGTCCCAATGAACCAGAAGCGATGCGTATGCCTGGTAAATGTTCGTGAGTTGTAGGGTGTCCTTGAAGTCTAGAATCTAATTTTCTGAAAGTACTCAATTCACTAACTTCGAAATAACCTGCTCTAGCCAATACACTATACCAAACTGGCGAAATATGTCCGTTCGATAAAAAGAAAAGGTCTTCGTTTTTACCATCCATGTTAAATTCTGGATTGTGGTTCAATACCTCGAAGTATAGTGCTGTAAAGAAATCTGCACAACCCAAAGAAGCACCAGGATGCCCAGATTGTACTGCATGTACCATTCGTAGTATATCTCTCCTAACTTGTGAAGCGATATCTTCTAGTTCACTGATTGTATGTTTCATCAAAAAAAATATAATTATGTAATGTAACAAAGTTAATTTAATTATCGGTTTGATAGTCATCTGTAAACCAATTTTTATCACTTGAGGTTATAAAATGAATTTGTAGTTTTCCACATTTATTGTGTTTATGAGAAAATAAATGTGGATAAGTTTGGTATAGTGAAATATATATTCTTATTTTGAGTAATTAATTGCCCAAAATTTACCAAACTAACGCTTGTGCTTATGAGAATTTTTACTTTTTTAACATTCTTGTTTCTCTCTTCCTCTGCTTATGCGCAAAGTGGTGCTATAGGTATAGGTACAGAAAATCCAAATTCCAAATCAATTTTAGAAATCTATTCTACGGAAAAAGGACTGTTAATTCCTCGTTTAACAGAGGTGCAGCGAAATAATTTACAGGCTGTTGGTGCTACTAATGCAAGTGTAAATGGGTTGTTGGTCTATAACACTACAAGCGGCAAGTTTAATGTGTGGAATTTGGACAAGTGGGAAGAGCTTTCTACTGGTGCGGGAACTGTGGGGCCTATTGGGCCTGCCGGTGCGCAATGGTATAATGGAGTGCTCAGTCCCCCGAGTACAGCAACTGAGCCTTCTGGTTCTAAAGAAGGAGATCTTTATTTAAATAATAATACTGGCGGAGTTTATAAAAGACAGTCGAATGGCTCTTGGCTTTCGATAGCTAATTTAACAACTGGAATTGTAGGTCCCGTTGGACCTCAGGGAATTGCTGGTTCGCAGGGTTTAAGAGGTGAGCAAGGAGATGTCGGGGCTGTTGGCCCGCAAGGTGCTACTGGCCTACCTGGGCCTATCGGGCCAACTGGCTTGACTGGTTCAGCAGGTCCACAGGGTGCTGCCGGTCCGCAGGGTGTTCAAGGCTTAAAAGGAGACCAGGGTGACATAGGCCCTGCGGGTCCTCAAGGTGCAATCGGTCCTCAAGGCCCACAGGGTATTCAAGGTATAAGAGGAGATCAAGGAGATATAGGTCCGCAAGGCCCAATTGGTGCTACTGGAGCGCAAGGTCCGCAGGGAGCTGTTGGGTCGGCAGGTCCTCAGGGTGCTGTTGGTGCTACTGGTCCTCAAGGGGCTCAAGGAATTAAAGGTGATCAGGGCGATGTTGGTCCAGTAGGCCCAGTAGGTCCTGCCGGAGCGCAAGGTCCAATTGGTTTAACTGGTCCAATAGGTCCGGTTGGTGCTACTGGAGCTCAAGGGGCTGTGGGGGATAAAGGCGATCAAGGGGATAAGGGTGATACAGGTTCGGTAGGTCCACGAGGTTTTCAGGGTGAGCCTGGTGAACAAGGTCCCGCTGGTCCGCAAGGTCCATCAGGAAGTACCACTGGTTGGTTAAGAACTGGAAACGGAAGTGGTAAGCAAGGTGGCACAACCGTTCCAGGTGTGGATAACGATTTTGTGGGCACTACTGATATGGTTGAGCTTGTTATTGCTGCAAATAAAACAGAAGCAATAAGGATTGGCACTGACGCTAAAGTAAGAATAGGTGTGAATGGTTCTTATGTGACGTCGATTTCTAAGGTGTCACGTGTTGAAGATTTGCCTTCTATTTCTGCGAAAGCATCTTATAAAAGCAATTTTGCTTTGGCTGGCGTGGCTGCCACTGCAAGTGTGGCTGTATCTTCAAGTATTGAACTTCCAGATGGTTTAATAATAGCATACGCTAGAGTAGTTTCTGCAGGTGTAATTGAAGTTAAATTTATTAATGTTAGTGAAAGTGCTATCGATTTGCCATCTGCTACTTTCCATATTAGCGCTATAAATTAATGATAAAGAGACTAGCATATCTCGTTTTTGTTGCCGTATTACTTTTCGGTAACACTGCATTATTTGCGCAAATTTCTAACAGTGGAGTAAAACTTTTTCTCGATAGAAATGCGGTATTGTATGTGCAGGGTAATTATAAGCATAACGCCGGTGATGTGTTGAATAATGGGATGATTACGGTCGAGGGCGATTGGGAGTCTCACAATAAGGTGTTTGGGAGTTCCTCTACGGGAACAGTGGTGATGAATTCGGCCGCAAGCATCCTTTCTGGTAAGGCAACTTTTCCCAATCTGGTTTTTAAAGGCAATGGCACCTATTCTTTGAATGGGAACTTTGACGTGAGGCTTTCGCTGAATATAGAAGATTCCGAAGTGCAGTTAACTGCGCCTGAGGGGTTACGCTTGCTCAATGCAAATCCACTTTCGTTGATTAGAAATAGTGGCTATATCACTTCGTTAAATGTTTACGGTTCTTTTGTAAGGTATATGGATACTGATGAAGATTATCTTTATCCAATGGGTACGAAAGCTTTAAAGAGATTTGTGGTTATTCGACCAAAAAATACAAGTACTAATCGCTTTGCGGTTACTTTTGTAGACAAAGATCCCAGTGCCGAAGGTTTTAGTAGACTAAGTAAAACAAATTCTGTAGGTGAAATAAATGATGCCTACTATCATAAAATAAATCGGTTAATTGGTGCTGGCTCAGTAGATGTCAGTTTTTTAATGCCTAGTTCGGAAAAATTTACAGGTTTGGCCGCATGGGTGAAAAATACACAATGGGACAGGGCTATTTCTTCTAGTAGTACAAATAATACCTCATTAACACCTTACTTAGCTCAGGCAATACTTCATAAAAATGCTGATTTGCCTTTAAGTAGCGAAATTGCTTTCGCCTTGGCTCAAATCACTAGCGCTAGTCCACTAGAGTTTTATAACGCTTTTTCTCCAGATGGGGATGGTAAAAATGATACTTGGGAAGTCAGGAATATCGATGCATTTCCTGACAATGACTTAAAGATTTTTGACAGGTCGGGGAATATGGTGTATCGAATGAATGGTTATAATTCCACTAAATACTGGGATGGTCAAAATGTTGCTTCTGGAACTTATATCTATATTTTAAGAGTTAAAATAGACGGTAAAGACCAGCATTTCAAAGGTTCAATCACAATGATTAAAAATTAAAGAGATGAAGAAATTTATACTCCAACTTTTGATTATTGTTAGCCCACTTCTGGCAAGATCCCAAAATGAAGTTACTTATAGCCAGTACATGTTCAATAATTTGCTGGTTAATCCTGCTTATGCTGGTTATAAGGAAGATATCAACATTAATCTGCTTAGCCGAAACCAATGGGTTGGAGTAAAAGGTGCGCCAACTACTCAGTCTTTAATTGCTGATGGAGCTTTTTTTCATAACAAAAATGTAGGTTTGGGCTTAACAGTCCTTAATGATAGAGTTGGAATACAAGGGCAAACCGCAATCATGGCAAATTATGCCTATCGTTTGCCAGTCGGCGAAGTAGGTCGATTGAGTTTTGGTGTTGGAGTGGGGGCTGTTCAGTTTAGTTTAAATAGTGATAAAGCGATTATCGGTGATCCAACGGATGTCAATTTTATAGGAACTCAAAACTATTTGTCTCCAGATGCTAAATTAGGCATTCATTACAGTGATGATGTATTTTATGCAGGCTTATCTGCAAATAATCTTTTAACAACTGCATTAAATAAAAATAATCAGCGTGCTGCTTATGTGATTTTACCACCTATCCACATGTTCTTAACAGTTGGTGCAATAATAAATGTTAATGAAAGTGTGAAAATGAAGCCTTCTCTAATGTTACGAGATGACCCCAAAAGTATGGGTAATTTCGACATAAACGCATCTTTTTTGTTTAAAGACGTGTTGTGGTTGGGAGGCTCTTACAGGATGGGTGTGGATATGTGGAAAAAAACTAACAATTTAAGTCCAGCTTTTCAACAAAATTCGCTTGTTGGATTAGTTGAGGTTTTTTTTGCAAAACAGTTTAGAATTGGATACGCTTACGATTACAGTTTGTCGGATCTAAATTCTTATTCATCCGGAAGCCATGAAATTTCATTGGGCTTTACACTTGGAAATAAAAACTATAGAAGCAATACTTTAACTACTCCGCGGTATTTCTAACGCAGAGTTTCTATGATATTTAAAAAGTTTTTCAGGGTACTATTCCTTCTATTGATAGTTTCTTTGGCACCTTCAGTACTTTTCTCTGATGATATTAAAGAGGCAGATAAACTCTATAAGCAGCTCGACTATAAATATGCCTTAGAGATTTATGAAAAAATCATGAAGGATAGCCCTAGTAAAGATGTTGCTCAAAAAATTGCCCATTGTTACAGGTTTATCAACAATACCGAAGCTGCAGAGGCTTGGTATAAAAAGACATTAGAATATCCTGAGGCTACCTCAGATAACTATAGGTTTTTGGCCGAAGCGCTAAAACAAAATGGAAAATTTGATGAGGCAGCCGTTAATTATAAAATTTGGGGAGAGAAAAATTCGATTTATGCTAGCGAGGCAAGTAAACAAGCTAATATTTGCATAGTTGCTAAAACTTGGACAGAAAATCCAGATATCGGTGCCTTGGTACAAAATGAAATAGGCTTAAATTCAGAAAACTCTGATTTTAGTCCTGCCCAGTTTGGTAACGATATTTTGCTAGTGTCTGATAGGTGGCAGAAAGGTAAAAAAGAGGAAGACACCTATGGTTGGACAGGTAATCCTTACCTTAAAATTTATAGTGCCAACTCAGCTAAACAGGTTAATATTCTAAAAGGAAGTATAAATAAAGGATTTCATAGTGGGCCGTTAGCGGTATACCCTAGTTTGGATACGCTCATTTTTACTAGAGCGGTGTTGCCTGGTAAAAAAGCTAAAATTGGCGACGTAGGTAAACAGTATTTACTTATGGCTGTTAAAAAAGATGGAGAGTGGATTGCAAAAGATAAACTTCCATTTAATTCTGAAGGTCAATTTTCGGTTCAGCACCCTGCTTTATCTCCTGATGGTAAGGTATTGTATTTTGCTTCGGATATGCCAGGAGGTTTTGGTGGGATGGATTTGTATTTCAGTGAGAAGTTGCCAAATGGTAGCTGGACACAGCCGCAAAACTGTGGTAGTCAAATTAACACAGCCCAAGATGATGTTTTCCCGACGGTTAGGCCTGATGGTAAATTCTATTTTGCTTCTAAAGGTCATATCGGGATGGGCGGTTTGGATATTTTCTCAGTGGTTGGCGAGAAGAATAAGTTCGCTGAAGTAGAAAACCTAAGAGCACCTTTAAATTCTCCAAAAGATGATTTCGGTATCTTATTTAATGCTGATAATAAAACTGGCTATCTTTCTAGCAACAGAAATGGCGGAGTGGGTTTAGATGATATCTATAGATTTACGACTGGAATTAAAGCTGATCCAAAACCTCAGCAACAGGTATTTGCCGTTAATGGTTTAGTATTGGAAAAAGGAACGAACTTGCCAATAGCTGGTTTGGAGATCTTACTAATTAGTAAAAATACAGGAACCGAAACTAAAGTGCTTTCTGACGAGCAAGGCAAATTTGGTTTCAGTTTAGAGAAGGAAACTGATTATATAGTGAAAGGAAATCCCCTGCAATATTTTACTAGCCAGTCTGGTGAAATATCTACTAAAGGTATAAATCAGTCTACTATTTATGACATTAAATTTGAATTGGAACGTTCTAAAGACGTATTTACGGTTAAGTTGAATAATATTTTCTACGATTTCAATAAATGGAACATTAGAAGGGATGCTTATGCTGATTTAAATAAAGTAAGTAGTTTCATGGCTAGCATGCCTAATGTGCGAATGGAATTGACGGCCCATACCGACGCTAGAGGAAGCGCAGCTTACAACCAACAGCTTTCAGAGAAAAGAGCGACTAGTGCATTGGAGTATTTAGTGAAAGAAGGTGTCGCAGCCGATAGATTGGAGGCAATTGGGAAAGGCGAAAGCGAATTGTTAAATCAATGTAGTGATGGTGTGAAATGCACTGAGGCAGCACATCAGTTAAATAGACGTACAGAATTTAAAATTGTGAAGGTAATTCCTGTAATGGCAATGAGTAACTTGAGCAAAAGACAAGCGGATTAGCAGCACACAATATAATGTAGATCCTTCTCGATATTTCGGGGAGGATTTTTTTTGTGATATTTAAAACTTACGAAGTTTTCTAAACTTCGTAAGTTTCTATTTAGAAAGTAGTGTTACTTCAATAAATCTAATACTTGTGCCGTAGAATTTTTAGTATCTACTTTTTTAATGATGTGTGCAATGTTGCCTTGTTCATCTATTACAAATGTAGTTCTATTGGTGCCCATGTATTTTTTGCCGTACATGTTCTTTTCTCCCCAAACGCCATAAGCTTCCACAATTTGTTGGTCGGTATCTGCCAATAGCGTAAAAGGTAGGTTGTGTTTAGCAATAAACTTTTGATGCGATTTCTCATCATCTACACTAACACCTAGTACTTCTATTCCCTTAGCTTTCAGGCCTTGGTAATTATCTCTAAAATCGCAAGCTTCTGCTGTACATCCTGGTGTGTTATCTTTTGGGTAAAAAAATAAAACTACTTTTTTGCCAATAAATTGGTCTAAAGTAACGGTATTTCCATCTTGGTCTTTCGCCGAAAATGCAGGTGCTTTACTACCTTCTTCTAATGTGCTCATTTTTGTTAACTGTTTAAAAAGTATAATCGGTTAGCTGTACAAATCGATTAACCAGTTTTGCGATTAATCGATTAAACAATTATCTATAAAATTCTATTGCGTATCTTTTGGTATTATCTTTCATATCGACAACAAGTAACTCGAAAGTATGTTTACCCGTTGCAGTTCTTTCATCGAAATTATGCCATAAGCTAGCAGTTTTAGTGTCGAATTCCATCAATACCCATTTGCCATCTATATAGCCGTTAAAGCTCTTAATACCCGACAAACCATCGCTAATTCTAAAACTCATTTTACTAATGCCTGCCATGTTTTTACCGTTGGCGATATTTACAGGAACGATATTAGGGGCTATTGTATCTATAGCAACGAAGAAGCTGCCAAAGTTACGTGGCTTTGTTTTAACCCAGCCATTTTCAAAATATCCGCCTTGCGACGAACGATTGCTGTTTACAATTAAGGCTTTGCTCTGGTGTTTGATAATGGTGCTATCAGCTTTTATCCAAAGTTCAAAGCCTGTATGTAAAGGCGTGAAATTATTATGGATGTGGTGAATTTCTGAAAATGCATTTTGCTGTGGCTTAGCAGTTTTCTTGTAAAGAAAATTAAAATCGTTGTATAAAGTTCCTTTTGGTAAGATAACCTTCACATCATCAGCACTAAATTCATTCTGTTTGTTGTAGCTAAAGTTGGTTCCTACAGGTATTTCTGGTATATTGATGATGGCTTTAGGGTCGGCGAAAACATTAAAAGCTAAGGAACTTTTGTTTCCTCTAGCATCGCTAATGGTGTATTTAACGGTGTGGGTTTTTCCATCATTGAATGTAACTCGGCCACTATTAATAAGGTTGAAATAAATTTGTAAAGGATTGCCTGGGTCTACAAAGCTTTTTTGGATGCTTTGCTTGGTGCGCAGGTAGGTTGGGTAATCGATGTGAGAATTAATGGCTTTGCTATTATCGAAAGTAAATCTTTCCAATGCGGAAGTGTAAACGGTATTGCCATCCACGGCTAATTCAATAGAGTAAGCACCATTATTGCCCGAAGCACCGTTATGTCTGTCGTTTACCACAATTCCAAAACCAACCTCGCCACTTAAATTTATCGTGTTCACTTGGTTTAGTTTGTAGCTTCCTTTTCCACCAGCAACTTGAAAATACTGCTTGGGAGTAAATTCGTTAAAAGGTTTGCCATTCAATCGGTAAACGTACATAGCGCCAATGGTAGGAGGGATATTGTCAGGAATACTGATGCCCAGCAATTGTGGGTTAATGGTCGCTTCGGTTTTGCTATCGCGAATTTCGAAATGCAAATGCGGACCACCAGAGCTTCCGGTATTACCAGTATAGGCAATTACTTCTCCCTTTCTCACCGGAATGAGGTCAGCAGATGGGAATTCATCAATTTCGTATGAAGTTTTCTTGTACTGGATATTTTTTACAATCTGCGCTATCTTAGGGTTAAACCTCGATAGATGGCCATAAACTGTAGTATAGCCATTGGGATGGTTAATGTATAATGCCAATCCGAAACCACTGTTTTGTACTCTTAAGCGAGAGATAAAACCATCCGCAGGTGCGTAAACAGGATAGCCTATACGCTGGTTGGTTCTAAAATCTATACCCGAATGGAAGTGGTTTGATCGTAATTCGCCAAAAGAACCTGCCAATGCTGGAGGTTCAATGTCTAACGGCGAACGAAATTCCGTTAGTGGATAAGTATGGTTGCTGTAAGTTTGTTGCGCTGTTAAATGGTTTGAAATGAAAACTGAGAGTGTAAGGGAAACGTAGGTAATATAGTTGCGCATCAAATTTATTTTATTTCGAAATTAAGTAGTTGTTTATCTTCTAGCCAAGCCTCTAATCTATCGCCAGCATTTACCTGTCCAACACCTTCTGGAGTACCTGTAAAAATTAAATCGCCTTTTTTTAAAGTAATGTATTGCGATACAAAAGAGATGATATTTTCGAACGAAAATAGTAGGTTGGCAGTATGACCATTTTGTTTGCTTTCCCCATTTTTCTTTAACTCAAACTTTAAATCGTACATATCTTTATAATCGCTTTTTGGTAAGAAATTGCTAATTACAGCCGAGTTGTCGAAAGCTTTTGCTAGTTCCCAAGGCAAACCTTTTGCTTTGTGTTCTGCTTGTATATCTCGTGCGGTAAAATCAATCCCTAATCCAATTTCTTCGTAATAATTAGAAGCAAACTTCTCGGCAATATGTTTGCCCTCTTTGCAAATTTTAAGCACCACTTCTAATTCGTAATGTACATCGTTAGAAAAATCAGGGATGTAGAAAGGCTTATTGTCTTTTAAAACAGCAGTGTCAGGCTTTAAAAATATAATAGGTTTGGTAGGGATTGCGTTATTTAGTTCTGCGGCGTGTGCGGCGTAGTTTCTGCCAATTGCAATAATTTTCATAAAACAAAAATAAGGTTTGTTTAATTGTTTTATTGATGAATTGTTAAATTGTTTTTAAAGGATTTATAGTTGGTGGGAAAATTGTAGGAAGTAATTAGCTAGTTGACTGATTAATATTAAAGTACAGATATTTTTCTAATTACAGGTTCGCCTCCAGCCACAATACGAAGAAAATAGATGCCAGCGTTAAGTTTCGCAGGTACGCTATAAGTTTTAGTATGCTCGCCTTGTTGAATTCGTTCGTTAGCAAGCGTTACTACTTCATTACCCAATAAATCAGTAATTTTAATAGAAAGGCTAGTTTCCTTTTCTAAACGGAGGTTAATGTTGATTTGCTCAACAACTGGATTTGGATAGATTTTAAGCACCGTTAAAGTTCTCTCGTTTTTTTCTTTAACAGCAGGCTTGGTATGAGTATCCGAGGCAGTAGAATAGACGTTATAACTTGGCTTGTAAGATTGGACACTGCCTTTGATTACAGGAACTCTACTGATGGCTTTGGCTTTTGGCCTAGCAGAAAATTTAGTGGTGTCGGCTTTTTGTGCAAAAACAGAGGCGCATATCGTAAGTAGCATCACCGTTAGGTACAATGCATTACTTCGGAGCGCTATTTTTCCTCTGTTTATTTTCATCTAAATGTTTCACAAAAATATAAATAATTAAACAATAAAATCAAACAAAAAGCGATGCGATCATATTATTTAACAATATTTAACAGCGTAGAAATTAAAAGCGTAATTGATACACTATCAAATAAAAACAGCTTTTAATTAGAAATAGATTTTTATCCTGAATATTTATGTAATTTTGTTTAAAATTTTATTACGTGTCAAGTCATAAAAACGTTAATGCCCTTACTGCCGGAGGGTTATTAGTAACACTAGGTATAGTGTTTGGTGATATAGGAACATCACCTCTTTATACATTAAAAGCCATTTTTAAAATTGCTTTAGGAGAGCATAAAGGGTCAACGCCACAAACTATAGATGAGGCGCTGGTTTTAGGAGCACTTTCCTGTATCATTTGGACTTTAACCCTTCAAACTACAATTAAGTACGTTATTGTAACGCTAAGAGCAGATAATAAAGGTGAGGGAGGAATTTTTTCCCTTTACTCCTTGGTACGTAAAAAGGCAAAATGGCTGGTGATTCCTGCAATTATTGGTGGCGCCGCATTACTTGCCGATGGAATGATTACGCCAAGTATTACAGTAACTTCAGCTATCGAAGGTTTGCAGTTAAAGTTTCCTACACTAGAAGTTTTCCCGATTGTAATTTCCATCATTGCTTTACTTTTCATCATCCAACAATTTGGAACTAACCTAGTAGGCAAGTTGTTCGGCCCAATTATGTTGCTTTGGTTCATTGCCTTAGGTGCAATGGGTTTTATGAATATTATTCATAGTCCGTTTATTTTAAAGGCTTTAAATCCTTACTACGCTATCAATTTATTGGCCACTAATTCTGAAGCATTTTTGATTCTAGGAGGTGTGTTTTTATGTACAACAGGGGCCGAAGCACTTTACTCCGATTTAGGTCACTGCGGTAAAAGAAACATTCGTGTAAGTTGGATTTTCGTAAAAACGATGCTTATCCTAAATTATTTAGGTCAAGGTGCATGGATTCTTACTCACGTTGATAAAGATCTGAGAGCGATTAATCCTTTCTTCGAACTGGTTCCTAGCAGCATGGTTTTGTATTTGGTTGGCTTAGCAACAATGGCGGCAGTTGTAGCTTCGCAAGCGATGATTTCAGGAGCCTTTACACTTATTTCCGAAGCAGTAAGGTTAAATCTTTGGCCTAAAGTTCGAATCAACTATCCAAGTGTTCAAAAAGGTCAATTATACGTGCCTTCTATCAATTGGATTCTTTGTATAGGGTGTATTATCATTGTACTGATATTCAAAAAATCAGATAACATGGAGGGAGCTTACGGGTTAGCAATTAACCTTACCTTCTTAATGACTACCATTTTGATCATCGTATTTATGTTGCGCAAGAAATTTCCAACTTATTTGGTTGTTATTTTTGGTGTAGTTTATGGGGTAATCGAGTTATTCTTCTTGGCAGGTAATATGTATAAATTCACACATGGTGGATGGTTTGCATTGCTGATTAGCATGGCTTTACTAAGCGTAATGTGGACTTGGTATGCTTCTCGTAAAATCAAAAATAGGTTCGTTAAATATGTTGAGATAGAAGATTATTACGATATCATCAAAGAATTGAGCAGTGATGTCTCTGTACCGAAGTTCTCTTCACAATTGGTGTATTTAACCAGTGCTAACTTTAAAACAGAAATTGAATCAAAAATTATCTATTCCATTATTCAGAAAGAACCTAAACGTGCCGATGTATACTGGTTGGTTCACGTAGATGTAATGGATAAACCTTATACCATGGATTATAAGGTCGAGTTTTTGATTCCTGGAAAATTGATCAGAATTGATTTTAAACTTGGTTTTAGGATCGAGCAACGTATTAATCTTCTGTATAGAAAAGTGGTAGAAGAGTTGGTGAAAAACGGAGAGGTAGATATTACCAGTCAGTATACTTCGCTTAACAAGCATAAAATTACTGGAGATTTCAGGTTCGTGCTATTGGAAAAACACCTTAGCAAGTTCACCAACTTGAGCTTTTACGAACAAACCATTATGGATTACTATTTCATTCTTAAGCGATTGAGTTTGTCGGAAGTAACCAGTTTTGGTTTGGATTCTAGTTATGTAGATGTAGAAAAGGTACCATTGATATTTGTAAGTCCAGATGATATTGAACTGCATAGATTGCCGGTGTAAAAAAGTAGTCAGGAATCAGTAGTCAGGGATCAGTTAGGAGCTAGGGATTAGGAGCTAGGAATTAGTTTGCTTATTAAAAGTAGTCGATGATCTTCTTGAAATCTGCGGAATCAGCGGGAAGAACTTGAAACCTTTTGTTACACGCACTGGCCTAATGAAGTACAGGCTTTGCACCTAATCTATCAGCCATTAACCATCAACCATTAACAACTAACCATTAAAGAAGAACTATCTGCTCCTCAAATAAGCATCAACCAAAAAACAAATAGCAAAAACTACCGAGGCATAACCATTCGTTGTCGCAAAAGCCCTATCCACTTTACTAATATCATTTGGCTTTACTAAGCGATGTTGGTAGATGAGCATGGCACAGAAAAACACTACACCACCATAATAAGGCCAGCCAAAATCCATGAAATAGATGGGAGTGATTACACAAGCGGCTGATAAAATATGTAATACCGACGATAAACGTAGTGCATTTTTTCTGCCCAATGCAGATGGAATGGAGTGTAGTTTTTCAGAACGGTCAAATTCTTCATCTTGTAAAGCGTAAATGATATCGAAACCGCTTACCCAAAACAAAACTGCAAATGAATAAAGGACAGGAACGATGTTAAATTGTCCGGTTACAGCAATGTACGCACCTATCGGAGCAAGCCCCAGTCCAAGTCCTAAGACCAAGTGGCATAATGCCGTAAAACGTTTAGTATAGCTATAGAATAATACTACAAAAATGGCAATAGGCGAGAGGTAAAAGCAAAGTGAGTTGATGAAATAGGTAGTTGCTATAAAGAGCGTACAATTAATAATTACGAAAGTCAAAGCTTCCTTCGCCGAAATTTTGCCTGCGGGGATATCTCGAGTTATTGTTCTAGGGTTTTTTGCATCGATATCCCTATCTAAATATCTATTAAAAGCCATTGCCGCATTACGAGCGAACACCATACAAAGTACTACAGCCAATAATAAATACCAATTAAAAGGATTTTCGGTAGTTGTAACACCTAAAAAAAAGCCGATAAAGGCAAAAGGCATTGCAAATATGGAGTGAGCAAATAATACGAGCGAAAAATACTTTTTCATTTAATACGAATGGTGTAAACTTTAAACGGAGAGATTACTTTTCTGGATTACTAGCTGCATAAAATTTTGGATCGATCACAGGTTTTACAAAATCTTGATTTACCTCTTGAACAAACTTTAAAACTTCATCTTTGCCCGAACCTTTTTCTGCAGAAGTAACGAAAAATGGAGGTAATTCTTGGAACCAACCTAACAACGTTTTGTTGAATTTTGCAACATTTTGGTCTGTTTTTGGTCCCGATTGTTTATCGGCTTTAGTGTAAACCAATGCAAAAGGAATTTGACATTCTCCCAGCCATGAGCAAAATTCTAAATCAATTTTTTGGGGTTCTAATCTGCTGTCAATCAGTACAAAAACGCATTGTAAGTTTTCTCTTTTAGTGATGTAAGCTCTGATAAACTTTTCCCATTTCTCTCTACTGCTTTTAGATACTCTAGCATATCCATAGCCTGGTAAATCTACAATATACCATTTCTCATTAATCAAAAAGTGATTAATTAACTGGGTTTTACCTGGTCTTTGTGAAGTTTTGGCCAGTCCCTGTTGATTAACTAACATATTGATTAGCGAAGACTTGCCTACATTAGAACGACCAATGAAAGCATATTCTGGCATGTCGGGTAGTGGCAAAGCCGATACTTTGGTATTGCTGACTACGAAGGTTGCAGATTTAATAATCATGCTGCAAAGATAAGGTTAATTGTGAGATTCGTTTAATCGTTTAATCGATTCGCAAATACAGTTAACCAGTTTTTACAATTAACCGATTAACCAAAATAACGCTATCTTTGCATCAAATTATGAATCCACAAATCACTCCGTATTCTGGCACCGAAACAAAAAAAGAGCAGGTAGCTAGCATGTTCAATAATATTTCAGGTACTTACGATTTCCTTAATCACTTTTTGTCTTTAGGTATCGATATCATTTGGCGTAAAAAGGCAATTAAGGAACTTTTGTCTTCTCGTCCGCAGAAAATATTAGATGTAGCAACGGGAACTGGAGATTTTGCATTCGAATCCATCAAGATATTGAAACCCGAACAAATTATAGGGGTAGATATTTCTGAAGGAATGTTGGAAGTAGCAAAGAAAAAAATCGCTGAGCGAAATTTAGGTCATGTTTTTTCTGTAGAGAAAGGGGATTCTGAAGGCTTGCATTTTGAGGATAATACTTTTGATGCCATTACCGTAGCTTTTGGTGTTCGTAACTACGAAAACTTAGAAAAAGGCTTGGCCGATATGTTTAGGGTACTTAAGCCAGGTGGAAAAGTGGTGGTTTTAGAGTTTTCTAAACCTCGTGTGTTCCCAGTAAAGCAGTTGTATCACTTCTACTTTAAGTATGCAACTCCGTTTTTTGGAGGTTTATTTTCGAAAGATAAAAAAGCTTATGCGTACTTAGAAGAATCTGTGCAGGCATTTCCAGATGGTAAGAATTTTACAGCGCTGATGGAGAAAGTTGGCTATCAAAATACCAAACACCGTTCTTTAACGTTTGGAATTAGTGCCATCTACACCGGTATTAAATGAAGAAACAGCTATTAATCCTCTTTTTTTCTATAATTTCGTTAGGTACGAAAGCCCAAAATTGGGGCGGAGGTATTGATCAAGAACCTTTTAATTGGGGATTTAGTTTTCAATACATCGCTTCTGAGTATAAAATCATTAGAGCTGCAAATTGGCAACAACCAGTTCCTGACCCTAATGGAGCGCCAGGCCCAGCCTCACCACGATTAAATGCCATGAAGTCACCACTTACCGCAGGTTTCGGAATAGGGTTTGTCTTGAATTATAAGCTTACAAATAACCTTGACTTAAGGAGCACACCATCTATTATATTCAATGATAGGATAGTTAATTATGAATACGACCTGACTGGTTATGATGTCAATTTCATAGAAAATTTTCCAAATGGTAAAATAGAACAAAGGGTTTCGCCAGTAATGGTAGATTTACCTTTGGGTATCAAATTGAAATCTGAGCGTAGAAGGGATTTTAGAGCTTATGTACTACTAGGAGCAAAGTATTCTACTGATTTGGGAGGTAATAAAAAACCCAAGGATGAAGGTGAGATAGGTATTAAACGCTTGCTAAAAAATAAAAAGAGCTACGCATCTTACGAAGCTGGCTTGGGGTTTGATCTTTACTTTGAGTACTTCAAAATGTCTCCAGAAATAAAAGTTAGTCATTCGTTTGGTAATGTGATTAAACGCGAGGGTCATCCCTATGATACGCCAATAGAGAAGGCTATTTTACGAAATTTTACTTTCAGTTTGTTTTTCGAGTAATCCGCTTTTAAGAAAAAGCATAACTTTGTGCCAAACGCAATAATAATAAATGGCCAAAATCGCATTAATTACAGGAGCAACCTCAGGTATAGGTGCCGCCTGTGCAGATACTTTTGCTGCACAGGGTTACGATTTAATTTTAATAGCTAGAAGGGAAAACCTTTTAATCGCTCAGGCAGAAGAGCTTGCTTCGAAGTATAACATACAAGTGAAGAAAATTCAAGCCGATGTGAGCGATAAGGAAAACATCAACTATGTTTTAGAAACCCTAACTGCTGATTGGAAAAACGTAAATGTATTGGTAAATAACGCAGGTTTGAGTCAGGGATTAGATCCAATAGATAAAGGCGATACAGACGATTGGGACAGAATGATTGATACCAATGTGAAGGGATTGCTTTATGTGACGAAAATCGTTTCTGGGTGGATGGTAGAAAGAAAACAAGGACATATTATCAATATCGGTTCAATTGCTGGTAAGGAAGTATATCCTAATGGGAATGTTTATTGTGCTACCAAACATGCTGTAGATGCATTAAATAAAGGAATGCGTATTGATCTTCTGCCTCACGGTATTAAGGTTACGGCAATAAATCCAGGAATGGTAGAAACAGAATTTTCAGTAGTTCGTTTTAAAGGGGATGAAAATAGGGCCAAAAAAGTTTATGATGGCTTAGAACCTTTAATAGCGCAAGATATTGCCGATGCAATTTGGTATGTAGTAAGTAGGCCGGCGCATGTAAATATCAACGATATGCTGATTATGCCTACCGCACAAGCTACTGGAACCATTGTAAAAAGAGATTAACTACACAGTTACGTGTTACAAGTTGTGAGTTTCCGGTTTGGATGCATAACTCGTAACACGCAACTGATAACCCATAACATATCATGATATCAACAACAATAGATCAAGAAATTAAACAAGCCATGTTGGCTAAAGACCAAGTTAAGCTAAGAGGGTTGAGAGCAATAAAGGCTGCAGTTTTGTTAGCAAAAACAGAAAAAGGTCAAGGAGAAGAGCTTAACGAAGATGCTGAAATAAAAATTTTACAAAAGCTAGTGAAGCAGCGTAAGGAATCAGCAGATATTTATCAGAGTCAAGGCAGAGATGATCTACGTCAGGTAGAGCAAGAAGAGATTGATGTGATTGCTCATTTTTTACCAAAACAATTGGAAAGAGCAGAAATTGAAGCTGTTATCGCTAAAATTATATCTGAAACTGGCGCAAGTTCTGTTAAGGAAATGGGCAAGGTAATGGGGTTGGCCAACAAAGAATTGGCTGGTAAAGCTGAAGGTAAATTGATTGGCGAGATCGTAAAAAGTCAGCTAGGATAAAGTTTCTTTAGGAGTTTATTAAAGAGTATTGATAAAAAATGTGATATAATTTCACATTAATTGCATTTACTCTATTAACTTAGTGGCATACATCAAACCGCCATGATTAACAAATCAAGGAGGGATAACTAATCATGGCAGCTTCACCACCATTGAAAACAAATTTAAAAGGTGAAAAACATACATAATAATATTTATGAATTACGAAGTAATTGAACAGGAGGGATTTAGGTTTATAGAGGCTGGAGAAGGAGAGCCTATAGTGTTACTTCATGGTTTGATGGGAGAGTTAAGCAATTGGGAATATGCGATAAATAAGTTTAAGGATAAATATCGAGTTATAGTTCCTATTTTACCTATTTATGAACTTCCAATATTAACATTGGGCGTTAAAAGCCTCTCGAAATACTTGCATCGTTTTCTAAAGTTTAAGAAGCTAAACCAAGTGGTTTTAGTAGGGAATTCGTTAGGCGGGCATGTTGGTTTGGTATTTACCGTTGCACATCAAGAATTTGTAAAAGCGTTAGTACTTACTGGAAGCTCAGGTTTGTACGAAAATGCTTTTGGAGGTTCTTTTCCTAAAAGAGAAAGCTATGATTTTATCAAAGAAAAAGTAGAGTTTACCTTTTTTGATCCTGCAACGGCCACCAAAGAATTGGTTGATGAAGTATTTACAACGGTTAACGATCGTTCAAAAGTAATTCGCATTTTAGCTTTAGCAAAATCAGCGATTAGGCATAATATGGGTAAGGAGTTAAAAAAAATTACAATTCCGGTTTCGTTAATTTGGGGCAAACAGGATAAGATTACTCCTCCAGATGTGGCTTCAGAATTCCACGAATTGTTGCCAAATTCGGAATTAAATTGGGTAGATAACTGCGGTCATGCACCGATGATGGAACAACCAGACGTATTCAATGATTATCTGGAGAAATTTTTGGACAGAATTTTGCTTAAGTAAAAATAATGACGGCAATAGAACTCATATCGAACACCATACCGCCTTTGCGTACTTCCGACACCGTTCGTAAGGCATTGGATCGTATGAATGAGTTTAAGCTGTACCATTTACCTATTGTAAACGAAACCCAATATTTGGGACTGGTTTCTGAAGAAGAATTAATGGAAGCTAGAGATTTGGAAATCGCCATTGGTGCGTTACCGTTGTCTTTGCTAAATTCCTTTACTTTTGAAAATGCCCATATTTACGAGGTAATTCGATTTTTCAGTCAGTTGCAGTTGTCTGTAGTGCCAGTTTTAGATCAACAAAAAAACTATCTCGGAGTAGTTTCTATAAATAACTTGTTGAACTACACTGCCGATCTTTATTCTGTAAACCAGCCTGGTGGGATCATTGTACTTTCCATTAGTAACAGAAACAATTCGTTGGCGCACATGTCACAAATTGTGGAAGCAGATAATGCTCAGATACTTTCGTCCTACATCAGTTCCTTCCCCGATTCTACTAAGTTAGAAGTTACCCTGAAAATTAATAAAACTGAACTTTCTGGTATTGTATCGTCATTTGAACGTTACGACTATGAAGTCAAAGCTGTGTTCAATAACAGCAATCAAGACGACGGTTCCATCGATAGATTTAACTCTTTCATGAACTATCTAAATGTATAATTCCCTAATGAAGCCATCATGTTTATTAAGGAATTAGCTGTAGGATAAATCATGATAGCGTCATCATCAAAAGAATAAAGTAAAATAAACGGATGAAAATAGCTCTTTACGGTAGAGATTTTAATGATAGCGTACTGCCTTTTGTTCAAGAAGTATTTGATGCATTGGCTGCAAACAAAATAGAGGTTACAGTTTATCAAAAGTTTTTCGATTTTGTAAAGGATAAACTAACACTTTCCTCGCAAATAGCTGTGTTTTCTGGACATGCTGAACTGGTAAACAATGCTGATATATTATTGAGCTTAGGTGGCGATGGTACCTTATTGGATACTTTGGCGCTTGTAAGAGACTCTCAAATTCCAGTAATTGGTATTAATTTTGGACGTTTGGGGTTTTTGGCCAGTATCAATAAAGCAGAAATAAACGACGCAATTAAAGCGTTGGTAAATGGTGCATATTCTATAGATAAGCGTAGTTTATTAAGTTTAGAATCTAAATCTGGATTGTTTGGTGATGAAAATTTTGCGCTAAACGATATCACTATACACCGAAGAGATGATTCTGCGATGATGATCATCCACGCTTATATGAATGGTGAATTTGTGAACTCTTATTGGGCAGATGGACTCATTATCGCTACACCAACAGGCTCTACAGCATATTCCCTAAGTTGCGGCGGACCGATCATTTTACCAAGTGCGCAAAATTTTGTGATTACACCAGTAGCTCCCCATAACTTAAATGTAAGGCCAATCATTGTTCCTGATGATGTAGAGCTTACTTTTGAAGTAGAAGCACGCAGCACCAAGTTTTTGCTCACTTGCGATTCTAGAACAGAAACTGTGGATCGAAGTGTGAAAATAAGCATCAATAAAGCAAAATTTAATATAAATCTTATCCGTCTTAACAATGAATCGTTTCTAACTACGTTAAGGAATAAATTGCTTTGGGGTATTGATACCCGTAATTATTAGGATGTTTTATAAAAGAACGCTATTAACCATTATTTTAACCTCATTTTTTGCTGCTACATCTAGCGCCCAAGTATGGGAGGTAGGTGCACAAGTAGGTGGGGCTGGCTATATGGGAGATTTAAATCCTACAAATCCATTAAAGATTAGCGGACTTTCATTCGGAGGTTTTGTTAAAGCTAATTTTGATCCTAATTGGGCTGTTTCTTTCAACTACAATAACGGTACTATAAAGGCAGACGACGCAAAATCAAGTAATGAGCAATTTAGACAAAGAAATTTGAGTTTTAGTAATAACCTGCATGAGATAAGCGTACTGGTAGATTTTAATTTCTTTGATTATTTCTCTGGTGGCGGATTTTCTAGATTTTCACCTTATTTATATACTGGAGTAGGTGCAGTTTTATTCAACCCTAAAACAATATATCAGGAAAAGGAATATGAATTAGCACTTTATCAAACTGAAGGCGAAAAATATAAAAAAGCAGCTTTAAGTATTCCGTTTGGTTTTGGCTTAAAGTACAATTTCAAATCCAATTGGACACTGATGGGTAATATAGGCTATAGAAACGCTTATACTAGATATTTGGACGATGTAAATGGAGAATATCTCGATCCTGCGAAAGCCTCAACAGATCCATCTATAAGCTCAATGCAGCAAGTACTGAGTGATAGGTCTAATGAAGTATTGGGTTACAATATTGGTGGTAAAGGAGTTCAAAGAGGAGATTTTAGAAAAAGAGATACTTATATGTTTGTAGGTATTGGCATAACTTATACCTTTGTGAGCCAAAAGTGCTTTTAACTTTTGAAGGCCTCAAAAACAGTAAATGGATTTTAAAGATCAAATAGATATTAATCGCTTGCCAGAGCATATTGCCATTATTATGGACGGTAATGGGCGTTGGGCGAAAAACCAAGGGAAATTTAGGGTTTTTGGTCATGAGAGTGGTGTTCTTTCCGTAAAGGATATTGTAGAAGGCTGTGTAGAGATTGGTATAAAGTATCTTACTGTTTATGCCTTTTCAACCGAAAATTGGAACCGTCCAATAGAAGAAGTGAATGCTTTAATGGAGCTATTGATTTCCACCATTAACCAAGAGGCAGAAACCCTTAATAAAAATAACATCAAGCTAAATGCAATAGGTGATTTAAAATCGCTTCCACAAAAATGTATTGATGATTTAGCCAATGCCATGGATAAGACTAAGGCAAACACCAAGTGTACCTTAACCTTAGCATTGAGTTATAGTGCAAAATGGGAACTTGTAGAGGCAGCTAAAAAACTGGCAGCACAAGTACAAGAAGGAAAAATCAATATCAATCAGATTGATGAACAGTTGTTTGCCGCCCAATTAACTACGGTAAATATTCCTGACCCAGAGTTGATGATACGCACCAGCGGTGAGCACCGTATCAGCAATTATCTTTTATGGCAAATGGCCTATACAGAATTGTATTTTACCGAAACGCTATGGCCCGATTTCAGAAGAGAAGATCTTTATGAAGCCATAGTAGATTATCAAAAACGCGAACGTCGCTTCGGGAAAATTAGTGAGCAATTGAACTAATTTTTCTTTTAACAAATTTTAACATGAGTTTAAATTAACTTAGCAACGTTTTTTAGATTGTAAATGAGAAGAATATACCAACTAGTATTTCTGCTTTTGATAGGTTTTCCGTCACTAGCTCAAATTCGTAACCAACAAACACAAGCTACTCCTTCCTTAAAAGTAAATGGCCTAAATTTAGACTATTTCACTCCAAAAGAATACATTATTGGAGGTACTACCTTATCTGGCGCAAAATATCTTGATAAAGATGTAATTGTTGTGCTTTCTAAGCTTACTACAGGCGAGTCTATTATGCTACCCGGAGAAGGTACAGCTAACGCTATTAAAAATTTATGGGCTCAAGGCTTATTTGATGATGTTAAGTTAAATGTTTCTAAAATAAATGGAGACACTGTTTATTTTGATATTGAAGTTGTAGAGCTTCCGCGATTGAGCGGTTTTGAATTTACAGGAATCAGCAAATCGCAAAAAACTGATATTCAAGAAAAGCTAGGGGATAAGGCTGGGAAATCTATCATTAATGATAATTTGTATAATACAACAAGATCTATCATTACTAAATATTTATACGAAAAAGGTTTTTTCTATACTAAGATAAATTATGTTTCTAAACCAGATCCTAACCAAGAGAATAGTGTAATTCTTCAAGTAAATATTGATAAGGGTAGAAAAGTTAAGGTTCAAAGAATCCAATTTGAAGGAAATAAAGAATTTAAATCGGCTAAGCTTAGGAAGTATCTTAAAAAAACAAAGCAACGTGCTTTTTATAAGGTTTTCGGTAGTGGTAAATTCAATAAAGAAAAATACGAAGAAGATAAATTAGCATTTGTAGCAAAACTGCATGAAAAAGGATACCGCGATGCGGCAATTATTAGTGACAGCGTTTACAAAAACAATGAAAAAACAGTTGGTATAAAAATCAATATGTATGAAGGTCCGAAATATTATTTTGGAAAGATTACATGGGTTGGTAATGCAAAATACAATACTGAGTTTTTAGAAAAAGTATTCGGTATTGAAAAAGGAGAGGTATTTAGTGAGGAAAAGCTAGAGAAAAAACTAAGAGGTAGTGCTAATGGCGACGATGTTTCTAGTATTTACTTAAATGATGGTTACCTTACTTTTAACGTAGATCCGGTACAAACTAAAATTTACAATGATACCGTAGATGTTGAGATGCGTATCTACGAAGGTCCAAAATATACCATTAACAAAGTAAGCGTTTTAGGAAATACCATTACTAACGATAGAGTTGTTTTGAGGGAAATCCGTACAAAACCGGGAGATTACTTTTCTAAAGAATTGTTGATCAGAAGTGTTCGTGAAATTGGCCAGTTAGGTAACTTCGACGAGTCTAAGACTAACCCAGTACCTAAACCAAACCCAGCAGATGGTACGGTAGATATTGTTTATCACGTAGAAGAAAAACCTTCAGATCAAATTGAGCTTTCGGGAGGTTTTGGTGGTGGCCGTGTTATCGGTACCTTAGGTTTAACCTTTAACAACTTCTCACTAAGAAACTTATTTAAAGGAGAAGCTTACAGACCTTTGCCTAAAGGTGATGGACAAAGATTGAGCTTACGTGGGCAGACTAACGGTAAATTTTACCAATCATATAGCTTTTCATTCTCAGAACCTTGGTTTGGTGGTAAGAAGCCTGTAAGTTTCGGTGTTAGTGCTTTTACTTCATTACAATCTAATGGTTTAGCTAAAAGTAATGCCAGTTACTATGGTATACGTTTAAACGGAGTTTCGTTTAGTTTAGGTAGAAAATTAAAATGGCCAGATAACTGGTTCTCTTTAGTACACTCTATTAACTTGAATCAATATATTTTAAATAACTATCCAGGTTATTTATTTAGCACAGGTGAATCTTATAACTTAAACTTTACCCAAGAAATTTCTAGAGATTCTAGAAATCACAACATTTTCCCAACGGGTGGTGCTTATTTAAGATTTACGGTGCAAGCAACACCTCCGTATTCATTACTTAATAATATAAACTATAATACAGCTTCAGATAAACAACGTTACAAGTTTACAGAGTATCACAAATGGAAGTTTGAGGCTCAGTGGTTCGAAACAGTTGTGGGTAAATTGGTATTTAAAGGGCAGGCGCAGTTTGGTTTCTTAGGATCATACAACAGTGCGGTTGGTCAATCAGCATTTGAACGTTTTAAACTGGGTGGTGATGGTATGCAAGGTTTCGACTTCTTACAAGGCTCAGAGATCATAGCTATGCGTGGTTACTCAAACAACTCGGTAATTCCTGTAGGAGCTAATCCTAATATTGCACAAAGTTCTGGTAGCCCTATTTTCACCAAATATGTGATGGAATTAAGGTATCCAGTAATTAGTTCACAACAAGCAACTGCCTTTATGACAGTTTTTGGTGAAGCAGGTAACACATGGGATAAGTTCCGTGATTTTAATCCTTTTAACGTTAGAAGGTCTGTTGGTGTGGGTGCAAAAATATTTTTACCAATATTTGGATTACTTGGCATAGATTATGGTTATGGATTTGATAACATTCCAGGTGTGCCTGATGCTAACAAAGGACAATTCCACTTTAGCATTGCGCAACAAATGGGTGGTTTTAACTAATAACACACAATTAAAAGCGTAATTATAGCGTTAAGAAACCGTTTGATATGAAAAAGATAATTTTAGCTAGCTTTTTACTTTTAATGGCATTAGGAGTATCAGCACAGAAAATGGCCTATGTGGATACAGAATATATTTTGAAACACATACCAGATTATAAATCGTCGTTAACTCAGGTTGAAGGCTTGTCTAAGCAATACCAGAAAGAAGTAGATGATGTTTTTAAAGATGTAGAGGCAATGTACAAAGCCTATCAGGCAGATCAAGTATTGTTAACTGATGATATGCGTAGACGTAGAGAAAATGATATTATCGAAAAAGAGAAGAAAGCGAAAGAATTACAACGTCAGAAATTTGGTCCAGAGGGAGATTTATTCCAAACAAGAACCAAATTATTGAAGCCAATTCAAGAAAAAGTTTCTTCAACCATTGCAGAAGTTGCAAAAAACAAATACATTGACTTCGTATTTGACAAAAGTAGTGAAAGTACCATGATGATTTATGCTAGCGCTACCTACGATATCAGTAATGACGTAATTATTAAACTAGGTTTTAAACCAGGTACATTAGTAAAATAGCACACAGAATAGAAAACAAACATTAGGAATATTAAAAAATGAAACCATCCTAGATTTATCTGGATAGTTTCATTACCATTAAAAACAAATTATAAACATAAATGAAAAAGTTAATTAAAGGATTATTTGTAGCTGCAGGATTACTTTTAACTACACATGTTGTAAACGCACAACAAAAATTTGGTCATTTAAATTCAGATGAAATTTTCGCATCTCTACCAGAAGCTAAAACAGTATCAGCTACAATTGAGAACTTAGCGAAAGCGAAACAAGCTGAGATTGATAAAATGATTACTGAGTACCAAAACAAATTAAAGGCAGCTCAAGATAAAGAGAGAACACTTAGCGAAGCGAATAAAGAGCAAGTTCTAAAAGAATTACAAACTGCTCAAACTGAGTTGACAGATTTGCAAAAAAGAATTGAAGATGCTCGTAACAAAGCTAGAACAGACGTTGAAACTAAACAAGGTGAACTTTTCCCTCCGTTGCAACAAAAAGTAGCAACTGCAATCAATGCTATTTCAAAAGATAAAGGTTTGTCTTACGTTTTTGATACAGCTGCTTCACAAGGTTTTAACAATTTGGTTTATTTTGATGGTGGCGAAGATATTACTGCTGCAGTAAAAACTAAATTAGGTATTTCGGCAACTGCTGCTAAACCAGCTGCAACTCCTGCTAAAAAACCATAATTTTAAATTATAGAAATTTATTAGCGGAATTAGAAAAACTAATTCCGCTTTTTTATGCTCATGAACTTTCAAAAAAATGCAATAGGTGTTTTTGATTCAGGCTTTGGTGGTTTAACCGTTTTTAAAGCTATTGCAGATAAATTGCCCAATTACAATTATATCTATTTGGGTGATAATGCCCGTTCTCCTTATGGAGATCATTCTTTTGAAACGGTTTATCAATATACGTGGGAATGTGTGGAGTGGCTTTTTAAACAAGGTTGTCCCTTAGTTATTCTTGCTTGCAATACTGCCTCTGCAAAGGCACTGAGAAATATTCAGCAATTGGATTTGCCAAGAAAATATCCTAACCATAGAGTTTTAGGTGTAATTAGGCCCACTGCAGAAGTAATAGGCAACATAAGCGAAACCAAATCGATAGGTGTTCTTGGAACTAGGGGGACAATAAAATCGGAATCTTACCTTATAGAAATTAATAAGTTCTTTCCAGAAGTGGAGGTTTATCAACAAAGCTGTCCAATGTGGGTGCCATTGATAGAAAATGGCGAACAAGATAGTGATGGTGCTGATTTTTTTGTGAAACAGTATCTTGATGAACTAATGCAGCAATCTGCAGCAATTGATACTATTCTATTGGCCTGTACGCATTATCCACTATTCATTCCTAAGATTAGAAAATATATCAAAGCGGATATAGAATTGGTGCCACAAGGTGATATCGTAGCTACTAGTTTGGTTGATTATCTTAGTCGCCATGCAGAAATAGAAACGCGATTGGGACAGGAACAAAATCAATTATTTTATACTACTGGAGATGTGGATACATTTAATCAGCATGCCTCTATTTTCCTAGAAAAGGATATTGTTGCATCGAAAGCAAAAATGTAACTTTTTATGTCTCAAAAATATAACACAAAAATGATGTATTCATAGTGAATCAAGTATTTTCTTACTAGGTTTTGAATATATAAAGCGGTAAATTTGCGGCTCAATCACACTCAATGAGCGAACAAATCAAACACGAATGCGGGATAGCCTTTATCCGCTTGTTAAAACCTCTCTCATACTACCAGGAAAAATACGGTACTGCACTTTATGGCCTTAACAAATTATACTTGTTGATGGAAAAGCAGCACAATCGTGGTCAGGATGGAGCCGGTATTGCCACTATTAAATTGGACATGAAACCAGGTAGTCGATATATTAGTCGTTACCGTTCAATGGCTCAAAATGCTGTTGCCGATATTTTCGGTTATGTACAAAGCAAGTTTGTAGGCATACAGGAAGAAACTCCTGAGCTAATGAAAGACACAGAGTTCTTAAAACAAAATGTGAGCTTTATTGGAGAAGTGTTGTTAGGACATCTTCGCTACGGTACACATGGTAAGAACAGTATCGAAAATTGCCACCCTTTTTTACGTCAGAACAACTGGATGACGAGAAACTTGGTAATTGCTGGTAACTTTAACATGACCAACGTAGACGAATTGCTAGAGCAATTGTACGAGCTTGGTCAGCATCCTAAAGAAAAAGCAGATACGGTAACTGTATTAGAAAAAATAGGACATTTCTTAGATGACGAAAATCAAACTTTGTTTGATGAGTACAAAAAAGAAGGTTTGACCAATGTGGAAATTACCCATAAAATATCAGAAGGCTTAAATGTTGCCAATATCTTAAAGCGTTCTGCAAAAGATTGGGATGGTGGTTACACTATGTCTGGTATTGTTGGTAACGGAGATGCTTTCGTAATGAGAGATCCGGCAGGTATTCGTCCGGCATTTTATTACATGGATGATGAAGTAGTAGTTGCTGCTTCTGAAAGACCGGCAATCCAAACTGCATTTAAAGTACAGATCAATAGTATAAAGGAAATTAAGCCAGGTCATGCTTTAGTTATTAAAAAGGATGGTACGGTAACTGAAGAGATGTTCCGTGAGCCTTTAGAGAAAAAAGCGTGTTCTTTTGAGCGTATTTATTTCTCAAGAGGAAGTGATGCTGATATTTATAAAGAGCGTAAAAAATTAGGAGAGTTGTTGTGCCCACAGGTTTTAAGTGCGGTTAACCACGATTTGAAAAATACAGTTTTTTCATTCATTCCTAATACCGCAGAAGTTTCTTTCTATGGAATGGTAGATGGTTTGCACAAATATATTACAGATGTGCAGAAGGAAACTTTGTTAAAACGTAAGGAAGTTTTAGATGATACAGCTTTAGATGAGTTGTTGTCGATGCGTCCGCGAGTAGAAAAATTAGCAATTAAAGATGTTAAACTACGTACTTTTATCACAGCAGATGCTGATAGAGGCGAAATGGTTGCTCACGTTTATGATACTACTTATGGGGTAATCAAAAACCATACAGACACTTTAGTTGCCGTAGACGACTCTATTGTAAGAGGCACTACCTTGAAGCAAAGTATCATCAAGATTATTGATAGGTTACATCCTAAGAAAATCATTATTGTTTCGTCTGCTCCGCAAATCAGATATCCAGATTGTTATGGTATCGATATGTCTAAAATGGGACAATTTGTTGCTTTTGATGCAGCTATTCAATTATTGAAGGAAAGAGGACAAGAGCAAATTATTGAAGATGTTTATCAGAAATGTAAGGCTTCTTTGGAGTTACCGAAGGAAGAAATTGTAAATCACGTAAAGGAAATTTATAAGCCGTTTACACCTCAAGAAATTTCTGATCAGATTGCTAAAATTATTACTCCGCCAGATACAGTTGCCGAAGTTGAAGTGATTTATCAAAGCTTAGAGAATCTTCACGAGGCTTGTCCAGCGCATTTGGGTGATTGGTATTTCTCTGGAGATTATCCAACACCAGGTGGTAACAAAGTGGTAAATAAAGCTTTTGTAAACTGGAAAGAAGGAAATAACCAAAGAGCTTATTAGTAAGTAAAAAGGCAAAAGTAAAAATTAAAAAGGTCGTCATTTCGATCGAGGGGAGAAATCTAACAAGGTTTCTCCCTTTTTTATCTCTCGCGATTGCAATGACGGCTTATTGAAAGGTGTCTGCTAAACTAATAAACTGTAAACTGGCAATTCTTCTACAAAAGCAAAGCCTTTATTTTCATGATCTATTTGTGCATAGTAATGATTTAAACCGTTGGTAATTACAATCCATTTTGCCTTGTATACAGAATTATATCTAGCTGCTTGGTCAAAGGTTGCTTGTGTAATCGTTACCGAAGGTGCTTTGCATTCTACTACCATTAGTTTCTTGCCCTCATTGGTGTAAATGAGGATATCGCTCCGTTTACGAGTTTGATTTAATCTTAATCCTCCCTCAATTTGCATTAAACTTACGGGGAATTGCTTTTCTTTAATCAAGTATTTGATGAAATGCTGTCTCACCCATTCTTCTGGAGTAAGTACCAAATGCTTTTTTCGTGCCTCATCAAAAATATAATGGAGTCCATCCCTCTGGGTGATTTTAAAAGGATATTCGGGTAGGTTGAGTGGGGTAGGGTTGAACATTAGCCAAAAGTAGAAAGCTAAAAGCGAAAAGCCAAAAATTACTCACAATAACCTACAAATCTAAAATCGTAAATCTAAAATCGTAATTTTGAACTATGAGTGCTGAGGATATCATCAAGGATTTAAAAGCTAGAAAATTTAAACCAGTTTACCTATTACAGGGCGAAGAACCTTATTACATTGATCAGATTGTTGATTATATGGAAAAAAGTGTCTTGTCTGATGGAGAGAAAGGTTTCAATCAAACAGTATTGTATGGTAAAGATACTGATATGGCTACGGTGATGAACGCAGCTAAGCGTTATCCAATGATGTCTGAATACCAGTTGATTATAGTAAAGGAAGCGCAAGATTTAAAATGGGCGAATGAAGGTGCAAGTAAAGAAGCAGAATTTGTACTTGCTTATTTCGAGAAACCTTTGCCCAGTACTATTTTAGTTTTAGCTTATAAGTATGCCAATTTCGATAAGCGTAAGAAAATCTATAAGGCAATCAACAATAATGGTGTCGTTTTTCAAAGTGATCCGGTACGGGATTATAAACTCATGCCTTGGATTGAAGACCATATTAAAAGCAAAGGTTATAAGATAGATCCACAGGCAGCGGCACTAATGGCTGAGTACTTGGGGACGGACCTTTCAAAAATTGCAAACGAAGTAGAAAAACTTTGTTTAAATATTGATAAAGCAACTACGATCCAAACTGACCATATTCAACGTAATATTGGCATTAGCAAAGAATACAATGTGTTTGAATTGCAGAAAGCATTAGCAACACGAAATGTGCTAAAGAGTAATCAAATTATCAATTATTTTGCCGGAAATCCGAAGGCAAATCCGATGATTATGGTGATGGCGAATCTCAATTCTTACTTTTCTAAAATACTGAAGTACCATTATTTGCCTAATAAAAATGATGCAGCTAGAGAGCTTGGTGTAAGTCCTTATTTTATTAAAGATTATGAAACTGCGGCTAGAACTTTTAATGCAGGAAAAACTTTTGATATTATCTCTCTGCTTCGAGAGTATGATTTGAAAAGTAAAGGTTTGGAGAGCTCTGGTAATATCTCTGACGGAGATTTATTGAAAGAATTAGTTTTTAAGATTCTGCATTAAATCTACTGCCAGGTTTATATTTAGAGCAGTAAGCCGCCGATTTAAAAAACAGTTTTTACAAATCATCTGTGCATCAGTAGGTAGTTGTATCAAATTCTTTTACGATGTAACTAAGAAGTTATACCTAATTCTGAAAAAATCGTAGTTCTACGCCTATTTTTACTTCACAATTAACTTATTCCACAAATTGATGAAGAAAAATCTATTTACACTACTAATGGTTGCTGGAGCGGTAACATTTGCACACGCTCAACGACCAGCACAAGGTGGTGCGGCACCTTCTGATAGCACTCGTAGAGCACCTGGTGCATTGGGAGCTGCGGCGGCTGCAAAACCTAAACCTTACAATCAGGTAATTACCGACAAAGCTCAAACGAGAGTTGGTCTAATTATCTCACATAAAATTGAAGATAAGTATTTCTTCGAAGTTGCAGATTCTGTATTAAACAGAGATATTCTAGTGGTAAGTAGGATATCAAAATCGTCGGCTACGCTTAGAGATAACCAAGTTTATGCTGGTGACCAAATTGGTTCTTCGGTTATACGATTTGAGAAAGGGCCGAACAACAAATTATTCATCCGTAAAATCAGCTTTAGAGCATACAGTCCTGATTCTACCTCTTCAATGTACAGGAACTTACAAAACTCTACTGTACAGAATATAGCAGCATCATTTAATGTTGCCGCTTATGCCAAAGATAATAAGGGTGTTGTTGTTGATGCTACGGATTTTATCAACAGCGATAACGACGTATTTTATTTTTCTTCTCCAGCTGCAAAAACTAGATTTCGTTTAGGTGCACAGTTGGCAGACAGAAGCTTTATTAATACCATTAGAACTTTCCCTACTAATACGGAGATTAACGTTACCAAGACTTATAGCATGAGTGCTGCGCCTACAACTGGTGGTGCAGGTGGCGGCGGTATGATGGGCGGCGGTGGAGCGGCAGGTTCTATTACTATAGAGCTCAACACTTCGTTAGTAGCTTTACCTAAAATCCCAATGAAACCACGCTATTTTGATCCACGTGTAGGTTATTTTGCAGTTGGTTATACCGACTTCGATGCAAATCCTCAAGGAGTTAAAGACTTAGCATTGGTGAAACGTTGGAGATTAGAGCCAAAACCGCAAGATTTAGCTAAATACAAGCGTGGCGAATTGGTAGAACCAGCTAAGCCAATTATCTTCTATATCGACCCAGCTACACCTAAAAAATGGGTACCTTATTTAATTGCTGGTGTTAACGATTGGCAAAAAGCTTTCGAAAAAGCAGGTTTCAAAAATGCAGTAATCGGTAAAATGGCTCCAACTAAAGCACAAGATTCTACTTGGAGCTTAGATGATGCTCGTAATTCAGCAATTGTTTATAAACCGTCAGAAATTCCTAATGCGAGTGGTCCGAGTATTTCAGATCCACGTACTGGTGAGATCATGGAAAGCCATATTAACTGGTACCATAATGTTATGAAATTGGTTCGCGATTGGTATTTCATTCAAACTGCTGCAGTTGATAAAAGAGCTCGTACAGTAAACTTCAGTGATGAATTAATGGGCGATTTAATCCGTTTCGTTTCTTCTCACGAAGTTGGTCACACTTTAGGTTTACGTCACAACCACGGTTCAAGTTCAACGGTACCTGTTGAGAATTTACGTAATAAAAAATGGGTTGAAGAGAATGGACACACACCATCTATTATGGATTATGCTCGTTTTAACTATGTTGCACAACCAGAAGATAACATTTCTAAAGTAGGTTTATATCCACGTATTGGCGATTACGATAAATGGGCTATTGAGTGGGGGTATAGATATTTTCCTGATAGCAAAAATGTGGCTTCTGATATGAAAATCTTAGATAAGATGACTGTAGAGGCTGCTAAAAATAGACGTTTATGGTTTGGTACCGAGACTAACCCCGATGATCCGCATTCACAAAGCGAGGATTTAAGCGATAATGCTATGAAAGCGAGTGAGTATGGTATTAAAAACTTGAAAGTAATTTTAGCTAACCTTAAAACTTGGACCAAACAACCAGGTGAAAACTATGATGAGTTAGGGAATATGTATGGTCAATTGACTACCCAATTAGGCCGTTACGTTGGTCATGTGAGTAAAAACATTGGTGGTATCTACGAAAATCCTAAAACTGTAGATCAAGCAGGTTTAATTTACGAGCGCACACCAGCAGCAACACAAAAAGAAGCAGTTAACTGGCTAAATGCCCAAGTATTTACTACTCCAAAATGGTTGTTAGATCAGTCAATCTTGGATAATATCAACGAAAGTCCTTTGGTAGTGGTTTCTAAATTGCAAAATGCTGCTTTAACTCGTGTAGTTTCTACTAGAGTTTTGGGTAACTTAATTGCTGCCGAAGCTGCAGATGGTGCTACTGCTTATAAAATCTCTGATTTATTTAAAGATTTAAACGCATCGATCTTTACGGAGTTAAAAGGAGGTGCTGCAATTGATGTTTATCGTAGGAACTTACAAAAGGCCTACGTAGAAAAATTAATTGCAATTATTAATCCTCCTGCTGCCTCAGCTAGTTTAGTTCCTGCTTTTGGTGGTAGAGGTGGTGCTGCACCAAGTGGACTATCTGCTAGCCAAACTGATGCGGTTTCTGTAGTAAAAGGACAATTGCGTGAGTTGGATAAAGCAATTAAAGCTAACTCTCAAGCAGATACTTTAAGTAAATATCACTTAGAAGATTTGTCTGATCGTATTGAAAAAGCTTTAGATAGTAAGAAATAAGCAAAAAGCTCAAGTTTAAATTTTTTGAGAATCCTCCGGTAATTTATCGGGGGATTTTTTTATTAGAAGCATTGCATAAGGATATTTATTCTGAAGATTTATAAAAAACACTTACCTCATCTTTCTTATCATTCCAGCCAGTCCAATAATCTTTAAGCACTAATTTATCTCCACTGTAACTCACAACCTTAAGTATACTCACGCCTGGTGGGCAGTCTTTATTAACTCTTTTGGTAAATTTTGTGATAAATGTGCTTTCATCTATCCATTTCAAAGTCATCGTATCAGGATCCATTGGAAATAATTCGTTCGTCCAGTTGATGGTTTTGGAATCTATAAATTCGTATCCCGCATAATTGGCACCTTCTAAAATAAATTTTCCCTTAAGAAGCTTAGAATAAGTTGCTTTAGAGTTGTTTGGAGGAGTGGCTATGCTATTAACGTCATTTATTTTTGGTTGGGTGGTCGAGGTATTCTCAATTACGGCAGGCGTACTTTTGGCTGAGCGATTTACATAGAAACCCAAGGCAAAAAAAATAGTGCTTAAAATGATAGCTACTAGATAGTATTTAATTTTCATAAGTGAGCAGTTAAATCTCTTTCACTATCAGCAACAAAAAAAATAGTATCTGGTTTGATTTAAGTAATCAATGGTTTTATCTTCTTATTTATGGCTAGTAATCTGATCAAAAAATAAGAAAGAATGTAGGTAACGATAGATATGCTTATGATAAACGCAAAAAGTTTTAATGGAGTTTGGGTGTCAATTTTAAGTAACGGAATAATTCGATAAATGTAGTGTAGTACTAAAACATGAACTAAATAAATTCCGTAACTATTTCTGTCTAGGCTAATTAAAGTTTTATTGGTAGTGTGTAAAAAGCTTTTTCCTAAGAGGAAAACACCGATAGCGATTAAGCAAACGTTTGGTGACAGATAATTATAATAGGTAATATTGAGTTTGTTTTCTGTGATGGATAGGTAACTTGTTGATACCAATGTTAAGGTAGTTCCAAGAACAAAGAATATTAGGTATAAAGTATTTTTGGAGCTTTTGGTTTCCACGTGTTTATCAAGGTAGTGCCCTAAAACTAAATAGCCCAAATATTTGCTGAAATATAGCACTTCCACACTTGGAATATATTTAGCAATATCAGTATTGATAAAAAGCGTAATTGCCCATAGTAATAAAAAGTATTGAAGTTCTTGTTTAGTGCTATTTTGAGCCCATTTTCTAATAATTGGAATGAATAGATAAACTCCCAATATCATATAAACATACCATAGGTGATAATAAGTGCCTGTAAGTAGTTTATTGATGAGTATTTGAAAGAGTTGTAAAACAGTGGATTTTTGGAAACTACCGGCGTAGGTAAAAATGAAATACACGATGCTCCAAAAGAAAAAGGGTAGAAAAATCCGTTTAAGTCGTTTACTCAAAAAGCTATTTAGGGATTCGCTGCGCTCTAATAATACCGCTCCAGAAATCATTACAAAAATAGGAACTCCGAAGCGTAACGCAGAATCTAATAAGTTGGCTAATTGCCACGAAGCAAAGCTAATTTTATTGAACTGCAATACAAATGGAGCTGTAACGTGGAGTACAATTACTGCAAATGTGGCTATATTCCTTAAGTTGCTAATGTAGTTTTTCAACCTTATTTAAACTTTGCCGAAATTAAGGATAATTTTTTCAACTATTTTAACATGATAATTTGATTGTTAAATAGCGTAAAATAGACCGATTAAATTTAAAATAAAGAGGTGAGTAAATTTGAGATAGATTTCAGCAGTATAGCCGCCGAGCTTGAGCTTATCGCTGACTTTAAATCCCATGAAAATGCGGGAAAGCCAATAATTAAGCATAACAAAAAAATAGTTTTGCTCGTTAGATATTTACTTAAATAATGATTGATTTTTTCGCTGATGGTAAATAGCACTCTTGGAAAAATAGATGCTAATTTTTCTTCAGGAATAATTAAAATGATTGCGAAAGAAGATATAGTCCAGAAAAACACCCAACGACCGTAATCCCAACCGAGCAAAAAGAGTGGCATGATGGACAATAGCTGAAAAATAAGTACAGCCGATACATTCAGCTTATCGAAATTTTTATTAGGACTGTAATTGAATATTTTAAAGCTTAGGGCAGAAATATTCGTAAGTACATAGTAGATGGCAATTATTATCAATAACCAAGCTAAAGGAGCGTAAATTCCGAAATCAAATCTTGTTAAAGTATCATAAGTATAATATAGGCCTTGCTTCAGTGTCCAAGAAATACCATCTATAGCAGCTGGAGCCTGCGAAGGGGAATCGCCGTTTAATGGGAATTTTATTGTTTTCCATGAGTTCCAAATTTGATCTGCAACTAATTTTGAACCTTTGAAATAAAGCACACAAAGAAATACTAAAATGCTGGGGCTTAGCTTGTAGATAGAAGCAGAAAATGATTTAAAATAACTACTTGTTCCATTAAATCCATCATTGTTGGCACTTAACAATAAGCATAAAATAGGTACACAAAAAAAGCCAATAGATTCGTGAATTAAGATACCTAGAATAAGAAAAAGGTTGTAAATGATAAGGCTTGAAGGATTTTTTTTATTGGAAAAGTAAATGACTGCAATAAATAACAAAACCAGTATAATATCTTTTCTTACCCAAAAATCATTAATGATCGGATTTCCTAAAAAAAAAATAAAAGGCAAGAAAAATAATGGGTAGCCTTGTTTTATGATCGATTTCACAAAAAATATGATTAACACGATATAGGCTGAAATGCAGGTAGAAATGATGATAGGGTAAGGGGAGATGCCTGTAGTGTTATAAATGGACAATAATGCTTCGCCTAATAAACCTCGTCTTACAAAACCACCCTGATAATTAATTAAAAATTCGGTTATACCCCAGCTATCCTTAGTGTATCCAATAAATATGTTTTTTACGAAACGGTAGATGAGAATGGAAACAAATGCTAAAAAACTGACATTAATAAATAGGTTTTTAGTAAAAAAACGTTGCATATAATTAGTTTTTCGCTTTGATATCTAGCAACCAAGCTTCTAATAAAGTTAATTCTTTTGGGTCTATTAATCCTAATTCCATTAACTTGTTATAACACAAAATCATATTTTCTGGTATATTATCGATGCCGTTTTTTAGACTTAACTCGCTTAAACTTTTAATGATTTGATGATTGTTGGTATATCCGGAAATCTCTTCTTTGAAGTCGGTCATTAAATTGTGCTCATTTCTTTCTTGGCGTACTGTGCTTTGATGGAATAAGATAGGCCAATTACAAGTCCACGCAATTCGTTGCGCAACAAATGAACGCCAAATATCAGTCATTCTAAAGCTACAATAAGAAGGTAAATACAAAAGAGGGAAAGCCTCTTTGAACCAAGTGGTATTTTGACTGTTGAAAGGGCAAACAGAGTTTGTCCCTAAAGCAATGCTCTGATGTTTATTGAATTTTAGTGGTAGTGGCAATGTTAGCCTGTAAATCGCATCTACATCTGGATTGTCGTCTGCTAAGCCTTGCTGTATTGGGCAAATTACGGATTGCGCATTTTCCAATACAGGTAAAGTATTTTGGATATTCTCTAATGCAAAGCCTCGAGGCCAAATGTGTGTATTAGTGAAATATTTGTACACATTAACCCAGTTTTTGTAATTCAAAAGATGCGCTTCATGTTGTTTTTCTCTTTCTAACCAAAAATTATCCAATGGAATATTATCGTCATCGGTTTCGATAATGGTTTCTGCGCCAGCTGCATTTGCGATTAGATAACCTATATTTTTACGGGAGTAGTGTTTAAGTGGCAAAATATCAGCTAACTGAAAACTTAAGCGTTGCTGTTTTTCAACAGAATAAAAATCACAGCCATTCAGATCAAAATTTTCAGGGCTTTTAGAGTCGCCGATTACAATGAAAGGAATATTTCTTTTAGCAGTTTCTTCTGCAAACTCTTTTAAAATAGGATGGTTATCTCCGGCTATAGATGTAATGATCAGGTAGGTGTTCTTCATATTAGTTTGATGAAATGCAGCACTTTTAATTATACAGCTTTAGATTTAAACTTTAATCGAAGTACAAAGTAATGAAATAACACGTCTATAGAATTACGAATGGCTTTTTTTGAAACACTAGGAGAAGGTGCACGGTAGTGAATCGGAATTTCTGCATAGCGACTGTTACGCAATAGATAACGTAGCTCTGTTTGGTAGAAGTGGGCTTTAGAAAGTAGGCCGTGTTCTACAAAACGTTCTACTACATTGGCATGAAAACCCTGATAGCCCGAGGTCATGTCATACATAGTGGTGCCTAATAGTACATTGGAAAGGATAGTGCCAAATTTGGAGAGAAATGCTCGTCTCCAGTTAGATTCTGCCATGGAGCCGCCGTTAATAAAGCGACTGCCGAAAGCACATTCATTGCCTTCGTTTAAAACTCTTAAAAACATAGGAAGCGCTCTCGGATCATGTGACAGGCCCGCATCCATTTCAATGATAATTTCGTGTTTATATTTTAAGGCTTCTTTATAACCCCTCATGTAGGCATCTACTACATTTCTGTTTTCTGGTGCCCAAACGGTAACAAATCTTTCGTCTGTAGCAGATAGCTGTTTGCATAATTGCAATGTATTATCTTTTGAGGCATTATCTACGATAAGATATACTTTTCCGTGGCCTAGTAAATCTAAAACCTCGATTAGGGAAGAAGTAAATGTATGAAAGTCATTTTCCTCATTGGCCATTGGCGTTACCACCGCAAAATTAAATGTCATGAGTTTACGTAATTCTTCAATTGTAGATAAGTATGGTTATTTAAGCTCTAAGGTATAAAATTCAGTTTGTTTTTCGACTATTCAGAGCTTTTTGGGGTTGTCTTTAGATAATTGGCGAAGATTTTTAACTGATTGCACAAGCCCCGTGCAAATTTGAGTGCTTAGTACAGGATTTTGTAAGCTAAACCTGATTGAACGGATTAGCCCGCAGTGGAGTGAAACGTAGCGAGGACTAAAAGTGAAAGCAGGGCTAACATCGTTTGATGCAATAGCCCTGCTTTTCTATAAGTTATATTTCGACTGGCTCAATATGATAAAGCAAGTGAATTTACAATCGTAACTCCTAATGGCTTGGGCCAGCGCCATCTATACGCTTAATTTGCGCACCTAAAGCACGTAAACGAGTATCGATATCTTGGTAGCCACGTTCAATTTGCTCGATATTGTAAATAGTAGATTTGCCTTCGGCAGAAAGTGCAGCAATTAACAACGAAACCCCAGCTCTAATATCTGGCGAAGTCATGCTGATACCACGTAATTGGTACTTTTTGTCGATACCATTCACGGTAGCACGGTGCGGATCGCAAAGAATGATTTGCGCACCCATGTCAATCAATTTATCAACGAAGAATAAACGACTTTCGAACATTTTTTGGTGTATCAGAACCGAACCTCTAGCTTGTGAAGCCACAACTAATACGATACTCAACAAATCTGGAGTGAAACCAGGCCAAGGTGAATCTGCAATGGTTAAAATAGAACCATCGATAAAAGTATCAATTACATAGTGTTTTTGAGAAGGAATGTAGATGTCATCGCCACGGCGCTCTAGTTTGATGCCCAGTTTTTTGAAGATTTCTGGAATAACGCCCAACTCATCGTACTGTACATTTTTGATGGTAATTTCCGACTCTGTCATTGCCGCTAATCCTATGAAAGAACCAATTTCAATCATGTCTGGCAACATTCTGTGCTCAGTTCCACCTAGTTTTTTAACACCCTCAATGGTTAGTAGGTTAGATCCAATACCACTAATTTTAGCACCCATGCGGTTCAGCATCTTACATAATTGTTGCAAATAAGGTTCGCAAGCTGCGTTGTAAATAGTAGTAGTACCTTTAGCTAAAACAGCCGCCATTACAATGTTTGCTGTTCCGGTAACCGAAGCCTCATCTAACAGCATGTAAGTACCTTTTAGGTTGGTGGCATCTACGTTAAAGAACTCTTTCTTTTGGTCGTAAACAAATTTTGCGCCTAGTTTTTCGAAGCCTAAAAAGTGAGTATCCAAACGACGGCGGCCAATTTTATCGCCTCCTGGTTTAGGAATTGCCGCTTTACCAAAACGTGCCAATAACGGGCCAACAATCATGATAGAACCCCTTAAACCACCACCTTTTGCTTTAAAAACATCAGAAGAGAAAAACTCTAAGTTAATGTTCTTGGCTTCAAAAGTGTAAGTGTCTTTGCTTAAACGTTCAACAGTTACGCCCAAATCTCCTAATAGTTCAATCAGCTTGTTTACGTCCTTAATATCTGGAATATTGCTGATGGTAATTTTTTCTTCCGTTAATAAAACAGCCGATAATATCTGTAAAGCCTCGTTTTTGGCTCCTTGCGGGATAATTTCACCCTTTAGCTTTTTGCCGCCTATAATTTCAAATGCATTCATTCTATTTTGGTTTTGCCTTTAAAAAAGGTTAATGTCTTTGTTTGTTGTTGTTATTATTATTACGCTGACGGTTGTTGTTATTATTGTTGTTTTGGCGGTTTTTGTTGTTGTTATTGTTTTGGCGACCGCGATTGTTGTTGTTCTGTCTGTTGTTTTGGTTTCTGAACTCTACCTTTTGTAGGTTTACATTATCTTCTAAAACTAAAGCACCACCCGAAAGTTCTCTTAAGTTTTTGATAATTACTTCATCGGCAACATTGTCTTTATTCCACTGTACGTAAGCCATTTTCATAAAGTTAGCAATACCTTGCACCATGCCTGCTTTACGTTCAGGATTTTCTTCAGCAATAGCGTTTTCAATTAACTTTTCTACCGTTCTGCCGTAGTGTTTGTATTTGATACGCTGTTGAGGATAACCAATATGAGCGGGCTTAATTTCCTTTGTTTCTGGACTAGGTTTAGGATAGGGGCTATCTACATCAATTTGATAGTTGGAAATGATGTGTAAATGATCCCACAGTTTATGCTTAAAATCTGCCACATCACGTAAATGTGGGTTTAAAAAGCCCATTAAATCAATAACGGCTTGTGCATATTTATTGCGTTCTTCTTTAGTTGGTAACGTAATAATATACTTTACCATATTTTGGACATTACGTCCATATTCAGCCAAAATTAATTCGCTTCTGGTGGTGTTATAATCGAAATTCATTCTTTTTTTATGCTAAGTATAATTAAACATTAAGAATTTAAGGTTAATTAAGGGTTTTCTTAATATTTCTTTATTGCTTAATAGTTTAAAATACAAGATGTAAAATTAATTGTTCAAGGTTATTTTAAGGTTGCCAAAATATAATTTTTGAAAATCAATGCCTGCTTTTCATGGCAAATTAGTCCTGCTGTACACTATTATTTTTTTGTGTTTATGTTATTGCTCTTTTTTGTCATGCTGAGCTTATCGAAGCATCTGCAATTAACCTAAAATCCTTCTCCCGATACTTCGGGACCAGGATGACACCACACAAAAAAGATAATCGCTCCCATCAGGTTTAATTAACAACGGTTTACCTAAAAACAGCAAAACGCAAAATTGAAATAACCAAAAGGTAAAACTATCTCAAACCACTATGAAATAATCGAAACAGAAGTTATAGACTAAGGGAAAACCCTAAACTTCCAAAGATGTTTTCAATTATGAAATTCACCGGAATGGTTTGTTGTTGCAAATATAGAAAAGTTTTAAGTAATAAGTTTAGGTAGTAGGTTATAAGTAATAAGTTTTAAGTTTTTGCAAAGTCTTTAACTCGTTCGTCATTTCGAGCGTAGCCGAGAAATATTTAAAGTTGCCTTTTCATACTACTAATTCAAAGATTTCTCCTATCGTCGAAATGACGGGGTGGTGAAAGCATCTCGCTGAAAAACTAAACAACTAAAAATCCAAACACCCAAACATCCAAAAAATAAACTACTTCACAATCCTCAACTTAGCAAACTTCAATAACAACTGCTTATTGCCTAAGCCTTGGAAAAATACAGTGGCTTTTACATCTGGTAACCTTCCTTCTAGCTGAACAATTTTGCCGAAACCAAATTTTTCGTGTTCTACATCCATGCCCATTTGAAATTCGTTTGCAGCACTTGGCGTAAAACCAGCTGTTGGTACGTGAGCTTTGGGTAGGATAGAAGTGGTAGGCTTTGGTTTAAATGCGGTTTGCTGAGAAGCAGGTTTTTGTTGCATTTCTCGCTGCTGGCTCCATGTTTTACGTTCCGTATCAAATCCACCGCTGCTAAAACTAGGTTTAGCTTGTTTAATGGCATCAAGTTCTAAATATTTTGGACTAATCTCGTTAATAAAGCGACTAGGTTCGCAAGAAGTTAAAGTGCCCCAACGGTAACGAGAAGTAGCATAAGTTAGCGTCAGTTTTTTCTCTGCTCTCGTTATTGCCACATAGAACAAACGACGCTCTTCTTCCAAGTCGGCTCTAGAACTTACCGACATTTGCGAAGGAAAAAGATTTTCTTCCAAACCAACTACAAACACATTCTTAAACTCTAAACCTTTGGCCGAGTGAATGGTCATTAAAGATACCGTATCTGCATCTTTGTCCTTGTCTTTATCGTCGTTAGTTAACAAAGCCACATCTTGCATGAAAATTGCTAAACTGCGGTCTTCAATATCTTCGCGTTCAGCAAATTCCTTGATACCGTTTAGTAATTCTTGGATATTCTCGTAGCGAGCTCTGCCTTCAACGCTATCATCGCTGTGCAACTCTTTTAAAATACCAGCATGTTGTGCAATGTATAAAGCCGTTTCGTAGGCATCTAATTTGCTAGACTCTGCCGCAAATGCTTTGATCATCATGGCAAAATCGTTCAATTGGTTAGGTATACGTCCACCTAAATATTGGTGCGGATTGCAAATTACCTCCCACATGGTAATACCGTGTTCGTTTGCTGCTACCGATACTTTATCTAAAGTGGTGTCGCCTAAACCACGACGAGGATAATTAATGACACGTTTCAGTGCTTCCTCATCTGCCGGATTAAACGTTAAACGGAAGTAAGCAATCAAATCCTTAATCTCTTTACGTTGATAGAAGGACAGGCCACCGTAGATTTTGTAAGGAACATTAAGCTTACGCAAAGCCTCCTCCATTGCCCTACTTTGTGCGTTGGTGCGGTACAAAATAGCGAAATCGGTGTAATTTAACCCATTTCCAGTTCGTTCCTGTACAATGGCTTCGGCTACTAATTTGCCCTCTTCGTTATCTGTGAAAGCTCTTGATATTTTGATTTTATCGCCCTGCTCATTAGCCGAGAATACATTTTTCTCTAACTGATTTTTGTTATTGGCGATGATGCTGTTCGCAACTTCAACAATGTTTTGTGTTGAACGATAATTTTGCTCCAATTTGTAAACCTTCAAATCAGGGTAATCGCGTTCTACGTTTAAGATATTCTGAATATTAGCTCCACGGAAAGCGTAAATACTTTGCGCATCATCTCCAACTACACATAAGTTTTCATGCGCTGCAGCCAATTTTTTTACAATAGTATACTGCGAATGGTTTGTATCCTGATACTCATCCACCATGATGTATTTAAACTTATGTTGGTACTTGTTCAGTACCTCTGGATGTTTTCTGAGCAATACGTTGGTTTTGAATAACAAATCGTCGAAATCCATTGCGCCGGCTTTGTAGCAACGTTTGGCGTAGGTTTCGTAAATTTTTCCTAATTCAGGTCTTTTATTCCCAATATCTTCTGCTAGTAAGGCAGGGTTGTTGATGTATTCTGCAACAGAAATAAGGTTGTTTTTTGCTTGGGAAATACGGTTATAGACAATGTTAGCCGCATAAAGCTTATCGTCTAACTGCATTTCTTTAAGGATAGTTCGGATTAAGCTTTTACAATCGTCGGTATCGTATATAGTGAAATTGCTAGGGTAGCCAATTTTCTCTGCTTCTACACGTAAGATTTTGGCGAACACCGAGTGGAAAGTCCCCATCCAAATGCTTTTAGCTTCGCTACCCACCACTTTTTCGATACGCTCACGCATTTCCTTACTGGCTTTGTTGGTAAAGGTTAATACCAAAATATTGAACGGGTCAACACCTTTTTGTATCAAATGCGCCACGCGATAGGTAATTACCCTTGTTTTTCCAGAGCCTGCACCCGCCACAATCATCACTGGTCCATCTGTATTCTCAACTGCTGCTCTTTGTTGTGGGTTTAATCCTGCTAAATAATCCAAATCTTTATCCTCTTTTTTAAAGGTTCAAAAATAGTAAATTGTAAGGGGAATTGTTGAATTTGTTGAAAGGTTTGGTTAACAGTTTGAATTGGTTAATTGTTAAGCTGAGGTGAGAACTGAAAATTGACAACTGGTAACTGTCTCCTGCCAAAATAGCATCCTTACTCAATTAGGAATAAAATTTGATAACGACTAGTTATGGAAGAAAATAATTTAAACCACGATTTGGGTTTTAATGATATCCCAGAGGGAAATAATACTGATGGGTATGCTAATTTTAAAGAAAAGTTAGAAAGTGTACAGACTTTTCCTGGACTATACGCCTTTAAATTTATTTTAACTGGAGGTACAGAAAAATTGACTGAATTAAGAGAAGTACTACCTGAGGAAGAGTTTATTGAAACACCATCAAAAACAGGTAAATATATTTCTATTACTGTTAAAAAATGGATGGAAGATGCAGATGCAGTTGTGGATATCTATAAAAAAGTAGGTGAGATTAAAGGGATCATGATGCTTTAAGCAGACCGGAGGGAAAGTTGGAGGTAGAAAGTTAACAACAAATAGTATTGTCACAAATAGTTCGTCATTGCGAGGTATGAAGCAATCTTAAAGCGAATGAATAAACTTAAGTTGTAAGATTGCTTCGCAAAGCTCGCAATGACGACCGTCTATAGTATTTCTGAAAAAAGTTAGATGTTTTAGTTACGAAACTAAGTGCGTCATTTCGACCTTAGTGGAGAACTGAAAGAAAGCGTAGCTAAATATTTCGATTTTGTCTGAAAAAAGATTTCTCCAATTCGCTGCGCTCCAGTCGAAATGACGACGATGAAAGGCAAAGATCAAATAATCTGATGCAAAGCTTCGCTGACTTGCTTTGCTTTATCCAGCACCATTAAATGCCCACCGTCTTGAATAGCGATTACTTCGCCAGATTTGCGAACTGGAAGAAGTTTATCTTTAGTGCCGTGAATATGAAATAAGTTAGAATGCAACTCGTTATTATTCCATTTTACGATACAATTAATTGCCCATTTAAGAAAATCGATATCTGTATCTGCCAAAACTCTTTGAAATAAGTCTTTATCATTTTTTCTAATTACACCGAATAGCCACCTATTTAGAAAATGGTCTTTTTTAAGGATGGAATAGGGAATAAGCCGATGTAAGTTAGTTTTACCAACTAAGCGGTAAATTAATGGAATTTCTTGACGAGTTTTTAATGACGAAATAAGGATTAGTTGTTGAACAGGAATGATTTTAGCCAGTTCAGTAGCTACAATTCCGCCAAAAGATAAACCTATAAGAATAGGGTTTTCGTGCTTAATTTGTTCGCTTATCCTTTTAGTATAGTTAGTTAGCGATTCGCTTGTTAAAGGCTTAATCCAATTTATAAAAGTAACATCCCAGTCTTTAAAATCTAGGTATTTAAAAACTCTTTCGTCTGCGCCAAGGCCACTCAGGATGTATATTTTTTTCAATGAAAATAGGTTTTAGTGGGGTCGTCATTGCGAGCTTTGCGAAGCAATCTTACAAAATTGTTAACAAATCGCTTTGAGATTGCTTCGTGCCTCGCAATGACGAGTAATGGGTGTAAAAGCTCGATGTTTGCTTAGTCTTGCCGTCATTTCGAACGCAGAGAGAAATCTAGCACAATGATGTCATACAAAGTTGTTAGATTTAACTTCGCTGTTTTTCAATTCTCTTCGTTACACTCATCGAAATGACGGAGAATAAGCTTAATTACTACTTTCTAGTAACTTCTTAAAGTTATCCAAAATAGCTTGCCAGCCTCCACGTTGCATTTCAATTGGGTTTTGGTTTTCGGCTTCGAAGGTTTCCGTTACTTCTACTAAATCGCTATTAGCTTCAAAAATTATTTCTACTTTTCTGCCGTCTGCAATGGTGTAAGAAATGTATTTTTTTTCTTGAATAACATCATAACTACCTTCAAAATCGAAGCTGAAACTGCCATCTTTGGCTGCCATAGTGTACGAAAATTTTCCGCCAACTGTTAAGTCATTAGTAGCTGCGGGCGTGTGCCAATCTGGTGAGGCATTGTTCCATTGCTTAATAAATTCAGGCTCCGTAAAGTATTTCCATATTTTTTCGATAGGAGCATTGATAGTTGTTTTAATTGTGATTTTTTCCATGGTAATCTGGTTGGTTTGTTATTTGGTTTTTTCGTTGTTTGGTAATTGAAATTTGATTATTGGTTATTTCTAGCCTCTACATCCAATCCTTCTGCCCACTTTCCACCTGATAAAGCCACCAATTTACGAGTGTCTTAATTTCTGTGTAATTGCCATAGCTAAACGAAATATTGCCAGCCGCTGTATGCAAAATCACGTGGCCAATATCTAAAGACTTATGCCAAGGAAATTGGGATGTGCTAATCGATTGAATTTTATGTGGTTCAATAATTTCCTGCGAGATGTCCCAAATTCCACTTTGTTTAATGATAAAATTTTCCGAAACTGTAATGCGTTGCCTAGTATATGAAATGTATATCATCAACGAAGCAATTAAGGCATAGGCAATGGCTACGGGATAAAATGGTTTTGTTTCTGGTAGGTATTGATAAAAAACAAGGTATCCTGCTAATGGGAACAATACGCTAAATAAAATAGGCAAGTTCATAAAACGGAAGTTAGGTTTGTAGCAAGTTCCATCTTGCGGAAGCTTGCTCAAAATCATCCTTAAAACCTCATCTTTTTCTAATGGACTGCAACCTGGAACTTCCATGTTGTTGCTTTTGACTTCCTTTTCGGATTGTTGTTGACCGGCATGAGCTTGCTTCAACGCCATGTTAAATAAACCTATTTTCTTCTGGAAATAATTTTGACTGTATTCGGTAATCTGCACCTTATTTGGATGCAATAGTGTGTTTTTCTTCGCTAAAAGTCCTGAGGAGATTAACAGTGATTTTTGATGTTTGCTCATCTGAAAATCGAAGTATTTTATAAAAGTTCTTATCACGTTAGTGGCAAGAAGAATAAAAATAATCGCTGCCAGTAATACACCAACCGAAATAATGGTGACGCCACTTTTGAAAAATTGTTCCACTTGTCCGTGGTCATTATCGAAAGCTCTTAACAGTTCTTTAATATTATGAAAAACAGCATAACCAAAACCCAGCAATAAAAGGATACTTTGTCCGTAGTTGCTGGTTAACCCAATTTTTAGCAAAGTGCCAGCGCTGATTTTAATAAATGGCGTTTCCTTTTGCAGGTTTTGCGGCGTTACTAATTCTTCGCCTTTCTCTTCAGAAATTGTTTCCCTTTCGCCGTTTAACAAATGTTCTTTTAGCGCAAAAGCGATGGGACCACTAATGGCGCTAATGTTCACCTCCTTGCTATCAGAACCCGCAGTATCTATTTGCAAACTGTAAACACCAATCAATTTCTGTAAAAAGCCTTGATTGATATTTACTTGTTGTATTTTTTCTACTGGAATGGTCAAGTTTTTTCTACCAAAAACCCCTTTGTCAATTACGAATTCGCGTTTTAAAGTGTTAAGATAAAATGTGAATTTTCGGTAATAAAAATAGCCGTAAATGAGGGAAATAATCAATACCGCCGCTAATCCAAATGCAGTATAAAGCAAGGCCACTTTGTTCGATTTGAAGATGAACAAAGCCAAAGGGATGAACATGGCTCGTACAAATCGCTGAACGATGTAAGCACCGTTGATTAATATACCAGCGGCAGACTGTCGTTGTGGTTCACTAAAATCTACCATTATTTATTCGCTTTCTGTTTCTGGGTTAACGACTAGACGTTGCACCAAGGCTTCCTTTAACGCTTTGGCTTGTTCAATTGGAATTCCTGCAATTTTTATTTCGCCACTTGAACCACCTGCGGTATAAATTTGAAGTGTGCCTAAGGCAAACATCCTCGATAAAACACCTTCGCTTAAAGAGACATGTTGTATGCGGTTTAACGGCACAATGATGGTTGTTTCTGCGATCACGCCACTTTTATAGAGTATGTCTTTCTCTCTTAGAGCGAAACCTCTGCGTTTAAAACTAGCACGGAATATTAAAAATAGAAATGCTGCAAAAGCCGCAAAAATTCCTACGAAAATTAGCCAGTTGGATTGTACTTCGTCATTGATGAGAAGTAATGTGCCCAAACCAGCGGCAATAATGAAAAGGAAAATAATTAGATTGATGACGATAATTCGCCAATATTTTGGAGCTGGTGCAGTTAATGCTGTTTCCTCGTATTTGGGAAGCGTATCTAAATCGATAGTAGAATTACTGAAATTTTGCATATTGTAAATTCTTAAAATTTAAAGATAGTTCTTTAAATAAAAACTTTTAGGAGTATAGCTAAATTGTGTATTAATGTTTTCTATATTAGGACTTTGATTTTCTTTAAATGAAAAACGCATTCTTCTACTTTTTAAAAGTATTCACTTTTTTCGGAGTGCTATTTTTTGGAAGTCAAAGTATTTCTGCTCAAAAACCAAGTATTAAAAATCAGGAGTCTTTAGCAGTTAATGTTCAGCATAAAATTGATTCAGCAAAAATTGATGGATTAATTGTAGAAGGTAAAAAATACAGTCAAAATTTAGATAAAAGGGCGCCAAATTATTTTCTTTCCGCCTTGAAATTATCAGCTCTACAGAAGAAAAGTAATCCTAAACAACAAGTTGACGCGTTATCTGCACTTGGTTTTTATTACGCTTTAAAAGGTAGTCACGATAGTGCAAAGTACTATTATGGCAAACTAATGCAAAATGGAATAGAGCATAACAATCAGCTTACTGTAGCACGTGCAAATATTGGATTTGGAATTGTAGCCGATTATCAAGCAGATTATGAAACTGCGATTGGAAAGAATTTGCTGGCTTTAAAATACGCTGAATCTGTGTTAGACTCTAACGGAATTGCAGCCGCTAGCGGTAACATCGGTAACTCCTACATCAGATTAAAGCAATTTAAAAAGGCAATTCCGCTGCTTAATACGGCGATAGAAATCTACACCAAAAAAGGTCAAAAAGTTTCAGCGGCCAACAATATATCTAGTTTGGCTCGTGTTTACCGCGGGTTAGGAGATAGGAAAACTGAATTAGAATTAAAGTTGAAGGCATTTTCAATGTTTAAGGCAGCTAGCTACAAAAAGGGCATGGCTACCGTAGCTATAAACTTGGGTGTTTATTACAATGGGGAAAAAAATACGGAGGAAGCTAAAAAATATTATTTCACAGCGTTGAAAAATATGCGAGAAATTAACGAGAAGGGCAACATCGCGATTTTATATAACAATATGTCCGATATGTATCTTGATCTTCGCCAGCTAGATAGCGCAAAAGTTTGTAGTGATTCGGCTTATTATTACGCATCAAAAAGTGGTGACAAATTATCTCAATATGATGCTTTGTTAAGTCAATCTAATGTGCTCCACGCCATGGGGAAACATGAAGAGGCAGATAAGTTTCTTACTCGCTACATCGCCTTAAAAGATTCTGTTTTAAACGATAAAATGCAACAACAGGTGGCTAATATGGAAGTGCAATACGGCACAGAAAAAAAGGAGTCGAAAATTGTGTTGCTTAATAAAGAAAATAGCATTAAGGCTTTAATGTTGTTGAACAACCGTTTGGAGTTGGATAAAAATAGATTTCTCATTGATAGGCAACAGCAACAATTAACTATTAGTGAACTGGAACTGACTAACAAAAGCCAAATCGTTGCTAATCAAAAATTAGATGCAGATAAGAAAGCTCAAAACATCAAAGCATTGGAGAAGCAAACTAAAATTCAGGATTTAGAGCTAAAGAACCGAAAACTGGAGCTAGAGCAACGAAACTTGGCAATGGGTTCAATTCTTGTCGTGTTTTTGGCTTTGGGTGGAGTTTCTTTTTCATATTATAAACGGAATAAATTAAAGCAGCAAAATCTGTTGCAAACAGAAATTTACAAACAAAAGGAAATAGCAACTAAGTCTGTTTTCGAAGGAGAGCAAAATGAGCGTATCCGTATTGCTCGTGATTTGCATGACGGTATCGGACAGATGTTGTCTGTTGTAAAAATGAATGTTTCAACGTTAAATCCTGCAGATAAGACAGTAGAAGGAACACTGAGTTTAGTAGATAAAACCATTACAGAATTGAGAGCAATTTCGCACAACCTTATTCCAGAAGCATTGAATTTTGGCTTGTTTGCAGCGTTAGAAGACATTTGCCAGAAAATTAGCGAGGCTGGAAAAACACAAGTAGCCTTAAGCGTAGCAGAAGAAATCAACGATATACAATTAACTCAACAAAATAAGCTTTCCATTTATCGCATTGTACAAGAAGTGCTCAATAACATGATTAAACATGCTAATGCTTCCCATATTTCTATCGAAATTCGAAAAGCGCATGAAAATATGCTCATTGTAATTAAAGATGATGGCGATGGTTTTGATACTTCGAAAATAGACGATTCGAAAGGTATTGGTTGGAAGAACATATCGGCAAGAGTACACCTAATGGATGGCGACATGAACATTAAATCGGAAAAATTAGTTGGTACACAAATAGAAATCAGCATTCCTGCTTAGTATGGATACAGAAAAGGTAAATATTCTAATTGCAGACGACCATCAAATGGTGATTGATGGACTTAAGCTGATGTTGGGCAACGAGCCGTATGTGGTTTTGGCGGAAGCAAATAATGGACAGGAAGCGATAGATTTAATAAACAGTAATCCCGATAAATACGATTTAGTACTTACCGACATCAGTATGCCGTTGTTGTCTGGCACCGAACTTTGCAAGATGATAAAATCGCAGTTTCCGCACATTCAGGTGCTTATTTTGTCGATGTACAATAATGCCCAAGCGGTAAAAGAGGCTGTTTTGGCAGAGGCCGATGGTTACATCCTCAAAAATTCTGGACGTAACGAATTGCTACAAGCGCTACACCGCATTACCAATGGCGGAACTTACTTTTCGCAAGACATTGTTCCTATCATTTATGGACAGTATCAAAAGCAAAAAGTGCAAGACGAAAAGTTGAATGTACTTTCTCCCCGCGAAAAGGAGATATTAGCCTTGATTGTAAAAGAATTAACCAGTGAGGAAATTGCAGAAAAGCTATTCATCAGTAAAAAAACGGTGGATAACCACCGACAACACCTATTCGTAAAATGTAACTGTAAAAGTACCGTAGGATTGGTTAAATATGCCATCGCTAATGGCTTAGAGTACTAATAGGGGTTCAATAATTTTTTCGCAAAGCTTTTGTTGAATTTACCCTCTCTGGCTTTGCCATCTCTCCCAGAGGGAGAGAGTTTTTAGTTGTATATTCTCTCCCTTTGGGAGAGATGCCCGAAGGGCAGATAGGGTATTTATATATAATAGGTATATATACCTATTAAAATGAGCTATTGTCTCTATTGATGGCCAAGCGGCTGATTTTCAAATTTGTAATGATTATTTAAACCAATAATTATTCAGATATGAAAACATCCCTAACTAAAATCTCACTATTCGTATTTATTGTTATTCTGGCATTCAGTTCTTGTAAAAAAGACGAGGAAGCTGAAACAACCCTTGCTTTAGCTGGAAACTGGAAAATCAGCAAATATGATGGTCAGGCATTACAGTCGCCAGCGTATGGAACTTTCGCTGCGACTTCAACCTCAGCTACAGCCGGCACCTCAAATTTTGTAGTTTCTTTTAATGGTACCACTACCAGCAAAGAGAGTAACACCTTTGTAGTTTCTGATAATAACACCAAAGTCACTTTCACGAAAACCGATGGTAACTATACGGTGCTGAGCGGTGGCGGCACATGGACTATCAATAACGTGAGCAGCAGTAACCTCAAAATGACCAGTCAATTTGGTTTGGTATTGGAAATGACCAAATAATTCGCTCCATAAATTTAATTATTCTCTAGATGAAAAAACTTTTACTTGCCATTCTTATTATCACTTTTCACGTAGCAGTTTTTGCTCAATCAGGCGCTGGTTGGGAGTGGGCGTCAATAAGTGGCGTAGCTGCGGCACCGAGTAGTGAGCCCGCAGATTTGGCCGTAGATGCCAACGGAAATACTTACGCCGTAGGGCAATACAGTACGGCAATTACGTTAGGTGCTTATAGTTTGCCAGCGCCAACAGGCAGAGATATTTTTATCGTAAAATATAATGCTGCCGGAGTAGTACAATGGCTAAAAAGACATACACCGCCTACTGGTTATAACGAGCTAAGCAAGGTAATTACGGTAGATGCAACTGGTAATTTTTACATTGGTGGCACGGACGACACACCTACACTGTATGGGCAATCTTTTTTTGCAAAATATGATACCAATGGTAATATGCTTTGGAATAAATTTTTAACGCTATATGAGGTTTGCGGTATCAACATCAGCCCAGATGGCAATTTAATATTAAGGGAAAGTGGTTCTGGCGTAAGTAACATCCTTAAAGTAAGTAAGACAGACGGTTCGGAGATTTGGAAGTCTGAAGTTTTAAATGCTGGATCTAATGGTGCATCACGTTTTAAAGATATGACAGATGCGGCAGGCAATGTTTACTTCACTTGTTTTACTTCTAGTGCGGCAACTGTTAAAATTGCGGGTGAAGATATCGTTACCACTGGATTAACCACTTTCATTGCTTCATTAGATGATAATGGACAAAAAAGATGGGTGCAAAAAATCGTGAATATACAAGTGCAATTAGGTTATACGGTTGACGAAAATGGAAGAAGCTACATTGTTTTTGGCGGCGGTGGCGGCGGTACATTTCAAGGAATTACTACGGTAACGAATACCAACAGATATTTTGAGCTAGATAATAATGGACTGGTAGTAAAATATGCTGCAAGTTCTCCTTACCTCACCTCACAATCTATGTTCAGGGTTAAAAATGGATTTGTTTACAGCGTACTCAACGATCAAGCTGGCTACGCTGCTAGTAGGGCGATAGGAGACTATTTGTTTAGCGTACCAGCTACTAACACATTTGCTTTGGCTTATGTGATAAAATATAATGTGTCCAATGGACAAGTGGTATGGGCAAATTCGTTAGAAATTAATGGCGCAGCTTGGAATTCTGGAGTGCTGAATATTTTAGAAATCGGAGCAAATCAAAAAATAGTAGTAGGTGGTAGATATGGCAATAGCGTTAAATTCGGTAGTAACGTTTACAACGCAACAGCTAGTGGTACTTATCCTGGAGACTTATTTGTAGCTCAATTTGATGAAACACTTACACCAGTTCCGCAAGTAACCAATTGGACGGGCAATGCGACCAACGGTTTATGGACTGATGCCGCTAACTGGAATAACGGCGTACCTGACGGAAGTAAAAAAACAGTGATTGAAGGTGGGGTAACCAGCTATCCAACTACGATACCTACCAACGCAACACCCGCTAAAATGGAAATTGCTGCGGGAGCTAGAATTAAATTGCCACTAAGTTTTTCAGCACCTTTTGGTATTGTTAACAATGGCACGATAGAAATTAACGAGACTGGAGCTTTTACTGGCACATTTAACTCTGCGGCACCTATAGCACCAACAGGTTCTGGTAAAATAGTGATTAAAAACGCTGGACTATCTTTCTACTTTCCTACAGGTCTCAATCAATCTTTAGAATTAGATTTTAGTGGCACAATACTTAGTTATGGCGGCACTATTAATGGCGATTTAACGCTTACTAATGGCTTAGTAAATCTCTCCACAGAGTTATATCCTTTAGTGGTGAACAACATTTTTGGTGGTTCATCTACAAGTTACATAGCGGGTAAACTAACTAGGAAAGTAAGTGCTAGCGGACTTTACAATTTCCCAATCGGTACTACTGATAGATATGCACCAGTAAGTTTACAGTTAAATAATATTGTTGGTCCTCAAAGTATTTTAGTAGGTTTTACTAAAACAATAAATGGTGCTGTGCCAAACACTACGGCAGGTGGAAAGTCCGTAACCACCTTGCTAAATGCTGGAATTTGGACAATTACGCCCAACGTAGCACTTACTGGAGGCAGTTATGCAGTAACTTTAAATGGCAAAGGCTATAATAATGACGTAGCCGATGCCAGTAGCTACGTAGTTTTAAAACGAAATAATTCATCGTCTGCATGGGGCTTTTTTGGGGATAACGGCATAGCCACTCAAGCTGGCGGCGTAGTAACGGCAAATGCTGTAAATATTACAGGTTTTTCTGATTTTGCCATCGGCATTGCTAGTGGTTCGGTACCTACCACTTTGCCCGTTAAGCTGTTAGATTTTACTGCGAAAGCAAATGGACAATCTGTAACCTTAAATTGGGAAACCGCATCAGAAATTAACAACGACAAATTTGTAGTAGAAAGGAGTGAAGATGGAAATCACTTTGCGCAATTGGGAGAGGTGAAAGGTAAAGGTTTGGCATCGTTATATAGCTATCGTGATGTTGCACCGGCTAATGGCTACAATTATTATCGCCTAAAACAATTAGACCTTGATGGTACATTTGCTTACAGCGAAGTAAAACTGGTGAAGCTTACTTTAAGTGAGGACATAGTTAAGCTCTATCCAAATCCTGTTGTAAAGGAATTTAGTATTGTTGGTAATGTTAAATCAATTTATTCGGTAAGCTTAACTGATTTATCGGGTAAAACAATTCTTTGTAGCTACTCAAATCACAAAGCGGATGTTCCAAATCAACTACCTAATGGGATTTATTTGGTTAAAATCTCTTATCAGGATGGTTCATCAAATCAGCAAAAAATTATGATTAAGAGGTAAATTACTCTGCAGTTTTAAAATTGATGAGGTAGGCTTTTAACGGAATGCCTGCCTCATTTCTAAACCTTTCGGTAACTACACTTTGGTAATGTCTGTTGGGCTCAAGTTTTACTTCGTAGCTGAAAGATTTTTTATCTTCCGAAAAACCGATTACTCGTTGTACCATCAGCACATTTTTTTCACCAGTTGGCCCATAATCAAAACCTCTAGCATTGGTATTCATTGGTTGCGAGAAATACAAGGTGACTGTTTTAGTGCTTGTATTTACGTTCTGACTGTTGTTCTCAAATTCTTTAATGCCAATTACTTCTGGCCTAGATTTTTCGAAAGCTTCCTTATAAACCGCTAAAGGTTTAACGAAGTACTTCGATTTTTCAACGAAAGCAATTAAATCTTCTTCCTTGTTGTAATCTAGCTCTATCATTTCTTTTACTGCGGCCTTTTTATCTTTCGAGAGATTATAGAATTTTTCGCAAATGGCGTAACCAACGTAGTAACCTAAATCACGCATTTTAAATTGATTGTTAGGACTATTATACAGCCAATTTGCTACAGAGCTAGAAAACATTTCTTTTTCAAAAGCGGCTTTAATCTTTGCATCGTTTGCTTTTCCAAAAGCCATTTGTGGGTTAGGTGAGGATACTTTCAACGCTTTTTCTGCCAGTAATTCTGCTACACCTTCTAGTATAACTTGGGTTAAAAGCGTATTTCCAATGGTTGTTTTTTGCTGTGTGTGTACATATTCATGCACATTGGTGAAAATCAGCCCATCAATTGGTCTGGTTTTAAAGAAGCTCACCAAGTGAGGGAAATCTCTCTGTAGCTCTTCGGTGTTAGTTTGATCATCAGCCATCGAAATTTCTGCACCAATCAGCACTTTATCTTCAAGTGTTGTTCCGCCAGTTCTTAAAGCACCAATACTGAAGTAGATTTTAGCTGGTTTTAAAGTATACAACTTGTTGAGTGAGCCTACCGCTGTTTCAATTTTTTGAGCGTAATAGCCAACTTTTAAAGTATTTGCTCTAACCGACGACCAATAATTTGGATAACGATTGATAGCATTTATAAAACCTTGAGGTGTGTAATTTCTAACTTCCATCAAAGCTTTTAAACCAGCAGTGCCTTTATTGATGTATGAATTTTGAATGATAGAAAGTTGCGTGGTACTATCTTTTGTTGCTTTTATTTGGTCGTAAGCTTCCCAAAAGTGCTTAATATCTGTAGTGACGATATTGTTTTTTTGTGCAAAAGCGACATTGAAAAGTAATGCGCCTATCAAAAATAAAGCCTTCTTCATAAACGTAAATCTATGAAGAAGGCTTTCAATATCCTAAAAAAAGTAAATGGTTTGCAGTTTAATTGAATTTATAATTTAAATACGAGGCTCTAGTTGAGGTGTGTTCGAAATGTTGTTAAAATGTATTTTTAGCTCACCGCCGCTGGGCTCTTACTTTTTGACCGCAAAAAGTAACAAAACCGTAGCGTAGCGAAGCTCATCAGCTTTGCTGATAAACTCTCGGTTGCCTATTTTTCTTTTAAAGAAAGTGCTTTGGCTTACGGGTGCAAACCGAAAAATAGGAGACCGAACATAGCTGAACGAGGAGATTGTAGGGCTAGCGCTAACAAAAAACTCAACTTCGTATTCCAAACTTGCGTTAGGTTGCCACCCCAGTTTTCGACACCCACCGAATAATTTGAGGGCTACAATTCCCCTCTTTTAGAGGGGTGCCCAACGGGCGGGGTGTTCTATTTAAAAAGACGCTATGTGAATATTATTCTAACATTGATGAAGCTTCCTGCATTATTCATCTATCTTTTTACCTTTCATTGCCTGACCAATTGCCGTATCCATCACTCTTTCGGCAAATGGGCGAGTAAACTCATTCAATTCATCCGTTTTTTTGAGGATTAAATCTTTATCACCACTGCCTAAAGCTTCTTTTAAGCTGTCAATGTAACGCTGTGTATCAGTAACTTCGGTTTCTATAAGTAAATCTTTGTGTTTTTCTATAAATCGCTCTGCGGTATAAACCAACTGCTCGCCTTCGCTGCGTGCCTCAATCAACATGCGTTGCTCCACATCACTTTTAGCATTGGTAATACTGTCAATTAACATTTTTTCTACCGTATCGTCGCTTAAACCGTAACTTGGTTTTACTTCGATTTCTTGCTTCACGCCAGAACGTAACTCAATAGCTTGAACTGTTAAAATACCATCAGCGTTAAGCAAGAAATTGATATCCACTTTGGGTAAACCTGCGGGCATTGCTGGAATGCCTTTCAAATCAAATTCTGCCAGTTTACGGTTTTCTTTCACCAAATCGCGTTCGCCTTGGTACACTGAAATCTTCATGTTCACCTGTCCGTCTACTGAGGTAGTATATTGGCGACCAGCCTTAGTTGGTACTTTACTGTTACGAGCAATAATGACATCCATCAAGCCTCCCATGGTTTCGATGCCAAGTGACAATGGCGTAACATCCAGTAATAAAATATCCGAACGGTTACCCGCTAAAATATCAGCTTGTACGGCCGCACCTAAAGCCACCACTTCATCAGGGTTGATGTTATCTTGAGGGGTTTTTTCGAAGAATTCGCTCACCGCTTTTTTAACGTAAGGTGTACGGGTAGAACCACCCACTAAAACCACTTCGTCAATATCAGCAATGCTTAACTCTGCATCTTTTAAAGCCGATTTACAAGCTTCGATGGTTTCTTGTACTTTAGCAGCAATTAAACTTTCGAAGGTTTCTTTATCTAAAGTGCACCAAATTTCTCCCAATTTTTCGTTGTAGAGGTTTTGAGTTGTTAATGCTTTTTTAGCAGCTTCGGCTTGTAAACGTAAGCTTTGTGTTAGTACATTGTCTTTGGCTACTGATGCAGCATCTAGCTGATTTTTTTCTATCCAATAGTTGAAGATGGCACGGTCAAAATCATCGCCACCTAAGAACGTATTGCCGTTGGTGCTTAATACTTCGAAAATACCATTTTGAATTTGTAGGATAGAAACATCGAAAGTACCCCCACCTAAATCATAAACTGCAATGGTTTTTTGTTGCGATGGATCTAAGCCCAAACCGTAAGCCAAACTCGCTGCGGTAGGTTCGTTCACGATACGCAAAACATCTAATCCTGCTAACTTTCCAGCATCACGAGTTGCTTGTCGCTGACTATCATTGAAATACGCAGGAACCGTAATTACCGCTCTGTTCACTGGAGTTTTTAACGCATGTTCCGCTCTAGCTTTCAGTTCTTTTAAAATCTCCGCCGAAAGCTCAATCGGTGTGTAAAATCTGTCGCCAGCTTTAATTTTTACTAAGGCATCGCTATCGTCATCAATTACTTTGTAGCTAAAAATATCGCTGTGTTCCGCAACATCTTTGTACGAACGGCCTAGCAATCGTTTTACAGAGAAAATGGTATTGGAAGGGTCGGTAGTTAAGTAAGCTTTAGCTTCGTTACCCACTTCTGCATCGCCATGTTCATTAAAGTGCACCACCGATGGAACCAAAACGCCTTTTCCTGCATCATTAATTACCTGTGGTTGTTGCTCTGGATTGATAAAAGCGACCAAACTGTTGGTAGTACCTAAATCAATTCCTACAATAATTTCTTCTTTTTGTAATGAACCTGTCGCCAGATTGATGGATATTTTTGCCATAGGGCAAAGTTACAAGAATGTTGTAAGGTTTTGGGGTTGGAATGTTTGAATGTTGTAAAAAAGGTCGATCGTTTTTAATTGCCAATTTCACTTTCCACAATTCGATATTCTCCAAATGTACCATCCCATTTTTCTTTATAAGTAGAGAATTCGATATGTTCAATTATTCCAGCGGTAACATCGATGACATAACTCAAACCTTCTTTTAATGCGGGTATTTCTATTTTTTCGCCATTACTGAACAAAGCATTAATCATTTCTGGTTCTTCGCTGAAATCAACGTAGGCGAAATTTACGTACAAGCTGAAACCAGAAACTCCTCTTTTTGAAACTTTAAGATGAGATAAGTGAGATTTTAAGGAAGGATATTTTTGGACTAAACCATTCAGTAATGTTGTTTCTAATTCATTTAATTCTTCCATATATTAATGCCTAAGTAATTGAATTTGTAAATATAATTATGCTTTCTTGTTCTTTTCCTCAATCCAAAGCGACATGTATTTAGTGCTTTGTAAGGTTTGATGCTTTAATATTTCTCCGAAGAAGTTCTGTTGCTGATGTCCATTTAGGTTTTCTTCAATGCCAGTAATTCTTTCTAAAAAAGGTGCTTCAAACTTATTTTTAGAATATAATTCGTTGATGATTTTAATTCCATGTTGTTGCGCTTGCTTCCACTGGATTTCACTATAGTAAAGCTGTGCGGTTTCATTAACAAAAGCTTCTAAATTATTATTTATGACACCAGCCCAGTCCAATCCGTTTGCCATTCCTTCGGCACCAACTACACTACTGGCAATTGGTGTTCCCGTTTGCATAGCATCTATAAATTTGCCTTTTGCACCTGCGCCAAATAGGAGCGGAGCCAATAAAATTCGGTATTGAGCGATAGTTTCTCTGGCACTTTCGGCTCTACCATGAACAAAAAACTTCTCTCTAGTATTTTGCAATTGTGTTACTTTTTCTGTAGCGTAAGCTCCATAAATATGTAGTGAAGCTTCAGGAAGTTTTTTTCTAAGTAAAGGCCAAACATTAGTTTTTAAGTGTTGCAGGGTTTGCCAATTTGGTTCATGGAGGTAATTGCCGATGAAAACAAAATCTTTTCTTTCTTCAAAAGTTTTCCAATGTTCAGTAGTAGTAATTTCTTGTTCTAAAAATGGCAGATAGTAAAGTATCTGGTTGCTGATATTGAATGTTTGTAGCAAATCCATTTCCACCTGCGAAATAATTAAGGATAAATCGCAACGTAAGATAGATGCCAGTTCTCGTTTGGTAACGTCGTTATATAAATCTAATCCGGCGCTATGTTTAATGGATTGCTGCCTAGCGTGACGTAGGAAATGCAAATCCTCAGTATCCAAAATTCGCATTGCATTCGGACACTCTTGCTGTACTCGCCAACCGTATTGTTCCTCAATCATAAACCTATCGAAAACTACGATATTTGGGTTGAGGTTTGCTAGCCATTCGTTAAATGAACTGTCGTTAAGTTTAATTTCATGTTCAATAACGCCAATAGCTGTTAATTCGAAACTGAAATCACTTTTAGATGCGGCAGATGCAAAATGCACTTCATCGCCATTGGCTAAAAAAAGTTGTACCAATTGTATGATACGAGTGCCCGCTGCCGATGAGGTAGGTTCTGGCCAAACTAATCCGATAAATAAAACTTTTCTTGACGCCATGTTCTGCAAAATTGCATTTATTCCGTTGAACTACAAAAGACTTAACCACGAAGCCACAAAGAACACGAAGATTTTCTTTCTTGCAAAGAATCGACTTTCTAAATTAAAGACTTCGTTTTTCTTAGTGTTCTTTGTGGTTTAATATAATATCACGATATATTCTTAATTTTGCGGCTTATGCTAGGACTAAAACTACTTACCGACCCTCGTTGGGCGAATATTGCCGAAGGAAATTTGGAAGAAATATTAACCGATCACGCTTGGTGCGAGCAAAAAGCGGCGAGTAATGCCATCACTTTAATTACGCAAAACTCCGAGCATCAGGATTTGGTTGATGAACTGACGGCAATTGCATTAGAGGAGTTGGAGCATTTTCAGATGGTTATTAATATCATCAAAGAGCGTGGTTATACTTTAGGTCGTGAGCGTAAAGACGATTATGTTGGTCGTTTAGTGAAGTTTAGCAAAAAAGATGGAAGCAGAAATCAAGCTTTTATAGATAGGTTGTTGTTTGCGGCAATGATTGAAGCTCGTAGTTGCGAACGTTTCAGAGTATTATCACAAAATATCAAGGATGAAGAGCTAGCTAAATTCTACCACGAATTGATGGTTTCTGAGGCAACACATTATACTACCTTCTTAAATTTCGCCCGTAAATATACCATTGATGTAGATGTAGATAAGCGCTGGAAGGAATGGTTAGAGTTTGAAGGAAACCTAATACAAAGCTACGGAAATAAGGAAGCGATACACGGATAGTGGTTACAAGTTAAAAGTTACGAGTTGTAAGTTTGGATGTCGCTAGACCGGTAACTCGCAACCTTTAACTTGAAACTCATAACTCCCTTTCATGATAATTCACCAGCCAAAGCACAATATCTTGGTAGCTTTTAATGCCTTTATGCTGATTGTTCAGCTTTAAGATTTTATCAAAGGTTTTGCCCATATAAACAGACATGGCGCCATTGTACTGAGCCCAAAATTCCCTCTCTATCTTGAAATTATCCATTATCGAAGCTGGAATTTTAATAATGATGTTATTATAGTCTTCTGGATATTTCATTCTGATTTCAAACATCACATACCTAAACATATTGTAATACGCCGAATATTGAAATCGACTATTGCTGCTGTGAACTGCCGCTAGGTAACCCACTAAATTAGCTTCATCTTCTTTAGCAACACCCAATTGGTGCGCAATTTCATGGCAAGTAACAAAAGGCAAAACGAAACTAGGTAATCCGTGGTTAATATTTGCTTCTCCAGAAAGTGGATTGTAATAACCTTCAATTCCCATTTTGCTAGTTAGCCAAGAACTCATTACGGGTTTAACCGCCATATATTTGTATCTGAAGAATGGTTGGTGCTGCGCTAACTGATTATAGGATGTGGCAGCAATATCCTCAAGTTCTTGTGGTGTATAACTAAGTATCGCAGTGTCTATGTCTTTATCTAAAGAATCTAACTTTTGTAAAAAGAACTCATTTAATTTTAATAACTGTTCTTTCTTGTAAGGCTTATCACTAATTTGAAGTTGTTCGTTAATTCTTGGTCTAGAATAGTTTAAACCCCAAAGTAATTTGAAGGAGATGTAGATAATGAGAATGAAATTCACAGATTTTAGGCCGAAAAAATAGTAATCTGTTTTTGTTTTTCTTTGTTTGCTAATGAAAACTACGATGTTCTTTATAACATAAATAATCAAGAGCCCATAGAGGAAATCGCCAATGGCAAATGGGAAAAATGAAGCAATACATCGCTGTATAACTGATGTAATAGGATAGAGCAATCGGCTGTAATAAGTTTCAACGGCTTGAGGGAACAGACCAAAAGTGAAGATGAAAATGCTTACAGAAAATAATATAACCGTTTTTAAAAAATGATTTTTTAAAGTTTTCAATTTTCGTAATGTCCTTTTAAAGAATAGATATATAAAACATCGTTAATTACTTCATAAATTATTCTATGTTCACTATTTATTCTTCTCGACCATTGATTTGCCAATTTATACTTTAAAGGTTCTGGTTTCCCAATTCCTTCAAAAGGATTTTCTTGAATAGCCTTTATCAGCGTCTGAATTTTCTCTTGGATTATTTTGTTTCCAGATTTTTTCCAAAATTCATAATCCCTGATTGCCTTTTTGTGTAATTCAACTTTCATAGGTAGTAGTTTTATTAACACTTTAAGTAAATAAGAAGACTAGTAGACGTTAATCCCACATTTTGTCAACATCTATTTCCAAACCCGGTTTTCCAGATTTCTGTTCTTCCACGCTGTCTAAAACTTCTTTTACAAACTCTTCGTTATATTTCTCTTTTTTTGTGGTAAAATCAATTTTTAGAGCTTTAACGAATGCTTTAATGGCAGCTAATTGCTCTTTATTTTTAGGATGTATAATTAAAGTCTCCATTTTCTGCAATGTTTTAAATCAATACAAATATAGTCAATTACCTATTAAACGTTAACCTTTTACCTGTCTCATTAGTCATGAATTTGCCTTTTTGGTAAGCTAAGTTGCCAGAAACAAAAGTGTGTGTTACACTTGCTGTAAACGTTTGTCCATCAAATGGCGACCATCCACATTTGTATAATGTATTTAATGGAGTTACTACGCATGGATCGTTTAAATCTACCAATACTAAATCTGCCCAATAGCCTTCTCTCACAAAACCACGCTCACTTAAATTAAAGCAGGTAGCTACGTTATGCGACGCTTTCTCTACAATTTTTTCCAATGAAATTTTTCCCTGTAAGTGCATTTCTAATAAAGCAGTTAAAGCATGTTGCACCAAAGGACCGCCAGACGGAGCTTGCATATAACCTTGTTTTTTCTCATCTAAAGTATGTGGTGCATGGTCTGTAGCAATTACATCGATGTGATTGTCTAATAAACCTTGTAAAACTCCTGCTTGATCTGTTGAGGTTTTTACAGCTGGGTTCCATTTAATGAAATTTCCTTTCATAGCATAGTCTGCGTCGTTAAACCAAAGGTGATGTACGCAAGCTTCAGCGGTAATTCGTTTATCGGCCAAAGCCAAAGTGTTGTCAAATAGAGCTACTTCTTTTGCCGTAGAAATATGAAGGATGTGTAAACGTGTATCGTATCTCTTAGCCAGTTCAACAGCTAAAGACGAAGATTTGTAACAAGCCTCCGCACTTCTAATTAGCGGGTGCATCTCGATAGTCAAATCATCGCCGTACTTTTCTTTGTAAGTAGCCAAGTTATGACGGATTGTGGCTTCGTCTTCACAATGCGTAGCCACCAACATTGGTGCTTTGCTGAAAATATTTTCTAACGTTTTCTCGTTATCCACCAACATGTTTCCTGTAGACGAACCCATAAAAACCTTAACGCCACAAACATTTTTAGGGTCAGTTTTGAGTACTTCTTCAATATTGTCATTACTTGCACCCATGTAAAATGAGTAGTTGGCTAATGAGGTAAGCTGAGCAATCGCATATTTATCAGCCAGTAAATCTTGAGTTAAAGTGTTGGGAACGGTATTTGGCATCTCCATAAAAGAAGTGATACCACCAGCCACAGCGGCCATGCTTTCTGAGAAAATATCTGCTTTGTGTGTTAATCCGGGTTCACGGAAATGCACTTGGTCATCAATCATCCCTGGTAAAAGATGTAAACCTTCAGCGTTGATTTCTATATCTGCTGAGACATCAATAACCGATGCAATTTTTTCAATTCTACCATTTTTAATGAACAGGTCGCTGGTAATTATTTGGCCTTCGTTTACAATATTGGCCGCTTTAATCAAGATTGTACTCATGTTTCAAAGTTAGGATTATTGTTGAATTGTTGTATTGTTAAATTGTTGCAATATAGAAGCTGCGCTACTCAACCATTGGGTAATTCACAATTCAGTCATTAATAACCCATAAGTCGTATTTCGTAAATCTAAAATTGTAAATTTGTGGCTATGCCAAAAAAATTCGAAGAGTTTAAGCTCAACAGACAAATACTGAATGCAGTAGAAGAGGCTGGTTTCACCGAAGCTACCCCAATTCAAGAGAAAGCCATTGGTCCGGTATTGTCTGGACAAGATTTATTCGGCATTGCACAAACGGGCACGGGAAAAACTGCAGCTTATGTGCTGCCTATGCTCATGAAACTGAAATTCGCACAAGACGAAAATCCAAGGGCTTTAATTTTGGTGCCCACACGGGAGCTCGCATTGCAGATAGAAGAACAAGTAAAACTGTTTTCTACCTATACTGATTTAAGGACTGTGGTTATTTTTGGCGGTATCGGGCCTAAAACACAAAAGGAACAAATAGCTAAAGGAGTAGATATTCTTGTAGCTACGCCAGGCCGCTTTTTAGATTTGTATTTAGCTGGCGACATCAATACGCGTAGCTTGCAGTTTTTAGTGCTAGATGAAGCAGATAAAATGATGGATATGGGCTTTATTGGGTCTATTCATCGTATTTTAGAAGTCGTTCCCCGTAAGCGCCAAAACTTGCTTTTTTCTGCTACCATGAGTGATTTGGTACATAAAATTGCTGGTGATTTCCTTAAAAATCCACTTACAGTTGAAGTTGCTACCCAAGCTACTCCTGCAAAAACGGTAACTCAGATGATGTATATCGTTCCGAATTTTAAGACTAAAATCAATTTGTTGCAAAATTTATTGAAGAACGTTGACGAGTTTAAAAGACTGATTATTTTCTGTAAAACGAAAACCGTAGCTGATAATATCAATAGTTTTATAACGAGAAGGTTGGGAGAGGAAGCAGTTAGGGTTATTCATGCCAATAAAGGTCAAAATACTCGTATCAATTCTATCAATAGTTTTAAGGAAGGAAGCATTAGGGTTTTGGTGGCAACAGATGTTGCTTCCAGAGGAATCGATGTAAGTGAAGTGAGTCACGTAATCAACTTCGATGTTCCAATTATTATTGAAGATTATGTACACCGAATTGGTAGAACAGGGAGGGCATTTAATGAAGGAACTGCAATTACTTTCTGTACTGAGGCAGAACGGTATTATATTGATAAGATTGAAAAACTGATCAGACAACAAATTCCTGAAAAAGAGCTCCCTGCTGAAGTTTTCATAGAAGAAACTCCATATGAGGAAAAACAATCCCTAGCAAGGGAAATTGATGCCCAAAAGAGGAAAGAAGACCCCGATTTTAAAGGAGCATTCCATGAAAAGAAAAAGCAGTATACTTCTGTAAACAAAAAAGTTACAAAAGGAAGTTATAAATCGAAACCTAAATCACGTAGATAAATTGAAAATCAAATTAACTCCGCTAAACATTTTGTCTGCTCTCAGCTTAATGACGGTTTTAGGTTTAGTGATCGATAAAAATTGGTTGCTAGCTCCGGCCAATCACGAATATAAAGGGCTTTTTATTGCACTTGGTTTGTTAGTGTTTTTCGTGTCGTTTCTGTGCGATCAAATATTTAGAAAATTTATCCCCACTTTGGCAAGACTTTGGCTAATGCAGCTCATGGTTATAGTGTTCGCTGTAATTTTTGTCTTGGTATTAAAGATAAGTGTGTTTGGATAATATGTGAGTTTACAATAAGACAAAATTATAAAGATGAAAAAAGCAGAAATAAAAATTACAGTAGAGTTAGACGAAAAGAACGTGCCCGAAAATATTCTTTGGGAATCATCAGATTCGGAGAATAAAGACCAGATGGCAGCAAAATCTATGATGTTAGCACTTTGGGATCATAATTATAAAAATTCTATGAGAATAGATTTATGGACCAAAGATATGCCAGTTGATGAAATGAAACGTTTCTTTTATGAAACACTACAAACTATGGGAGATAGCTTTTTAAGAGCTACCGGAGAGCAAAACATAGTTGAAGATTTAAGAGATTATTGTGCGCATTTCGCAGATAAAATGGGGATTAATACCAAAGGATAGCGAGTTTAATATTTTATGAGTCTACCTGCATCTAAACAGATTTTTATAAATTTTATCGTTAAACTATTGCTAATACTAGCAATAATTGGCGGAGGTGCAGCATTGTTGTTTTACAATAAAGATAATACCATTTACTTTAAGCAAAAACAGCAAAGGGTAGTAGATTTAATAGAACTAAACGATGCCTTGCAGAAAACAGTGCATGCTTATCTCGGTGTTGCCAACGCAGATACTACTCAACTAGACAGCTTAAAGATTTACCTTAATGTCTTAGCACAGAGGAAAAAAATATTAAACGTATTTTCTCAAGAAAATGAGGTGTACAAGAGTGATGCCTTAGCAATAAGACAAAGTCTGGAAGATGAAGAAAACTTTTATACTTCTCAAGTATCTGTATTTTCAAAATCAGGGACCACTTTTACCAAACTACAAATAGGTTTAAGTGATAAAATTGGTGCTACCCAACCTTTGTTATCTCAATTAATAAAATTAGAGCGTGAAGACCTAAAAGTAAGGATATTGCAAAACGATAGTTTTTACGAAAAGTTGGGCTATTTGTTAGTTGGTATAGGCGGATTAGTTTTATTGATGGTAATTGTATTGTACAGGCGTTCGCAAAAGAGCCTTGAAAAGCAATTGTTGCACGATAGAGAAATCTATAATGCTAAGTTAAATGCTCAGTCTGCTAATAATGCTAAAACTGAGTATTTGGGAATGATTAGTCATGAAATTAGAACGCCTATGAATGGCGTACTGGGCATGTCTAATCTCTTGATGCAAGGCTCATTAACTAGTGAGCAAAGAGAATATGCTAAAACAATTCATGATAGTGCCGAGTCTCTTTTACGTATAGTAAACGATATTTTAGATTTCTCTAAGATCGAAGTAGGTAAGGTACATCTAGATAAGGTTTCGGTTAATATTAGAGATCTTATTGGAGAAACCTTTATGCATCTTCCAAAGTCAACTGAAGAACTGACTATTGGTTTTAAGATAGATAAAAACGTTCCGAATTCAATTTATGGTGATCCAAAACGTTTGAAGCAGCTATTGCTTAATTTTTTAAGTAATGCAGTGAAATTTACTGAAACAGGCAGTATTATTTTAGAATGTTCAGTAATTGATAAATCCGAAAATGGAGACCTGAGAATTGGATTTGTAGTGAAGGATACTGGAATTGGTATAGCCGAAGATAGAATAAAATCGTTGTTCAAACCTTTCGTGCAAATTGACCATTCTACTATGCGTAAATACGGTGGTACCGGTTTAGGTTTAAATATTGCCTACAACCTAATCACGATGATGCAAGGAAAGGTAAAAGTGAAAAGTCAGGTTGGAAAAGGCTCGGTTTTTACTTTCTTCATTACAACTAAAGAAGCTGTTGAAACCACGGTTACGAAAGCTGTGAAAGAAGAACCAAAATTAGTTGTATTAGATAACGAACTTTCTGCTAACTATCCGTTCAAAATATTAGTAGTGGATGATAATGAAATTAACCTGATGCTGATTACTAAAACACTCAGTAAGTTGGGCTACGAATGCAAAAAAGCATCTAACGGGCAGATTGCGGTTGATATGGTGACTAAAGAGCATTTTGATCTCATTTTTATGGATATGCAAATGCCCATTATGGATGGCACTGTAGCGACTACTGAAATAAGAAAGCATTATCGTGTTTATGAATTTCCTGTTGTGGTGGCACTTACTGCCAATACATTAGGCGATGGGAAAGATAAATGCTTGGAAGCTGGTATGCAAGATTTCATTGCAAAGCCTTTTAAACCAGCCGAAATAGAAGAGGTGATCAAAAAATGGGCTCCAAAAATAATCGACTACAAAAGCAAACATCAATCTAATTCCTTAAGTTAGCAGTTTAAAATAGATTATCATGCTAATTGTAAATAAGCCAATGGCCTTAATTGGGCTAGTCTTAATATTTATTGCCGGATTTTGTCCGATATTACAAGTGAAGATTATTTTTGAATGGGTCAACTGGGGTTTATATAAAACAGACATTCGTCTATTTCTAATTACTTATTCATTTATCGCCATCACTGCTTTGTGTTATTTTATCAGGCAGTTGAAAGCTTTCCGGTTTCTTACCAGAGTGATGTTTATATGGATTTTATTGATGGCCGTTGCCGTTTATTTTAAATCAACACATTACTTCGGGATGAAATTAGCTGATAACTTATTGGGCAAGGCTATTCATTTCCAATGGGGATGGATCATCTTGTTTATTGGTGCTGTTTTATTATTGTTCAGCGTTAAAAAGGAAAGATTAGAAGTTTAATGAAACTTGCCAAATATGGTTTGTTTGTAGCTTTCTTGTTGCTGAAATCAAGTTTGGCGTATGCGCAACAATCCAAACCTCCGTTTAGCATTTCAGATAAATTATTTGATACCACTCAAGTCAGTACTTTAGGTTTGTCTTTCGCTAAAGGCATAGAAACATCAACTGTGTTTAAGCCCAGCCAGCGAGATTATAAGTACAACCATGGCGTAGTTTTATTTCCTTTTAAGAATGAATTGTATGCCCAGTGGCAAAGTTCGTTAAAAGATGAGGATGCCATAGAAACTCGCATCATGTATAGCAAAAGTAAGGATGGCATAAATTGGTCAAAACCACAGGTTTTAGTTGTTCCAAATAAGGATGGCTTGATTACAAATGGCGGCTGGTGGAGTAACGGAAATACGTTGATTGCCTATGTTTGTAAATGGTTGGTAGAGGGGAAAGATCCTAAGCAAGGTGTCACCATGTATATAGAAAGTGCTGACGGTATAAACTGGTCATCTCCAAAATCTGTGCTGGGGAAAGATGGCAAACCTATATTGGGGATTATAGAGCAAGATGTACGTATGCTTCCCAATGGCCGTATTTTAACGGTTTTTCATGAACAACCTGGACTAATTGCTAAACCTTATTTTACTGATAATCCTAACGGAATAGAAGGATGGACAAGAAGTGAAATGCAAAATCTCCCTCATAAAAGTGGCATGAGCAGAGAATTGGAACCGAGCTGGTATCATCGCCCAGATGGCAAAGTGGTAATGGTTTTTAGAGACCAAAATAATAGCTATAAAAAATTGGCGGCCATAAGTAGCGATAATGCATTGAGTTTTTCGACACCAATTTTAACTAATTTTCCAGATTCTAGAGCAAAGCAGAGTGCAGGTAATTTGCCTAATAAAATAGCTTTTCAGGTAAGCAACCCTTCTGGTAACAAAACCCGCATACCTCTGGTATTAACTTTAAGTAAGGATGGAGAATTATTTGATAAGGCATTTTTGCTGCGCAGTGGAGACGGAGATTTACAACCTTTAAGATATGAGGGGAAATATAAACGTATTGGCTATAGTTACCCAAAGTCTATCGTTTGGAAAGAACATTTGTACGTTTCTTATGCCACTAATAAAGAAGATGTAGAAGTTACGCGAGTTCCTTTAGCTACTTTGAACTACTAGATTTTTAGCAAGTATTGATAAAGTTTTTCTGTCGGTAAACCCATTACATTGGTGTAAGAGCCATTTAGCTTTTCTACTACGGTTAAACCAAACCAATCTTGTACGCCATAACTACCAGCTTTATCAAATGGTTGGTAATTATCAATGTAATAATTAATTTCTTCTGCGTTTATAATACGACAGAAAACTTCAGTTTGATCATAAAAAGAAACTATTTTTCCTCTATAGTTGATGCTTACACCTGTGTAAACTTCATGTTTGCTGCCAGATAATTTGCCAAGCATTTCTTGTGCTTCATTGTGATCTTTCGGCTTTCCCAATATTTCTCCGTTAATAGCTACAATAGTATCGGCAGTAATGATAATTTCATCAGGATGAGCATCAAATGCCCTAGCTTTCTTCTCCGCAATATATACAGCAATCTCGGGAGCACTTAAAGTTTCAGGATAACTCTCGTCTACGTCTTTCAGCTCCACAGAAAACTTCAATCCCATTAGGTTCAATAGTTCTTGTCGTCTTGGAGATTTTGAAGCGAGTATAATTGGTGCAGTAACTTTTAACATGTTTGTATTTTAAAATGAGTAGCAATATGAAGTTAAAGATTAGTGCTTTCTTTTGTTCAGAATTGCTTTTTATAATTTCTTCAAAAATAACAAAAGCGGCTATTTGCCGCTTTGTTATTTATATTTTTTATTTGCTATAATGATTTCATTAATTCCCAGCTTGGCGCTCTTTCGTTCTTTTTTCCATCTCTGCTTTTTGCCTATCAAGAATCAATTTGTAGGTTTTCTTTTGATCTTCTGTTAACAAAGCGGTTACTAAACAACCAAAAAACTAGATACCTACCAACTAAATTATTTACTCGCTTCGGCGGCAGATGGGATGTCGCCATTCCAGTTGTACTGAACTTTTAGTACTTTTTCTATCACATCTCTAGCGGTAGCTTCGCCACCATTTTTTGGCGAAATGTAATGGGCAATTGCTTTAATTTCTTCCACCGCATCGGCAGGGCAGGTGGCAATTCCAACTAATTTCATTACTTCTGCATCAGGAATGTCATCACCCATGTATAAAACCTGATTTGGGCTAATTCCCTTTTGCTGCAGGTAATTATTAAAAACTTCTACTTTGTTGTGTACACCTAAGAAAACATCGGCTACGCTCAAACCTTCGAAACGTTTGCTCATTGCCACACCTTTGCCACCAGATATGATACAAACATGATAACCTTTTTTAGCCGCTAATTGTAGCGCATAACCATCTTTAATGTTGAAAGAGCGTAATAATTCACCACTTTCGGTTGCAATAACCGTTCCGTTGGTAAGTACGCCGTCCACATCAAAAATGAACGTGGTAATGTTTTTAAGGTTTTGAAGCATAGCTTGGTTATGTTTTAAGGGTTACGAGTTGCAAGCTATGAGATTAGCCCCATAACTGATAACACGTAACCTGCAACTTTACTGATTATCTCTCCACTCGTAAACCCAAGCAGATTGAATTTGTTCTAAATGACCTTCGGTGCATTGCTCTCTTGTACCGGCAAAGTTTGGTAATTCCAATACCCATTCAATCAATTCGGTAAACCTAATTCTGTAGATTTTTGCTTCGTTAAAATCGTCGCCAAATTTTTCATAAAGCTCTAAAGCAATATCTTCAATGTCATTCCATTGAATTGGTAAAGCAAATTTATCGTTGTTCATATTGTTGTAATGTTTTTTGTTGGTTAACTGTTTAGTTTTTTAATCGGTTAACTGATACCTGACTACTGTTACCTGAAAACTGTTTAGTGTCCCAAAAACCCTGATTGGTCTGGTACGGTAATTTCGATGTCGCCATCTAAAACTACGCACTGACACGCTAATCTTGACGTAATTTTTGGTCTAACCGCACGGTCAACAAAATCTTCTTCCTTTTCAGAGATTTCCTGAATGTTGTCCATTCCTTTGGTTACGTAAATGTGGCAAGTACTGCATCCACAAACACCACCGCAGTTGTGCTGTAATTTGATGCCGTTATCCAATACTACATCTAAAACGTCTTCACCAGCGGCAATAGGTAGCTCGATAGGCTCTTTTCCTTCTTCTTCGAAATTTATCTTTAGTTTGAAAATACTCATAATTCAGTGCAAAAGTAAGCAGCCAAAACTAAAAAACAGTATGATTTACCCTTTTTTAATCTGCTCGCTTAGTAATTTATATATTGTTAACCATTCGGGATGTTCTTGAAGCATTCCTTCATGTTTTTTTAAGGTCTGCTCATCATTTCTTACCGCTGGACCAGTTTGCACTTCCATAGGTAGCGCAGTTTGTATTTTGTTGGCAGTTTCGGTAATCAAAGGTTTAATGATATCGAAATCCAAATGATTTTGTGCTAATAATTGTTGTGCAACGCCATAAAGGTAGTTAGGGAAATTACAGGCAAACACAGCTGCCAAATGCAAGGTCTTTCTTTGCTCGCTATCTACTTCGTAAAAATTTTTACTGATGAGCTTAGCTAAGTGTTTCAGCGAATCAAGATTACTCGTATCATTTGCCTCTAAACAAAGTGGAACATTGCTGAAATCAAGCTCTTTATGTTTGGAGAAAGTTTGCAGCGGATAAAACACACCGTAATTTTTGTGATTTGACAATGCGTCTATAGTAACAGCTCCAGAAGTATGGGCGATTAATCCGCTATAGTTCACTAACTGCGAAGCTACTGTTGCAATGGCATCGTCTTTCACCGAGATCAGTACAATGTCACTGTCCTCAGTATTAATTTGAGCAATCTCAGCTACAGCAACAGCATCAACTTTGTTAGCTAATATTTGAGCATTTTCTAAGTTGTACGACCAAATATTGAGCAATGTTACATTTGCATTCCTCAGTGCTTTGGCTATGTGTGTAGCTACATTTCCCGAACCTATGATAGATACTCGCATTAATCTGTTTTCAGTTCTTTTTTCCTTCTGAATATAGAAATCAAGAAACCAATGACCATTACGATAGTACCAATCCAATATAAGTTGATATATGGGAATTCGATAGACTTAAATACTAACCAGTCTTTCGCTTGTTGAGGTTTCTCAAAAATCTGAAGCTCAAATTTATTCTCTTCAGGGATAATTTTAGTGAATCTAACTCTAAAACCTAGTTCGTCAATTTTACGGGCAAAATCGAAAGTGTTATTGCCTTTAATTAAAAATAGAGGTTCAACATTGTAAATTTTGCCACTCACGTTAATTTCTAGAGGCAAGCTTACTGCTAAGTCTTCTTTTTCTACCTTTAAATCTCTAACAACAGGTTTATTGTTTAATGATTTTACCGTTAGTATACCACTGCTAGTATGAACCGTATCGCCAACTTTTAGCGTAACAATACGGGGAGCTTTATAGTTCTCTTCTTCTGTATGCCCTTCGTGGTCAGCGTGTTCTTCTTTTTTCTGTGCAGCGCTGGTAATGTGGGTGTAAATATCTTTGAATAAATAATGTTTAGTATCTGGAGAAGCAATTAAACCCATTTTTCCATTTTCTTGGATACTTGGATTAAGTGTAAAATCTTCTTTTACTTTACCACTTTCTTCATCAATTACCCTGAAATTAAGCTTATAATAAGTATTAGGCTGTATGGTGGTGTCGCTGATATAAGTAACGGTGTATTTGCCCATTTTCTTAGGCTCGTTCTTATACAACATGATGTTTTCGCCAGGCTTAGCTGCTTTTTCGAAATCCTTAACAGGGATGTAATTGGTTGCGTTAATAGAAATTGGATTACTTGTAGCTGCAGCAACCAAAGCACCAACTAGCAAGATGGCAAAGCCGATATGTGCAGTTGCCGAACCCGCTAACTTGCTACCTCGTTTAGTAAATACACTAGTAAGTAATCTAGCATTAGCTATTACCGCAAAAATACAGCTAAAAGTAAGAATGATGTACATCAAGTTGCCGTAGATTTCTGTTAGCCAGACAAATCCGCCAGTAATTACTAACGCAAAAACGATAGATGAGATTAAGCTACTATAGAATTTCTTCGGATCTGTACGCTTATATTTTAAAAACTGAGAAAAACCTGAAATTAATGCAATCAATACGGCAAAAGGCGCTTGCCATTGGTTGTAAAATCTTACTGCGTCTTTAATCGGTGCATAATTAGTTCCGAAAGCTGCATTAAATACTGGAACAGAAGTAGCGAAAATAATGTGGATACAAGAAACAGTAACTACTAAAGCGCCGATGAACATCCAAAATTCACGAGAATAGGTTTCTTCATCTTTATGCGTGATTGGTAATTCTTTCCACCGCAAAGCGACGAAAAACACCGAAATAGCTAAAAATACTGCGATATAAATTACCAACTGCCAAAACATTCCCAAATCGGTAAATGAGTGAACAGAAGTTTCTCCTAAAATTCCACTTCTAGTTAAGAAAGAAGCATATAAAACTAAGATGAAACTTACTAAAATTAATGCCATTGCCGTGAAATAAGCGTGGCCAGTATTTTTATAAGCGATGATAACGTGCAAACCGCCAATTAAGGTTAACCAAGGAATGATAGAAGCATTTTCTACAGGATCCCAAGCCCAGAAACCACCAAAGTTAAGTGCTTCGTAGGCCCAGAACGAACCCATAACGATACCTGTACCTAAAATCATGATGGCAAATGAAACCCAAGGCAAAACTGGCTTAACCCAATCTTTATAACGTTTTTGCCATAAAGCTGTAATGCCATAAGCAAAAGGTACAATCATGCTGGCAAAACCTAAGAATAGGGTTGGTGGATGGATGACCATCCAATAGTTTTGTAGTAATGGATTTAAGCCGCGACCGTCGGTAATGAAGGTTAAATAGTTTTTGTAGTTTTCAGGATCAGCAAAAATAGGAGCCATATCCTTCAGATTCACAGCATCTCTCAATAAGATAAATGGAGAGGAACCTACACGAGCACCTAAAATCTCAACGCCCAATAACATCGAGGTTAAGAAAGCTTGTGAAAGTGCCACGATGGTCATTACACCATTTTCCCAAGATTTAGCTTTCCAAATCAGGATGATACCCAGTAATGATTGCCAAAATGCCCATAACCAGAAACTACCTTCTTGCCCTTCCCAAAAAGCGGAAACAATGTAGTAAACAGGTAACTCTTTAGATGAATGAGAGTAAACGTAATTATATTCGTTGTAATGATTTAAGATCAAGTAGAACAGGGTGGAACCGATTCCTATGATGCCGATTCCATTCAGCCAAAACCCAATTCTTCCTAGTTTAGTCCAAGAACGGTCTTCTAAGTTTTTATTGTTAGTAGCAAAAAAATAGGCTATTGTAGAAAGTAATGATGCGCCAAACGAAAGTACGATGAAAAATTGGCCTAATTTGCCTGGAAGGAGGTTCTCTCCAATAAACTGAATATCCATTAAGATTTTGATTCTTTTGTTCCTTTGACGCTCTCTTTAACGCCCTCTTTGATTTCTTTAACTGTCCCATCTTGGTTTACTTCAACCATGTTATCATTATATTTAGAAGGACATTTCATTAAAATTTTAGAAGCATAGAAAGTATTGTTCTCCATTTTGCCAATTAGTACCAATTTCTCCGAACGCTCGAAATCTTGAGGTTTAGAGCCGTTAAGTACCACTTTGTTCACGGTGCCAGCTTCATCTTTCATAAAGAAAGCAAAATGGTTGGGGTCTTTTACCGCATCATAGTACATGCCTTGGCTTTTTTCCCAGTAACCCATCACATGCTCTTCTCTTTGTGATTCGGTAGCTTCCTTAAAGTTCGAGTAAGAATCTGTGTCAGCATTTAAGCTAACTAAAAATCCAATGCAAATTGCAATTGTGATTAAACCGATGATGGCACTTTTTCTCATTAGAGGTGATTTTAAAATACAGCACACAAAGATAGAAAAACAAAAGAAGGTCAGCTATTTCAGGGGCTTTCTAAAACATAACGTGACAATTAGTTGATAAACAAAAAAGCCCCGTAACATATAAATTACGGGGCTTTGTTTTATTTAGAACCAGTCTATGGCCAAACGCCTAAGTTCATATAAGAAACGGCGATTTTATCTATCGAATTTACAAAAGCTGCTGTCCTTAAAGTTTTAACTTCCGGCTTGTTAATTAAAGTCTCCCTGATTTCGCGGTAAGAGTGAATCATGGTGTCTTCTAATCCTGAATTTACTAACTCTAATTCTGATGCTCCTTTAACAATCATTAAGCGGTTCTCAGCCGGAATGGTTTTTCCTGTTAAGCTCTCTAACGTATTAATCAAATTGGCATTTGAGTTTTCTGCATAGCGATTTTCCATACGGCCAAAAGCTACGTGTGAAAGGTTTTTTAACCACTCGAAGTAAGAAACAGTTACACCACCAGCATTGCAATACATATCTGGGATAATGATACCGCCCATTTCTGTGAAAATTTCTTCAGCTTCTGGAGTACATGGGCCGTTTGCACCTTCTGCAATAATTTTAGCCTTAACGTTGCGTACATTATCGGCAGTAATTTGGTTTTCTAAAGCTGCAGGCACCAAGATATCGCAATCTTGTTCTAAACCTTCTGCAGAGTTTTTAAATCCGGTTGCACTAGGGAAACCTAATAACGAGCCTGTGTTTTTGCGGTGAGCGAAAACGTCGTCAATGTCAAATCCGTTAGCGTTGTAGATTGCGCCTTCATATTCACAGATACCTACAACGGTAGCACCAAATTCGATTAAGAATTTAGCTGAGTGATAACCTACATTACCTAAACCCTGCACAATTACTCTCTTGCCATCTAAACCAGCGGTAAGACCTAGTTTTTTCATATCATCAGCGTGACTTACACACTCACGAACCGCATAAGCTACACCACGGCCAGTTGCTTCTTTACGACCACGAATTCCGTGTAATGCGATTGGCTTTCCAGTAACACAACCTAGTGCATCTAAAGAGCCTGGGTTCATGGTCATATAGGTGTCGGCAATCCAGCTCATTTCACGTTCGCCAGATCCATAATCTGGAGCAGGAACGTCGATGCCTGGACCGATAAAGTTTTTCTTAATCAACTCTGTTGTGTAACGACGAGTGATAGTTTCTAGCTCGGCTACAGTGTAGTTTTTTGGATTAATGCAGATACCACCTTTAGCGCCGCCGAACGGCACATTTACGATAGCACATTTATAAGTCATCAGCGCAGCTAGAGCCATCACTTCGTCTTCGTTCACCATATCGCTATAACGAATACCACCCTTAGTAGGGCTCATGTGGTGCGAGTGCTCTACACGCCATGCGTCAATTACTTCAAAGCCGTTTCCTCTGCGAATTGGGAACTGAAAACGGTATACACTGTTACATGCTTTAATTTGTGCCAATAAACCTTCAGGGTGTGAGGTAAACTTAGCGGCACTGTCGAAATTTTTACACACATCGGTGAAAAAACTTGTTTCATTTGCTGTACTAGCCATTTTTTTAATTTTTTGGTTTTATGCTTTTACGGCTGCAAAATTGCAGTAAAATAAACCATTCTTGCAAGAATATTTTTCTTAGTGTATGGTAAACACTATAACGTTTAGGTTCAAAAAAATGTTTGTACAGCGTTTAAAATTAGTTTTTGACGTTAGATTTTTTTTCTAACAATTTTAAACGTTTGTCTAACGAGAAAAGATAAATTAATAAACCAACCAAAATAATGACGATGCAAATCACTACAATGTAAATTTTCCCATCTTCACGTAGTTGGTCTGCCATCTCAATATCGTTGTTTTGAGCTAGTAAATTAAGTGAAGAAAAAAGTAAAAAAAGTATAGTTAGCGCTTTTTTCATTGAGATTATATTTTTATTTATGAGGTAATGAAGCTGCCATGAGTTTCCTGTTGTATTTTTTAATTGTAAGCTTATGGCCGTCGTTGTTATGAAAGTTGTTTGATTTCTAAAATTTTCGTTCTGAAACGAAGTGTGTAAACCCAGTAGCCTACTAAAATCCAACCTAAGCAAGCTGGGTAGAATACCATACGCATTCTGCTATCTAAATCGTAGCTATTAAAGCCTGGGTTGCCACCATTGCCCGGGTGTAAAGAGTCTTGTAAGCGAGGTAATACGAATAGTAGAACCACCATCATAGGGAATGCGAAAATATTATAGATAGCACCTATTTTAGCTCTTTTTTGCTCTTCGTCTATCGCATTGCGTAATACAAAGTAGGCAAAGTATAAAAGTAGGGAGATAGCTGCGAAATTTTGCTTAGGATCGAAACTCCAAAATTGTCCCCAAGTAAACTTAGCCCAAACAGCTCCGGTTACAATACCCAAAATCCCGAAAATAATTCCTGCATTTGCACTTTCTACCGCTCTGATGTCATCGGCTTCGCTTTGTGTACTTAATGATTTTATGCTATACCAAACTGATATGGTAAAAAGAACTATCATGGCAAACCACATTGGCACGTGGAAATATAAGTTTCTAATTGTTTCGTTAAGAATCGCTAATCTGGGTACATCTAAAATTAATCCAGCAATTGCGGTGTAGATTACTAAAATAGCGGCCAATATCTTCCACCAAGTTTTATGCATTTTTTTTGTATTTAGTATTTAGATGTTAGTAGTTAGATAGGGATGTAATTATCACATCATCAAATTACCAAATCATCACATTGTTAATCTCGCCAAAGGTAAGGAAATAACAATAAAGCTACCGTCATTACTATTACATTTATCACGGCCAAAAGCCCAATCTCATCTAAACTTACAGACCTATCTAGGCCGTCCATCGCATTTTTAGCGAATTTGATTAGCACTATAAGTACCGGAATGATGATTGGGAAGCTCAGAATTGCCATCAACATACCGCCGTTGCCAGTTTTTGAAGCTATCGCGGATACCATTGTGAAAATGGTAGAAAAACTTAAGCTGCCTAACACTGCGGCTACGAAATACATTAGGATATCGGCTCCTTCTGGAAAATCGAATACTAATGAATAGAATAACAGAGCGATGACTGTTAATACAATCATCAATAAGCTATTATAAAGTGTTTTGGCTATAATTAGTGCTGCCGGACTAACTAATGTATATATATATAACTGTCGCCCTTTGCTTTCTTGAAGGAAACTTTTCGCAATTGCATTAATGGAAGCAAACAACATGATAATCCAAAAAAGTGCATTCCAAGTAAGTTTGTCAATAATTTGGAAAGACATGTAGCATACAAACACCGTAGAAACTACGTAAAGTAAAACTCCATTTAAGGCATATTTGGAACGCCATTCTAAAATGACTTCCTTTTTGATTAAATGTTTTACCTGTTGAGCTAGTTGCATTTGCGCAAAGATACAATGATTTGCGATTTTAGATTTACGATTTTAGAATTTTGACCGACTTAGCGTGAAATTCAATTTATACTTTTAGTCGAAATCGTAATTCGTCAATCTAAAATCGTAACTCTACTAATGGCTGTGTCCTGAGAAAAAGCCTATTAAAGCGATACCTATACCTAATAATACAGCTAACATTTTACGCTTGTTAATTTTGTGGTCGGCACTAGATTCAAAAAGTATGGTAGTAGATATATGTAAGAATATGCCGATCACAATGCCCATAATTTTGTTGAAGTAGGCTTCAATGCCTCCTAATGTACCGTTGCTTAATCCTAAACTTACCCAATAACCCAATGGGGCCATTATAGCGAATAATATCAGATAGAAAACAATAGATCCTTTTTTAATATGGTTTTGAACTAAAATACTCGCTAATGCAAAAGCTGCAGGAATGTGATGTAAGGCAATACCAAAAATAAACTCGTTGTGATGGTCTTTTGCCAGAGGCATTCCTTCTAAAAAAGCATGTAAACACAAACTAATCATAATACCATAAGGAAAGGCATGCGTGTGTGAATGCTTATGGATGTGTCCGTGCTCTACGCCTTCAGAAAATTGTTCCAGAAAAATCTGCAATAAAAAACCAATAAGAATATAGATACCTATTTCGTGGCTGTCTGAACCGTGATAAGCATCGGGAATGAGGTGTAAGACCGTTATTGCAAAAAGATAAGCCCCACTAAAAGATAAAATGAGTTTTAATAATTGTGATTTATCGTTCTTAACCAAAAAGATGGTCAATCCGCCTAAAAAAGCAGAGAAAAATAAAATCGAAAACTTCCAAAGTTCCATTAGCTAATATGATTTTGTGTTTTACCAATTTGGTAATCTAAGACTTGAATATGCTCAAGTTCTTAGGCTGTTTCCACAATTGTTCGTTTTAAAACCTTTTTTTCTGTGTATCTATAGATAGAGATGCTAAGCAGTCCGAGCAATATTCCCAGTATCATACCACAAAAAACATCAATAGGGTAATGCACACCAACGTAAACCTGAGCAAAGCTGATGGATGCCGCCCAAATAATTCCGGTAGGTAAAATGGCTTTCCATTTACGATAGAAAACGCCAATTAAAAATACTGCAATGCCGAAATGGTTGGTAGCATGGGATGAAGGGAAGCTTTTTCCGCTACCACAAGGCACTCGTGGAATAATTTGGCCTGTTAAGCTAACTTCGTTGCATGGCCTTACTCTAGATACATTTGGCTTAATAATTCTTGAGGAAATCAAATCTCCTAAAGCGAAAGTTAAAAGTACTCCGCCAATAATATATAAACCTGCTTTTTTGTATTGCTTGATACAAAAAATAACAATAAATAAATACAGCGGCGACCAGAAAAATCGGTTACGTAGCAAAGGCATAATCCAGTCGAAGAAACTGTTGCTTAAGCCACGATGTATTTTTAGAAATAGTTCTGTGTCGAACTGTAAGAGCTCTTGCATCATGCTTTTTTACAAACTAGAATTAAGCGGTCTGATTTTAGTTCGTCAAACTCTTCTAAATGGTAGTTGCCGAATTTTTCAATGATTTGTAAGCCGCTTTTTTCAAGCATGGTCTCAAAATCGCCTAACAAAAATGCCTGAACTCGTTCTTCGAAAGCATAATCTTTTAATCGATGTTCGAAATTGATATGCTTAATGATTTTGCCTTCAGATACGAATTTAGAAAGGTGAAACTCGATGCCATCAATAGTTTTAATCTCTTGGCTGGTTAAGTTTTTGATGATTTTTTGCGTGTTGAAATAGTCAATTACAAATGTTCCATCATCTTTCATGCTCTTTCTAAATGCTTTTAAAGCATTCACGTGGTCTTTTTCTGTCTCAAAATAACCGAAGCTGGTGAAAAGATTTAGCGCAAGGTCAAAATAGTTGATGTAAGATAGCTTGCGCATATCATGCACATAAAAATGCAAGTTCTTTTGCTCAAATTGTTGTGCAAATTTGATATTCTGCTCAGATAGGTCTATGCCTGTAACATCATAACCTTTTTTATTCAGATAGATTGAGTGTCTGCCTCTGCCACAAGCAATATCAATGATCTTGCTCTCGGCCTTTGGTTTCAAGTGGGCCAATAAATTATCAATTAGCAATTCTGCTTCTTCATCATTTCGGTTGCCATAAAGAATGTGATAGTATGGCGAATTAAACCAATATTGAAACCATTTGCGCTGCATTTTTACTTGATTTTAGGTCGACAAATATAACGTTTATGCAATTATGTTGCAAAAAGTTATATCATGTAAATATAATTAAAAAGAGTAATTGGTTCATCGAAAAAAACTTTTAAAGCCACATAAAAAACATTTTGATTTTGAGGTCTAAATTGCATGCTTGTGGGCTTGGAGTTACTTTTGGTTAATGATTAATGAGCACAAACGTTTGAATGTTTTTTGCGCAAGCTGTTAGTTTATAACACTTTTTGATATTTGTACTTTTAAAAAGTCAAATCTATTTTGTTTTAATGCTATAGTTCGAAATAAAAATAAGCACAAACGTTTGATGTAAGTCAAATATACCTCGTAAATAGTTGATATAAATTTACTGCACCGCTAATTTTTCTTAATTTTGGACAAAAAATAATCAACTTGACTTTAATTAAATCTATCTCTGGTATTAGGGGCACTATTGGCGGCAAGGCTGGCGATGGTTTAACTCCAATTGATGTTGTGAAATTTACAGCGGCTTTTGGTTCTTGGGTAATCAGCAAAGCTGAACATAAAAGAATAGTAATTGGCCGCGATGCTCGTATTTCGGGCGAGATGGTGAATAATTTGGTTATTGGAACCCTACAAGGTTTGGGTATCGAAGTGATTGACCTAGGTTTGTCTACTACGCCTACTGTTGAAATTGCTGTTCCTTTAGAGAAAGCTGCGGGAGGAATTATTCTAACTGCAAGCCACAACCCAAAACAATGGAATGCCTTAAAACTTTTAAATGCCAAAGGCGAATTTATTAGCGATACTGATGGTAAAGAAGTTTTAGAAATTGCCGAAAACTCGGATTTCAGCTTTGCTGAGGTAGACGAACTTGGGCAAGTTAGAAAAGATGATACGTATATCCAAAAACATATTGATGCGATTTTAGCATTGCCTTTGGTAGATGTTGAGGCCATTAAAAAGGCTAATTTCAAAGTAGCCATTGACTGTGTAAATTCTACAGGTGGTATTTTTCTTCCGCCTTTGTTGAAAGCGCTAGGTGTTGATACGGTTTATGAACTTTATTGCGAGCCAAATGGACAATTCCCTCATAATCCAGAACCACTTCCAGAGAACTTAACAGAGATTGCTAAGATAGTTCAACAAAAAAATGCTGATTTAGGTATCGTAGTAGATCCAGATGTGGATAGATTGGCTCTAGTTAACGAAGATGGTTCCATGTTTGGCGAAGAATATACGCTGGTTGCAGTTGCTGATTATGTATTGAAAAATACACCAGGCAACACAGTATCGAACCTTTCGTCGACAAGAGCTTTGAGAGATGTAACAGAAAAAGTTGGGCAACAATATAATGCAGCTGCAGTAGGAGAGGTAAATGTAGTTAACCAAATGAAAGCCACTAACGCTATCATTGGTGGTGAAGGTAACGGTGGTATCATCTATCCAGAATCACATTATGGTAGAGATGCGTTGGTTGGCATTGCGTTGTTTTTATCGCATTTAGCTAAATTTGGAAAACCTATCTCGGTATTAAGGGCAAGTTACCCATCTTATCATATCTCAAAAAATAAAATTACGCTTACGCCTGATATGGATATCGATGCTTTATTAAAAAAGGTAGAAGAAAAATATCAAAAGCAACCTTATAGTACAATAGATGGGCTAAAAATTGAGTTTGATAATCAATGGGTACATTTGCGTAGGTCAAATACCGAACCGATTATCCGTATCTATAGTGAAGCAGAGAATGAAACTACAGCAGAAAACTTGGCGCAAAAAATCATCTCTGATATTAAGGAGATATTGCAGATAAATTAGGTGCTAGGAACTAGGAGTTAGGTATTAGGGTTTAGTTAAACTAATACCTAACTCCTAATACCTGATACCTGAAAAAGAACTAACTAACACACTTATAAAAATGAAACGAGTTTATTTAGACAATGCCGCTACCACGCCGCTCGATCCGGTTGTAGTTGCAGAGATGACTAACGTAATGACAAATTACTTTGGAAATCCATCTGCAATACATGCCTTGGGACGTGAGGTGAGAACTTTGGTGGAGAAAGCACGTAAAACGGTGGCTACACTGTTGAATGCGTCGCCTTCTGAAATTTTCTTTACTTCTGGTGGTACAGAGGCTGATAATACAGCTATCCGTTGTGGAATTGCTGCTTATGGAATTAAGCATGCTATCACTTCTAAAATTGAGCACCATGCGGTAGAGCATACCTTAAATATGTTGCTTAAGGACGGTGTTATTGATAAATTGAGTTTTGTTAATATAGATGAAAAAGGAAATGTTGACTATGCACATTTAGAAGAATTGTTGCAGAATAACGACCGTACTTTTGTTTCCTTAATGCATGCCAATAACGAGTTAGGTACGTTAACAGACATGCAAAAGGTAGGCGATTTATGCGAAAAATACAACGCAATTTACCATGCCGATACTGTACAAACTATGGGGCATTATACGCATGATGTACGTCAGTTGAAAGCACATTTTATTGTTTGTGCAGCACACAAGTTACATGGTCCAAAAGGAGTAGGTTTCTTGTACGTAAATAATAGTATCAAGATTCCACCAATGATTTATGGGGGTGCTCAAGAGCGTAATATGCGTGGTGGTACAGAAAATGTCTATGGAATTGTTGGTTTGGCAAAAGCTTTAGAGATTGCCTACACAGAAATGGAAGCTCACAAGAAGCATGTACAAGAACTGAAAGATTACATGAAAGCTCAGTTAATCGCAGAAGTGCCAGGTATTGGTTTTAATGGTGAAACTGATGCAGATAAAAGCTTATACACTGTTCTCAATGTTTCTTTTCCAGAAATGGATATGGCAGATATGTTGTTGTTCAACTTGGATATCAATGGTATTTGCGCTTCTGGTGGCAGTGCCTGTTCGTCAGGTTCTAATATTGGATCACATGTCCTTAACGGAATCAAGGCAGATCCAAATCGCCCAGCGGTACGTTTCTCATTTAGTAAATACACCACTAAAGAAGAAATAGATTATACACTTGAAAAAGTGAAGATGGTGGTTAAGCAAAATGCTTTAGCTTAATCATCTTCAACTCGTTCGAAAGAGAGAAATCGCTTAGGTTTCTCTCTTTTGTTTTTTAACCCATTTGAAGAGTAAGTTCCTGTATTCTTATCTTCCTGCAGTCCCGCTTTCCGCTATAATCTTTTTGTGTTCTGCATTATCAGTACATTTTCGTCATTGCGAGGAGGAACGACGTGGCAATCTTTCTCGTTAGATTAGCAAAAAGTATTTCCGCTTCAATCAGGTCTAATTAACGAAATTCAATCCTTCGAAGCCAAATTGCCTTGCACGATTTTTAAATAATTTTTGACTAAAGCCCTTTTCTGTTTGCCAAGCCGTCCCATAAATGGGACGGCAATGAATCAGTACACCAGAAATTCATCGCTTTTCTGCTTCAGCCAGTTGATTATATTAAAGTACATCAGGGATTCATTGCCGTTCGGCTTTAGCCAGCGGCTTATGTAAGTATAGCAATTCGCTGGCGTTCGGCCTTGGGCAGTTAATTAATTATATTAAAGTATAGCGGAAATTCATTGCCGTTCGGCTTTAGCCAACGGATTATGGAAGGATAGTAATTCGCTCGTGTTCAGCTTCAGCCAGTAGAATATATTAAAGTATATCAGAAATTCATTGCCGTTCGGCTTTAGCCAACGGATTATATAAAGATTACAATACGGCTTTAGCCAAATCCTGATGTTTTTTAAAAACGATTTTCCTAGTTTATCGCCAAAACATTAACTAAACTAGCGTTTTTTTATTAGTATTGTATTTACAACCTATGTTGGTTGTAAATATAGAAACAAACAACCTTTTATAAACCTTTCGAACCTTTAAGTTATGCATGTAAACAGCACAACCGAGGAAAAGGAAATCGTAACACAGCAAAAATCAAAGTTAGGTGTGCGATTATTCTTTGTATACTTAATCTGTTATGCAGGTTTCGTTGCACTCGGTGTTTTTAATTACGAACTACTATCCACAACAGTGTTCTCTGGACTGAATTTAGCCATAGTTTATGGCATAGGTCTAATTGTATTTGCCGTTATTATGGGCGTTGTATATAACTATTATTGTACTAAATATGAAGATGACGCAGAAAAAGCAGATAAACTAAATAAGGGGGATTCGAAATGATATATGATATTTCAATCACTGCATTAATTTTCTTTTTCATTTTTGTTGGTTTAGTACTTGGACTTTCCTTTTATTTTGGGCGCAAGAAAAGTGACTCTTCTTCGTATTATGCTGCTGGCGGACAAATTCATTGGGCTGTTAATGGAATAGCTTTCGCTGGTGACTATTTATCTGCAGCATCTTTCTTAGGAATTTGCGGTATGATTGCCATTGCCGGTTTCGATGGCTTTTTATATGCTATTGGGTTTTTGGCAGGATGGATTGTAGCTTTGTTTTTAATTGCCGAGCCATTTAAGAGATTAGGTAAATTCACTTTTACAGATGCCCTAAATGCTAAATTTAATTCTAGAGCAATTACCCTTTCCGCATCAATTAGTACCTTAATCATTTCTGTGTTCTACCTTATTCCGCAAATGGTAGGCGCTGGCGATTTGGTAATGCCTTTATTGGGCTTGCCTCACTGGGCTGGTGTAATCTTAGTTGGCGCCATTGTAATTGCTATTGTAGCAAGCGCAGGTATGGCTTCAACTACTTATGTTCAATTCTTGAAAGGTGGCTTGCTTATTATCCTATCGGTAATATTAACAGGATATATCCTTAAAAATGGATTGTCACTATCTCCAGGAGGAAAAGATAATCCTTACCATGCCTTTATAGAATTAACACCACAGGTAGAAGGAGATAAAGTAACTGCGGTAACTAATTGGAACGTGGTAAGCCAACAAGCTGTAGGAGAGAAAATATTTGTAAAGCTAAGCCAAAATGGTGTAGATAGATGGTTCTATTTGATTAATAAAGATGGCAAACAAATCCTTAAAGAAACTTTAACTATTGTTCAAAAAGCCAATGGCGAGAAGTTATACAACGGAGAAACTAAAGAGAAACGGAAGTTTTACCAAGTTGGTCATTTAAGCAAAATTATCGTTAATGGTAAGGAGGTTGATAAGACTGGAGCGGTTGGACCATTCGAATTTCTTTCAACCATTAAAGACAGCGAAGTAGTTCGCTTCTTGCAGACAAAACTTACAGATGGTACCGATCAGGTTTCCATTTATTATCCCGAAATTACTTCTGGTGCTAAATTTATGTTGCCAGGATTAAAATATAAAATTGGTAGCGATGCTAGTTTGTGGAGCAAATTAGATTTTGTCTCTTTAATGTTGGCTTTGTTTTTAGGTACTGCGGCACTACCACATATCCTTATTCGTTACTATACGGTAAAAACACCACGTGATGCAAGAAAGTCTACCATTTTAGCTATTGCAGCTATTGGAGGTTTTTACATCCTGACTTTATTTATTGGTTTGGGCGCAGGAGTAAATGGAGTGATGGATGTGGAATCTAGCAACATGGCGGCTCCATTATTGGCGAAAGCTTTTGGTGCAGTGTTGTTCTCCATCATTTCGGCAGTAGCTTTTGCAACCGTTTTGGGTACCGTTGCTGGACTAATCGTAGCTTCTTCAGGTGCTATAGCGCATGATTTTATTGATATATACCTGAAGAAAAATCTGACCGATGATAACAAAGTGAAAGTAGGTAAGATAGCAGCGGTAGTAGTAGGTGTGTTTGCTATCTTATTGGGAATGGCGTTTAAAGGTATAAATGTTTCGTTTTTGGTTGGTTGGGCTTTCGCAATTGCGGCGTCGGCTAATTTACCAGCGATTCTGTTTTTATTGTTCTGGAAAAGAACCTCTGCAACTGGTATTTCAGCTTCAATTGTTGTAGGTATTGTGTCTTCGTTAGCTATTATTTTAACTTCACCAACGATGTGGGATAAATATGGCTTGGGAGCAGAAAATTCGATGCATCAAATGGAAAATCCAGCTTTGATTTCTTTTCCATTAGCGGTATTGACGGTGTATGTGTTTTCAATAATGTATCCGAAAAAAGAAGTTAAAGTGTTAGCAGAAAATTAAATAATATCGTCATTTCGACCGCAGCGTAACTTGTACCGATTTATCGGTAGCGAGTGGAGAAATCTTTGAACTTACATATCATTTCAAAGATTTCTCGACTACGCTCGAAATGAAGGATACAAATTTTTATTGTCCAATCCACTTCGGATTTTCAGTCAAAACCTTCGCATGGATAGCACAAGAAGAGTCATGGGCACCTTGAAGATAACCAATGCTCATCAGAAACTCACCGACAATTTCGCCACCAGTAAACTTGAAAGTCTTTTTAAATAGCTTAATCCATTCTGCTTTGGTTTTGGGGTGGTGATGTTCCAGCCATTTCTCGAAACTGCCAAATTCCTGCTGTAATTGAAGGATGGCTTTTGCGTTTTCTATTGCGGCGTTAACCTTTAACTTATTGCGGATAATTCCAGCATCTTGTAATAAGCGTTCTCTATCAGCTTCTGTAAAATTAGCCACCTTATTAATATCGAAATTGGCATAAGCATTTCTAAAACCATCTTCCTTTTTAAGGATGGTTTCCCAGCTTAAACCTGCTTGGTTAATTTCTAAAATTAATCTACCGAACAACTCGTTGTCATCATGAATGGGGAAGCCGTAATGGTTATCGTGATAGTTTTTGTGTAAAGCCTTACGTTCTTCGGGCTGCATATTTGGAATTGCACTACAATAACTCATATTAGTATAGGTATTTATTTGCTGGCAAAAATAAGAATCCCACTGACAACCCTATGGCAGTTGTAAAATTTTTATTCTCTTTTTTGTCTAAACACCCCGCCCGTTGGGCACCCCTCTAGGAGAGGGGAATTTTGCGTTATAATATTCCCCTCTTGTAGAGGGGTGGTCGAAGACCGGGGTGTTTAATTAGTTACAGAAAACATGCTATTTGACAAGTTACTTCATTTCCTCCCAATGATAAACTTTAACTTTCTCTACAGGTTGTTGTGCGGCTCTAATCATCGCCTTCGCAATATTTTCGGCAGTAATTCCTTTGTATTTTTTCAATTTGCCTACCAATAACAGGTTTGCTACAGAGAATATTTTAATGAACATTCTTTCTAGGGGTCTGCTTTCTTCCCTGTTGCCCATAATCATCGATGGACGGAAAATATGGGTATGGTCAAAGTCAACTGCAATAACATCTCTTTCTGCTTCGCCCTTTGTTTTGGTATAAAAGATAGAAGAGTTAACATTTGCGCCAACTGCGGATACCAAGAAGACGGACGTGGCGCCATTTGCTTTGGTCAATTGTGCCGCTAATACAGGATAATCGTGATCTATTTGATAATATTCCTTTTCATCTGGAGTTTTCTTTTTCGTAGTTCCTAGTGTAATAAAGACATCATCACCAACTAAATATGCCGCGTTTTGAGCTAAGTTATGGTAGTCGGCAAGAACCATGTTCAGCTTTGGGTGCTGAATGTTTAATGGTTTTCTAACTACGATGGTAACTTCACTATAAATATCGCTTTGCAATAAATCTCTTAACAAATATCCGCCTATGAAACCACTAGCGCCAAAAAGGATTGCTTTCTTCATTTTTTGAAATTGATGTATGATGTTACAAACAAACTTTAAACGCGGATTGTTAGATAACCGTACCAAAACTTAAAGATCATGGATAATAAAGATAAGAATAACAAAGAGAAAGAAGTTAGAAACGACCTGATTGATATTGATGATACGAAGCCAACGAGGAGAGAAGAAAACATTGAATCTACTTCGTCATCCACCATCACCACTAATTTCACTAAAAACCATCCTCGTAAGCACGAACCTCTTGGAGGTGGCCACGAGCCAGGAACTACGCCTGGAACAGGTGTTTAATAGAAAATAATTGTTTGAATTTAAACCGCGGCTATATAGTCGTGGTTTTTTGTTTAGAGATGTTTAACAATAATGTAAATAGGAGGGAGTCAATAAGCTTTTCAGAACATGATAGCTCGCTTTACTTTTTCTAATAAAGAATATAAATCTATTTATAGGAGATTAGTTTAATTTATAAACATTCCATATTTCAACTATTTCTTTTGGGGAAGGATACTTGCTTAGCTCTTAAAATGTTAAGTATTATATTTGCTCCATCCTAATCCCTAACTCATGGATGATTTTTTAGCTGCCCGTTCACAGATGGCCCTATCATTGGGCTTCCACATTATTTACGCTTGTATTGGCATGGTAATGCCATTTTTTATGGCTGTTTCACATTACAAATGGTTAAAAACCAATAATGAAGTTTACAAGCATATTACCAAAGCATGGAGCAAAGGCGTAGCCATTTTTTTTGCTACAGGTGCTGTTTCAGGTACTATGCTTTCTTTTGAATTAGGTTTGCTTTGGCCCAAGTTTATGGAGCATGCGGGTCCAATTTTCGGAATGCCTTTTTCATTGGAGGGTACAGCATTTTTTATCGAAGCCATTGCTTTAGGATTTTTTCTTTATGGGTGGGAAAAACTTAATAAATGGTTCCATTGGTTTACTGGAGTGGTAGTTGGAGTAAGTGGCTTGGCATCAGGAATTTTGGTAGTTGCTGCCAACGCTTGGATGAACAGTCCGGCCGGTTTTGATTACGTAAATGGCGAATACACCAATATAGACCCAATTAAAGCGATGTTTAATGATGCCTGGTTTACGCAAGCTTTGCACATGTGTTTAGCGGCGTTTACGGCAACGGGTTTTGCTGTAGCTGGCGTTCATGCGTTAATGCTGTTGAAAAAGCAACACAACGATTTTCATTACAAATCATTTAAGATAGCGGCTACTTTTGCTACTATATGTGCACTATTACAACCTATTAGTGGCGATATTTCTGCGAAAGATGTAGCTCAGCGCCAGCCAGCCAAGCTTGCGGCTATGGAAGCTTTGTACAAAACAGAAAAACCTGCGCCGTTAATTATTGGCGGCATTGTAGACGAAAAAAATAAAACGGTAAGTAATTATATAGAACTCCCAGGAGCCCTGAGTTTTTTAGCACATGGTGATTTTAATGCCGAAGTAAAAGGCTTAGATCAAATTCCGGAAGACGAACATCCGCCGGTGGCGATAACCCATTACGCTTTTCAGATTATGGTAGGTTTGGGCTCGGTAATGATGCTCATCTCGATCATTTATTTCTTCATTTTATGGAGGAAGAAGACTATCCTGAATAGTAGATGGGTGTTGAAACTTTTTGTCTTTGCCATCCCTTTGGGATATATTGCGCTAGAAGCAGGTTGGGTAGTAACCGAAGTCGGTCGCCAACCTTGGATCATCAATGGTATTATGCGAACTATTGATGCGGTAACCCCAATGCCGGGTATAGCTTGGTCATTCTATCTGTTTTCGGCTATTTATTTCTCATTGAGCTTAATCGTTATCTTTTTGCTGTATCGACAAATTAAAATGGTTCCCGAGCTTTACAAATCCTCAAATATCGATCAATAATGGAACAAATAGTCATTGCTTTTTTATGTTTAGCAATTCTGCTTTATTTCTTGTTAGGCGGTGCCGATTTTGGAGCCGGAATTATTGAGCTGTTTACTTCAACGAAGAACAGAAGCCGCACTCGTAAAACGATGTATCATGCTATCGGTCCAGTTTGGGAGGCTAATCACATGTGGCTCATTATTGCCATTGTGATTTTGTTTGTCGCTTTTCCGCGTATTTACACTACCATGTCGGTGCATTTACACATTCCTTTGGCCGTCATGTTAATTGGAATTATTGCGAGAGGAACTGCTTTTGTTTTTAGACATTACGATGCTGTTAAAGACGATATGCAGTGGTTGTATAACCGTATTTTTAGGTATTCGAGCTTTCTTACTGCTTTGTTTTTAGGGATTATTGCTGGAAGTGTCTTGTCGGGAAAGGTAGATCCAGACGCCACCAACTTTGCTGATGCCTATATTTTTAGTTGGTTCAATTGGTTTTCTATTTCTGTTGGTTTGTTTACTACAGCTTTGTGTGGTTTCTTGGCCGCTATTTATTTAATAGGAGAGTGTAAAACAGAGGAAGATAAGAAGCGCTTCATTAAAAAAGCAAAGTACATGAATGTGGCTGCGGTAGTTTTTGGCGCAATGGTGTTCTTTAGTGCTGCTATGGAAGATGTTCCTTTGATGAACTGGGTAGTTTACAACAAAGTTGGATTAATGGCCGTGATTTTGGCAAGTCTGTCGTTAGTTTTGCTTTGGTATTTGTTGTTGAAAGGAAATACGAAGATTTTAAGGGTATTGGCAGGTTTTCAGGTAACGATGATTTTGGTTGCCATCAGTTATGCTCATTTTCCCAATTTCATTCGTTTAAAAGGAGGTGGTGTAATTTCCCTTTACAATACAATTGGCCCAGAGAAAACGGTGCAAAGTTTAGGCTGGGCTTTAGTTTTGGGTAGCTTCCTGATCTTGCCTTTCTTAGGTTATCTGTTTTATAAGTTTCAACAGAAGGAAGAGTGATTCTTGTTTTAAACACCTAAGCTACCTTAGCTCACGTTAGCTTTTGGATTTGAACCATTAAGAGATGAAGGTCTGTGAAGACTTAATTCTTCTTAAATTCTTAATGTAGTTTTTTCTTTTATTAGCCACATAGCCTTAGTTAACTCTTCGTTTATATGTGGTTAATTAGGTTTTACTTTTTTGAGAAAGTAAAGGTTTGTAAATGAAAACCACCTAAGCTACCTTAGCTCACGTTAGCTTTTGGATTTGAACCATTAAGAGATGAAGGTCTGTGAAGACTTAATTCTTCTTAAATTCTTAATGTAGTTTTTTCTTTTATTAGCCACATAGCCTTGTTAACTCTTCGTTTATATGTGGTTAATTAGGTTTTACTTTTTGAGAAAGTAAAGGTTTGTAAACGAAAACCACCTAAGAAACCTAAAATGAACTAAGATGTCTTAGGTGGTTTAAAAAACAAAATTAATCTACACCGCCTTTACGGATTGCTTTTTTCTGTTCTGGCCAAGTTACTTTCTGTCCAGTTCTTGGGTTAACCTGTAATTCTGCTCTTTCTGTAGTGAATTTCTCAGGGTCTTCACAAGCCATGTAAACCATAATTGCAGCTAAAATGGCATTGTTCCTAATCTCTTCAAAAACCATTTTGTCGTAGCTATCACGATTGGTGTGCCAAGTGTAAGTGCCATAATCCCAGCTGGTAGAACTTAATGAGAAGCCTGGTGCACCAACAGCTACAAATGAAGCAAAATCTGAACCTCCAGCTCCGGGAATACCAGGAAATGAAGTTTTGATTTGATTTTTAATCGTATCTGGTACTTTAGTTAACCAACGATTGATGAATTTTTCAGATTGAGCAAAACCTTGTCCACCCAAATTAACTACTCTGCCTGTTCCATTGTCTTGATTGAACAAAGCTTGTAGGTTTTTCACTATTTCTGGGTGATCTTCCACAAAAGCCCTCGAGCCATTTAAACCTTGTTCTTCGCTACCCCAGTGGCCTACTAAAATAGTGCGTTTAGGATTTGGATAGAATTTCTTCAAGATGCGCATGGTTTCCATCATCAAGATGGTTCCAGAGCCATTATCTGTAGCGCCAGCAGAAGCATCCCAAGAATCTAAGTGAGCTGATAGCATCACATACTCCTTAGGTTTTTGCTTGCTTTTTAACTCCGCAAGCGTATTAAATGTTGGCACTAAACCTAATTCTTTAGATTCTGAAGTTACGTTTAATACAGGTTTTGAACCGTGTTTCGCCAAGCGGTAAACTAAACCATAATCTTCTACAGATAAATTGATGGTAGGGATTTTCTTAGTATTGGCGCCGAAAACTTTATCAACTCCAAAACCCTGCGACCAGTTATTGATGACCACTGCCGCAGCACCAGCATTTTCTAAAGCTAAGGCTAAGTCTTTTGCCTTCAAGCCTGTCTTTGCTAAATTATCGTTGAAACTCTTTAAAGCTGCTGCTTTCTCTTTTTTGTATTTTTCAAATAGGTCTTTCGTAGCAAACTCTTCCCAGTTTTTATCTGGACGACCAGAAATTTGATTGTGAGCTATCAAAACCAATTTACCTTTTACCGCAGGTAACCATTTTTGGAAGGACACAGAATCTGTAATGCTTTCTGGTAAAATAATCGCTTCTGCATTAATAGTTTTGCCATTGGTAGATGGGCTCCAAGCCAATTGTGTAGCTTCCAGTGTTCTTAACCGTGGGCTAACCAAATCTACATGAGTAACACCACGTTCCCAGCCACGCCATTGTCCCCATTGCTCATTTTTAGCGCTAATGCCCCAATCTGCATATTTCTTAACTACCCAGTCATTAGCTTGTTTCATTTGCGGCGTACCTACCAAACGTGGTCCAACAACATCTAATAATTCATGGGCTAGCTTTTCTAACTGAGAGTTTTCGTTAGCTTCTTTAATGATATTGTCTATCACTTTGTCTTGTGCAAAAACAAACGACGAAGTAAATAACAATAAGCTTGGTAAAAGTAGTTTTCTTTTCATTTCAGGTTATTCTATTTAATAGAATTCTAAATTAACTATTAAGTCCGTTGATAACCTTTTGTTAATAGAAATGTTGCACTCTCAATGACTGCTTTTTTGCACTTTATCGTGGTAGGGAAGATACTCTGGTAAAGCTGCGGAACCATACCAATTGAAAATTTCGGCATCTAGTAGTTTAGCGCTTACTGCGGGATCGGTAGTTAGCCAGTTTTTTGCTTCTTCTAATGATTTGGTATTGAGGATGAAAATGCCACGATATTGTTTTTCATTTTTTGCCAAAGGTCCAGCAACTATCAATTTATTTTCTTTGGCTAGTTTCTCGATGTTGGCCATGTGTCCTTTGAAAAGACTGTCGGTTTGTGCTTTGGTTGCCGTGGTATTCAGTCCAGTTTTAAGAATCACTAACACGTACATTTTCATGCCGTAATTGTCTGCTCCTAATTTTTTGGCTAGTGCTTCATCGTACTTTGGTTTTTCTTGTGCTTGACAGATAAGTCCAAAACCGAGCATCAATACAAAAGAGAATAAATTTTTCATTTTAAGGATTTTTTAATGCTGTTTAACATCGTTATACTGCCAAAGCACATTAATGATCTTCCAAGAACCATTTAATTTAACAAGGTGCATATAGTCTATCCATTCGTCGGCGATGAGCTTTACCGAGGCTGTTCGTTCTGATATATCTAGAAATTTAACTTCTTTTTTTGGGTTGCTAGGGAATTTATCACCTTTGGTATTGTAGCTTTCAGCAAGCAAAACCATCGATTCTGTAGAAGTTTCCCTTACGTAATCTTTGCCAGTAGCTTTGTCTTTCCAAAAAGTACGTTTAACCATTCTTGGATGTAAGGCACGTTCCATTTGTGCAGCATTTGGTTTGTGCTGTGATTCGATGTAGTCTAGTGCCTCCTGCTTAATAGCTAAAGAGTCTTGTTTGGATTGCGCTAACGCAGTGAGCTGTAGGAATGATAATAATGTAAAAATAGCTAGTAGATGTTTCATTTGATGGTCTTCATTTGATATTAAAATTAAGAAATGTTTTTGAATGAAGCACTTTAAGCAATATCAATGAACATCAATTCCATCGAAATAGATTTCGGTGATGGCGGTGTCGTCAAATTTCTGCCCTTTATAAACATCAGTGATTTCGAATTTGAGCTTCCATCTCGGTTTTAATTGAAGGGCTTTGTAATTTGCTCTATTTCCATTTCCAATAGGTTGCTTCAAGGTGAAGATTTGCTCCCGACGCGTATCCTGTAGATTGAGTAAGGCTAAAGGCTTTCCATCTAAGTATACCTTCAGTTGTTTTACTCTTGAGTTTTCGTTCCAAGCTTTTGCCGACTTTACATAGCCATTTACCACAATGATTTTCGTGATTCTTGGATTCTCTGGAGGGAAATCGTAAGTAAGATATTCGCCGATACCATAACCTGGAACGCCTTCTACCCAAGCGGTTCGGTAGCTAAGGTCATTTGCGTTTTTGGCAACATAGTTAACGTTGCCTTGTTTGCTTAAGGTAGAAGATGCTGCTGCTGTCTCTAACCCACCGCCACAATACCAACTGCACCCAGGACCTAAAATATCCCAGTAATTCTCATCTTCGGAGCAATTTTTCAGCTGCTCTTTTTCGCTTTTCGAAAGTTTTTCTTCGCCACCTTTTGCTACTTGCGCCCACCAAATTTCGCACTGTTTTGAGCGTTTGTTGAAAATGGCTTCTCCTTCTGGGCTTTTGTCAATCAATATCCCTAAAGTAGGATTCAGTACAATTATTTTTTCTGTAGGAGCATAAATGGCGACAAAGCAGATGATTGCTGAGAGGATGAAAAGTTTCATAGCAAGGAATTTTAACTGTACCAAACCTGATTGAAGGCGGCAACGCCCGAAGTGCAACGAGGGATTAAAGCCGAAAAGCAGGGCTATCGTAACCGATGGATTACTGTCGCTGCTTTTCTAAATATTTTTTAGCTGATGTACTCTCTGTCCTCGTCGCTTAATGTGTTTTTAGGTTTCGCGTCGATATCATCTTTTTCGATTTCGTCGTTGTAACTGCTATAGGTTTTGCGTGGTCTGCCCGCAATAAAGCCTAGAATGAAACCTATCAAAATACAAATCCCAATAACTACTAGTTTGGATACCTCTACTGGTTGCCCGATGATGAAATTGAACTCTACAGCATCGTTATTTACGGTTAAGAATAACGTTAATAAGGCTGTTAGGGCTATAATGGTGATGCTTTTTCCCGACATGGTGTTTCTGTTTTAGATGATTAAAAGTAGTAATTAAACAACAATTCGAAGATAGGGTTTTGATTGTAGTTTTTGTTAACGAAGATTAAGCGGGCGCCTACATCGGCAATGGGCTGGTAGCGCAACAAGTTCATGTCACTTCTAAGCTCTAATCCGAATGTTTTAGGTTGTGTTAGATTGGTTTCGTGGCCAATATTTTCGTAATGACCGAAAAAGCTTGCTCTCACATTTCTTACGTAAGCAAAAGGCCCAATTTCGAGGTCTGGAAACAGCATTGGGAAGCGGTAATTGAGTAGCAGCGTGTTTTTAAGTAAGCTTTTGGCTGCAATTTGATTGTAGCCGTAAACAATTGGAATGTCGTTCACTGTTCTAAAAGTTCCGTTGTTTTGTTGATAGTTGAAGCTTGCTAAAAAAGTGTGGTTTTTGGCTAGGCCAGGGAAATAGAGGTAGCTCTCCATTGCGAAAAGTTTTCCGGTAAGACGGTTCTCAAAAGGCAGGTGTTGGTATTTGATTTCGAAAGCTTGTGCCCATTTTGGAGCAATATCTCGTTCTGCTCTTCTAATTTGATGGTTGAAACCAAAGCGGTAGGTGATGGGGAATTCGATTGTGTTTACTAATCGAGATGCATCTACTGCATTGAAATGACGGTTGACGTGATAGGTGCCAACTTCGCCAATTAAACTGAAATTGTGGTTAAACGAATTAAAACTTAACGGTACAGAAGTGGTTAAGGCGACGTAGTCTTCTCTAAAATCGGCTCGGTGTATAACGTTTTGAAAACGGTAATATGCTAAACGAGGACGATTACGGTAGCTGAGATTGATGACAGGGTATAGTGCTTTGTATCTTAATCCAGCGCTGTATTCTACTCTGCGTAGCGAACTTTCGTAAGTAACGCCAGCGTAAACGCTAGTGGTGTTCAGTAGGTCGTCAGATTTGAGCTGTAGCCCTACTCGCTCTACGGCATCGTCTGCAGTTGGACTAATGCTATGGAAATTGAACATGTGTTTCAAAGGGCTATAAGGTTTCGAGCTGAAGGTGCTGTCTGGGACGTTGGCAAATACATAATCCTCCTTTTGGGTGTCTTGTCCGTAATAAACGAAACTGTTTGCTTGTGTTTGGGTAGGACTCAGCGCTGTTTTAGCTACTTCGTGCCCCATCAACCGGTAGTTGTTGAAAAGTAACGTTTTTCCGTCGTTAGCTAAGCTCGCATTAAAAGCACCGTATTTAGAAGCTGTTAGAGCGCTTATCTTTTTTGAAGCGGGGTCTATTTCATAAATGTTGTCGATGCCGCTATAATGGGCGTTAAAAGCTATTCTTTCGCTAAAGAATACGGGTCTGCTCAGTTGCTGTCTTGTGTTTTCGATTAAAACTTGAGTTTTCTCGTTGTTTTTTAACCAAAGGGATTTTCCTTCTTCGCTAACGCTAATCCAAGAAATTTGACTGCCATCTTGATTTAAAGCGGGTGTTTGCAATTGAAAATTTTCTGGATTAGCAAGGCTGTCAGTAATTTTTCCGGTTTCAATATCTAGCATTACCAAGTTGTGATGGTTGCTCAAGTCAATTTGTACTGCCACCAACTTTTTGCCATCGCCAGAAATGCTTGGTGCAAATAATCTGGTTTTGTGGGTGAGCTGTTTTTTCCTGTCAGTTCCAAAATCGTAAATGCAAATCACGTTATAGCTTCGTTGTTTGTACCTCGGGTCTTCCCGTCTTTCTTCCCAAACAATTTTGTTGTTGCCGTAACTATACCAAGGTTGTTCTTGGTAGCCAATCTTAAACAAGGTCTTTTCTTTTTTGGTTGGAGAAATGGTTACAAAACCTGGCGCTTCGCTCTTACTTTGTTTAATCACCAAGATGCTTTCATCAGCCAGTTGGGTTGGCAAATAATAGTGTGTGGCATAGCTAGAATTTTTATTCGAACTTTCGTAATCAATCGACTTGTTTTGCTCGTCTTGTTTGGTCCAATCTTGCTTCAGGTTTTTTAAAGTTTGGAGGTAGTAATTTTTTGTGTTTTTGCCTGTGAGTTTTTTCAAGCTTTGAGAAAAAGGGTAGAGTCTTAGCGGTCTTTTATTGATGTCAGAAAGTAGCTGATTTCCGATGTCGATTCCATGCTGTTTTTGAAGCTGAGAATTCATCAGGTATCCGAGCTGGTAATAACCCGGAGTGATGTCTTTTTCTGACCCAAAATATGCCTTCGAATAAGGGAAGTTTTTATCTTCTAAAACTGAAGTTCTAAAAGGCATGATCCAGTTGGGTTGTCTACCTCTTCCCGAGTAAGTCAAAGCAGTCTCTGTACTCACTGCATCTCCTTCCAAAAACCAAAGTGGCATGCTCACTCCAATATAGCCAAAATAGATTTCTTCCGGAAAGGGAAATCCCTTCTTTCCTGTAATCTTGTTGAACTGCGCAACATGTCTTAGTTCGTGTACTGCGAGGTTGTTTAACCAATCTTGGCTATCGAACTGTTGAGGCGAGATAGTGTAGAATTGTGATTTTTTAGGGGCTAACTGAACGAAGCCGTTTGAAGTGGTTCCTTGGTTCTGGAGTAGGATAGGGATAATGGTTTTGTTTTCATTTAAGTTACTGCCAACGGTAGGGTAGATGTGGGCGAAGGTATTTGCCATTCGTTGAGCATCTTTTTCGAGTGATGCTGGGTAGATGATTTTAAAACCGCTGTGCTCAATTTGTCGCCATTTTACACTAAGCGGGGTTTGACTTTCATCGAAAAATTGTGAAAAACTACTCGAAAAAGTAAAACTTAATATGATTGATGCTAAAACTTTGATTTTCAATTTTATGATTCTTTGTAATTTGATGTATAAGTTTGTTTGCTAATTTTTTTAGTTTTTTAGTTTTGTGGTTGTGTTGTTTTTTGTGAATTTTATGTTTATTTGATTTTTATAAATTATTGATAATGAAATTTATATTTATTTATAATGTTTCTGTTTTTTAGGTGTTTTTTTGCTTTTGTTAATGGTGTTCGTTGCTGGTTTTTATAGAAATTTATTTCTCTAATATAGGATAAAATATTGATAAATTTTATACACTATTTTGTGTGTTTTTTTCTGCTTCAAAATTATCTTCTTTTGCGAAATGTATACGTTTTTCCAAAAAATCAAACAGGATTTTTGCTCAGGTTTTTAAACATTTTTATAAAAATGGACAAGGAAATTTACGTTATAAGGAACCTAGCTTCACAACTTTATATCAAATGTCAAGCTCTTTAATTAGCTTATTCTTTTGATCTTTTTTAGTTTGTTAGTGTATTTTAATTTTTATTTTAATCTTGTTTTTTTTAATGATTTTGAATTGATAGTGTGTTTTTTTATATTAAATTTTAACTGGTTTTATTGCTTTTAGTATTGGTGTAGTTTCAATCTCTTGCTGCTGTTGTATGGATGGGTGGATTAACTTTTACTGGTTTTTTGTATCTTTTACTCCTGTATTGTAGCAGCTTTTTGACTGATTTTACCGAAGATAGTAGAAGGGATACGTTGTAATTTCTGCTTTGATTGGTAGGTCTGTTAGCGGATATGGAAGCTGTTTTACAGCTCGTTTTTCACTGTATTTTTTAGCATTTTTGAAGTGTGAATAACGCTGATTGTTTGATGTTTTTTACGGCTGTGGTTTGGTTTTTTAGCCGTATTTTTTTGTTGCTTTTCGGAGTGGTTTTAACATCTTTTAGTTGCCGAAATAAGTGGCGTTTTTGCGCTATTTTTCTCTAGTTTTAGCAAGCGTTTTTTACCCTTTGAGCTTGTCTTTTTGATTGAGTTTCTTGATCTTATTTTAATGGCTTTTTTTGATTTTGAAACCGATGTGTAATGTAAATAATTGCGCTGATTTAGCTTGTTTTTGATTTAGCGAATGCTGGTTTTTTACGCTGTTTTTGTCGAAATATTGGTGGGTGAAAGCGAGTTTATAGATAGTTTTTTTCTGCCAGAACAGTCTTCCATTTTTCTGTTTCTGCGTAGTTTTTGATGACTTGGTTTCTCTTCATTAGCAAGTTTTTTAGGTAGTTGGTCAGCACTAAAAAATTGAATAATCTACCTAAAATTCCATAAGGCGAGCTGAACTCGAACGTGTCTTTCATGATTACTTTTCCGTTGATTTCCTGGAATTCGTGAAGGTGAAATATCGACTTAAAGATGCCTTTTGTTTGCTCGTCTACAAAAGAATAAGGTCTGTTGCAGGCAGTTATTTTAGAAGTTAAATGCTGTCTAAAACCAAAATGTGTTGCTTCCCAAGTAGCGGTTTCATTTAAATTTATCAACCCAGAGGTAACGCCATAAATGGCTTTTTCATTAGTTTTTAAGGTCGATATACGATGTAGATCGATACTTCTCGATAAATCAAAGCAAATTTCAATAGGAGCGTATATTTCAGTGCTAATTTCAATTTTAGGCATATAGCTGCGTTTATATCGATCTCTTCGGCTGTTCTCAAGCAATATAACTGAAAGATATTGCAATAATAAAGATAAAAAATAGTGTTTCCTCGGTTCTTGTTTGTACCATGTTCGGTCATCATTTGGCAAAATGGCCGTTTTAGCGAATAAAAACCGAACATAGGACTAACTAGGTCCCAAAATTATTTTGACGAATAGGAATGTTTTTTTGACGAACGGGAAAGTTTGTCGGTTAGAAAAGGTTCTTGTGAGAAGCCAAGTAAGCAATTCCAGTAAAATGTTTAAGAAAGCTAGGATGAGGTAACTGTGGTGTTGATTAGAAATTAGCCGTTATTTAGGCGCTCTGCGCAATAAGTAAAGCCCTAGAATTCCAAATATTACTACTGGAAGAAGATTAGCTAGTAATGGAGGTACGCCACCCTTAGTGGAGAACATTTTGGCGAACTGATTAAATACGATGAATAGAAAGCTTAAAACGATGCCTATTCCAAGCGGTAAGCCTACCCCGCCACGTACTTTTCTAGAAGATAGGGCTACGCCTATTAGGGTAAGTACAAATGCTGATAATGGCTGTACATAACGCTTGTATTGCTCAAAAAGCAAGTCGTTCATTACGCCAGATCCTCTGATTTTTTCTTTTTTAATTTTGTCAGCAAGTTCTTTGCTGGTCATACTTTGCACTACATTGTCGTAAACCGAGAAATCGTCTGGCTTCATATCCAAAACAGTATCTTTTGTCTTGGTATTGGCATAAACCATAGTTTCTTTAAGGTCTTTGATGTTTCTAGTGGTGTAGTTGGTGAGCTTCCATACATGTTTTACCGAATCGTAACTAATTTGCTCGGCTATTAGTTTTTTCTCTAAAATATCGCCATTAAAACGATCTAGGGCAAATTTGTAGCCTATATTACTACGATTGTCGAAGTTGTCTATGTAGATGTAGGTGTGCTCATCTATCTTCATGTGGATATTCGACTTGGTATAAGGATCGTTCTTGTTTACTACCTGGTTTTCAAAAGAATTTTTGATTTTATTGGTATAAGGTAGCATAAACAGATTGGATGCTAGATTGAGAGAGAAAATGATGAATGCAGAAATGAAATAGGGTCTTAAAAAGCGATTGAAGCTTACTCCACCACTTAAAATAGGGACAATTTCAGTCTGATCGGCCATTTTTGCTGTGAAGAAAATTACCGCAATAAAATTCATCAATGGCGAGAGCATATTTACATAAAATGGAATAGAACCAGCGTAGTATTCGGTCGCTATTTCCCATGCCGTCATGTCATTTGCTAAGAAATCATCAAGCTTTTCCGATAAGTCAAAAATTACGATAACTACTACAAAAACAGCCAACGTGTACACGAATGTGCCCAAGTACTTGCCAATTATATAGGCGTCAATAATTTTTAAACGTCGCTTGAAAAATTCCATTTAGAGTTTTGTCCCTAATATAGTAACCATTTTGTTTTTCCAGTTATAAAACTCGCCAGCAATGATCTTTTCGCGGGCTTCATTAACCAACCACAAATAAAAATGTAGGTTGTGTAAAGTCGCTATTTGTGCACCTAAAATCTCCTTGCTATGCATTAAATGGCGTAAATAAGCCTTTGAATAAACTTGGTCGGCTAATAAATCGCTGTCTGCATCGATTGGAGAAAAGTCATTAGCCCATTTCTTGTTCGTAATGTTAATCATCCCATTTTTGGTGAAAAGCATTCCGTTTCTGGCATTCCGGGTAGGCATTACACAATCAAACATATCTACTCCTAACGCAATATTCTCTAAAATATTGACAGGAGTGCCGACGCCCATTAAGTAACGGGGTTTTTCGTACGGCAAAATGTCGCAAACCACTTCTGTCATGGCATACATTTCTTCGGCAGGTTCGCCAACGGAAAGACCGCCAATGGCATTACCCTCACGATCCATAGAAGCGATAAACTCTGCTGATTTTACCCTCAAATCTTTATAAACAGAGCCCTGTACGATAGGGAAAAGCGTTTGATCGTAACCGTATTTAGGTTCTGTGGTATCAAAACGATTGCAGCATCGCTTTAACCAGCGGTGCGTCATGTTGATAGAGTTCGCTGCGTATTTATAATCACATGGATAAGGAGTACACTCATCAAATGCCATAATGATGTCGGCACCAATGGTACGTTGAATATCCATAGCATATTCTGGGGTAAACAAATGTTTAGAGCCATCAATATGCGAGCGGAAAGTAACGCCTTCTTCCTTAATTTTTCGCACTTTACTTAGCGAGTATACTTGGTAGCCGCCACTATCGGTTAAAATAGGTCTGTCCCAGCCAATAAATTTGTGTAAACCGCCTGCAGGCTCTAAAATATCTAATCCTGGGCGAAGGTATAAATGATAAGTATTGCCCAAAATAATCTGAGCCTTAATATCTTCCTTTAATTCTTTTTGATGTACCGCTTTTACTGTTCCAGCGGTGCCTACAGGCATAAAAATAGGAGTTTGAATATCGCCGTGAGCGGTGCTGATTACGCCTGCTCTAGCTTTTGAATTTGGGTCTTTTGCCTGTAAATCGAATTTCATATAGGATGCAAAAATAACAAAATTCATGTTAGGCAGCTATTGTTTGAAATTTTATTGCCTAAAAAGCCAAGGTACTAAATCTTCTCAGGTTTATCAGATTGAACAAAATGTAAAAATGTTGGCACTGAATAAGCTGCTGTTAGCTGAAGCGTTTGCATTAACAAGGGCGATACCATCAAAGTTTCTCTTAAATAGTCTATTTATCTTGGTTTAGCTAGTAGGTTCTTTGCACAGGTTTTAGTTCTCCAAACCCAATTGCAACGGCAGCCTCGAGGCACGAGAGCTATAGTGTAAAGCGGGACTATCGTGATTTAGTGGTACAAAAACTGCTTTTCTAAGCAATTTCTAAAAAACCAAAAAACTAAACAGTCAACAAAACCAAAATAACTACCTTTGCTAGCTTTTAAACACTATCGTGGAATTTAACATACTCGAAATCTGCTTGCTCACGGCGCTCGCTATCTGCTTTTTTGTACAACTATATTATGTGCTCGGTGTGCACTTGAAATTGACGAAATATCGCGTCGACGAATTGCCTGCTTCTAGCAGCGAACCTATTAGTGTGATTGTTTGTGCCCGTAACGAAATCGAAAATTTACAGAAATACCTTCCGGGTATTTTCGAACAAGATTATCCAAATTTTGAAGTGGTAGTAGTAAACGATCGATCATGGGACGGTACTGTTGATTTATTAGAGGGATTAGAAAAAACATACCCAAACCTGAAGGTTGTTCATGTAAAAGAGGGCGAAAAGTTTATTGCAGGTAAAAAATTTGCTGTCACGATGGGGATTAAGGCCGCTAGTCACGAGTGGTTGGTTTTTACAGATGCCGATTGCCAACCTGCTTCTGTGAATTGGTTAAGAGGAATGCAAAAGCCAAGTAATAGCGACGTACAGATTTTACTGGGCTATTCGCCATATTTCAAGAAAGGCAACTTATTGAATGCTTTAATTCGTTTTGAGACCTTTTTCACTGCGGTTAACTATTTGTCATTTGCTTTAAAAGGAATGCCCTATATGGGGGTTGGCAGAAATATGGCCTATCAAAAATCGTTGTTTTTTAAGAACAAAGGCTTTGCCGCTCACATGCATATTCCTTCTGGAGATGATGATTTGTTTGTAAACGCTAATGCGACACCAAATAATACTGTTATTCAAATTAACAAGGAAGCACATGTTTGGAGCGAACCTAAGACATCGTTTTTGACTTACTTACGTCAGAAAAAGAGGCATGTGGGGGCGGGAAATTTTTATAAGCCCAAACATAAATTTATCCTATCTGCGCAAATTGCTGCACAGTTTTTATTTTATGCGCTAGTTATAACTTTAGCTTGCTTTCCACGTACTCATTTTATGGCTGTAGGTATTTTCTTGCTCAGTTTAATCATAAGATGTTTCATTTATCCTAAACTATTAAAAAGACTAAACTATGGTGGGTTAAGGTGGTGGTTCCCCATCTTGGATATCATTTTAATGGCTTTTCTAGTCTTTAATGCCATACTGTCTGTTTTTGTTAAAAAGGTACAATGGAAATAAGGGGATTTCGAATAGCGTATCTAAAACTTACAACGTATAACTTAAAACTTTACTCTTAAAACTTTAACTTTACCCCATGGTAAAACCCGATATCATTTTCAAGTATTTTAAGGATTTAACTCCAATGCAAATTGAGCAGTTTGAACAACTTTTTGATTTGTATAGCTTGTGGAACTCGCAAATCAATGTAATTTCTAGAAAAGATATCGAGGAATTGTACGAACGTCATATCCTACATTCGCTAGGAGTAGCTAAGTTTTGTACATTCAAACCGGGCGAAAAAGTGTTGGATGTTGGTACAGGTGGAGGCTTCCCCGGTATTCCATTGGCCATTTTATTCCCAGAAACTGATTTTCATTTGGTTGATTCTATCGGTAAAAAGATTAAGGTGGTAACTGAAGTTGCAGCTGCATTGGGATTAAAGAATGTAAAAGCTTCGCACAGTAGGGCAGAGCAAATTACCGATAAGTACAATTTCGTTGTATCAAGGGCGGTAACGCGTTTAGGTGATTTTTACCCTTGGGTAAGAGGAAAGTTTGCTAAAGAAAACATTAATGCGCTTAGAAACGGTATTCTTTACCTAAAAGGAGGCGATTTAACAGAGGAAATTAAAGAATCAAAACTGAAAGCAGAATTGTATCCGCTTTCAGCTTATTTTGAAGAAGATTTCTTCGAGACTAAATATGTAGTTTATATTCCGCAGTAGTTTTCGACTAGCAACGGTCGTCTTTATTCTCTTCTACTTTAGGTTGGTATAAGGTCCAAGCTTTATTAAAAACGTTGTTCGTTTTTTCTAATACCGACTTTTCCGTAGTTATCTCTTTAGTGCTATTATTTGGCTTTTTTATTGCTCCAGTCTTATTTAAAGTGTCCTTAGGTATTATTTTTAAGCCTTGTACTTTTTTTGTCGGAGCTTGTTCTGACGCTTTGTAGCCTTTAACGATTATTTCTTTAGTTGCTTTCTCTTCTATTTTAATGCCTTTTACTTTTTGAGTGGGAACTACTTCAATTTCTTGAACGTTCTTCTTTTTGGTTAATGAAAGCTGAGCTACCTCAATCTCCTTTTTTAGTGCTTCCTTATCAGCTTTTTGGTAACCCTTAACCACTACTTCTTTTTGATTGGATGCTGGTGCTACTTCAGTCTCTAACACTTTTCCTTCTATTACACCGATCACTGCCATTTTTTCGTCAGGTTTTATCACTGGGGGAGGCAATTTTTTAAGCTTTTTAACTGCGGGAGGAGCTTCGACTTTAGGTGGAGGTGGTGGAGCAGGAAGGTTCTTTTCGTCAATGATTATCTGTCTTTCTGCTAAAATTTGCTTCTTTTCTTTATTAGTTTTCTGTTTACCGGAATAACTTTTCTTTTCCTGCTTTTTTTGTTCTTCTACCTTTTGTTGGGGAAATAAGTCATAACCATAGGTTTTACTAAAGCTTAAGGTAGATGCGCAAAGCAACCCAACTCCTAGCGGAACAGCTAGCAAATATTTGAGCCTTGCCCAATTTGCCGTTTTTTCTTTGTTTAACATGTTGATTCTACTTTTTAATATTGATTGATTGAAAAATTGATTGACTAATGAAGGTGAATATGATGCCATCGAGTTTTCGATTAAAAACATGGCGTATTCATGTTTGGAAATTGTAGCCAAAGTGGTACTGGCATCGGCGATATACTCGTGCAGCAAGTTTAAATCCTTTTTGATTAAATAGACGATAGGATTGAACCAACAACAGATTTTAAGGAATTCCAACAATACGATATCCCAACTATGCTTTTGTTGGATATGGATGATTTCATGCCTTAATACAGCATTGTTTTTCGCCATATTGGGATGAATGAATAAAATATTAAAGAAAGAAAAAGCGGTATGTTCTGTGCTTAATTCTACTAATGTGTAACCACTTAATTCTCTTTTCCTACCCTTAATATAGATGCTAATAATTCTATAGATAGCTACGATAAATCTTACACTGAGCAACAACGCAATTAACAAGTAGCCATAAAAAATACAATCTTCTAGGGTTAAATTAGGAGCTTGAGTAATTTTTGTGAGTGCTACGGTCTTGATAGGTAAGTCGTAAACCATTGCATTGGCTTCTATCAAAGCCTTTGGTTTTAAAAAGCCAAGTTGTACCAACGGCGTAGTAAATGCTACAACAATACTCAATATCAGAAAATAACGATTACTATTATAGAAAGTGCTGTTTTGCAATAGTACTTTGTACATCACGTAAAAAGCAGTCAAGTACAGGTTTGCTTCTAAAAGATAATAGAGCCAATTCATCACTTTTTGTTTTTAAGTTGTTCTGCAATTGCTATAATTTCATCTAGTTGTGAGATGTCCATTTTTTTTTCCTTTACAAGGAAGGAAACTAAGCTTTCATAGCTGTTTTCGAAATAGTTGTTCATCACCTTATCGAAAGCAAAATGCTTATACTGTTCTTCGCTAATGGTAGGGAAATAGAAGTGAGTATTGCCAATAGCTTTGTGGTCTATAAATCCTTTTCCTTCCAATACTCTAATTACTGTAGATACCGTATTGTAGGCTGGTTTTGGAGGTTCCATTTTATCAATTACATCTTTTACAATGGCTTCTTTAAGTTCCCACAGTATTAGCATAATTTGCTCTTCGGCTTTTGTTAATTCTCTCATAATGAATTATCTTGTTGTTTATATAAAGTTAAAACTATAAAAATAGTTTTCAAACTATTTTTATAGTTTATTTTGTAATTACCTGTATTTAAGGTTTTTGTTTTACCTATGAATAAGAAACATCAAATTGCGCTCACGCTAATTACTGGCGTAGGAACGCTCATTGCCAAGAAATTGCTGCATCATTTTGGTACTGCCGAAAGGGTATTTGAGGCAAACATTAAAGAATTGCTACAAATAGAAGGAGTAGGAAAGAAGACCGCCGAAGCGATTGTCAATACTAACGCTTTGGAATTGGCAGAAAATGAGCTGGCTTTTTTAGAGAAACATCAAATACAGGTGCTGTTTTACGATGATGATAGTTACCCTAAAAGATTGAAAAACTGTTATGATGCGCCTTTGCTGCTGTACTATAAAGGTAATGTAGCATTAAATAAAGCTAGAGTAGTTAGTATTGTCGGCACTCGCAATGCTACTGCCTATGGCAAAATGCTATGTAAGCAGCTAATCGAAGTATTAAAACCTTATGATGTATTAATTACCTCAGGGTTGGCACATGGCGTGGACGCTGCGGCGCACAAAGAAAGTGTAATGGCAGATGTACCTACAGTTGGGGTTTTAGGACATGGGTTAGATAGGATTTATCCAGCAGCTCATCGAGAATTGGCAGCTAAAATGTTAAAGAATGGTGGTTTGCTGACAGAGTTTTTACCAGGTACTAATCCAGATCGAGAGAACTTCCCAAAACGGAACAGAATTATAGCGGGTATGGCCGATGTTACGATAGTGGTAGAGGCGTCTATCAAAGGTGGAGCCCTCATTACTGCTGAAATCGCCAATTCTTACAATAGAGATGTTTATGCTTTTCCAGGACGAGTAAATGATGAGTTTTCGGAGGGTTGCAACTTTCTAATTAAAACAAATCGAGCAGGATTGATCAATCATCCTCAAGACTTAATTTACTACTTGGGGTGGGATGAGGAGTCGCCGAAGAAAAAACAAGCTGTACAAGTGCAGTTGCCACTAGATTTGAGTAAAGAAGAACGAACGGTTTGTGAAGCGTTGCTAAATGCTGCACTAGCTGTTGATGAAATTTTTGTAACTACCAATATTTCCCAAAGTAAATTGGCCATTATTCTCCTAACATTAGAAATGAAGGGGATCATTATAGCCTTGCCAGGGAAATTATTCAAGTTGGCTTAGCAGCTACAGTACTTGTACTTCGTCATTCCCGTGAAAACTGGAATCTTAAACGACTAGCTGACTTGTTTATTGTATTACGATTCCCGCCTATGCGGAAATGACGGTATTGGAAGAGGTAGTGCAATGACGCAAAAAATCGTGTATCTGTGGCTAATAAATACATCACGCCAAATTTATACCATATTTAGTATATCATATTTATAGATTATGAAATTTAATTTTTTATTTTTCGATTTTATGAAATTTAATTTTAAATAAATATTAATCACGAAATACTTGTTGCTGTTCGCTATTTTTGTAGCATGTGGTATAACAATATATTAGAAACCATAGGCAACACGCCATTGGTAAAACTGAATAACATCGTAAAAGATATTCCGGCTACTGTTTTAGCAAAAGTTGAAACTACCAATCCTGGTAATTCTATTAAAGACCGTATGGCGATAAAAATGATAGAAGATGCCGAAAAAAGTGGTAAGTTAAAACCAGGAGGAACCATTATAGAAGGTACATCTGGTAATACAGGAATGGGCTTGGCTATGGCGGCTATCATTAAAGGTTACAAATGTATTTTTACCACAACTGATAAGCAATCGAAAGAAAAGGTAGATGCTTTGCGTGCTTTTGGTGCTGAAGTAATTGTTTGTCCAACTAACGTAGACCCAGAAGACCCTCGTTCTTATTATTCGGTATCTTCTCGTCTAGAACGTGAAGTGCCTAATTCTTGGAAACCTAACCAATACGATAATTTAAGTAACTCTCAAGCGCACTACGAGCAAACAGGACCTGAGATTTGGGAACAAACTGAAGGTAAGATTACGCACTTAGTTGTGGGTGTGGGTACAGGTGGTACTATTTCTGGTACTGGTAAATATCTAAAAGAGAAAAATCCAAATATTAAAGTCTGGGGGATTGATACTTATGGTTCTGTTTTCAAAAAATATAAAGAAACTGGAATTTTCGATAAGAATGAGATTTATCCTTACATCACCGAAGGTATTGGTGAGGATTTCTTACCTGCTAACGTGAACTTCGATATCATCGATTTATTTGAGAAGGTAACTGATAAAGATGCTGCCTTGGCTACCAGAGAAATTTGTCGTCAGGAAGGAATTTTTGTTGGGAATTCTGCGGGTTCAGCAGTGGCTGGTTTATTGCAGTTGAAAGACAAATTGAAGCCAGAGGATGTAGTGGTAGTGATTTTCCATGACCATGGTAGTCGCTATATGGGTAAAATGTATAATGAAGATTGGTTGCGTGAACGTGGCTTCTTAAAAGATGAGAAATTAACTGCCCGCACTATTCTTTCTAAAAAAGATACTGGAGAAATTGTAACTATCGATTGTGAGAAATCAGTTTCTGAGGCTTTTAATACCATGAGTACTTTAAATATTTCTCAAATTCCAGTTACCCAAAAAGGAATGTTGGTAGGTAAATTAGAAGAAAGCGATATTTTGGCTGCTTTGTTAGAGAATCCAAGCGTGAAATCAGCAAAAGTAGAAGCTATTATGGGTGCAACGTTTCCATTTGTAGATTTGAATACTTCGATAGATAGATTATCTTCTTTAATCAATAAAGATAACAGTGCGGTATTGGTAGAACTGGAAGATGGAAAGTTTGATATTATTACCCAGTACGATATTATCAATGCGATAAAAGGATAATTTTAAGTTAAAAGTGTAAAGTAAAAAGTTAAAAGATTGGTGTTAATGCCAATCTTTTTTTGTTTGGTGCCTTTGTAGATTTAGATTTTGGGTTTAATAATGATTTTTGCGTCATTTCGACCGTAGCGGAGAAATCTTTGAATGATTAGTTATTAAATAACCAAAAGATTTAGCTTCGCTGTTTTTCAATTCTCGACTTTGCTTCGTTTCGCTCGAAATGACGTTAGTTCTAACAATAGACTTACGAAGTTTTTAAACGGCGAAGCCCTCAACTTTGCCTTACCATAAAATAACTAACTAAAGTTAAACTTCGTAAGTCTTAAAGCCGTAAGTCTTATAGTTAGTTATAAATAATTATCCTTGGTCACTTCCCAAGTCCAAGGTTTTTTAAAATCGTTTAATGTTCTTGTACTACCGAAAACCAAAATATCTTCATCAGTGTCGTTTGCGATGTTTCTTTTAAAGATGCTACCAACTACAGTTTTGATAGTACGGTCCACAAAATCATACTGTTTATCTACCATTTCTCCGCTATCTTTATGGTAGTAAACATTGTTTGCCGTTACTAAATTCCACTGTTTCTGTACGTACTCAAACTCGTAATTCAATTTCCAGCGCCAATCATTTCCTCCTTCAAAAGATAAGGTGAGCTTGCCACTATCAATTCGTAGTCCTTTCAAGGGGTCTCCCATTTTACCGCCTTCCTCAGAACGTAAAACGAAATCATTGTTTTGTACTGCTAAACGATATCTATTGTTGGTATCCTTAAAGTAAATCGCTAAAATTCGAGGCTTCTGCGTCTCAGTTATCAGCTCAATTTCATAGTTTCCATACGCTCTGTCTTCATTTACGGCAATGTTGTGTTCTAATATCAAAACCAGGTCTTGTTGATTGTCCTTGTTTAAATCACCCTGTACAGAATCTATCACTTTCCAGTTTTTAGGAATAGCTTGAATTGGCTTGGTTGTTTGTGTGATTAGCTTTGGAAAATTGAATTTTTGCGCAAAACTGAAGTTTGCAACTGAAAGTAACATAAAAAATATCAGCCATCTCATACGATTAGAACGCTTAAAATACTATTTTAGCATAATTAGCATAAAGCTTAAAAAACCACATAGAAACACAGCTGTTATGTAGTAAATAAGTAATATAGACACCTAACGGTCTTTTTTCCTATGTTTCTATGTGGTTTAGTTTTATACTTGAAAAACCAAAATATAACCAACCTATATGGATTTGACCTTTAATAAGAATGAAGACTACAATAAGCAGCAAGTTTACGAGCTAAAAACTAAGCTAAAAAAAGTTTACTTGGGTGGTGGCGAGAAAAGTGCAGCTAAGCAAAAGGAAAAAGGTAAGCTTTTGGCGAGGGAGAGAATTGCTTACTTATTAGATAAAGATAGGCCTGTAATTGAAGTTGGGGCATTTGCGGCCGAGGGAATGTATGAAGCGGAAGGTGGTTGCCCAAGTGCGGGCGTGGTAGTGAAGATTGGCTACGTATCTGGCAGACAATGTGTGGTGGTTGCTAATGATGCTACCGTAAAAGCTGGTGCATGGTTTCCAATGACTGCTAAAAAGAATTTACGAGCACAAGAAATAGCAATGGAAAACCGTTTGCCAATTATTTATTTGGTAGACAGTGCGGGTGTTTATTTGCCTATGCAAGATGAAATTTTCCCTGATAAGGAGCATTTCGGACGTATTTTTAGAAACAATGCCATCATGTCTTCGGAAGGAATTGTACAAATTTCGGCAATTATGGGTTCTTGTGTTGCTGGTGGGGCCTACTTGCCTATCATGAGCGACGAGGCGATGATTGTAGATGGTACAGGTTCGGTTTTTTTAGCAGGTTCTTACTTGGTTAAATCGGCCATAGGCGAAGATATTGACAATGAAACTTTGGGCGGTGCCACGACGCACTGCGAAATCTCTGGCGTTACGGACTACAAACATCCTAACGACCAAGCGTGTTTAGATAGCATCCGCAACATCATGAGCATGTTGGGAGCGCCTCAAAATGCTGGATTTGATAGAATTAAATCTGCTTTGCCTAAATTAAATGAAGAGGATATCTACGGAATTTTGCCTGATAACCGTGAAAAACCTTTTGATATGAAGGAAATTATTTTGCGTTTGGTAGATAATTCTGAATTTGAAGAATATAAAGAACTTTACGGGCAAAGCTTAATCTGTGGGTTGGCTCGTGTTGACGGTTGGGCGGTAGGTATTGTGGCTAACCAGCGTAAAGTGGTGAAGTCGAAAAAGGGAGAAATGCAGTTCGGGGGAGTGATTTACTCTGACAGTGCAGATAAAGCGAGTCGTTTTATTATGAATTGTAACCAAAAGAAAATCCCTTTGGTGTTTCTGCAAGATGTTACCGGTTTTATGGTAGGAAGTAGGTCGGAGCAAGGCGGTATTATTAAGGATGGTGCCAAAATGGTAAATGCGGTTTCTAATTCTGTGGTACCTAAATTTACCATTGTAGTGGGTAATTCTTACGGGGCTGGCAACTACGCTATGTGTGGTAAAGCTTACGATCCAAGGTTGATTTATGCTTGGCCAAGTGCTAAAATTGCTGTAATGGGCGGTGCGCAAGCAGCAAAAGTATTGTTACAAATTCAGGAAAGTGCGCTAAAAGGTAAGGGCGAAACGTTAGAGGAAGCAAAACGAGATGAATTGCTAAAAGATGTTACAGACAAATACAATTCACAAACTACGCCTTATTATGCGGCTTCTCGTTTATGGGTTGATGGTATAATTGATCCCTTGGAAACAAGAAAGGTAATTTCGATGGGTATCGAAGCTGCTAATCAAGCCCCAATACAAAAACCTTTTAATGTTGGAATAATTCAAACCTAATGATATGTTAAGATATAGATTGCTGATACTTTTATTGAGTTTTTTTACCATCAATGTATTTTCTCAGGCAAAGCCGATTTATTTTGATGGGAATAAAATAACTGCTGACAAAGATAGAGCAACTTCTTACGGCGTTTACGGCAAACTTAGTAGCGAGGAACTATGGGTGCTAAAAAGATACGATTTAGATGATAACCTGATGTTTTCTGGAGCCTATAAAGACGAGCAGTTGACCAAGCCGCATGGAAAGTTCATCTTTTATGGTAGCATATTCGATTACAATTATCAGAATTTTTCCAATTTTTCGAACCCGACTACAGACAGGTACATCACACAGCAAGGTGAATATGTAGATGGTTTAGAGCAAGGTAAGTGGACAGATTATTTTCCCGATGGCAGAATTATGGGTTACCGCAGTTTTGTGAATGGAAAATTAGAAGGTGAAACTGCATTCTTCAATTATAAAGGTCGACGTATGTTAGTTGGTCAATATAAGGAAGGTTTAAGAGTAGGAACGTGGTATGATCTTAAAAGAAAAATAAAAGAAGTTTTCGAACAAGATAAGTTGATTAGTACTACCAAACTCAAAAGAGCAGAAATCTTAGAAATAGAATAATGAAGAAGCCTCTTATCCTTTTTTTTGCTTTTTTGATAGCGATTGATGCATTTGGGCAGGATGGTGCTAAAATTCATCAGAAAGCTATTATGGTAGATACGCATGGTGATATTCTCTATAACCAAATCCAATCTGGGATAGATATTGGGAAATTGCAAACTACTGGAAATTTTGATTTAGTGAGAGCCAAACAAGGAGGTTTGGATGTACAAGTGTTTTCTATTTGGTGCGATGACAAAGGCGGTTTTGATTTAGCCAATCGCCAGATAGATTCTTTGTATGCGCTAATTAAGAGGTATCCTTCTCAAATTACTCTGGTAAGTAATGCTCAACAACTCGAAAATGCAGTAAAACAAAATAAACTGGCTGCACTGATAGGTGTTGAAGGTGGGCACATGATAGAAAACGACCTCGATAAATTGGAAGCACTGGCCGAAAGAGGGATGATCTATCTGACTTTAACTTGGAATAACAGTACACCTTGGGCAAGTTCTGCCGCGGAAGAAAGCAAAGGGAAAGTAGCAAGCCCTGGCCTAAATGATTTTGGAAAATCTGTGGTTAAGAAGTTGAACGATCTTGGTGTTTTAGTAGATTTATCACACGTTGGTGAGCAGACTTTTTATGATGCGATTAAAGCTTCTTCTAAGCCAATTTTAGTTTCGCACAGTTGCGTGTATGCTATTAATCCAGTAGCTAGAAATCTAAAAGACGAACAAATTAAGGCGGTTGGTAAAAACGGTGGTGTAATTTCCGTGAACTTCTACAGTGGATTTTTAGATTCAACTTATTCCAAAAAGCAACAAGCATTTTTAACAAAAAATAAAGATGAATTAAAAGTACTGAGTGATAAATATGGGCGTTCAAAAGCTATAGACACTTTAGTCGGCTTACACCAAAATGAAGCTGAGGCAATAAAGCCAAGCATTGATGTAGTTGTGAATCACGTAGATCACATTGTGAAACTGATTGGGGTAGATCACGTTGGCATTGGAGCCGATTTTGATGGTGCTGAATCATTTCCTCAAGGCATGAATAGCGTAGCTGATTTTCCTAAAGTAACGGAAGCGCTTTTAAAAAGAGGTTACAGCGAGGCTGATATCCATAAAATTTTAGGAGGGAATTTCATCAGGTTGCTGAAAGCGAATAAAGGGAAGTAAAGCGATGGTGAATTGGTTAACTGTTTAAATCGGTTAACTGACAGATTGCTAATTGTTCAAATTTAATAAAGGAAGGTAGCCCGAAAGACGGTAAGCTTTTAGTTCGGAAGTTCGATGATAGAAGTGTTTAATTGTTTAAATCGGTTAACGGGCAAATTGCTAATTGTTCAAATTTAATCAGTATTTAGGCAACCGCATAGTAAAACAATTAACCGATTAACCAATTCATCAGTTAACCTAACCAGTATACGTTACTGTCTTTCCGATTTGCAAACTAAAAGCTTTCGGACAGTTAATTCCCCAAACTGATACCTGATTCCTAACCCCTGACCACTTCAATAAATTATCTCCACAATTTCATCTTTCTCCACAAGTGTTGCGCTTTATGCGTTAAAGATTAAATTTGCATCACAAAATACACACGATGTCGCAACAAGAAGAATTAGAACATGTAGAGTGCCTCATTATCGGATCGGGGCCAGCAGGTTACACAGCTGCTATTTATGCAGCTAGAGCAGATTTAAAACCTGTTTTATATACTGGTATGGAAATGGGTGGTCAATTAACCCAAACCACAGACGTAGATAACTTTCCAGGTTATCCTAACGGGATTATGGGACCTGAAATGATGGAGGACTTTAAAAATCAAGCTGAACGTTTTGGTACGCAAATTCGCTTTGGATATGTAAGTTCTGTAGATTTTTCTTCGTTGCCACATAAGGTAACCGTTGATGAAACTAAAACCATTTTAGCCGATACCGTAATTATCGCCACTGGTGCCAAAGCCAAATGGTTAGGTTTACCAAGTGAGCAACAATACAATGGTTTTGGTGTTTCTGCCTGTGCAGTTTGTGATGGTTTCTTCTTTAAAGGACAAACCGTAGCTATTGTTGGCGCTGGAGATACCGCTGCCGAGGAAGCAACTTACTTAGCTAAACTTTGTAAGAAAGTATATATGTTAGTGCGTAGAGACGAATTCCGTGCTTCAAAAGCAATGGTTCACCGTGTACTAAATACCGAAAACATTGAAGTGCTATACAATACTCAAACTACAGAAGTTGTAGGAAATGGTAAAAATGTGACAGGTGTAAATGTATTTAACCATAAAACAGAAGAAGCTACTACTTTAGATGTAGAAGGTTTTTTCGTAGCAATTGGTCACAAACCTAACACCGATATGTTCAAAGGTTGGTTAGATATGGATGATACCGGATATCTGCAAACCGTTCCAGGAACTTCTAAAACAAACGTTGAAGGTGTATTTGCATGTGGCGACGTTCAAGATAGTTACTACAGACAAGCAATTACTGCAGCAGGATCTGGTTGTATGGCAGCGCTTGATGCAGAGCGTTTTTTAGCCGCAAAAGCTGATACTAAATAGCACTTAAGCGAATTTTTTTAAGCTGAAATTATATGAAAACCTTTCTAAACTTTTAGGAAGGTTTTTTTATGCTTTGATATTTTTCTTTTAGCTAAGTTTTAATTTTTATCTTGTACAATGCTAAGGGCCTGTAAATCTTTAGTATCATTAAACCAAATTAAAGCTAAACCAAAAATTGATGAAAAAATTGTTGCTAACTTCTATTACCGCGTTTTTTATGTTCAATGCTAATGCACAAACTGATGTGAACATGGGAATTATTCCTGCTCCGGTTTCAGTAGTGAAAAATACAGGATATTTTACCGTAAGCGATAATGTTGTGATACCTGCATTACCTATAAATAGGGGGGTTGCGCAGACCATTAAAGAGTTTCTGTTGTCAAAGGGAATTAAGGCAAAAATAGTATCTGCTAAAATGCCTTTAAAAGCTAGCGAGAAAGTAATCGTGTTATGGAACGATTCCGAGAATAAACTGCCTGCAGAAGGCTATCATATTTCCATCAAAGGAAACAGAATTGTTTTACAAGGCAAAGGCGCTGGTTTGTTTTATGCTATGCAGTCATTTTTACAGTTATTTCCTAATGAAAAAACAAATGGAGCTTACCAGATTCAAAATGCAGAAATCAACGATTATCCTCGTTTCAGTTATCGTGGTCTACACTTAGACGTTGGTCGTCATTTCTTCCCGCTTTCGTTCATCAAAAAATATATTGATGTAATGGCTGCTTACAAGTTGAATAATTTTCATTGGCATTTAACCGAAGATCAGGGCTGGAGGTTAGAAATCAAGAAATATCCAAAACTTACAGAAATAGGTGGAAGCAGAAACGGAACAATAGTTGGTGTCTTCCCTGGTAGTGGCGGTACGGATAATGACGTGTACAAAGGTTACTATACCCAAGAAGAGGCAAAAGAGATTGTAGCTTATGCCGCGGCTAGATATATCAATGTGATACCTGAAATAGAATTGCCAGGACATGGTTCTGCGGCTATTGCTGCTTATCCAGAGTTGAGTGCTTTTCCAGAAAGAGATACTTTTATCGGTAAAGATTGGCCTTGGTCTGGTCCAAGAACAGGTAAGCAGGTACAACAGACTTGGGGTGTTTTTGATGATATTTTTGTGCCTACAGAAAATACCTTTAAGTTTTTGGAGAATGTTCTAGACGAAGTAATTGCTATTTTTCCTTCTAAATACATTCACATTGGTGGAGATGAAGCTCCTAAAAATTACTGGAAGGAATCGGCGTTTTGCCAACAATTAATTAAGGAAAAAGGTTTGAAGGATGAGCATGGACTGCAAAGCTATTTTATCCAACGAATTGAAAAATACCTGAACAACAAAGGTCGTTCGATTATTGGATGGGATGAGATTTTGGAAGGTGGCTTGGCACCAAATGCTACCGTAATGAGTTGGAGAGGAGAACAAGGAGGGATTGAGGCTGCCCAGCAAAAACACGATGTGTTGATGACCCCGAGCACCGACGGACTGTATTTCGACTATAAACAATCGTTAGCAGAAGATGAACCATTGACTATTGGTAGAAATGGGAAAGGTTACGCTAATTACGCAAAAGTTTATAGTTATGATCCGGTGCCGAAGGTATTAACTGAAGACCAAAAGAAATATATCAAAGGTGTGCAAGCAAACTTATGGACTGAATATATCGAAACGCCAGCTAAGGTAGAATACATGATATTCCCAAGGATTTATGCCTTGTCAGAAATAGCATGGACTCCACTGGCTAAAAAAGATTTGAAGAACTTCAGCGATGAGCGTTTGCCTTTACATTTATCGAAGTTAGATCAAACAGGAACTAACTTTTGGGTGCCGACAGCAGTTGGCCAACCAGAAAAAGAAGTAAATGGGGAGAACCATGTGGTTACCTTGCAAGTTCCAGTGACAGGAGCTAAGATTTTCTATACACTAGATGGATTTCGTCCATCAGAAAATGCTACAGAATATACATCAGCTTTAAATATTAACGTGCCTCAAGGCAAGAAAAAGATCTTAAAGACGATTGTGATTACGCCTAGCGGGAAACGTAGTGTAGTTGCAGAAACTATTTTTAATAATGGTGCTACTGAGGTTAAAGTGAAATAATACATTTAACGTCATTTCAACTGAAGCGTAGTCCCGAAATTTAGGGGGTAAATATTTTAACTTTAGTGTTTTAGCAATATCAATTCAAAGATTTCTCGGCTGCGCTCGAAATGACGACCGCCTTGTAAAATATCTGAAATTGTTATGACCGAATGAAATGTTTAGTTAAATTATTGTTTAATTTTTATCATAAAACATATAAATTGGCATTTTAAATTTAGATCCAATGATTTTAAAAGATTTATTAAAATCTGTATTCGCGGTTGTAGCGGTTTCAATAATGATTTCTGCTTGTAGTGATAATGAAAAGCCGGTGCAAACAGACCAGAAGGTAGTCGAAACAAAGCAGCCCAATCCATTTCCTTTTTATAAAAGTATAGAGATAAAACCGGGTTATTATTTTGAGGTGGTTAGCTGGGGCAAAGGCGTGGATAGTATAGGCGGTTTTTTGATACTGATGTCTGATTCCGCAAAGAACAACTATAAAACACTTTCTGTACAAAGGGAAGGTGTGATCACTGATGCTTGGAATATGGATTTAGATAACGATGGCAATCCAGAAATTTATGTGCAAACATTGGTTCGCAAAAACGTGGCCGATGTAAATGTATATGAGTTTAACAACGACTTTAACAAAATCAGTTTCCCTGGTATTAGTAGTTTAAAAGGTTATCAAGGAGATGATAAGTTTTTCGTTAAAAATGGAGAATTGTTCAGGTCGGTGCCAACTGTGCAGTCTGATGGCGGTAAAACTACCACTTTAGTGAAAACTTTAAAATATCGTTTATCTGGCAACAGTTTTTCTTCATCAGAAGTAAAGCCAGGTGAATAGTTAATTCATTGCCGTTGAGTTAAGTCGACGGCAATGATTAAAACTGGCTCAGTTCACTTTCAAAAAAAGCATCCCATTTCTGTTGTGCTTCATAATCGGAGCCATGTTTGGTTTCTTCGTCATAACGTTTTTGCATGTCGTTATAAAACTTGCTGATATCTTTTGCTGTTTTTTCCACCAGTCGTTTATAGTTTTGAACGGTATAACCTTGGTTTTTCAAGATGTATTCTCCCTTTTTTAATAAGAAGAAGTTGATGTAGACATGTCCCTGTTCGTGATTTAGCAACTGTTTACTTGCATTTTTATTTCTTATTCGGTCTCGTTTTACCCACGATTTATTGGCATCAACTCCCCCAAGAAAATTAAAATCTAACTGAAGCGTATTGCCCCGTATGGTTGAACGATAGCCATACTGCCAAATGGTGCTGGTTACTGCTGCGAAATTAGAATTAGGATCGGGATTGCCTCTAAAATGAGTATCCCAATCTATAGTTTCTGGATAAATGCGTTCGTACGGCGCAAAAGAAGAGGCCAGCAATACAGCAGCAAATAAAATAGCGTTCTTTATCGGTTTCATCTAACTTTACAAGAACGAAAGTTGTGCCAAATTATTCTGTTTCTTGAAATTGATTGCTGATGCGTTCGAATTTTTCAATCAGTAACGCAATTCTTTCTTTGTCTTTTTTGATTACGGCTTTCCTAACTAGGGTAGAGCAGAAAATCATCCAACCAAAACTAATCCCCACTAATATTAGCTGTACCCAAAGTTCTAGGTGACTTAATATTTCTACAAAGAAAAAAATCATTCCTAACGAAAGTGCGATGGTGTAGAACCAATATAAGCGATTGTATAAACCGTGTCGGCTTAACTGATAAGTCTTTAAGCTGTTAATAAATTCAGTTGGGTTTACTGTAAAATCATTCTTCGCAAGGATTTGATGATTTTTATATAAAATAATGGTGTATACACCTATTGCGATGATAATAATGCTGATACCAGCGTGTGTAGTCCATGATTGAAAGTCGAATAACCATAACGCCGCCATTAGAAAAAATGAGAATCCCATTCCTAATATATTCAATAATGATTTTGTACGTATGTTATTTACGTCTTTCTTGGCCTGTTTCAGCATTTCATCAGCAGATATCCTTACATCAACTGTATGCTTAGCCCATAATGCCTCTATTTGATCAAATTCTTGCATGTTGATTGTATATTTCGGTAAGTTTCTGTTTAATGCGATGAATTCTAACTCTTAAATTACCTTCACTAATTCCAGAGATTTCTGCTATTTCGTTGTAAGGTAATTCATCAAGTACCATGGTAATAATCAAACGATCATTCTCTTCTAGTTTAGAAATAGATTTATATAAAAGTGCAATCTGTTCGTTTTTTTCAGAATACTCTTCAATCTTATTTTCTATAATATTATCGGTAAGCTCGTCTTTTGCCTGTCTCTTTTCTGAACGTAGGTAGGTTAAACAAGTGTTTACCGCAATCCTGTAGATCCAAGTAGATATCAATGATTTATTTCTAAACTTATCTAGATTTTGCCAAACCTTTAAAAAAGTTTCTTGTAAAAGGTCGTTCGCAGAGTCGGCATCGCCCGTGTAACCATAACACAAGTGAAATATCTTTTTTGAGTTTTTATCGAAAATTTCCTTAAAAAGCTGATCTTTTCGGTCCATTTAGTGTTTTTGTATGTCTATTAGAATAGTGCAACATCAAATTGTTACACCAAAAACGCTGGCTAAAATAATAAATGTTTGTGTGGTAAAGGCAAATATTTAATTTTGTCGGCCTACTAATATACATCAAGCGACTTAAAGGCCGCTTGGAGATAGAATTAGAAAATTTAAACCACGATAACCAAATAGACTAATGTGCTTTTGAAATAAAAGACACAACAAATAAATAAGCTAATGAAGCATTACATTTTTGTTAAAAAATAGAATAGCTTCGTTACCGCTGCAAACAAAAAACAAACTAATGAAAAAAACTAAAATAGGGTTAATCACCTTAATCTGTGTTACCATTGCATTAATCATTACTTTATTAAAAGAATTTAACATTGTGCCTATTGCAGATCAAGTCATGATGTTCACAAGATGGGGCTTGGCGGTGGTTTTGATTGTCTACGCATTAAAGAAAAGAAATTTAACCACATGGATATTGGTGGCAATGCTTTTAGGTGTATTTGTTGGGGTCGATTTTCCGAATGTTGCAGCTGCATTACATCCGCTAAGTAAAGGTTTCATTAAGTTGGTAAAAACTATTGTAGGTCCAATTCTTTTTGGAACATTGGTTTACGGTATAGCCGGTCACTCTGATTTGAAACAGGTTGGTCGCATGGCATGGAAATCAATGTTGTATTTTTTCTGCGCAACATCATGTGCTATTTTTATCGGTTTGGCTGTAATTAATATTACGCAGGCTGGTGTAGGTGTAGATATTAAAAGTATGCCACACGAAGAATTACCGATGGTGAAAACTGCTGATGCCGCATTGGAACATTTACCACAAAATGTACATGGTGTTTATAAATTCGCTCACTTCTTTTACGAATTATTCCCAGAAAACATAGTTAAGTCGATGTACGAAAACAAAGTGCTTCAAATTGTGGTGTTTTCGGTGCTATTTGGTATTGGTTTGGCCATGGTAGAAGAGAAGAAGCGGAAACCTTTTGTGGATTTTGCAGAGAGCTTATCTGAAGTAATGTTCAAATTCACCAATTTGATCATGTACTTTGCGCCAATTGGCGTAGGTGCGGCAATGGCTTATACTGTTGGTCATTTGGGTGTAGATATATTAAAGAATTTATTCATGCTTTTAGGTTCTTTGTATATTGCGCTAATTGTATTTGTATTGATAGTATTTGTGCCAATTATGTTGGTGCTCAAAATATCGATTAAGAAATTTATACAGGCGGTAAAAGAGCCAGTTTCCATTGCATTTGCAACTACAAGTTCAGATGCCGCATTGCCAAAGGCAATTAGCAACATGGAAAAATTTGGTGTGCCGCGTAAAATTGTTTCGTTTGTAATACCTACAGGATATAGTTTTAACTTAGATGGTACATCGCTATACTTATCTTTAGCATCCATCTTTGTGGCTCAAGCTGCGGGTATGCATTTAGGTATTGGGCAGCAGTTGGCCATTGCATTTACGTTGATGATTACCTCAAAAGGTGTTGCTGCGGTACCAAGAGCTTCGCTGATTGTGTTAATTGCAACTGCCGAACAGTTTGGCTTGCCTGTATTTATTATCGCTGCCATTTTAGGTATAGATGAATTGATGGATATGGCCCGTACATCGGTAAATGTAATAGGTAATTGTTTAGCAACGGTAGTAGTGGCTAAATGGGAAGGTGAATTTGATGAAGAGGCATCAAAGAATTTTATAGCTGATTAATAAATAATGACTTCAAGAGGTAAAAAGATTTTTCTTGCGTTAACCGTAATTGTACCGTTTTTAATTTATAGCATAGTTTATTATGCTCCAATTATTAGAAATGCTCCGTTTCAGGAGAAAGATTTTGTTTCGTTGGAGTATAAATGGGGGATGGGCGATCAGTTAGAAAATAGCTATGATTCTGCTACGGGCGAATTTAAATACCTAAATAAGAATGATTCGTTGGTGAACAGGAATATCAAACTGACGACTAGCGATATCAAATATTTAGATAGCGTAGCTGATGTGCAGGGATTTTGGAATTTACCAAGCGTGGTTGCCAATGGCGAAGATGATTTGAAAGATCCAAAGAAATTGCGTTATCTCATTAAGTTCAATTATAAAAAGAAATCTAAGGAAGTAACTTATTTTCCAAGCTTCAGTGGCAACCAAAAAATGAAAGGTGCAGTAAGTAAAATGCAAAAAGAAATTGAACTTACATTAATTGATAAGGAAGCTAATTTAACTAAATAGATGAAGCCAAAAGTAACAAGGGTACTAAATATTGTAGCTGTACTATTTATTGTAGTTGCTGGTGGCTATTTTATAATGAAAATGAGAAGTGGGGGTAAGCGGGCAGCGTCTTTTGTGAGTTTAACTTATAAATGGGGCGTGGGCGATACTTTGCAAAACAGCTACGATTCTAAAACTGGTGAATATCTGTTCTTGGATCAACAAGACCAACTTATCAAAGAAAAATTTAAGTTACGCACCAATAATGTGATCTTTCTGCATAGTAAAATCAACGAAGGAGATTTGTTGGCCATTCCTGATACCGTAGCAAATGCTCAAGCAAATTTGAAAGACCCCACGGTGTTGCGTTATGAGTTTAAGTTTGTTTACGATGATACTACTAAAAACGTAATTTATCTAACTAATTACGATAAGGACCCGATAATCAGAAGTAGAGCTGGTGGTTTGCAAAAAGTAGTTCAACAAATCATTACCGAAGCCGAAGAGCGTTTTTCTAGTAGATAATATGTCTTTTTTGAAAAGCGTAATCACTGCAATTATCTTCTGATTTCCCAATTTTTCATAACAATTTTACGGAACAGGCTTCATGCCCTGAGTTTTATTATAAAAGCTGCTAAAACGGCCCTACAAGCGGATGCTGAAATAAATTCAGCATGACGAATCTTAAACCTAACGTCACCCTGACCATGCAATAGCTGCGACGCAAATTTATTTCAGGGTCAGCCACACTAAGTGATATATTTATTGCTGAAAATCAACAAATTAATTATCGAACTCAGGTTCATGAGTTTTTTAAACTTACAAGTCTGAAATTCCTGCAATAAGTGTTTCCGCTATACTTATACTTAGTTCTTAAAACCTGCTAAAAATTCCAACTAGACTACTTTTGTAACATTCCTGAAATCTCTGATGTTAAAATTTTCTAAAAAATTTGGATGGTAACTTTATTTGTATAAATTTGGTCAACCAAATATTGGTCAACCAAATTTATCGATTGTATGAACAAGCAAAATCTGCTGTATATCCTATGTGTATGCTTTTTTGGGTGCGCTTGTAGTAAGCAAAAAAATGCACTTACAGAGACAGAAGTTGTAACTGGTACGGGCAGTCAAGCTACAAACACCACAGGTACCACTTTGAGTGCTAATGGTACTACTGAAACCTATCAATTAATTAACAGTGTGTTTGGCGGCAATGGTGATGTAGTAGAGGCTCCAGATTGCAGTCATGTTGGTTTTGGAAAGCACATTACACAAGTGTTCGATACAGATTTGAAACGTCAAGTGTTTGCATTTCATATTCATGTAACTCCAGATAACGATAAATGCGAAGATTCGGACAGACAGCGCAACGAAATCAAAACCTACGATAAATCTCCCGAAAGTTTAAAGGCCAGTAAAGATGAAAAAGTACTTTACAAATGGAAATTCAAATTAGACGCTAATTTTAAACCTTCAAGCGATTTCACTCATATCCATCAATTAAAGCCTATAGATGGCGATAACCAACTACCGATTATTACACTAACCCCACGTTATAGAGCCGCTGGTGATGTAATGCAGGTAATCCATACGGGAGAAACCGATGCTTCTTCGTTAAAATATATTGTTCAAGTGCCTCTAGCAGACTTTAAAGGACAATGGGTAGAGGTTATTGAGAGAGCTACATTTTCTTTCGATGGTAAATACGAAATACAGATCAACAGAATTAGCGATGGTAAGCTTTTGTTGAAGCAGGCCTTTACCAATATCGAAATGTGGCGAAAAAATACCACTAGCTGCCGCCCAAAATGGGGAGTTTACAGAAGAACATTACAGCCAGAAGTGTTAAGAGATGAAACACTTTGGTTCAACGATTTTAATATCACAGAATACTAACCTTTAATTTATAGAACCATGAAGAAGAATTTTTTTGCGCTCTCAGCTTTAATAATTACGTTTTCTGTACATGCAGTTCAAGCCCAGAAAGTACAAGTTCCAGTAATTAACTACGATTTTGGAGACAAAGAGGCTTCATTCAATCCAAATCCTGGTGCTTCTTCTACTTCTTTTTTACCAAAAGTGCTTAATTATAAAGCTGCTAAAGTGAGAATAAGAACAGCTTCTGACGGAACTGGAGCTTTCAATTTGGTTAAAAGTGGTGCAGGTTTTATTAAAGGTGCTGGCTTAGAAGTAATAGCAGGAACAACTACAAGCAAGTTTTCAATCTATAATTTACCCTTGGAAGGTGTAGCTAAAACTAGTTTCAATATCAAAATAGATGCTGCAACTGCTGGTCAGTGGGTATTTGCTAACGGTGCTTCAGAAAATTCTGATGATTTATTTCAAGGTAATGGAGGGATCAAAGAAACTTCTACAGAGATTTTTGCTGGTTTAAGATGGAATTTATCGGCAGCTGAACAGATTAATTTTTATAGTCGTAATGGTGCTAAATGGGCTGCTGTAAAAGGCGTATCGTTTGTTAAAAACACAGATTACTTAATTGAAGTGTACAGCAATAATAGTGCTGAGGCAAAAAAATATGCTAAAGAAGGCGAGCAAACTTTAAATGCAGGTACTTACCATGTTTGGGTAAACGGTAAACGTGTGGCTGGAGAGTTCGTGTCTGGAGGTTTGGAGGCAGGTAAAGCATTGAATGGCTTCATCATTTATGGTGTTACTCCGAAAGGGAATGATACGATGGCGAAAGCTTGGTTAGATAACCTAGAAATTAACGGAAACTTAAAATAACGAATTAACGGGAGGGCTCTAATCGGTCCTCCTTAACCTATAACCAAATATTTAATCCATATGAAAAGAATTTTACTTTTAATGATTTTAAGCTGCTTTACAGCGGTTGGTTTTGCGCAGACCTTAGTTGATGGCGATTATAGAACAGCAAAAATTTCAGGAAACTGGAGTGATGCTGATATGTGGGAACGACGTAGTGGTGGAACTTGGGCTATAACAGCTACTTCGCCAACGGCAAGTAATAATGTTTATGTGCAAAACGGACACACTGTTACTGTTGATGTAGCGAATGTCTATTGCAAAGATTTACAGCTGAATACGGCTGGAAGTTTGGTGATTGGAACCAATGTTGCTAATGTTAGTGGCAAAATAAGGGCTTTTACCAATGCTGCGGTTACAGGTAGTGCAGATGGTAATTATTCTACCAGTACTGCAACGCTTGTGAGTTCAATGATTGTAACGAATGGAGTTGGAGTACTTAAATTTGTGGGAGGAACCAGAACGATAGCTGCTGCGGGGGAGTGGAATAGTGCTACTACAAGTAATGCAGTAGAGTTTGCATTAGATGTAAATGCCACTGGAACGATAGTTCCAGGCGTTAAATTTAGGCCTATTGTAATTTCAAGTGGAACGATATTAACGGATGGTTTGTTTTCCGCAGGAAGTGGAGATTTCACCATAAAAAGCGGGGCAGTATTCAGGTCTACCAGATCGGGTAGTGTAATATGGAATAGTTCTACTACAAAAATTGCTACATTGACAATTGAATCGGGGGCAACGATGGAACTTTCAGGCGGTAGTCCTACAATTGATGCAACTACTATAATTAATAATGGAACTATTACATATAATTCTTCATCTTCTCAAAACTTGATTACCAGGAGTTCGACGAACACAGATGCATCGGCTGTATTTGAAAACTACTATGATTTGAAATTCTCGAATGCAGGAACAAGACAGTTGCCAGCTTTTAATATCAAAGTAGCTCATGGTCTGTACACCGATGGAACAACTGCTATAAGTAATACTACAAACTCTACGAAAATTACGATGGCAAATAATTCTACCATCTATAGAAGTAGTACAGGAAACATTTCAAGTACAGCTATAGAATTTGGATCGTCTAGTAGTGATGTCGTAAATATTTCAATTGGCGCTGTACTTTCAGTAGGTGGAGAAATGGTTTCGTCTCCCGCACCTGGTACGATTGGAGATTTAACAATTTTAAACACTGGTGCCTATACAGTAGGTAGCAGTAGAGCTGTTAATAATCTAATTAATAATGGGATACTAATATTGAGCCCATCTACCTCTATGACATTTACTGTTAATGGGAATGTTTCAGGTATTGGTACTATTTCGGGGCATGTTAGTGCAAGCTTAACTTTAGCGGGGGCAAATTCGGGAGACGCAGGTATGCTAAAGTTTACTGCTGGACAAGAGCAATTAAATAATTTAACTATTAGTAGGTCTGGTACAGGTGCTTCTGTTACTTTACAGTCATCTCTTACTTTAAATGGAAACTTAAATTTAACGAGTGGTTTAGTTAATATTCAGCCTGGACAAAGACTGGCAGTGTCAAGTATCAATAGTATTAGTGGCTCTCCTTTTTCTTCTTCTAAATATATCAATACACAAAGTTCGGGAGGTAGTGTAGGAAAATTTGTAATTACAGATTTAGCAGCTTCTAGGTTAATTCCATTGGGATATAACGGAAACTATCTTCCAGTAACCTTAAACCCAACAGCAAGCTCTACTTTCGATATCAACGTTTTTGCTGGTACAACTACAGATGCCACGCCAAATGGCACTGCTTTAACAGCAGCACAAAAATCAAAAATGGTAGATGCTACTTGGAATATCCAACGTACATCTGGTACTGGAAATGTAGATGTTACTTTAGGTTGGGACAGTGCATTAGAAGGAGTTGATTTTGCCAATTTTACTGATGCTCAAATTGGTGTATCGGCTTACAATGGTGGTACTTATACGGCATTTACTAGTTCTGGTAACGCTGCTGCTAATACGGCAACCTTTACTACTAGTAGTTTTTCTCCATTTGTGGTTGGAGAAGCAAACACAACTTTACCTTTAACCTTAATCAGTTTTACGCCTAAACAAGTTTTAAATAGCGTGAAATTAGAATGGAGAACTACTGATGAAGTAAACTTGAAAAACTATGTGTTACAGCATAAAGTTGGTAACGATTTTAAAGACATCTATACCGTGTCAGCAAATAATAAACTTGGTACTTTTAACTATACTTACACACATTTAAATCCAGCAGCTGGTGTAAATTATTACCGTTTGGTTGGTGTAGATTTAGATGGCACTACTCATGAAAGCGAGGTTAAATCGATAAGAGTAACCTTAGGTAGCGAAGTTGCTGTTTATCCAAATCCGGTAAGCCAAAGAAACATCACCGTTTCTGGTGTGGTAAAAGGAGATGTCATTAAAATTTTAAATATCCAAGGGCAGATCATTTCCACAAAAGTCACCAATGGAAATCCGGTAGAAGAAATAGACGTGCAAAGTATACAAGCAGGTACTTACATCTTATCAATTGAAAACGGCGGTAAAATAACCAGCACTAAAAAGGTAATTAAAATATAGCATTTTTTTTAAGTTATGGGTTGCGAGTTACGTGTAAAGCTCACAACTTGCAACCTGTAACCCGTAACTAGATAAAATGAACAAACACTCAAAAGTATTATTAGCACTAAGTTTACTTTTAGCCTTCTCGGCTGATGTTTTCGCTAAGGTGAAGCTTCCTCAAATTTTTGGAAGTAATATGGTTTTGCAGCGTGATAAGCCTATCACTTTGTGGGGTTGGGCTGATGTAGGAGAGAAAGTAACCGTAAATTTTAAAGGTAGCGATTATAAAGCCGAGACTAATGCACAAGGTAAATGGCAGGTCGAGATGAAGGCAGGTCCTGCTGGGGGTCCGTATACGCTAAAAATCAATGACCTTAACTTAGAGAATATACTTTTAGGTGATGTTTTTCTTTGTAGTGGACAAAGTAATATGGCTTTTATGTTGATGAAAGCCGATGGAGGGGAAAAGGATATTGCAAATTCCGAAAATCCAAACATCCGTGTGTTTAATGTAGATAGAAATGTAGATTTTAAACCTGCGGTAGATTTGGAAAAACCAACCAAGTGGCAAGTTTCTGGCCCGCAAACGGTGGGAAAGTTTTCAGCTGTTGCATATTATATGGGGCGTAAATTACAGAAGGAGTTAAATGTGCCTATTGGTTTAGTGAGTGCTGCGTACGGCGGTGTGGTGATTGAAGGTTTTATGAGTGCACCATCTTTAGATACTATCGCTAGGTTGAAACCAGTTTTACAAGAAATTGGAGATAAGAGTAAGCGAGAATATGTCGCATCAAAAGTTGCAGAGTTGGAGAGATCTCACGGTAAGCTAAACTACTATACTAATAATAAAGTACTTTGGGATACTGTAAGCCCTAAAATTCCAGTTTATGATAAAAATTGGCCCACAATGAAGTTGCCTAATTTATGGGAGCGCGTTGGTTTGCCTTATGTAGATGGTGTGCTTTGGTTCCAAAAAGAAATTAATTTAACAGATGCGGATCTAGAAAAAGATGCGGTATTAAGTTTAGGTAGAATTGCCGACCAAAGTGTGATTTTCTTTAACGATGTGAAGTTGGCTTCATCTCCAGATAGTAGAGATTTATTAAGGGAGGTTAATGTACCGAAAGATTTGTTAAAGTCTGGCATCAATAAAATAACGGTTCGAGTAGCTAACAAAAGTAGAAGTGGTGGTTTGTGGGGACCGGTAAGTAAGTTGTTTTTTAATACAGGTAATAACCGAAAAATCTTAATTGCTGGAGATTGGGCTTACAAAATACAAGAAATTAATATCGATGTGCATCCTAACGATGTATCTTCTACAGTTTTTAATGCAATGATTAGCCCTTTAAAATCTCTAAAATACAAGGGAGTAATTTGGTATCAGGGCGAAAGCAATGCCAACTGGGCTAACGAATATGAGGTACTGCTTAAGAATATGATTATAGATTGGAGGAAGCAATTTAATCAACCTCAATTACCATTTATAACCATACAGCTACCTAATTATAGAAAAGTATCGGCCACGCCTGAAGTAAATGCTAACTGGGCCTTGATGAGAGAAGCGCAACAGAAAGCTTCGCTTTTGCCTCAAGCTGGTTTGGTTAATATCATTGATTTAGGAATGGCTGATGATATTCATCCAACTAATAAATTTCCCGTAGGTGAGCGTGTGGCTGCTAAAGTACAACAATTAGTTTATGGGCAGAAAGTTGTAGCCGATGGCCCTATTTTTAAAGCCATGAAAATTCAAGGGGGAAAAGCTATTATTTCATTTGACCATGCGGATGGCTTAGTTGCAAATAAAAATGCACAACATTCTAACTTTATCATTGCTGGTAAAGACAAGAAATTTGTTTGGGCGCAAGCCAAAATAGTTGGTAACACGGTAGAGGTGTGGAGCGATGAGGTAAAAGAGCCAGTTGCTGTGCGCTATGCTTGGGCAGACAACCCAGGCGATAATTACTTCTCAAATGCTGTTGGTTTGCCTATGAGAGCTTTTAGGAGTGATGTTTGGAAGGTTGATTTGGAAGTAATTCCAAGATAAATTGATTTAATTTGAAATAAATTTTAAATACCCAATTGAATGCTTATTTTTGGTAAACCAATTAATTGGTCGACCAAATAGAAAATTAACGAATGAAGTCACTAATAGAAAATATCACAGCTATACAAGTTGAGTCGCCGGTTGACAAAATAATAGGACAGTTAAAGCAATTGATCGTTTCTGGTCAATTAAAACCTGGCGATAGGTTGCCAGCAGAGAGAGTTCTTTCTGAGCGATTCGGTGTTGGTAGAAGCTACATCCGCGAAGCGATACTGAAATTAGAGTTTTACGGTTTGCTGAGAACCAATCCACAAAGCGGTACTTACGTGGCTGGTTTAAGCATTAACGTGATAGATAACATCATTTCAGATATCATTAAGTTTAATAAAGATGATTTTAATGCTTTAATTGAAGCTCGTTATCACTTAGAGTTAAATGCGGTAAAATTAGCTGCGGAACGTAGAACCTGCGAAGATTTGGAAAGCATCAAATCTGCAATGGAAGATTACGAGAAAAAGGCCAGTTCAGGTGGCGATGCTGTAGAGGAGGATATGGTTTTTCATATCAAAGTAGCTAAAGCAACTAAAAATTCAGTAATAGAATCGATGATTTTGATTTTGGTGCCAGACCTAATTAAGAACATTGTACAAAATAAAATATGTGGAGATAACAGAGCTAAAACAGCGATAGAAGAACACAGAATGATTTATGCCGCTATCGAAGCGCAAGATATGGCTAAAGCTGAAGAAGCAATGTCGGGCCATCTTGATGAGATATGGCAAATTAGTAAAGCAGGGTTTGCTGCACAACATATAATCAACGAAGCAGAAGTATAATTCGAGAAATATAGGGCAATCCTAGCTTAATCAAATCAATATAAATTCAAGCGTATGAACTACTTAAAAAAAGTGGTATTAGTATCTTTTTGTGCCTTTTTTAGCGTATCGCTGATGGCTCAAACACACCCAAGCCTAATGCTTACCAAAGCAAATGTGGCAGCTGTGCGAAAAGGAGTAACTACTTATCCACTTTTACGCCAATCTTATCAAACTGTTAAAAATGCAGCCGATAAAGCATTGGCAGAGCCTATTGTAGTGCCTGTGCCTAAAGATGGCGGCGGTGGCTACACGCATGAACAACACAAGAAAAACTACAGTAATATGTTAAGCGCTGCTACCGCTTATCAAATATCTGGACAAAAGAAATATGCAGACTACGTAAAAAATGTACTGCTAAATTATGCTTCGCAATATGAAAAATGGCCTTTACACCCCAAAAGAAAAAGTGAGGATGATGGTGGTCGTATTTTTTGGCAAAGCTTGAACGATTTTGTATGGCAAATTTATACCATACAGGCTTATGATTTGGTTTATAATGGTTTACCTGCTGCTGACAGGAAAACCATTGAAGAGAAATTATTCGTGCCTATCTTAAAGTTCTTTACTGAAGATAGGTACGAAGTCTTCAACAAAATTCATAATCACGGTACTTGGAATTTGGCTGCGGTAGGCATTACTGGCTACGTTTTGAATAAAAAGGAATATGTAGAAACAGCCATTAAAGGTTCTAAAAAAGATGGGAAAACTGGTTATTTGGCACAAATAGACCAATTGTTTTCTCCGGATGGTTATTACATGGAAGGCCCTTATTATCAACGTTATGCTTTATTGCCATTTGTGCTGTTTGCTAAAGCGATTAACAATTACGAGCCTTCACGTAAAATCTTCGAATATCGAGATAAGCTACTTTCAAAAGCTATTCAAACTTCTTTACAAACCTCATATACCGATAAAACTTTCTTCCCAATTAACGATGCCATTAAAGACAAAACCTACGAATCAATAGAGTTGGTTTATGGTGTAGATTTAGCTTACGCTGATATTAAGCCAGAGGTTGATTTATTGGATATTGCTAAACAGCAAAATCGTGTCATCGTTTCTGATGCAGGTTTAAAAGTAGCTGCGGACTTAGCTGCTGGTAAAGCTGTTCCTTTCAAATATCAAACTTTGTTTATTAAAGATGGTGCAAAAGGAGAAGATGGTGGTTTAGGGATTTTACGTAGCGGTGCAAATACAGACCAACAAGCAGTGTTGATGAAAGCTGCATCACAAGGAATGGGGCATGGACACTTTGATAGATTAGGTCTTCTATTCTACGATAATACCACAGAGATTTTTCCAGACTATGGCGCTGCCAGATTTCTAAATATCGACACTAAGAATGGTGGAGGTTATTTGCCAGAGAACAATACTTATGCAAAACAAACGGTAGCTCACAATGCCTTGGTGGTAGATGAAACTTCACATTTTAATGCTAAAGTTGGCCCAGCCGATAAAACTAGTCCAACCTTATTGTATTTCTCTAATCAGCCAAATTTAAAAGTAGTAAGCGCTAAAGAGGCTAAAGCCTACACTGATGTTACGATGATTAGAACTTCTGCATTGGTGAAAGTGGATGGGCTAGAAAAACCATTATTGATTGATGTAATGCAAGCGCTATCTGCAAAGAATCATCAATACGATTTACCATTTTGGTACAAAGGTCAGTTGGTGAATACTTCATTTCCTATAAAAGCAAAAGCCGATGGCTTAACTGCGCTAGGCAACAACAACGGTTATCAACACCTTTGGTTAAATGCTAGCAATAAATTAGATGGTAAAGCTGGCTTGGTTGGGTTGTTGAATAAAAATCGTTTCTACACTACTCACTTCGCATCAGATAATCCTTTAGAAGTGAAATTGGTTTCTATTGGCGCTAACGATCCAGAAATGAATTTGGTAGATGGCAAAGCATTTATGTTGAGCAGCAATGGTCAAAATCAAACTTTCGCTAGCATCACCGAAACGCATGGCGGTACAGACCCAATTAATGAAACGGTATCATCGGCATTGCCATCCATCAGCGAATTAACCATTGTGAAATCTGATGCACAACAAACAGTTGTTAGCTTCAAACTGAAAGGAAAAACTTACACGTATCAGATCAATTATAACGATAAGCAGAATTATATTTCTTTTAAGTAGGGGACAGGGGTTAGTGGTCAGGTATCAGTAATCCTCCCAAATAACTAAATATCCAAAAAACAAAAAAACTAGAAAATGCAAAGCGAATTATTTCAAATAGAGACAGAAACCACTTGGGAAGATTTAGGTAACGGTGTACAACGTAAAATCTATGGTCACGATGACCAAATCATGTTAGTGAAAGCAAAATTCGAAGCTGGAGCTATTGGTCCATTGCACGAGCATTACCATGTACAAGTTACTTACGTTGAAAGTGGTGTTTTCGAAATGACTATCGGTGACGAGAAAAAAATTATCAGAAAAGGTGATGGTTACTATGTGCCACCTCACGCTGTACATGGTTGTGTATGCGTAGAGCCAGGTATTTTAATCGATGTTTTCGCTCCTCACAGAGAAGATTTTATAAAGTAGGATTTTCCTCCCCCTGCCCCCTCGAAGAGGGGGATAAGCAAAATGCTTAGAGCGAATGTGTCTCCCTCTGGAGGGAGAATTGAAGAGGGAGGAAAAAGAAATAACTAGAAATCAGATAAGATGAAAAAATTAATCATAAGCTGCTTTTTGATAGCAGCAGTGGGTTTTACTCAAGCGCAAGAAACTGAAGTTAAAAAAGTTGCTTACCCAACTGGGTTTTCTGAGCAATTGAATGTGGTTTACACCAAAGTTGGCGATTGGGAAGGTAAAATGGATTTGTACTTGCCATCAAAAGAAAAAGGACCATCTCCAATTGTCATCAACATTCATGGTGGCGGTTTTAACAAAGGGAATAAAGAGTCGCAAACTGGCTTTAACTCATTCTTTAAAAATGGATATGCCGTGGCTAATATTGCTTACCGTTTGGTACAAGTTGCGCCGGCTCCTGCTGCAGTAGAGGATACGCGTTGTGCTTTGATTTATCTCATCAAAAATGCCAAAGCTCTAAATATCGACCCTAATAGAATTGTAATTATGGGTGGTTCTGCTGGTGGTCACTTGGCTTTAATGGGTGGTTTATTAGGTAACGATACGCGTTTTGATGGCAACTGCCCTGGAGTAAAAGAAGTAAAGGTTGCAGCTATTATCGATAAATATGGTATCACGCATATTGGCAATTGGGCAAGTCGTTCGGCTACTTGGTGGTTGGGTGATAAAGCTAAAGACCAAAAATTCATTGAGTCGGTTTCTCCATTGTTTCAGGTAAAGAAAACCAGCCCACCGGTATTTATTGTGCATGGCGATGCCGATCCAGTGGTGCCCTATCAACAATCGGTAGATCTGAAAAAGAAACTAGATGAATTTGGTATTAAAAATGAATTTATGACGATAGAAGGTGGCGAGCATGGGAAATTTCCTAAAGAGAAAAACTCTGAATTGAATGCTGCCATCATCAATTTCTTAAAAGAATTAGGTATCCATAAATAGGACACAAGCTCCAATGCAAAAGATCTTCAATATATATTTGGTTATGGCTGCTATTGTTATCTCAACTTTTGGGATGGGATATGCAATACAGCCTTTTTTAAATTCGGCTAAACCAATTATCGTTGCGAATAGCAGTCAGTTGAAGAAAGCTTTGGCTAACGCTAAACCTGGAGATTCTATCATTTTAAAAGATGGTATTTATGAAGGGAAATTTGTAATTGAAGCAAACGCGAGCGGAACAAAGGCAGCACCTATTGTGCTTACAGGAAGCAGAAACGCCATTTTAGACGCTGGAAGTACAGAAACAGGCTATGTGTTATCCTTAAAAGCAAATTATTGGAAGTTAAAAGGCTTTACAATGCAAAATGGCTTGAAGGGTCTGGTTGCTGATGGAGCTAATTATAATGTAATAGATGGTGTTTTCGTCACTCAATTAGGCGAAGAGGGCATTCATTTCAGAACCTTTAGTAAACACAACATTGTTAAAAATTCGGAAGTAACCCACACGGGTAAAAAGAGACCTGGTTATGGTGAAGCTATTTATATCGGTACTGCTTACAGCAATTGGACTAAATATACCGACGGAGAACCAGATAAATGTGACTCAAATCAAGTGCTAAATAATAAGCTCGGGCCTTTTGTTACAGCAGAATGTATCGACGTGAAAGAAGGTACAACAGGTGGAATTATTAGAGGTAACACTTTCGAAGCACAAGGAATTACCGGTGAAAATAGTGCAGATAGCTGGATGGATGTGAAAGGCAATCATTATCTCATTGAAAATAATATTGGACATAACACACAGCCATCAGTTCTAAAAGATGGTTATCAAGTGAATTGTGCTTACGAAGGATGGGGTTCTTACAATCAATTTAAAAATAACATCAGTAATGTAAACGCTGATGGCTACGGTATAAATATCAAACTGAAAAGCAGTAAGGGAGAAGCGGTAGGAAATGAGGTTTATGCAGATAATAAAGTGGTGAATGCTGGAAAAGGCATTACGAATATCGAACTGAAAAAAAATTAATATATGAAAGTAAAAGGCTTAAGGTGGTGGATCATTGCCCTTATTGGACTTGCAACTGTAATCAATTATGTGGATAGGAGTGCTATTAACATTCTTTGGCCTTACATCTACAAAGAATTTGGCATTGCCGATGCTGATAACAAAAGTGCACTGGCATTAATTACCACTTTCTTCATGATTGCTTACGCATTAGGTCAAACTTTTACAGGAAAACTGATGGATGCTGTGGGTACACGTTTGGGGATGACTTTGTCTATTATCGGATGGAGCATTTCTATTGCCCTGCATGCCTTTGCAAAATCGTTGCTTTCTTTCAATATTTTCAGGTTTATGCTAGGTTTCAGCGAAGCAGGTAACTGGCCAGGGGCAACAAAAAGCAATGCAGAATGGTTTCCGGCAAAAGAAAGAGGAATTGCTCAAGGAATTTTCGGTGCTGGTGCATCGCTAGGTTCGGTTGTTTCAGCTCCTATCATCGCTGCATTGTATCTGATATTCGGTTGGAAAATGACTTTCGTGCTGATTGCAGTTTTGGGATTGATCTGGATTATTCCGTGGTTGTACATTAACAAAGCTACGCCAGATAAACATCCTTGGCTAACCGACGAAGAGCGTGATCACATTTTGGATAAAAAAGAAGGTGTTGTTGTGGAAGAGGTTAAAGATGAAGCGCCTGCATTGACTTGGAAAGAACTTTTGAAAATTAGAAACACCTGGGGAATTATTACAGGTAGGTTTTTTATCGACCCAGTTTGGTGGTTGTTCGTTACTTGGTTACCTACGTTTTTGAAAGAGCAGTTCATGTTCGATATCAAGCAAATTGGAGCTTTCACTTGGGTACCTTATTTATTTGCAGCCATTGGAAGTTTAGCTGGCGGATATCACGCCTCTTTACAAATTAAAAAAGGAGTAGCTGCTACGAAGGCCCGTAAAAATGCCATTGCTGTAGGTTGTGTATTGATGTTGACTTCTTTAGTTGCTATCGTTTATCAGCTAGATAGCTTAAAAGACTCGCCAATGTTGGCCATGGTTTTAATTGGTATCACCTTGTTCGGTTTCCAATACCTTATTGGTAATATCCAAACTTTACCTAGCGATTATTTCCACGGTAAAAATGTGGGTACGGTAGCAGGAATGGGCGGTACGGCAGCCGTAGCTGGTACACTATTAACCACTTGGGCAGTGCCAATAATTACACAAACTAGTTATGTGTCATTCTTTGTATTGGCAGCTGTTTTAGTGCCGGTATCATGGTTGTGTATCAAATACATTTCATCAAGTAGGTTGTCATAAGTTTGGTGAGGATACCAAATTATAGAGTATAGCTATAAGTAGGTATAACCACCCACTTATAGAATTTTAAATATTTATAAACAAAAAATTAAATAATAACAATATGCGTTTAAAAAACAAAGTTGCGATAGTTTCTGGAGGTTCTAGAGACATAGGTAGAGCCGTTTCATTACAGTTGGCTAAAGAAGGTGCTAAAGTGGTTGTAAATTATTTCGATAGTAAAGAACAAGCGGATGATACCTTGAAATTAATACAAGATTTAGGCGGTGAAGCTATTGCTGTAAAGGCAGATATGACTAAAGCTGCTGAGGTTGAAACATTAGTAGCTGAAGCTAGAAAAGCTTTCGGTGATGAAATCAACGTGTTGGTAAACGTTGTTGGTGGTTTAGTTGCTCGTAAAACAACAGCTGAAATGGATGAGGATTTCTGGGATTTCGTAATGAACGTAAACTTGAAATCGGTTTTCTTAGCAGTTAAATCTGTTTCTCCGTTTATGCCTGCTGGCTCGTCAATCGTTAACTTCTCTTCATTAGCTGCAAGAGATGGTGGTGGCCCAGGTGCAAGTGCTTATGCAACTTCTAAAGGTGCGGTAATGACTTACACTAGATCTTTAGCAAAAGAATTTGGACCAAAAGGTATTCGTGTGAACGCTTTAGCTCCAGGTATGATTGCTACGACTTTCCATGATACTTTTACAAAATCGGAAGTAAGAACGAACGTTGCAAATGCTACAGCATTAAAAAGAGAAGGTGATGCAAAAGAAGTTGCTGATGTAGTAGCTTACTTAGCATCTGATGAGTCGAGTTTCTTAACAGGAAATAATATCGATATCAACGGTGGTCTAGCATTTTCTTAACCACAAGAATATCCAAGTTCGTCATTGCGAGGAACGAAGCAATCCCACAAAGTTAAATATTCGCTTTAAGATTACTTCGTTCTTCGTAATGACGAATAATTTACATCTAGCCAAATGAACCAATGAGCTATTGAAACAATGCACAATAAACCAAACCAAATACAAAACGCCAAACCAAACTAACACCATTATAACATTCTTTTTTCTCGCTTCTCAGCAAAATTTTCAAATAGTTCTAGTATTTTTTTTGATTACAAATATTAATTCTATATTTGGTATACCAATTTTTGGTTTACCAATTTTTGAAGTGGATAACTCCTAAGTTTCCACGAGCTAACCAACATATAAAACTGATTTGCTATGACATTAAAAAATCGCGTTAGCAGCGTTGTTTTTTTACTATTTTGCCTACTTTCATTTACAGTAAGCGCACAAACGGTAAAGATTAAAGGCGTTGTTACATCTGCAGATGGTCGGGGTATTCCGGGAGTTTCTGTAGTGGTAAAAGATACCGGTAAAGGAACTTCTACCAACGAAAAAGGGGAATACGAAATTTCTGTTCAGAAAGGAAAACTATTAGAATTTAAATCGCTTGGCTTTAAAACGCAGTTATTAGGCGTAGCTAATTCAACTACTATGGATGTGATCATGGTAGATGATGTAAATGCTATGGACGAAGTGATTGTAGTGGGATACGGTACTCAGAAAAAATCAGCAATAACTGGGGCGGTAAGCAAATTGGTAAATACAAATTTGGATGAAATTCCTACCGCACGATTGGACAATGCTTTGATTGGAAAGATTGCGGGACTTAGTGTGCAAAATGTATCGAGTGAAGCTGGTGCTGATCCGGTTTTGCGTGTTCGTGGGTTTAGTTCAATAAGTGCCAATTCATCACCTCTGGTAGTTGTAGATGGTTATCCAGTTCCAGACGGTTTGTCTTTTGTAAATCCGCAAGATGTAGAGTCGGTAGAAGTGCTGAAAGATGCAGCGTCTGCCGCAATATATGGTTCTAGGGCAGCAAATGGGGTAATACTAATTACTACAAAAAGCGGTGCGCCAGATAAGCCAAGATATTCTGTGAAAACTTACTACGGTGTACATGATGCCTATCAACTATATCCTTTATACACCTTTTCTGAATACGCAGATAAATTATACAGGGAAGCTGCATTAAGGGGAAATGATCCTTCTGTGCCAACAAATAGGAAAAATTTGATCATGGATACAGAAATTGCATCTTATATTATTGAGAACCAAATTTCTGGAAAGGCAACTGATTGGCAAAATTTAGCTTTACGTAATACTGCTTCTATTTACAATGTACAACTGGGGATCTCGGGCGGTAATAAAGATTTGAAATACTACATCTCTGGAAATATGCAGAAGGATGAAGGTATTATGAATTATAGTGAGAATGATAGGATGAGCATAAAAGCTAAAATAGACGGCACCCTAAGCAAGAAAGCGAAATTTAGTATCAATTTTAACCCTTCTTATGTAGGTAACGTTCGTCCAGCTGCCAATTTTACAGATTATTTTAGATTTCCATCTTTTCTGCCTGCTTACCATACAGAATTCACTGCAGCATTTGTAAGACAAAATCCTCAATGGGCAAATGTATTACCAGGCGATTATGCAGAGGCAAGACATTTTAATCAATTGATTTATTCGGGCACCCTGCCAGATGGTACTTCTTATACCGGAACAGCCCCTGTTAGCCCTTTTAGCACTCAAAACAATACGCCACTTTCTATTGCTTCTAGAGTTGATATTAACCGTAAAGTATATCGTTTGCTCGGTGGTACAGATTTTTCTTATCAATTTACACCTAAGCTAACCTTTAAAACTTCTTTGGGTGGCTACTACACTAAACAGGAAGATAATAACTTCGTAAAGCGTAATGCAAGGCAGGATGGTGGTGTAAACGAAGCGACTGTTGCTACCAGAGATTTTAAAGACTTACTTTGGGAAAACACGCTGAATTATACAAACAAAAAAGGAAATCATAATTTCACAGGGTTGTTAGGCTATACTGTTCAACAAACCTGGGTTGACAATTCTACAATTGTGGCAAGAGATTTTCCGACAGATAATTTTCAAACTTTAAATCAGGCAGCGCAGATAGACCAAAATTTAACGCGAACGTTGAAAGATAAGATTGGCCTAATATCTTATTTAGGTAGATTAACTTACGATTATAAAAATAAATATCTTTTTGCCGCAAGTTTTAGAACCGATGGGAGTTCTTATTTTGCCGAAGGCAATAGATGGGGCGTATTCCCATCTGTTTCTGCTGGTTGGTTAGTGAGCAGCGAAAAATTTATGGCTAATGTAAACTGGATTAGTAACCTTAAAATTAGAACCAGTTACGGCGCCACTGGTAATAATAGGATATCTAGTTTTGCTTTTCAAGATTTGTTGTATCCTGCAAATTATGTATTTGGTGCAGGTACTGGTACAGTTAATCTTGGCCTGTCGCCAAATGGTAGCCTTTTAGCTAATCCAAATATTACTTGGGAGAGAACTTTTGAATCTAACACAGGTTTAGATCTTGGTTTTTTAAAGAATAGATTTAGTTTAACGTTAGAGTATTATGATTCTACTACGGATAAGCTATTGTATAATCAGGCTGCACAATCTTTTACTGGCTCTAATGAATTTATCAATAATGCGGGTAAGGTTCGTAACCGAGGTATTGAGATAGAGTTTAATTCAGTTAATTTAAAAACAAAGGATTTCAGTTGGTCTTCAGCCTTAACTTTTTCTGCTAATAGGAATAAATTGTTGGCTTTAGGCGGCGAGCCTTTCCAATATAATTTTGGCGAGCGAAATGAAATTTATGCGGCAATTGTCGGTCAACCTGCTATTCAATTTTTTGGTTACAAAACCGATGGAGTTTGGGTATCAGATGCGCAAATTGCAGCAGCAAAAGCAACTGGACAAACCACTACACTTTCGAGATATTTCCAAGCTGGAGGTTTAAAATTTGTAGACATTAACGGTGACAATGCTATTGATGCAAATGACCGTACAGTTATCGGATCTCCATTTCCAGATTTTCTTTGGGGTATAAACAACACGCTTAAATATAAAGGCTTCGATTTAAATATTTTGGTGCAAGGTTCGCAAGGCGGTCAGATAGTTAACGGTGACCCTAATTACGTAGAGCACAGAAGATACAACAAGGATTTTAACTCGGAAAACCGCTGGCTAAGTGAAATGTATCCAGGTGATGGTAAAACCCCTTACTACACCAATGGAGAAAACTGGTTGCTAACCGATTACGTGGTGGAAGATGCTTCTTATCTTTCGGTGAGAACAGTAATTTTAGGTTATACCATGTCTTCAAAGGCCGCTAAAAAAGTGGGTGTAAATAGTTTAAGATTTTATTCATCTGCCAATAACTTATTCTACTTAATGGGTAAGAGTTACCGTGGTATAAATCCAGAGGCTAGGATGACTTCGTCTGCTTATGCCTCACCTTTGGTGGACGGGTATCAAAGAGGATCATTTCCATTATTAAGAACTTTTACTTTCGGTATAGATATCAATTTCTAAAAATAGAGATCATGAAAAATTCGCACCTTATCGCAATGCTTACGGCGTTACTTATCATTACATCTTGCAAAAAGGTAATAGATATAGATCCGATTTCGAATATCGGCACCAATGCTTTCTATAAAAATTATAGTGAAACAAATACAGCGTTGACAGGCTGCTACAATGGTATGCAACTGCCATTGTACAACGAATGGATGTTTACCGAGCTTCGGGGCGATAATGCCAAACAAGGCTCTACAGGTAGCACCGCAATTCCAAATATAGAATTGAACGAGTTGGATATGTTTACTTTAAACTCATCGCACGATAAAGTTTACGACTACTGGTTAGGCACCTATTTAAACATCAGGGCAATTAATTATGTATTGAGGAGTTTAGGTGTTAAGTATGTAAATGGTGAGCTAGCTTTGGAAACACCAACAGCGCAAATGACCGAGCAACAACGTAATCAAATTATAGGAGAGGCACTTTTTTTAAGGGCATATCACTATTTTAACTTGGTAAGGTTGTATGGAGGTGTGTTCCTAATTACCGAACCGCTTGACCCAAAAGTGGCTAAACAAATTAATAGAAGTTCGGTTAGCGATTGTTATCGTTTAATCATTGCAGATTTAAACAAAGCAAAAGATTTATTGCCAAATACTGGTTTTGCACAAATAAACCAAAGTACGTTGGGACATGCCAATGTTTGGGCCGTAAAATCTTTATTAGCGAAGGTTTATCTAACTAACGATAGAAAATCAGATGCCTTATTATTACTCGATGATGTGATCGCTAACAGTGGCTACGGTTTGCTTTCTGCTTATGCCGATGTGTTTTCGATTAATAATGAAATGAACAGAGAGATCATTTTTGCTGTGAGGTACAAAGGTGGAGGATTTGGTTTGGGTTCGCCATTTGCTAATTTATTTGCGCCTTCTAGTAGTGGTAGTTCTGTGGTGAATAACGACGGTAATGGTTTTAATTATCCTACAGAAAGCATAAAGGCTGCCTATCGTGTGCCAACGACTGGACCTTCAGACCTGCGTAGGAACGTTAATATTGCACAATATACCGCTACAAGACCGTATGTAAAGAAGTTTATATCCCAAGTAGTAACTAGATATGATGCAGAGAATGACTTTCCTGTTATCCGCTTTGCTGATGTTTTATTGATGAAAGCTGAGGCCATGGGATTTGATAGCTCGAATGGTGTAGCAGTGGGGTTAATTAATCAAATTAGACAAAGATCTGGCGCTACTGATTATACAGGCACTGGTACTTTTGAAGCTGCATTTTACAAATATCCCGCAACTGGAAATGGATCTATTCAAGATGCCATAAGCTTTAAAACAGCACTATTTAACGAGCGTAGAATTGAATTGGCTTATGAAAATCAACGATATTTTGATATGCTTCGTTCGGGGGATGCACTAATTGCCGTAAGGGCTTATTTCGCTGCTGAGTTTGATGTGCATTACAAAAACTACAGACCTGCAATAACGCTGGCCGAATTACAAGGCTACGTCAATCAAGATAGATTGTTGTTGCCAATTCCACAACGTGAGATAGATACTAACGATGAGATTAAGATTGCTCAAAATCCTGGCTACTAAAAAAAATAAGCAAATGAAGAAAATTCTAAAACCATTATTGTTTTGCTTTTTGGCAATCGCAATAATAGCTGGCTGTAAGAAAAATGAAGTTACTTCTGCAGGAGAAGGAAGTGTTGAAGCTAAAGAGCATGTTTTTAACCGTGCGACCAAAAATTTTGACCTCGGTAATGAGTTGAAGACTAACATTACAACTACAGAAGGTGTGAAATTTGTGTATAGCTATTTGGTACGTTCAGATAAACCAGATACGCTAATTCAAGTTACTGATAATAGCAAGTCAGTGGCTGATAATTACGAGCTATCTATTCCAATCACAGCCTTTCCTGTTGAACGCATGAGCGATGTAAAAGGAGTAAAAGTGATGGTTAAGCAAGGAAATAACACCTCTTTAGAAGGTTTTATCCCGATTAAATATTTTGACCCAGCTTTACCTCAATTCAGTACATTTCCATCTACAATTAATGCAGACATAAATGGTACTCCAACAGCAATTACTGGTACTATCAAGTCAGAGTTCGGTATTAAGCAGGTTGATATTTTGGATGATTACCAAACTGAAAATACTTATGTTTTAGTGAATAGCATTACAGGTATTACCAACGTGAAAGAGTATGCATTAAATTATGCTTACACGTATCGTAAAGCATCGCAACATATTAAAGTTAGAGCTATAGATATTTATAACCAAACCAACGAGATTATTATAAATATGCCGGTAGACGTATCAGTTTTTAAACCGAGACTTCAAAATTTTCCAGCTAGTGTAGCAACTACAGCAACCTCTGTATCGGGACTTATTACTTCGATAACTGGCTTGAAAAAAGTTGACATCTATGATGATAGAAATGGTACTTACCAATTACTTAGTACTATTAATAATTTGAATGGGGTTAAAACTTACAATTATAGTAGTGGTTATAGTTTCAAGATGAGGGCGTCGAATATCAAAATTATAGCTGTTGATACTGAGGATCTGCAAACAGAGCTAATAATTCCGGTAAATATCACTTATCAAAGTGTCTTGTATCGAGATGTAGTAATGTCGGCTCAAGGTACGTCTGCGAATGGCTCAACAAATAGCATGTTTATTGCAGAAACAGGAAAGGTGTTGGGTAATTGTGAGCTAGGTGCCAATGAAGAGACAGCTGCGTTTCTAATGTACGGAGGTGGAAATAACACTACTACTCCATCTAGTATCAGTTTGAATTTTTATAGCCCAACCAACTTGGGTACATCTTTTACTAATTATAGATGTAATGGAGTGTCGTGGGCTCGTAACTCAGCATCAAACTTTAAAGCAACTAGATTTAGGATCTTAGTTAAAGGAGCGAGCACAACTATTGATAAGATATATGCAGATATTGACGCAGGCAATGTTGATGTAATGGATGCTGCTTATTTCACATCAATTTCTGCACCAAGTGGTCAAAGTGCGCCTTCATACCATGCATCATCACAAGTTTATAATTCTGGTACAGCATCTATTATATATGCTCAGATACCAATTGGCGGTGTAATGAAAAACGCACTTATTAAAGTTAAAGAGTTGACCGTTCATGATATAACTGCCGGTTTATCTTCAATTAAATTTGATATCTATATTCAGAAATAAAGGTTTTTTGGTTTATATGTAAATGATTGCCGTTTCGGTTGGAATAAAGAAGAGGATAGCTCATTTGTTTTTCTTCTCCGATTGAGACGGCAGCATTTTTACGAGTGTTCAGGTATCAGTTTAGTACAATTGCCGATATCCAAAATCTGTGTAGATCCGCAAAATCTGTGGGAACAATTAACCAAATAACCTCCCGATAGCTATCGGGATAAACGATTAACCAATTTCCTTCCGTTCATGATGAAATTCCATATCTCTTTTTTAGCACTTTTTCTAATGGCTTCGTTAGCTAATGCAGCCGATATTTTAGTCAGCACGCCTCAAGAATTAAAATCAGCAGTTGCCAAAGCAAAACCAGGTGATGTTATCCTTCTTAAAAACAAAGTATGGACAGATGTTCAATTGGTAGTTTCAGGAAAAGGAACTAAAGAAAAACCAATTTGGGTAAAACCTGAACGTGGCGATAAAGTAGAAATATCAGGAAAATCCAATCTAAAAATAGGCGGAGAATACATTTTCATTAAAGGTTTTCATTTCAAAAATGGTTACAGCCCTAAAGATCATGTGATCAATTTTAGGGTTGATAATGATAATTTAGCTAACAACTGTCGTATCACTCAGTTTGCAGTAGAAGAGTTTAGTCAGCCAGAACGTTTTAAAGGCGATTCGTGGTTAGTGCTTTGGGGCAAAAACAATCGCGTAGATCACTGTACTTTCACCAATAAGTTAAATGCAGGCCCAGTAATTATAGCAGAGCTTAACGACGAACGCAGTCAACAGAACTATCATCGTATCGATTCTAACCATTTCAATGGCCGTCAACGCTTCGGTTCTAACGGAGGAGAAACTATCCGTATTGGTGTTTCAAGATATTCGTTAACGGCATCAAAAACTCAAATTTTACATAACCTCTTCGAAAGATGTAATGGCGAGGTGGAAATCGTTTCGATTAAATCGGGAGAAAATAACATCAGCTTCAATACTTTCTTAGAATGTGAAGGAAGTTTGGTGTTAAGACATGGTTCTAAAAACGTGGTGCAAGGCAATTTATTTTTGGGTAACAATAAGCCGTTTACTGGTGGTGTAAGAGTGATTAATCCTGGGCATGAAGTGTTCGAAAACGTATTTAAAGATTTAAAAGGTACTGCTTTTCGTTCGCCATTGGCAGTAATGAACGGTGTTCCAAATTCACTGATCAACCGTTATTATCAGGTAGTTGATGCTAAAATTGAACGTAATACCTTCATCAATTGTGAGCCTTCATTATTTGGAACAGGAAAGGATGCTGAACGTACCTTATCACCTCAAAATGTAGTTTTCTCTAAAAATTTATTGGTTCAACCAGCAAATGCACTTTATGTAGATGAGAATAAAGATGGCGGTATTGTTATTAAAGACAATGCTTTACAGTCTAATCTGCAAGTTCAAGATGGTTTTGTAAGTAAAAAAACTTCTAACGTAACTATTAATGGAATTTCATTGCCTTACTTGGCAGATTATGGTGCTCCATTAAAGAAAATGAAGTTCGTACAAAAGAAAGATGTTGGTGCATCTTGGTATAAGCAAGAAGTAAAAGCAATCAATACGCAACCTAAAATAGTGAAGCTGTCAGCAAAAGAGAGTACAAGCATTCAGCAAACAATTGCTAAATTAAACGATGGCGATATTATTGAGTTAACCGATACAGGTCTTTATAACATTGAAGATGAAATTGTAGTAGATAAGTCGATTACCATCAAAGCTGCCGCTGGTTTAAAAAGCAAGCCTGTATTTGTAAATGGTAGCAGCAAAACTCTGCCTTCGTTCATCACTATTGATAACGGTGCGACAGTAAAAGTAACTGGAATTGCATTTAAGGGCGCTAATGGAAGCGGCGGCGATGTTCGTTGTGGCATTCGTTCAACTGAAGCTCCAATGAATAAACCTTACAAAGCTTTTATCGATGCTTGTGAATTTTACGATTATAACGAAGGTTCTTTTGCAGGCTTTAAAGGAAGTAAATCTACACTAGCTGATAGTTTAGTGATTACCAATTCCTTGTTTAGGAATATCTCAGGAACAGGTATCAACTTAGCTGAAGAAAGAGATGATAAAGGTATTTACGGAGCAGAATACACCGTAGTTAAGAATTGTGTTTTTACTAATATTTTAGGTAGTGCAATCAATGTCTATCGCGGTGGAAATGATGAGAGTACTTTAGGTCCGTTCGTTACAATAGAAAATTGTACCATTAACGAAGTAGATAATAGAGAGCAGGGTTCTGCATTACGTTTGTTGGGTGCCCAATATGCAAGGGTGCTCAACACTAATTTCGTGAATAGTGGTCAGGGAGGTAGATCTTTAGAGTTTAGAGAGTTTCGTTGGGATAATATCTTGGTAGATAACTGCAATTTTTATAATTCAGGAAAAGTGGATACTTATTACAACAAAGCCCTTGGTAAAAACATCTTCGAGATCAAACCTGATTTTACTAATATCAAAGAATTCAATTTTAATTTAAAGGAAGGTTCTGAGCTTTCGGTAAAATCGAAGGCAGTAGGAGGTATGGGCGCAAGTTTATAGGTTAAATCTTAAAATTCATACGATGAAAAGATATATTTTAATGTCTTTGCTAGTTGTGACACTTTTTTCTTGTGAGAAAGATGCTGTAGTTGAAGAAAAAGAAGAAACGGTTATACCGGAAGCTAAAAGAGAAGTTCAGGTGGAAGCGACAGCTACGGTTGTAAATGTAACGCCATCAACCGTGCTCGATGCTGCATTTTGGGCGGGCATTCAAACCATGTTACAGTCTAACCACGTTGATGTAGTTTTTGCAGATGGAACTTACAATATCAGTTCTACCATCACCTTATCTAACATTGGAAGTGCAACCCAAAGACTTCAGCTAAAAGCAAATACCGTTGGTGCGGCTGTACTTACAGGTTCTATTGCAAAATTGATGTCGCTAAACAATTGCCAAAATATCTTAATTCATCGATTGAAGTTTACTGGAGCAGTATCAGAATATGCTTTGTTGATACAGCGTAGCCCTAATATTACGGTAGCTTATTGTCGTTTCGAGAACATGCCTAATCTGTATTATGGTGCGGTTGGCGCACATTATCCTACCTCAAATAATATCATCATTAGACAAAGCCAATTTTCCAATATAGACATAGGCTCAACCGCACATATGATTTATGGCGCTTTTGGCGTTAAAAGATTAAAGGTTATTGAAAACACCTTCACCGATTGTGCAGGATCATTTATTAGGTTTAGGGGTGATAATTCTACTCATGGTGTGGTCTACGGCAATACATTTAATTCAACGGGAACCTATCTGGTAAATGGAGCAGGCGTAAATCCAATTTTTGTAGAAGTGCCTGTGTTTAATGATATAAATCCAGGAGATGAAACTTTTGGCACCAGTTTTATGGTCACAAAAAACAATTTTAATTACGCTACAATAGGCAACCAAAGTACAAGATTTGCATTGGCATTCCATCATAGCGGTTTTAATCCTACTGGCCGCACACATTTAATAAGCGCTGCTGATGCGGCAACTTTGGGTACTGGTACAGTTGCCGAAAAGAGAGCAATGATGTCTGGCAAATTAGGTTTAGATGGCACGAAGATTTTATTCGGAGGAAATAACAATGTGAACCTATCCACCAATGTGGTTTATAGATGTTGGAGTGCATACGATGGGGTAGTAGCACCATGGACAGGTGTGGTGAGCATTGGATCAGCAGTAACGTCAACTGGATTAGCTACTACTTATGATGCTGCGCTTGTTTTTTATGATAACCTATACTAAAGATATTTGAAATGAAAATGATTTTTTACAGCAGCTTGATGCTTTTCTTTTTCCTGCAATATAGTAGTTGCGCAAAAGCGATAGAGGCTGATAGTATTTCCAATAATACAGAAAAGCAGATTGTTACTGCTAAAACCTACACTGTGGCTAATTCAGCGGAGCTAAACGCGTTGAGTTTACAACCTGGCGACAAAGTAATCATGAAATCTGGAGAGTGGAAAAGCCAGTTGATTAACTTTAAGGCCAAAGGAACAGCGGAAAATCCAATCACATTGGTGGCAGAAACTAAAGGGTCGGTGATTTTAACTGGCAACTCTAACTTAAAAATTGATGGAGAATGGTTAATCGTAGATGGTTTATCGTTCAAAAATGGATTCTCTTTGAAAGATGATGTAGTGGTGTTTTCAAAAACTACCTCAAATAGCAGATTGACCAATACAAGTATCGAAGATTATAATCCAAGCGATAAAACCGTAGACTATAAATGGGTTTCTCTATTTGGAAAAAATAACCGTGTAGACCATTGTTCTATTGCTGGAAAAACACATCAAGGTACTACTTTGGTCGTGTGGTTAGATGATAAAGCAAATTACCATCAAATAGATCATAATTATTTTGGTCCAAGACCAGATTTAGGTGTAAACGGGGGAGAAACCATTCGCATTGGTACAAGTACCTACTCAATGAACGATTCTTACACCACTGTAGAGAATAACATTTTTGATAAGTGCAGTGGCGAGGTCGAAATCATTTCTATTAAATCAGGCTACAATAAGATTTTGAACAATCTGTTTTATGAATGCGTAGGTACAGTAACTTTCAGACATGGGAATCATTCTGAAGTGAGCAACAACTATTTTGTAGGCAATGGTATTACCAACACTGGCGGAGTAAGAATTATCGGCGAAAACCAAAAAGTTCATGGAAACTATCTTTATAAAATAGCGGGAAGAACATTACGTTCGGCAATTTCTATAATGAATGCTTATGAAAACCCAGCACTGAGTGATTATTGGCAAGTTAAAAATGCTGATATCCAATATAATGTTATTGTAGATGCTAGAGAAGCTTTTGTACTTGGTGCTGGTAAAGATGGCAGTAGAACCGTAGCCCCAGACGGTGTTACCATTGCTAACAATTATGTGATCAATCCAACTACCTTATTGGTAACCCAAGACGACCCTAAAAATTTGAAGATCGAGAATAACCAACTAGACGGTGGTGCATTAGTTTCTGGTTTTGTAAAAATGGGTAACGATTTACAACTATCTGATGGTATATGGCAAAAGAAAACTGCCTTAAAGCAACCTTTTTGGTTAAACACGGCTATAGGTCCTGGTTGGAAAAAAGACAATAGAAGCTTTATTTTTAAGTAACTCCCTCTCTGCACGTTACGTATCTCTCTCAAATGGGGAGAAAAGCGACATTCTTAAACTTTTAAATACGTTGGCGGGGACGCCAACGTAAGAAGTCTCTTGTGTTGGCGTCCCCGCCAACACTTAATTTCTTTAATGCTGCCCAATGGGTGGGGTGTTTTAAACTTGTAACCATTTCATAGTTTAAGAACAATTGCCGTGTAGCGCCGACAGCAGTAGGCATGATCCCAATTTTTCATTGGGGAAATAAAACGGATGGCGAGACTTTCCTTTAAATTTTAACGGAAACTGCGCTTCAAGAAAGAATTCATTGCTATTAAGTGCGATCGTAGCCTCTTAACAAAATTTAACGCTCAAACTCTTTTCTATAACTAAGTAACTTTCGTATATTTACGATTATTTCGTAATTTATTGATGGAGAAGTTAACACAACAAGAAGAAGAAGCAATGCTAGCCATTTGGCAAGTTGGTCCAGGTTTTATCAAGGAATTTATGGATGCCATGCCAGAACCAAAAGCACCTTATACTACAGTTGCATCAACGGTAAAAAACTTGGAACGTAAAGGCTTTTTAAAAGGAGAGCGCTATGCCAATGCCATTCGTTACAGTGCGAAAGTGAAAGAGACAGATTATAAAAAACGCTTCATGAATGGATTTGTAAACGATTACTTCCAAAGTTCTTATAAGGAATTAGTAGCGTTCTTCGCTAAAGACAAAAAGATAAGTGCAGCCGAGCTAAAAGAGATAATTGACCTGATTGAGAAACCTGAAGATAAATAGATATGCCACATCTCTTTATTATTCTGTTGAAGATAAATTTAGTATTGTTGCTATTCGCAGCAACGTATCATCTGGTATTGCGTAGGCTAACTTTCTACGTTTTAAATCGTTGTTTTTTAGCATTTGGTATTGTATTTTCAACTGCATATCCGTTTATAGATTTAACAGAATTCTTCCAACAAGAAGCAAGTAATGCAGTGGTTACCTATTTGCCACAACTTAATCAGAAAGCATCAGAAATGGTGCCGACCGGTTTCTTCATCAATAATTGGCCAATTTTGAGTGCTTTGTTCTATTTTGGCGTATTGTTGATGACTATCAGATTAGCAATACAATTTACTTCGCTTTACATGATTCACAGAAAATCAAATCCTGATACTGTAGCTAATTATAAGGTTAGAACTTTGAATGAAAGCGTTAGTCCGTTCTCTTTTTGGCAAACTATTTATGTAAACCCAAGCCTGCATAGCGAAAAAGAACTGTACACCATCTTAGCCCATGAAACGGTACATGTAAAGCAATGGCATTCTGTCGATATTATTTTGGCGGAGCTGAGTGTAGTTTTTTACTGGTTTAATCCAGGAGTTTGGATGATGAAGAAAGCGGTTAAAGAAAATTTGGAATTCATTACAGATCAAAAGATATTGAAGAAAGGGATGGATAAAAAAGCCTATCAATATAGTTTGCTAGGCGTGGGGCAATTGAAAACTTCCGTGGCAATTGTCAATAATTTCAATCTTTCTGATTTAAAGAAACGTATCCAGATGATGAATGTAAAACGCTCTTCTCGCCTAACTTTAAGTAGGTATGCGTTGGCATTACCTGTTCTGCTATTAACAACTCTGGCATTTACAGTATCAAAAAAAGAGGTAAAGGCAAGCTTGCCACAGTTAGCCAAGGTCATTCCTCAATTAACTGTTATGCAGGAAAAGGCTGTCGATACTGCTAAAATCAAAACTAAACTGTTAAAACCTAGCAAGAATAAAAAGCAAAATGCAGTTATAGGAGCAGATACTGGACTAGTAAATAGTAACGTGATCTTTGTTAAAAGAGATAGCGCTGTTGGTATACCTTCCATAGGCGAAGTACAGCAAATTATGGCTGCGGTGAAAAACAAGCTAAATCCTGGCGCTAGTGGAAAACCTGCTAATGCCACTTTAGGTAGAGTTTTCTTCTACAGAAAGGACAGTGTAAATCTTGGGAAAGTAGAAGAAGCAAACAAAATGGCCCTTAAGTTTAGGGTAGAAGGGAAGCCAGCAGATGATGAAGATCTTTTCCAAAAAGGAGATAAGAAGCCAGTAGTTAAGGTTTTTAAAATAGGAGATACGCTTTTAAATCAAAATGTGGAGTACTTAATTGATGGAAAAGTTTCTTTTGTTAACGACATTAAGGATTTGAACCCAAATGAAATCCGAAGTATTAATGTAATTAAACGAGTAGAGGGTAAATCTCAAATACACATAGAAATGAAAAGAAAATCTGAACTGTAATTGTTCAGGTTTTCTTTTATAAAATACCTTTCAATCGTAAGTGTTGTAAGAGCATTATCGTTTTTCCATCCTTAATTTCTCCACTGTCAATCATATTTAAAGCCTCTTCAAAATCTAGTTCCAGCACTTCAATATGTTCTTCTTCATGCGCTAAACCTCCACCATCGTTAATCTTCATTGATTTATTATAGGCTGCTATAAAGAAATAAAGGATTTCGGTTACCGAACCTGGTGACATGTAGGCTTCAAATACTTTTTTTACATCAGTTATTTTATAGCCCGTTTCTTCTTCTGTTTCACGTCTAATGCAATCTTCAGCATTGTCTTTATCTAGCAAGCCTGCGCAAGCTTCAATTAACATCCCAGAAGGATTTCCATTCAAATAAGTAGGCAAACGAAATTGCTTAGTAAGGATAATAGATCGTTGTTCTAAATTATAAAGTAGAATCGTAGCACCATTTCCTCTATCGTAAGCTTCTCGGTTTTGTATGTGCTTACTACCATCAGGTCTTGTAAATTCGTAGGTTACTTTGTTGAGGATGTACCAATTATCACTTAGTATTTCTGTCTTTAAAATATGGATATCGTTAATCATTGTTGTTTTTTTCTAATCTATAGATGCTCGGCATTGCTTTTTGTAACAGTTGGACATTAAAAAAAGGAAAAGCGGAAGTGACTAATCCAGTCGACTTCCGCTTTGTTAAAATTAACGCTCTCGTATATAAAAACTACGTTTTAAATAAATTATTGTTGGAACTAAATGTTTTTCGCCCCAGCTAATGTATCTTAATAATTAAACGTTGCTCTAAACATTGCCACTCTTCCTGGGATTTGATAAGTTCCGACGGTTAATGAGTTTGCCGTAACATTTATGGCTTCAAAGCTTTTCACGTTAGCCAAATTGGTAACGCCAAACTCCAAATCTGTTTTTAGCTTCAATACTTTATACCTGATATTAAAATCAGCAAAAAGGTATTTCAGGTCAGGTTGGTTCGATTGCTTAGTAAAAATATGCTCTGCCGAGAAATTCAAGAAAACAGATTTTAGCATGGTAATTGCTAATCCAGATTGTTGCCTCAATTGCTGGTAATTAGTGTTTACTCCGGTGCCGGCAGCTTTGTTTTTACTATCGGTGTAGGTTCCTGTGTAATTGAAATTCATGAATTTGGTGAGCTTTGCCTCAATACCAGCTTTATATGTGTAGTTATCGCTTTCGAAAGGTAGCAAAATGTTGTTCTGTAATTGTTGGTATTGATTGTGGTTATAAGCAAAGCCTGCATTTACAGTGCTTTTTAAAGCGAAAAGATACTTGCTCAATCCAGCGTTTAAACCCAAACTTTTCATTTGGTTTTCTAAGGGAAGTACAATGCGTTGTTGTGTATTGTTGGTAAGTGTAAATGACGAAATGGTATTTAAGTTAGTAGTACTATAGCTTAAGCTGATGTTTCCGAACAACATTTCAATGGCCTTGCGGAAATTGAAACCTCCAGAAAATGCATGTGATGAACTTTCTGAGATCGGCGCATCATTAGCAAATAAAGAACGATAATTTCTCAACACCGTGCCGCTGTAAACATCGTCTATAGTGCCTAGGTTATTCCTGAAGTTATAGCCTGCAGTTACGTAATTTTCTGCACTGGTTTGGTACTTAAAGTTAAATGACGGATTTACAAAAAAGCGATTAAGACTTTTATCCATTCCATGGTTTGCGTCATTATAATTGATACTGTTGTAACTCACGGGTACCCTAACTCCAGCGGTTATTTTGTCTGTTGTGTATTCATAAATATTCTCTACATATACCCTCGAACGTAACCAATCTAAATCGTTAAAAGTACCAGGTGCAGCAAGTTCGCTAAATCCATTATCCTGCATTTTGGTGAGGTCGGTAGCCAAATTTTGCTGCTGAATCAAAAAGCCAGCTTGGTAAGTTTGTACAAAATTCCCTTTGGGAAAAGCCATCGAAGCAAAGTTGTTGGTATAAAGCGTTGGCAAATCTAGGTATTGGTTCAAAGCGGCGTAAGGTGTTCCATTATTAAGGATATCCTCATTTAAGCCAGGTTTGATATTTAGGGTTTCGGGTTGGGTACTTCTGCTAATAGCAGAAGAGAAGTGTAAAATATTGCCAGATTTCAATTTTTTGCGGTAACCTAAATCGTTAGATAAGGTAAACATATCCTGTTTTAACGTTTGAAAAGCACCTACACCATTTATAAATACATTAGAATTTGTGCGAGTAGGATTATACTCAACAGAAAGAGCATTATTAATATAGTAACCATCTGTATTTCCGTTTAAAGTAAACTGACCTTTTAATTTTTGTGGGTTAAGGAAATTATCCTGATTTTCTTGGTAACTGATCGTCTGTCCAGCCAATCGGGTTTCCGAAAACTTATTGTAAACCTGCTTGCGTTCGTCATATAGGTAAGAAACGTTTGCTCTTAGTTGTAAATCGTTTTTGAATTTGAAGAGATTATTCAGATTCGCTTGCCCTGCTTTGTTGAACAACGTACGACTTTGGGGCAGGGTAGGCACACCCGCTGCGCCTGCAGAAAGTAAACTAGTAGGTTTAGTATTGTCGTTTGCCAAAGGATTAAATGAAGTAAGATCGAGGCTCGGGTCTATCCCGATATTGTTGCCCTTTAAATTATTCAAGAATTTTACCTTTTTGTTAAATAGCATTGCATTTACATTACCGTCAAAGCGGTCTGGTGTGCCCAAGCCAGCTTTAACTTCTCCCATCACTTTTAGCTTCGCATCATCTTTAATAACTAAGTTCAAAGCCACATCATCGCTGGTGTTGTTCTTCTGTAGCATTTTTATGGGTTGGTCTTTCTCAATTACCTGCACTTTATCTACCGCACCATGAGGAATACTTTTTGTACCAATACCGTACTTACCTTCCAATAAATTATCTCCATCTATATACATATTGGAGATGTTTTTACCATTGTAACTTATTTTGCCATTTTCAGCAACCTCTATACCTGGCATTTTCCTTAATACATCACCAATGTTGCGATCTTGCTTATCTGAAAAATCCGAAGTTTTGTAATTTAAAGTATCTCCATTTGAACTTAAACGTGGTCTGTTTTTAACTTCAACTGTTTTAAGGCTAATTTCACTTTCCATTAAGGTAACTTCATTTACTTTGCTAAAATCTGTCAGGTTAATGGTTTTCTTTCCAAAACCTAATATGCTGAATTCCAAAATTAAATCTGCTCCAGCTTCATCGGTGCTAATTGTAAAATCGCCTTTGTCATTCGTTCTAGAGAAACCAAGCGTGCTTCCTTCTTTGTCTTTTAAACTAACCATGACAGAAGGAAGCGGCTTAGCTTTATCGTCTTTAACCTTGCCTTTAATTTGCTTTTGTGCGAGCACAGCAATAGAACTTAAGCTCAAAATCATGAGCATAAAGAGTAGCTTGTTCATCAGGATGTGTGTTGGATGAAGGCTTGCCAGTAATTGGTAGGCAAGCCTAAAATAGTTTGTTTGGTTTGGTTTATTTTTTCTCAGGAAGTTCTATTGGATTGTTGAATGCCATTTTTTTAGTACCACCTGGAGCGGGAACAAACTTCGTATTACTTGAAACTACCATGTTTCCACTTACACCTCTTCCGGCCATTTGTGCGTTTACAAAACCTTGTGGGTCTTTATCTCTGGCTTCTTTTAGCTTATCTATTTCTTTTTGTGTCGTTTTTACCGCATCTGTAGGTAGTTTGATTTCACTGCCTAAATAAGCGCTACCATCCATACCTCCAAACTTTAACATGCTCGGACCGCCGCTGCCTAAAGTAACGGTTTGCGTTTCTTCAGGCTTTTCTTCTGCAATCACTTTATCGATGCCCGCAAACTGGAATTTTACTTCGTTTCTTTCATCGTTGGCTTCTATAATTAGGCCAGGCAAACCATTTAGTTTCCATGGGCCACTTTGAAAAGGTAACTCGGGTGCAAACCAAGCAATCCAGTTTCTTCCTTTGAAATAAGTGGTAGCTTTTTGACATTTTACACCAGAAAAGCTAGCCGTGTCCTTTGTGATTTTCCAATTGATTTTTGGGGCAGTTTCTTCTATTAAATAATTACTGATTACACGTTCTTTGGTGTAAAACTTATTTTCGTTCGCAAAATAAAAGTAATCTGTAGCAGTAACTGGTTTAGATGAGCTCTTGCTAATGTTTAAACTGGTTAAGTTTCCTCCTTGAGCTTTAATTTGCTCTTCTATATTTTTCTTTATCTCTAAGTCTCGGTTAATTTTATCGTAACTGGTGTAAACCGAAGCATTTTTTCCGATAACCAATAACATGTTTTCGGTCTGGAAGTTATCTCTTTGAGTAGTGTCTCTCATATGCGAGAAAGTATATCTCACTCTCGCTAGGGCTTTATCTGCACTTTGAGCGAAAACAGATGTGCTCACGCTAGCAACAATTAATGTAAGTTTTAGAATCTTCATAGCTTTTAATTAATTTTTCGTAAAACTACGAAATATTCGTAATTAGAAAATGCATTTAACATTTTTTAACGAGAGCTTGTGGCGGAGTGTCTAATGGAATAGCGTCTTATGTTGATTAGAAAAGCTTATTGCAATTGCTTGGGATAAGATAGTCCCGCTTTCGCTCATAGCCTTCGCTACGTTTCGCTCACACTTCGTTCTCGCTCTCACTTCGCTGCGGGCTAATCCGCTCAATCGGGTTTAACTAACTTAAACTTGTGCACAGCACTTGCATTTTAAACCCGATGGGAACGAACACGTAGGGCAAACCTATGTGTTTGCCCGAAGTAAAGTGGACAGCGGGGCTACACTTAGCTACGGAGGGGAGAAGTACATTTCAAAAAATCAATAACCAACGAGTGAAAAAATGAACAATAATCAATAACCAGTTAGATAACCACCAATGCCTAATGAACGGATGAGCAAATGAACCAGTGAACCAACGAAATATTTTCTATCGGCTATTGTGTTTGAGAATTAAATATTCTATATTTGCACCTCGAATAAAAAATAAATAGAAATAAAATAATTATTTAACAATGTACGCAATAGTAAATATAGCAGGGCAACAATTTAAAGTTGTAAAAGACCAGCACCTTTTTGTACACCGTTTACAAGGAGATGAAGGCGCTAGTATTGAATTTGACAATGTATTGTTGGTTGACAATGGTGGTAAAATTTCTGTAGGTGCGCCTGCGGTTAATGGAGCTAAAGTTTCAGCTAAAATCGTGTCTCATTTAAAAGGTGATAAAGTAATCGTTTTCAAAAAGAAACGTAGAAAAGGTTACAAAAAGAAAAATGGTCACCGTCAGTCGTTCACCAAAATCCAGATTGAGAGTATCACTCTGTAGTTAAATTATTTGCAAATTCAATGATTAGCTTTTTGCTAATTATTTAAAAGATAAAAAAATGGCACATAAGAAGGGAGCCGGTAGTTCAAAGAACGGTCGCGAGTCGCATAGTAAACGTCTAGGTATTAAAATTTTCGGTGGTCAAGAGGCTATCGCTGGTAACATCATCGTTCGTCAGCGTGGTACAAAACACCACCCAGATAAAGGTGTTGGTATTGGTAAAGACCATACTTTATTTGCTTTGGTACCAGGTATCGTAACTTTCAAAAAGAAAAGAGATAACAAATCTTACGTTTCTGTATTGCCTGCAGTTGTAGAAGATGCTGCTCCTGTTAAAAAGGAAGCTGCTCCTAAAGCTGAAGCTAAGAAAACTGCTGCTCCTAAGAAAGCTGCAGCTCCTAAAGCAGAAAGCGCTGAGAAAGCACCAGCTAAAAAAGCTGCTAAAGTTGAAGAAGCACCTGCTGCTGATTCTGCTGAATAATATTTGTATTCAAATACATCAAAAAGCCCCGATTTTATCGGGGCTTTTTTCGTTTTAGGCTTTTAAACAGTAGTGTTTGACAATTTTCACAGACTGAAAATCTATTATTGAATAAATTGGGACTGCAAACCCCGAATAGCATTAATAATAAAAAATCTCCAAGAATTTCTTGGAGATTTTTTACCTTCGAAAGGTAAGCTTATTAGCTTTCTCTTTCCATAATCTGTTTTGTCAGTTCCCTTAGATTGGTTTTTCTGCTTTCTTCTACAGTTAAATCATCAAGTGCTTGGTATGCCTTAGCTAAATATTTTTTCATCTCTGTGTTAGAAAGCTCCTTTATTCCGTAGTTGTTATACAAATCGGTTACTGCTGCTACTTTTTGTTCAGTATTTTCATGATTGCCTAAAAGGATATCAGTTTCTTCTGTTTTGATGAGCTGTTTTGCTGTTAAATGTAAAAAGGTTTTCTTGTTAGAGATGATATCGCCTCCTACCTGCTTGCCAAATTTTTCAGGATCTCCGTAGACATCTAAAATATCGTCTTGTAATTGGAACGCAACGCCTAAGTTTTCTCCAAATTGGTAAAGCAATTCCGCATTTTTTTCATCGGCACCGCCAACAATGGCACCTAATTTCATTGCTCCACCTAATAAAACGGCAGTTTTTAATCTAATCATCTCGATGTATTCTTCAATACTTACATCATCTCTGGTTTCAAACTCCATATCTAGCTGCTGGCCTTCGCACACACCTTGTGCGGTTTGGTTGAAGGTGTCTAACACGGGTTTCAATACATTGACATCCACTTTGGAAAGATGTTTGTTCGATTCTACCATCATCACATCTCCGCTTAAAATAGCATTGTTAACACCCCATTTTTCGTGTACGGTTTGTTTGCCCCTACGTAATGGAGCATTGTCCATAATATCGTCATGTACCAAAGTAAAATTATGGAAGGTTTCTATGGCAAGTGCTACATCAAGTGCTTTGATAACTTCGTCGGTAAAAAGCTCTGTAGCCATTAGCACCATTACTGGCCTAATTCTTTTACCACCTAAACTCATAATGTATTTAATAGGCTCGTATAAATTAGCAGGTTGTGGAGGATAAGCTATTTTAGGAATAGCATTTTCTATAATCTTTTGTAATTCTGTAGGATTGTGCATTGTTTAAGGATCTATCATAGTACCAAAAGCCGATTTACTTTCCATCATTTTAATGAAGGCATCCTCTAAAGCTGTTTGCTTTACAATAGGATTGTTCTTCCAGAATTCAGGATTGTAATCAATGGATTCGACAATAGCTTTGTCTTGTACTTTTCTGTTTAACTCAGTGAATTTTTGTGTGCTTAGGTTTTTATCTAACTGGTAAATTGTTAGCATTGAACTAATGACTGGAGTGATGCTTCTGCCTCTAGTGCTTAGATTCAGGTATAATTTAGTAGAGATGTTTTGTAGAATTGGAATTGGGTTGTTTGTACCATTAAAAGTGGCAATTGTAGTTACTGTTGGTGGTATTTTAGAAGTAACGTTAACTTTTAATGGTAAATTAAAAATGCTGTTTTCCAATCTATATATTTTAGAATCTTCTACGCCGATGTAATAAATTGAGTTTACGTAAAACTCTTTTCTTTTGCCTTTATACTTACAGCTAACAACCGCAATGTCCTGATCTTTTTGCTCGATATATCTTTCTACAGAAATCTCATAATCTTTTAAATTTTTTAATGTCACAAACTTTCCTGCTTTCCTCTCTTCAAACAGGTTTCCCGCTAATAAAAAGGTAAGGTAAGATTGATTGCTCATTGAAAAAGAAATTCCGTCGTTTGACTGTGCAAAGCGACTTTGCTTGGCTATCCAAGCGCTAACGTTGGATACGCTAAATTTTAGATCGTAAAAAAGCTCATAGATTTGACTGGGCTTTTCATTTATGGTGGTCAATTGTCTGTAAAAGGCATTTCCATAAAATATATTCTTCTCAAATTCCTTTGTTTTTTCTAAAGCTGCTTTTACCAATCTTTGTCCACGGTAGGGATCTACAGTGACTGTTTTTAGATTAATTGCTGCCGGATTTAGCTTGACGAAGAGATTGTTGTAGCTGCTTATTTCATCTTCTATTAAAAGGTAGCTTACGTGGCTGTATCTCAATTTTGCGGGAAGAATAATGTTTTTTAAAATAAACTCTCCTGCATCATTGGTAACTGTGGTATTGTTGGTGCCAATTACACCGATGGATACAAATGGAATTGGCTCTCCACTCATTTCGTCGACAACCTTGCCTTGTACCGTTTGTGCATTTGAAATAACAGTAGTAAAAAGTATAAAAATGAGAAGAAAATATTTATGCATTAAACTAAGTAAAAGTTGAAAATAAAAAATCAAGATTTTATCTAATACCTCATACTGAATTGATTTCAGCACCAGTTTTATAACATACCTTGAAATAAATTTGCTTCGCAGCTACTGCGTGGTCACGGTGACGGATGTTTGCTAATCTGGCATCAATGAAAAGTCAATTTGACGTTTGGATAAATCTACTTTTTTAACTTTGATCTGCACTTCATCACCTAATTGATATTTGCGTTTTTTGCGCTGACCAATAATGCAGTAATTTTTTTCGTCCAATACGTAAAAATCGTCGCTGATGTCTCGAAGGCGTATCATTCCTTCGCACTTATTTTCTTCAATTTCTACATACATTCCCCATTCCGTAACGCCTGAAATAATACCGGTGAACACTTGCCCAATGTTATCTTCTAGGTATTCTGCCTGTTTGTATTTTACTGAGGCTCTTTCTGCATCTGCCGCACGTTTCTCCATTGCAGATGAATGTGCACTTGCAGATTCATATTCTTCTGCATTGGCCGATTTTCCACCATCAAGATACAAAGCCAATAGACGATGTACCATTACATCTGGGTAACGACGAATAGGAGAGGTGAAGTGGGTATAATATTCAAACGCTAAGCCATAGTGGCTAGTTTTTTTGGTAGTATAGATAGCTTTGGCCATAGAACGGATTGCCAAGGAAGTTAAAAGATTTTGTTCTTTTTTACCCTCTACATCATTCATTAAGAAATTTAAAGATTTCGCTATCTCCTTATCCGATTTGGTATTTACTTTATAACCGAAACGAGAAGCGAAAGCTGCAAAACTAGTTAAGGCTTCTAAATTGGGAGAATCATGTGAACGGTAAACGAACGTGTATTTCTGTTTGCCTTTTCCTTTCTTTGCAATAAATTCAGCCACTTTTTTGTTGGCTAACAGCATGAAATCTTCGATAAGTTTGTGCGCATCTTTACGCTCTTTCACATAAACACCAATTGGTTTTCCGAAATCATCAAGTTTGAATTTAACTTCTGTGCTTTCAAAGCTTATCGCTCCATTTTTGAATTTGGCATCTCTAAGTATATAAGCCAGTTCATTGAGCTTTAATATTTCTTCTACGTAATCGCCGGTCTTGGTTTCTATCACTTCCTGTGCTTCTTCGTAGGTAAAACGCCTGTCAGAATGAATTACCGTTCTACCAAACCACTCATTCTGGATGTTTGCATTTTCATCTAATTCGAAAACAGCAGCAAAACACAATTTGTCTTCGTGAGGACGTAGAGAGCAAACACCATTACTTAATCTTTCTGGTAACATTGGAATTACTCTGTCTACTAAATAAACAGATGTGGCTCTATGTTGTGCTTCTTTATCTAAGCTGCTATTTGGTATCACATAATGAGAAACATCTGCAATATGAACGCCAATTTCGTAGTTTCCATTGTCTAGCTTTTTGAAAGAAATGGCGTCGTCAAAATCTTTCGCATCAATAGGGTCTATGGTAAAGGTAACCGTATCCCTAAAATCTCTACGGTCTTTAATATCAGCTTCGCTCACTTGCTCTGGAATGGCATTAGCTTCTTTTTCTACTTCTGAAGGAAAGCTTAATGGAAAACCATACTCAGCTAAGATGGAGTTCATCTCAGTGTTGTTATCACCTTGTTCCCCTAAAATATGAATGATTTTTCCAATAGGATTTTTAGCGCCTTCCGGCCAGTCAGCCAATGCTACCTGTACTTTTTGTCCATTTTTAGCGCCATTTAAGTCGTTTAACGGTACAAAAATGTCGTGGTGCATTTTTCTGTCATCGGGGATGACAAATGCAAAACGATCAGACACTTTTGCTACACCTATGAAATCGGTTTTGGCACGTTTTAAAATTTCTACAATTTCGCCTTCGTTTCTTCTACCACCACTTTTCTTAGCAAAAACATAAACTTTTACTTTATCGCCATGTAATGCATTTCGTAACTTTCTTGGTGCTACGAAAATATCTTTCTCAAATTCATCTTCAGGAACAATAAATGCGGAACCATCGGCAGTCATATCTACGGTGCCAGTTATGAAAGTTTTTAGGTCTTTCTTCTTAAATTTTCCTCGTTCTGGTCTAACAAATAAGCCTTTCTCGGTTTGCTCGATGAGTACTTCTAAAATTGTATCTATGGATGCTTTATCATCTAAATTTAAACGGGCTGCAACTTGCTTGTGGTTAAGGGCAATGTTTTTATTTTTTTCGAAAATATCGCTTATTAACTGAGTGAGAACAAGTTTGAATTGAGCATTTTTATTTTTTGCCATAATCGTTTTCCAATTGTACCGAAGATAACAAATTAGGCCTTAAAGTGTGTGTAATTGGATAGTTTTTATTTGGCTTCAGTCTTAATGGCTACGAATGAAATAGGTATAAAATACGAAATCCAGGGCATGCCCTGGATTTCGAAAAAAATTAATAATTATATCAACTATGATTAGTTTTTAGGAACAAGGTTGAATACATAGGTGCCTTTATTACCACAAGCTACAAATACGTAGTTTCCAGCAACTCTAGAGCTAATTACATTGAAAGAACCACCGAAAGTAGTGTCAAAATGTGTTCTAGCAATGATTTTTATTTTACCATTTTGTATTTCAGCTACTAATAATGCGTTGCCAGCAGAAATATAGATTTTCTCGTTAACAATAGAAATTGAGTTTATAGTTCCGCCAACTTCTGTTATATCTAGACGGCTTCCGTCAGCTTTATTTACGTAAATTAAAGCTTTGCTATTTCCAAAAATAAAGTTTCCGTTACTTAGAGATGCGGCTCTACCAATAGGTATATGGATACTTGGAATTGGCCATTCTGTATATTTAGACATCGCTAATGTATTAGGGTTAAAGTAAGAATAGCTATAACCGTTAGTAGCGATTACGTCAGAACCAGAGATCGTGATAGATCTAGCGTCACCATAAGATTGGAAAGCTGTTCTGCTCGCTTTTTGTCCAGCGAAAGAAATTACACTAATACCGCCTTGAGTAGATGAAGCAGCATATACTTTATCGTTATTTGGATTATATCTAACGTCTTTCGTAGAATAACCTTCTAGGCCTACTACTTGAGGTTCCGCTAATGAGCCACCATTTGTTTTTACTATACCAACAACAGCTGGGGCAGGGTATTTGAAGCTTTCGAAAGTTCTTAAGTCCATACCTAAATACAAGCGACCACCACCATTGTTAATGCAAGTTACGTCGGCATCAGGAGTGCTTACCGAAGAAACTAACTGTGGCGCACCATTTTGGATCTGGAATACGTCTACACCGCCACCGTAAGCATCACCTGGAGTTTGGTAAGCAATAGCGTAATAATTACCGTATGCAGAAACTTCAAGAGCACTAAGGGGATTGTTAGATGCACCAATTTGAGGGTCAATTTTTCCTTTAAAAACTAATTTTGAAGAGAAATCTGTTGTCGTAGCATCTGTTGTAACACTTAAAGTCCCAGTTTCGGTAGGTGCTACGAAGTTCAATTCTAAACCAGCTTGGCTCACGTCAACACGGTTAGAAGAAGCAGAGTTATTGATCTTGATGATTTTTGCAGCTTCGTCGTCTTGGGTAGACAGGTCTTTTGTTTCTTTTTTACACGAGTAAATAGTTGCAGATAATAAAATTGAGGCAACTAAAAGATACTTGTTTTTTGACATTTCCTTATGTTTTAATTTCTGATGTAATAGAAAATATTATTCCAAAAATACATAAAACACGTAAATGTATTCCTATAAGGTTTAAATAATGTTTTTAAAGAGCTTTTAGTTGTGGTGTGATTTATTTACTGTGGAATTTACTCTTTTTTTGAGTAATCATTTCCACAGTTGTGTATTAGAAATTACCTGGAATTGCATCTATTAACTTCTGTGTATAAGCTGCCTTTGGATTTTGGTAAATTTCTTCGGGGAAACCTTGTTCTTCTATTTTTCCTTTGTTCATAATAATCATCCTATCTGAAATATGCTTTACCACAGCAAGGTCATGAGAAATGAAAATATAGGTTAAGCCAAATTCTTCTTGTAAATCTCGAAGTAGATTTAAAACCTGTGCCTGTACCGAAACATCTAATGCAGAAACGGATTCGTCGCAAACGATAAATTTAGGTTTAAGCGCCAAAGCACGGGCAATTACGATACGCTGTCTTTGTCCCCCGGAAAACTCATGTGGATAGCGATTGAAATACGTTGCGCTTAAATTAACCTTCTCTAGCAGTTCGATGACGTGTGCTTTTCTTTCGGTATCATTAGCATAAATACCATGAACAACCAATGGTTCCATTATAGATTGACCAACGGTGATTTTCGGGTTTAATGAAGAGTAGGGGTCTTGAAATATCAATTGAACGTCTCTTCTCAATCTTCTGAGGTCTCTTTTATTTAATTGGGTAATGTCTCTACTATCAAAAATCAGCTGACCGGAAGTTGGTTCTACCAAACGTAAAATAGTTCGTCCCAATGTTGTTTTGCCACAGCCCGATTCGCCAACTAAGCCTAAAGTTTCTCCAGGGAAAACATCAAAAGATACATGGTCTACCGCTTTAACGAAATCAGTAGTTTTACCGAATAGTCCCTTTTTAATTGGATACCAAGTGCATAAATCTTTTACCTTTAAAATTGGCTCTTTGCTATAAAGTTTGGCTCTTCGTTGGTTAACTTCTTCTTGCGTAAAGGCATTTTTTGCCAATAAGTGCTGTAAACCTACATCCTTATCTTCGTTTAAGAAGTCGGCAACGGTTGGTAGTTTTTTTAATAACCTTTTTGGCGACGGCCTACAAGCCAATAAACCTTTGGTATATGGATGTTGTGGATTTTCGAATAGCTGTTTGGCGATGCCTTGCTCCACAATATCACCTTTGTACATTACTAATAGTTCATCGGCAATTTCGCTCATCAATCCTAAATCATGAGAGATAAAAATCATCGCCATGTTACGTTCGGTTTTTAAGCGAGAAAGTAATTCTAGGATAGTTTTCTGCACTGTTACATCAAGCGCTGTTGTGGGTTCGTCGGCAATAAGTAACTCTGGATTGCAGCTCAAAGCCATAGCAATCATTACCCGTTGCTTTTGTCCGCCAGAGAGTTGGTGCGGGTAACTTTCAAAAATATTCTCTGGACGAGGTAATTGTACTTCTTTAAATAAGGCGATGGTGTGTTCTTTGGCTGTTTGTTTATCCACCTGTTGGTGCAGCATAATGGCTTCTCTAACTTGTTCGCCACAAGTAAAAACTGGGTTTAGCGAAGTCATAGGTTCCTGAAAAATCATAGCGATTTTGTTGCCACGATATTTCCTGATTTCTTGGTCGCTGAGATTGAGCAAGTCAATGCTGTCTAGGTTAATTTCGCCATCTATTTGCGTGTTCTTACTATCGTGCAAGCGCATGATAGAGAAAGATGTCACCGATTTTCCAGAGCCAGATTCGCCAACAATACCTAAGACCTTACCTTTTTCGAGGCTAAAACTAACTTTATGAACGGTTTCTAACCAAACTTTGTCTTCTTGGTTGTAGAATTTAACGGCAAGGTCTTTTACTTTTAGCATTACTTCACTAAAGTAATATTTTCTTGCGGAATTACAGGTAATCCTTTATAACGTAACAAAATTTGTGCGGTCGTAATCACATCATTTTGGCAATATTTGCTAATTCTGCTTAAATCTTTGTCTTGGTAATATACATCTTTCACTTTACTGCCGTCGATATCATTTTTAGGAGTAGGTAAATCGAAAATGGCTGCCAATAAATTTAATGAGGTGTAGTTTTTGTAATCGCCAAATTTCCAAAGCTCCATTGTATCTAAATGGTTAATTTCCCAAGGTTTTTTACCAGCTATTTGTAAGTGAGAAGGTATAGGCAAGCCGTTAATCAGCATTCGTCTGCATAAATAAGGGAAATCGAATTCCTTTCCATTATGCGCACAAAGCTGTAGGTTTTTAGATTGTTTATTAAGCAAGCTGATGAGCTCTTTTAGGATAACTTTTTCATCATCGTGAGCAAATGAACGCACTCGTAAATGTATTTGCTTACGCTCTAAATGATAAATGCCAATACTGATACAAACTATTTTGCCAAACTCGGCCCAGATACCAGCTCTTTCATAGAATTCATCCGCTGTTTGACCATCTTTACGTTGATAAAGGCTTTTCTGTTCCCATAAATCTCGCAAGTGTTGAGGTAGTTCTTCAAAATTCTCTTTCTGCGGAACAGTTTCAATATCGATAACAAAGACATTGTTCAGTTTAATATCTTTTAACATAGTAGGTAGGATAGATGTATATCCAAATTAGTAATTTTTTTTGAACCACCTTAGACACCTTAGCACATTTTAGTAATTTATTTCCCTAAGATTTAAGAAGATAGGTTGTAATAGAAAAAATAACCACCTAAGAGACCTTAGCAAACCTTAGTTTTAATAGTTTAATTAAATTATTTTATTCGTTTTATTTTAATCGTCGTTAGAAAAGTTAATCTTAAGTGGACTTAAGTGTCTAAGGTGTTTAAATACAATAAGTACGTAATTAGTTCTTCGTGTTTCTTAATTCCTTAATGGTTTAAAACAAAAAATCCCTCCCGAAAATGGAAAGGATTATATCTTTATTCTTCTATCTAAATACTAGGCGTAACCCAGAATTTTAAGTACTTGCTTACTGTTTTGCTCCTCGCCAAAAACTTCAAAGTTAAAAGTCTCATCACGGTTTCTGCGAATAATTACATGCTTCGGACTTGGCAACAAACAATGGTGAATACCACCATAACCGCTTAAAACTTCCTGATAGGCGCCAGTGTTAAAGAAACCTAAATACTGTACCTTACGGGTTTTAGGCATAAACACGCTATTCATGTGCGCTTCTTGGTTGTAATAATCCTGACCGTCGCAAGTAATACCACCTAAGTTTACACGCTCATATTCTGCATCCCAGTTGTTGATAGGCAAAAGCACGTATTTTTGGTTCAAAGCCCAAACATCAGGTAAGTTGGTAATGAAAGAACCATCCAACATTAACCATTTCTCACGATCATTCTGTTGCTTACGGCCCAATACTTTATATAAAATTCCTGATGCTTCAGCAACCGTGTATTTTCCAAATTCAGTGATGATATCTGGTTCAACTACATCGTGCTCAGCACAAATTTCTTTGATACGTTTCACAATCTCGTTTACCATGTACTCGTAATCAAAATCGAAAACCAAGCTATCTTTAAATGGCATACCGCCACCAATATCTAAAGTATCAAGTTCAGGATTAATTTTTTTGAACTTGCAATATAAGGTCACATATTTCTCCAACTCGTTCCAATAATAAGGTGTATCAGAAATACCCGAGTTGATAAAGAAGTGTAGTAGTTTTACCCTAAAGTTTGGATTACCAGCTACTTTATTGTTGTAAAAGTCAATCACATCTTCCATGCGTACACCTAAACGCGAAGTATAGAATTGCGAATCTGGTTGCTCTTCAGCTGCAATACGGATACCCAAGTTACAAGGTGTATCCATCTCAATCTCATCGTCGTAAAGGTTAAATTCCTCTTTATTATCCAATACCGGAATGATGTTTTTATAACCATCGTGCAACATATCAATAATATATTGCTTGTATTGAAAAGTTTTAAATCCATTACAAATGATAGTAGTGTCCTTGGTTAGGTTGCCCTTCTTCTCCAAAGCCTCAATCATAGGCATGTCAAAAGCTGATGAAGTTTCCAAGTGGATTTCGTTTTTCAACGCTTCTTCAACAATATGCTTAAAGTGCGAACTTTTAGTACAATAGCAATATTTATAATCGCCACGGTAGTTGTTCTTGATAATAGCCTGTTGAAACAACAGTTTTGCCTGCTGAATTTTCTTGCTCACCATCGGTAAGTAAGTGAAACGTAATGGCGTACCATAGGTTTCAATCATTTCCATCAAATTTAAATCGTGGAAATATAATTCATCATCTATAATGCTATAGCCCTCTTGCGGAAAACCAACACTTAGATCAAGAAACTCTTCGTAACTCTGCATTGTCTAAAAATTTTTGCAAAAATGTAATTTTAAATCGAGAAAAATGTAGCTTAAATAACATTTTTATATTAACTCTAAAAAAGAGGTTTAGTTTTTAATTTTTGTAATATAAAATAAAGTTTAAGAGTGTTTTCAACTTATTGATTTACTATTGTTTGTGTTCTTCTCTTCTCATTTCCGCTACTTTTGGGGTAAAACTAAAATTGCTACAACTAATTAGCATATTAAGCCTCATGTTTCACCTATTTAGTATTTTAATATATGAAAAGCAATTACCGTATCATTTCGGTTCCGAAAGTCCCGCTTTTCGTTTCTCCCGATGAAACCTGTGAAACATGAAAGCATACAAACAAATCATAAAAACAGATGCTTAAATCGGGATCCACTTCAATCTGGTTTATTAAATATCTTTTCTCCCTCCGAAAGTCCTAGCATAAGCCTACAATGCTACCGCTTAATCATAAGAAAATCAAAAAGCAATAATTAATCTACTAATTTACTAGATTTTAATACCTTTGCGCCTCCAATAATATTTGTATAACACGAATGATTGAACTGAAGAACATTACTAAAACGTTTCTGCATAAAAAGGGAAATTTTACCGCATTGAAAGATGTTTCCTTATTTGTACCAAAAGGTAAGATTTTTGGCATTATAGGAGCTTCTGGCGCTGGTAAAAGTACCTTAATAAGAACAATCAACTTACTCGAGCCGCCAACAACAGGTACGGTAACTATAGATGGCGTAGAAATAACCAGTTTGTCATCATCAGCGTTAGCTAAAGAAAGAAGACACATCGGTATGATTTTTCAGCATTTCAACTTATTGTCGTCACGTACAGTTTTCGATAATGTTGCTTTGCCGCTAGAATTGGAAGGCTGGTCTAAAGCAGCTATTAAAGAAAGGGTTTTAGAACTGTTAAAGTTGGTATCATTAGCAGATAAAAGCGACCATTATCCCGCAAATTTATCTGGAGGACAAAAACAGAGAGTGGCTATCGCTAGAACCTTAGCCAACAGTCCGAAAGTGCTTTTGTGCGACGAAGCAACAAGTGCCTTAGACCCCGCAACTACTAATTCGATATTAGCGTTGCTGAAGGATATCAACGAACGTTTAAACATTACCATTTTGCTGATTACACATGAAATGAAGGTGATTAAGAAGATTTGTGATGAAGTAGCTGTAATTAGCGAAGGAAAAATTATCGAACAAGGTTTGGTAGGAGAGGTGTTCTCTAATCCAACACATCCATTAACCCGTGAATTTATTTTAGAATATGTCTGATTCAATGATTTCGCTCTTAATAAAGGGCTTAGGCGAAACTGTTTTAATGACTTTCTTAGCTGGGTTTTTCGGTTTCGTTTTGGGTTTGCCAACTGGAGTTTTGCTTTTCACTACCAAAAAAGGACAATTTTTAGAGCATCGTACTTTAAACCGTTTACTCGCTGTACTGGTAAATATATTCCGCTCCATACCTTTTATTATTCTTATTGTATGGATGATTCCATTCACTAGAATGGTTGTGGGCACTTCTATTGGGGTGTGGGCAGCTTTAGTTCCGCTGAGTATTGGTGCTGCACCGTTTATTGCTCGAATGGTAGAAAATAGTTTGGCAGAAGTTCCATCAGGTTTAATTGAAGCAGCGAAAGCGATGGGAGCTACGCCTATGCAAATCATCAAAAAAGTATTGTTGCCGGAAGCTTTGCCTTCTTTAGTTAATTCTGCTGCAATTACATTGATTACCTTGGTAGGCTATTCTGCAATGGGTGGCGCAGTTGGTGCTGGTGGCTTAGGGCAAATAGGCTATCAGTATGGTTATGTAGGCTACGATGTAGTTGTCATGAATACAGTGCTGGTCATATTGGTATTGCTAGTTTTTGCCATCCAGTTTGCCGGGGATTTTATTGCGAAAAAAGTTGACCATAGAAATTAAATTCAATTATATGTATAATCAAATCAAAGGCTATTTTGTAGCTGTTTTTTCAGTTTTTATAGTTGCATGTGGCAGTGCCGACAAGAATAGTAATGTAATTAAAGTAGGGGTGCAAGCTGGACCAGAGTTTGAGGTTGCAAAAACAGCTCAAAAAGTGGCAAAAGAAAAATTTGGGCTTGAAGTGGAGTTAGTAACTTTCAACGATTACGTAATGCCTAATGAAGCCTTAAATCAAAAAGATATTGATGCTAATGTGTTCCAAAATAAGCCATATTTAGATGTACAGGCTGAACAACGTGGCTATAAATTTGCAATTTTGGGCAATACTTTCGTTTTTCCCTTAGCAGGATATTCTAAAAAAATAAAAAGCATTAGCGAGCTGAAAGATGGAAGTACCATTACTATTCCGAACGACCCGACCAATTTGGGTAGAGCGCTGTTATTGTTGCAATCAGCGGGATTGATTAAGTTGAAGGATGGCGTAGGTTTATTACCGACTGCCAATGATATTACAGCAAATCCAAAAAACTTAAAGATTTTAGAGTTAGAAGCTCCACAGTTGCCTCGAGTATTAGATGACCAGAATGTTACCATTGCTATTATTAACAATACTTTTGCTTCGCCAGTAGGCTTAGTGGCAAAAAGAGATGGTTTGTTTGTAGAAGATGAGAAGTCACCTTATGTAAATATTATCGTTTCAAGAGAAGATAATAAAACTGACGAACGAGTTAAGAAGTTTGTAAAGGCTTATCAATCTGAAGAAGTGGCACAAACCGCAGAAAGAGAGTTTAAGGGCGGTGCAATAAAGGGTTGGTAGTCGATGTAGTGAAAACTTCGTAAGTTTTTAAAACTTACGAAGTTTAATAATTCCTTACTTCAAAGGTAAATGTATTTCTGCCAACATACATCTTGCACTACCACCACCGTTTTGCTCAATGGTATAAATAGGCGCAGTTACAATCTTAGAAAATTCGGATAGTGCAATAATTTGCGTACCATGCAAAACTTTTAGTGCTTGCTCCGACATAACCAATAAGCTTTCTCCATCTTTGTTTTGAACCTCTAGCATATTACCAGCAAAATGGTTCATTTGTTCAAAAGAAATATCAATTACCGTTTTTCTGGTAGCCTTGAAGCTTTCCAAAACCGAAATTTTATCTTCAGTATATTTAATACTATCTAAACAAACTACAGCAAATTTTTCTCCAATACACATCATCACATTGGTGTGGTAAATAGGGAAGTTACTTTCATCTACGGCTTGAAACGTCACTACTTCATAGCCACTCAGCATCGCAAAATTTTCTAGTACTTCCTTGTCGGTACGAATGCTTAAACAAGCGTATGCAATTTTATTGGTTCTATCTAAAACCATGCTGCCAGTACCTTCTAAAAACAAATGTTGTTGCTCAAAAAAACTCAAATCTGTTAAATGACCAACCTCGAAAGTCTTCGCCAACTCATCGATGATATCTTTTCTACGCTCTTGCCTTCTGTTCGGCGAATGCATTGGATATAAAAACACAGAGCCATCTTCATGAAATGAAACCCAATTGTTAGGAAAAATCGAATCTGGCGTTTCTGGCTGTAAGGTATCATTAACAACAGTTACATCTACGCCGTTTGCCCTCAATACATTAACAAAGCCATCAAACTCGACTAAAGCTTGCTGTTGTACATCGGCTTGTTCGCTCGCTACCTGAAATTTATTATCGCCAGCTGTTTGCTCATTGAATTTAAAATCAACGGGGCGTATCATGAGGATATGTGAAGTTGTTTGCATTGTTATTTTTCTTTGAGCCTGTTTTTGTAATCCATTTGGTCGTGCAAAATTCTTACAATTTCGATGTTGTCAGGTTTTGTTTCTTGATAAAATATGATGTGTTTACCGATGTTTAGACCCAATATGGCATGGCTGATATCATCGTATTTTTTACCAATGTCAGGCTTTTCTACAATTTGATTAAAAGTATATATCAAAAGCTCGTAATATTTATCAGCTTGTTTTTCAGACCAAGTATAGTAAGTATAGTGCCAAATGTCAGTTAAGTCTTCAACCGCTTTATTGGTCAGTAAGTAACTAGCCATTTTTGCTGTGAGTTTTAAGCGCAGCTAAATGTTTTTGTGGATCGAAATTATGAGCAATACCACTATCCAAGCCTTCTTTTATAGCTTTTTTCAATATTTCCGTCTTGTTTTCTTCTTCCTCTAAAAGTCGTAATCCAGCACGTATCATCTCGCTGGCATTTTTATAACGGCCTTTTGCAATACTATCTTCTACAAATTCTTCAAAATAATTACCTAATGATACAGAAGTATTATGTCCCATGCTTTCTAAAGTATATTAATTAAAGTTACCAATTATTGGTAACTTTAACAAGTCGGAAATTTAAATTTCATCCCTTAATATCGGCAAGCTCATACAATGGAAACCACCTCTGGCTCTAGATAATTCTGCCGAAGGCATTAAAACCAAAGTATCTGTTAAGGTATCTGCATCCACTTTTCCGCTTTCCAAATCTTGAATTAAATCTTGAACTTTCACCACATTAAAACCACTAGCTTTAAAAGCTTCAACAGTTTTGTCATTGCGATCGTAACCTAAAACCACGCCTTCTTTCAACGCTAGCAAATTGCAAGAATCTGTCCATTGTTCTCGGCTATCATAAGGGAAAGTGTTGCCGCCGCTATAAATCACTTTAGTAGGCGTGGTACTGCCCAAGTCATTTCTACTGATATCATCTAACAGAGCCTCCACATGTTCATAATATTTCGGCTCGCCGGGTTTGTCTTTATGGAATTGTATCGCTGTGGTAGCTTCCAATTTTTCAGGTTCTTTTAAAAAGTGGATAGGTTCAGTTGCATCATAAGCCGGACTATGTGCAATGCTGTGTAAAATAACCCAAGTATCACGTTTAACCTGAGTAAAAACCGTGTCTAAGTGCATGTAATCACGCTTAGCTGGGATTTTAACTACCGTTACTTTTTCCACTACATCATTCTCAAATAACAACTTAATTGCCTCGTTGGCACCTTCTTCAGAAGTACGTTCACTTACGCCAATCAAAACATGATTTTTACTCACCATCATTACATCGCCACCTTCCAGCGTAGTGCGGAAAGCAGGTTCATCGCCAGGTCTTAAAAAATGTTGTGTAGGGTCTGGAATTTCGATAACATTATCCTGATAAGCCGCAAAAAATGGATGATTAAAGAAAATATAACGCATCAACATCGTTTCGCGAACACGAGCCTTTTTGGCAGGCTTGTTCAGTAAAATGTGGTTGTTAATTGTTGTACCTACATCTCGAGTAAAGATTAAGTTCGGAACAGGGGCAAAAATCATGGTGTCATCTGCCATCGTGCCCGAAATAAAAATTTCTGCCAGCTCTTTTGGATCTGTGGCTGTTAGCTTTAATTGCAACTTATAGGTACAGCCTTCAATAGCGCAAACCGCTGCCGTCAACTTCTTGCGGATATACTCGTCAGCCAAAATATCAGCTAATAAATTCTGTAATTCCACTACATTTTCCGAATTATGAAAATTCGGGTGATTTGGTTTATAGAAGCCTCTGTTTGCTTCTTCGCTATCTATTTCCGCCAATTTTCCTTTAATCTTTTCCGGATCAAGGAAATACATTAACAGCTTTGTATAATAATCGTATTCGTCTTTTCTAATGGTGTCTAGGTGTACAATATCCTCAAACAGCCAATCTTGTGCTTTAGAAGGCACCACTTTGCCCAGCCCACTATCCGGACTATGCACCAATAACTTTCTTAACCTTCCAATTTCGGTAGTAACGCCTATTTTAAAAACGCTCTCAAACGGATTTTGCTGCATGTGTTCATTTCATTTTGGTGTTGCTACAAAACTATTCTTTTTTTTGAAAGCACCTAATTGTTTAAATTGTTTATTGATTAATTTTAGAAAAGCAATGGTAGTGCTTCGAAGAAAATACAGTCCCGCTATTCGCTACAATTCCCGATGAAACCTGTGCAACAAGCGAGCATACCTTTAAAACAATAAATACAGATGCTTAAATCGGGAAATTTCCGCTGCTATCGGGTTTATGTTACAACGTTAGTTCCTTTTAAAGCGCCGAAAGCAATAAGCATCCCCAACCTAAAATCATCAATAATCCGCCAAGTGGCGTAATCGGGCCTAAAAACTTGAAGTTCCTTTTCAGGTATTCTGATAATGACAAAAAATAGATGCTGAAAGAGAATAGTATGGTGCCAATAGTAACAAAATAATAAGCCCACTGTATCAAGTTAGTCTCGAAATTTGCATTGTATCCAATTAAAATAAGAAACAGTGCGCTATAAGTTTGATACCTTACGCCAACTTCAAAAGAAGTCAATTTTTCTGCAGATAAAACCTTTTTCAAGGCGTGTGCACCAAAAGCTCCTAAAATAATGGCAAGTAAGCCAAATGCAGCTCCTGTGATAATTGCGCAATTGTTTGTCATGTGGTAAAGGTAGGAAAAAATCATTGCCGTAGGTTTAATCCAACGGCAATGATAAGCTATTTATTCAAAGCTTTTTTCACCTGTGGGGCAATCTTTTCTCCAAAAATTTCGATTGATTTCATCATGTGTTCATGAGAAGGAGCACCAACATCCATGTGTGCAGAGAAGCGAGTTAAGCCAAAAAGCTCATGCATCATAATGATTTTTTCTGCAGATTCATTGGCATCACCTATGATTAAGTGACCGTGTTTAGAGCGACCATAATCATATTGTCCACGTTGAAATGGCGGCCAACCTCTCGATTTTCCAATTCTGTCCATTTGTGCAGAATAAACAGGGTAGTAGTAATCTGCTGTTGCCTGACTTTCATCTCCAAAGAAGGAATGCATGTGTACACCAACTTGGAATTTACTCATATCGTGCCCAGCATCTTCATACGCTTGTTTATAATAGTCAAACAAAGGTTGAAATTGCGTTGGATTACCGCCGATAATAGCGAACATGACAGGCAAACCTAATTTGCCAGCTCTTACTACAGATGCGGGAGTGCCGCCAACAGCAACCCACATTTTTAAATTATTATCTACCGCACGAGGTAAAATCTGTTGTTCTTTTAATTCAGGTCTAAATTTGCCTTTCCAAGAAATGGTTTCTTCTTGGTTGATTTTAACCAAAAGATTCAATTTCTCTTCAAACAGGGCGTCATAATCTGCTAAGTTTTGACCGTATAAAGGAAATGACTCAATGAAACTTCCACGACCAGCCATTAATTCTGCTCTACCATTCGAAATCAAATCTACGGTAGCAAAGCTTTGATACAGTTTCACTGGGTCAGAAGAACTCAATACCGAAACAGCACTCCCTAATTTGATATTTTTAGTAACTGTAGCCGCTGCAGCTAATATTATTTCTGGTGCAGAAACAGCATAATCTGGTCTATGGTGTTCGCCAATGCCATAAAAATCTAAGCCGACTTGATCCATCAACTTAACTTCTTCTATAATTTCTTGTAAACGTTGTTGTGCCGATTGTATTTCGCCTTGTGCGTTAATCTGCAAATCGCCAAACATTCCAATACCTAATTCCATATTGTTCCTTTTTTATTTGATACAAAGATAACTGTATCTATAGCTCAAAGTTTTTGATGTATGTTAAGAAATTATTGAAAAGTACAGCCGAAGGACTTCGCTAGCTTAACAAGAAAGATTGCTTTGTGATTCTACCTAGTAAGACGAAAACGGTGAAATTGTTTCGACCTTTTGAAGCCATTTTTAATAAGCAATTGATAAAAATTGAACTTTTGTAAGTCTAGATAACTACAATTTCATAGACAATTCATCTGGTGGAAGTACCAATATTTCACTATCTCTAAAATCTTTAATGTTTCTGGTTACAATACAGTCTATGTTTTCTACAGTTGTAGCGGAAATGATTTGAAGTGCATCTTCGAAATCTTTGTGTTTTGATTTAAATCCTCTTTTTAAAATACTTATATCGATAGGAATAATATTTAAATAGTCGAGCAAACTATTAAGTATCTCTCTTAAATCACTTTCTTCAATATATTTTTTAAGTAGATAGTGCGTTGTGGCGATAGAATGTGAAGATGCAAATAATTGGATATCTCCTTCCTCTGCTTTGGAAAACAATTCTATTGCATATTTACTAAATGGCTTTCTATCAGCTATTAAATCTACAATAATATTTGTGTCTACAAATATCCGTTTCATAGATGTTTGTTTTCTAAATATGAACGTAATTCTTTATCCTCGTTAAAATCTTTAGGTAATTTTACCGAACCCACAATTTTTCTAAGCTTAGGCGATATTTCTTTATCTTCATCCCGAGTTACCGTGTCAAGATAATTTTCAATTAACTCAGATAAGCTTCTGCCCGTGTCTTTAGCATAAGATTTAGCTCTTTCTATTACCGATTTTTCAACTGTAAGTGTGAGTTTTGTTGTCATTTGCACGTGTGTTTTTTATAAAGTTACGTGTAATTGAATTTAATAGCAAGAGTTAATTCTGCTTGTTCTCTAGATATCTAATTACGCTACTGCTCTCGTTGGGCTCAAACCAAGTTGTCTCCGTGTCTTTTCTAAACCAAGTTAATTGTCTTTTTGCAAAGCGACGAGTGTTCTGCTTAATCTTATCAATGGCTGTAGGTAAATCTATGGTACTATCTAAATAATCGAAAATTTCGGAATAGCCAACGGTTTTTAAAGCATTTAGCTTTTTATAGGCAGTTAATGATTTCACTTCTTCAACTAAACCATTTTCAATCATGATATCCACTCTGTGGTTAATTTGATTGTACAGTTTTTCTCTGTCTGTATTTAAGCCGATTTTGATGATATTAAATGGACGTTCTTTTTTGTTCGAAGTAAGAAACGAGCTTAATTTTTGTCCAGTTGAAAGTACCACTTCTAATCCACGTATCATTCGCTGTGGATTGCTTTGGTCAACTTTTGCAAAATATTCTGGGTCTAATTCAGTAAGTTGTTTTCTAATTGCTTCAATTCCTTCTACTGCAAATTGCTGGTTTAACTGCTCACGAATTGCTAAGTCGATTTCTGGCATTTCATCTAAACCATTACAGATCGCATTGATGTATAATCCAGAGCCGCCAACCATGATTAGAACATCATGGTTAGTGAACAATTTGTCCATTAAAGCTAAGGCCTGTACTTCAAAATCGCCAGTGCTAAAAAGCTGTGTAACACTATGCGAATTAATAAAATGATGTGGTGCTGCTGCCAATTCCTCATCAGAAGGTTTAGCCGTACCAATGCTCATTTCTTTAAAAAACTGTCTAGAATCAGCAGAAATAATCTCTGTTTGATAATGCTTAGCAAGCTCAATAGCTAAAGAAGTTTTACCAATAGCCGTTGGTCCAACTACGACAATCAAGGTTTTCTGTAGCATTTTTGAGTTATGAATTAGGTGTTGCATGTTTTGAAATCTAAACTAGTCAGCTTGTTAATGCTATTAGACAGGTAACAAGTAACTCGCAACCTTCAACTCATTTAATAATCGTCTTTATCGCTACCGTATTCGTCGTTACCATAATCATCCTCACCATCGCCAAATTCGTCTTCTTGATCATCTTCATCATCATCTTGAGACTTTTCTTGCGCATTGATTCCGCTGCTACCCATTGCTTCTAGTTCATCGGTATCTTCGGGAACAAAATCCATTTCGTTTAAGAAATCAAAATCACTGCCTGCTGCTGTGCTACTTGCTGCAACTGCACCAATGTTACCTTTTTCTATGATTTTTGGAGCTTCTCCAATACTTTTAACTAAATATGGATATTCGATTTTAGGGTCGTTGTCTAAAATAATTTTGATTAACTCTACATGAAAATCGAAAGGTCTTTCGAAATTATAGATATAGTAAAATTTTTGGTGGGGATCATCGATAAAGCTGCTCAATTTTGATTTTTCCATCAAAATTACGCCATTATCAATTTTACGTTGGTTAGGATGGATGGCAATTTCGTCACCTTTAATCCAGTTATCTGTACTTACGTAAAATGAAGAAGATTTGTCGGCGTTATATCCCGTGCTACGGTGTATGGCTCTGTGTAAATCTTCGAAAGTTTGAGTGCTCTTGATGTCTATTTCGCGTATAACTTCGTCGTAATCTTCAAAAGAAATTCTAAATCTATAAATTGCCATGTGATATAAATACTGCTTGTTTTCGGTAAAAATATAAAAAAACTCTAAAAGTCCGAAGACGGATGTCCGAAAGTTGGACGTTTAAATTTACAACAATAATCGTACCTCGAAACTCTAAAATTGTAACTTAAACTTGTTTTAGCCCTAACTCTTTGGCCTTTTGGAGCATATAGCTAAATGCTTCATCATAGCTATTTGTTATATCGCCTTCTAAAATCGCTTCTCGAATCGCATTTTTTAAAATCCCAACTTCTTTGCCAGCACCAAGTCCAAATGTTTGCATAATATCATTGCCCGAAATAGGAGGTTGCCAATTTCGTAATTGGTCTCGTTCTTCAACATCTTTGATTTTCTGTTTGACCAGTTCAAAATTGTTGCGGTACTTCTTAATTTTGTATTCGTTTTTGGTGGTTACATCGGCATTGCAAAGTAACATCAAAGCTTCAATATCTTCGCCAGCTTCGAAAAGCAAACGGCGCACTGCCGAGTCGGTGATTTTATCTTGTGCCAACACAATAGGACGCAGATGCAACAAAACCAATTTTTGTACAAACTTCATTTTTTCATTTAAAGGAAGCTTAAGCTGTGCAAAAATTTGCGGAACCATGCGAGCTCCTTTATCCTCATGACCATGAAAAGTCCAGCCATGCCCTTCTTCAAAACGCTTAGTTGCGGGTTTGGCTATATCGTGAAGAATAGCAGCCCAACGTAACCATAAATCATCGGTCGTTTCGCAGATGTTGTCTAGCACCTGTAAAGTATGGTAGAAATTATCCTTATGCCCTCTGCCTTTAATTACATCTACGCCGTATAATTTTGCCATTTGAGGGAAAATCAGCTCCAATAAACCTGTATCAAAAAGGTAATTAAAACCTATAGAAGGCGTTTTAGCTAAGATGATTTTATTGAGTTCATCACTAATTCTTTCTTTCGATACAATTTTAATGCGTTCTTTCTGTGATTTAATGGCATCAACAGCTGTTTGGTCTATTTCGAAATTGAGCTGAGTAGCAAAGCGGATGGCTCGCATCATTCGCAGAGGGTCATCAGAAAAAGTAACCACTGGGTCTAAGGGCGTGCGGATAAGCTTGTTTGTTAGGTCCTCCAAACCATTAAAAGGATCTACCACTTCGCCATAATTAGCGTTGTTTAAGGATATCGCTAAGGCGTTGATGGTGAAATCTCTGCGCAACTGGTCATCTTCTAAAGTCCCGTTTTCTACAATAGGTTTGCGAGAATCTGCCCTGTAGCTTTCTTTTCGTGCACCTACAAATTCAACTTCTAGGTCAGCGTGTTTCAACATGGCGGTGCCGAAGTTTTTAAACACAGCAACATTGGTTTTTAACTTTTGCCCAACTTTTTCGGCAAAAGCAATACCGTTGCCCAATACTACTACATCTATGTCTTTAGATGGCCTTTTGAGATAAATGTCGCGAACAAATCCGCCAATAACGTAAGTTTCGGTGTTTGTACTTTCGGCAGTTTCAGCTAATGTTTTGAAGATAGAAGCCTCAATATTCTCTAAAAGGGATTTCGCATCATGAGACTGTGGATTGGTTTGCATAGGTTGCAAAGTTAAGAAAAACCCTTTAATTACACCGTCTCCCGATTAATAGGGACTTAAAGCTATAATTTTAGAATCGGTGTGTGCTGTTAGTGTTTTCAAATCGTACTTCGTCAATCTAATCGTAAATCAATTTATTTCCTTATAAACTCAAATTGCCCACCCGAACCCAACTTTACAATGGTGGATGGCTGCTTTGGAGTTCTGTTGTCTTGTTCTAAATCGACAATATAGTCTACCGCATCTTTAATTTCTTCACTAATTTCATCAAAGAATTTAGCAGTCGGCTCACCACTAATATTGGCAGAAGTAGAAACAATAGGTCTACGGAAACGTAGAATCAATTGTTGGCAAAAATCGTGCTTTGGTATTCTGATGCCCACGCTTCCATCTGCATTGATCACGTTTGCAGCTAAGTTTTTTGCATTAGAGAAAATAACAGTTAGTGGTTTTTCTGTATATTCAATTAAATCGTAAGCCACTTCGGGAACATCATTTACATAACTTTGTATCTTATTATCTGTGTCCAGTAGCACGATTAAGCTTTTATCAGCAGTACGACCTTTAATCTCATTTACTTTAGCAACGGCATCTTCATTAGTCGCATCACAGCCTAAACCCCAAACGGTATCGGTGGGGTACAAGATTACACCACCATTTTTTAGTACTTCTAAAGTTTTATTGATTTCTTCTTTCATCGCCATTTGGCAAAGTTAAGCATTACAAATGAAGCTTATATCCCCAATTTATTACATTTTTACACTAACATTTTGACTTACAGATGTGTTAAATTATAGAGAAAGAAAAAAGTTATCGGTAAATTTATATTGGTAAATATTAACACACACAAATGTTATGAATACAATAAATAAAATAGGTGGTTTTTTAATAGTCGTTGTACTATTATCTGCCTGCACAAGTTTACGCGTTGCATCAGATTTCGATAAAGAAGTAAACTTCAAAAACTATAAAACGTATAATTTTTACGAAAAAGGTTTAGAAAAACTTGAAGTAAATGGCTTAGATAAAAAGCGGATGTTAGCTGCTGTTGATACAGAAATGCAAGCGAAAGGTTTTACAAAAGTGGCGAAACCCGATTTGTTAATCAATTTAGTGGTGATGAAGAGAGACCGCACTGATGTTTACGACAATGGTTTTTACGGCGGCCCTTGGGGATGGCGTGGAGGCTGGGGTTGGGGCATGGGATGGGGCCCTTTCGGTGGAGGTATGAGAAGTGTAGACCGTTACCAAGAAGGCTTGTTTGTCATCGATTTCTTAGACCCGAAAACTAAGATGCACATTTGGCATGGCCGTGGCGATGGATTTAATTTGGACAGCTTTAAAAATAGAGAAGAGCGAATTAATACGGGTGTAAAAGAAATTTTGGCACAGTATCCTCCACATTCGGCGCAATAGTTATTATAGTTGCCTCACATCTTTATCAGCAATAGAGCGATTTATTGTTGATATGATGTGATCGAGATTGTAACTGACATCCAGTTCTTTTTGTAAGGTTTTGGTGGTCAATTTAGATTGAGCAATAGTAGCTTTTTGGGCTAAAAACTCATTGATACTTCTCAAAATCCAAAATTCGCCTTTTACTAAATGACCTAAAAGTGTAAGTGTAAATAACTGTAAGAACCAGAATGTTCTTTTTGATCCCTGTAGGTGTAAGCTTTGCAAGGTAAAACTATTGCGATTGTAAATTATTTTAACCGAATTGCCTTTATTTATTTTGTTGGTAGACGAACTTACCTGATGAAAGCAATAAGATTGATGGTCGTAATAACAAGACCATCCCATTTCCCAAGCTCTCAGGCTTAAATCAAAATCTTCGAAATAAAAAGGAGAATAAATCTCATCAAAACCTTTGAGTAGTTGTAGCTTTTTTCGGTCTATCAGAGCATTTGCACCAGATAAATAGGTGGTAAGAACATTGTCATCATTTTCGACATAGTAAAATTTATTGGCCTTAAATTTCCCGCCTTTGTAATAGGGCAATCTAGCCGTGTCTTCCATTTTCTTCCCATCGAAATTCATGATACGACCCATTACACCAAATGTATTTGCTTTTGAAAAATACTTAAATTGGTTTTCGAAATATGTGGGTATTAGTTGTACATCTGAGTTTAATAGAAATACCAAATCTTTACTCGCTTGCTTTATTCCTTTATTGCAGGTTTTTGAAAAGCCACTGTTGACCTCATTTTTCAACAAAATGAAATTAGGATAATTGCTTTTGATAAAAGCTATCGATTCATCTGTAGAACAATCATCAATAACGATAAACTCATAGTCAACATTACTTAAAGTTAATGCTTCTAACGTTGAAGGAATGAATTTTTCCATCAAATGCTTGCCATTATAATTTGGCAGAATTACCGATATGCTTTTTTTATCACTCATCAACTAGGCAATTTTCTGGTAGTTCTTGTATTCAAATAAGCGTAAACCTGTTTTTTGTTCTATCCAAGCTAATATTTTCCTGCGCATCGGAAGTTTGTTCTTCGCTTTGGTTGGATCAAAATTAAACTTCCAATTACTTTTTTCTACTCTCGGTAAAAATGTTTTGGGGTGAGTTTCTTTAAAGTGATAAAGCTCGTCTGCATTTTTATAATCAAATTCGGCAAATTCTGGATAAGTTTCTTCTATCCATTCGTCATTTGTGGTGTAAAACTTGTTAAAGTTGCGCACCTTGTTAGTTAAACCCTCTGGAGGCTTAACCCAACCATAATGATAAATGTAAGCATCAATATGCTTTACTTTAATTTTCTTATCGTTATACCTGAAACCTTGTGCATCTTTGTAAGAATGCATTCCTGGTAAATTCCTTATAATTCTCACCTCTCTTCTGTACCATCTTCTAGAATGGGCTACAAAATCATAAGAGCCATAGAAGTGTTTATAATTGAAGAGAAGCCCTTCAATTTTTTTGTTTTCGAGGCAAAGCTCCATCTCCTTTTTTATAGTAGGAAGATATTTTTCATGTACACATTCATCACCTTGTATATAAAAAGCCCAATCTACATCTTTGCTGATGGCGCTAAATGCTTTGTCAGTTTCTAGGGCGAATGTTCTGCCTCCTTCTCTCAAACTATCGTCCCAAGTGGTTTGAATGATGCGTATCTTGTCAGAATTGATACTCTTCAAAAGGGCTAGCGTATCGTCATCTGAATTGCCATGTGCTACTACAAATTCATCGCAGATAGGCAATATGGAGGTAATTGCTTCAACTATAGTGTAGTCGTTTTTTACTGCGTTTCTGATGAATGTAAAACCGGCAACTTTCATTTATTAGGGATTTGTTGGAGAGCGAAATTAAGCAAATGCTTGCTTATTGCAGTAAATTGAAGCTAGATCTTTTCTGATAAAGCTTTTTGATAGCATTTCATCACTTCTGCAGCAACAAAATCGTTGTTGAATTTCTCCACGTATTTCAGCGATTTGCTAATCATTTCCTGTTGAAGTTTTTCATCTCCCAAAATTTTATCAATTGCAGAGGCTAGTTCATTGGCATTGTTTGGCGAAATGTAAATGCTATTTGGGCCTCCAGCTTCTTCTAAGCAAGAGCCACTAGCGGCGATAACTGGAATTTCACTATTGATCGCCTCTATAATGGGGATGCCAAAACCTTCATAAAATGATGGATACACAAACAATGATGCTGATTGATAAACAGCTGGAAGGTCTTCAAAAGTTACATTATGTAAGAAAATCACGCTGTGCTGTAGGTGATGTTTCGCGATAGACTGTTTTACTTTTTCGAGATATGGTGTGGCTTTACCTACAACCACCAAGGGATAAGCAGTAGTAGCAATAGCTAAAGCTTCAATAACTAGGTTCAGGTTTTTTCTTTCCTCAATAGTGCCAATGCTTAATATGAACTGATTGGGAAGTTGATATTTATTCCTGACTTCTTCGATTTTAGAAGAGCTAACCTTTGTTTTAAACGCTTCTTCACAACCTTGGTAAACAATGTCTATTTTTTCTTCAGGAATTTGATAAAGCTCAACGATATCTAGCTTGGTACGTTCGCTAATAGCGATAATTCTGTCTGCGTTTTTACAGGCATACCTGCTTTTCAGCTCGTAAATCTTTCTATCAATAAACTTGTAATAGTTAGGTTTTCTAAGGAAAATCAAATCGTGCATGGTAACAATAGATTTGATGTTCATTTTTTGTAAACCTATTGGTATTTCGTGACTTAAACCGTGAAATAGATCGATTTTATCATCAAGTAGTTGTTTTTTTATCCCTAAAGCTCTCCATAAAAATTTCGAAGATTTTGGGAGATTTAAAAAAACATTGGCTAACGAGAAAATGCTTAGTTTTTTAAGTTTCTCCTTAACTTTTGGCGTATAAACAAAGTATTTGTTCTCAGGATAATTAAGCGCCAAGCTTTCAATCACAAACCGACTGTAATTACCTAGTCCTGTAAGGTTGTTTGTCGCTCTTTTGCCATCGTAGCCAATTTTGAGCTGAAAGCCTAAAGCCGAAAGGCTAAAACTTGACTGCTCAAGTTTAGCACTTTCGGCTTTATTAAATTGCTTTTTGCTTTCTGCTTCCACCTTTAGGCTTTAAACAGCTACATTATTTTCTCTCAATGCATCATTAAGAGAAGTCTTTTTATCTGTAGATTCTTTACGCTTGCCAATAATTAAGGCACATGGTACTTGGAATTCGCCAGCGGGGAATTTTTTAGTATAAGAACCTGGAATAACTACTGAACGCGAAGGCACAATACCTTTGTATTCCACAGGAGTTTCGCCAGTAACATCAATAATTTTGGTTGATGCCGTTAATACGACGTTAGCACCTAATACAGCTTCTTTTTCTACACGTACGCCTTCAACCACAATTGCTCTAGAACCTAAGAAACAATCGTCTTCGATGATAACTGGAGCAGCTTGAACTGGTTCTAAAACACCGCCAATACCAACACCACCACTTAAGTGAACACGTTTGCCAATTTGCGCACATGAACCAACGGTCGCCCAAGTATCTACCATGGTACCTTCGTCTACGTATGCGCCAATGTTTACGTAAGAAGGCATCATAATTACGCCAGGAGCCAAAAATGCACCATAACGAGCACTTGCCATAGGCACTACACGTACACCTTTTTCTTTATAGTCGGTTTTTAGGTCCATCTTATCATGGAAAACAAAAGGACCAGCTTTTGTTTCGCCCATTTGCTTAATCGGAAAATAAAGGATTACTGCTTTTTTTATCCACTCGTTAATTGCCCAACCATTTAAAATTGGCTCTGCAACTCTAATTTCGCCAGCATTAAGTTTTTGAATAACTGTTTCAATGGCTTCAGAATATTCTTTGTATTGTAATAAAGCTCTATCTTCCCAAGCTTCTTCTATTTGTTTTTTTAGTTCGGCAATCATTGTATTTTAAAAATTTATGCAAAATAAGCGTTTATAAATTAAAAGTTAAAGGTTAATAGTTAAAAGTTAGATGCCAGTAGGTTAGTTTTAATATCTAATTACTAAATACTAACTTCTAAATACCCAATAATGTTTAATTTTGAAGCATGGGAGAAGCAGAAAAACTACGTGTTGATAAATATCTTTGGGCTATCCGTGTTTTTAAAACCAGAAGTTTGGCAACTGATGCCTGTAAAGCTGGAAGGGTAAAGTTGAAAGGACAGAACATCAAACCCTCGGCTGTTGTTAAAATTGGCGATGTTTATCAGATTAGTAAAGGCGCTGAAAAAAAAGTAATTGAGGTGGTCGATTTTTCTTATAACCGTACAGATGCTAAAATTGCGGTAACCAAGTACAAAGATTTAACGCCAGTAGAAGAAACCCACGCTTTTAAATCGGTATTTCATGCACCAACATTATCTAGAGATAGGGGAGCGGGTAGACCAACGAAAAAAGACCGCCGCGAAACGGATGACTTGCTAGGTGGTTTTTGGCAGGATGAAGATTAGGAACTAGGGGTAAGTGGTCAGTTATCAGTTTTTCAATTAACCAATTTCAACGATTAACCTTTCTTCTTTTTTGCCAAATTTTGCGCTACACAAAAATCTACTATCTTCTTAATTAAATCCATCGGTAATGGTTTGTTGATAGGAAATTGCACTGTTCCTTTCGAAGTTTCATAATCTTTCAAGTCTTCAGCCAATACTTCAACGGCTTTGCTGCCTGGATATAATCCGATATGATTTTTGTAACCAGCAAAATGAATGAGATTTCCGTTGAGCGTAAACGTAGGTATGGCATAGCTGATTTTCTGCTTCGCATCGGGAATCATTTGTTGTAAATCTTCTCTCAGCTGTTGCAGAATTTTTTGTATTTCTACAGGAAAGCTGGCAATGTATTCGTCAATTGTTTCGTATTTTTCCATACTCTAAATATCGTTTCAACACCTAAGACACCTAAGTTCATCTAAGCTTAGGTACCCTAAAGTGTCTAAGGTGGTTAATTTTTTATCACAATTTTTTCGCTTCGTTCCAATACACATCCATTTCGGCAAGCGTCATGTCTTGCAAAGCTTTTCCGCTTTCTTTAGCTTTTTCTTCTAAATACTGAAAACGTTTAATAAACTTTTTGTTGGTTTTTTCCAAAGCATTTTCAGGGTTGATATCGATAAAGCGAGCATAGTTAACTAGCGAGAAAAGTAAATCGCCAAATTCTCCCTCAGCTTTTTCTACATCTATTGTTTTGCCATCGGCGATGTTAAACTCATCCTTAAATTCTTGTAGTTCTTCTTCTACTTTTTCCCAAACCTGTTGCTTTTCTTCCCAGTCGAAACCAACACCTCTCACTTTTTCCTGTATTCTGCTCGCTTTTACTAGCGCTGGCAATGAAGTTGGAACACCTCCCAAAACGGATTTGTTGCCTTCTTTCAACTTCAGCTTTTCCCAGTTTTGTTTTACTTGTTCTTCGTTTTCTACTTCAATATCGCCATAAATATGTGGATGTCTACTAATTAATTTATCGCAAACTCCGTTTAAAACATCCGTAATATTGAACTGGTTTTGTTCATCACCAATTTTGGCGTAGAAAACGAGGTGCATCATTACATCTCCAAGCTCCTTTTTGATTTCCTGCATATCGCCATCTAAAATGGCATCAGAAAGTTCGTAGGTTTCTTCAATGGTTAGATGTCTTAAAGTTTCCATGGTTTGTTTTTTATCCCAAGGACATTGAGTTCGTAAAGTGTCGAGGACGTTTAGTAAACGTAAAAAAGCGCCATCTGACGTTGAAGAAATTACTGGAGGAATATTAGCAGGCATATTTATATAACGTTAAAAGCAATCAGAATTGTAGTTAGAAATAAAATGATCAATCCACAAAGAAATAAAAGATCGGCCAGTTTTTCTAGCCTTGTTGCACGTTGCTGGTATTTATTTCTAATAGCGAGAAAAGACAATAGGCAGCTGCTCATAAAACTTACAATGGCCAATGTGGCTCCTTCATCAATGTAAGAAGCTTCGCTCATTTTTGTGATTTTACTGGATGTAAGTACCACGAAGCAAAAACCTAAAAGATTTGCAGAAGTATTTAATATATGAGGCGATTTGGAAGACTGTCTATTCGGTTCGCTCATTAGTTTGAATTACTTTTTTGGATTTAAAAAGAGAGGTTCTTTTTTTTCTTAGGGTAGTTTTCTGCTCTTCACCAAGTAAAATTGCCCAAGCGTCTAAACCGTCAACCTTTTTGAATATAATTTTGAGCATTGCTAAATAGGGCATACATAAAAACATACCAGAAATTCCCCAAAGCATTTCGCCTACAACAATACCTATAAACGCTATTAATGCATTTATTTTGACTTTTGAGCCTACAATTAAAGGCATTAAAATATTGCCATCGATAGTGTGGACACCCACATAAGCTAGCAATACAAAAAGTGCTTTGGTTGCACCTGCGGTGGCGAAGGTTATTAGTACGCTTATGACTAATGCAACAGAAATCCCCAAATAAGGGATAATATTGAATATCCCAGCTACCAAGCCAAGTAAAATGGCATATTTAACTCCCAAAATAGAAAGGGTAAGCACCATCAATATGCTTACAATTACCATTTGGATGAATAAACCGGTAATATATTTTTTAATGATGTATTGAATCTCATTTACAGTTTGAGTTACTTTTATTCTATGTTCTTCAATAAAAACGGTACTCAAAAATTTGTAAAGTAGCCTTCTGTAGTTAAGTATGAAAAAAGTAAATAATAGTGTAAATGCTATAAATAATAAACTCGAAGAAAGTGTAATTAATGTGGTTCCGACGACGGTGGCACTGGTTGCCAAAGCTTTCTCTGCACTATCTGCTAAATAAGTTTCCTGTTTGCTAATATTAACGTGGAAGGTTTTAGAAATCCAATGCTGTAATTCGTGAAAAGAATTAGTTACCTGCTTTTGCAACAAAGGCCAATCGCTCCACAACTCGCTCAACTGCATCGCGAAGAAATGCCCAATGCCATAAAGCAATGCCAACATAATAATAACAGTTAACAGCGTAGCAAAACTTCTTGTTAATCGCAATTTCAATTCTATGAAGTTAGCTAGCGGTAACATTAAAAAGGCTAACAGCAATGAAAATAGGAGTGGAGAAAGTATACTTTTACCAATAATTGCCAGATAGCCCAGCATTAAGATGGATAGCAAAGCAAAAGTGAGCCTAATTATAAATGGTAATTGTATTTGCATATTGCTTTTATAAAATGAATAAGGTACTAAAAAATCTACACATTAGACAGTTATTTCATTAAATGGTTTTGCATGCTCTCAACATTTCTCTTTTGCCAGGTGCACCAGGTAATTTTTCAATCTCAAAACCACAGTTTTTTACTGCTCTTTTTAAATTGCCAGTAATGGCATACGTTACAAAAATACCACCTGATTTTATGAAACTACAAGCGTGGGAAATCATTTCGTCTGTCCAAAGTTCTGGTTGGTGCCTAACCGAAAAAGCATCGAAATAGAGCACGTCAAAAAGCTTTTCAGTGTTGAAATTTTGAAGTGTAGTATGGCTAATTTCTAAATTGCAATTTGAAGATAATTCCACTTTTTCGTTAAGAGCCTGCTCGTATTTGTCAAAAAAACCATCCCAAATGGGCTGCGATACATATTGGTTGTATCCAGTAGAAGCGATTGTTTCTGCAGATAAAGGAAATGCCTCTATAGAATGGTAATTCAGTCTTTTACTTGCATCGTTGCAGTAAGCATAGCTCAGCAAGAAATTTAGGCCAGTACCGAAACCGACTTCTAAAATATCAATCTCGGGTTTATCAAATTTCTCTAATCCATACCTTAATCCAGCTTCAATAAAAACGTGCTTGCTTTCTTGCAATGCACCATGTGACGAATGATAATGTTCGCCAATTTCTTCATTGTATAAGGTATTAGAGCCGTCGGCAGTTTGGGTAAGGATGTTCATGAGGCAAAATTAAGTTTAAATTGCTGTATTGTTAAATTGTTTTATTATTGGAGATTTTGGAAATGTAGGTATGGGTTTTCATAGGGTAATATGGTCCCGCTTTTCACTGTAGCCCTCGTTCCTCGGGGCTGCCGTTTCAATCGGGTTTGGTTATAACGTAAACCTGTGCAAAGAACTTGCATTTTAAACCCGACAGGAGCGAGCACGTATCCCGATTTAAGTACCTATTTTTATTTATGTGTGGTGTGCTTGCTTGTTGCACAGGTTTCATCGGGAGAAGTAAAGCGGATGGCGGGAGTAACAACCATAGTAGCAGAAACTTGCTTTTCTAAAATTATTTAATTCGTTGGTGTGCTCAAACCTAACTTTTGATTATTGTAATTTTAAGCTTGGTGCTTATCTTTAGCGTATGGATATCGAAAGCTTTAGAGAATATTGTTTGAGTTTACCTGGAACTACCGAGGGTATGAAATGGGATCATCTCTGTTTTATGATCGAAGAGAAAATCTTCGTCATTTTAGCAATTGATGATGGGAATAGATTTTCTACTAAATGTACACCAGAAGAGTTTGATGAACTTGCCGCTAGGGATGGTATCAAGCAAGCTTATCATTTAGCCAAAAGACAATGGGTGCAAATAGAAAATTTAGATGTTTTAAACGATATTGAACTTAAGAAGCGTGTAGAACGATCTAGGGAGTTGGTGTTGGCAAAGTTGCCGAAGAAAGTGCAAGCTAAATATATTTGATAATTAGCTGATGCGATGATTAGCTAGTGCTGTTAAAATGAAAGACAATTAGCCAATTCAAAAATTATCGAATTAGCTAATTGTCAAATTAACTTACCAAAGTTTAATTCTGTCCTCTGGTTTTTTGTAAAGTTTGTCGCCAGGTTTTACATCAAATGCATTGTACCAAGCGTCCATATTTACAGGAGCTCCAATAGTTCTGTACGGACCAGGAGAGTGCGTATCAGTTTTAATTAGCTGTGCTGCTGTTTCTGGTAACACATTGCCTCTCCAAACTTGTGCCCAAGCCAAGAAGAAACGTTGGTCTGGTGTAAAACCATCAATTTTCTCATTGCTTTGACCTTGCTTAGTCATTTTAAAAGCAGTATAAGCTGCATTTAAACCACCTAAGTCGCCAATGTTTTCACCCATAGTGAATTTACCATTCACATGTAATGTATCCAAAACAGTGTATTTGTCAAATTGCTCGCCTAAAAGTTTTGTTCTTGCATTAAATTTAGCTCTGTCTTCATCAGTCCACCAGTTTTTCAAGTTGCCATCTTTGTCATATTGACTGCCAGTATCGTCAAAACCATGGCTCATTTCGTGACCAATTACCGCACCAATACCGCCGTAGTTAATTGCATCATCAGCATCTGGGTGGAAGAATGGGAATTGTAAAATACCAGCAGGGAAAACGATTTCATTTAAAGTAGGGCTGTAGTAAGCATTTACTGTCGGTGGTGTCATTCCGAAACGCTCTCTGTCTACAGGTTTACCCAATTGACCGATGTTTTCATTGTAAGCCCATTTGCTTGCATTACGCAAGTTTTGGAAGTAAGTAGCTCTGTTTATTACTAAGCCATCGTAATTTCTCCACTTGGTAGTGTAGCCAACTTTTGGTCTAAAAGCATGAAGTTTTGCTAAAGCTTTCTGTTTGGTTTCAGCACTCATCCACTCTAAACCATTGATACGGATTTCAAAAGCTTTACGCAAGTTCGCAATCAATTCATCCATACGAGCTTTAGCTGCAGGTTTGAAATATTTAGCCACGTAAAGCTGACCAAGTAAATCGCCCAAAACGCCATCAGTTAACGACGACATGCGTTGCCAACGTGGAGTTTGAACTTTTTGTCCGGTTTGTGCCTGTGTAAAAGCAAAGTTAGCCTTTACAAATGGTGAACTTAAACTACCTGCAGACCCTTTTAAGATATTCCACTCTAAATAAGTTTTCCAATCTGCAACAGAAGTTGAGGTTAAAAGACCATTTAAAGATTTGAAAAATGTTGGATTGTTAACCAAAACTGTATCTTGACCAGTAACTTTTAATTGAGTTAAGGTATTCGTCCAGTTAATGTTAGGTGTGATTTTGTTGAAGTCTGCAACCGTTAATTTGTTGTAGGTTTTATAAGGGTCACGCATTTCTAAGCGGCTCATTTGAGCTTCTGCCAAAGCTTTCTCGATAGTGAAAACAGTTTTAGCTTTTAGTTGTGCAATAGCATCTGTGTAACCAATTAATTTGAAAAGAGTAGTCATGTACGTATCGTACGCTTCTCTGATTTTGACACTACGGCTATCGTCTTTTAAATAGTAATCTCTATCGCCAAGGGTTGTTCCGCCTTGTGATACGTTCACCATATATTTGTTTACGTTCTTTCTATCCTGCCCAACGCCAAAACCGTAGAAAGTACCACCAATACCGTTAACACGTAAGTAGGTAGTGTAGTCTAAAATGCTTTGTAGGTTGTTCAATTGCTTGATTTTTTCCAATTCGCCTTTAATTGGTGTGATGCCAAGCTTTTCGATAGTAACGCTATCCATCGCAGCAGCGTAGAAATCACCAACGCGTTTAGTTACAGAACCTGCGGCAGCAGATTTGTCAGCAGCAGCGGCTTCAACTAAGCTTTTTACTGCATTTACGTTAAAATCGCGAAGTTCGTTGAACGATCCCCAACGGGTTTCTTTAGCTGGAACAGGATTGTTTTTCACCCAAATACCACTTGCATAAGCATAAAAATCATCTCCTGGCTTTACGGAAAGATCCATGTTAGCAGGGTCGATAAATTTTTTAATCGGTGTTTGTGCATTTGCAACGCTTACAGAAACAACTCCAAGGGCCGCAAAAAAAGTTTTAAACTGATTGATATTCATCTTTTGTAATAAATTAGAAAGATGAAGTTAGAGAAAAAGTAAAATCTATTTTTATTCCTAATAGAAATATTACTTATTGAACCAATCGTAAATTCTGATTAATCCAGTTTTCCTGAGAAGCTCATTTGTGAAAGAAGACAGTCTGAACGCTTTCATGCTGATTTGTTTTTATATTCATTTAACATTATTTAACAGTTTTTATTGTGTGCCGTACAAAATAATGTGACATTATTAAAACTTTATCGAATATAAAAAATGTAGTTTTGAATAATTCTAAACAAGGATATGGCACCACATCAACATCATACGGATGGATGCTGCGGACATCAGCACCAGCACGAAAAACCTAACGACGGACATAACCACGACCATGATCACAATCATGGTGACGCTTCGTCTTTTAAAACATACTTACCTGCAATAGCTAGCTTAGTGCTTTTGCTGATTGCAATAGCGTTTGATCATTTCTCGGTTTCTTTCTTTCAAGGATATTTAAGATTAGGATGGTATTTGCTTGCCTATATTCCTGTGGCTTGGCCAGTTGTTAAAGAAGCCCTCGCTACTATTGCAAAAGGCGATATTTTCACAGAGTTTCTGTTAATGGTATTGGCAACAATTGGCGCATTTGCTTTGGGCGAATATCCAGAAGCTGTTGCTGTAATGCTTTTTTATAGCATTGGCGAATTGTTTCAAGGAGCTGCGGTAAGTAGGGCAAAAAATAACATTAAAGCTTTATTGGATGTAAGGCCAGATACAGCGACTGTCTACAGGGATGGTAAATACATTCTTGTGAATCCAAAGGAAGTTGCTATTGGAGAAATTATTCAGTTAAAAGCTGGAGAAAAAGCTCCTTTAGACGGAGAATTAGAAAATGATAGCGCAAGTTTCAACGCTGCTGCACTTACTGGAGAAAGCAAGCCCAAAACAATTAGAAAAGCTGAACAAGTACTAGCTGGAATGCTCAATCTAGACGGAGTGATTACCCTAAAAGTTACTAAAAAGTTTGAAGATAGTGCGCTTTCTAAAATTTTAGATCTGGTGCAAAATGCCAGTACTAAAAAGGCAAAAACCGAATTGTTGATACGTAGGTTCGCTAAAATATATACACCAATTATTTTCTTTTTAGCTGTTGCTTTAACATTTGTACCTTATTTCTTTGTAGCCAATTATGAGTTTAATATTTGGTTGTACAGAGCTTTAGTTTTCTTAGTGATTTCTTGCCCTTGTGCCTTAGTTATTTCCATTCCATTAGGATATTTCGGAGGAATTGGTGCTGCATCTGCCAACGGTATTTTGTTTAAAGGTTCTAATTATTTGGATTTAATCACGAAAGTAAATACCGTGGTTTTAGATAAAACTGGAACCTTAACACAAGGAGTTTTTAAGGTTAAGGAAATACAAAGTGAAATTCCAGAAAAGGATTTTATAGCTTATTTAAGGAGTATCGAAAGTCAGTCAACGCATCCGATAGCAAAAGCGATTGTAGAATATAGTGGTACAGATGGTTTGTTGCCTGTTCATAAGGTAAAGGAAGTTGCTGGGCACGGATTGATGGCAGAAATTAATGGCAATGAAGTATTGGCAGGCAATGGCAAGTTGCTTAAACAATTTGGCATTGCTTATCCTAATGAAGTTGATGAGAAAGTAGAAACTACCGTACTGTTGGCTATTGATGGAAAATATGCTGGTTTTGTAACCATTGCTGATGAAGCTAAACCAGACGCTCAACAGGCTATTACTGCTTTACATGCTGTTGGAGTAACTAAAATCGTCATGCTTAGTGGCGATAAAACTTCCATTACACAAAAAGTAGCAACAGATTTGGGAGTGGATGAAGCACACGGAGATTTACTGCCGGAAGATAAAGTTGCTCAACTAGAAAAGATAAAAGCTGAACCAAGTAGGGTGGTTGCTTTTGTGGGCGATGGGATTAATGATGCTCCTGTTTTAGCATTAAGCGATGTAGGGATGGCAATGGGTGCTTTAGGAAGTGATGTTGCCATAGAAACTGCGGATGTTGTGATACAAAACGATATGCCAAGTAAGATTGCTACTGCCATTAAAATTGGTCGTGCTACGAAGAAGATTGTTTATCAGAATATAGGTTTGGCATTTGGTGTAAAAGCAGTTGTTTTGATTTTAGGCGCTGGTGGCTTGGCTACCATGTGGGAAGCTGTTTTTGCAGATGTTGGCGTAGCGTTTTTGGCTATCCTTAATGCAGTGCGTATTCAAAGGATGAATTTTTAGCTATTGCGCTGAATTTCTTGTGTTTATTAGTTTTTTGAAGCTTGATTTGAACTCAGAAAAAATTGTTTTTCTAATCGGTTTTAGCTAAATTTGAGTATGCCTACAGTGAAAACATATCCATTACCTGATGAGAAGATTTATTCCGTTAACGAACTGGACGAGACGTTAACTTACAGTTATGCGCATTATTTGAACTGGCTTTTCGATGAAAGATTAGAACTGATTAAAGGGAAAATCTACAAGATGAGTCCAGCTCCGTCAAGAGTGCATCAAAAAGTTTTGACTAATTTATTTATACCAATAGGTAATTTTCTTAAGGGGAAAGCTTGTGATGTTTATGTAGCTCCATTTGATGTGCGTTTTCCAAAAGGTAGCAAAGCTGATAAAGACATTTATACCGTTTTACAACCAGACCTTTGTATAATTTGTGATAAAAATAAATTAGATGACCGTGGTTGTTTAGGTGCTCCAGATTTGGTGGTAGAAATTCTGTCCCCAGGAAATAACAAGAAAGAGTTACTACATAAGTACAAGGTTTATGAAGAATTTGGCGTAAGAGAATATTGGGTAGTTAGTCAAAGCGACCAAAATATTTTGATTTATACCTTAGATGATAAGGGCAAATTTCAACCGTCAAAGATTTTTACGTTAAGCGAAGAAGTTGGTTCTTCAGTGTTGCCAGGCTTTGTTTTGAAACTTGATGATGTTTTTGAGGATTAATTATTAATGTGATTTTCTTTGCACAGCTTTGCGAGAACTTCCAAAACTTTGCGGTTTTAAACGACTTAAACTTTGTCAATCTTAATAGACAAGAGGACGGGAAGATTGACAAAGTTGTTTGTACAGGCTTTTGTTATCCAAACCCGATTGAAGTGGTAATACTTTTTGCCAGTGTCATCCTGAGTTTGTCGAAGGATTGGTATGTAAAAGATGCTTCGATAAACTCAGCATGACAATTATTTAAGAGCAGTGCGAGCAAAAAGATTATAACGAAAAGCGGGACTAACATTAATAGTTATACCAATTTGCTTTTCAAATAAAAATAAACTGTCAAAAGTTCTACTTTTTTACTAGATTTTGTATCTTTTGTCAGTAATTACGGTGCTGGTAAAGCTTACAAAAAACCGACAATCGCCACGTTATCGTATGTATTATTGTAAAAATCTTATTTAAATGGGGTAACAAAAGCAACATTTAAAACATATTTATGGTAAAAGGTTGTTATAGATAAAGAGATAAGGTGGCTTAATTCACCAATATGGCGTAATTGTTGATAAAATATAAAAATCGAGACGCCGTATTTATAAAACAAATTTATAGTTTAGTGTCGTCCCCGATAACATACAGATTATGGAAGCTAAATTTTCACCACAAGTTAAAGACGTGATTTCTTTCAGCAGGGAGGAAGCCCTGAGGTTAGGACACGATTATATAGGAGCTGAGCACTTGTTGTTGGGCCTTATTCGCGAAGGAGATGGTATGGCGATTAAGATTTTGAAATCATTAAGCGTTGATACTTTGAAGCTTCGCCGCTCTATTGAAGAGGCTGTTAGAGGCACTTCGAGCGTTACGGTTAATTTGGGTAATATCCCGTTAACCAAACAAGCTGAAAAGGTTTTGAAAATTACCTATTTGGAAGCAAAAATATTTAAGAGCGATTTAATTGGTACGGAGCATTTATTGTTGTCTATTTTAAGAGATGATGATAATATTGCATCGCAAATTTTATTGCAATATGGTATTAACTACGAGATTTTTAAACAAGAAGTAGAAGTTAATAAAAACGGATTTAGAGACGAAGCGCAAGGTGGTGGTACTGCCGGTGGCGATGACGATTACCAAGAGGAAGAAAGCTTTACTGCTCCTAAGAAAGTTTCGGATATTAAATCTAAGACTCCTGTTCTAGATAATTTCGGTAGAGATTTAACACGTGCTGCGGAAGAAGGTAGATTAGACCCAATTGTTGGTCGTGAGAAAGAGATTGAACGTGTGTCGCAAATTTTATCGCGTAGGAAGAAAAACAATCCAATACTTATTGGTGAGCCTGGCGTGGGTAAAAGTGCCATTGCTGAAGGTTTGGCATTACGCATTGTACAACGCAAGGTTTCTAGAGTGTTGTTTGGTAAACGTGTAGTTACGTTAGATTTGGCTTCGTTAGTGGCAGGTACTAAATACCGTGGTCAGTTTGAGGAGCGAATGAAAGCCGTGATGAACGAGCTAGAAAAATCTACCGATGTAATTTTATTTATTGATGAAATTCACACGATTGTAGGTGCTGGTGGTGCTTCGGGCTCTTTAGATGCTTCGAACATGTTTAAGCCTGCCTTGGCCAGAGGCGAAATACAATGTATCGGTGCTACAACTCTGGATGAATATCGTCAGTACATTGAGAAAGATGGTGCTTTAGACCGTCGTTTCCAAAAAGTGATGATTGAGCCTGCTACGCCAGATGAAACGATTGAAATTTTAAATCGTATCAAAGAGAAGTATGAAGAGCATCATGGTGTAACTTATACAGAAGCAGCAATTAATGCTTGTGTGGCGTTAACGTCTAGATATATCACTGATAGATTTTTACCGGATAAAGCAATTGATGCCTTAGATGAAGCTGGTTCTAGAGTTCACTTGACCAATATTCACGTTCCTGATAATATCATTTCTATTGAAAGTAAAATAGAAGATATCAAGTTAGAGAAAAACCGCGTAGTGAAAAGCCAAAAATATGAAGAGGCGGCTAAATTACGTGATACGGAGAAAAACTTACTGGAAGAATTGGATAAAGCTAAGGCTGAGTGGGAAGCAGAAACTAAAACTAAACGTTATGAAGTTTCTGAAGATAATGTAGCTGAAGTAGTTTCGATGATGACTGGTATTCCTTTGCAACGTGTTGGACAAACCGATAGCAACAAGCTATTGAATATGTACGACACGGTTGCTGATAAAATTATTGGTCAGGATGATGCGATTAAGAAATTAACGAAGGCTATCCAACGTACTAGAGCTGGATTGAAAGATCCTAAAAAGCCAATTGGGTCGTTTATCTTCTTAGGTCCAACTGGTGTTGGTAAAACTGAGTTAGCAAAAGAATTAGCTCGTTTCATGTTCGATGCGGAAGATTCGTTGATTCAAATTGACATGAGTGAATACATGGAGAAATTTGCTGTTTCTCGTTTAGTGGGAGCGCCTCCAGGATACGTGGGTTACGAAGAAGGTGGTCAGTTGACGGAAAAAGTTCGTCGTAAACCATACTCGGTAGTATTGTTAGATGAGATTGAGAAAGCTCACCCAGATGTATTTAATATCTTATTACAGGTATTGGATGAAGGTCAGCTGACTGATAGTTTAGGCAGAAAAGTAGACTTTAGAAATACCATTATCATCATGACTTCTAACATTGGTGCACGCCAGCTGAAAGATTTCGGTGCTGGTGTTGGTTTCTCTACAACCGCTAAAACTAGTCAAACAGATGCACACAGCAGAGGAGTAATTGAAAGTGCGTTAAAACGTGCCTTTGCACCTGAATTCTTAAACAGAATTGATGATGTGGTAGTGTTCAATTCTCTTGGAAAAGAAGAAATCTTCAAAATCATTGATATTGAGTTGAGAGCATTGTTTGGTAGAGTACAAGGTTTGGGTTACCAAATTAAGTTGACCGACGAAGCTAAAAACTTCATTGCTGAAAAAGGTTTTGATAGTGCTTTTGGTGCCCGTCCGTTAAAACGTGCTATCCAAAAATACTTGGAAGATCCAATTGCAGAGGAAATTCTTAAAGGCGAAGTAAACGAAGGCGATACGCTTGAAGTAAATTACGATAAAGAAAAAGAAGAAATCGTAATTGCGCCGAAAGGAAGTAGCAAGAAGAAAAAGAAAGAAGAAGGAGCATAATCCTCAAAATAGATAGCCCCGAAAGTAATTTCGGGGCTTTTTTTATGTTTAATTAATATGAATTCGTTTTGTGTTTTGGAAATTGGCCACAGATACACAGATGAATATTTTAAAATGAATTTAGGTATACAGCGCACATTTCATTATCTGACATTATAAATCTGTGCATCTGTGGCAAAATATAAAATAGTGTAATATGAGAATTAGTTTACTACTTTTAGCCGTTTCGTTTTTGTTTGCTTGTAGTCAAAGGGTTAGCCAAACAGGAAAGGCATCTTATTATGCTGATAAGTTTAATGGAAAGAAAACTGCAAGTGGGGTTACGTTCAGAAATTCTACAAAAATTGCAGCACATAAAACTTTGCCATTTGGTACCAAAGTTAAAGTAACCAATTTATCCAATGGGAAGAGCACCAAGGTTACTATTCAAGACCGCGGGCCACATGTAGCAGGCAGAATAATAGACTTATCTAAAAAATCTGCGAAGAAAATTGGTCTAGTAAACCAAGGAGTTGGTAATGTTAAAATAGAATACAAGAAAAACAAATAAATGAGAATTTGTAGTCAAACGTTTGTCCTCTATTTTATTAAGAATTTAATTTAAGTACAAGTTTTCGTAATAAAGATTGTTGTATGAGGAGTTCCATCTTACGCTAGTGCTATGATGTTTATGAAAACCAATAAGGTGGCAACAAACGTTTGTGTTAAAAGAATTTCTTTAACTTATTTGTCAATGAATATGTTTGTTAGACAATTAACAAATACGGGGGTATTTTGAAAATTGGGGTTTCAAACTCTACATTCTGCCAATGAAAAATAAAGTGTATAAGTTCTTAAAACAAAAAAGAATTTGTACACTTTAGAACAACTTCAACTGAGCTTTTGGTACTTTGAAAGAAGAGCTATTAAGCTCAATTTTTTTAACGTTTAGTCCATTTAGCTTACAATGTAATTTAAAAGTGCTGCTCATTAGTTGGGCGAAATTTCCTTCTCCACGCATTCTTGCTCCAAACCGGCTATCATTTACATTCCCACCATGGCAATCTTGAATTTGGTGCCAAACCTTTTCAAATCTATCAGGGAAGTTTTTAGCTAACCAATCTTCAAATATTTTACTAATAGCCCCGTTGAGCCTAACTACAGTATAACCTGCTCCAATAGCACCAGCATCGGCACTTGACTTTAAAATAGCAGGAATTTCATGGTTGTTTAGTCCTGGTATCATCGGCGCTGCCATTACGCCCATTGGTATGTTGACTTTGCTTAATTGTTCAATGACTTTTAAACGTTGTTTGGCAGTGGTAGTTCTTGGCTCTAGTTTTTGTCTCAAATCTTCATTTAAGGAAGTAATAGATACATAGACACTAATCAACTTATGCTTTGCCATTTCTTGTAAAATATCCAAATCTCTAATGATAAGCGAGTTCTTGGTAATTATGGAAATGGGTTGTTTATAGTCTAAAGCGATTTTTAGGATTTGTCTGGTAAGTTGAAACTTCCTTTCGCATGGCTGATAGCAATCTGTATTGCCAGAAATGGAGATAGGTAGTGCATCCCAACCTTTTTTCTCTATGAATTTCTTGAAGAGTTCGGGCGCATCTTTTTTTACGATGATTTTTCGTTCAAAATCTAATCCTGCACTGTAGCCCCAATATTCGTGAGAGTTACGGGCATAACAATAAATACAACCATGCTCGCAACCTTGGTACGGATTGAGCGAATAAACCATATTCACGTCAGGACTTTCTACTTTATTAACGATAGATTTGGCACTGCTAAAAATGAAAGAGGTTTTTTCGTTAGTGATTTCCCAATCGTCAATAGCCTCTACGTGCTCTTTGGTTAGACTATTTTTTAGAAAACGATTATCAGTATTTAATTGCGCACCTCTACCGCTTAGGTATTCTCTATTCTTCTCATCCAAATCCATTTGATAAAAATACTAAAAATATTAGTAATTCGCTTTTTGAATTGATTAAAAAGTAGAATACTTTTCCTATTAGTAGAATTAGCGTTTTGATATTGGGATATAATCTCTCGGAACCATATCTGCTACTTTTTCGTAAGCCCAAAAACCTTCAAATAAAACAGATCTCGCATCTAAAATGCTTCCATTTTCGTAAAAACGAAAAGCATTTTCGGAAAGTTTCAAAACAGAAAGTTGGTAGTCTGGCATATTCAATGGCCTGCGAACCCAAAATCCAGAATTAGAATACGCTGTAGATTCTCTCTCTTTCGTATATATTATGCAAAGAGAATTCGAGTAGTTCAAATATTTTAAATCTTTGTTGTAATAATGAACTAGGGTGTCAGTCAGTATCCGAGAACTATTGAATACATCGATGGTTTTAGGCAGCTCTAATTGTTTATGCCAAAAAGAAACCAAGGAAGTATCGATTTTACCAGCATTTTTTTTTATTCCAGATTTGCCTAAAGGATTTTTCAAGAGTAATAAGTTTTTGTTGATAATGGTATCTGGCATCCTGTTTGGATTCGGAATTTGAATTATCTTATTGATTAAGAAACCCTCATCTTCACTATTTCCAGCATAAAGAGATTTAAAAAAATGTTGTGCAGATCCATGATATGCTATTTCTCTGAGCTCGCTATATTTCTTTCTCTTCGAATTTGATACTTTCAAATCTTCGAAGAACGGCTTTCCCGAATAATAGATAATATGGGTTCTATTATTGTATTCGAAATATTCTAACATATACTTTATCCGATAACCTAAAGCCTTGTTTTCAACTATTAAGAAATCATCAGATTTAACAGTAAGTGTGCTAGTGGTAATATCATAATTAACTCTTAACACTTGCGGATTTAAAATTTTACAATATTTTGCATTTGGCGAAGCTCCAATAAAGTATTCTTTAAACTGATTAATGTACTTCTGTCTATTCGGATCAACCCGAATTACCACCTCGTTTAAAGTGACAGTGCTTTCCTTTAATAGAAAAACAGCATCTATTGATTTATCTGAAATGACAATGTTTTTCGAATAAGGTAAATATCCCATCATCTGCACCAAAATATCATAACTGCCAGGAGCAAGCTTAGGAAGTCTAAATTTACCATCTGTATCTGTTACTGTAGCTATTTTATAGCCGCTGATATAAACGCCAGCACCAGGTATTGGCCCATCATTATCTTTGACTGTTCCAGTTATAGAAAAAGTATTTTGACCATAGATGTTAGTTGTTAAAATGAAAATAATACTAAAAAGCCAAAATACCCTAAACATGGTCGCTAAAATAATGATTGACGGAATAGGAATTAAGAGTTTATATAATATTTAACACTTAAAGTTGGGCACTACTTTAAAACTAAAGGCTTAAATTCTACGGGAACTGAATCGCCCATTTTCTCGTAAGCCCAAAAACCTTTGTATAAAAAGCTTCTTGGATTAGCAATGCTACCATTTTTATAAAACAAAATAGGAGGCTCCAATAAATTGATTAATGAAACCTGAAAATTACCCATATCTGGAGATCGACTTACATAAAAGCGTATTCTTCTGTCTCTTTTTCCTTGGTATACATCACAAACAGGTCGTCGGTAAAATTAACAGATTTTACATCCTCATTATAGGTTTTAACGAGCGTATCGGTAAGTACTTTTGCCTTGTTTAGCACAGCCATAGCTTTAGGTTTACTACGTTCTTTTAACCAAAAGTTAAGCGAATCGTCTTTGGTGAACGTAAGCATATTAATGGCTCGTGGTCCGGCAGAAAGCCGTTTGATATTTGCATTAATAAGACTATCTGGCAACCTGTTTTTATTGCCAATAGTTGCTAGCTTATGTATTACAAAGCCTTCTGTTTCTGATGTTCCCTGATATAGGGATTGAAAAAAGTGCTGCGAAGAACCATAATAGGCGATATTACGTTTTTTGTTCCATTTGTTGATTCTAGATTTAGAACCTTTCATTTCCTCAAAAAATGGAAAGCCAGCAAAATAAACGATGCGAGTGCTGTAATCGTACTCGAAGTTTTGCAGTAAATACTTGATTTTATAACCTAGCGCCTTATTTTCTATAATCAGGAATTCATCGCTACCTACAGATAATATTTTGCTTTGTTTGTTATAATCGATACGAAGTACGTGACTATTTAAGATTTTGCACTCTCTAGAATTAGGTGTTTGACCGATAAAGAAGTCTTTGAATAGGTTTAGGTATCTCAAACGGTTGGGATCTGGCTTGATAACTACCTCGTTTAAAGTTACCGCATTTGCCCTTATGGTGGCGTCTATATAGATATTTTTATCTGAAATGGTAATACTTTTGGAATAGGGAAGGTAACCTACCACCTGAATCAATACATCATAATTTCCCGCTGGGAGTTTCCCTAAACTAAATTTGCCTTCGTTATTGGTAATGGTAGATATCTTGGTGCCGCTTAAATAGATTGCCGCACCAGGAATAGTTTCTTTATCGTCTCTTACCACACCACTAATGGTGAAATTACTTTGAGCAAACGACGCTACTTTAAACAGCAGTATGAACAGTAAAAGGGTAGGCAATTTTAAACGCATACCCTAAATTACTTCATATTTTAGCTTTTCAAAGGATTGTGGATAAAATGTTACGAAAATTTCGTAGATTTTTGATTTTGGACTATCCCAATAATTCTTTCGCATTTTGAAGCGCCGATGCACCAGGGTTTTTACCGCTCAACATTTCGGCAATGGCACTTATACGTTCATCTTTAGCTAACTTTTTAATTCCTGTGGTAGTTTTATCTGCTTTTTCAGCTTTATAGACAAAGTAGTGCGAATTGCCTTTGGCAGCTATTTGAGGTAAGTGCGTAATGGCCAAAATCTGCATATCCATCGCCAAACTATCAATTACTTCACCAACACGCAAAGCAGTTTCGCCAGAAATACCCGTGTCAATTTCATCGAAAATTAACGTAGGAAGTGAGGTGTGTTTTGCCAATAGTGCTTTTACTGCCAACATTAACCTAGAAAGCTCTCCGCCAGAGGCAACTTTTCCAACTGGTGCTGCCTGCTGACCAGCATTTGCGGTAAATAACAATTGTACTTCGTTAAAGCCATTTACATTAAGTTGTGCTTGCTGTACTAAATTAAAACTGATAGAAGCATTTGGCATACTCATTTGTTTTAAGGCGCTACCAACTTCTTTTTCTACAACGGTGACCGCTTTCTTTCTATTATTATCTAACTGTGCTGCCTGTTTAAATAAGCTTTCAGTGAGCGTATCAATTTCTTTTTGAAGTTTGCTTAACTGTTCGTCGCTATTTAAAATGGCATTTAGATTTTCGGAAAGTTGTTCTTGGATGGCTAATAACTCTGTGTTACTAGTTACGCGGTGTTTTTGCTGTAAACTATAGAACAAATCCAATCTTTCTTGGATAGTTTCTAGTCGTTGCGAGTTGTGTTCGGTGCCTTCTTCAATCACGCTAATTTCACTGGCAATATCCTTCAGCTCGATTAAAGATGATTTTAACCTTTCATTTAATTCGGCAATTGCAGTATCAAATTTCTCTACATTACTGAGCTGAGAAATAGCTTCTTTAATCAAATTAACGGCTGCGGTTTCGCTTTCGCTAATCAAGTTTGCTCCCGCCAATAAAGAACGTTTGATACTCTCGGCATGAGTCAGTTTTTCTAACTCCTGTTCTAATTCTTCTTGTTCTCCTTCTTTCACAGCTGCCTGCTCTAGCTCGGTAAACAGGAACTGCTCGTAATCTTGCTTGTTTTTTGCTTCGTTGGTTTTCTGCTGCAATTCATTAAGCTGCTGTTCCGTTTGTTTTAGCTGCTTAAATTCTAATTTATAGTTTTTCAACAGAGGCTGATGATTTGCCAAAGCATCTAAAATCAGCAACTGAAAATCTGCATTGCTAATTTCTTGTGTGGCGTGCTGTGAGTGGATGGCAATTAACTGTTCGCCAATTGATTTTAAAGTCGCCAAGTTGACAGGCGTATCATTCACAAATGCTCTTGATTTACCATCAATTGCAATTTCTCTGCGTAACAAAGTTTCTTTCTGAAAATCTACATCATTGCTTTCAAACAGGGGTTTAAGCAATTCATCCGCCAGTAAAAAATTGCCTTCTATTACACACTTTTTATCTTGGTTAAAAAAGTACTTGCTTTCTGCCCTCTGACCTAATATCAAAGATAATGCACCTAAAATGATAGATTTACCAGCGCCAGTTTCTCCAGTTATAATATTCAATCCTTTGCTAAAATCAATCTCAAGTGTATCAATTAAAGCGTAGTTGCGTATAGAAAGTTTTTGTAGCATATCTACCGCTAAATTAAGAAAACCGATAGTTTAAAAGAATTTATGTGTACAGATAATTTATTTGGCTGAAATATAGTTACTTCCGTTTTTATTTGCAGGTTGATGCAACGTTACTCATACTTCTGCGTCTGTTAAAGAGAATTACAAAACTAATTCGAATACCAAACAAAAATATAATGAGCAGATACTTCTTAACTCTTTCGATTTTCATGCTTAGCGTCTTTATTTCTTTAAGTTCGCAGGCACAGGAAAAAACATTTCAACTTAAAGGTGTAATTACAGATAGCTTAACACAAAAGCCTGGAGAATATTTCACCGTTGCACTTAAAAAAGATTCCACAGTTTTAAAAACCGTAATTTCAGATGAACAGGGGAGATTTTCGTTCTCGGCAGTTAAAGAAGGAAAATACACTTTGATTTTAGGCTCTATCGGTTATCAATCCAAGCAAATTTCAGTTAACATAGCTAATGATATAGATTTAGGGAAAGTTAACATGAAGCCCCAAGGTAACGACTTAAACGAAGTTGCTATTGTGGCAAGTAAGCCAATCATTAAGCAAGAACCTGATAGGATTGTGTATGATACGCAGGCCGACCCTGAAAGTAAAGTGTTGTCTGTATTGGATATGATGCGTAAAGTACCTTTATTATCTGTAGATGCAGATGATAACGTAAAACTAAAAGGTACTGGTAACTATCGTATCCTTATTAATGGAAAACCATCAGGCGTTTTAACTAGAGACCCAAAAGAGTTTCTGAGAAGTATGCCCGCAAATGGCGTACAAAAAATTGAGGTGATTACTACGCCTCCATCTAAATATGAAAGCGAAGGCTTATCGGGTATCATTAACATCATCACTTCAAAAAAAGTGGGTAATGGTTACAATGGTAATGTAAATGCTCGTATGCAAGAACCATTTAGTCCAGGGCTTAATGCCAACTTAACACTTAAACAGGGAAATTTTGGAGCTAATTTATATGGAGGAACTGGTGTTTGGCGAGTAGATGGTGTAAAGGTTATCGATATAAGAAATAGTCGTAATGTGTTGCCAGAGTCGAAGCTTTACTCTTTAGGTTTTCAAAAAACAGATAACTTTTGGGCTTGGGGCGGTGGCGAGTTAAGCTACGAAATCGATTCACTTAACTTAATTACCGCAGAGATTAATCCTTATGGCGGATACAACCAACAAGATTTAAGTCAGCGTTTTGATATTACTGATGGTCCAGATGTAACTGCTTATGACATGAATAGTAGTACACGTTACGAATGGAGAGGTACAGACTATACCGTTAACTTCCAAAGAGGATTTAAAGATAAAAAGGAACATTTATTAACCTTTTCTTACAAATTTTTCGATAACAAAGAGCCTCAGTTAAATGATGTGAGTTTCTTTAATCGCGTAAACTATACTTCCAATACCTTGCCGAATTACCGACAAAACAATAATAGTAAGTCTAGAGAGCAAACAGCGCAATTAGATTACATCAATCCATTTAAGATAGTGACTGTTGAAGCAGGAGTAAAGGCTATTTTGAGGAGTGGCGAAGGAAATTTTCAATCTTTAAGATTTGATGATGCCGTAAATGATTATGTATTACGTCCAGAAGAAAGTAATGTGTATAGTAACGATCAAAATATCTATGGAATTTACAATACGTACACACTTAAAATGAAAGACTGGACTTTCAAAGCAGGTGCACGTTTGGAAGCTACCTACGTTACCGGTTTGTTTGAAAGCACTAATTCTACCGTAAAAACGGATTATTTTAATTTGATTCCGTCTATTTCGTTCAATAAGACTTTAAAGAACAGCCAAAGTGTTAGCGTAGGCTTTACGCAACGTATTCAGCGTCCAGGAATCTGGGATTTAAATCCATTTGTAGATAGATCTAGACCAAATTTTGAGTATGTTGGTAATCCAGATTTGGAAGCGGTATTGAGCAATAACTTCGAATTAACTTATAGTAACTTTAAGAAAGGTTCATTAAACATCAGTTTGACTTATAACTTCGCTAACAATACACAGCAACGTGTTTTCGAATATATCCAAGCAGAGAATTTAACGAGGGTTACTTCACTAAATATTGGTAAAGATAGATTGTTAGGTTCAAATATTAACTTCAACTATCCAATTACTCCAAAATGGAACTTGAGTTTAAGCGGTAATCTTAACTACATTTGGATTGAGGGGATGATTAATGGCGAACTTGCAAAAAATAGTGGTGTAACCGGTTATGCTAATTTCAATACCAGTTACAAGTTCGAAAAAACTTGGAAAGCAACAATGTCAGCTAATTACGGTGCGCCAAATGTTATGTTACAGGGGCAATCTAATGACTATTATTATCTAGGTTTTGGAGGTAGTAAAGATATCATCAAAGATAAATTGACTTTCTCTGCATCGGTGGCCAATCCATTCCAAAAATTTAGAGCTTACAGAAACTATACAGAAGGGCCTAATTTTACTCAAGAGCGTATCAGAGAAAACTATTTCAGAAGAATTTTCTGTAGTTTAAACTGGAAATTTGGTAAGCTAGAAGGTTCTATTAAGAAAAGTGAGCGTAGTATCAGTAACGACGATACCAAGAAATCAAGTAATTAATTGTTTTGTATTTATACTCCAAGCCGAACTGCTAATATTAGTAGTTCGGCTTTTTTGTTTCTAATTATTTCATTTCTAATCTTAAAATACTCGGAGTGGTTATAGGTGTATTTAAATAGTTTAAGTGTATTAGTCGGATTTATATTATAACGATAGGGGTTGGAGCACAAGCAGATTTAGGTTACTAGTGTGGGTGTTTTATGTATTTCAGTCGATTGCGAGCTTGCGAAGCAATCCTAGAGCGTAGTTTAAACTTATTAACCTATGAGATTGCTTCGTTCCTCGCAATGACGATGATCCTTATGCTAGTGTTATCACCAGAATGATAATAATTAGAAAGGCACTTGGCAACTGCGGAATATTGAAGATGGTATAACGCAAAAACGGGCAGGAGTAGAACTCTTGCCCGTTTCGGTTTCATTTTGTGGTTTGCTAATTAGTGCTTGGTTTGCTTAAGGTCTTCATTAATACTGGTTCAACTCGAGACTCGGCTCTAACGATAATATTAGGTATGTCAACAAAAACTTTATTGATTACTTCTACAGCTGAAGCTGGCAAAGCAGCTAATTTCATAGCATTTGATGGATCATAGATCAAGAAAGCTTTATCTGTAGAAATTCCCTTTTTCTTTTTCAATTCTTCCACTTCTTTCTCATATTTCTCACGAAGCTCTTTATACTCTGGAGATTTTTCCAATTCTTCCAACTCCTTCATCTTTTTCTTCCACTCTGGAGAATTAAATTTCTTCTCAATTTCTTTAGAATTAAACTCGATTTTATTCATTTTCTCTTTCCATTCAGGAGAATTGAATTTTTTTTCCAGCTCTTTTGAGTTCAACTCAATTTTTGCCATTTTCTCTTTCCACTCTTTCGATTCGAACATTTTTGCCATTTTTTGACTGTTCAATTCAATTTTAGCCATCTTCTCTTTCCATTCTGGTGAATTAAATTTTTTCGCTAATTCTTTGCTATTGAATTCAATCTTCGCCATATTTTCTTTCCACTCTTTAGAATTAAACATTTTTTCGATGTCTTTGGTGTTTAATTCAATTTTCGTCATCCTATCTTTCCATTCTTTCGATTCGAACATCTTAGTCATCTCTCCGGCATTCGATTCAATTCTAGCTAACTTATCTTGCCATTCTGGAGAGTTGATCATCTTTTCTACGTCTGCTAACTTCACTTTTAAACTGTCGGGCATTTCGTCAATTGAATTGTAGACCGTTTTCTTTCCATCCTTATTTCTGATGATGATTTCTCTTTTTGCTTTTCTCTTAACCGTGTCAGTATCTGCCGCTAAGCTTACTAGTTTTTTTTCATTATCAGTATTACTGATGATACGAGCTACCGTTGTTAAGTTCTTATGTTTCGCTTTGGCAGTTTCTGTTTTTGTAGGATTAATCCAAGCTAAAGAAGCTACCGTAGCCAATGTTAAGCAAAGTGCTAATATCTTCTGTTTAGCATTCATATAATTCGTTTTCATGTCTGTGATTCTTTTAATACGTTGATACAAATGTTGGTTTTTACCCGTAGCGGCCAAACTAAGGGCTGGTTGTGTTTTGTCTTTAATGAGCTCTAATTTCAACAACGCATGGGCATAAGTAATGGGCGAATTGGTAAACTTTACCACTAAATCATCGCAGGCGTGTTCTCTTTCGATATGGATAAATCTAGTAGTTAACCATACAAAAGGATTAAAGAAAAGTAAGGTTTCTATGCCTGTTTTGAGTAGGTTTAAGATGTAATCATTTCTGCGAATGTGAGATAGCTCGTGAATCAATATCGCTTCCACCTGTTTAATGTCTAGCTGCGCAACTAGCGCAACAGGGAAAAGCACTACTGGTTTTAAAAAGCCTACCGCTAGTGGAACGTTAACTTTTTCTGATAGAAAAAACTGTACTTTTTTAGTGATACCAAGTTTGAGCAAAGTGTTTTCAGCAACATTTAGCCAATCGTTCGGCATGGCAGATATATGTGATTGTTTCAGTTTTTTAAGCTTGATATAACCAGAAACTAGTACTACCAATTGAAAACTGATACCTATTACATATAAAGCAACAATAAATGGAAAGTAGCTTTCCGTTTTAAAACTCCAACTATGGGTAAAGTTGTAAAGTTGTTCCAGTGCCGCACCATTCAACTCTAGATTTGCTGTGCTAGCTGCAGCTTTGCTCGGCAAATTAAACAACGATGTAAAAGTTAGGCAAAAGCCGATGAAAATCAGAAATAAGGCACCCATAGATAAGTTGTGCTTTAGTCTGGCACTCATCTTTGGTTTTACGGCTAATGCGATAAATAGTACTGCAAAAATGATAGCTCCTTGCCATAATGAGTGTAAAATGCTCCACCCAATAGCTTTAATAAGGTTGTTGATGATGGCTTCCATGATTATTTGTTTTCAAGTTTGTCTAGATATTCCTTAATTAAATCTATCTCCTCCTTGCTGGCGCTTTTGTTGCCCAATGCTTGCATTACTAACCTTGCTGCAGACCCGTTAAATACATTCTCAATCATCTTTTTTACCAAGTGTTGTTGTGTAGTTTCTTGGTTGATTAAAGCTCTGTACACATGTGTTTTAGAACTGGTGTCTCTATCTACCAAACCTTTCTCATGCATAATCTGCATTAGCTTAAGTGTAGTGGTGTAGCCAGAATCTTTCTTATCCAAAGCTTCATGAACTTCTCTAACGGTACAATTGCCTTTGGCCCAAAGCACTTGTAGTATTTCCATTTCTCCCTCAGTAGGTTTGATGTTGTTTTTGCTCATTTGTTACTTGTACGAATTTTTTCGTATTCAAATGTACGAACATATTCGTATTATCAAAATATTTTAACAAATTTTTAACAGACTGCTTTGAAAATGGATTAGGAGAGGAGGCTTATCGCTTCTTTAAATCATCGTATTTGCCTGTATTGGCAACATCAATTTCTACAAGTAAGTTGTAAGCTTTGATTTTGTCTTGTGGATCGGCTAGCGCAAGTACGTTGGTTATTTCATCAGCTTTTGCGGCAAAATATACATTTGGAAATATAGCGCCTAGCTTTTGTTTATCGAAGTTTTTTAAATCTGAAAGGGAAGATAAGATGCTCTTTGTTCCGCTATTGGTGTTTTCTTGTAATTTATCCAATCCATTTAAGTGGTATTCGTAAATGAAGGTACGCAACCCTTTAAAAGAATTGCTCAGTAAGTTTTCGTTTAGCCAATAACGGTTTCTTAAGCCGTCAACTGGTCTCCAACCTTTACCGCCACCCGTTTGGGCGAGATTAATTAAGTTAAGTGCTTTTTGATAGTAAGGAGTACCTCCCAGTTTTCCAAAACTATCTTTATCTAACCCAATAATCGTATAAGCATAAAAACCTAATAATGAATTGAGATTGCCAATGTAGTTTTGTTCTGAAAAATCTAAGGATTGACCCTCGCTAAAAGAGAAACTGAAATCTTTGTCGCTCATATTTAACAAAGTGGTAGAGTAGGAGCTGCCAAAAACTGGTCTGCTAGATTGTATCTGAGCTTCTGCTGTATAGCCCGAATTTCCATCCCAAGCTGTAATGTTGATGACCAAGTTGCAATCTATTTTTTCTTGAGCAAGATAAGTTTCTGTTGTCCACTTATTGTTGTTCATGAAATCCCTAATGGCGTTCTGTAAAACATCTAAGTTTCTTTTATTGGCATTGTTAACTGTTGGAGCCAAGATTTGAACACGAGTGTTTAGTTCTTGAGCGTTGATTGTAAAGCTAGCAAGGCATAAAAGGAGTAATCCGACAGTTGTTTTCATTAGGTTTTTCAATTATAGGTATTAACTGATATTCATTGTTTTTAGTATCTCTGTACAGATATCTTTAGCAACTTCTGTTTTAGATTTGGTTTCAAATGTTGTTTTAGCCTCTTCTTTGTTAAAGATAGTGATTTTGTTGGTTTCGGTTTTAAAACCTGCGCCTTTATCGTTTAAAGAATTCAGTACTATTAGGTCTAGATTTTTCTTTTTTAGTTTCTCTTTTGCATAGTTTTCTTCGTCAGTTGTTTCTAGTGCAAAGCCTACTAAAAGTTGCTTTTCTGCTTTTTGCCTGCCAAGCGTGGCTAAAATATCGGTAGTTTTTTTCAGTTCAATATTAAAGTGATCTTCTTTTTTCTTGATTTTCTGTTGAGCAACATCCACTGGTGTGTAATCTGCAACGGCAGCGCTCATTACTGTAATATCGCTTTCACTAAAGTATGTAAGACAAGCATCTAGCATCTGTTGTGCACTAACTACATCAATTCGTTTGATGCTGATGTTACTTTTTAGCGCAGTGGGACCAGAAATTAAAGTTACTTCTGCACCAAGTTGATACATCTCTTCGGCGATGGCAAATCCCATTTTGCCAGAAGAGTGATTGCCTATGAAGCGCACAGGGTCGATGGCTTCGTACGTTGGGCCAGCAGTTACCATTACTTTTTTTCCTAAAAGTGGAAGTCCTTTGCGGATTTCTGCTTCCAAAAATGTTAAAATTTCCTCAGGTTCTGCCATTCTGCCTTCGCCATGTAAACCGCTTGCCAATTCACCACTGCCGGGTGCAATCATCATATTGCCAAAACCTTGCAGTTTCGAAATATTAGCCTGTGTACTTTCGTGCTTCCACATATCTAAATCCATAGCAGGAGCAAATAGTACAGGACATTTTGCAGAAAGATAAACAGCGCTAAGTAGATTATCACAAAGTCCATTTGCCATTTTGCCTAAGGTATTGGCACTTGTAGGTGCAATAATCATATAATCTGCCCATAAACCAAGTTCAACGTGATTGCTCCATACGCCAGTTTCGGCCTCAAAGTATTGCGTATAAACAGGATTTTTAGAAAGTGTGGCTAAGGTAAGCGGAGTAATGAAGTTACTCGCATCAGCAGTAAGGATTACCTTAACGTTTGCTCCGGCTTTAACAAGTAGTCTAACTAATAAAGCAGATTTATAGGCTGCAATACTACCGCAAACGCCAAGTATAATATTTTTGTTATTCAGCATCTATGAGCAAATATAGACAAGACCATCATGATTTTGCAAATTATACTGAATGAATAAAATCATGATAGCTCATTACCTCAGAAATAAACGTATCCTGATGAAATTCTAATAGCTTAAAAAGCATTTAAGCCACAGATGCAAAGATGATGTGAATCAATGTATCTGTGGCTAATTATAAGTTGTATTGCTTATTGCAATAGCTATTACTTTTGCTCTTTAGCAGGATTTCTATTGTAAATTTTATCGTTCAAGAACTCGTCTATCGCAATTAAAGTTGGCTTAGGTAAACGCTCGTAATGTTTACTAATCTCAATTTGCTCTCTGTTTTCGAAAACCTCTTCTAAATTGTCGTTAGACGAAGCAAACTCTGCTAACTTGCCGTGTAGCTCCTCTTTCATATTGTTAGAGATCTGATTAGCTCTCTTAGAAATAATTACTAAAGACTCGTAAATGTTATCAGTAGATCTATCCAAATCATGAACATTTCTAGTAACCGTAGTATTTGGAATAGCTGGTTTTGGAGTAGTACTCATTTTATTTTTGTGTTTTATTGTCTAAATTATTGTTAGTCGTATCTTTTTTCTTTTTGCCTGCTTTATCACTTTCTTCAAGTGCTTTGTATTTCGCAATCATCGCTTGCTCTTCGGCAATTATTCTCTTTGCATTTGCAATTCCTGCATCACTATCGTCTTTCAGCTGTTTTGCCTCTTTTGCGAATTTGCTGTTAGGATATGCTTCGATAAATTCATTATAGTATTCGATAGCTTCGTTAAAACGGTCTTCTTGTCTAATTGGATAGCTATTTTTTGCATACATGAACTGAGATTTAACGATCAATAAGTTCATTTCCTCTGCATACTTAATGTCTGGAAATTCAACTTGTGCATTCTTTAATGCAACCACCGCAGATTTATAATTGGTGATATCATAATCTCCCAAATTGAAATACAGTTTAGCATTATCGAAAGCCTTAGTTTCTAATTTGTTTCTCAAGTTAGCAATGTACTGAGCTGCTTGTGTAGCTCTATCACTTTTTGGATAAAGGTTAATGAACAATTGTAAAGCATCAATTGCCTTATAAGTATTCTCTTGGTCTAATGATGATTTTGGAGAATCTAGGTAGTAACAATAAGCACCCATATACCTACACTCTTCTGCATTTTTACTAGCAGGATAAGTGTCTGCAAATTCTTTAAACTTGTAACGTGCAGTTGTGTAGTCTTTTAGGCGATATAAAGTATAAGCGTAGTAGTAGTTCAAATCTTCTGCCTCAGCAGTACCTCTATATTTCTGTACCAAACCTTCAAATAAGATCAAGGCCTTAGAGTAGTCTTTTTTGTTATACAGTCTAATTCCCTCCTGGTATTTTTTGGCTACATCATTACTTAAACGAAGTTTTTCAAAACGACTTTTACATGCACCTAGGCTTAAGAGTGCAATGGCGAAGCAAGAAATAATAAGGTGTTTAATTTTAAACATTTTACAAAGATAAGGTAATAATACGACAACGTCAATTAAATAATAAGGGCTAAACTAGCTAAACACCATTGAGCTTTAAAATACTTAACAAATTTTAACAAAAGACGTTATTCAATTGTGTTTACTTAACGACAATTGTTTTTAAATCTTGTGTAGTTAATTACTAAAAAAGTCCCAGATCAACTGGGACTTTCCAACTAGTAAACAATTAATTAGCCAAAACCTATAAGCTAACTAATTCCATCCGCCCCCTAATGCCTGATAAACTTTTACCATGGCATTCAATTGCTGTTTCTTTGTTTCTATCAATTCTAATTTTGCTTCTAGTGCATCCCGTTGTGTCATTAATACTTCTAAATAATCAGCTCTGCTAGATTTAAATAAATCGTTAGAAATTTCGATAGATTGAGTTAAAGCCTGTACCTGTTTAGCTTTTAACTCGTAGCTTTTACTCAAATTGCCAATGCTAGATAATTGGTTAGCTACTTCAATATAACCATTCAAAATGCTTCTTTCATATTGATAAACCGCCTGAATTTGTTTCGCATTTGCAGTGAAATAAGTCGCTTTAATTGCATTTCTGTTAATTAAAGGAGCCGCCACATCACCTGCTATAGAGTAAAGTAGCGATTCTGGTGTCTTCACTAAATAAGAAGGATTGAATGCTTGAAACCCTAAACCTGCTGAAATACCTAACGAAGGATAGAACTGGGCTTTTGCTACTTTTACATCCAGCTTTGCAGCGATTAAATCTAGCTCCGCTTGTTTAATGTCTGGCCTATTGGCTAACAATTGCGAAGGAATTCCTGTATGTAAATCATTTGCTAGGCTGGTATCAAAACTGCTTTTATCTCTAGCAATATGCTGTGGATATTTACCCAACAAGAAATTGATTTTATTCTCCGTTTCTGTTGTTTTTTGCATAATATCATACTCCAAACTTCTAGAGCTAAGTACTTCTGCTTCGAACTTACGTACGGCCAATTCGGTTACTCTCGTAGCTTCTTTTTGTATTTTAACTACTGCCAGTGCATTTGTTTGCAGCTCGATGTTTTTTCGAACCATATCCAACTGGTTGTCTAAAGCTAAAAGTTCGTAGTATGAATTAGCAATTTCTGCCACCAAATTTGTCACTACAAAGTTTTTACCCTCAACAGATGATAAATATTTAGTATAAGCTGCCTTTTTAGAATTGCGAAGTTTATGCCAAATATCAACTTCCCAATTGGCGTACAAACCAACTAGGTAATCGGGTAGGGGTTCTGGCATTTCTTTGCCGGGCTTAATTTCGGTACTGGCATCACCTGCACCTTGACTAGTATATCTGCCTACTTTTTCCAAGCCTGCGCCAGCTTTTAAGCCCACGCTTGGTAGCAATTCGCCTTTTCTGGCTCTTACTTCGTTTCTGGCAATTTCAATTTCCTGTAAAGTGATGTTTAACTCCTGATTGTTTTGCAAAGCAGTATCAATCAAATTGTTTAAATACTGGTCTTTAAAGAAATCTTTCCATTTGATACTGGCCAAATTAGCAGTATCACTAGTGTTGTTAGCGTAAGCATTCGGTATGCTCTTGTTTTCTGTTTTTTGAACAATAGAGGGGATTTTGCAGCTGGTGTAAGCCAAACTCAACAAGGTAAATCCCAATATTTTATGATGATTTTTATTAAACATTGCCTTCAAGTTCTTCGGTTAATGGATGTTCGTCTTCAATTTTGATGAGTTTACGTTTGCTGGCAATGGTGCCAAAGACGTAATATAAGCCTGGAATGATAATCACACCGAATAGGGTTCCTAATAACATCCCGCCAGCCGCTGCCGAGCCAATGGTACGGTTACCAATAGCACCGGGACCACTTGCAAAAACCAATGGAATTAAACCTGCAATAAACGCAAAGGAAGTCATTAAAATTGGGCGGAACCTTACTACAGCACCTTCCATTGCGGCGGCCAAGATTGTCTTGCCTTCTGCATGTTTCTGCGCAGCGAATTCTACAATCAATACCGCATTTTTACCTAGCAAACCAATCAGCATTACCATAGAAACCTGTGCGTAAATGTTGTTTTCTAATCCTAACAATTTCAAGAAGAGAAATGCGCCAAATATTCCGGCAGGTAAAGAAACGATTACTGCCATTGGCAAAATGAAACTTTCATACTGTGCTGCAAGTACCAAATACACGAAGCCTAAGCAAATGAGGAAGATGTAAATGGCCTCGTTACCTCTCGACGTTTGGTCTTTAGAGATACCAGCCCAGTCAATGCCATAACCTCTTGGTAAGGTTTTCTTTGCTACTTCTGCCACAGCTTTTAGTGCATCACCAGAACTATAACCTATCGCTTGCGAGCCGTTGATTTCTGCAGAATTGTACATGTTGTGTCGGGTAATTTCCGAAAGTCCGTACACTTTTTTCATGGTCATGAAGGCAGAAAAAGGTACCATTTCATCTCTGTTGTTTTTCACGTAAAGTTTCATCACATCGGCTGGTAAAGCTCTATATTGCGGTAAAGATTGTACAATCACTTTGTACTGGCGACCGAATTTGATGAAGTTGGTTTCGTAATTACTGCCAATTAAATCTGATAATGTTTCTAGCGCTTTTTCTGGTGTAACACCTTTTTGTTGCGCTTTATCGTTATCAATATTCAACATGTATTGCGGGAAACTGGCGCTGTAGAAGGTAAATACAGATTGTAGCTCTGGACGCTTGTTCAGCTCTTTCACAAAATCCTTGCTCACTTTTTCCATTTCTACATAATTGTTCCTTCCAGCTTTGTCCAATAAACGCAATTCGAAACCACCAGCAGCACCATAACCCGGAATAGCAGGTGGTTGGAAGAATTCTACCATGGCACCTGGCATATCTTTAGATTTTTCTTCCAGTTCTTTAATGATATCCTGAGCTGTATTTTTACGGTCTTTCCAATCCTTGAGGTTGATTAAGCAAGTACCCGAGTTGGCTCCAGTTCCTTCCGTTAATACTTCGTATCCCGCCAGTGCAGAAACAGAACTTACGCCTTCAATTTCCTCACAAATTTTTTCCAGCTTTTCTGAAATTTGATTAGTTCTTTCTAAGGTAGAGCCAGGAGGAGTTTGAATAATCGCATAAATCATCCCTTGGTCTTCGTTAGGGATAAATCCCGATGGTACTGAATTGCTCAAGAAATAAGTAGCTACGCAGAAAATACCCAATACGCCAAAGAGAGCTACTCTGCGTGCAATTACTTTGTTCATCACTTTTTGGTAACGACCAGTCAATCTGAAAAACCAAGCGTTAAAAGCATCCAAGCCTTTATCTATAATTGATTTTTTTGCGTGATGATTGACACTGTGTTTCTTCAGTAAAATGGCACATAAAGCAGGCGTTAAAGTCAGCGCCACCACACCAGATAGAATGATCGCCGTAGCCATAGTAATGGAGAATTGACGATAAAAAACACCAACCGGACCAGACATAAAAGCCACTGGAATAAATACCGATGCCATTAGGAAAGTGATGGCTACAATGGCGCCTCCAATATCGGTAAGCGCTAATTGTGTAGCTTTTAATACCGATAAACGTTTGTCAGCCTCCATCTTGGCGTGTACCGCTTCAATCACTACAATCGCATCATCGACAACAATACCAATAGCCAACACCAACGCAAATAGCGTGATGAGGTTAAGCGTAATCCCGAAGAACTGCATGAAAATAAAGGAACCTATTAGCGAAACTGGTACCGCAATGGCCGGAATTAGCGTAGAACGCCAATCACCCAAGAAAATGAAAACTACTAAACCTACGAGGATAAAGGCTTCAATTAGGGTATGCACCACTTTTTCTATGGATGCATCCAAGAATTTAGAAACATCATAACTGATTTCGTAATCCATCCCTTTGGGGAAGTTTTCGGCTTTAATTTCCTCCAAACGTTTCTTTACGTTTTCAATAACCTCTTGCGCATTACTTCCGTAAGATTGTTTCAGAACGATAGCAGCAGAAGGTTTTCCGTCAAGGTGCGAATACAAATCGTACATGGCACTGCCAAATTCTACATCGGCGACGTCTTTCAATCTTAATAATTCGCCATTGGCACTTGCACGTAAAACGATATTCTTGTAATCGGCTTCTTTTGTGAAACGTCCTGGATATTTCAATACATATTCGAAAGATTCTGAACGTTTACCCGAAGCTTCGCCTGTTTTGCCTGGAGATGCTTCGAAACTTTGATTGTTCAAAGCTTCTAAAACTTCTTCCGACGAAATTTTGTAAGCCAACATTTTATCTGGCTTTAACCAAATACGCATGGCATATTCGCGATTACCCAAAATATCAGCAAAACCAACTCCTTCTACACGTTTCAATTCTGGGATTACATTAATGTCAGCATAGTTGTACAAGAAGTTTTCATTCATGTGCGGATCTTTACTGAATACGTTCACATACATTAACATGTTGGGTTGTTGGCGACTGATTTTGATACCTTCACGAATTACCAAAGGCGGTAATTTGTTGGTCACAGCTGCTACACGATTTTGTACGTTCAGCGTAGCTTGGTCAGGGTCGGTACCCAAATTAAATACCAGCTGTATCGAACATTCACCATCATTACCAGCATCAGAAGTCATATATTTCATTCCTGGTATACCATTTAAGGCTCTCTCCAATGGGATAACTACCGCTTTAATCAGTAACTCATTGTTTGCTCCAGGATATTCGGCCACAATGTTTACCATGGGCGGCGAGATATTTGGCAATTGGGTTACGGGCAGGCCAATCAAAGCCAGCACGCCCATAAATACGATGACAAGGGATATCACGATAGATAGCACCGGTCTTTTTATGAATTTACTAAACATAATTTTCTTGAAAAATGGCCTATTCTGCTTTTAATTGTAATTGGCTTAACACTTGTTTTGGTTCCATGAAAGTGAATTTGATTTTTTCATCATCTTTCACTTTTTGTACGCCGTCAAGCACAATTTTATCCCCGTGTTGCAAGCCGCTGGATACCACATAAATATCTGGTAGTTCACCGCCAATCTTAATTTCTCTAGATTTTACAGTTCCATTTTTCTCTATAACGAAGACATAGTTTTTGTCTTGCAGTTCGTAAGTAGCTTTTTGAGGAATGATTAAGGCATTTTTCAAAGGAATGACCATTTGCACTTTTCCTGTTTCTCCATTTCTTAATAACTGATTAGGATTTGGGAATTTTGCCCTAAAGGCGATGTTGCCCGTTTCGGAATCAAATTCCCCTTCAATGGTTTCTACTTTTCCCTTACCGTTTAAGGTTTCGCCATTGGCTAAAACTAAGCTTACGGATTGGTTGTGGCTTGTTTTTGCCTGTTGGAAGTTCAAGTATTCAGGTTCTGAAACGTTGAAATAGGCAAACATCTCACTGTTGTCGGATAGGGTAGTAAGTAACTCACCTTCGTCGATTAAGCTTCCCAATTTTTTAGGCAAGCGATCGATAGTGCCATTAAATGGTGCCCTGATTTCGGTAAATGATAAATGCAGCTTTGCTAATGATGAGCTAGCTTTGGCCTGTGCTAATTTGGCTTTAGCCATTGCCAATTCATTTTGTGCCACTACGTTTTTATCTGCCAGTAGTTTAGTATTAGCTACTTCAATTTCGGCAGCATTAACCTCAGCTTCTGCTTTTAGTACTTCAGCTTCGTACATTTTAGGCATAATTTTGAAAAGCAATTGACCAGCCTTTACGGTTTGGCCTTCATCTACATAAATGCGTTCCAGAAAACCTTTCTCTTGCGCTCTTAACTCAATATTTCGAACCGAGCGGATTTGAGATACATATTCTTTAGTGAAAGAAGTATCGATAGTTACTGGACTAGTTGCCGTGTAGTTGGTTTCTTCTTCTTTTTCTTCGTGATTTGATGTGCAGCTAGAAAATAGCATAGCACATACGCCTGTGAGCATTATAATATTTTTCATCTGTATAAAAATTGTGTTTTAAAGATGATGAAGCTATCAAGATGAGATCTAGATAGTTTCATTACGGGTTTTGATTTTTGTTTAGAATTGAGAAATCACATCATCTTTTATCAAAGCGGTGAGTGGTTCTCATTATTTGTTTACTAGAATTTCTTTAGATAAATTTTACAACAAATACCAATGCCAAATAAAAGGTAGGCAAATTTGTTTCGACAGCTAATCGATTAAGTAAAAGAGGGTATCAAATTCTAAAAACTCTCAGAAAGAGATATTTGAAGCTTGAAGTATAAGATAAGTGCTCGCAGTAAGGTAATGCAAGCTTTTGGATTGTTTGGAGATTTCCTACTAATAGCGCATAACAGAAATAGGCAGCTTGTTTGATGCTGATGATTCCTTTTCTCGAAATACTTTCATCCTCCTCTTGATTTTCCTCTGCGTAGTTCGTTTCGCTAGAAGAAAAACTTTTTTGGATATGAACGTTAGCGTTTTTATGGAAAGGAGTGTGATTTTGTTTAGTTTGAGGGTTTTCATTAAAAAACTCGTAACCCTGAGCTAAACGTGGAGCTAAAGCATGCGCACCCTCATTTCCCTTCAGTAATAGGAAAAACAAGGATAGACAAAATATAATTGTAGCTCTCATTATGGCGTCAAAAGTAAAATAAGGTTTTATATTTTTTTACACTTGATGAAAATTCTTCGTCTGCTTTTTGTCAGATTTTTAAAATTGCGTTAGTAACAGTCTAAAAAGTTCGTTTGTCAATTTTATTATTTTAATCTTTCCATCCCCAAGGAGCAGGAGGCGGGGCAATTGGCTTGCTTAAATCAAATTTAACGGTAAACAAACGGTCTGTGCCAATACGACGAAGATTATAGGTAAAACTATTTCCGTCAATGGTAATCCACCAAACATTACCGGCTGCGGCTGGTAGTAAATCGATGGTTTGTTGATCTGCCGGGAAAATTTGCATATTAGCTGTTCCGCTGTTTGAAGTTAAGCCTCCGTATTGCGTTACTTTATCTTCTGAACCATCTGCATGTCGATGATCATGCTTTAATAAAATCCTGCTGTTTGCAAGTTTCAGCACCCAAGTCCTAGATTTATCTTCACCTACAAAAAATGGAATCTTAATTAGGCTGTCATTACATTGTCTCACATGCATTACCAATGGGCCATTTTTAAATGCATCCGTCATGCCATGTGTGATTTCGCCTTGGTAGGCTTTGCCGCAATGCTGTTTTAGTAAATCCCAAAATTGCTGTGCACCTGATTTTTGTTGAGCGTAGGTATTGAAGCTTAAAAGGAATAGTATCGGAAGTAATAATTTTTTAATCATTGGATATCGAGCTTTGTATGCAAATTAGGTTTAATTTGTAAAAACAAAAAATCCCGCACTAAGCGGGATTTCCATTATTCGAAATATTCTTTCATTTTATCGAAGAAACTTTTGTCGTTTTTACCAGGTTGTGGTTTAAAGTTCGCAGATTCTCTCAGTTTTTCAAGCAATGCTCTTTCTTCACTATTTAGTGCTTTTGGAGTCCAAATGTTTACGTGTATAATTTGGTCGCCTCTATGGTAAGAATTCACCTCTGGAATACCTTTGCCTTTTAAACGAAGCAGTTTTCCACTTTGTGTGCCTGGCTCAATTTTAATTTTTGCCTTGCCATCAATAGTTGGTACTTCCACACTTGCACCTAAAGCTGCATCAGGAATGCTTACATGTAAATCGTAAACTACATTGTTTCCTTCTCTTTTTAAGGTTTCGTGAGGAGTTTCCTCAATCAAGATGATTAAATCTCCCGGTACGCCACCATTTGGAGCTGCGTTACCTTTTCCAGCCATACTTAACTGCATGCCTTCGCTCACACCAGCAGGAATGTTGATGGTAATGGTTTCTTCGCCACGAACCGTTCCTTCGCCATGACAAGCACCACATTTTGCAGTAATTTGTTGTCCGCTACCATGACAAGTAGGGCAGGTAGCTGTAGTTTGCATCTGTCCTAAAATGGTATTGGTAACTCTACGTACCGAACCTGCACCACCACAAGTGCTACAAGTACTTACTGACGATTTATCTTTTGCGCCAGTGCCATCACAAGTTTTACAGCTTACCTGCTTGTTAACTTTGATTTTTTTCTCAGCACCGTTGGCAATTTCTTCTAAGGTTAATTTTACTTTAATGCGCAAATTAGAGCCTTTGGCTACTCTACGGCCACCTCTCGATTGACCGCCGCCGCCAAAAAAGCTATCAAATGGGCTGCCGCCGCCGCCACCAAAAATATCTCCAAACTGACTGAAGATATCTTCCATGTTCATGCCGCCGCCGCCATAACCACCGCCTCCAGCAGCACCACCAACTCCGGCGTGTCCAAACTGGTCGTAACGTTGCTTTTTCTCCGCACTGCTTAATACTTCGTAAGCTTCTGCAGCTTCCTTAAACTTATCTTCTGCAGATTTGTCATCAGGATTTTTATCAGGGTGATATTTAATAGCCAGCTTACGGTAAGCTTTTTTAATTTCTTCCGCCGATGCACCTTTGGCAACTCCAAGTACGTCGTAATAATCTCTTTTGCTCATTTTTGTTTAATGATTGAATGACTAAATGAGAAAATGATTGAATGTGTCCGATTTAATCATTCAAAATTTAACCATTCAAAATTCCTTTATGCTCCAACTACCACTTTAGCAAAACGAACTACTTTGTCGTTAAGCGTGTATCCTTTTTCTAACTGATCTATTACTTTTCCTTTTTGCTCTTCTGTTGGCGAAGGAATTTGAGTAATTGCTTCGTGCAAATCTGTGTCAAAAGGCGTATTTAGACTTTCGATTTCTTTTAATCCTTTTTGGGTTAAAATACTTTTTAATTTGGTTTGTACCAATTCTATACCTTCGCGTACTGGCGCTACTTCTGTAGATTTTTCAGTTGCTTTAATAGCACGTTCAAAATCATCTAAAACAGGTAAAAGAGAAACAACGATATCTTTACCAGCAGTTTGCAATAGCTCAACACGTTCTTTTTGTGTACGACGTTTGAAGTTGTCGAACTCAGCAAATAGACGCAGGTATTTATCATTCAATTCTGATACTTGCTGTAGTAATTTTTCTTCTACCGATAATTCTACGACAGGCTCGCTAACTTCATTCTCAGTTTGCTCTGCTGTATTTTCAACGTTGTCTTTAATGTTTTCCGTTGCTTCTTCAGCTGTATTATTTTCAACCACTGATTCTTCTTCCTTTTTCTTCTTATTAAACATGTGTACTCGTGTTTTTTGATTTTATACAAAAGTTTTGCCAATGCAAATAAAACAGCCATGCTGTCAGTTTTACGTCAAGTTCAACTAACAGAATGGCTGTAAATTAATTTTTTGTCAGAATGTGTTTATGCTATCTGCACATCTTCGTGCACTAATCCATTTTCGCATTTGATGATACGAGAAGGGAAGGTACGGATGATATGATAATCGTGTGTGGCCATTAAAACAGCAGTTCCGTTTTGGCTAATTTGCTTCAATAAAAGCACAATTTCTTCTGAAGTTTCTGGATCTAAGTTGCCTGTTGGCTCATCCGCTAAAATAATCTCCGGATTGTTTAACAAAGCTCTTGCAATTACAATACGTTGTTGCTCGCCACCAGACATTTCGTGCGGCATTTTCTTGATTTTAGAACGCAGGCCCACTTTTTCTAAAACATCTTTAATGCGCTCTGTAATTAGATTTTTGTCTTTCCAGCCCGTGGCTTTTAAAACAAATTCTAGGTTTTGCTCAATAGTTCTATCACCTAATAACTGAAAATCTTGGAAAACAATCCCAAGCTTTCTTCTCAAATAAGGAACTTCCTTTTCAGCAAGCGTTTTCAAATTGAAATTAGCTACACTTCCTTCACCATTGCCGATGTGTAAATCGCCATAAATGATTTTTAATAAACTACTCTTTCCCGAACCAGTTGCTCCAATTAGAAACACAAATTCACCTTTAGCAACATTAAGTTTTACGTTAGATAGCACTAAGTGTTTCTGCTGAAAAACATCAACATTGTTTAAGGTAATAACGCTCTCAACGTTCTCTGCGTAATCTGCCATTTTAAATATCTAATTTAGTTACCTGTCCAAAAGGCAACTCGTTAATAAAACTCATTATTTTTTCCTGCTTATCCGCAAAGCCCAATTTTTCTAAAGATTTATCAGGTCTGTCTACCCTGAAATAAGCCAATAAAGTGAATTTTTCGTCTCTTAGTTGTACGTAATCGGGTATTTTGGCAATGCCTTTAACTTTGATGATATACATTCCTTCAAAAGTAAGAAGTAAAAAATGAAAAGTGAAAAGTAAAAAGCGAAAGTGGTCAGGTATCAGTTAACCAGTTTAAACGCTTAATCAGTTAACCCAGTTAAAAAATCAATGGTATTCACGTTATCTGCGTAGTCCCAAAGTTTAGGATGTTGGCTTTGTCCAAATTGAAGCATTTGCAGATCTTTATCTGATAGGTTGCCCACAACACATTGAATTTGTTCTTCTTGTTGTCTTAGTTTGTCTATTACCTCGTCTACATTTTCATAAGTTTCGTAATAAAGCACAGCCAAAGGCGATGATAAGCCTTCATCTTCTTTTAAAAGTAGAAACCCATTGTCGTAGTGCGCTTGTAAATTTACCAGATAAATAGACTTGTTATAGTCGTAATTGTTATTGTATTTAAAATGATTGATGATGTCTTGGTATTGTTCCAAAGGCTCAAAAAAATTCTTGATTTCGTAATCTTTTGGGATATAGATTTTGGAAATGCTACGACAGCCCATACCGAAATAATCTAAAATATCATGGCCTAATTCTGCAATTTCCACTTCGCTTTCTTTGCCTGTTAATACCGCTACACTATTTCTGTTTTTACGAATGATATTGGGAACTTTTCCGAAATAATATTCGAAATATCTTGATGTATTGTTACTTCCAGTTGCAATTACAGCATCGAAACCTTTCAATTGTTCTGCATAAATGATGTGGTTTTTCAGTTCGGGTAAAATCTCACACAATTGATTTAGCAAAAAAGGCAGAAGTTTATTGTCAGATGAAGATAATTTAATTTGAGCAATATTTCCTGTTGCTAATACGCACATTACATCGTGAAAGCCAACCAAAGGAATGTTGCCAGCTAAGATTAACCCCACTTTTTTAGGTGCTGTTGTAACTTCAATATTTTCAAACCATTGTTCTAAATCGGCCTCGTTTAGCATTTCAGCTAAGGATTTTACCGATTTGTTTACTTCGTCTTCTGTGAACCAAGCATTTGAATTTCTAGCAGAGTAAATAGCAGAATTGAAAGCTTCATCTGGTTGATTTAAATATTTGCCTAGTTGTTTAAAAGCAAAAATTAGCTGTTCTTTACGAAGTGAAGACATATTTAGAACTATTATAAATGGATTATGTATTATATTTGCGACGCAAAGGTAAACTTCGCATTTAGATTTAGACGAAAAGATGGCAATTAAAATAACAGACGAATGTATAAACTGTGGGGCATGTGAGCCTGAATGCCCTAATAATGCAATTTATGATGCTGGTACCGCTTGGAGGTTTTCTGATGGTACTGCTTTAGACGGCATTATTGATTTTGGAGGTAATGAAGTAGATGCGGGAGCTGCGCAGGATGCGGTTTCTGATGAAGTATATTATATTGTTTCTGATAAGTGTACAGAGTGTAAGGGTTTCCATGATGAGCCTCAATGTGCTGCTGTTTGCCCAGTGGATTGCTGTGTAGACGACGAAGATGTTCGCGAAACAGAAGATGAATTATTAACTAAGAAAGCTTGGTTGCACCAAGAGGGATAATCTTTTGAAGTAAAAAGCCAAAAGTTTATAAGTATACAGTAGGATATTATAAGTTAAAGGAGATGCAGTAATGTATCTCCTTTTTCGTTTGTCATTGTGTATACTCACTCACTGTTTTAGATTCGGCACTCTCTCCTACATCAAACAATGGATGTCCTCAATTCCCCTCTTCTAGAATGCTGCCCAAAGGGCGGGGTGTTTAGTTATGGCAATAAAAAAGGCCAACCTTTAGGCTGACCTTTCAAAGAATATGGTTTAGTTTATTTAAAGACCTACTACTGCGTCGTAGGTTGATACAACTTTTACCGTTAAGTTTTTGTCTGTGGCTGAACGGACTTTTGATTTTAAAGTATAATTTAAGGTTCCACTAGATAAAAGATCTTTTAAGTCTACTGAATTATTAACCGTAAAGTTAATTTTATCAATTTTAGTAGTTGAAGAACTAGAATAAGTTGCTGTGAACGGAGTTTTTCCAGTTGCTTCTATTACAGCTGCTATCTCATTTAAGTTCGCAAAACTGTTGTTAGCATCTGCGCCAGCGGTGATTTCAGCAGTTAACGTTTTTATTTTTAGAGACTTTAGATTTTTTAAACTAAATGATGGTGCTTCTTTCTTGATTAGAGCATCCAAATCTGCAGTTATTATTTGAGAGTTTAGTACTACTACAGCGTCTGAAGTAGCTTTAGGTGTAACTGTAAATGTAACATCTGCACCGGTTAGTGTAATGTTTTGATCTGTCGCATCTTTGATCTTATTACAAGAAGATCCTACTACTGCAAAGCCAATAACTAATAGCGCTAATAATTTCTTTTTCATTGTTAATTTCTTAATTAGAATTTTTTATTTTTTATAAAGGTAAAAAACTTGTTGCAAAACAAAAATTTATTTTACTTAGCTGCTTGATAATATTATAGTTATCTCCTTTTAGTGGCTCTTGGATTGCCTGTTTTGGGTTAACGTAGATCCTGTGCTAGCGCCCACTACCATTGCAATAGCCATCCATTCGTAAACAGATAAATATTCATTTAAAAAAAGCAAGCCGCAAATTGCTGCTGCTGCAGGTTCTAGGCTCATTAATATACTGAACGTTTTAGCAGGAATATGTTTTAATGCATTCATTTCTAAAGTGAACGGAATAGCGCTAGATAACAATGCAATAGCCAAACCCATAGCTAACAGTTTGGGTGTAGCTTCGAATATGTGAGCATCTACAAAAGCAAAAGGTAAAACCACGCAGCTGGCAACTAACATTCCGATACTTACTGCTTGTCCGCCATCCATTATTTTAGAAGCCTTGCTGCCCATGATAATGTAAAGTGCCCAAAATGCACCCGCAAGTAATGATAAACAAGCTCCGATCAGATCAATATTACTTTTGTCGCTCCAAGGCGCAATTAATGCAATGCCTATGGCAGCCATTAAAGCCCATATTAAATCAGTAGCTTTTTTTGAAGTAGAAATAGCAAGTATCAATGGCCCTATAAATTCTAAAGTAACGGCCAAGCCTAATGGTATACGAGAAAGAGAAAGGTAAAAGCTCAAATTCATAGCACCTAACGATAAGCCATACAAACCAACTATTTTCCACTGTTTAATGGATATTTTTCTGAGGTTAGGACGGTAAGCCAGTAGTAAAATTATCGCCGAAAGACCAATACGTAAAGTTACTGTAGCTGTTGCACCTAATAAAGGAAACATCCCTTTGGCAATAGCTGCTCCTCCTTGTACGCTCACTATGGCTAATAGTACCGCAGGAATAGGTGGGATGTTTTTGATCTTCATTAGGCTGATTTTTTGCAAATCTAGCTTTTTGGTGTGGATTTAGTACTTAGTTTTTGTTAGTTGCTAACATTAAAACCATATATCCGACTAAGCTGTATAAACTATACGTGATTTACAATTTAGTTAATCGGATTTTACTTGTTATTCACTTATTCATTGAGCGAGTGAGCAGCGAGTAAAGAATGTGTTAAACTTGAGCAATTGGCAAAGGATTACCATGCCAGTTGAATATGATTAGGTATGGCAAAAACTGATCACTTTTTGCTGATATGGATGCTAAAATAATTCACGCCACCTTTTACCACCTATCTTGGGCCAGTAGCAATGTCCTTAATTACTTAGGTTAGACCAATAAAAATATACGAATGGTTTGGTGGTTTTGTTATTTTTGTCAATAAATTGAATAAAATACTTTCTAAGACATGAGTAAAACACAATATTGGTTGGTAAAGAGCGAGCCTTTTAAATACAGTTGGGATAAATTTAACGAAGATGGTCGTACTTTTTGGGATGGTGTGCGTAATTACCAAGCTCGCAATAACCTAAAAGCGATGAAAGAAGGCGATTTAGTGCTTTTTTATCATAGTAATGAAGGGAAGAACGTGGTTGGTGTGGCCAAGGTTGTAAAAGAGTTTTATCAAGATCCAACTACTCCAGATCCAAATTGGGTAGTGGTAGATTTGGTACCTGTAGAAGCTTTAAAAAATCCAGTTACATTGGAGCAAATTAAGGCTGAAGAAAGTCTGCAAGATATTTCTTTGGTACGTCAAGGCCGCTTATCAGTCATGCCATTGAAAGCTACTGAGTTCGACAAGATTTTGGAAATGGGTAGTTAAATCCAATCAGTAGATGAAGTTTTTCTTACTACTAATTTGTTTCTGCTGCATATCGTTGTGCTGTATTGCGCAAAGTTATAACAGCGATTATGAAGTGAAAGTGGTATGTTATCGATACAAAACTACTAAAGGACAACTTAAAAAAGTTACTCCAGAAGGTATCGGTATTGAAGATTATAAAGGAAATTATATCATTTACAGGACATCAGATATTGTTAAGCTTAAAATTAAAAGGAGAGGTTTAACGCTTGGTAGAGCTGTTTCTTCAGGAACATTGCTTGGTTTGGGTATTGGTGCCGGGCTTTGGTCTCTGGATGAAAATGGTGAGAATGCAGGTGATATGGCTAAACTTACGGTAGTACTTACTGCCAGTGGTGCAGTTATAGGTACGGCAGTTGGCGGAATTGCCGAGCTATCGCACAGAAAGCTAACTTTAAGCGTAAATGGAAATCAAGATTATTTCAAAAATAACTATAAACGATTAGAAAAGTACGTTAATTATGCGCCTGAAACATTGCATGTAAATAATTAATGAACTTCTTCAATAACGCCTTGTTTCCTGCTAGACATCAATCCTATACTCATAATTATACTGGAGCCTAACACCACCATAAACAAAAAAGGTGTTCCAATTTCTACCAATTTCATGTGCTGTGGCAAATTATAGTACAATAAAATGCTTATCAATCCTCTAGGCGTCACAAATCCCTCTGGAAAAACATGTTCTTTCTTGAAAAAATATAGATAGGCGAACCTAATAACGTAGATACTGGCCAATATAATTAGTCCGTTAGCTATAGTATTAAAATCATTCAACTGGTAGATATTCATGGTAAAACCAAATATCACAAAGAAAAATGTTCTGATGATGAATGCTGTTTCGGCAGATAATTGGTGCAGCTGGACAAGGTCGTTAGATAGATTTTTATAGATAAATACAGACCTAAACCAAACATGTTTAATGGTATCGGCATTGTTCAGAAATAAACCAAAAGATAAAATCAAAACCAAAGCAGACAAATGAAAAGATTGGCTGATGGCGTAAACCATAATCAGAATAGAGATAATCAAAAAGAACTTGATATGATGCTTAAGCTTGCCCATTAAATAGAGCAACGTGATGCAGGCAACAACAGATAGGAGTAGTATCAATACCGTATTAACCGCTAATTCTCCAAAAGAACCAATGGTAATATGTTGATTTGATACCGCAAAATTAAGTAGAATGATGCCTAAGATATCAGAAAAAGAACTTTCATAGATGATAAATTCTTTGCTTTTTTTATTGATGTTGGCCACAGAAGGGATGGCTATGGCAGAACTGATTACGCTGAAAGGTATGGCATTTACGAAACATAGATATAGTTCTTTGCCCGTAATTTGATAGATAATAAATGTGATAATAGCTACTGTGGCAATTAAAATAAGCAGCGCTGATAGAAATGCGCCTTTAATTACCTTGTTTTTATCTTTCGCATATTTTAGCTCTAGCGAGCCTTCAAAAACAATCAGAATTAAGCCGACCGTACCTAAAGTGGGTAATATTTGAAGAAAATTATAAGTATGGATTTGAAATTTGTCAACCAAAATCCTAAGGCCAATACCTAGCATCAGCAATAAAAGCACCGATGGTAGTTTAGTTTTGCTAGCCACCAAATCAAATAGATAGGAGAAGATAACTAGCGTACTTAAAATAATGAGTACGGTATAGGTAGTCATATTTTTCTATTTAGTATTACTTTCGCTTTTAGCGAACAAAGCTATCAGTTCAGTCGCATCTCCTGCAGCCATTTTTCCGGCTAAAACTAATCGTAATTGTCTGCGGCGTAAGGCTCCTTCATAAAGTTCAGTTTCTTCTTCAGTTTCTGGTTGAAGTACCGGAACGTGTTTAGTACCAGTTTGGTCTACTGCAACAAAAGTATAATAGGCTTCGTTAGATTTTACTCTGTTAGCTGAAGGTACGTTTTCTGCCCAAACATCTAACCTAACTTCTACCGAAGTGTTAAAAGAGCGGGTAACTTTGGCTTCGATGGTTACTACATCACCAAGCTTAATAGGTTGTTTAAACGAAACATTATCTACAGAAGCCGTTACCACAATGCTATTACAATGTTTCTGTGCAGAAATTGCAGCAGCTATATCCATCCAGTGCAATAACCTGCCACCCATTAGGTTGTTTAATGTATTGGTGTCATTGGGTAAAACCAGCTCATTCATTATCGTGAACGAGTTACTTGGACTTTTAACGTTTAAACTCATGCAGCTAAATTAATTAAATAAAGCAACTCGTGGTGTTAATTTAATGTAAAAGGTATTGGTGAGCGGGTTACTGTGTTTCCTTTGTTGAGATACTATCTTGAGCAAAAGCTTAGTAGTTAGTTGTTTTTAGCTATCAAAACATGAGCTAGGTGATGGTTGCAATGCCAAGCGTAAATACCAATATTTTGTTTCAGCGAAATAAGCTCGTTATTTTCTGGGTGTATAAACTGTCTTTCAAGATCTGCTTCTGTAAGGCTTTCTAGTAACGCAGTCCATCTTTCATGAATGCCCTCCAGTATTTTTATGGAACTTGCTATCGGTAATTTGGCGTCTGGTAATTCAGCCCACAAATCTTCAGCATAAGGTTTGATTACAGGTTTATCTTCTGTTAAAGCAAGTTTAAATCTAGTAAAACTGTTTAGGTGACTATCAGCACAATGATGTACAACTTGCCTTATTGTCCAGCCATCAGGCTTGTATTGCTTTTCTAACTGTACTTCGTTTAGGTCTTCAGTAGCAGATAGCAATCGTTCAGGAAAACTTTTGATTACCTCAATCCAACTTTTAATATGTTCGTTTGTAATTACATTTGGGGTATTGAATTTCCCTATCGGAAACTTTAGGTTTTCAATATCGCTCATTACCAATTATCGTTTTACGCTATTGATGTTGGTAAAGCCCACTAAATCGTCATATCTAGCGCCAGGTCTGCGGTAGTAAGCTAATACTTGATAACTATTTTCCGTTTCGAAGAAAGAACCCTCAAAAACAGTATCATTAAACTTGCCGTTTTCATCAACCCAAACATATTTAAAATCGTAAATACCTTGTTTTAGTTTGATGTTACCATAATATCTGCGCCTCGAAGATTCAAAAGTAAGTTTGTTTTCATCAGTTAATGCGTAATTGTTAAACCTGCCAAAAACATACACATTTCCTTTTGGAGTAGGAGGTTGGGACGCCAAAGTAAATAACATGTACGCATAATCGCTGTCTGTTGTGTTATCTCTTCCATCGGTGTTTCTGATGTAGAAATTACCGTTTTCATCAAACTGATTGCTGTATCTGTTGCTTCCGTTAGGCAAATCTATGGATAGAATTACATTTTGGGTACTGTCGCGATAAATATCAGCTACGTGTTCTGCCTTGTATCTAAAACTACGGGTGTCAAATTTTCTGAACTCGTTTCCACCATAAAAATGATTGGTATTGACGTCGTTATAAACCAATGTTCCAGGTTTTACAAAAGATGGTTTAATATTCACAATGGCAGTTTGCGGAATCATATTTTGCATCACCACCGCTTTAACCTCTAAGTAAGGATTGTTGATGGGTGTTTGATGAAATAGGCTGAAATTGATTTTTTGCTTCGAATTTCTATCTGCCACTTCTGTAGCTGGTACCACCTCTGCACCTATATTGATGGTATTGTTCAGTACGTGAAAACGTTGGGTAATCACTACTTTATTTGGGTCGTTATCTTCGTAAATCTTTAAAATGTAATTGCCGCCAATCTTAACTCTCATTTGATCGTTGGGGAAATTCATTTGGTAATGAGTGAACTTTACTAGCGTATTGAAAGAATAGCGGTAATTGAACAGAATGTCCTGTTGTACACCTTCTAAGTAATCTAAGATGTTAATTCGAGACGATTTCCAATCCCACGTGCAATGCTCAACCACATAAGTGAAGTTCTTTTGTCCACCACGTAAATCGTCGAAGGCAAAGGTTAAGGTTTCAGAGCTTTTAAGGTTAATTACAGGGAAAGATTGCTCTTTACTAGTGTTGTAGCACTCCACCGTTTTGATGTAATCTTTATAGACTTTATTTTGATATTCGCTCTGCGCTTTGGCACTAGATAGATATAGAAAAGATAATAGGCAAATGATTAATCTGTATTTCATTTTATAAATATATCAAATTAACGAAAATACACGATGATTAGTGTTTTGATTTTTGCCACAGATGCACAGATTTGTTTTTGATTTAATTTTTTAGTTATCTGTAATTTGTATGCGGTTTGGAGCTAATGCTAAACTGATGCTGACCTGGAGTGAAGCGGAAAGCTACGAAGTAAAATAAATTCAGCATGACGGAACAAAAATATGCGTCACCCTGAATTTATTTCAGGGTCTGTTAGATGTTTAAATTAACTTGATATCTAGACTTATTTTAATGAATAACGAGACAAACTCTAATCGGCAGCTTTCGTAAAAGCATCCATAATTTTCATAGTTTCTAGAGCATCCTCAGCAGCGCAAGGATTTTCACCTTCGCCTCTAAAGTAAGCAACTACTTGTTCAATCATTGGCTGTTCCACATGTTGCAAAGCTTCGAAGTTTATAGTTTCTTCTTTTCCTTCTATGTTGATTTTAATGTATTGTCCAAAGACAGAGAAAGTAATTTTACCTTTTGAACCGATGATATCGCAACTGTCTGCCTGCTCACTTTTAGGAGCAGAGAAACACCATAAACCATTAAACACTATATTGTTTTTAAACTGGATATGTCCGGTAACTAAATCTGCTACTGGTGCGGTAGCTTCTTGTTTGCTCGCTAAACCATGAAAATGTATTGCTTCGCCAAAATAGTACAACATTAAATCCAACTGGTGTGGTGCTAAATCATGAAATAAACCACCACCAGAAATTTCAGGATTAATTCTCCAGTTTTCTTCTGAATTAGCAATGATATCGCTAGCTGCGGGCTGAAGCATTTTTAAGTCAACGAAACGTACTTCGCCAATTGTTTTTTCTTCCAGTAACGATTTTATTTTTAAGAACAGCGGTTGCGCTCTGCGGTAATGGGCAACTACCAATTTTACACCATGTTCTTTTGAAGCATCAGCCATTCGTTGTGCTGCGGCACTGTTCAATGCCATAGGTTTTTCTACATAAACTGGCTTTCCTGCAGCCAAAGCCGCAATGGTGTATTCTTCGTGTTGTAGGGGAGGCGTAGCAATGTAAATGGCGTTTACCTCAGGGTCGTTAATTAAATCGGAAGCATTGCTGTACCATTTCGGCACGCTGTGTCTCTTGGCATAGTCTTCTGCTTTCGCTGCATCTCTACGCATTACAGCTACCAGCTGCGAATTAGCTATTTTGTTAAATGCAGGTCCGCTTTTAACCTCAGTAACATCGCCACAGCCAATAATTCCCCATTTAATTTCGTTCATGATTTTTTGCTTTACCGTAAATAGTCCGTCATTGCGAGCTTTGCGAAGTAATCTCTCTATAATAGAAACTTTTCTTTCGCATTAAGATTGCTTCGTGCCTCGCAATGACGACAAAATTACTTCCTTCGCTGTTCGGGATTTGCAATCCCGATTTAGCTATCCATGGATTTAAAATCCATACTTATGAAGGTACGGGATTGCAAATCCCGACCAACAAAAAAGATTGCCAAGTCGCCGCTCTCTCCGACAAATCGGAGTAAACTCTCGCAATGACGACAAAGGACCTGCAAAGTTTACCCTTCCAACTCCATAATCTCAGCTGCCAGCTCTTCCCAAGTATTTTGAGCAGCATCTAATAATGCTTTCTCCGATAAATATTTTTTATTGGTTTCATCCAGCTTTTGCTGATTACTAAAAACTTCTTCTTTTGCCAGTTCGGCTTCACGGTCTTTAACACTTTGTTCAAAAGCAGCAATTTCTTCTTCCACTTTTTTAAGCCTGTCATTCAGCTTTTTTAGTTGCTGTTGCACATTTGCGGTAACTGGTTCTTTAACCACAGGTTTTTTCTCTTCCTGTTTTACCGGAATTGCTTTTGGTACAGGTTTAACTCTTTTTGCATCCCATTCTTCAAATTCGGCATAAGTGCCAGGATATTCCTTGATCTTCTCTTCCTCAATAAACCAAATTTTGTTGGCTACGTTATCTAGGAAATATCTATCGTGAGAAACAGAGATAAAAGTACCTTCATACTGTTGTAAAGCCTGTATTAAAATATTTACCGATTGGATATCCAAGTGGTTGGTAGGCTCATCCAGAATTAAGAAATTACTGTCTGTAGTTAACGATTTTGCCAATGCAACTCTAGATTTTTCACCACCCGATAGTACTTTGATTTTCTTGAAAACATCATCGCCAGTAAATAGGAAACAACCCAAAATGCCACGTAATTCTGTATCGGTATGTTTAGGTGCAAAAGCTTGTAACTCCTCTAATATAGAATTGCCCAAATGCAACGATTCTAACTGATGTTGCGCAAAAAAAGTAGTAGACACATTATGTCCAGTTTCGCACATTCCATCAAATTTTTCTGCACCAGCAATAATACGTAACAAGGTAGATTTACCTTTACCATTGGCACCAATCAAAGCAATTTTGTCGCCCTTTTCAATTATCGCTTCGGCATTGTGTAAGATATCGATGTTAGGATAGCTTTTATAAGCATTTTCTATGCGTATCACATGTCGACCAGAAGGCTTCGAAAATTTGAAGCTAAAGTTCACCGTTGGGTTGTCGTCATCGACATCTTCTACACGCTCCATTTTATCTAAAGCTTTCATACGAGATTGAGCCATTTTAGCTTTACTCGCCTTCGCTTTAAAACGCTCAATTAAACGCTCTTCTTGCTTAATTTTAGCCTGCTGATTTTTAAATTCACCTTTTTGTATCTCCCCACGTAAAGCCTTTTCTTCTAGATAAAAAGTATAATTTCCTGCATAAGAATTTAACTTTCCTTTACGAGATTCAACCGTTTTATTGACAATCTTATCTAAGAAGTATCTATCGTGAGAAACAATTACAATAGCACCTTCAAAGCTGCCTAGATAGGTCTCTAGCCACTTAATGGAGGGTAAATCCATGTGGTTGGTAGGCTCATCCAGTAATAGGATATCTGGAGTTTGTAAAAGAATTTTAGCCAGCATTACACGCATTCTCCAACCTCCAGAAAAGGTGTTTAAAGGGCGAGATTGATCGGCGGTGCTAAAACCTAAACCCGCTAAAATTTCGTTCGCACGGTATTCGATGTTGTAGCCATCTAAAGCTTCAAACTCTTGTTGCTTATCGCTTAATTTATTTAAAACTTCTTCACTGTAATCTGTCTCAATTTTCTTTAACAGTTCCTCAATTTCCTCATGAAGCTGATTTTGGCGTTCAAAAGCCTCCATGGCCACCTCTAAAATTGGGAGATGCGAATCGTAGGATAACAAATCTTGGTTGAGGTATCCAATTTTTAAATCCTTTGCCATCGAAATACTTCCTCCAGAAGGAGCGTATTCGCCAACAATTATTTTAAGTAAAGTAGACTTCCCTGTACCGTTAGCACCAATTAGGCCAATTTTATCACCGGGTTTAATGTGCCAGTCGGCCTCATCGTATAAGGCCCTAGAGCCAATCAAAAAACTAAGGTTATTAATAGAAATCATTGTGGCGCAAAGATAGCAATAGTCCCGATAACTATCGGGATACGATAAGTAATTAAATTAAGGTTAAGCAAAGTGAATTAATATTTAGAAAAGCAGTGACAGTAGTGCTGTTATTGTTAGTCCCGCTTTTTGTTTTAATCTTTTTGTATGCTGTTGTCGTCATTTCGAACGCAGAGAGAAATCTAGCGCTTAGTTTGCATCTAGTTAGATTTCTCCTCGTTCCTCGTCGAAATGACGCTCCAAAAAGTATTTTCACGTCAATCGGGTTTAGGGAACTTAAAACTGTGGGGTAACTTTGTCAATCTTAATGTGCAATATCTCTAAAGATTGACAAAGTTTGAATAAGGCTACTCTGGAAAATCCACTTTAAAGCCAATTCCACGAACTGAATCAAACTTTATGCGCTCATCTTCCTTAAAATACTTGCGCAATCTGGTCATGAAAACATCCAGACTTCTGCCTAAGAAATAATCGTTTTCGCCCCAAAGTTTTTCTAAAATTTCTTTACGGTTCACTACTTTATGATTGTTTTGGCTTAACAAAATCAGTAGCTCGGTTTCCTTTTCGGTGATAGTATAGGATTTGTCCTTAAACACAATTTGATATTGCGATGGTAAAAAGCTGTAATTTCCAATAGAAATCGATTGTGTCAATTCACTTTTTTGTTCCCTTTTTAAAATGTTTTTCACCCTCAACAACAATTCTTCAGGTTCGCAAGGTTTAGCAATGTAATCATCAGCACCTAGTTTCAATCCTAAAATCCGATCAATGCTTTGCGCTTTGGCGGTTAGAAATAGAAAAGGAATTTTGGTTTGTTCGCTAATGGCTTTGGATAAATCGAAACCATTCATTTCTGGCATCATCACATCTATAATTGCCAACTGAATGTTGTCTAATTTGGCTAAGTTCTGTAGCGCTTCAAGCGGATTGGAGAACCAAGTAACCGCAAAGCCCGAAAACTCTAGGTACTGCTTTAAGACCAGTCCCAAATCAAGGTCATCTTCAACTAACAAAATGTGGTTAGGCATTCGCTAAAGTGATTTTAAAAGTTACACCATTTACTGTATTTGAAGATACTTTTACGCTTCCGCTGTATTTATCCACCATCTGTTTAACGATATGCAAACCCAAACCTAAGCCATTAATTTGCAAGTTTTCGGGCCTGCTCACGCGATAGTATTTGTCAAAAATATAAGGTTGGGCTTCTTCGGGTATGCCAATGCCATCATCCGTTATTTCGATAAGAACTTGTTTGCCAAAAACCAACCGTATTTTTACTTCGCTTGCTTTATATTTTATTGAATTTTCAATCAAATTATCTAATATCTGCTCAAAATCTTGCTTCAATAAGCTTTGGTTGTTCTGATATTCAATTGTTATATCCAGTTTAATGGGTTCAAATCGTTTGGTAATCGCAGCAATGTAAGCTTCAATATCATCTTTTAGGAGAAGCCCACTATCGGTAGAGGTATTGTGAATGGAAGAGACCACTTTCTCCAATCGTTGAATTTGTCTTTCTAACAGTTGCTTCGTCTCATTAGCCGGTGTGCTAGCTAAAGTGAATTTCAGCGTAGTTAAGGGCGTGTTTAACTCGTGAGCAATAGAATCTATGGAAGTATAAAGTTGAGCTACTTTGAGCTGCTGTAGTTTTAGGTTTTTTAACGTTCGCCAAAAAAGATAAGTAAGCAAAAGAATAATTGATAAACTAACCAATGATAAGGGTAGGATTTTCTTAAAAATAAGATAATTGATATTTAGCAATTCAGCTGATACCCTTGATTTAATGATGTAATGGTAATGCTCATCAACCTTGAGCTCTGTATCTCTTTCCGAAAAATTAGAATTCCACTTACCTTCGTTAAACACGAAGCCAGCACTTATTGGTGCCTTGGTTTTAAATAATATTAAGGGAGATTTGAGTGGTAGAAGTTCTTTTTTCTTGGTTCCATCAAATATGGAGTATATTTCGCTCTTTAAAGCAATCTTGAAATTGGTGTGGATGGTTTCTTTAGCTAGAATAGAGTCAACCTGCGATTCATAAAAGTTTTTGAAGTTGTACCACTGCTTCTTTTCGTTAATCTTCTGGTTCATGAACTTTCCATTAGCAGACAATTTCTTCAAGCTCATAATCAGTGAGTCTTCACTAGATTCTTTCTCGTATTTTTCTAACTGCTCTAATACGTCGCTAGCTATTAATTGTACCTTTTTGTTCAACTCTTTTTTTTCCAATAAGTAAGAATTGTAGAGGTAATAGCTTTGCAATGCAATAAGCACAAAAAAGCTAAGTACAAAAAGCAAGGTGGTGCTAATTCTTTTATTCATTATTCAAAAATACAAAGCTAAATCAGTTCTTCACAACGTTAACGCTCCATTAACACTTCATTAACTAAGCTTCTGCCATTTTCGCAACAGTTTTGCAGAAAAATAAATTAAACATATGAAGTTTTACATCGCTTTATTTTTGTGCCTGCCTCTTTTTGCTTGGGCTCAAAAAGAAGATTCTACCCAAAAAACCTTAAAAAAAGATACCACAATTGTACTGGATGCCGTTAGCGTAAACTATAAAAAACCAATGCTGAAACGCAAAGCGGATAGGTTAGAATTCAATATCGACCAAACACCGTTACAAAATTTGAACGGTTGGGACATTTTGAAAAACACACCGAACGTAGTAGTAAAGAATGATGAACTTTCTGTTCGTGGAAGTACGCAGATTTTGGTAACCATTAACGATAAAAAGATTTTGATGAGCCAAGAGCAGCTGAAGCAGTTCCTAGAAAACACAGAAGGAAGTAGCATTAATTCGGTAGAAGTGATTACCAATCCACCAGCGAAATATGAAGCCCAAGGTGGTGCCGTAATCAATATCAAGATGAAGCAAAATAAGCTTGCTGGTTACAAAGGAAGGTTGTCGGGGCGTTACCATCAATCTATTTACGCAAAGGGTAGGATAGGTTTGATGCAGTCTTTCAATACCGATAAATGGCAATTGAGCGGCGATTATAACTTTGTGTCTGGAAATTATGTGCGTAAGAATTTAGATGTGGTGACCTTTGCCGATGACCAGACCCGTTGGGAGAGCGACATGGTTAGAAAAACGCAGTCTCATGCGCAACATTCGTACAATTTCTCAGCGCAATATGCCATAGATACGCTCCAAAACATCCAGTTTGGTTTTGATGGGAATTACAATCCAGCGTCCATTGGGAATTATAATGTGCCCACCAATATCTACAACACCGCTAACAATGCTTTAGAATCCAACTACCAAACTTTAAATGATAGAAGACAACGTTACGGCAGATTTAATGCCTATTTAGCTTACGACAAGAAGTTTGGTGCGCATAACCTAACGTGGTCCAATAATTACAGCACCAATCATCATCGCGAAAATCAGGAAGTGGCTACTTATTTTCGTTTTATTAACGAACCAGAACGTTACAATCGCTTTGCCAACCATAGTTTACAGCTGATTGATTTATATGCGTCGCAATTAGATTATCGGTTAAACCAAAAGAAATTGACTTTTGAAAGTGGTTTGAAATATAGCTTCGTAAGCAATCAAAACGATTTGAGTTTTTTCGATGGCAATCAGCAAAATTTAGTACTAGACCCTAATAGGAGCAATTTGTTTAAATACAGAGAGAAAATTTTTGCTGCCTATGCTTCTGTTAACTATCAGTGGGAAAAGTGGGAAGCTAAAGCTGGTCTACGTACCGAAACTACCTTAATTCAAACGGTTTCCAATCAGCCTTTTGTAGAGAACAAAAACACCCGAACCAATTTGTTTCCTACTCTGTATTTGATGCACAATATTGGTAAAGACCAGCAGCTCGGTTTTTCTTATGGCAAGAGAATCAACCGACCTAATTACGATTTCCTTAACCCCTCAAAATCGTACTACAATTTCTATTCTTACTTTCAAGGCGATGCCAATTTGAAGTCAACTATTATTCACAATTTGAGTACGACTTACACTTTGAAAGATTGGAATTTCGAAATCTATTATAGCCACAGGATCAATCCATCGATGGAAATTTCTGTTCAAAATCCAGCAACTTTTGAGACCGTTTACAACTACACCAACATCGAAAAGAGCAATAATTTTGGGGCTAACTTTTCTAAGGGCTTTTCACTTAGCGAGAAATGGAAAGTTAATTTATATGCAATGGGCGAATATAACGACGATTATTTTATAGGTGTGGACAAGGTTTTGTACAAGAACAAAAATTTCTTCTACTATGGTAATATCTCCACTCAAATTACCTTAGACAAAGCAAAAACTTGGGATTTGAATCTGTTGTATGTTTACAATTCGAAGTCGATACAGGGTTCGTTCAATATCACTTCGTCACAGAATACCAATGTGGTGTTGAATAAGAAAATGTTTGACAAGAAATTTGAAATTGGCTTAGTCGTTAACGATATTTTTAAAACTGATAATAGTATTGTTTCTGCGAAGTACGCTAACCAAAATCAATATTTTACCGATTATCGAGATACACAATATTTTATGATTAACCTCAAATATAACTTCGGAAACCAGAAAGTGAAAGACGCTAAAGCAAGAGCAAAAACCGACGAACAAAATAGGATGTAGATATTTTAGAAAAGCAGGGACTGATGCTACTATTCAGGTCAGCCCCGCTTTTCATTACAATCTTTTGCCATGTTCTTCATTGCGAAGAACGAAGCAATCTCTGGCAAAAGTATTTCCATTACAATCGGGTTTGAGAACTTAAAACTATGCTAAACTTTGCGTTCTTTGCGAAAACTTCCAAAATCTTTGCGGTGATATTTTAACGCAAAGAAACATAAGAGTTGCGCAAAGAACGCAAAGACTTAAGAAATACATGCCAGATAATATTTGAAAGTAAATCCGTAGGATTTTAATATTTATAGCATGAAAGCAAGGGTCAATCATATGACCCCGAAGGTGTCTAACAGGCAAACGTTTTATTTTCTCACTCGTCCGTCATTTCGAACGTAGAGAGAAATCTAGCTAATAGCTTAACCCAATAGTTAGATTTCTCCTCATTCTTCGTCGAAATGACGAGATAGGTTGTGAATTTAAAACAAAACTACTTGCTATCCGCGTCTTCTGTTTCTTCCAGTTTACCTTCTTTATTGCGCTTCAGTTTAATAATCGGTTTTTCTTGCGTACCCGTAACACTCAACGGAATACCAAACAAACCAAATGGAGGCAAACCCAATCTGCCTTTTAAATTCAAACGACCATCCAAACTTACTTCGCCTTCAAATCGTGGTCTAAAACCAGCAATCTTCATTTTGGTGCGCTCAATAGTCATGATGTTATTTTTGATGGAAGTCTTAACCACTACATCTTTCAAATTTGGGTTGGTTAAGCTATCTCTTTTAGTTTCCTTACTTACCGCGTTCATCATCTTGAAACCGGCCAATTTCACATCTTTTAAAGTCAAAGCACCGCTACCTTTTACTGATGGCAAAACAGGAAACATTTCATCATTTAAACGACCAGTTAATTGATAATCTAAACCAACAATGCCTTTTACTTTCGAAGCCGAAGTTGCCATTTCCCTAAATAACTTGATTTCTTTATAAGCTTTGGCAATATCAAATTCTTTTGCGTTTAATTTAAAATCAAAGTTGGCAGATTTGGGGCTAGTACTTTGGTAACTTGCATCCATCACCACTTTTGCGCCAATCAAATCAAATCCGGTTTCCGAAAGTATGAGCTTGCCATTGTTGATGACCATTTTACCTTTTGCATTTTTAAGATTGAGCCCGTTGTACTCCACATCATTGGCATTTGCAGCAAAAGTTACGTTTAAATTAGAGGGAATGATGATGACGCCTTTAGCAGCTGCACTGCTAGTTGATGCCGTAGTATCACCAGCGTAAGCCATAAATTCGTCCGCTATAATTTTGTTGCTATGCAGTACAAAACTTCCGCTTAACTTCTCTCTTTCATCAAAAACAAAGTTCACGTAGTTGTTCAGGTTTCCATTCAATTTAAAATCCGAACCACCGTAAGAAGCATTAAATTCATCAAATTTTAAAGCTGAAGAAGTAAACGAAAATTTACCATTTTTAATGATAAAAGCATTCGGAAACATATCGGTAAGGATATTCAAATCCTTAATGCTCATAAACCCTTTGTTTTGTAAACGACCATATCTGCCTGCCATGGCATCGCTCTGTAAACCTTTAAAATTTACGTTGGTGTAAATCAAACCATGAACTTGATAGCCTGAAACGGCAAATAATTTGTAAAGTTTTCCAATATCTAAAGTTCCTCTTGAGGCAATGTCATAAGAGACATTTTCTAAATTGCTCACATTGGCTTTCAGCAAAAACGGCTGACCAGACATTTCAAAAGAAATAGGTTTGATGTTCAGTAAAGTACCTTTAAGACTACCGTTCTTATTGGTAATGGCAGCATCAATGTCAATTTTCTCCAAGGCTTCGCTAAAATGTGCCGTTTTAATGTAACCTCTGTCTAATTTAATTAAGGCGTTGGTAATAGGGAATAGTTTTTTCACTTTATCATAAGAGCCTTTGCTGGTTATATCAACAGCTAATTTGCCATTTAGCACCAAATCTTTAATAGGGTAGAAGTTCTTGATTTCAGCGAAATTGATTGCTGTTTTTAACCCTAAATCAACTGTGATGTTATTGATGGTTTGCAGTTTTAAATAACCTTTAATATAGTTCGACATCGCATTGATGTCTATATTTTGTATTTCTAGTTTGGTGTTTTTATAATCACCATTAACGTTGTTGCCTACAAAATCAAAGTTGATTTTATCAATCGGTGATGGCAGCGAAGCATATTTGAAATAACCGTTGGTCAGCTTAATTTTTGCATCGAAAGTTGGCACCGTAGCAATTACCGTATCTACTTGTCTCAATCCACTTTTAACCACTTTTTTGGCATATTTTCCATCCGCATATACGCTCATCACCAACCTGCCTTTAATATTTAAGCTATCCATGTTTACTACTTTCGCCCATTTTTCTAAATCGATGTTAGAACGGGTTTTGGTATAAATTTGAGGTTCTTTCAGTCCTTTGATTTTAGTAACCGAAGCCAGATAATCATTTCCGATATTAAAAAACAGACTGTCCATATTCAAATCCAAACTATCAGGATTTAGACTAGGGATTTTCGTTTGTAGGTTTAGAAACAGGTTTTTGATAGGCTCGGGCGCATTTGGATTGGTGATTTGTCCCTCTCGAATTTTCATATTGAAAGTCAAGCTTGGCATCGTATTGCTTTCTGCAATATACTTTCCAATTAGCGAAGCATCAATTTCTGCGTAGCCTTTTACTTTGGTTTTTTCTAACTTGTCAGCAATTTCAGCAGGTAATGCAGTAAAGATGTTCTGTAAATCTGTTTCCTTTGCCTGCGTTTTAAAATCCATGTCGTAACCATCTTTCAAGAAAGAAAAACGCCCTACAAATCGAATAGGTAAAGAGTTAATTTTGATATCATTTTCATCGAAAAGTAAATCCAAAGAGCTGGTGTTGATTTTGGTAATAAGTTTAGCATTTAGCTCTTTATGAAGTAAATAAGGTGTGCCAGCGTAATAAATGTCAGCGTCTTTAATAGAAAGTTTACTCTTTAAGTCGAAAATCGCTTTACTCAAATCTCCAGTTCCACTGTAATTCACACCTTTGGCATCAATTACCATTGGTATCGATTTGTCGTTATAAACCAAATCGCTGTTTTTGATGTAAATGCCTTCGATTTTTATGGCCGTGCTACCAGTATCTGTAGTTTTTTTACCATCGTCTTTGCTTTCATACACGTTGTAATTGGCATGACCTTGTTCATCTGAAAGGATATTGATTTTGGCATTGTCTAAATAAAATTCGTCTACTTTAATTTGGTTGCCGAATAAAGAGAACAAATTGATGCCCAGCGCCATCTGTTTGGCATAAATTAAAGTATCGTTTTTAAAAGGCTCGGAACCTTTCAATAAAAATTCGTCTAGGTTTAGGGTTAAGGATGGGAAATGTGTGAAAAATGAAATTCCAGTACCTTTAAAGCTAACTTCTCCCTTGATATTCTGGTTAATCGTTTTGGTGATTTGCTGATTAATCGTTTTTGGAATAAAAAACGGAATGATAAATAAAAGCGCTATCAATGAGGCAATACTGATGCCCAGAATTTTAAAAAACTTCTTCAAGATGGTAAGATTTAAATGGCGTTGGTGCAAAGATAGTTGTAAAAGCCATTTGTTTGGTGTTTGCTAACATTTTTTAACATAAAATAAGCAATAATTTGTTGTTAGATGTCGATTTTAACCACATAGAAACATAGAATAATTATGGTGATAGATTTTGATATTGAAAATCTTTATTTATATAACTAGAAGAGCCATGTTGCTATGTGGCTATAAAAATAATTTGTTTGATTAAAAACTATTGTGTTACTTTGTACTGTAATAAATAAAATTACAGAATGAACAACGGAAGATTTGCCATATCGCTACACATTTTAGTTTTACTAGATAAAGCTAAAGGAGAGTTACTTTCTTCTGATTATATGGCAGGGAGTATCAATATCAACCCTGTGCTAGTGAGAAAGGAACTAATTAACCTGCGTAACCAAGGTTTTGTGGTAAGTAAAGAAGGCAAAAATGGAGGTGCAACTTTGGCTAAGGCAGCTGCTAAAATCACCTTGGGGGCATTATACGAAAGTGTAAAATCTGCTCATTTGTTGGGTAGCCATAAAAATGATCCAAATCCACTTTGTGAAATAGGAAGAGATATTAATAAGCATTTAAACGCTTTGTACGATGATACTGAACGAAAACTAATTAGTCAACTTAATCAGCAAACACTTGCGGATTTTAGTGCTAGGTTTTCGAATTAATTTTTTTTGAATAAAACTGTAATAAAAATAGTTACAATAAATAGAGTGGTCAGGTACTAGGTGTCAGTAATCAGTTTAAAATAAATAAGTAAGGTGATAGTGACAGACAGATGGTAATACGTGCGCCTGACCACTAGTTACTGAAACCTAGAAATAAATAAACAATAACATTTAATCATTTAATAATTCACTCATTTAAAATTAGAAAATATGAAAATAGCAATCGCAGGAGCAACAGGTCAATTAGGTCGTGTTACCGTACAAAAATTAAAAGAAAAAACAGCAGCAGAAAACTTGGTAGCCTTAGTGCGTACGCCAGAAAAAGCTACAGATTTAGGAATAGAGGCAAGAGCTTTCGACTACACTAAGCCTGAAACTTTGGTTGAAGCTTTAAAAGGCGTAGATAAATTATTCTTGATTTCTGGAAATGAAATTGGTCAGCGTGAGATACAACATAAAAATGTAATTAATGCGGCTAAAGAAGCTGGAGTTAAAAGTGTAGTTTATACAAGTTTGTTAAATGCGGCAACTTCTGAAATGGCATTAGCACCTGAGCACGCAGCTACCGAAAAGGCGTTAATTGATTCGGGTATGAGCTATACGATTTTGCGTAACGGTTGGTACACTGAAAATTACGCTGGTTCTATTGCTGGTGCAATTCAGGCAGGTGGTTTTATTGGCAGTGCTGGCGATGGCAAAATTTCTTCGGCAACACGTGAAGATTTTGCTGAAGCAGCAGCTGTGGTTTTAACAACCGAAGGTCACGAAAATAAAATTTACGAATTAGGAGGTGATGAAGCTTACACTTTAAGTGATTTGGCTGCAGAAATTTCTAAACAAACAGGTAAGGATATTCCTTACAACAATTTGCCTGAGGCAGATTTTGCTGGTATTTTAGTTTCTGTTGGTTTGCCAGAAGGCTTTGCGAAAATATTAGCGGATAGTGATGCAAAAGCTTCAAAAGGTGCCTTGTATACGGAAGATAAAACCTTATCGAAATTAATTGGTCGTAAAACTACACCATTGGCTGAGGTGGTTAAGAATTTCATTTCTTAACAGTTTAGAACTAAATGCTAAAATGGGCCCAAGAACTTTTATGGTTCTTGGGCTCATTTGTTTTTAAATAGAAACTATACAAGAATTTAAGCTTTTTTAAATAAACCTCGTTTCGTAGATGCGTTTATTTGATACTAAAAGTTGAGCTCTGATTTATTTGCATAAAACTTGTACGCTAAAACCTTAGCGAAGCGGTTACATAGATACCGATAACCAGTTGAGCGTAGCAAAGGACTATATTTGCAATAGACTAATGTTGATGCATTCCTAAAAATAAATTAAGAAAATATAAATTTCCTTTTTTATTATCTTCGCATCATGTATCGTTTGGTAAAGCCTATATTCTTCAAGTTCGACCCTGAAAATGTTCATCATTTTGTGGTAAAACGCCTTAAATGGTTTAATGATGTTTTTCCTTTTGGAAAATCGGTGTTAAGAGGTAGTTATGATGTCAGCTTTAAAGGTTTAGAGCGTGAGGTTTTCGGACTGAAGTTCAAAAACCCAGTGGGCTTAGCCGCGGGGTTTGATAAAAATGGAGAGTATGTAGAAGCCTTGAGTAATTTAGGTTTTGGTTTTATTGAAGTAGGTACGGTTACACCTTTGCCACAGCCCGGTAACGATAAACCTAGGATGTTCCGCTTGCCAGAAGATGCCGCCTTGATTAACCGCATGGGTTTTAATAACAAAGGCGTGGATACGATGGCTGAGCGTTTACGTTTGTTGAAAGATAGACATCCAGAGATTATTGTAGGTGGAAATATCGGTAAAAATAAGAATACGCCAAACGAAGATGCAGTTTGTGATTATGTAAAATGTTTTGACCGGCTGTTTGATGTGGTAGATTATTTTGTGGTAAATGTAAGTTCGCCAAATACTCCAGGTTTACGAGCCTTGCAAGAAAAAGAACCTTTAATGGAACTTTTAAATACTTTACAGAAACGTAATCGTAAAGATGATCTATCAAGGCCAATTCTGTTGAAAATTGCTCCAGATTTAACTAACGAACAATTGGATGATATTATTGAGATTGTAAAAGAAACAGGAATTGCAGGTGTAATAGCTACAAATACTACCATCGGCAGAGAAGATTTAGGTTCTCCAGAGAAGTTAAAAGGTGAAATGGGTGGTTTAAGTGGCAAGCCGTTAACTCAACGCTCTACAGAGGTTATTCGCTATCTTTCTGAAAAGTCAGGCAAAGCATTTCCTATCATTGGAGTAGGGGGAATTCATTCTGCTGAAGATGCGAAAGAGAAATTAGAGGCCGGAGCTTCCTTGGTACAGCTTTATACTGGTTTCATTTACGAAGGCCCCGGCTTAATTAAACGTATTTGTCAAACCTTGGTTTAGCTTTCCTCTTCTTCTAGGTAATCTTTTAGACTGGTATGTAAAATATGGTTCCAGCCTTCTGTGAAGTTTTCTTTAGCGAAATCTGGTCCGCCTTCTTCCAAGGTATGGATATCAGAATGTATTAGCTTTACGATGGTTTGTTCTCCTTTGTCCATCAATTGCCAACAAACTAACGAATTTCCAGGGTAATTATCATAACGCCAAGTGTGGGCTAGCTTTTCGTTTTCTATGACTTCAGTTACTTCGCACAAGTGTAAATATTGTGGTCCGCCATCGGGTCCTCCCATAAAATCAAATTTAAAACCCACCTTAGGCTCAAATTTTTCGATATCAAAATACCATTCCTTCATTTCACTGGTATCTGTTAATGCACTCCATACTTTGCTTACGGGAGCATTAAAGGTTCTCTCAACTAAGATGCTTTCTTTTTTCATTTCGTGTAAGTTATTTCAGTCCTGATGCAGCAATCATGATTGTTAACCTTTACAAGTTATTGTGGTCATGAAGCTTTCATTCTTTAAACTGTGGTTTCGGCTTTGTTATTTATAACTTAACAATTGTTCTTTTGTTTTGATTGTATTATTTGTAAGTGCTTGATATTTATATGAGATGTAAATATTTTATTTTCTTATTTGGAATTATTCTAAATAATTAGATATTTGCAATATCAGCTTCTAAAAAATATGTGCAAGAAAACCATGATCGCTAATTCGGGGGATATACAAATTACACAATGTAATAACTGTAAAATGATTAATGTTTGGAAACCAGGCTTATTATTAAGTTTCTCATTTATTCAGTTCTACGAATTTACTAAAGTGGCTAAGCAGCTTAATTTTGATAAGTTTTTTGAGTACAGTCCTGATGGAAATAGGGTGGTGATTTTATCTACGCCTTTTCCGGATATCTGTTTGAAATTTACAAGGGCAGAACTGCATGATTTTGTACATGCTATTGACGAGGCGATGTATATGCACAAAGTTTATGAACTGGTGCACAATTAATTTTCGCTTATTTGGTTGTAAACGAAAAAAAGCCCCGAAATATTCGGGGCTTTCTTAATTTCCTATACTTAGATTATTTAGCTAAAGCTGCTAATACAGCATTATTAATTGCTAATTGATCTTTTGTAGATTGTAGAGAACGGCTACCTAATTCTAAGTTAGTCGCCAATTTCAAATTTTTTACTTCTAAACGAGAAACAGTTTTGTTGTATCTGTCTTTTCTTTTTAATCTGGTAACTGCCATGATAATAAGCTTTATTTCTTTTTAAATATTTTAACTTGAGGTCGAGAGCGGATTCGAACCGCTGTACAAGGTTTTGCAGACCTCTGCCTAGCCACTCGGCCACTCGACCTTCTTGTTTTCAAGGCTGCAAAAATAACAATTAAAAGCAAGCTTGCAAACTATATTGCCTAAAATGTTTAATTATTTTTGATTGTTGAATTGTTTTATCGTTTGAATGTTTTAAAATTTAATAGACGATCGTTGCTAGTTATGCTTTTGTTGCATGCGAAAATCATTAGTTATTTCTACTAACTTCACTGCAAAAAATAGCTGCCGATACAGCTACATTTAAAGATTCTGCTTCGCCAAAGCGAGGAATGGTAACTGGGAAATTGATTTTCTCAATCAATTCGCTGCTAATTCCATGTCCTTCATTGCCTAATAAAATTAGTCCCTCTTTGCTCCATTTAGTTTTGTAGATGTTCTCGCCATTTAATAGTGCCCCATAGATAGGAAGTTTTGTTTTTGCTAAAAAGGTAGTTAATGAAGTGTAATGTATGTTAACTCTACATAAAGAACCCATGGTAGATTGTACTGTTTTCGGATTGTAAGCTTCTACTGTATTTTCAGAACAAATGATGTTTTTTATGCCGAACCAATCAGCAGTTCTAATGATCGTACCAAAGTTTCCTGGGTCTTGCACATCATCTAATACCAAAGAAAATTGGCCCTTCAATAAGTTGATATCAATTTCTCTTTGCGTAGGGATGTGTACTAAAGCCAATATACTTTGAGGCGTTTGTAATGTGCTAATCTTTTGTAACTCGGTTTCTGTTACTTCAAATAAATTTATATTTGCACTAACTTTAGGTAAAGTACCCGATATTTTTGGAGTGTAGTAAACGCTATGTAGCTGGTAATCAGATTTTAAAAATTCTACAATAGATTTTATACCTTCAATGATGAAAATTCCGTTTTCTTTACGGTACTTTTTTTGATGAAGCGATTTAATAAAACTGATCTGAGATTTTGAAAGCATATAAAAACTACAATAAACAGGACATTCAACTTCTTGCAATATTACTATTTATTCTTGTTTTTATAGCAGGTTGTGCTTCAACAAAATATATTGAAGACTATCAGGCCATTGTTAAAAAGGTAAAAATAGATAGTATAGACAAAGAATATCAGGAAGCTGCATACATGTATGTACAAAAAGATATCAAGCCAATAGAGGGTTTGGGTATCAACGTTGGTATCTACAATATCTTTAATACCAAAGACGGTAAATATCGTAAAACAAATATCAAACCTTTGGGTAGTCCTCCACCTATTTTAGATAGTACTTTGGTAGAGATATCCCGTAGTCAGATTGAAAAATTTTTGAAAAGTAAAGGCTTTTTTAATGCTGAGGTAAAATCTGAAATTCAGGTTAAGAAAAAGAAAGCCAAGCTGATTTTCACGGCAAAAACTGGCGAGCCATTCATGGTAAATGAAATTACTAATGAAATACCAGATGAAGCCGTTAAATCACTTTATTTAGGTAATAAAAGCAGGTTTTCTCATCTGAGTGAAGGTATGCAGTACGATGAAGATTCGTTATCTTATGAACGGGAGGAAATTTATCGTTTGATGCGCCAAAATGGATATTATGATTTTGTTAGGCCTTACGTAAAGTTTAGTCCAGATTCTAATCAGAATAATAATAAGGTAAAAGTAAAACTGATTGTAGATAACCCAATTGATAGTACAGAGAAGCATAGAGCTTACAGGATAGGCGAAACTAACATTTTAATTGCTCCAAGTACAGAGGGCTTTACAGATTCGATAGCGTTTAACAAGAGAAGTTTTAATGGTATCCGTTTTACTGATTTATCTGGCAAATTTAGAAGAAATCCAATTACTCGCTACGATTTCATCAAACGTGGAGAAAAATACAATATCGATAATGAAGCACTTACTTACGATAGGCTTTACGAGCTGAATATTTTCAAAAATGTTAAAATCGATTACTTAAAAAATAAAGACACGGCAGATGTGATTGATCCAGTGATTTTGCTTATTCCTCAAAAGCGAATGAATAATAGGATAGAGGGTGAGATTCCATTTAATAACGCAACTGTTGGTTTTACATTGAGTAATACTTACACCAATAATAATTTTCTAAAAGGAGGCGAAAAATTTCAGTTTCAGGTAAAAGGAGGTTTACAATCTAGGTTTATAGATGGAAAATCGATTTTTTCGGATATTTACCAAAGAGATTTTTCTGTCGGGGCTAGTTTAACAGTGCCTCGTTTGATGGTGCCATTCCCTATACCAATGATGGGTAAAAACGGGATTCCATATACTACCTTTGCCACTAGCTATTTATATGCACTACAGAAAGATATTACCGTTCGTAGAATATTTATCAACTCTATTACCTACGATTGGGTAGAAACGAAATCTAAATTACACTCTTTTACACCATTGAATTTTGAATATCGCTTTGGTAGCGTACTTATCGATACCACTGATAAGAGTGATATGGCTAAGTACTTGGCAAATAAACAACTCTTTGAACAAAATTCATATAACATCACCCTTTTAGGCCGTAAGGATTTTACCTTAGGGATGAAATATGCATACTCTTTAAATGCAGACAAATTACTGCAGAATAGAAGCTTTATCTATTTTAGAGGTAACTTAGATATTGCTGGGAATATGCTTCAAGGCTTGTCTAAGTTGATGGGCAATAGCCATAATCCTTCCGCTAACGATTTTGGAAAAGTGCTGGGATTACCATTTAATCAATACGTTCGTCCGGAAATAGATATTAGATGGTATAAAAGTTTAGGTGCAGAATCTCAATTTGTAACTAGGTTAAATATGGGAGTTGGTTACGCTTATGGAAACTCTACCGCAATGCCATTTGAGAAGTTGTTTTATGCAGGCGGTTCTAGCGGTGTTAGAGCTTGGCAGGCAAGAACTTTGGGCCCAGGAAACTATAATCGAGAAGTAATCACAAGTCAAGAAGCCAGATCTTCTTCTTTTGGTATCGATCAGCTTGGGCAAATGCGTATAGAAGCTAATTTGGAATATCGTTTCTTGTTGGCTAGTAAGTTCTTTGGTGGCAAACTAAATGGTGCTACATTTTTAGATGCTGGAAATATCTGGAATATAGCTCCCGGTAATCCGCAACCGCAAACATACTTCAAGTTTAATGAGCTAGGTAATCAGATTGCCTTAGGTACGGGCTTAGGCTTTAGATGGGACCTTCAATTTTTTGTATTCAGGTTTGATGTTGGTTTAAAACTTAAAGATCCTCAGTTCGTAGGTGATGAGCAGTGGGTAATCAGTAAATTCATTAACGGAGGCAAAACTTTCAAAGCAAATTACTTAGCTACACACAGTCCTGATAGGTACCGTTTCTTACAATATAATTTTGGCATTGGAATGCCATTTTAATTAGCGATTGGAGATTTACGATTTCTTACGGCCAATTGTTAATCCTAGAAGTATTATTATTGGAAGTATTTCTTTGGTGAATACTTCAATCAATTGTAATTCGTATATCTAAAATCGTAAATCTAGACGAGGTTTTTTAGGTAATCAAATATCGTTTCGAAATAGGTAGATATATTTAAGCCGTTGCTGTAACTGAAGAAAAAGAAAATTAGAAATAGCACAACGGCCATGTAAATGAATTTTTTAAAGGCGAAAGCTAGGAGTATAATCACTAATGGAATAATAATAAAAAATACTCTGCTGATTGTAATTGGATTTAAATCGCCGTCTTTTTTGTAAACGTATAGAAGTTTACTGTGTGTACCCCCATCATTTTCGTGTTTAATATAAACAAAAGTAGATTTATCTATAGGCAAAGGCAAAATAGACACGCCTTCGTTAAAATTTAGTTGCTGTGTAAAGCCACTTACGCTAAAAGTATAAGTCCCATTAATAGCTTCAATTGGGTTTTCTAGACTGTCGGCAGCTATGATAGCTATTTTGCTATTTTTTAGCAGGCTTTCTTTTACTATAAAGTTATTGATGCCTGTAGCTTGAGCAAATCCTAGGCTCGAAGAAAGTAATAAGCAAATGAAAACGATTAATCTCATTTATTCTAAAGATCTCTTATTGTAAATTAAATAACCGATGTGCAGAAGTACGCCGTGCTTTCTTCTTGCTTCATCGTATAAATTATAGCTTAAACTAATTGGCCCCAAAGGCGATTGGTAAACTAAGCCTGCTGTACCTGCGTAACGCCATGTGCTTAGTGTTTTTTCAAATCCTACATTCTGCAGCCCAATTTTTTTAAATTCTTGATAAGGTAAAAATACATAACCTTCTACACGTAAATCAAGTTTTCTTTTAATATTAAAGATATTTTTTATTCCGCCAGCGGCGTAATTAAAAGCCCTAAAGTTTTCTAAAAAAGTAGAGCGGCTATCTTGCAGCGGATAAAATGCCGGAGAAGCCAGTAAAGTTGTGTAATAATTATTGTACAGCGGTTGATTAGAAGCTACAATTTCTGCCAGATATCCCAAGGTGTAGTTTTTGGTTTTCAGGAAGTAATTTTCATAACTAAACTTTGCATGTATCCATTGTCTAAAATTTCTACTGATATCTGGTGTCATACTAGGTCCAAGGTTGTTGGCTTGGATGTTTCCTGGAAGGTAGTTTTCCTTGCCTGTGGTGTAATTTACACTTAAAAGTATGTTTTGCCCAGTAGTTGCATATTGTTTTCTGTTCAACGAATTTTTTTCGAAGGTAAGGCTTGCCCTAAAGCCATTAAATACTGTTCGGTCTAATAAATCGCCTACTACAAAACTCCCAGTAGGGCTAAAATTATCGCTATTGTTGATAAATGAAGAGCTCAATACAATCCTAGCATTTCGGTTAAGCGGCATTCCAAATTTCAAATCAATTTTTCTATCCGCTTGGTCAATGTAGGTAGGCGAGGGGTTTTCCACAAAAATTTTACTGGTATTGTAAAAATTCCAATGGTTATAAGTCAGTTCTGCACCCAAAAATAAAGGTAGTTTACTGGGGAAATCAATTCTACCGCTTAGCTGTACTGATTCGTAAAAACGCCCAGAGTAGAAATTGGAAGCAAAAGTATAAGCTCTTCTGTTAAGATAATTATACTGTATGCCAAGAAAAACATTGCTAATAGGGCGAGTGGATATGTTACCGCCGAAATCTATTTTTATGCTTTTTTTAGGCTGTGCTACAATCTGAAAATTATAGCTGTCAGTTAACGCGTCGTAGCTGATTTTAGGATATATAGCTTCAAAAACTTCATCAGCTACCAATTTGTAATAACCCCGCTTAATATCACTTAAATCGAAAGTTTCATTGTCACTTTTAAAAAGGCGCTCTATATATTTTCGTTGTTGAGAGTTAACACCTGTTACAGAAATGCTATTGAAAACTAGCTCTGCTTTTTTATTATTGAAGTTAGCCCGTTTTTTTACTAGCGCATTTGTAGAAACTCTTCTGCTAATTCTAGCTTTGATTTTGGCCATATCTGCAATGGTAGCATCGTAACCATGTTTAATCAATTCTGCTACAGGTAGAAAATTTGTAGAGCTAAAATCAGCTAGGTTAGGTTCGATATAAACGCCATTTTCGCCCACTAAAGTGGAATCTGATTTCGCCAAGAACATATACACTAAAAATCTATTTAGCAGCCTGTCGTCGTCTTTGGGGTACTCATTAAAGGTTTTGGATGATACATTGGCACCGATGATAAAATCTGGTTTAAATTCCGTCTTCATCACATCAGCAGGGAAATTATTATAAATGCCCCCGTCAAATACAAACTTCTCTTCTAACTTTATTGGTCTGTAAATAAGTGGGACGGTCATGCTTGCTCTTACCGCTTCAGCTAAGCTTCCTTTGCCTACAACAATACTTTGCTGCGATAAAATATCTGAAGCCATACAACGAAAAGGTACCAGCAGGTTATCGAAATTATCTTTCGCGGCAGCAGATGCTTGGGAAAAAAGCTCTAACAAAGCAAAGTTCAAGGGAATGTCGTTAACTAAGTTAGGACGAAAACTCAACCTCAAACTGGTATCTATCGCCATTTTTGCCGTTACGATAGAAGGGTTCGGTGTAGATTTCTGAAAGTAAAAACTGTAATCGCTTTGATATCGTCCACTTACCCAGTTTTGGAATTCATTGCTCAATGCTATCTTTTCAATTTGTGCAGGAGAATAACCAGCAGCATACATTGCACCAACTATTGCTCCCATAGAAGTTCCTGTAATATAATCTATTGGGATGTTGTTTTCTTCGAGTGCTTTTAGCGTACCAATATGAGCTAAACCTTTTGCTCCGCCACCACTAAAAACTACCCCAACTTTTTGCGCATTAAGTTGGAATGCAATGAATATTAGCGATATGACAAAAAAACTTTTACGGAGCATGCTCTATAAAAGTACCGATTTTACTTTGGTTTTAAAATCTATTACAGGCTTAATTGAGCACAAAAATTGAATAGGTTAAATAAGTTGCAAAACTTACCCATAAAAAATACGGCAGAAATAACCATCCCGCCAGCTTATCGAAGCGATAGAAGATAAAAGCATTGATGAGGATGAGTAGAAGTAACAACACGATTTCGATCAGAGCGAAACCAACTTGGTGTAACCCAAAAAAAATGTACGACCACATTAAATTAAATATAAGTTGTATGATATAGATGATCACCGCCCAATGAAACCATTCCATCGTTTTACGCCTTTTCCAAACCCTAAATGATGCTATGCCCATTAAAACGTAAAGTGTTGTCCAAACAGGAGCAAATATCCAATTAGGTGGATTAAATGAAGGCTTATTGATAGTCGTATACCAAGTTTTGACCGATTCCATCGTGAACATACTGCCTAAAAAACCAATTGATAACGGGATAGCAATGCAGATTAAGAATGCTAGTGCGTTGTAAGCGGGACTTTTCTTTGTCATTGTTGTTGAAATGTTTTAAGTAAACAAGAATTTTATCAAAGTGTTTATTTGTAAGTAGAAAATTACTTAGCAAACGTTATCCTTTATTCTCTTTCTTTTTGCCAAAATTCCACGGACAATGCTTGCATTTGTTTTTACAACAATAGCCACGTTTCAGATGATAGTTTTTAGTGAAAACCATTAAGCCATCTTCATTAAAATAAAAATCTTCGCCTTCTTTCATGTAATTTAAATGATTGAATTTTGAATGATGGGATGAGTAACTTAAAAACGTATTGAGCTAATTTAAAATTTTAACTACCAGTTGATCTTGAAAATGTTTTTGCAATTGCTTGCCGTCGCCGTGTAAAGTCCACACTTCTTTTGGTTGTACTTCTTCAATGGTTTGGATAATGCCTTCCCAATCAACGTGATCAGAAATGTATAGATGTATGCCATTGCCTTGCTGTAAATATTTCCATCCGGTGGCGAATACTCTTACTACATTAATAGCTCTAATGTAGCTATTGAAAACCATTGGAGGTACCAAATAGATATTACCTTCCAATTGTTGTTTCATGATTTTTCTATCGTAAACTTGATAATTGCCCATTGATATGCCTTGTTGTTCATAGATATTTACGAAAGGCATAATATTGTGGTGCACTAGAATCTTTTTGTCGGGGCAATGTTTATTGATTAGCGAAATTAGCCTTTGGCTTTTTCCTAAAGCATAAGCACCTAGCATAATATTGCTGGTTACTGTATTCAACTTTTTGATTTCTTCTTCCGCATCCGGATGTTTCACTTCAGGATCTGCAAACGTGGTTTCTGTAATCAAAACATCAGCTTGCACAAACTCAATAGGCTCGCAGGTATTGTCTGGTTCTGTTTTGTAATCACCAGTATATAAATAGCGAACGTTCTGATATTCCATCAATATCATTGCCGAACCCAAGATGTGTCCAGCTGGGTAGAAACTGATTTTTACGCCATTAATATCAAATTTCTCTTGATAGGCCTTAAGTTCAAAACTAGCTGCTGCGAACTTCTTATATCTATGCTGCATAAAAAGTTGTGTAGCCTTGGTGCAATACACATTTTGATTTCCGCTGACTGCATGATCTCCATGAGCGTGAGATATTACTGCATTGTATACAGGTTCCTGTGGATCTAGATAGAAATCTCCGTAACTACAGTATAAACCTATTTTATTGAGTGTAATGAAATCTTGAAGTATGTTGGTCATTATAATTATATTGTGTTAATCTCCCCTGAGGAGGACATAAAGTCACATATTTCCCACTTTTAGAGGGGGGTGGGGGAGGGAATTATTCTACTTCCCCAATTCCAAAAACTGCTGGTGTAAATCTAAAACTTGTAAAATAATTGACTGATTTTCGTTGTTTTCGATAAAATAATCAGCCAGTTTTAGCTTTTGTCTATCAGTAAATTGTTTATTCATTCTGGCCAATACCTGTTCTTCGCTTATATTATCCCTTTGGGTAACTCTGGTAATTTTTAAGGCATGTGGAGCAGTTACCAGAATGTTCTTGTCGCACATTTCGTAAGAGCCGCTTTCGAATAATAGCGCCGCTTCTTTTAAAGAATAGGGCAAATGATTGGGTAATTTAGCATCCCATTCGTCAAAAGCTCTAAACACGGCGGGATGTACCAATGCATTGAGCTTATGGAGCTCGGTTTCGTTGTTAAATACAATATTGGCGATATGCTTGTTATTTAAAATTCCACTTTCAGAATAGCTTTGTTCACCAAACGTGTCTTTTATCCCTTCAATCAGAATGGGATCTGTAGTCATAATTTGTTTAGCCACCGTGTCCGCGTAAAAAACTGGAATACCTAAAGTTTCAAATACCTTACAAATAGTCGTTTTCCCACTGCCAATTCCACCAGTTATTCCAATTTTTAACATTATTTTTCGATAATAAAATCTACATTTCTAGGCGTAATACTCACAAGTTTAGAAAAATCAGGCAGCTTGGTGATTTTAACCGAAAGCTTATTGTGTTGTAAAACCTTCCAGTCATTCAAATTTACAGCTGCTTTTAATTGCTCTTCATTGGTCTTTTCATAATTAGAAAGTGCTACCATCAAAACAATTTTAACCTTTTTGGGATACAGCTTTACATCGTAATACTCTTTGTTGTTAAGGATGCTCAAAGGTACTTCAATGGTTTTTTCAGTAAACTCATCTACAGGAACTTTTACACCTACATTAGCTGGATAGATGCTGATATTGCTAATTGGATTTTTTAAGATGTTTAGCCTAACGTCAACTTTTTTGTTGATATCGTTCAGCTTCAGACTATCTGTATGCCAAACATGTATCTTCTCTAATTCTTCATGCGGTCCGGAGATATTCACATAAGATGGAGTCAGTTTAATTTCCTCCGAAATGCCGTATTGTGGAGCAAAAGTTAGATTTGAAATCAGTTTTAAAGGAACACGTTTGTTTGTTCTTCTAGAAAAATCGAAATAAAGTGTATCAGGCTTAATTGAAATTACCTTCTGGGAAGTTTCAAGCTGCCTATTAACCTGATCTAATTGTTCAGAGAAAACTACGTAACTTCTAGTATTCAGTTTCTGTAAGCTTACCGTAATAGAAGGTGGTTTAATCCTCAAACGGGCAAATAGCAATTGCCAGCCCGTGCCTTCCACTTTCAAATCTACGGTATCTGGTTGTAGAGCCTTAAAGGCCTTTCCCTGTGGTTCGTCTTTATATAAAAGCTCAGTTTGTACCGTGTAAGGATATTTTTTATTGAGTGCCAAAAACAACCAAGCGCTTATAGCACAAAGTACACATGCTAGTACTGCTCCGAAGCGTTTTTGTTCTAACTTGGTTAATTTTATAAAGGGCATGAGGTAAAATTACAATAAAAAAGCCACTCCAAATAAATTGAAGTGGCTTTAAAATATAAATCTTTTAACTATGCTTTTGGAGCAGCAGCTTTTGTAGCATCAAGAGAGATTGCAGATTTGTCGAAACGGATTTTACCGCCACCTTCTGTCTCGATAAGGAATGTAGTTTCTGCAGCACCTACAATTTTACCGTGGATGCCTGCTGTGGTCACAATTTTATCACCAACTTTAAGCTCTTCCACTAATTTTTTGTGGTCTTTAGCTTTTTTCATTTGTGGTCTAATCATAAAGAAATACATTACCACAGCCATTAAACCAAACATAATTAACGTTTGTGTACCTTGGCCTCCTGCTTGTAAAATTACTGTTGATATCATTTTGAATTGTGTTATTATTAAATTGTGTTATTGTTAGATGGTTGATAGCTGCCTTACTGCCAACTGAAAAGCTATTTACTTTTTTTCTATTACGTCGCCTACTAAGTGAAGTTGCTCAAAAGCAGGGTTTGCATTAGAAGTAACTGTAACTACCTTATCTTGTAAACCTAATTTACCAGCGCTATCAAATACTACTTTGATTACTCCTTCTTCTCCAGGCTTAACAGGTGCTGAAGGATATTCAGGAACAGTGCAACCACAAGTAGCAGATGCATTGGTGATAATTAAAGGTGTTTTACCTACATTCTTGAATTTGAATTCGTAGCTTACTTTTTCACCTTGTTTAATTTCTCCGAATTCGTAGATCGCTTTTTCAACTTGCACTTTTGGTGCATCAGCTTCTGCAATTACTGGCGTTTCGTTAGATAAGCTATCCGTAGCAGATTTGCCTTCATCATTGGTTTTGCTTTGGCAAGCAGCAAGTGTAGCAGCGCAAAAAGCGATTAAGAAAAGTTTCTTCATCTTATGTATTATTTTTAGTAAACATAGTAGTCGGTTAACTGAGAACTATATTATTCTTCAATTAATCCTCTACCTAATTTTTTAATGCTATTATTTTTCTTCAGATCGTTTAAAATCTTGTCCAAGATACCATTTATAAAAGTATTACTTTTCGGTGTACTGTAATCTTTTGATAATTCTAGGTATTCGTTAATGCTAACTTTAACAGGAATAGAAGGGAAATTCATCATCTCACAGATCGCCATTTTCATCAAAATTGTATCCATTAGCGCAATACGTTCCGATTCCCAGTTTTTAGTTCTCTCTGCTATTAATGCCTGATATTTATCATCATTTTTAAGCGTATAAGCAAATAAGTCCTGTACAAAAGCACTGTCTTCTTTCCAGTCTGCACTAATTGGAGTTAACTTATTTTCTAAAGGATTCTCAGATTCGAAGTTTTTTAATGTTTTGGCAATCATACCTTGCATTACTTCACGATCTACTGGCCAGTTGATGAATTTATCTTCAAAAGCTTGAATTACGTTCACATTTTTCAACAACATTTTGCGGAAAATGAACTTGATAATCTCTTTCGAACTTTCTAAAGTTTCTTCAAAGTCTTCGGCCAAATAAGCCTCATATTCTTTGGTTTCTTTTAGTTTGTTGAAAATTGCTTTAACAAATTCAGGATCAGAAAACCAGTTGATTTGGTATTTGTTTACCGAGGCAACATATTCTGGGTTATGCTTTAGCGTAACCACAAATTTGTTGTTTAGTAATTTTTGATTTGGATTTAAATCTTCAGCGCTCGGCAAATGCTTGTTTGCTCTTTCGATAGCATCGTTGGCGGTATACTCTGTAAGATCTACAATAAGTGCTAACATGGAAATGTACATCTGATTTACTTCATCAATACTTTTCATCAAGATTTTTTGACTACTTACAGTGTCTTTCTTTTCAGTGGTGTGCCAAGCGAAAATATTCTGCATGGCTTTAATTCTTAGGTGCCTTCTGTTTAACATGAATGTAAGAACGATTGCGGTTTAACTACCGTGTGTTGTGTATAAATTAATTAATATGACGATTTGATTTTCTTAATATCTTCGATACGCTTTTCAGCGATACGCGATGCGGCTAAATTTGTTGGTATATTTTCTGATTTCGATAATTTGATCACCTCTCTAGTAGCATCATAGATGTTCTCTGTAAGTTGGATGGTACGTTTTTTCCCAAATCCAGTTAGCTCCGAATAACAACTGATGATACCACCTGCATTGATTAAATAATCAGGAGCGTATAAAATTCCTTTATCTTGTAAAATTTGTCCATGAATATTCTCATCTGCTAACTGGTTATTTGCAGAACCTGCGATAATCGCAAACTTCATGGTTTTTAAAGTTTTGTCGTTAATGGTTGCACCCAAAGCACAAGGCGCATAAATGTCAGCTCCAATATTGAAGATTTTATCAGCTTCAATTGCCTTAGCTTTGTATTTGCGGGCAATCATTCGCATGCTATCTTCGTTAATGTCGGTTACATAAACTTCAACATTGTCATTTCTTAGTAGTTCTACCAAGTGTTCGCCAACATTACCCGTACCTTGTACCACTACCGAACGACCAGCCAATTCATCTGTTCCGAAAACTTCCTTAACGCAAGCTTTGATACCTAAATAAACACCTTTTGCTGTGTAGGGAGCTGGGTTTCCTGCACCACCTAAAGACTCGGGAACGCCAGTAACATGTTGTGTTTCCATACGGATATACTCCATGTCGCGTACAGTTGTGCCTACATCTTCCCCTGCAATAAATTCTCCGTTTAAGTTTTTAACGAAACGGCCAAAGCTGCGCATTAAAGCTTCCGTCTTTTGTCTTCTCGAATCACCGATGATTACGGCAGTACCGCCACCTACATTTAAACCAGCAATAGCCGCTTTGTAGGTCATACCTTTAGATAAACGCAAAACATCTTCTAAAGCTTCCGCCTCCGAATTGTAGTTCCACATTCTAACACCGCCTAAAGCAGGTCCTAAAGTTGTATCATGAATAGCAATGATGGCTTTTAGCCCAGTATCAGGATCGTTGCAAAATACCACTTTCTTGTGGCCAGATTGGCTTAATTGCGCTAAGATAGAATGATTAGACGAACTGATTTCTGGCATACAAATAACGTTGAAACGTACGCTGCAAAACTAAGACAAAAAAACCATTAAATCTAGGCGTATTTTAAATAATTAGCGGCTAGGTACCAGTGGTCAGTTATCAGGTATTGATTTTCAGTTTATAGGTATCAGTTTCCAAGCGAATAATTAAACAACTAAAAAACCAAACAACAAACAAATCAAATTGCCTAACTTTGCGTAGCAATGAAACACTTATACTTCCTCAATAAATATTTTATAAAGTACAAATGGAGAGTTATACCAGGTGTTTTGTTTGTGATAGTCTCCAATGTTTTTGGCGTAGTACCTGCTCAGGTTATTGGTCACGCTTTCAATTTAATTACTGAAAATATTGCCATTTATAGATTGTATGATGGTTTCGATAGGCAAGAAATTGTTTATGATATTTTTGGTTACAGCTTGCTTTTTTTTGGAGCGCTAATCTTGGTTCTTTATCTATTGAGAGGTTTATTCCTATTCTTTATGCGTCAAACGATTATCCTCATGTCGAGGCACATAGAGTTTGATATGAAGAATGAGATTTATGCGCATTATCAAAAACTTAGTTTAGGTTTCTATCGCAGAAACAATACTGGTGATTTAATGAACCGAGCAACTGAAGATGTGAATAGAGTGCGAATGTATGTTGGTCCGGCCATTATGTACGCCATTAATACTACAGTTCTTTTCTGTTTGGTGATCTATTTTATGTTCTCGGTAAACAGTACTTTGGCTATTTATGCTTTGTTACCATTGCCTGTTTTGGTAGTTGCTATTTATTATGTAAATACGATTATCAATCAGAAAAGTGAAAGAATTCAAGCGCAACTTTCGCGTTTGTCTTCCTTTGTACAGGAGCGTTTTTCGGGAATTAGGGTGATGAAATCCTATGTTAGGGAAACGCAGGCGCAGCAGGTTTTTGCGGAAGAGAGTAATGCTTACAAAAGAAACGCTATGGGTTTGGTGAAAGTTCAAGCATTTTTTTATCCAACGATGTTGCTTTTAGTGGGTATAAGTACTATCTTAACCATTTACATAGGGGGCGAACAAGTAATTAACGGTGCCATCACACCGGGTAATATTGCCGAATTTATTGTTTACGTAAATCAACTTACGTTTCCGGTAACCATGTTGGGCTGGGTAACTACCTTGGTACAGCGTGCCGCCGCTTCTCAGAAACGTATCAATGAATTTTTACATCTGCAACCAGACATTAAATCGGGCAAAGAAGAAATTTCATTGAATGGAAGCATTGCTTTCAAGAATGTAAGTTTTACTTATGCAGATACAGGAATTGAAGCGCTAAAGGAAGTAAGTTTTGAAGTAAAGCAGGGACAGTTTTTAGCAATTATTGGTAAAACTGGTTCGGGTAAATCTACTCTGGCTAACCTCTTGATGAGGATGTATGACACTACTTCGGGAGAAATTTTGGTAGATGGAAAGCCGCTTAGCAGATTGGACTTGCAAGAATATCGTTCGCAGATTGGATTTGTTCCACAAGAAGTGTTCTTGTTTTCTGACACCATTAAAAATAATATCGCCTTTGGCCTAAATACAGTAACTGACTTGCAGGTGGAGCAGGCGGCAAAAGATGCTGCGGTTTATTATAATATTGTAGGTTTCGAAAAGCAATTTGAAACCATGCTTGGCGAACGCGGAATTACTTTGTCGGGCGGGCAAAAACAGCGTGTTTCCATAGCTAGAGCTTTAATCAAAGAGCCGCAAATGCTCGTTTTTGATGATTGCCTTTCTGCTGTTGATACTAAAACGGAAGAAGAAATTTTGAGTAATCTAGGTAGATTGATGAAAGGCCGTACTAGTGTTTTAATTGCTCATCGTATTTCTACCATAAAAAATGCTGATAAAATTTTGGTTTTAGATGAAGGTAGAATTATTGAAGAAGGCACACATGAAGAACTGCTGAAGCAGGGTGGTGCTTATACTGAGCTGTATCAAAATCAGCTTTTGGAGGAAGAAAATTTATAAAATATCAAAAAAAGTCTATAACTACTGTCATTTCTATTTTGAAAGTTGAGAATTATTACATTATATTTACCCCAACCAAAACCACACTACACACGATAACAAAATGGGAGATTTCGACAACAAAGAGAGAGAAGAGGTTTTTTCGAAGAAAGTAAGAGCAGGTAAACGTACTTATTTTTTTGATGTAAAAGCAACACGTTCAGGTGATTATTACCTTACGTTAACCGAGAGTAAGAAAAGATTAGAAGATGGCGTTTTTGTAAAGCATAAAATTTTCTTGTACAAAGAAGATTTCGAGAAATTTACGGAAGGGTTAACAGAAACTGTTGAGTATATCAAATCTCGTCAAGATGTGGTAGAAAAACGTTACGAATATTCTGAGAACACAGAATATGCAGCGAAATCTAATGATGATTTCTCATTCTAAGAGTAAAAAAAAGACTTAATTATATAATCCTTCCCAATTTGGGAGGGATTTTTTATTTGTAAATAACTTGATTTTTATTGGTGGTAAGTTAAAGACGTTGGACTACTATTTGATACCTCCAACAACTGCGGAAACTAATGTAAGCAAGTAAAGACCAATGAAGATTATGGCTAAGACACCGAAGTATTTGAAAAGAGATTTTAACTTCGCAATTCCCTCATCTAAACTAGCCTGCTCGCCATAAAGTACGCCTTGCTTAGCTTTAGCTGCATAACGAACCATTAAAAGACTAGGGAAGAAGATAGCAAATCCGTAAATAAAAAAGACAATACTGAAAGTAGCGCCATCCATAGCGCCAAACTGCCCGAGCATTTTAGCCATTTCTGGATTGGCGTTTAGTGTTGGTCCAATAGTTAAGGCTGCCATGAGCATAAAGGCAGAAATTACAAATCCAACAATTCCTAAGAAATTTGCCCATTTAGCGATATCGTAAAAGTAACTACGCATATCTTCAGTAACAATTAACTGCGGATTTTTTTGGTTCTCTAATTCTTCAAATTGCACTTGGTCTTCCATTTTTTTATAATCTAAATGCTAAGCTAGGGAAATTTTTTAATTGTTTATTTGTTCATTACCTCATTGGTTTATTTGGATTGAAATAATCATAAATCTATTGCTATCTTTGCGCCTTGATTTTGGAATGTAATAAAATCTAAAATCGTAAATCTAAAATCTTAAATATAATGGCATTACAATGTGGTATAGTAGGTTTACCAAATGTGGGAAAATCGACTTTATTTAACTGTTTATCTAACGCGAAAGCGCAATCTGCAAACTTTCCTTTCTGTACAATAGAACCAAATGTGGGCGTAATTACCGTTCCTGATGAGCGTTTAAACAAATTGACAGAATTGGTTAAACCGCAACGTGTAGTTCCAAACACCATTGAGATTGTAGATATCGCAGGCTTGGTGAAAGGTGCTTCGAAAGGAGAGGGTTTAGGAAACCAATTTTTAGGTAACATCAGAGCTACAAATGCTATTATCCACGTTTTACGTTGTTTTGATGATGGAAATATCATTCACGTAGATGGTTCCGTTGATCCTATTCGCGATAAAGAGATTATTGACACTGAATTACAGTTAAAAGATTTAGATACGGTAAGCAAACGTATCCAAAAGATAGAGAAGCAAGCTAAAAACGATAAAGATGCGAAGAAAGAATTCGAGATCTTATCGGTAATTAAAGATCATTTAGAAACTGGTAAATCTGTTCGTTCTGCTGCATTAACTCCAGAGGACTTCGCTTTTATTGAAGGTTTGGGCTTGCTTACGCAGAAACCAGTAATGTATGTTTGTAACGTAGATGAGGCTTCTGTGGTAACTGGAAATGCTTACGTAGACAAAGTTAAAGCAGCTGTAGCTGATGAAAATGCTGAGGTATTGATTATTTCTGCTAAAATAGAATCTGAAATTGCAGAATTGGAAGACTACGAAGAGCGTCAAATCTTTTTACAAGATTTAGGCTTGGATGAGTCTGGTGTGGCTAAATTAATTAGAGCGGCTTACCGCTTATTAGATTTATATACCTATTTCACCGCTGGTGTGCAAGAAGTAAGAGCTTGGACAATTACTAAAGGTTTTACAGCGCCACAAGCGGCAGGTGTAATCCATACCGATTTTGAAAAAGGCTTTATCCGTGCAGAAGTGATTAAATACAATGATTTCGTAACCTTAGGTTCAGAGAACGCTTGTAAAGAAGCAGGTAAATTAGGTGTAGAAGGTAAAGCTTACGTAGTAGAAGACGGCGATATCATGCACTTTAGGTTTAATGTTTAAATTATAGAATCCTAAAAGGACTTTATTTTATATAGCTTAACCTCGTAGGTTTACAAAACCTACGAGGTTTTTTGTTTTTGTGAGCCGATTAAGAAGTCTAATCGGCTCAGTTTTTTGTAATATTTGAGCCGATTATAGTCTGCAGAAGAAATAAGTTTGTTAAGGCTGTTGGGCTTAATTTACTATAAGAAGCTTTTAGTTTATAAATAGACTTAAAGAATCTTTCGTTCATTGATTAATAAAATCATTTCTGCAATTCTCTTAATTTCAGTATAGGAGAATATCGGTTTGAAATATTTTACATAATTTATCAGTTCGTTAATAGTCAATATCTTAACATACTGAAATTCCCCTTTTGGTTTTACAGTGGTCAACGCAATTAGATTTTTGATTGGTATTTTCTTATCCCCCCAGTGATGACTGTCCAAGCGCAAATGATAGTCACTCATATCATTGTTGAGTAGGTGGAATAATGCAAAATTATTTCTTTTGATTTGCTCGACGGGTGAGCGTAAACTTAAGTTTTCCAGTGACTTTTCACTCCAGTTCTTTGTTTCAATTAGAAATATTCCTGATGGTCCAACAAGTATATGATCAATTTGAATAGACTTTATGTAATCATCCTCCTTCCTATTGTAGATTGCTCGTGAAAACGAAACGGAGAAGTCATTAATCAAAAAATAGTCATCAGATAAGGTTTCTAATGTTTTAACTACTTTTTGTTCTCCTAAGGCACCATAGATATAATTGTTAAGTTCGCTAATTATCGATCTTTTCCTTTCGAGTTCTGATAGCGGATATAAGGCACTTTGATCTACAGCTTCATTAAAATTTGAAGTTATAAATTGATAGCGATTTTTTTTGACCTGATAATCTTCAGTAAGGTCGCTTGTGGATATTTCCAATTCTATTTCAAAACCAAGCTCTTTTTTCCTGATTTTTCTTTCGTTACTCCAGTTTTTTAAGCCTTTGGTTAGCTTTTGAAAAAAGTTCGCTGAAGGGTTAGCCGATGTATTTAGTTGTTGTTTCAGCGTATCAATTTCTTTTGTTAACCTTTCGACTGATTGCTGTTTTTGAGTTTCGATTGCGTAATATAGATTTGGTAAATCTATATTTAGTGCGGTTCTTTCTTGCTCAATCAGATTCTGATGATAAGAAACTAATTGTTGTCGTAAAATAGGATATGATTTTTGAAAATTAATAACTTCCTTTAGTGACTTAAAATCATTGATATTACTTTCTGTTAAATTTGATTTTAAAGTTGTGAGTGAACCAATTGTATTATAAGTTCTACACATTGTATTTTTTTGAGATTATTTTTTTGGTATCATTACTCATCATTGGCAGGGGGTATATTGATCTACTAAGATAAATATAGATAAATATTTGCTTAGGAAAATGTATTGGAATTCAAAAGTGGTTACAACAAAAAAGCAGGGTTGGCATTTCAAATGCACAAACCCTGCTTCACTTTTATCAGTTAAACAATTAACCAACTAAACGATTAACCAAAAAACTTAATTCTTCATCATTTTCAAGAAGGCAGCCAATTTATCCTTCATTTCTCTACGGTCTACAATAAAATCTAGGAAACCGTGCTCTTGCACAAACTCTGAAGTTTGGAAACCTTTTGGTAAATCTTTTTTAATCGTTTCTTTAATTACACGAGGACCAGCGAAACCGATTAAAGCGCCTGGCTCAGCAATATTAATGTCGCCCAACATCGCATAAGATGCCGTTACACCACCCGTAGTTGGGTCGGTTAATAAAGAAATGTAAGGGATTTTTGCCTGGCTTAACAAAGCTAGTTTGGCCGATGTTTTTGCCATCTGCATCAATGAAAATGCAGCTTCCATCATACGGGCACCACCAGACTTAGAAATCATTAAGAAAGGGATTTTCTTTTTAAGGCTATAATCGATAGACCTAGCGATTTTTTCACCTACTACCGAGCCCATAGAACCACCGATAAAGTTGAAATCCATACAAGCGATTACGATATCTTCGCCATCTATTTTACCATAGGCAGAACGGATAGCGTCTTTTAAACCTGTTTTTTTAGTGGTTTCTACAATTCTATCTGTATAAGGTTTGCTATCGATAAAATTTAGCGGATCGCCGGAAGTTAAATTAGCATCTAGCTCTGTAAACTCGTTATTATCGAAAAGTACGTGGAAATATTCTTTTGAACCTACGCGTAGGTGGTAGTTGCAGTATTGACAAACCCACTTGCTTTCTTGAAGGTCGGCACTGTGAAGAGCTTTTTTACAGCTTGGACACTTGTTCCATAAGCCATCTGGTGCCTCTTTCTTTTCATCTGTACTAGTGCTAATTCCTTTTTTCTCTCTTTTAAACCAAGACATGTGTATTTTTTAAAATGCGACTACAAAGAAACGAAAAAAATATTTAACGCAAAGTGTTTTTAGGGGTTAGGGAATAGTGGTCAGGTATCAGGCATCAGTAGTCAGTCCATAAATGGTCAAATGCTGATAGTTTAATTTCACATCACCTTTTAAGTCACTTATTTTTAGGAAAGCTACTTCACTGCTACTATTTGAATATAGTCCCGCTTTCGCTCATAGTCCTAGCTTCGTTTCGCTAACGCTTTCACTACGCTGCGGGCTAATCCGCTCAATCGGGTTTGGGTGGCAGGGTTTATTGCACAGGTTTACGTAAACCAAACCCGATTGACGTGAAAATACTTTTTTGAGCAAGGGAAAAACCTTACAGGTTTGCGCTATAGTCCATGCGTTGGCAAAACCTGCAAGGTTTGTAGCATAGGATAAAAAAGATTGCAACGAAAAGCGGGACTAGAGGAACGTTTGAAAAACTGCAAGCGCTTTTCAAATAAATAACCAATAATCAAATAATAATGAACTAAGCTAATGACCAATGAACCAATAATCAATTAACCAAATCAGCAATTTGAACGATTAACCAAAAAACAAGCCTTAGTGTATAATTGACAATAAGTATTTTTTCATTACATTTGTGAACGAACACTAGTTGTTAGATTAAATTTCCTAACTTCGAAACAATAATAAAACTAAATATATAATGAGTTTAAAAGGCTACAAAGGCGTAATCCACGGTACTGCAGTACAAGAACTGTTTGAGCAGGCCAAAAAACATCAATTTGCACTTCCAGCAGTAAACGTAACAGGAACCAATACAATTAATGCGGTAATGGAAGCGGCTAAGGCGGTAAATTCGCCGGTAATTATTCAATTGTCTAATGGTGGTGCACAGTTTTATGCTGGTAAAACCTTAAATAATGATAACCTACAAGCTTGTGTATTAGGAGCTGTTTCTGCTGCTAAACACGTGCATTTATTGGCAGAGCACTACGGTGTTGCGGTTATTTTACATACTGACCACGCTGCTAAAAAGTTGTTACCTTGGATTGACGGTTTGTTAGACCACGGAGAAAAATTCTTTGCTGAAACTGGTAAACCTTTGTTCTCTTCACATATGTTGGATCTTTCTGAGGAGCCAATTGAAGAAAACATCGAAATTTCTGCTAAATACTTAGAGCGCATGAGCAAATTAGGTATGACGATTGAAATTGAGTTAGGTGTTACTGGTGGTGAGGAAGATGGTGTAGATAACAGCGATGTAGATAGCTCGAAATTATACACACAACCAAGTGAAGTTGCTTATGCTTACGAAGAATTAAGCAAAGTAAGCGATCAGTTTACGGTTGCTGCTGCTTTTGGTAACGTACATGGTGTTTACAAGCCAGGTAACGTAAAATTACAGCCAATCATTTTGAAAAACTCTCAAGATTTTATCAAAGAGAAATACAGCTTAACTGCAGAGAAACCTATCAATTTTGTATTCCACGGTGGTTCTGGTTCTTCGCAAGAAGAAATTAGAGAGGCGATTTCTTATGGAGCTATTAAAATGAACATCGATACAGATTTGCAATGGGCTTTTTGGGATGGTATTTTAGGTTTTTACAAAACCAATGAAGCTTTCTTACAAGGTCAAATTGGTAACCCTGATGGTGAAGATAAGCCTAACAAGAAATTTTATGATCCACGTGTTTGGTTGCGTAAAGCGGAAGAAACTTTCGTAGCTCGTTTAAAAGTAGCTTTCGAAGATTTGAATTGTATCAATGCGAATGATAAATTGTAAGATTTAACATCACATATATTGAAAGCCATCCCGAAATGTCGGGATGGCTTTTTTGTTTTCGGTTTAATTCTTCATTGCGAGGCACGAAGCAATCTTACTAATATAGCATGTCACTTTAGGATTACTTCTTGACTCCCAATGATGATAAGGCTAAATATTGCTTACAATTCCGTAAATTTCTCTTCTAAAATTTAAAACATGAGCGAAAAAAATAAAGTTAGCTTATTCGAAAGATTTTCAAACGCAGCTACCAAGTTCACGGGAAGTTCTCAAGCGTTTATTGCTGCGGTTGCTATTGTAGTAATTTGGGCAGTTTCAGGCCCAATATTTGATTATTCTGAGACTTGGCAGTTGGTGATCAATACTGGGACAACAATCATTACTTTTTTAATGGTTTTCTTAATTCAAAAAGCGCAGAATAAAGATGGAAAAGCTATTCAGCTGAAATTAAATGAACTAATTGCCTCTCACGAAAAGGCGAGTAATAGGATGGTAGATATTGAAGATTTAACAGAAGTAGAATTAGACCAATTTCATAAGTTTTACGCTACTCTGGCCAAGCTGGCCGAAGAAGATGCTGATATTCATAAATCACATTCTATCGATGTGGCTAAGAAACTACATCGCCAAAAGATGGTGAAAATGATAAAGGAGGTGGTGAACGATGGGAAGGGGAATTGAGTTTAACTTTGCTTTGATAGGTCGTCATTCCCGCGTAGGCGGGAATCTTAAAACGATAAAAGGTATGTTTTTCGCATTACGATACCCAATCGAGTTGGGTATGACGCATCGATGAATGGTAATTCAATTCCATTAATTAACTAAGAGACTCAAACTCCTCAGTTATTAACTCCCTACTAACAGCGGCTCCTGCCATATTGCCACCATAAACAGCATTTGCTACAGAGCGCATCATATTGGTACTATCTCCAGCGGCAAAGACACCTTCTACATTTGTTTTTTGCATTATATCTACTTTCAGCATTCCCATTTCAGTGATTTCGCAACCTAAGTTTTGCGGAATGTCGCTATGCTGGATAAATGGTATTTTAGCATATAGTGTATCTAATTTTTGAGTGCTATGGTCTGAGAATACCAACTCTTGGATTTTACCGCTTTCATGGTTAATTTTTACAATCTCCTTTTCTACAATGTGAATATTTTTGTTCGCCAAAGTTTTTGTCTGTTCTACACTTAAAGTAGATTTTCCATTAGTGTAAATAATGAGTTCTTTTGTCCAATTCCAAAGTAATTTGCCAAATTCATAAGCTACATCGCCATTGGCGAACAAGCCAGTTTTCTGATTACGAACTTCGTAACCATGACAATAAGGACAATGGATGACGCTAATGCCCCAACATGCTGCAAAACCTTCGATATTGGGCATTACGTCTTTAACGCCAGTGCCGAAAATTAGTTTTCGACCTTGAAATATTGCTCCACTTTGCGTAGTGATTTCGAAACCACTGGCATTTTCCTCGCCTTTAATAGCGATATCATTTACAAAACTGATCGTATCGTAATTAGCAACTTGGGATTTCGCTATCTCTGAAATCTCTTTTGGCGTTTTTCCATCCTGTGTAAGGAAATTATGCGAATGTGGCGTTTGCTTGTTGCAAGGATTACCAGCGTCTAGCACTAAAACCTTTCTTAAAGCTCTACCTAGCGCCATTGCAGCAGATAAACCTGCGTAACTTCCACCTATAATGATCACATCGAATTCTTGTTGGTTTGCCATATTTTGTAAAATCATGTTGAACGAAAGTACAAAATAATTTGTTGTTGCAATTTAGTTGCATTTATTGTTTCAAAAGAATGACAATTATTCTTCGTCCATCAGTTTCTGAAATCGCTCTACAAATTGCCCTACGTGGTAACCATCAGCTAAGCCATGGTGAATGTGGATAGATACTGCCATTGTTTTGATATCGTCTTTATCGGTTACCTTACCAAAGGAAATTTTTGGCGCACTATCAGGAAAGGTAAAGCTGCGGGCATGAGATAGGGAAGAGAAATCTACCCAAGGAATAGCAGAAAAGTGAATTTCACTGGCGCCGGGTTGCGATGGAGTTAAGCCTTCTGTATTTTGCACTTCTAGTGTAGCTTTTTGGGCGCCAGCAATAAAGATATTTTCATCATCATGATAATCGAAGTAACCGAAGCCGAAAGTGCCATTTGGACGATTAATGGTGGTAGAAACACTGGCTTGGTCATGAAGAATTACATCGCCATTTAAAATACGGTAACGAAATTCTTCGATTGAATTTACTGCTTTTAAAGCTCGGTACAGGTAATGTAAAAAGAAGGATTTGCTTGCTGTTTTAGCATTTGCGTAAGCTTTACTACAGTTGATATTTACCACTACACCAAAAAATGGTTCTTCGAATTGGCTAAAGAGTTTGAAGTGGTCTCTGCGTTTCCAAGTTTCTATGTTTATTTTTTTCATGCGTATTTAAGTTCGCCACAGATGCACAGATTTGCTTTTATTAATTAATATTCAAAATTAATCTGTGCATCTGTGGCTAAAAAATTATAACAAACCAATAATCTGGTCAATACTCGTTACCGAAACAAAGTTCGGATGCTCTATAGGTTCTTCATGTAACTCGTGTACCCAAGTAGTGTGGTAGGGTACTTCTATTGCAAAAGCATTTAGCGCTAGTACAGGTACAATATCCGAACGACGAGAATTGCCCACCATTAAAAAGTTTTCAGGCTTACAATCCAAATGATTGATGAGTTTTTGGTAATGGCGAGGCTGTTTATCGCTCATAACTTCGATATGATGAAAGTATCTAGCCAATCCAGATTTCTCTAATTTTCGCTCTTGATCTAATAAATCACCTTTAGTAGCCATTACTAATCTGTATTTGCCGTGCAGGTGTTGCAAGGTTTCCTCAATCCCATCTAAAAGTACAATGGGTTTTTGCAGCAATCGGTGACCAATATCAAATAGCTGATTGATTAAACTACTTTCTACATTATCTCTACTCAATTTGGCGGCCGCTTCTACCATGCAAAGCATAAAACCTTTAATGCCGTAGCCGTACATTTTTAAGTTTTTCATTTCGATATCAAATAAATCTTTAATCACATCGTCTTGGGGTAAATGACCGAATAGCTGTGCGAATTCTAGTTCCGCCTCGCGGAAATAAGGTTCATTCTCCCATAAAGTGTCATCGGCATCGAAAGCAATGGTTTTGATTTGATTCTTCATCGTTTATCTTTGTTAATGTTGCAAAGGTGAAAGAAAAACTTGCACAAAAAAAGGACAATTGTCCCAAATGATTTATGCTGAGAACCAATACTGAATTTTTATCTTATATTGATAGTCTTTACAAAGACGGACAGTCGGGAATAAGCTTGCAAAACTTTGAAAAGGATAGCTTGTTGCTTCGTCAGGGAGAGAAAAGCCACCGCGTTTTTATCATTAAAGAAGGAATTGCCAAATGTTTTTTTCTAGAAGAAAACGGGAAGGATTATATCTTAGAATTTATGAGCAAAGGACAGGTTTTAGGCGAAATAGAAATGATTCGCCGCATAGATTGTCTTTGCAATGTGGCTGCGCTAACTGCTTTGCAAGTTTATGTTATTCCTGCTGCTACTTTTAAAGAGCTTCTGGCAAAAGATTTAATGCTAAATAAAATTCTATTGGAGGAATTGGCCGATCGTATCATCAATACCAGCAGTAGGGCTTCGTTTCAGCAGTTGTATACGGTAGAACATGGTTTAGCGAAGTTATTGGAGCTACAGGAAAAACAGGGAATGGAAATCAGTAAGGAGGATATGGCTGCTTACTTGGGGATTACTTTAAGGAGTTTGAACAGGGCTTTGAAAGGGCTGTAGACAGCTAACCGAACACCCTAGCCGAAACCATCATCGCTTCGCCCCATTTCTGCATATCTAAGTCCAAATTAACGCCTTTGCTGTTTAAATAAGCAATCACATCTTCCGTAGCAATGTTGCCCGTTAAATCATCTGCCGCCATTGGACAGCCTCCAAAACCTTTCAATGCGCTATCCATACGGGTGCAGCCAGCATTAAAAGCAGCTTCTATTTTTTCTAGGCGCTGTTGTGGAGTACTGTGCAGATGTAATCCAAACTCGATATTCGGAAACTGCTGAACTAAGGGAGGAAGTATCTCTATGATTTTTTCAGGAGTAGAAACGCCAACCGTATCAGCTACAGAGATGATTTTAACGCCTTTCTGTATCAACTCATTTGCCCAGTGACTAACAATATCGGTATTCCATTCATCACCATAAGGATTCCCAAAACCCATCGAAAGATAAACTACCGCTTCTTTGTTGTGCTTGTCGCAAAGGTTCAGCATATCTTCCACTGTAGTTAAAGATTGTGCAATGCTCGAATTGGTATTGCGTTGTTGGAAAGTTTCTGAAATAGAAAAAGGAAAGCCAAGATAAGTGATTTCTTTATGCTTCACCGCATTTTCAACGCCCTTTAGATTAGCTACAATAGCCAGTAATTTGGTTTCGCTCGATAAGTCTAAACCAGCCAAAACCCCTTCTGTATCTCGCATTTGCGGAATTGCTTTTGGAGATACAAAACTGCCAAAATCTAACGTGTCAAAACCTACTTGAAGCAATAAGTTCAAATATTCTATTTTTAGTGCTGTAGGCACAAAATCGTGTAAGCCCTGCATCGCATCACGAGGACATTCAATCAGTTTGATAGGGTTGTTAAAGCTTTCTGTTCTTGTACTCATCATAATCAGTTAAAGCCGCAGTGTAAGTGCCTTTCATGTAAGGCGATGAAATCAGGAAATCGGCAGTAGCTACATCGCAAGCCATTGGAATGTTCCAAACAATACCTACACGTAGCAAAGCCTTTACATCTGGGTCATGTGGTTGCGCTTCCATTGGATCCCAAAAGAAAATCAACACATCAATTTCAGATTGAGCAATTAGCGCACCAATTTGCTGGTCTCCACCTAGTGGGCCGCTTAACAACTTTTTTACAGGTAAACCAAGGTTTTCTTCTAATAATCTACCAGTAGTGCCGGTAGCCACTAAATTATGCTGACTAAGTGCTTCTTTATTGGTTATTGCCCATTTAATCAAATCATCTTTACGGTGGTCGTGTGCTACCAGTGCAATGGTTTTATTGGCGTTAAGTTGCTTCTGCGTCATGTGGTTTCTTGTATTCTTTGTAAGGTTTAAATGGTCTGATGATTAATCTTGTACCTCTATCGTAGCTGAAATAGCTCCAAACCCAGTTAACGAAAACCACCAGTTTGTTCCTAAATCCTACTAAGGTCATTAAATGTACAAACATCCAAGTAAACCACGCAAAAATTCCTTGAAATCTTATTTTATTGATATCCACAACCGCTCTATTTCTTCCCACAGTTGCCATTGCACCTTTGTCGAAATACTTAAATGGGGTAGTAGGTTTATTTTCTATTAAGTTAATGAGGTTTTTAGCTAGTAGCTTGCCTTGCTGAATCGCTGCAGGGGCCACACCTGGATGTCCGTTAGGAGTTTCTTCGGTAATCATTGCAGCTACGTCACCAACGGCAAAAATATTCTGATAACTGTCTACCAAGTTGATTTCGTTTACCTTTAAACGATTCCCTCTCACCACAACCTCGGTATTCAGTCCATCAAGTATTACACCTTTTACCCCTGCACTCCAAATTACTGTCGCAGAGCCAATTTTTCTACCATCTATTAGTGAAAGTGTTTGGCCATCGTAACCTTGTACACGAGCTTCCGTATAAACGGTAACACCAAGTTCTTCTAAAAACTGTTTAGATTTCTGCTGTGCTTGTACCGACATGGCACCTAATAATTCAGGCGAACCTTCAATTAAATAAATATTTACCTTATCTAAATCTAGCTCTGGGTAGTCATTTTTAAGTACATGTTTTTTCAATTCGCCAATTGCACCAGCAGTTTCTACACCCGTTGGCCCACCACCAACTACCACAAAATTCAGTAGTTCATTTTCTCTTTCAGGGTTTTTGGCGATAATTGCCGCTTCTAAGTTCTGCAAAATCAAGCTTCGCAGGTTTAATGCCTCTGGAATTGATTTCATTGGCATGGCATTCTGTGAAATTTCCGTTTGGCCGAAATAATTACTAGTAGAACCTGTCGCAATCACTAAATAATCGTAGTCAATATCGCCAATAGTAGTTTCTAATTTGTTCTCTTCTGGAATTACCTTTTTCACTTCGGTAACTCTAAACTTGATGTTTTTCTGCCCTTTAAATATTTTACGAATAGGAAATGCAATAGAATCTGCTTCTAGGCCTCCGGTAGCCACCTGATAGAGTAGGGGCTGAAAAGTATGGTAGTTATGCTTATCTAGGATAACGATTTCGACATCTTCTTTTTTGAGCTTTTTAGCTAATTCTATACCGCCAAAACCGCCACCAATAATCACAATTTTCTTTTTGTGTTCCATATCAAACTAAGTTGAAAGTCAAATTGAAAAGCCAAATAAACAGCTTTTTACTTAAATAGCAACATGTAAAATGCCATTTAGTTTTGGGTAAATATAGGAATTAAATGATAGGGTAATTGGTCGCTTTGTAGGTAGTTTTGGTCAAAAAGTGACAGTGGTCACAAATGTTGAATTGGCTTGACAGAAGGTTTCTTTGGTGTTAGAAATTATCTCGGTCGTCTTACCCAACTCGATTGAGTATTGTAATGCATTAAAGGTTTATAGGTTATGTTGATCTCGCTTTTTGCTATAATCTTTTTGTTTAAGCCAATGCTAAAACCTCGTAGGTTTTCAAAACCTACGAGGTTTATTATGTTATCGCACAGAAAGTATTACCGCTACAATTTGAGAACTTAAACCTATGCACAGCACTTGCATTTTAAACCCGATAGGAGCGAGCACGTATACCGATTTTATCGGGAGAAGTAAAGCGGATAGCGGGACCAGCATTGATTATTGTAGTGATTTGCTTTTCTAACTGAAAAATTAAAATATTAAGGAATGAAGATGATTAAGACTTTGCTCCTTAATGTTTCTAATTTTCTTTAAACAAAAAAGTCCCGACTTGCATCGGGACTTAAGATTTATGATTTGGTTTTAATATCTATTTAACTGCTTTCTCGTCTTTCGATAAATCGATTACGATTGGCGTAGAGATACACAATGATGAGTAGGTACCAATGATACGACCAATTAATAACGCAAAGATAAAACCACGGATACTATCGCCACCGAAAATGAAGATCACGATTAATACGAAGAATACCGATAATGAAGTTAAGATAGTACGACTTAAAGTACTGTTTAACGCAAAGTTGATTAGTGTGTTACGCTCTTCGCCATACATATCGTCTTTACCAGCTTCTGCTAAACGCTCACGGATACGGTCAAATACAATTACCGTTTCTGTCATGGTGTAACCCATTACCGTTAAAATTGCCGCGATGAAATCTTGACCAATCTCCAGAGGGAAAGGCAACACGCCATCTAAAATTGTGTAGAATGAAAGTACTAATAAAACGTCGTGGAACAACGCGATTACCGCACCTAAACCATACTGCCATTTTTTGAAACGCACCAAGATGTAAATAAACATCACTAAACATGAGAACAATACCGCATAAATAGCACTAGTGATGATATCGCTAGCAATAGTAGGGGTTACTTTTTGTGAACTCTCGATAGTGTAGTTAGCACCTAAGCCATCTAAACCTTTACGCAATGCAGTTTCAACAACTTTATCTGCATTAGGGTCTTGGTCTGTAATGTGGTAAGGAGTAGTAATTTTTAATGAATTGTCAGTTCCGATAGTTTTAACTAAAGCTTCTTCACCTTCAAAATTAGTTGATAAAGTTTTAGCAACTTCTTCAGTGTTCAATTGCTTGTCGAACTTCACCATGTAAGTTCTACCACCTTTAAAGTCAACACCTAAGTGTAAGCCATCGTTTTTAACATAGAAGATAGCACCGAAGATGATGATTACCGCAGAAATGATGTAGTAAAGTTTTCTACGTCCAACGAAGTTGAATGCTAGATTTTTAAATGCATTTCTAGTTACGCTGTTATCGAAAGTGATATTAGCTTTCTTGTCCATCAACGATTCGAAAACTAAACGAGAAATTAATACCGCTGCAAATAATGAAGTAACGATACCCACACATAATGTAGTTGCGAAACCTTGTACCGGACCAGAACCGAAAACAAATAATATTACACCTAAGATGAATACAGTTATGTTCGAGTCCAAGATAGACGACATGGCATGTTTGAAACCTTCTCTGATGGCTACGTTGGTTGATTTGCCCAATGCTAACTCTTCACGAACACGTTCGAAGATAAGGATGTTCGCATCTACCGATAGACCAATGGTTAATACGATACCTGCGATACCAGGAAGTGTTAGTACTGCACCAAATGCAGCTAAAACGCCCATGATAAAGAATACGTTGATTAATAATGCAATGTTTGCCACCCAACCTGCTTTGTTGTAATACAATGCCATGAATGCAAGAATTACTACGAAAGCTAGTACGAATGATAATAAACCGCTATCGATAGCTTGTTGACCTAATGATGGACCAACAACGAAATCTGAAACGATTTTTGCAGGAGCAGGTAACTTACCAGCTTTTAACACGTTGGCTAAATCTTTAGTATCTTCTTTAGTGAAACTTCCAGTGATTGAAGAAACACCGTTAGGAATTTCGTTTTGTACAGTAGGAGCGGAGTAAACTGTGTTATCTAAAACAATAGCAATTGCTTTTTTGTTGTTAGGATCAGCAGCCGCTTCTGCAGTCATTTTTTTCCATTTAGAAGCACCTTCGCTCGTCATGAACATGGTTACATCAGGATTGTTGTTTTGATCGTAACCGTCACGAGCGTTAGCAACAGCATCACCACTTAAATCAGGGCGACCATCTAACGAAGTAGCTTTAATTGCATAAAGTTCGAATGCTTTAGTACCAGTTCTCGGTTTTAATCCCCACATGAATCTCAATGTAGAAGGAATTAAAGATTTGATTTCTGATCTAGATAACATTGCGTTAACTTTTGCAGTATCTTTTTGTAAAGCATAACCTACTACAGAACCTGGCATTAATTGCGGTTGACCGTTTTCGCCTTGGTAAATAGGTAACTGTAATAAAGTATTGATTAAAGGACTGGTTTTAGCTAATTCCGCTGCTCTAGCAGTTGCGCTAGTATCTTTAACCGCAGGAGCAGTAGCACCTTTAGTTAAGCCAGCTAACTTACCACCTTTAGCAGTAGTATCAGCCGCTGCTGTAGTAGACACTGTATCTTTTACAGTAATTGCTAATGTTTTGTTGATGTTCTCTAAGATTGGATAAACCTCTTGAGATTGATACACTTGCCAGAATTGTAATTCAGCAGAACCCTGTAATAATTTACGAACACGTTCTTTGTCTTGGATGCCTGGCATCTCAATAAAGATCCTATTAGAACCTTCTTGTTTCTGCATATTAGGACTAACTACGCCAAAACCATCAATACGACTACGTAAGATGATGAATGAACGATCGATAGCGCTATTAGCTTCTTTGCTCAAGTAAGATTTAACATCAGAGTTGCTGGCAGTAGCTTTTAACTGAGCAACGTTGTCTTGGTTAGCGAAAAAATCTACTAGTTTTCCGTTAGGAACTAATTTTTCATACTCGCTTACAAACAGTGCGATGAAATCTTTACCACCAGCATTCATTTGCGTTTGCGCATTTGATAATGCTTTGTTGAAGTTATCATCAGATGTGTTGCCAGCTAAAGACTTGGTCAACTCGGCTAAAGAAATTTCCATGGTAACATTCATACCACCTTTAAGGTCAAGCCCTAAGTTAATTTCTTTGCTTTTTACTTGCTGATAGGTAAGGCCCAATAATGGATATACCTTTTCGGTAGCCATTGAGTCTAAGTATGCTTTTTCTTTTGCTTCATCGCCTTTCGCAAATTCCTTAGCCTTTTTCTCTACGTTGTAAGTAATGATGTTGAAAGAAAGTGAATACAGACAGACGATACCCAAAAGAATCGCCATAAATTTAATAAAACCTTTACCTTGCATTGTTTGTTTATTCTATTTTTATGTAATATGCTGTTTTTTAACAAGTCGGCAAATCTAATTATTTTTTTATATAATAGAACTCCTAAATGTAATTTTGTTAATATGTATGAGTTATATCTTATAACTTCATGCAAACATTGATTAATATTCTCTAATATTTCTTTTTAGCAATCAATTTTTGCAAGAGAACAATAAATTCTCGGTTCTCCTTTTCAGAGATGTTGTATTTAATATTCAGTAACTTTCCATCATTGTCTGTTAGGTATAAGTTATAAAAACACCTATAGAAAGTTCGCCCTAATCCACCGTCTAGCTGTGAAGAATGATAGTCATAATTACCACGACCATCGATTTCAGAAATGCCATTGAAATTATATTCTCTTTCTATTTTAAATGGATAGATATAGGTTAAGGAAATTCTATCTTCAAAAAGTCTCAAAATACATAAGTACCTTCCTATAAAATAAAATGTAAACAGATTTATGCCAATAATAGAAATAATGGAACTAGTAATATCTAATCTCCCAATTACGGCAAATACCGAAAAAAGAACAATGGTGAAAACAAGAATTGCTAGTAGTAAGTAGTAGGAAATTGGTTTTTCTGATTTAAAATAGGTCATCAAAAGTTTTAATAAGGTATGCAAGTTTTAAGCCCGCTCTAAAGTAGAAAAGGTATAGGCAAATTTGTTCTTCTCGTCGGGCAAGTGGTCTTCTTTCCAGACCTCTTTCCATGTCTCGCTGGCTAGCTCAGGAAAAAAGGCATCTGCTTCAAATTCTTGATGCACCCGAGTAAGCTCAATTTTATGGACTAAAGGCAGTGCTTGCCTATAGATTTCTGCACCGCCAATAATAAACACTTCTTCATCAGCTTTGCAAATCGATATCGCTTCCTCTAACGAATTTACCACTTCAATACCTGCTAGCTGTAATCCCCGCTGACGTGTAATTACTATATTTCTTCTGTTTGGCAGTGGTTTGCCTATAGAATCATAAGTTTTACGCCCCATGATAATGGTTTTGCCAGTAGTTTTATTTTTAAAATGCTTTAAATCGGCAGGTAAGTGCCAAAGTAATTGGTTGTCTTTGCCAATGGCGTTGTTCTCGGAAATGGCTACTACGATGGTGATTTGGTTCATTCTCTCAAAGTTGCGTCATTGCGAGGCACGAAGCAATCTCTTTCGCTTTAAGATTGCTTCGTGCCTCGCAATGACGATATGATTTAAACAGCTACTGCTCCTTTTATATGCGGATGCGCTTCGTAATCCACTAGCTCAAAATCCTCAAATTTAAAATCGAAGATATTTTTTACTGCTGGATTGATTTTCATAGTTGGCAAAGGTTTTGGGTCTCTGCTCAGTTGTAAATGAGTTTGCTCGATGTGGTTATTGTACAAATGGGCATCGCCAAAAGTATGGATAAAATCTCCGGCCTCTAAACCGCAAACCTGCGCTACCATCATGGTTAATAAAGCGTAAGAGGCAATGTTAAAAGGTACGCCTAAGAAAATATCTGCACTGCGTTGGTATAATTGGCAGCTTAATTTTCCATCTGCTACATAAAACTGAAAGAAGGCGTGACAAGGAGGCAAAGCCATATTCTCGATTTCGGCTACATTCCAAGCAGAAACAATAATACGTCTCGAATCTGGATTGTTTTTAATGGTGTTGATGATTTGAGTAATCTGGTCGATATGACCACCATCTGGTTTTGGCCAGCTGCGCCATTGCGAACCATAAACAGGACCTAAATTTCCATTTTCATCTGCCCATTCGTCCCAGATACGTACGCCATTGTCTTTTAAGTATTTGATATTGGTATCGCCCTGCAAAAACCAAATGAGCTCGTGAATAATAGATTTTAAATGCAGTTTCTTAGTGGTTACCATCGGAAAACCTTCCTGCAAATTAAAACGCATTTGGTAGCCAAATACGCTAATCGTACCAGTTCCCGTGCGGTCGTGTTTTTGTGCACCGTTATCCAGCACATGCTGCATCAAATCTAAATATTGTTTCATATACTCCTTTATAGGTGTTGTTCGTCATTTCGAGCGAAATATAATGTAGTCGAGAAATCTTTGAATTTGCCTATGCAAGTTTAAAAGATTTCTCCATTTCGCTGCGCTCCAGTCGAAACGACGGCAAGATTTAAAATAGCCTTGCCATTCCCACTGAAACACAAATCTAACTATTAAAAATTAACCCAGTGTTTAAGTTTTTCAACAGTGTTGATGATTGTTAGAATTACATGTTGTAAAACGAGATTTTATCTTAAAATGCATTAGATTTGTTCTTAATGATGTTTAGAAAAATAATCTTTTCAGTTTTTATAGCTAGCTTGTTTTGTACAGCAACCTTTGCACAATCCGCCACAGCCTTAAAACTTTCTGATGCTACCATTTCTTTGACCAAAGACCGAGTGGTTTATGACCCAGCATATTTTAAAATAGCTTATCCAAATGGAGATGTGCCTGCTGATAAAGGGGTTTGTACCGATGTGGTGATTAGAGCTTATCGTAAATTGGGTACTGATTTGCAAAAGGAAGTGCATGAGGATATGAAAGCGAATTTCAGGCTATATCCTAAAAATTGGGGAATGAAAACTACAGACCGTAACATAGACCATAGGCGTGTGCCTAATTTAATGGTTTTCTTCGGTAGAAAAGGAACTAAAAAACCGATGACTAAAAATGCAGCAGATTATTTGCCAGGAGATATTGTGTGCTGGGATTTAAATGGTCGTCAGTTGCATATCGGTTTAGTCATCAATAAGAAATCTGCCGATGGAAAACGATACCTAATTGTTCATAACATAGGCTCTGGACAAGTGATAGACGATGTGTTATTCGCTTGGAAAATTATAGGACATTATACTTATAAGTTGTAGGTTTTACTTTTTAAGTTATACGTGTGGTCATTGCTCCTTTATCTTTGTTCCTTTATCAATCGTAAATCTAAAATCAAAAGATGCTAACATTTGCTAACGCAAAAATAAATTTAGGGCTATTCCTTACCGAAAAACGTGCCGATGGCTATCATAATCTGCAGACTGTTTTTTATCCTATTAAAATTAACGACGTAGTTGAATTAGTAGATGCAGAAGAGACGTCGATGTTGATTAAAGGCATTGATATTCCAGGTAATACGACTGATAATATCTGTTTAAAGGCATTTCAGATTCTACAAAAGGATTTTAATTTGCCCAACCAACAAATTGTACTGTTAAAAAACATTCCAGTGGGAGCAGGCTTGGGCGGTGGAAGTTCGGATGCTGCCTTTTTGATTAAATTGGTGAATCAGAAATTTAAGTTAGGGCTAACAGATGATCAAATGGAAGCCTATGCTAGGCCTTTAGGGGCAGATTGTGCATTCTTCATTAAAAACAAACCTACTTACGCTTTTGGCAAAGGCGATGAATTTGAGGATTTAGAAATTAACCTTTCTAATTACTATTTGGTATTGGTAAAACCTCCAGCGCATGTATCTACAGCACAGGCCTACAGTAATATAAACGTAAAACAGCCTTCCAGTTCTTTAAAAGATTTGATACATTTGCCGCTACAAGATTGGCAAGCTCATATTCTCAACGGTTTTGAGCCTTCTGTTTTTGCAAAATATCCACAAATTGACGAAATAAAAACAAAGCTTTACCAAGCGGGAGCTAAATTTACGCTAATGAGTGGCAGCGGTTCGTCTGTATTCGCTATTTTCGAAACGGAAGTGCAGTTGCCAGATTTGGAGAAAGAGAATTTAGTTTTTTACGATGTTTAGGGTGGAAGTGTAAAGCAAAAAGACTAAAGCACAATGTATGACAAGCTTTAAGCGTTGAGCTTTTAGCTTTAAGCCTTTTTAAAGATGGAAATCAACCTAATCCGCAAAAGCGGTAAATTTAATTTTGAAGCAGAAAACGAAAGCGGTTTTACCGTAGAGTTGGATGCTAAACCAGCCATAGGAGGAGAAGGGAAAGGCTTTCGGCCAATGGAGATGTTGCTGATTGGCTTGGGCGGATGTAGTGGCATCGATATGGTGAATATTCTTACTAAACAAAAAGAAGAATTGAACGATATCAAGATCAACATCAAGGCTACAAGAAAAGAAGAAGAAACTCCTGCAATTTTCGATGTGATTGATATCCAATTCAACTTATTTGGTGAGGTGAGCGTTCAAAAAGTAGAGCGTGCACTACAAATGACTTTTGATAAATATTGTTCTGTTTCAAATATTTTGGGCAGATCAGCGACTATAAATTTTACATATACCATAAACGATAATAAGTAATGCGTTTTAAGTTATACGTAGCGATGCTTCTTATAACGTAAAGCTTACAACCTAAAACTTACAACATTAAATAATGTCTGATAATTTCGAAACCATTGCCATTCGCACTCAAACAGAGAGAAGTTTACACAAAGAGCACTCTGCGCCTATTTATTTAACATCAAGCTATAAATTTGACGATGCTGAGGAAATGCGTGCTTTGTTCGCTAACGAAAAGGAAGGTAATGTCTATAGTCGTTATGCAAACCCTAATACTTCTGAGTTTATTGAGAAGATGGCTTTGTTGGAAGGTGCTGAAGATGGTTTTGCGACGGCAACCGGTATGGCTGCGATTTTTACCACATTTGCTGCGTTCCTAAAAAGCGGCGACCATATTGTTTCTAGTCGTTCGGTGTTCGGTTCTACACACCAATTACTAACTAATGTATTTGCTAAATGGGGAGTAACTTTCGATTATGCGGATTTAGACAAACCACAAGATTGGGAAACTTTAATCAAGCCAAATACTAAAATCATTTTCGTAGAAACGCCATCTAATCCTGGTATCGACATTATCGACTTGGAGTTCTTAGGTAATCTTGCAAAAAAGCATGATAAGTTATTGGTAGTTGATAATTGTTTTGCTACACCTTATTTACAACAACCTATAAAATTGGGTGCACATATTTCTATCCACTCAGCAACTAAATATATCGATGGACAAGGACGTGCCTTAGGAGGGATTATTTTAGGTACAAAAGCTTTAATCGCTGAAATTATTGCTTTTGCTCGCCACAGTGGGCCATCACTTTCTCCGTTTAACGCATGGATTTTATCTAAGAGCTTGGAGACTTTGGCTGTCCGTATGGACCGTCACTGTGAAAATGCACTGAAAGTAGCGGAGTACTTGGAGAAACATCCCAAAGTTAAGTTGGTAAAATATCCATTCTTGCCTTCACACCCTCAATATGAAATTGCCAAAAAGCAAATGAAGCAAGGTGGTGGCATTGTAACCATCGTAGTTGACGGAGGTATCGAAGCTGCACGTAAATTTATGGATGGTTTAAAAATGTTCTCTATTTCTGCAAATTTAGCAGATACGAGATCTATCGCTACGCACCCAGCAACAAGTACACACAGTAAATTGAGCGAGGAAGAACGTAATATTGTAGGTATTGAGCAAGGTTCTATCCGTTTGTCTATAGGCTTAGAGCATATCGATGATATTTTAAAAGATATTGAGCAGGCGTTAGGCAGTTAATAGTAGGCTATTTTCAGATTTCAAAGACTTACGAAGTTTTCAAAACTTCGTAAGTCGCATAAAACAAAAAGGGAGCAAATTAATTTGCTCCCTTTTTGTTTTATGCTTCTCGTCATTTCGACGAAGAATGAGGAGAAATCTATGAACTTGTACAAGTTATTTTGCTAGATCTCTCTTCGTGCCTCATCGAGATGACGGAGTTATGATTGGATATGCTCTTCCTTGAGACGAAAGATGAATGTTGGTGCTTTATTTTACCAACTTGATATGGTGATCTGAAATTACAATTAAACGCTCTTTATACAAACCACCAATTGCCTTTTTAAATGCACTTTTACTTACTTGAAATCTGTTGTAAATCTCTTCGGGAGTACTTTTGTCACCTAAATTAATCTCTCCAACAACTTTCAGTTCTTCTAAGATATAGTCTTTTGTTTCTAGTATATGTCCAAAACCAGAAGGTTGAAGCGTTAAATCTATTTTTCCTTCTACTCTAATTTTCTTAATCCAGCCTGTAGTCCTTTGTCCTGGTTGTATAATAGAAAATACTTCGTTGTGATAAAGCAGACCAATAAATTCATCGTTGATGATGGCATTATAACCCAAATCGGATTTGTCTACAATTAATAAATCTACGGCATCACCTTCTTCGAAATCAAAATTATGGTGCTCTACAAAATTATCTACTTTAGAAGAAGCCAGTAACCTGTTAGATTGATCGTCTAGGTAAACAAAAACTACATAGCTTTCTCCAATTTCCATTGGTTTTTTCTGTTCTCTTCTAGGAATGAATACATCTTTGTCGATACCGATATTTACAAAGGCGCCATCATCATTTACGCTAACAACGGTTAATAAAGCAAATTCATCGGCAGTTGCCAATACTTCCTTTAGCGTAGCAACCGTACTGCCATCTTTATTGAGATAAACAAAGGCGTCTACATCATCACCTAGGTTTAAATCCTTCGGAACTTCTAAATATGGTAAAAGAACTTCATCGGTTCCATCCGTTAAACTTAAACCCTGACTATTTTTAGCTGCTACTCGCAGCTGGTTGTATTTGCCTATTTCTATCATTTCTTGAAACTAATGCGCAAAGATAGCAAGATTATCATGATTAGCTTTTGTTTTGGATGGCTAAAACAATTAGGAATGTTATCTTTGGTTTAAGATCCTCTCATGATGTTCCGTTCAGCTATTTTTTTACTTCTGCCATTTCTATTTAGTTTTTCATCTTTTGCACAGCAGTCTGATGTGGAGGAGTTTTTGAAAGCTTGGTCTGTTAGTGATAAAAGTCAGACACAAAAAGCAGAAAAAACTTATCTGATTCTGAAAAAGGAATACAATTACGAAAAATTTAAAGCTATTTCTGAAAAGTTGGACCTTTATTTAACTACTAACTCCGATAATAGATTAAAAGCTAGAATTCTTATGTTCCAAGTGTTGGGGAAAAGAGAATTTAGCATTAGGTTACAACAGCAAGATACGCTCAAAGTAGCAAAAGCAATTAAGTTGGCTCGCAATTTAGAAGATGACCAGTTGTTGGCAGAAATATATGCACTGGCAGCAGATATCGACTTTGAAGGTGGTTATTTACTCTATAATTTAAAAGCCTTGGAGCTGCAGAAGAAAATCGGTTTCAATTATTTTTCGTTTGTGCAAAACCGCTTTTTTGGAGCTAGTATCGCTTTGTATAAAACTCATGATTACAAAGAAAGTATAGCCTATGGAAAAGAGTGTTTGGTGTTTAAAAACATAAAGTCTCAAAACTGGGATCCAATGGTTTACATTTTTCAATTAGATGTAATAGGCGCTTCTTATATTGCTTTAGAAGAATATGATGATGCAATTGATTATTACAAGCAAATTATTGATACTGTTAGTTCTAAAGCGTACAGTAGCGAAACGAAGGAACTCTGGAAAGGGATTGCTAATGGGAATATTGGCCGCTGTCTTTTTTATCAGGGAGAAACTCAGCAAGCTCTGCCATTAATTAACGCCCATTTGGCGGTAGCTTTAAAATATGGGCAATGGAATAACGTAGCACTTGCAGAGAATTCGAAAGGTGAGATTTTTTTGAAACAAGGAGATTTTTCACAAGCAAGATCTTCATTTAAAAAAGCACTTTCTGCTGCAATTCGGAGCCATAGATTAGAAGATAAAGTAAGAGCGACGGAAGGTTTAGTGGCGAGCTTTGCAAACTTAGGCAACACAGACAGCTTACTTTATTATCAGAAAGAGTACAGTAGTTATCTTTTAGCGCAGGCAGAAGTAGTTAGCAGCGGAAGACTTTCTTCTATGAATTCGAAGATATTATTCGATAATGGGCAGCGAGATCTTGAAAGTGCTAATGCTAGTATTTCTAAATTAGAACAAACGAGAAATATCATCATTATTTCTATTGCTATTTTGGCGATTTTTATTTGGTTGCTTTATAATAGGCAAGCATTGAAAATCAAGTTGGAAAAACAGCAAATGATTTTTGAAAGCCTTCAAGTAAAAGCGGAAGTTGATCAAGCAAAAAATAGTTTGCAACAGTTCAGAAATCAGATGATAGAGAAAGACCAATTGATTATTAACCTTCGCCAATCGTTACAAAAAAGTGTACTTGAAAACAATTTAGATGAAGCACAGATAGGTAAAAAGCTTTTAGCTTACGTATTAGTAACCGACGAAGAATGGGAGAAGTTTAAAGACGATTTCAATAAGGTTTACCCACTTTTTTATCCCCGTATTAATGCTATTTTGCCCACGTTATCTGCTGCAGAAGAACGTTTAGCAAGCTTGGTATACTTGCAAATGAGCAATAAAGAAATTGCAAGTACTTTGGCAATTAGTATAGATAGTGTAGCTAGAAGTAAACGACGTTTGAAACAGAAACTGGCATTATCCACGGCACAAACACTAGAAACTTATATACTATCTCTTGCGTAGCGGCAGTATACTCCTTTTAGTTGTCCGCTTTTTGTCCGCCTAAAATCCTCGTTAAAGCTGTTTTTAGAATTAATCTTTGTGATGTTAATTTATAAACACATGAAATTAAGATTTACTCTCTGTCTAGTGCTTTTTAGTGCAAGCTTTTTAAAAGCTCAAACCATTACTCCAGATGCTAATGGTATTGTTTATATAGATGCGCAAGGATCTGGAAATAAAACTGGAAGTTCTTGGCTAAATGCAGCTGAAATAAGACCTGCGTTTAACAGTGCGAAGACAAATACTGCGATACAGCAGTTATGGATAAAAACTGGAAATTATCTGCCAACGACAGATAACGATAGACAGAAATATTTGGAAATTACTAGAAACATTAAAGTATATGGTGGTTTTATAGGAACGGAAACCAGTATTTCAGGTAGGAATTTGCAAGCTAACATAACTACGATCAGTGGAAATATTGGAAATGTTGCATCCTCAGGAGATAACAGTTATCATTTATTAGTAATATGGCCAAAAAATGAAGCGGTTATTAATAATCAAACTGTAATAGACGGAATCATTTTTAAAGATGCTAATGCCAACTCGGGCTCGGTAATTAATCAAGAATTACCTTTGTATATGGGAGCTGCTATTTTTGCATGTATCCAAGATTTCGATCAAAAAAATTATCCTATTATCAGCAATTGTAAGTTTTTGGATAATTATGCCAATCAAGGTGGTGCAGCAATTTATTACGACGGGATGCTAGCATCAGCTGAACAAATTAAAATTCAGGACTGTGTTTTCGAGAACAATATATCTTCTTACGTTGGTGGCGCTCTATTTTTCTTTTATGATGCAGATTACTTAGATCCGCTAAATCAGAATTTGAATTATTATAACGTAGAAGTTGCCAACTGTACTTTTAAGAATAACAAAGTAAATAATAATGCTCAAGGTAGAGGTGCTGAAAGTTCTGGGGGTGCTATTTGTGCTTTGGGCAAGGGGAATTTGGTTGTAAGAAATAGCACTTTTCAAGAAAACACTTCAGAGATTACATTTACAGCCCACGGTTATCAAACTTATGGCAATGGTAGTGGCTTAGCGGCCGTAAGAAATGCAGATGTAAAAGTTTACAATTCACTATTTTACAATAACAATAAAGCGGCTATTTTTAACCGAGAAGCTAATTTGAAATTGATAAATTCTACGTTGCATCATACAGCAAATGAGTTGGTGTCTCTATCTCAAGCAAAATCATTTGAGATGCATAATTCTATTTTATGGAACGAGGCTGTAAATACACCAGCCCTACTTTTGCCGGATATACAGCCAACAATAGCGATCATCAATAACAGCATCTTTAACTCTACGCCTGCAATCGTACTCACCTCATCAGCTAATAATTCATCTCAAAATCCGCTATTTGTGGCAACAAATAATTTTACCCCGTCATCTAATAGCTTGGCAATTAATGCAGGCGATATTTCTTTCTACACGCCTTATTCAACATTAGCAAACGATAAGGATATTTATGGAAATCCGAGATTGGATGGAGCGAGCATCGATATTGGAGCGGTAGAATACCCCGCAACGTTACCTGTAGATCTTGTTGATTTTAAGGCAAGCAAAAAATTAAATGGCGTACAACTAGCATGGAGAACGCTTTCCGAAACGAATAATAAAGGTTTCAACATCTTAAAATCTTCAGATGGAATTAGTTTTAAGCCTGTAGCGCACGTATCAGCAAAAGGACCGGCAAATTACAATTGGTGGGATGAAAAACCGTTTGCCGGTAAGAATTATTACGAACTGCAACAGGTAGATTTGGATGGGACTGCAAAAATAGTTGGCTATGGTACTGTAAATTTTGAAATGTCTACTAATGCTGTATATCCTAACCCAACGAGAGATGTCGTTAATATTCGTTTGGATGGAAACACTTACCAGGCAGCAAAATTGTTTGATGTTTCCGGTCGATTATTGTCTAACAGCACGATTGACAATAATGCTAGTATCGTTTCAATTGATTTGTCTAAGCTTTCTTCGGGAGTATATTTTGTAAAGCTATTAGGTACAGAAAGTAAGAGTTTTAGAGTGGTTAAACAATAGGTGTAATCTAATCGCTTCAGCTATGTCAAAGCATCGAAATCAAAGATTATTAATTGTACTCATTTTATTAACACTACTTGCTATGGCTTTTGTTTGGTGCTATTTTGATAATAAGTTGTTTCAGATGAAATAAGCTGATTGAACTCAAAGCTTTAAAAGACGTTGATTAAACGCACCTCTGGGTCGGTAGAAATACTGACCTTTTTTGCCATACTATATAATAAATTGAATTAATTAAACCCGTTTTTCGAAACCTAGTACTAAGGCACTACTTTTCTAATTAGGTTATAGCAATACTCCTTTTAAAAATAATAAAGCGAAAGAGAAATAGATAATCAATCCTGTCACATCTACTAAGGTAGCTACAAATGGGGTAGAAGAAGCAGCTGGATCGGCACCTAGTTTTTTTAGTAGCAACGGAAGCATAGAACCCATTAGTGTTCCCCATAATACTACGCCAACTAACGAGCAACCTACCACCAAACCAATCCGGATGTAGTGTTCGCTGAAACCGGGCATAATGATGTGCCATGCAGCTATCACACAAAAACTTAATAAACACAGTGTTGTGCCTAAAAAAATTCCAGAAAAAATTTCACGACGCATCACGTTCCACCAATCTTTAATGGTTACTTCGCCCAAAGCCATGGCTTGGATAATTAACGTTGCCGCCTGCGAACCACTATTACCGCCACTAGATATAATTAAAGGGATAAAGGTTGCTAAAATTACTACTTTGGCTATTTGGTCTTCGAAGCCTGACATAGCTGCAATGGTAAGTAATTCGCCAAAGAATAGTACAATTAGCCAAACCACACGTTTTTTGTATAATTGAAATACAGGAACGTCCAAATATGGCTCATCGAGGGCTTGTGTACCCCCCATTTTGTGCATATCCTCAGTATATTCTTCGTGGGCAATCCATAAAATATCATCTACGGTAACAATACCTAAAAGCACATCTTGGTCGTCAACCACAGGTAAAGCCACACGATTATTCATCTTAAATACGTTAATGGCTTCCTCTTGCGGGTCGTTTACGTTTAAAGAAATTAAGCGGTTATCGGTTAAATCGCCAATCTTTGCATCGGGGTCGGAGAGGAGTATTTCACGGATACGGATATCGTCTAACAGTACGCCATCTTTGTCAATTACGTAAACTACATCGATAGTTTCTGAGTTTTTACCGTATCTACGGATGTGTGAAAGTACTCTGGTTACTGTCCAATCTGTTTTTACTGCAATAAAATCTGGTGTCATCATCCGGCCCACACTGTCTTCGGCATAACCCAAAAGATTAAGTGCCTCCTTACGATCGTTGTCCGGTAAAAGTACCAAAAGCTTTTTCACAGCTTCACCTTTTAGCTCTCCAAAAAGGGCTGTCCTATCATCGGGGGGTAGTTGCCTAATAATTTCGGTTAACTTATTGGCTTGTAGTTTTTTGATGATACGCTCTTGCGTAGGGAAATCGAGGATACGAAATACATTTACTGCTCGTTTACTAGAAAGTGTCTCGATAAATTTAACTGCATGTTGAGGAAGTTCGTCAATAAGCTCTTCTACATCAGAGATATTGAGTTCGTTGAGATAGGTTTTTAGTTGCCTATCGCTTTCGTTTTCCAACAAATTTAATACTTCTTCTACCTGCAATTCTTCCATAAGCGTTGGATTTTGTGTGTTTTTACTTGATGGGCGTGTAAAGTTGCGTTTTTATTTTCAAATTGCGGTTATGTACATGGTGTTTTCTCGTTTCAAATTATTTAACATTTTTGTACACAGTGAGGTTTATTGATTTAAGATTAAGCATTTGATGGAAAAGCAAGAGAATTATGCATTAGTAACTGGTGGGAGCAAAGGAATTGGTAAGGCGATAGCCCAGCAATTAGCAAGTAAGGGAAACCATTTATTATTGGTTGCCAGAAATGAAACTGAGTTAAAACAAACGGCTGAAGAAATTAAAGTTAAACATCAGGTACAGGTTCATTTTATTGCCATTGATTTGAGTTTGGCTAACGCCGCAGAAGAAGTTTTTAAATGGACTGTTGACGGCCAATATAAGGTGAACATTTTGGTGAACAATGCAGGTTTTGGTGTGTTTGGCAGTTTTACAGAGGTAGCTTTAAGCGAGCAAATGAAAATGCTGGAAGTAAACATGAGTACTTTGGTAAAGCTTTGTCATTTATTTCTACCTAGTTTAAAAGCGCAGGCTGACGCATATATCCTTAATATTTCTAGTACGGCTGCGTTTCAGGCAGTGCCAGCGCTTGCTTTGTATGCAGCTTCTAAATCTTTTGTACTCTCATTTAGCAGAGCCATTAATTATGAGCTAAGGAAAACTTCTGTTGGAGTTACTTGTGTTTGCCCAGGACCTGTAGAAACAAATTTTGCCGATAGGGCAGGGTTGGGCGCTTTAGATAAAATTGCGAAGAAGTTTAACATGCAGCCTACTGAAGTTGCGGCTATTGCACTAAAAGCCATGTACAATAGAAAGATTGAAGTAACACCAGGCTTTACCAACAAGATTGGTGCTTTTGCATCACGTATTTTATCGAAAAGATTCCTAGAGAAAACTGCTGCGGGGATTTATAAGGTTTAACAAATCTTGTATTAAAGAGTTAAGTGTTACTTCCATTTGGCTATCCATTTTCTTTCCCGCTCCGTTAACTTCTGTAAATCGGGTAGATAATTTGGGTTAGGCATATACCAATCTAGTTGCTGATAAAATTGTTGGACTTGTTTATCCTTAAAAACATAACCTCGTCTTGCAAAGGGTAGATTTCTGAATACTTTTTTATCGAACTCACTTTTTGGTTCTTTGATGCGTTCTTCTTGGAAATATGAAAAAGGAATATAACCTTCATTTAACATTACGTTTTGAGCGTATACAAAAAGTTCATCTGCTGGTTTAAAGTTTTTCTTGCTAAAAGCAATGGTTCCTTTTTGGATATGAAACCTTAAAACCTCTTTATTAAGAAAATGACTTTTTTGGTTTTCGGTTTTACCTACACCATTGATAGTCCATTCGCTAGCATTTTTAAAAAATCCCTTGGCAATGCTGAAGGTCTCAAATTCGCCCATATCCAAGATTAAAGTAAAATCATCTATCTGTTTGTTTTGCCAACGTTTTGCGGCAGTTAGCACATATTCAAAATCGTAATGAAAATCTACTGAACCAGATAAATCATAGCTGTAAGTATGTTTAATAATATTGATTCCCTTTTTAAACTTCGCCTTGAAATGGTAAACGTAAAAGAAATCTACATAGTTTCCGCTTTTGCTTCCTTCAAATTTGTTAAGGTCGATAGATTTAATTTTACCATTAGTGTTATAAAGTGTATCGGCTACATAAGCAATTTGATGAGCCAAGTTTTTCCCATTCATGTTCACGGTAAAATTACGCATGTAAGGATGCTGGCCATTTTTTGGGGCGCCATCCACATCTCCATCAGGAGAAAAAGCTTCGAAGCCAACGGTAATTTCTTTCTCATCCTTTGGATTATAAAACTCGTAATAAACTGAAACTTCAATGAATTTATCACGAACCTTTTTCAATGATAATATTTCCTTTTTTACGCTGATGCTGGTCTCGTTAACCGGAATCAACTGGTTACCTTTCGCAAAAAAGGCACCATCGTTGGCAAATAACGATTGGCTTAACATCGCAAATAACAACACAGATTGCAAATATTTCATGTTTATTTTTTTAAAATATTAATTTGAGGCTAATATAGCTAAGCTTCTTAGCTATTTTGGCTTTGTACTTATGGATATTCAAAACCAAATTCAAATTCTTCAAGCCTATCATTTCCGAATTTATAACTGGCAAAATATTTAGGCATATTGTTATTCTTCAAAATATTTGACCTGCTATCTTTTGGTTGTTCAATTGAATAATAAAGTTTAATATGGTTTTTTGTACTGTCCAGAGGAAGGTAACAAGTTCCAAGTTTTTCAATGATTTGCTTTTTCGTCAATCCGAGTTTTATTCCTTTTTCTGTTTTAAAAATATCAGTATCCAATTTTTTAAAACTATGACTTGCTTTATCAGATTTCTCAACTTTAAAAATTGAAATCTGGTTTTTTCCGTCTCCTGCATGTTGTGTTAATGTTAAAGTTTCGCCTTCAAACTTCGAATAGAATTGGTATTCTTCAACATCATTCAATTTATTGTCGTTACCAATAACTTTTGTTGCACTTTCAGGATTTCTTAAAATCATCCCATTAAGAGAGGTGTCAGGTTCAATAAATGAACAACTAGATTCTGTTAGTTTTTCGGCTGCATGGCGTTTCAAATTTTGAACTTTATCCGGTTCAGGTGCCAGTTCAAATCTATGATTTTGACCAACAGATTTTGTCTGCGAATTATTACAGTTAGTCAAAAAAAGCAATGCTAATACTATGATACTTCTCATGTTTTTTACTTAACAGTTCGTTTTATAACGTTCCAGTCTTTCATATGTTCTTCAATGCGCAATTTATGCTCTGCCAAGATATTTCTAAAATTTATTTTCTAAAATATTTGCACTAATTGATTGAATGTATTACGTTTGTATTAAATACTACTAAATCTATAGATAATGTCGTTAAAAATGCAATATATCTCTTTTACACATCGAATGCCGATGTGTTGTTGCATGTAAAAACTATAGGCCTTTCAAATTTTCTTCAACCTTTTCCTAAACCCAATTTTTATTATGATTAACTCATACAGCACTTTTACATTAGCCAACCAACTCACCGAAGAGCAGAAATTCTTTTTCAATAAATATGGTTTCTTACATTTTAAGAATTTTTTAGATGCTCATGCCATCAGATCGATTATTCAGGCATCGCAGCAAGTACAAGATAAATGGCTGGCTGAGGATGTTAAAAAAATTAATGGTGTACCCATTAAATACGGAACTGATTTAGATGGGTCTTCTATTGTACAACGTTTTGCATTTGTTAACCAACACCATCAAACGTTAAGTGGTTTAACGCTAGATCCAAGATTTGATGCACTTTTAGAATTAGCTGGAGAAGGAGCAAGGCTAGGTACTGAGGAAAAAGATGGGATGGTTTTTAATCATTATGTGAATGGACCAGATAGTAAGTTTACTAAGATGGGATGGCACACAGATGGTTTACGCGACATTTTCTATGGACAAAAATTGAATCCGATGTTAAATGTTGGTATTCATTTAGATACCCTAGATGTAAAGAATGGCGGCTTGAAAATACTGCCAGGTACTCATAAACAAAGTATTTACCAAATGTTGTTTAGGAAGAAATATTTTTTAGACCATAAAGCAGATCCATCAGAAATTGCCATTGCACCAGAGGCTGGAGATTTAACCATCCACGACGGTAGGTTGTGGCACAGGGTAGCACAATCTGAAGTTACTGGCGAGAAAAGTAGGAGAAGAGTGATCTATATTCCCATCATTGCAGGCAAATATGCTCCGAAGAATGAAAACAGTCCGACGGTATTTTACCAGCGTTTTGCAGGCATTGTAAAATAAAAGTATATGTTGATAGCCGCATTAGTTAGTTATTTGATAAAAACAGGGAAAATGAAACTGCTTTCGGCTTATTTTAAGAAGCTAATGGTTTGGAAAATAGGTGTTTGATTTATCCATGATGAATTTAGGAAACAAAAGTTGGGTTAGCTATATTTCCTCATATCAGGTGAATAATCTTATCTGTTGAGGAGAGACCGAAAATTCCTTTTGATGTGTAAAGCAATTATATTGCACATCAAAAGGAATTTATCTAAGTTTGCACACTTTTGCTCCCGTAGTTCAATGGATAGAATTATGGTTTCCGGTACCATCGATATGAGTTCGAATCTCGTCGGGAGCACAAATTTGAAGTCGACTTTTATACGGGGTCGACTTTTTTATTCTTCTTTTCGTATCACGTTATACTGTGGAGATAAAATTTCAATTCCCGCTTCATTAAAGATATCTTGAATGTTTTCTAGTAAGTTACTGTAGATGCCTGCCTGAAGATTTGCTTGCAATGTGTATGCGTTGATTTGGTACGAAATGTAGAAATCATCTAAGCTTGTTTGTAGAATAAAGGGAGCAGGTTCTTTCTCTATGTGGATGGTTTGTAAAGCAGCTTTATTAAGTAGTTCATACACCTGTTTCCAAGGAACATCGTAACCAATAGTGACCGTGTAATGTAAAATCAAGCCTGGTTCATTATTTTTGGTTCTACTAGAGTAATTTACTGTACTACTAGAAAGTACCATAGAGTTTGGTACGGTTACATCTTCATTTTTGATAGTCCTAATTCGAGTAACTAACATGGTTTTCTCTATTACATCGCCCGTAACTTCACCTATTTTCACACGGTCGCCAACTTTAAAAGGCCTCATGTAAGTAATTACCAAGCCGGCAACCATATTACTCGTAGCACTAGAAGAACCCAGCGATAACAAGATGCCTAGAAAAACCGAAACACCTTGAAAAGCAGGAGAACTGGAGCCAGGTAGATATGGAAATATAATCACCAACATAAAAGCATACAAAATAACCTTCAATATATTGAAAGTAGGCATTGCCCAATCTTGATGAAAGCCCCTTATTTTGACGTTACCTATCCTAATTTCTCGAAAGAAAAATCTGATAGCTTTTAAAATATATTTGAAAATGAAATAGACAACAATTACGGTAAATAAATCTGGCAGGTAATTAACTATTGCAGCTCCTGCAGTTCTAAGAGGACTTAGAATCCAATTTAATAGCGTATTAGTCCAACCTTCTGTTTCAGGAAAAATGCTAAATAGCAACGGCAACGATAGGTAAATAATAAGTACAATAACTATTATTTTTACTATGCTGTTAATTCTGAGAAATATACCTTCTAGGTATGTAGCAGTTAGTATTTGTGTCTTTTTAATCCTTAATCCGTTTTCAAATAAAGCTTTATGATGAACAATGTAATTAGCTGTTTTTCTAAATAAGTAATTAACGATTTTAATGAAGCAAAAAAGGACTAGAATAATCAATAACGAAAGACCTATCCGTTTTAGCCAATTGATCAAACTATGCGATTGTCTTTCTTCAGCTACGCTTTTTTTAATGGTTTTTAGGTAATCTTTGGCTAGTACAATGTTTGTTTTTCCAAACCAAAGCCCATCTAGATTAGCGACTGTTAAAACAATTAGGTTTTTCTTATAAATGATGTCATGATTATCATTTAAAGAGTTGATGCGTAATGAATCTGGATAATAAAAGGCATCCTCGTAAATTCTTTTAATTTTTTCCGATATAGCCTGAGCCCTTTCTTTGGCATCGAAAGAACCAGTTCTGGTATAAACATAAAAAAGGGTGTCTACGTTTAACACCACAGGAAAACCCTTTGTGGTTTTCTTTAACGATGCAATTTCCTGTAGCTGTGCAACTTTTCGAAGCGAATCTTGTTTTTCTATTCTTCTAAGTGTAGCCTCTAGTTCAGCTGTTTTTTTTGTATTTCCAACTGCGTCTTTTAATTCTTGTTGTAATTTGAGCTTTACTAAGGAATCTATATTGGTCTGCTGTAATTCTTTAATTAAAACGGCTTCGTTTAAATCATTGTTTTTAATAGAAGTATCTGTTTTTTGCGCTTTTATTGGCAGGCAAAATAGAAGCAAGCCACAAAAAAATATGGTATTAAAATAAAATAGATTGGATTTTTTTTTGAACTCCATTAATAAAAATATTAGGCTTTATAGTCTAATATAAGGAAATTTATTTTTTGAGTAAAGTCACTATTCTTTGGGTGCTTTTTTTACTGAATGAACGGGTTGTTCTGCCTGTTCTCGTTCCTTTGCCGGATTACTATTTTTAACTGGCTTAATTTTGCCATCCTCAATTTCATCCTTAACTGAATTTAAAGGCTTGATATTTTTATCTGTCTTTTTATTGTCTTTGCCACCTTTTGTATTTCCTGTAATATTCATTGTTGTAGTTTTTTATACTAACAAATGAAAAGCTGAGAATGTTCTAAGCATATCTCCTTAAATCTCTATCCAATCGCTCTTGGCGAAGTTGTTAAATTCTGTTCTGGGCTCTAAATTTAGATAAGGGTAAGTCACTTTAGAAAGATATAATCCAGTAGGTAATGCAATCTCAAATATTGCAGGAATTTCTCTCGAAGAAAGACGATGTTCAAATTGTTCTACTGTGAACTCATTTTTTCCAATTTTTAAAAGATTCCCCATTAAAATTCTTATCATTTTACCCAAAAACCGATTGGAAGAAATATGAAAACGGAAATGTTGTTCGTTTGCGGAAGTATAGAGCTTGGCCTCCATTACATTGCAAATAGTGTGTTCGTTTTTGTCTGGTTTGGTGCAAAATGCCCTGTAATCCTTATATTTTGGGAGTAATTCAACAGCTTTTTTCATCTCTCGAAGATTGAGGTCTTTCACATTGTAGTAAGAACTCAGCTGACCTAGAAACGGATTTTTATAAGTATGAAAATAGTAGTCGTATTTGCGTTGCACGGCATCAAAACGGGCATGTTGTTTCCCATCCATAGGGATGATATCGAACACCGCAATATTATGAGGCAAAATTCTATTCAGGATAAAGAATAAGTCGAAATCTATTTCTCGCTCAATATCAACGTGGAAAAAATACTGACTTGCATGTACACTCGTATCCGTACGTCCGCAGCCATTAATGTCAATTTGGGTTTTGAAAATATTGCTCAGCTTTTCTTCGATAGTTTCTTGCACACTATGTGCTTTTGGATTGCGCTGCCAACCGTTATAAGTGTGGCCATTGTAGCCAATGTGGAAAAAATACCGCATCAAAAATTAAACGAGTTTCTTCATCATTAAACTACAGCCGTAATGCAAACCATCGTGAGAAACAATGAATTTAATAGCATCTTCAATTTTTTCCAGTGTATAGCCTTTATAAGTACTAATGGTATAAGGTGTGTAGTTGTTGAATTTATCTGTGGTTAAATCTTTTTCCAATTGGTCGATATTGTCTAGTAGATATCTTTTTAATTGTTCAATTTCTTCTGCCGAAATGAAACGCTCAGGCTTAGAGCCATTCCTATATTTATCAACTAAGGTTGAATCAATTACTAATTCGTTATTCGATAATTTGTAGCATAAAATCTGCTGACTTACGACTAAATGTCCTATTTGCCAAGCTAGGTTGTTGTTAAAACCAGCAGGAATTTTGTTCATTTGTTCGGTGCTCAAATTTTCAACTAAACTTAATAAAGCTTTGCGGCTTGCCCTAATTACTTCGAATATCTTGTCCATAATGTAGCAAAGATAGGTTTCTTTGAATTAGAATAACCAACAAACTACTTTTTAGCACTTCCTAGCCATAGTAATCCGTCTATAATCATTTGGTTTTGAGTTTCGTTTTCAAAAGTTTTAGAAAGTGCTGTGATTTCTTGATCATGTTTGCGTTCATAATCCATATCGTTGTGTCCCATATTTACGTAAATCATCTTGTATTTTTTATTACTCCAAACTACTGGATAATCTCCCTGTAACCAAATTTCGTGAGCTTTGGGACCAGTTCCTAAGGGAAAACTTGATGGATCAATACTCAATAAAACATTGATGTCAGGATTTTTTCGCAAGTCTTTTTCCCACTTATACCATTCGTTGGGTTGCGATTTAAATGTTTTAGGCAAATTTTTAGTGGCTGGATGTTTTTGATTTACGCTTAATATAGCTGATGTGGGTCGCCAAGTATTGCCGCTATATTGTCCAGAACCTAAAAACTCATTGTGGTACCAATCCCAATTTTGAGCAAAAGAAGATGGTGTAAGTGCAAAGGCCGAAAAATGGAATCCCATCCAAGCTCCTCCGCTTTTCATGTATTTTTGAAAGGCAACACGCTGTTCTTCTTTTTCTGGTCTAGTATCAAGAAATAAAACGATTTGATATTTGGAAAGGAAATCTGCATTAAGATTTGTCCAATTGCTTGTTGTATCGTAACTAAAATGATGTTGCTTTGCTATTTTTGGGAACCAATCATTCGCTTCTTTTACAAAGCTGATGTGCGCCATATCATTCTTACCAGTAAAAAAAGCAATTACCTTGAACTTGGGTTTTTGTGCTTGCGCTGTTAACGCAAAGCAGCTGATTAACACTAAAAATGTGATGGTTTTAAATAAGCGGTTCATTATTGGTTAATTTAGAGATTAAGGTAAGACTTTTTATGTGAATTTGTCTTACTGCAATTGCTCAAAAGGAATACTGTTTTTTAAACTTGATTGGCAGAAAGCAAGCTAGCTTAATCGACGGAGAAGTGCTGCTAATTTTCAAAAAAAACATCCGATGAATAACTAAATCCATCGGATGTTTTAATACGAAATGTCTTATATCTCACATTTCAGTGCACATATCTATTTAGCTGCTGTCGGTTTAGCATTTTTAACATAAGTATCTAACCATTTGTTGGTTTCCCAAATCATGTGTAAGATGTTTTCTTTAGCTCTGTATCCATGCGCCTCGTAAGGTAAATATACAAAACGAGTTGTGCCACCATGACCTTTAACAGCATTGAACAAGCGTTCGCTATTGATAGGGAATGTACCTTGGTTGTCGTCCATTTCACCGTGGATTAATAGGATAGGCGTCTTGATTTTATCAGCATAACTGAAAGGACTCATCTCGTAATACAACTGTGGAGCTTGCCAATACGTACGGTCTTCGTTTTGGAAACCAAATGGTGTTAAAGTTCTGTTGTAGGCACCACTACGAGCGATACCAGCTTTGAACAAATTAGTGTGTGCTAATAAATTTGCTGTCATAAAAGCACCGTAACTGTGTCCGCCAACTGCCATACGGTTTCTATCTCCAACCCTCATTTCGCTCAATTTATTGATAGCAGCATCAGCATTTAATTTTAACTGCTCCACAAACGAGTCATTAGGACGTTTACCTTCTTTGGCAACAATTGGCATCTCTGCATTATCTAAAACAGCATAACCTTGTGTTACATAGAAAACAGGTCCGCCTGAACTGATAGTGATGAATTTGTTCTCGGAACCTCTAATTTGAGCAGCATCGCTTGCCGAGTTAAACTCACGAGGATAAGCCCAAATTAAAGTTGGCAATGGTCCGTCTTTATCTTTGTTGTATCCTTTTGGAAGATATAAATCACCTGTTAAATCTACACCATCGGCACGTTTATAAGTGATTTTTTGTTTCGTTACACCATCTAATGCGGTGTATGGGTTAGTGAAGTTGGTGATTTGTCTATCCGCCACGCGAAGTACTAAGTTTTTAACGAAGTAGTTCGGAACTTCAGTTTTACTTTCTCTACGAGTTAATAACACTAATTTTTGAGGGTCTAAAACATCGGTTACCACTTCAAAAGTTCCTTCTTGACAACGCCACAAAATTTCAGATTTTTTAGTAGCTAAGTCAAATTTAGCGATGAAAGGTAAATCTCCCTTTGGAGAAGCACCTGTAGTATTGTTTAACAATAGTTTAGTGCCATTGTCGGTAGTTAAAATCACTTGTCGACCGAACTTGTTTTTCTCGGTAACTGGAGAGCCTGGGTTGTTGTAAGCATCGGTAGTATTTAATTCATAAAGCGTTTCTAAAGCACCTGTAGAAGGATTAAACCTGCTTATTTTGCTGCTTTGTTTAGCTCTAGACATTTCTCTGACTAAAGCTAGGTTCGCATTTCCCCAGCTAGTACCTGCGTAACGGGTTTTAGTTTTGAAAAGTTCTTTGCTTGCACCAGTAAATGGAGCTTTTAATTCGTAAACACCATCGTGGAATTCTACATTCTTCTTAATTAAACCACTATCTAATGGTTGTGCCCAAACTACAGTCGCTGCTTCATCGTCTCTCCAATCGAAGCCACGAGGAACGTTTTGTACGTTGTCATAGCCAGATGGACGAACTTCTGTTGAAGGTAGTTCTGCTAACACTTTTACGGTTTTCCCTGCTCTATCGATTACTTTTACCGTAGAAGGAAAGCCATAAGAAGCAACTAAATACGAGAAAGGTTTTTTAATGGTACGTACCATTAAGTAGTTTTTATCTGGAGATAAGTTGACAGTACTGTAAATTGCTGGTGTGCCAATCGGGGTTTCTACACCGCTTTTGTTTTGAACCAATTGTGAAGTTGCAAAAAACTCGAACAACTGCTCATCATAAGGCGACTTGATTAAATCTTGGATAGTAGCACTCGGAGCTACTTTACCTAAGTTTTCTTGCACGGTAGGACCTTTAGGCGCCAAAGGACGTTTTGGTGCTGCACTTGCAGGTTTGGTAGCTACTTGGTAAATCAAAGTTGCATCATCAACCCATACAATGCTCGAACCTAAAATTGCATTTAACGGTTGCTTGTTTATTTTAGTAGCTTTTGAGGTAGCCACGTCAATCACATATAAATCGATTCTATCTTGTGCAGTTTGTGTAAATGCGATTTTGGTCTCGCTAGGATTCCAACGTACATTTCCAGCATACAAAGTGGTAGGCAAACCTGTGATAGCACTAGTTTTACCAGTTTTGATGTTTTTTAGGCTAAAGCTATTCACGTAGGTTTGTCTGCTAGGCGAGTAGTTGTTAGGGTTGATACGCATGCCTGCAAGTTTGTACTCAGGCATCGCCAATTCTTCAATAGAAGGATATGGATTGCGATCGCTAAATAGAATCCATTCTGCTTTGCTATCTATGCTAACACCTGGAGTAGGCTTTGCCAACAGCAAATCTGCCATTATTTTTGGAGGAGTTTGGTAGGTAACGGCATCTTGTGCTAATACACTACCACCTAAACCTGCAAATAATAGGTTAAGTATAACTTTTTTCATTTTCAATATGTAAGTTTAATTGATGATATAAACTTACATATTGAAAATGACTTTAACTTTTTGTATCAAAAATTTTAAAGCAAAGAATTAATTAGCGCTTCAATATTTCGTTAATTTCTATAATGCCGTCATAATTAAATGCAGCGGCGCAGACAGCAGTACCTATAGAACTACAGCCTTCTAAAGCCTTATAAGAAACGCTTACCGACTGACCGTTTGCATAAGATGCCAGAATATCTGAATTACATACATAGCTAAACTTGGTGTCGATTTTTAAATAAGTTCCAGTACAATTTTTTTCGACAATAGCATCTACACTAAGAAAATCTTTAGAACAGCCAGATACAAAGAATACAGAAGATACTAAAAGAAGAATAAGAATTTTTTTCATGTTTAAGGTTTTTGATTGATTATAAAAAATGGTTGGGTGCAAATACCTTTTTGTAACAAGTAGTTTGCACTGATTGTTTTTAGAAAACTAAGCTGGTTTTCTTTCCCCTAAACGGTAATTTAAGTTTTTATAGTATAAAACGAATGAATTAATCTCACAACTTTTTGATGTCAATTATATTGATCAGACCTTCGTTAACGTGTAGCATCAAGCATGTCGATGCAACTAAAGTCTCATTTTTACATTCTTTAATCAGGTTGAAATTAGCTAGCACTTTTTGCTCGTTTTCAAAGGGAGCTGTTTTTTCTATATTACATACGTGATAATCTTTGTCTAAAACCCGAAGATAAGTTCCTGTACAATCTCTAATTACGGTAGCACTAGAATAGCTTTCTTTTTTACATGAAAATATTGCTAAAACAATAATCGATAAGATTAAAAGAAATAGGTTTTTCATAGCTGATTATTTTTTTGAGTTGCCATTAAAGTTAAATTTAAGGTTAAGTCCAGCAGAACTAATTCTTAAGTTTTTATCACCCATGGTGCTTAAGGCAGGCTTGTAATAAGGCTCAAAAATGAGTACGTTTTTACCTATATTTTGATTGATACCGATGGCGATGATAGCACTGTTTGCAAAATCAAAGCCCTTTAAACTACTTTTCTCTGTTTCTTGCTGAACTTGTGCTTCCCCGTTTTTTACGCCAAAGTTACTCCAGTTATAGTTGTAAGTGTATTTCTGAGTGATGTAGGAACTTGAGTTGATGCCTGTAGAAATGTAGAAATCCTGCTTTTTAGAAGGGAAGAACTTAACCACCATCGGTAAATCTATGCTCAGAAGTTGCCCATTAAAATTAACGTCATTCGTAGCCGTAACCGAATAAACACCGTTTGAAGGTGCCATGTTCATGGCTCCCTCTCTCGAAGAAAACATAGCTTGTGATACTTCTACTGGTACTTTATTTTCGTAGCTAACTTTGTTCTGACTAATACCAGCACCTAAGCTTAAAACTAAATTTTTAGCGATTTTTATATTGGCGTTTAAGCCTATTCCAGCACTTAACTTAGCTTCATTATCATCATGGTAATTAAAGAAGGTTCCCGTAAATACATCTAAAGTGGTTGTTGAAGAACTGTTTTTCTTCATGCTTTTAGTTTCGTTATTGGCTATTATTTTACTCTGTTCTTTAAGGAAATCCTCAGTAGATAATTTTGGTTTCGATGGTTTTTCAATCACCTCTTTAGCTGTTTCCATTCCTGCATTTGCAATAACTTTTTCGTCTGTTTTAGTTGAAGCTATTACTGTATTGATATTTTCAATTGTATTTGAAGGCTTTAATTGTTCGGTAATCGAATTTGAAAAAATTGGATTAACTTCTTTTACCAAATTTGTAGGATTGCTTTGTGCAACCTCATACTTGGCATTTTCCGCTACATGCTTTGATTTACTACTTTGCTTTTGTAAATTTTTGAGAAAAGGATTTATTTCAGATGCGATAGAGTCTATTGCTGTAGTTGAAGCACTTTCTGTCCTATTAATGCTATTGTTGGGCAAAACACTCTCTTTAGGTGTATGGTTAGCCCTTAAAATCACTTTTTCTGCATCAAAAGCATTGCTGAAATACAAACCAACAACTACAAGTAAGGTTGCAGCAATTCCCGTTAACCACCAAATTGGTAGCTTTTTGTTTTCCTTTTCAGGATATTTTTTGCGTAGCTCAGTCCAGCCCTGTTCTCCTAAACCATCATCATAGTCGTCGAAAACAGAATTTATTTGCTGTACTAATTCTTCGTCACTCATTTTCATACTATTTTGTGTATATGGAGTGGGTAGTTAATAATTGTTGCAAAGCTTGTTTAGCCCGAGTTAAATAAGTTCTAGACGAACTGTCGGGAATATTTAGCATGCTTCCTATTTCTTTATGCGAGTAGCCGTCAATTTCGTATAAGTTGAAAACCGTTCTTTGCATTTCATTTAGATTTTTCATTAGTGCCAAAATATCTTGAGCGCTAAGTTTATCAATAACAGAGGTGTGTATAGTTTGCGGAACAGTATCGGTTAGCTCAATTGCTTCGCTAAAACGCATATTTCTTCGTTTATAATCTAAAGAAGTATTAACCAGAATCTTTCTGAACCAAGGCTTAAAATCATTCTCCTCATTAAAACTGCCGATAGATTTAAAAACTTTGATAAAACTATCATTTGCCGCTTCTAAAGCATCATCTCTATTTCCCAAATAACGAATACAAATACCCAAAGCGTAGCCATAGAACTGTTTGTATAACAATTCCTGCTGGCGTAAATCACCTTTTTTACAAGAAGCAATGAGCTTAATTAGGCTCTCGTTGTCTGGCATTCGTTTCTTCTATTGGCCTCTTGATATTATTTGGCAACATGTTTAACATGTGCTCCATTTTTAGTTTATTTTTTACTGACTATACGTTTTGTTGCAATAAAACGCTACAAAGATTTTAAAATTAACCTATTCTTTTTTATTTACTTAAATTTGCCCTTTCAATAAAAAATCAAAACGTGTCGTTAGAACAATTAAAGTTAAGTAAGCCACTAATCGCTGCCATGAATTCCTTAGGTCATTTGTCGGCAAAGGAAATTCAGTTAAAAACCATGTCTAGAATTTTAGGTGGACAAGATGTAATTGCCATTGGCCCAGAGGGAAGTGGTAAAACGACCACCTACGTTTTGGCTACTTTAATGCGTTTAAAAATTGGTGGAGGCGATGCTCCTAGAGCTTTAATTTTGGTGCCAACCAAAGAAAAAGTGTTCGAAGTTTTGGAAGCATTCAACCTTTTAAACAGAAACGACACCTTTAGAATTGTTGGTATTCATGCTGATGAACCCATTGATAAACAAGTAGAAGACTTAACTGATGGAGTAGATATTGTAGTTGCCATTCCATCTAGAGCTAGGGCTATTTACCTAAAATTAGGCTTAAACACCAATAAAATCCAAGTAATGGTGGTAGACGATGCCGCTGATATGGTGAAAAAAGGATTTCAATTACCAATTAACGAGTTGGCTAGAAGTATTCAAAAGTGTCAGCATTTGATATTTACCGAAGTAATGCACGAGAAACTGAACCATATGATTGATGGTTTTATGTATCTGCCTGCAACCATTGAAGTCGAAGAACTTTCAGAGATAGCGGTTGAAACTTACCAGCAGCTAATTTATCAAGTACCTAATTTTCGCACCAAACTCAATTTGTTGAATTTGCTTTTAAGCGATACCGAAGTATTTGATAAGGTAGTAGTTTTTGTGAATACCCGTTTAACTGCACAAACGCTGTCTAGAGATTTATTTGATGGCAAAGCCGAGGATATTTTTGTCTACAAACCGTTGTTTTTCGATGAAGCAGGTTACGACAGTTTAGAAGTTTTCAAAGTTCACGATAAAGCCCGCGTATTAATTATAGCTAACGAAAATTTTGAAGAGGAGAAATTGACGGATATTCCATTCGTTATACATTTTGAGTTGCCAGAAGATAAAATGCTTTACATTAACAGGGTAATGAAAACTGATGATGTAGATTTAGTAGCGCTTAATTTTATTACTGATTTGGAGTTGCCTCAGTTGAAGAAGATAGAACAAACTATTGGCCAGAAATTAGAAGAAGCAGAATTGCCAGAAGATTTACTAATTGAAGATTTAAGCAAAACTACGAAACAGAAAAGTAAGCATGCTAAAGAATTAGAACGCCAACAGGCCGAAGAAGAAGCTTTTAGAAATGCTGCTTTTCAACCTAAAAAGGAGAGTAATGCAAAAACAACTAACTTTAGTAGTGGTGAAAAGGCAAAAATGAACAAGCAGAAGAAGCACGGTTAATTAGTGGTCAGCTTTCAGTAGTCAGGTGTCAGTAATTAGGTATTAGTGTTTATCGAACTATTGTTCTAAAAGTTAAATTTATTCTAGGTTTGGAAACCAATTTGGTAGGAGGGAGACGATGAAGCCAGTGGGTTTGCGTGGTGTCCTTCATGATAAGCAAACTGCCGTGTGCTAGATTTAAAGATACGGTAGTTTTATCCACTTTGTGTTTAAAGGCAAACTTACGTTCTGCGCCAAAACTTAAAGAAGCAATGGCTCCGTTCTTTTTTAAATCTTTTTCGCCATCACTATGCCAAGCCATACCTTCATCTCCGTTATGATATAGGTTTAATAAGCAGGAGTTGAAGGTTTCTCCCGAAAGTTCTTCAGCTTTTTGCTTCAATGATAGCAATTCTTCAGTCCAAGGTAGGGCTGTTTTTGTAATGTTGGAGTAAGTGTATTCGAATGGCTTTTCGCCGTACCAAGCTACTTTTCGTTTAGTAATAATAAGCTTTCCAAAAATTACTGCCTGATCGTTTTCCCAAGCGATTTCGTTTAACAGACGTTCATAATAAAAATCTGCTTCAGTTCTACTAAATATTTTGCCATAGTAGTTAACTGTTCCTTGTTTTGGCAGAAGATTGTTATCTGGAGAATACTCGTTTGAAAATAAGGTCATTAATTAGTGGCTAGGTATTAGGATTTAGGTATTAGTGATTTGATTAGGCCGCTAATTATTTTCGCAACCTCTTCAGATTGTATTACTATTTTTTTGAAAATAGCTTCATTAATATAGCCAAGTCGTAGTGCTAAATGTAACATTGACCTGACCTCGCTATTTGATGCCAACGCGATATATAAAAAGCGTCTAAATTCAGGTTTAGTTCCTCGATCAAAACCTTCAGCAATGTTGTTGGAAATCGATACTGCAGCCCTACATATTTGGCTTCTAAAATCCCAATCCTTATTGTTTTTAAATTCTTTGTAGATAACTATTGCGATATCTTGAGCTTTTCGCCAAGCAATAACATCTTCGAAACATTTGATAGCCATAGGTAGTAGTTTTCGTAAGATTAAATTTACTAAAATACTTCGACCAACTAGTAACTAGTTCCTAAATCCTAACACCTAATCCCTAACAAAAGCTTGTTCCCAGCCAATAATCGCAGTTTTTCTCGTATTGCCCCACATGTAACCTCCAAAAGTTCCGCTAGATTGTATTACCCTGTGACAAGGAATTAAAAAAGCAATAGGGTTGCTACCAATAGCTGTTCCAACTGCTCTAGAAGCATTCGGATTTCCTAGTTCATTAGCTAGTTTTCCATAGGTTGAGAGTTTGCCCATAGGTATTTTTAGCAAAGCTTCCCAAACCTTCAGTTGAAAATCTGTACCTTTCAAATGCAGTTTAACATCCTTTAATTTTGACCAATCGTTTTGAAAGATAAATAGAGCATTTTGTTGTAACACATCTAATTTTTCCACATAGCTCGCATTTGGAAATTTCGCTTTTAGCAAAGTTAAAGCCATTTGTTCATCCTCATGAAAAGCCATATAGCAAACGCCTTTCTCGGTTGACGCAGTTAGCAACGAACCAAAATGTGTCTCTGAAAAGCTGTAGTTAATGGTGAGTTCGCTGCCACCGTTTTTGTATTCGGCAGGCGTCATTCCTTCAATATTCACAAACAAATCGTGTAGCCTGCTAGTTCCCGAGAGTCCAGTTTCAAAAGCAACATCAAATAAGTTGGCTTGTTCAGTTTGTAGTAATCTTTTGGCATGGTTTACACTAACATATTGCAAGAATTTCTTCGGACTCGTTCCTGCCCATTCCGTAAATAACCTTTGGAAATGAAAGGGGCTTAGATTCACTTTTTCGGCCACTTCATCTAAATTAGGCTGACTTTTGAAATGTGTCTTGATATAATCGATAGCCTTGGCAATCCTTTCGTAATTTACTTCCTCTTGCGTGTTCATCAGCTTTAAATTTATACAAATATGGTGAGAGTAGCACGTATTAAAAATCCGAAACTTGCTTTTCTTTACAACCACATAGATACATAGCTATTTCTATGTGTCTATGTGGTTTCCATTTTATTTTTTAGTTGAAATAAATCGTTAATTTCGATGATAGTATGAAAGAACAGCTCATCGAAGACATCAAAACTACATTGTCGAAGACCAAGGTGGATTTACTTGCTCAAATAGCTACAAAGCAAGCTAATGCAGTAAAAGATATTATTGATTTAACTTTTCATCCAGAAGAAAAGATAGCTTTTAGGGCAGCGTGGATTTTAGAAAATGTTTACATTAATGATCAAAAGGGATTTGCGGCACATGCCGATTATTTCTTAGCTAGATTTTCTTCGCAGAACAATCTTTCAGCACGTAGGCATTTTGGTAAAATATTGGCGCTGCTTAGCAAGAAGAATGCACCACAAGAAATTAAAAAGATTTTACAGGAATATAGTACTGAGGAATTGGTAGAAACTACTTTCGCTTGGTTAATCGACGAAAACGTACCGGTAGCCATTAAATCACATTGTTTAAATATCTTGGCTAATTTTTCGGTGAAACATCCTTGGATAAAAGAAGAACTGCTGCAGACTATGGATTACCTAGTGGATAAGGAAAGTATTGCCTTTTTTGCGAAAGTGAAACAGATTAGAAAACAGTTGAAGGCTTAATCTTCTACGAATTCTAAAATATCTGCCGGCTGACAATCTAATACTTTACAGATAGCCTCCAAAGTGCTGAAACGGATAGCTTTTGCCTTGCCAGTTTTTAAAATCGATAGATTAGATAACGTTAAATCTACCTTTTGCGAAAGTTCGTTTAACGACATCTTGCGTTTAGCCATCATCACATCTAAATTTACTATTATGGGCATAATTATATCGTTAGCTCATTTTCTGATTGGATTTCCAAACCTCTTTTAAAAACCTGTGCAATGATAAAAATAATTCCCGCTAAAAACAGAAACTCACCACCGTAACCAAAATATCCTGAGACGTTAGTTATGGATAAGCCCTCTTTTATCAATTGCTTATAATACGATTGTGCGCAAATTTGAATTACCCCGATCATTAACGCAAAATGACTGATTTGCTCTACCCACTTGCTAATGGTTTTGCTAAATGGCTGTTGCAAGTTAAATTTCATCGAGATTTTAACTGCTAGGTAAGCCATGTAGGTCTTTAATCCAAAAATTATAATCAGCATCAATCCGATATTTAGATAATGAAATAGCCCTAAACTATATAATTCTGAAATGTTTAACTCTAAGTAAAGATTTTCTGTCGCTATCGAACCTCGAAATAAGCCGACTAGAAAAGAAAAAACAATGGTGCCTGTTTTGATGCAGAGACCAATAAAAACAATCCAGAACAAAATGTTCATTATCGTTAGAATAGTAGTTCTATTTGATGCTTCTGTTTTCATAATACTGATAAACTATATTGCAATTATAAATAAATATTTATTGATAAACGATAAATATTTTAAGCAAACTAATGAAGTTTCAATTTGACAAGCATTAAACATTAAAATCGCACTTAAATCTTACTTTTGGGATATGAGTAATAAAGCAGAAATCCTATCAGAAATTATAAAAAACAGAAGAAGTATTTTCCCTGAAAGTTATACTAAGGAAGAAATTCCTACTGATGTTATTGAGCAAATCTTAGAAAGTGCGAACTATGCACCTACACATAAATTAACCCAGCCTTGGCGTTTTACGGTAATCAGAAAAGAAGGCAAAGCGAAGTTAGGTGCAGAACTAGGTGATATTTACAAAAGAGTTGTTCCTGCTGAAAAGTTCTTACAGAAAAAGTATGATAGTTTTGGTCAGAAGACTTCGCAGGCAGATGTCATCATCGCTATCAATATTCAGTTTCACGAAGATAAAGTGCCAAATTGGGAAGAAATTGCTGCCGTGGGTTGTGCCGTACAAAATATGGCTTTAACTGCCGAAGCACTGAATGTTGGGGCTTATTGGAGTTCACCTCCACTAATAGACCATTTAGGAGATTTCTTGGCTTTGGGCGAAAATGAAAAATGCTACGGTCTGTTTTACATGGGCTATCACAATGCAGAATCTAGACCAGCCAACCGTACGCCGATTGCAGAGAAAGTGAAGTGGATAGAGAAGTAGGGGGCAGGTATCAGTTTTTAGGAATTAGGTTTTAGTGGCTAGGAATTTAGGGCTTAGATTATTCACAATCAACTATCATCCATCAACAATTGACCAGTTAAACAATTAACCATTTATCTCATTAACAACTAACCATTAATCATTGAAGACCCAACTATATCAGCTTTGCTTAGATTTTGTAGAGCAACGAATTAATACCGCTACCGAAGCACTTCGACAAGCGCAGGAAGCTAGTAACGATGACACCAAAAGTAGTGCAGGCGATAAGTTTGAAACTAGTCGTGAAATGGCGCAGCAAGATATCAACCGTAATAAGCAATTGCTAGCTGATGCACAGCAACAAAGAGCAGTATTACAATCGCTAGCAGATATTCGTGAGACGACCAATATTAGAAGCGGAAGTTTGGTAATTACCAATAATGGCAGTTTCTATATCGGTATCAGTGCGGGGCAGTTGTTGTTAGAAGGGAAAACGTACTTTGCTATTTCCGCAGTTTCGCCAATTGGTAAGCTACTTATAGGCAAAGCTGTAGGCGATCAGTTTGATTTTAACGGAAAGGATTACTTAATAGAAAATATTACTTAAAACTCTTTTTAATACTATGCATCAGGTTTCTTGCCGTATAATTTCCTGGATCGATAATTCTTCTAATGGTATAAAGCGGATAGTTTTCATCTCTCTTAGTAGATAAAATGAAGGCAGCTTTAAAGCCATGTTCTTTTAATTTAGGCAGTAAGCTAGCCTTAAATACACCATACGGATAAGCGAAATATTCAACCTTTTTACCAGTAATTCTCTCCAGCTTTTGTGTAGGCTCGTCAATCTGGGTTTTCCAGTCTTCTTCGGTGAATTTAGAAAAATTCTTATGGTCGTAAGTGTGGCTTGCAATCACGTTTCCGTTATCAGAAAGCTCTTTGATTTGCTGCGCATTCATGTAAGCAATCCTGCCTTTTTTCCCAATAGAAACCGTCATGATGAAATAAACTCCTTTAAAACCGTATTGTTTTAACGTTGGATAGGCAACCGTAAATTGGTCTAAATCAGTATCGTCAAAAGTAAACATGATCGGCTTTTCAGGTAACGATTTTCCATAAACCAAATAATCATATAATTGATCTGGTAAAATAGAGTTATAGCCACTATCTGCCAACATCTTCACATGCTCCTTAAATTTTGCGGGAGAAATGATATCGTCTTTTGCTCGTTTCCCGTCGCTAGGTAACCAGTCTCTAATTTGATGATAACACAATACCGGAACTTCTTTTCTGGCTAATATGGTTGCTGCATCTGCTGGTTTGCTGTCTTCTTCAGCCTTAACTTGTTCTTTTAAAACGGTATCAGTTTTGGTAACTGTATGGTTGGTATCTCCAGAGGTAGACTGGCAAGCTGAAAATATAAAGGGGCATAAGAATGCCCCAAGTAAAATTCTTTTCATGAAATAACTTTAGAAACTCTTCACAATGTTGTTGTGTAGTGTTTTAGGACTCCAATGTCCGCTAGCAATAATTCTTCTAACGCACATCAAAGGGTCGTTTTCATCACGTTTGTCGGCCAAAGCGAAAGCCATTTTAAAGCCTCTTTTTTTCAACTCTGGAAAACCTTCCTTATTCCATAAACCAAATGGGTAAGCAAAATACTCCATCTTTTTACCAGTAATTTCTTCCAATTTTTTAGTTGGCTTGTCTAATTGCTCTTCCCAATCTTTACCTGTATATTTTTTAAAGTTTTTATGGTCATAAGTATGGCTACCAATGGTATTGCCTTCGTCAGAAAGTTGCTTAATTTGCTCTGAACTCATGTAGTTCACAAATTTCCCTTTTTTGCCGATCGAAACCGTCATTACAAAATAAGCTGCTTTATAACCGTATTTTTTTAAGGTTGGATTAACCACCGTGAACTGGTCTAAAACCGTATCGTCAAAAGTTAACATGATAGGCTTTTTAGGTAGTGGCTTGCCTTCGTTCAGATATGCGTAAAGTTGGTCAGGCAAAATGGTATGGTAACCACTGTCTGATAACATTTTCATTTGGTCTTTAAAGTTTTGTATTTCTACGGTGTAATCTTTTCCCATTGCCCCATCGGTAGATCTCCAGTTACGCACTTGGTGGTAACATAAAATAGGAACCTGAGGTCTGGCTAATATTGTCTTTGCATCAGCTACTTTAATGTTTTTAGTGTCAATTGGAGCAGCTTGATTATCAGCTTGGACTACTTCACTGGTATTGGTAACACTATCTTTTGCATCTGCAGATGACGAAGGTTGAGATTTAGATTGACATCCAGCACCATAAATTAGCGCCATTGCGATTAAAGGGAAGAAAAAACGTTTCATAAAATACTTTATATGAAGCAAAACTAAACAATAAGATGATATGTGATAATGGTGTTGAAAAAATAATTGTTTTATCTGTTGTGTGGTTAGCCACAGATGCACAGATTTTATCACTTTTAACTGAAATGTCATCATCAAATAATGGGTTTCAATTCAATAGAAAAATAGTTTCCTATAATTCTTATGCGTATTTCATCTGTGTATCTGTGGCTAAATTTTTACTAAACAGGTTCTAAATCAAACTCACTCAATTATTACAGAAAATCGGCAGCAAAAATTCTTTTTTGGTTTAATTTAGCTCCATCAAAAATCCAATACTTAACTAACTTATAAAGCATGAAGAAAATTTACTTTTTTTCTTTGTTGGGCTTACTTTCTGGAGGAACTGTTTTTGCGCAAACTAAAACAATAACCACTACAGAAACTGTTCAAGCACCACAAAAAGCCAATTATCAACAAGCAGCTAGGTTTTCTCCAAGTAAGCTCAAGAAGATGATTTACTCTACTTCTGTAGATCCACATTGGTTGAAACAGAGCAATCGTTTTTGGTACGAATATGAAACGCCAAGTGGCAAAAACTGGTACATGGTAGATCCGTCTGCCAGAAGTAAAAAAGTGCTTTTCGACCCCGCAAAACTGGCGGCAGAAATCACTTTAATTATTCGCGATCCTTTTGATGGTCAGCATTTGCCCATCGAGAACTTGAAGTTTAGTGATGATGAGAAAAACATCACGTTTGAAATTAAAAGTTCTATTGATGAGCTAAGGCCCGATAGAAAAGATAAAAAAGCTGCAGATTCGATGCAGAAGAAAATCTTCAAATTTCAGTATGAGTTAGCCGGACAAAAGTTAATCGAAATTAAAGATTATAAAAAAGCAAAAGCGAAACCAGCTTGGGGAGCTGTAGCGCCAGATTCTTCTGCAATTATTTTTACCCGCAACTACAATTTGTTTTGGATGGACAAAGCAAACTATCAAAAAGCATTGAAAAATGAAGAAGATAGCACTATTGTAGAGCATCAGTTGACCAAAGATGGCGTTAAATATTATTCTTTTGGTAGCGATGGTAGCGGCGAAAACAACGAAGAAATCATCAAGAATGATAAGAAACGTAGAAGAGCTTTTGTGCTTTGGTCGCCAGATGCGAAGTATTTTGTAATCCAACGTTCGGATAGTAGAAAAGTGAAGGATTTGTGGGTAATCAATAGTGTTGCGTCAGTTAGGCCAACTTTAGAAACCTACAAATACCAAATGCCAGGCGAAGCGGAAGCACCACAAGATGAAGTTTGGTTATTCGATTTCGCAGCAAAGACTGGCAAAAAGTTAAATGTTTCTGCGTTTAAAGATCAAAGTTTAAACACTTACAGTAAACCTGCGCTTAATTCAGATAGAGATAACGAATTCCGCCCTGCGATTTGGTTGGGAGACAATAATAAGTTCTACATGGGCCGCACCAGTCGCGATCTAAAACGTATTGATGTTTGTGTGGTTGATGTGAAAAGTGGAACGATTAAGCCCATAATAGAAGAACGTTTCAATACTTATGTAGAAGTGCAACGCCCAGGTTTGGTAAACGGTGGAAAGGAATTAATTCACTGGAGCGAACGTGATGGTTGGGGACATTTCTACCTGTTCGATGAAAACGGTAAACTTAAAAATCAGATTACCAAAGGTGCTTTCCATAGTGAGGAGATTGTAAATATTGATGAAAAAGCAAGAGTGCTTTATTTCACTGCTAACGGTAGAGAAGCAAAGGAAGACCCTTACTACTATCACTTGTACCGCGTTAATTTTGATGGTTCTGGTTTAAAATTATTGAACGCCGGAGATTTTGACCACGCTGCGGTGATGAACGATGCAGCCCGTTACTTCGTAAATAACTATTCTAGAGTAAATACGGTTCCAAAATCTACTTTGTACGACAATAGTGGAAACAAAGTGATGGACTTGGAAACTGCTGATTTATCGTTGCTAATGGCTACTGGTTACAAATTTCCTGAACCTTTTAAAGTAAAAGCTGATGACGGTATCACCGATTTGTTTGGCGTAATGTACAAGCCTTTCAATTTCGACCCAACTAAGAAATATCCGGTAATTGAATACGTGTATCCAGGGCCACAAACTGAAGCGGTAAACAAAACTTTTGGCAAGAGCATGGATAGAACAGACCGTTTAGCACAACTGGGTTATGTAGTGGTTACCGTAGGAAATAGAGGTGGTCATCCAGCTCGTTCTAAATGGTACCATACTTACGGTTACGGTAACTTACGTGATTATGGTTTGGCTGATAAAAAAGCTACCATAGAGCAATTAGCAGATAGATATTCGTACATCGATGCAACTAAAGTGGGCATTACTGGTCACTCTGGCGGCGGTTTCATGTCTACAGCGGCAATGCTAGTTTATCCAGATTTCTTTAAGGTGGCGGTTTCTAATGCAGGTAACCACGATAATAGCATTTACAATCGTTGGTGGAGCGAAAAACATCACGGCGTAAAAGAAACGGTTTCTTTAAAAGGAGATACTTCCTTTAAATATTCGATAGACAAAAACCCTGACTTGGCGAAAAACCTAAAAGGACATTTGCTATTGATGCACGGCGATGTGGATAACAACGTGCATCCAGCTGGAAGTATTAGAGTAGCTAATGCTTTGATTAAAGCAGGTAAACGTTTCGATTTCATTTTGGTTCCTGGTCAGCGCCATGCTTTTGGCGACATGACGGAATATACGTTCTGGCGTCTAGCCGATTATTTCAATAACCATTTATTGGGTGATTTCTCGCAATCAACCAATGTGAACATGACGGAAATGGATAGGGAAGTAGAACGAAAGAATTAGATTTTAAAGGATCTTTTGAAATCCCCAATGGTGTTAAAGCCGTTGGGGATTTTTTATTGCCGATTTTTTTTTGAAGCGCTAAGCTTGTGCTGCTATTTCCGATAGTCCCGCTTTACGCTGCAATATTTTTGTTAGCACTGCAATTCACACCTGTCATGTTGAGCTTGTCGAAACATCTGCTTATTAACAAACAATCCTTCGACAAGCTCAGGATGACACTAACAAAAATTATTTACGCTGCAATCGAGGCTATTTAATAAAAGCTTGTGCAATAAATAAAGTTGCTAACCCCTCAAAATGTCGTTCTAGAAAGATTTTGTAATCCTTTTGCTCTTCGGAATTACTTTGTGAACTGTTTTGCTCTTCGGAATTTGTAATTCCGAAGTCTTATCTAAGGATTTGTAATCCGTGCTAAGGGAGTTTGACTTTAAATGTGGATTGAAAATCCACCGATAGGGCTTCGCGATTGCAAATCGCGAAGAGCGGGTTGAAGATGACTCAACCATCAATTTTGCCAAACCTTTGTTAACAGTAGTCTATGTATCGCTCTTTGCTTTGCCAGTCGATTGTTTCTCCGGTCAATTCCTCATAAGACCAATACGGCTTTGTATTGTTGTTGCAATAAAATCCTTCAAAACCTTCTGTTGATACTATTTCTTCTATAATTTTTTTGTCGGATGAAAGATAGGTGACTCTATCGTCGAAATCCGTTTCAAATAATATTTTTTTGTCTGGAGTTAATAGTCTTGTTTGAGGTTCAGGTAAAGCTTCTTCTGAATCAATGAGATTATCTACTTTAAATAGTTTTTTTGTGTCACTTATATCCGAATAATGATAAACTTCATCATAACCCAAATCCTTTAATTTTTTTAGGGTTCTATTGGTTAGGATTTCTGGAAAGCAATCTACCTGAGAAATAATATATCCATTCCTATTGATGCTAGTAATAAACTTGATCCAACTTTTTTTGTCAGCATTTCGATGTGCACAATGCAGAAATGCTAACAGTCTATCAAGTTCTTTTATATCGTTTAAGCCTGCGTCTTGAACGATTTTAGACCAGCCTATAGGTATAGTGCTTTCACATATCTGTTTTTTCGTTGGCCAATTATTTGGTCTCTCAAATTTAAGATCATGCCCATCTTTAATCTTCAGAAAAGGGTGTAGGATAACGAAAGATGCCTCATAGTTTGAATAATAATTCAAGATTGTTTCAGTTTCTTCATTTCCTACAATTTCTATTTGTATCGGTGTTTCTAGCGTCATTGTTATTGGAATTGGTTAGATATGCACTCAGGAATACTGCTAACGTTTTCGGACTTTGCGTTCGGGCGGGGATTTTTAGTACAAAAGTTAAATAGAATTACTGCTGTTAAACCTTGCACGACTTGTCCCGACACTTCTGGAAATGTTCAATCGAAGCACTTTAGCCCCACTTTTGGCAAACCCTTTTTAAGTGGTAGTTGTCTATATGTTTCTAAAAAGTTCGTCAATTACTTTGTTTTTTAGTTGGGCAACGAAGTCTTTTTGTCCTAAGTGCTTCTTTTTGAGTTCTTCTATTTCATTTCTACTAGCTCTAACGAAGTAATTTCTTGACTTTTCTTTCGTGTCAATTTTTATGAAATATGACAGCACAAAGTTATTAATGTCAACGTGAATATTAGACAACTCTATAAAAAAATCATAGCTATACTTTTCTATTGCCTCCGTGATTTCATATATATTTTTGTTCAAAAATAGAATGTCAATAACAAAGAATGCTTCCTTCTTGTTATTTGGCATATGAATAAATAAACTTTCAAACTCGTCTGTCTTGATATGTTGTTGAAATTCCTTTCTTCCATTTTTAGTTAGTAAATCTTTTAGAATTTCATTTTCTTTAGTCAAATCAACTTCAACATTGTCAATAAGTTCATTTTTGGTTTTAGATTTATATTCTTGTTCGGAAAAGTCAAAAAATTGAGGAATTATTTTGATAATAACAATAATGCTAAAAACAAGACAACTTACAGTCGTCATATATACTTGGTGATTATTTAGCCTGAATGGTTGATTGAAATGCAAAGGATAGAAGAAAATAAAATAAATACTTCCATAAATAATAAGATTTGATATTGGCCCGAGGTTTTTAACATATCGGAAATATCTCAACAAGCCAGATTTATGGGGATTGTATTTATTTGAGTGTAGTGTTAATATATATCCTTTGTGAGAGTAAAAGTCCAAAAAGTGTTTTGCAAATACCAAAGCAAAAAGATTATGAGCGATAAATAAATAATTTGGATTAAAGTTGAAATAAAGGATAAATATTGAAAAAAATATGTTGTAAGCTAAGCTCAGAAAAATAAATTTACTTTGTAAAACATAATACTTTACAAACATGCTCCTGCTATACTGAAAAGAAGTAAATCCGCTTTGTAGAATAAAAGTACTTGTCGCAACTATCAAACCTAATATTGTTCCTGAAAGTGCAAGTTGGCTTTCAAAATATTTATTGTAGTCTGTAAGTGCTTTGAAAATATCTGTCATTCGTAAGTTTCTTTTTCTTTTCAGTACTGATGTCGTTTACAATTATAGCTAACGTATTGCGACTACCCGAAGGTGGCGCTTTCTAAGCGATTCACTTTCATTTAAGTACAAACTTCGATAGAAGCACAAAGCTTGATTTAACCATTGAACCGCCATTTTTGGGTAGCTGCTTTTAGATATTGTTATTCTTCATCTTTATAATTTTTCTTTTCTTCAACAGAGAGGATTTCATCATCTTTTAAATCGTCTTCTGAGTAAACATATTCAATAACTATCTTGTCTTCATACTCTGGTTCTACTTTCAAATAAACTGTCCCTGAT